>JAABUO010000025.1_pt1 | contig 447571 bp, 482 predicted proteins | sample 5559291 | NCBI WGS metagenome assembly JAABUO01 (sample SAMN10711878, study PRJNA513372) | rock metagenome | isolation source: Antarctica rocks | place: Antarctica: Victoria Land, Finger Mt sud
AAATTGGAGTTAACGGAGTCCTTCTGAGCATTGTGGATGCAGTTGAAGAAGGTGGATTGTTTTGAAGGTACGCGATTTTACGTGTTTTCGCGATCCAGCCGAAGACTTAGTGCGGGGTACTGTATATCGGCCAATTGGTCCTCTGACCAACAAACGTGGACTCTGCTTGTCGATGAAGACGGCAAGAGAACTTACTTCCACGCACGCTTCGTCGTGCTTAGCACTGGGTATTACGATTATGACGAAGCGCTGAGCAGCGCGATAACCGGTATTGATAATTTTCAAGGAACTATCGTCCACCCTCAGTTCTGGCCTGAAGAATTTGACTATAAGGATAAGAAAATTGTCGTTGTCGGCAGCGGCTCAACAGCCGTGACGCTGATTCCTACGCTCGCGGAAACAGCTTCGCACGTCATTATGCTTCAGCGCAGCCCCAGCTATATTCTAGCGATTCCAACGATCGATCCTTTCGGACAGTGGGCTCATAAATTATTTCCATCCTGGATCGCTCATCGCATCACACGGTTTAAATTCCTTGTCTTAACTTTCCTCCTCGTCAAAATCTGCGCCTTTTACCCTCTTTTCGCCAGGAACTTGATCAAGAAGGCCACTATCAGACAGCTGCCAGAAAATATACCGTATGACCCTCATTTCCAGCCACACTACAATCCGTTGGAGCAGCGCCTGTGTCTTTGCCCTGACGGCGACTTTTTCAAAGCCATGCGCGCAGGTAAAGCCTCTGTAGTCACCGGCACCATCACTACCGTGACCGAAACAGGCATACTGCTTACCTCGGGTCAGAAGCTCGACGCCGATATAATTGTTACCGCCACAGGCCTTAAAATCAAGGTCGCAGGGGGGGCCCACATCTCCGTTGATAATGTTCCCATCACCATTAGCCAAAAATATCTTTGGAAAGGCTGTATGCTGGAAGATCTGCCAAACATGGCGACGGTCATTGGCTACACAGATGCGTCCTGGACGCTCGGCGCTGACGCGACCGCGCTGCTGGTGTGCAGGCTACTAAAGTCTATGAGGGATAAAGGCTTCACGACCGCGGTGCCACGGCTAGAGCATACCGAGGGAATGAAATCCGTGCCAGCGCTGAATATCACGTCGACCTATGTGATGAGGGGGATGGGGGAGTTGCCAAGGACAGGAGATAAGGCGCCATGGCTGCCGAGGAGTACGTATGTTTCGGATCTCTGGGATGCAAAGTTTGGGAACATTACGAGCGGTTTGCAATTGGAGAAGGTTTCCACGTGACGTCACATCCGAGTGTGTAGGTGCTCTGGAGGCAATCTGTGTCCATTATGGCTTAGCAGTTTATGAAACAAGTCAAATACGACGATTTGTCGTCGCATTCCTACATGATCATGAAAAGTATCATGTATCTTATAGCCTGACAGGGCTCTCAACGTGCACGCAAGTTTGACGGTTTCCAAGTGTTGAAAAAGAAGATACAAAGCTGGAGGAAGAAGCCGCCCTGCGGCCCTAGCTAGGCAGGCACTTAGAATAGGGGCTAGCGTTATATTACAGTACAGTACACCACTTTACGTCCTCAACTAAGATACCTTCGTATTCAACTTCTCAAAAATCCTTCTCCTTCATTCAGCACCCTTTCACCCCAACTTAATTTTCTTCAAAGAAAAAGGATAATGCGAATCATTCACATTCAGTAGGATGGCAACCCCAATCGACTCTCTCCGGCCGTTTTCTTCTTGTGACGTAAATTCCCCATCCAACCAAGCTTATAATACTTCAAGGATAATTTGTTGATATGGTTGTTGATGGGTAGTAGATTGGCGATGCACTCGTGAAGCTCAAACACCCGTACGGTGGGTATTTGGATGGGATCTCGATGTGGAGTCCGACGCGGCAGGGTTGCGGGGGCGGGGGCGAGACCAAGGTGATTGGGGGGGTGGTGACGGTTAAGGTTTGTGTTGTGGTTTTTTTGGTTGTTAGATGTTCTCTGTTTTGGGTTTTGGGTTTTGGGGGTGGGGGGGTGAATGTCGGTGGATGAGAAGTGATTTCTATGTTTTGATGAGATTTCGGCTGTTTTCCTTTTTTTTCATCCTCTTTGCCCTTCCATTCGAAAAGCCCCCCATTAAATCAAACACGCAAACCCTAACCCCCCAACCCACCACCCAGATGGTCCCCACAACCTCCACCGCTGCGCCCACCCCCCCAACCCACTTCGCCGACTCCAACGCCCCCGGCAAAATCATGTTCATCTCCCAGCCGCCCAGCCTCCCCTCCGCCTGCTTCGGCGGGCTCATGGCCGCTCGCGCAAAAGTTCTGGGAGCGGCGGGCGTGGTAGTGAATGGGCGATTTAGGGACATTGGGGAGATTCGGGGGTTGGGGTTACCTGTAAGCTTTTTCGCCCTCGGATACTTTTGTGGAGATACAGTAGTTCGCAAAGGCTTAACACGCCTGCGCACACCAGCTGTTCGCGCGTGAGCCATCAATCCTCGGTGCCTCCTCCTTTACGCGGGCATCGGAAATCAACACGCCTGTGCAGTTCAAAGACGAGCTGTGGGTCCATCCGGATGATGTTATTGTTGGAGACGAGGATGGGGTGGTGTGTGTGCCAAGAAGGTTGGTGGGGAGGGTTGTGGAATTATGTGTGGAGAGGAGGGCGCAGGATGAGAGGGTGTTGGAGGCGGTGATGGGGGGGATGGGGATGGAGGAGAGTTTGCGGAGGTTTAGGTGATTGCTGAAGGAATTTGCTGGGAGGAGGTGGGGCGCCGAGGTGGTTGTAGGGATCAATACCAAATGCGACACCTATGACTGAAAGATTCGATAAAGCGAGGCATGAAAGGATCGGAAGAATCTCGGGAGCGCTCCCTATTAGCCTCGCTTGTAATGATACATACTTTGGGTTTGGGAGCTGATAGTCCTGTGACCATTCTAGGGTCGAGGCTTCCACTTCTGGTGTCATAGAGGGCGTTCAGGATGTAACTAGTAATGGACATGAAATGGATAGCAAGCATGTATTAGCTACGATTGGCATCACGGTGGGCCCGATTCATCATCGCCCAGAAATATGATGCTTCAAGAGGAATGGATAATTTGGTTCGTTAAAAGCTTTGTCCTACTTACAGCGTTGTGTTGGTAAACGATTGGCCCATAAGAAAAAGAAGACCAGGCAGGGTGCTACAACAGGCTGATAAGGCGAGGCGGCCATGCATGCTCGCCACTTAGTTGGCTGGACTTGCGGCTGCCGCACACAAGACCACAAGGCTTTTGATAAACCGCCCCGCAAGCTCTTGGCTCTATAAGGATCAGAAGAATCTTTGCAGATTAGAAGTTGGAATCAAATGCCGTACCTTCTGGTGTCCAGAGATCAAGTCTTGAAAGCCACGGATTTTGTAACACTGTAGAAGATACCAATTTCCTTGTAATCCCATTTCTAATCCTTCCCGTATCCTGCTAAACAGTCCTTACTACTCCGATGAAACGCCTGAATCTACTGCGTTGCTCGTCTACTGTTCCGTTTTCCGGTAGATTGTATGCACGAGACAGTGTGAGGAGTTGAGTGGCTAAAGAATCGTAAGTATAATCAATAATTCTTATGCATGAAAGGTTTCTTGTACCTGACATAGTCGCAAGCTGAGCCGTATTGATTGGGAAGCTAGCTGGCACCGTGTCTGCTAATGTCTTCATAGCATCTAAAGGTGTCTGACCGCTAGTGATGAAGGCATTGTAGAGACGCGCTTGGGTGTTGTGATCGCTTTTCATATAAATGTAAGCTTTAAATATCTTCGTGTTCGAGCATGAGCTTACACGATTGCGAGCTTAGATTCAAGACGAGTTATATCGCTGCGAAATCGATCGATGTCGTCGAGTATTCTTTGCAGTATTGAGGCCTTAGAATCAGCGGACAAAGTGGTGAATAGTCCTATCTGATCTGCAGCGGCATGCAAATGATTGGCGATTTGCAAGGGATCCGGTTGAGCCATGATTTGTATATATGCTCTCCGACACGGTAGTCCTGTGAGGTAGAGGAAGTTGGGGGAAATAATACTTATCCTTCGCGCACCCATTCCGGAAAGAACAGAGCACAAAGTAAGCGAAGCTAATCCCGAAGGAGCTTACGTCTGGGTTTAATCCGTTCGAAAAGAGACTGATATCCTGAGGCGATTTCATGTGATTCAACGGACCACAAGGATCTCGACCATCAGTTCAACCGCTACCGTTATTGTGATGCTTGTAACCTATCAGGGGCTGTATCTGATATCAGGGCGTCGGCTACCGGTTTCCATATCTGTTTCCATACAACGAAGAAGTCCTTGGCAGGCTTGATAATCATTTCTTAGGCGTCTTCTGCGTACCGCCTTTGAAAGCGGATTCAGCTAATCTCACGTTCTTAATTTGGTGTATCTGTGGATCAAAGTCAAGAACAGACTAACATACTAACCTATATTCAGAAGAATATCCCATACTAATTGTAAGCATGTAGTTCAATACTTGCAAAAAGGACCTGCTTGAAGAGAAATTGCAGACTCGTGCTTTGCGACTGCCAAGAGCCAATGCAAAATCTAAGAAATGACTCGAAAGCGTCAGGAAACGAGATCCAGATCCCATAGGTCCTCTCGCAGGAGACTTGAAGCTATCATCTATTGGAATACGAGGTCATATGGGGGCCTTTAGATACATTGGTTGTTGCTGTTAGGAGGCTACTGGATGGTGAAAACGCTACTACAGTAGCGGGCCCCAGCACCACCAGCCTTATGAGGCGGAACTTACCAACTCCCCTATTTCCAACATCATCGGTTGGCGGTACGCTCGAAGACTCCAAATACTGGAGACACCGCCTTTCGATCTCACAACAGGCTTACGATGACTCTGAGCCCAAAGTCCTCGCTCAGTGGTTGTCCGACCGGTGTAAATGGGTCCAATGGTACATCTTCTGGATCGCAGTTTTGATACTTGTTCTTACAATCGTCTTTGGCTTTTTCCGATCCGTGACGATTATCATGCAGGTTTTCTATTCCAGTCATCCTATAACGAGTGGGCGACGCTAACTTCTCGCCACTCGTCTCCAATGCTAGGCCAAATCCTCTCTACTCTTGCAAGCTTAGAGAAAGATATCAATTACTTGCTATACTAAAATTTATCGCTTTGCTTTTATGTAAGCAATTCAAGAGGCGGACTTCGAATGTTGTTACTCACGCAACTTGCCATTTAACGAAGAAACTTGCATTTGATATCCCTAAAACAAAGATGATGTTTCTCAGCCAGGAGTGGTAATTGCGCGTCTGCCGCTCTGTTTCTTCAATACCTACTTCGAATTAATGCCGATGTTCCTTGGAAGTCTTTCTTTTCATGCGATATCGCACTGTTCAGCGTCAATGTTATGAACCGCCAGTGTATGGCGCGTAATCAATCTGTGGGCGACAGCACCTACAAACGTTCGTATATTCGAATTTAGACTTCATGCCGAGACCAAGTACCGATGGGTTTGGGCCTACCCAGCACCACTAGGTAGGCTCCTAGGCCAACAGAGGCCTTAAACTCCACCCGAAGCGCTGTGGACTTCTTCCGTCCATGCAACCAAGTCTGTGGTTTGAGCTGGCCAAACTCTCTAGCCCGATCCGTAGGAACAGAAGATGAAGATAAAGATAGGTGGGCGAGCCTTGTATGTTTGCCGTTGGTTCTGGCTAGCACGCTCCTTTTACATCAGTTCGCTTTCCAAAATCCTCCGCTGTTCATGCTTGAAGTCGAGTAGGGACCTATATGATTTACCTCGATTCGTTCTTGTTACTGTCTTCTTACATTCATCCACCTACTCAACCCCTTACACGCTGCCTGAGAGCCACCGTGCTTCTAGCATTGCGTGAAGGGCTCTCCAAGGAGCATCGAATTGTGGTACCTCCAACCGCCTAGGAAAGCAATACCTAGTCCGCCAAAGAGAATCGCCATATCAAAACCTCAACTCATCGTCGCGAAGGACGTTTCCAGCCCGTGCCATTTACGACTCGATTGTGCTAACCATCATACCAACAACCTTGAAACCACCACATCCCCACCACAAACGTCTCAAAACCCACAGCATAACCGACAAACTTCCAGGCTGCCCCTCGTTACCGTTCTTCATGAATATACCCTTGTAATCTTCATACGACGGTTCAAAGCTGCTAAGACTAGAAATGTTAGCCACAAGAATTGATTTCTCCGTTCATACGACACGGGGTACGATACTGAGCCTTAGCGCTATTCACCTCCACACCTACGTACAGCAACCTCCCAGATCTGAAAAGGGCGTTGGACGCTGGATACTGGTCTCCCAACACCCACCCCACCTCTATATTTACCCCCATCCTAAGAACAAACCTTTTGTACCAAGGCACAGGACGTTGACCCGATGATGGTTTCGCTACAAGAAACGCGCAGCCTCTCCTCGCCATCACCGCGAGGAAAATCCTAATACCCCCACAATACCTCCATCTGCCGGCCCTGCCCCCAATCTCCCCGCCCCCTTTATGTTCCCATACACCACCCCATCCCCAACCTCAACGAATTTGCACTCATGATGCGAAAGCGAGGTGTTTTAGAAAGGGGAAAGGGGGTTTGAGGTTGTACAAAAACTGGGGTTTGAGATTGTACAAAAATTGGGGTTTGAGGGATGGAAAGGGGGAAGGGGGGGGGGGTTGAGAGGGTGGTGGGGTGTTGGGCGGTGGAAGGTGAGAGATGAGTGTGGGGGGAACCGTTGAGGAAGGGTGGAAAATGGAAAGTGAAAATTTTGAAAGCGAGAGAGGGGAACTGATGAGCCATTGAACCAGGAAAAAAAAGTGTGTTTTGCGAATTTTGTCCATACAACAATGGCAAGCTCTCCGACCGACCCCCACAACCACCTCGCTCTCCCCACGCAAAGTCGGCCAACCCCTCATAATCTACCTCCCCTCTCCTAAGGGCTATATTAATCACATTGAAGTCTTACCTCACCTCATCAACACGGAAGATCCCACGCCCACCACACTCACAATATTCAAATACAGGAGACACGAGTCCAGCATCGTCACCATCATCCACAAGATTTATCCATTCGTTATCATCACCATATCCTATCTGAACCCGCACCTCTCTCGCGAACGGCGATACATCATCCGACCATCTCCTAACCCTCCCCCTACCACCGCATCTACGCCTCCAGCCCCCCGTGGAAATCCCACCCCATCCCCCCATCCGCCTCCAAGGCCGCCCACGCCCCCTCCATAACCTCAACATCCTCATCCTTCACCATCCCCTCATTCCCATTCTCATCAGGCACTCCTTCGGCCTTGATGCCCCTCCCATTGCCTTTCTTGGTCGGCGTACCATTCTTGCTCACCCTGCCCCCCAAAACACTTTCCTTTTTCTTCGCAGGGTTTTTTGGTTTTTTCGGCGTGGTGGATTGCTGGGATGAGGTGGTGGTGGAGACGAAGGAGTTGTTGTTGGTGGTGGTGGTGGAGGTGGAAGTGCCGCGGGCGGGAGCGGGGTCGCGGGCGCCGGAGTCGATTTCGGAGCGGAGGGTTGTGGCTTCGCGTTTTATGATGCGGAAGCGGCCTTCGATTGAGTCGTAGGTTGCGCCTGTTGGGGGGAGGGGGGTTTAGTTGGTGGACGGGAGGGAAAGGGGGGTTTGAGTGGGAGGAAGAGGAGATAAGGTGTGGAGAGAAGAGGAGAGGAGGTGGGGAGGTGGGAAGGTGGATGGGAAGGTCTTAGGAGAGTGGTGGGACATACCTTGACCATACATGCTGGCGATACGGCGGTAGTCGAGCTGTAGAGATGAGGGTGGTTAGTTTTTGGTTCGGATAAAGGGCACTAAAGGCGAAGGAGAAGCTTGAAGGGAAAAAGGGTTAAGACATGGTAAGATGAGGATGACAAGGTATGAAAGTATGATCGATGAAGGAGGATTAGGGGGGAAACAGCAATTTGGTATCGAGACGAGAGGAGACGTTGGCAGTGAAGTTGCGAGATACAGCATAACTGGTCGAAAAGAACAGAGGGACATCAGGTATAAAGGATCAGACAAAAGCGATCATAGACCAGCCATAAGATACTTCCAGACGTCGAGCCTCGACCAACCCCATATACAAAACCCACCCAATCTTGCAACCAAAAAAAACTTCCAACATCAAACACCCCAACGCTCCGCAAAAACCCAATGACACCAAGAACCAATAAGCACACATACCTTCATCCCATCCTGCGCCGCCATAATAGCCGCCAGCAAACGCTGATACGCCTCCGGCGACTTCCAGTCGATCGGCATCTTGTTGAACCTTGCTATTTGGTATTGTATCGTTCAAGGATCTAGTGAGATGTCGAGCGTAAGCACTCGAGTTTGTGATGTTTGTGCTGTGCAGTGCTGTGTCTGATGAAAGTTGTAAGTGTGATGTTCAACGTAGTTTGCAGGATGTAGAGGCGAGGAAGTGTTGTGCTAGGCTGTGCGGGCAAAGAGAGTGGTACTCACTTCTTGGATATGGGTGTGGCGGAAATGTGAGGAGGTCGGTTTGTAAAGTTTTTTGTTCGAGTGGAAAGATGGGGGGGTGTTGAAGGTGTTGAAGGTCGGTGCTGTGTTAAGACAACGGTGATAATGAGAGTTGCTCGAGTCTTCGACAAATGTGCTCGCAATGCAGATGAGATGTTCAAGAAGATCAAATCCCCAAGTCCTCTTTCCCAGCACCCCACGGCAACACCCAACCCACCACGCCCCCCTCCTTCCCACCAATCACCACCTCACCCACCAATATTCCCCAATAACCCCCAGCATCTCCTCCCCTATCGTCCACTACTAGAGTCCATCTGCACACAACAGCACACAATGACTCACATCCTCCATCCCTGCTCACCTCCCTGGCCCTCAAACCCTACGCCAGACCCCTCTCAACGAGTCCAGCTGCAGCTCCGCGCCTGCAGGAACCCAGTCGTGGCATGCAGCTTGTGGCTGCAGGAGAAATATGTAGCTTGGGTTCCTGCAGTGCCTGCGTTGGGGTTTCAAGGGACGCCAGCGGAGTTCGGCGTACTCGATGGCGTCGTGTCGGACGGGCCTGGTAGAGCCTAGCAATCCCCACTACAGTACCACCGCCTCAAACCGCCATCATTCTCTACCTCTACCAAGGCGCATTCTAGCATCCAGCCAAACCCTCAATGCTAAATCGCAGGGTAGCCATCACCACCAAACTACATATCGCTGACATTGGCGTGGGGAAGAAGCTTTTTCTGCAGGTCTCGATACAGGGATCACACGAGAACGCGTGAAACCGCGGAACGCGGGCTGCACGCACTATACGCGTGGATCCCTGTACCTTTGTATGGGCAGCGGCATTTGGCTGGGCGACGGATAGGGAGCGTGTTGATAGTAAGGATTGAGGATTTGTGATGGCGACGATTTTGGGAGATTGGGTAAGGGTGATTGGTTGAGGGGTGGCTGGGGGGTGAGGGGGTGGTTTGGTTGTCGTTGTCGTCGGAATTTTTCTTAGGAAGTAATATTGTAGGGAGAAAAATTGCAGGATGGCATTGGTGATTGCTCTCCAGCGCAGGAAGACCGACTACGGTAGACTAAAGTACATCTGAATCCGCCTGCGCTACATCGAAAATTCTAAGACCAACGCGATAGGCACAAGTTCCAACGTTGACCATCATCCATGAAACCACCGCATTTCATGAAGCCTGCTCATGCCTCCTCCTCAACCTTGATGACTTCCTCCTCGGCAGCAGTCTCGAACTCCCCATCAGTCAAGACTGTGTCCTCGCTTCCCGATTCTTCGGGCCCGCCAAAGACATTCTCTCCGTTCTCGTCTTTGACATCTTCCATCTCAACGAAAGGATCCTCCATGTTTTTGTAGTCTTTTTTGACCGTCTTTCGTGGCGAAGCGCGAGGCTTCTTTACGCGACCATTGATGACTTTGGTCTTCTTCGTAGTAGGAGTTGCAGGTGTTGGCGCAAGCGCATCGTCAGAAGTTTCGGGGGGCGTAATTGCCTGCTCTGAGCCATCTTCCTCTTTGATGGTCTGCTTCGAATTGTCAGTTATAGACTTTTTGCTACCATGGAACTTGATTACCTCAGTCTTCTTTACTTTGGTTGCAATAACGGTCTGTGCACTGTTGGTCACCGGAGTGGGTGAGGGGATAATTCCCATGGCTGCGGCCTTCTTTCTCAAAGCCTTCATTTTCGTGACAATGCAAGAGGCGGGTACATTGGGACCTGGAAACAATATTTAGTAGGTTTATCGTGGGGCGAAACAACGTGAGGTCTGGATGCGGTGTGATTGTTGAGTGGCCGGAGATGGAACACCGATTAGACTTAGAGTAGGATCAGGATAAAACTTACCGAAAGCTTTGGCGACCTTAGAGTTATCGACTTTAATATCGTGCACCGCGATAATAGTGTAGAACAGTTTTGCCTCATTTTCGGGCGTCCAGTCGACAATTTTCTGTCCCTTCGGCATTGTGAATAGCTTTCTGAGAGCAGTGGTTAGAGGGGGTGATCATCAAGTGAAGTGAGATTCCCCCATCTGAAAAGTGTAGCTTTAGAAAATTCGAGATGATCATTGGTTGACCGTAAAAAATATAACAAAGAGGGAGATAAACGTGGGTTGTCGAGAGGGCGATATGATTAGGTTGTAAGAAAAATATGAGAAGCGTTCGCAGAATGAAGAGGTTAAGGCAAGCTCGAGGATCTATGGAACTTACTTGTTTGTTCGAACTTCAAGTGTAGTAGAAGATGTAATGAGTTTTAGTTGGCTTGCTTTGTCACTGAACAATGCCAAGAGTGTAAAAGCTGAAGAATCTAGCTTTTCTGCATTGCGTGGTCGTAAAGAAGAGGTTGAAGAAGTATGATGTGACGAAAGTCAAGATCAACACACTCAGTTGTGGTTTGTCGAATGGTACCGTCGGAGCTAGTTCAAAGAAGGCTCCGGAACCTCAGCCAGAATGATATGGTACAAGACAGGATAATGATGAAATCTAAAGATCATTCTTTTTTTTCCAATAAGAATTTAGAGGTAGAACAATCTAGGTGGCAGGATTCTCATGCCGTGATAGCGTCGAAGATGAAGAAGCTAGCGAGCTTCGAATAGCTTCAGAGCATGGTCAAGACGCAGAGTCTACGCCGAGACGACATGGTGTGCCAACAACAAAGCTGTCAAGTTATCTAGCAGGGCTAATTAACCGCGCGAGCGCTATGTATCAGTATTTCAACAATAATAAATGGCAGATCTCAAGTCATTGCCCATGTCGTTCGAGTACTCCCAGTAGCTCATCCTTGCGATGCGTCGCGTCGACGCAGCAAACACGTACCTGCATGCACTCTAACAGCCTGCAGCCACCAACATTGCCCCGTCACGAATGTAATCGCACAAAGCCTTTATCATATTTCCCTCGATAACACAAGACAACCCAAGACAACCCAAGCGGGTTCGATGCCGGGAAACCCATCACACATCCACGCTGTGTCTGCCAAGTATCACCCAGCGTAAAATCCGCGGGGTCAGCGCTTGGACTTCCCAGCACGGAATGTGACACCGCTGCTTGAAGCCCCAGCATCCTGCAATCTCCTCAAGGGTGCTCTGCAGCAGGCTTAAGTGGCTCATGGGTTGAATGGCAGATACAGAGAGATACAGAGGTCTGTGGAAGTGACAGGTGAAGTTGAAGGAGAGTTGCCGGGCTAACGTAGCCTGATGTGCTGGTGCCGCTACAGTAGTTCGCTACCGGCATTCAGGGGGTAGAGAATCCCTGTCTGTCAGCTTTCGACGACATGCCCCGATGCTCGATGATTAGATGCCGTTAATTAGGGCTTTTGCCAATTGCCGTTATCAGAACCTGGTTGCTTCAAAAGCGTTTCCGCTCCTTGATCTGCGCTTCTAGTCAAGGCCTTGTAACGGCGTAGGCTTTTCCCAGCAATGGAAATGCTCGGCTTGTTCCCTTTGCCGAAAATGCCACCATGGGTTCTGCCAGAGACTTCCCACTCTGTACCTGACTGACTGAATGGAAAATATACCCTTACACCTAATACATGCAATCCAAAGCCAAGGTTGGATCGAGAAGTACTCTATACGTGCTGCAAAACGACATACGCATACTCGATCTCTTAACATATTCTCCTAATACATTCACCAAGATTCTGCCTGCAACAATCTTAGTACTATTCTATACAACACATCTTCTCTACCGTTTCTCAAACTCAGCAAACCCTAACCACCTTGCTCAACACCCCGCGCCCAACTAAAACCTCAAACCTTCCTTCTTCCAGCCAACCTCACACTTTCGTCCCAAACCCTACCTCAACCTCGCTCTCAACCACAGCTTCGCACCTAACAACCAGCTTGCACAGCTTAACCACCACATACACTCGCAAAAGTATGTTGCATCTCATCTCTCAGATTATCTTTCCGTCATTCTCCCCTCCTTGACTCGATCTCTTAATCTCTGCTAAACCCTCATTCAAGATCAACCAAAACTCAAATCACGAAATCACCGTTAATCGCTCTTAAAATGCCTATTCGTTGGACTGCAGAGACCGACCAGATCGTAAGATTCTAAACTTCCATTTTAGTCTCTTTCTTAACCCGCATCGCAGCTTCTCTTGAAAATCCTCGAAACCTCCGCCATCACCGTCGACGTTAAGAAAGTCGCGAAAGCATGGCGTAAGTCCTCATCCGCCCCTCTTTCCCCTCCTACATCCTCCCACCACCACCCTTCCCCCACACCTCCCCGCAAATCCCCTACCTAACCCCCTTCCTCTCACAGCAACCAACCTCGAAACCCCCACCCCCCGCGCAATCTCCGAGCGTCTCGTACGCATCCGCTCCCTCGCAAAATCAACCAACGGCTCCTCCACCCACTTTGCCGTCTCCAAGCCAAAATCCAGCACCCCAAATTCCAGCCCCTTGAAAATCACCAAAGCTAGAGGAACGCCCAAGTCCGGCGGCAAACGTAAGCGTGGCGCGTCAAGGTAAGTCATCTCTTTGCTGTTGCTGTTACTTTTGCGAATGTGAGAGCGAGAAGCGAGACTGATGACACGCGCAGCGAGGACGATGACGGAACCGAGGGCGTGAAAGACGAAGGCAGCGAGTCCGAGGCCTCGCCCTTGAAAAAGAAGAAGGCCAAGAGCAGCGCGATCAAGATCAAAGCCGAAGAAGTCGACGAGGGCGTAGATACCGCTTTCGACGACGCAAACGACGAGGACGAGGACGCCGCGACGGCGGAAGCGGAAGAGGAGGAGGGCGGAGAGGAGGTATTGGCTTAGGGAAGGGGAATGGGCGGGTTTTTTTTGCGAGGTTTTGACGCAAGATTACTTCCGTCTTACGATGGGTGCCTTGTCGTCTACGGAGGTTGCTTTTGTCTAACGCAGCTCCCTCTCTTCTTACGCCAAGCTCCTTTCCCATCACGCACGCACCCGCCCATCCATTTCCCTCACGCCCCCGTCCTAGCACAATCTCAACTTTCTTTATCACCGCAAGGGGACGCAACCATTCCTGTACGATAGCTAGTATTTAGACACACACACAATACAGTCATTTGATGCACATTACGCAATGAACGCACCCTTTCTACAAGCCTACGTCTACAATCCTACCACCAGCATAAAAAAATCACAGCATCTCATTGAATTAATCCTAGAATCTCTGCATTGCATTCATCTCATCACAAAGACTTATCCACCTAAGAGAAAAACACCGCAGTTTGCTAAAAACACACGCCCATACCACTACTTCCTCCCCTCGCAGTAAAGATCCCCCGAACAAGAAGAAACCGCCAAGAACTCACTCCAAACCTCAAGCTAGCGACCGCACCAGAAGGAAAGCAGGAAGGAGCCCAAGGTCGTAGGAGACCAAGCTACTCTTCCCCGCCTCCAACAGACTTCTCCTCCGCGTCCCCATCCTGCTCCTCGGCGGCGGCGGCAGCGCCTTCCTCGACCTTGACCTTCTTCCGCATTCCAAGAAGCTTCTTGGTGGCTTCGATCTTGGCGGCGGCGGCGTCGTAGTCGAAGATGACGGTTCCGTCATCCATCGCGTCGGCACCGCGCTTCTTGGTGGTGGCGGTTGCGGTAGGTTTTTCGGCTGGAAGGCCGTCGTTCTTCTTAGCCGTAGCGACGGCGGGCTTCTTCTTAGGTGCGGCGTCGGTGTTCTGAGCAGCGCTCTTTTGAACAGTCGCTTTGGACTTGTCGGCGGCAGGGGGGGCGGTGGATTTGATGGAGTTGCGGAGGATGCTGAATTGGTGTTTTAGGGCCTTCGCAGTACAGTCTATACGCAAGGGTGATTAATAAGGGCTCGAAAAGAAAGGTTTGACGAGGGAAGAGGATGAGATGATATAGGACGAGGGAATTTACCTGGTCCCATCTCTTTCGCAACAGCATCATAGTCGATTTGGATGGAATGAACCTTAAGTACAGCCAAAAAGAGCTTATGAATCGTCAGCAGAAGTGATGCTTAGTGAGTGGGAAAAATCTCACCTTGGACTTCGTCTCAGCATTCCATGTCATAACCATTATGAAGGTAGTGGATATTGAAAGATTTGTTCGCTGAGTAGTTTTGAGATTGTAATATTGAGGTTATCTTAATGGTTGTTGTTGAAAGATTAAAAGACCGGTGTGAGAACGTTGGTTGTGGAAAGTTGAGGGTTGATCTTGTAATGATAAGGCAGAAGTGTAGCCGGGTAGCTCATGGGTGGCGAGCAGTATTTTATGGTCGGGTTGTGAAAGTGAATGTTGTGGCCCTCGAGTAAAGCCCAGGCGAAATTATAAGACTCTCATTGCTGTACCGAATTCCCAGCTCATCTATTACGAAGCACCTTAACATCAAACCGAATAACCAGAGTCTCATGAACAAGTCGATCCATCTCCTGGATATATTGACTGGACAGTGCGTTGCTGCGCCGGCTCATCCCAATGACTTCGAGTCGGCAGCGGACTTGAGATCTTTGATCCTTGTTTCATCGGTTTTCGACGCTCAGGATGATCTCTCAGGTTCTGCTCTATAGATCCTTTCACTCTCTTTCGTAATGACGTCTCTAGAGCGACCAGAAACCTGTCGCTGCCGGCGTCGTCATTCCCCTTCGATTCAACCAGAAACACTCATGGATATTTCCTGCTATTCTTTCGCGAGCACGCCAACATGGTCGACACCAAGAGCACCAAGATCCGTTCTCCCGCGATATCATGTATTCAGCCCGACATGAGTCAGTAAAATACTAAGCTTGAACTATGGAGTTTTCAGGGAGTTCCTCGGTTCCAACCCCGGGCGTGGAAATTACAGTACAAGTACCACGATGGCCTTCGAACGGAGAGGGAATGGAGTTTTGTTTAGTGTATGCAACAAGGTGCAAGGGAAAATCCCTCCCGAGGGGCGCTTCGTCAAATACAGCTTACAGAATTTTAACGGTTTAGCAGACGGACTGATGGTGAAGACAGGTTCCAAAGGCCATTCGTTTCCACGACAGAGTTTGGCTGCTTGACAGAGTGCTGGAGATTACCGACTTACACCGTGCACTTCCAACAGTACTACTGATATAAGAACCTAGTGTATATAGGTACTCCATCTAACTTCAATCGGCTGCACAGGTTGGCACCAAGGTATACCTATCTTGAGGCGACTTGAAAAGCCAAGGCCCTTTCATTGTCGTATGAAATAATTAGGAGGTTTCTGGGTAGTTCCATACGGCTCGTGATGGCGCAAAGTCCAGAGGCATCTAGCCCAGGAAATTATCCTGTACGAATCTCGCAGGGAGAAGGTACTGAACCCCCACTATCCCACAACAACAGCATTTCTTCTGTTCATGAGAAGTATTCTAATTATCCTTTCGAAATATGTTCAACAAGCTTAGATTACTGCTTTTTCTTCGGGATCAGGATAACCCCCTCTCTGGAATAAAGTATTCCAACCTGGAGTTAATTGATCATCTAAGCGAAACCAGCTATAGAGTTCCCAATCGTATGAGATTCCTCTGTTCCCACCAAAAGGCCATTCAATAGTATGTATGCATCAGGCGTGTTTCTGATGCGAAAATGCTGGCTAGGTTCTGCATCAGCCCGTCAAACAAGGGAGTGACGAACGGCATCCTCAGTGTTCCTCCGTAAATTGTAGAGGATCAGATACTGAATGAACGATACTGTGTACTTCCGACAATAAGGGCTAGAGAGTTCCCTCTAGCGGTCGCCTTGCTCATATTTGTCAAAACTGTAGTGAAAAAACCGGAGTCTTTGTTATGCATGCCGGCAAGCAAGCAACAAAGTCTGCGTACAGCTTTGAATGAAACATCATTCTGCCGTGGCTCCATCGTTCACCGGACCGTTTATTTCTAGGATTTATCACCCCATTTCACTTCCTCTAAGATCAACTAGAACGCCATCGGTACCATCAGCAATACCACTAGCTGTGCGATCAAGCTTGTTATCCAATACTGTAAGAGAACTGCAATCACCACATCGAACAGCATCCACACATCAGCCGCGGATCTTCAAGGAAGATCCATCAGTCAAGCTGGCGAGCCTCCGAAGAAATAGGACTATGCCAACAGATGGCGCCATCGCCAAGTTCCTCTACACCATCTTGAAGCAACTGGATCTCAAATCGGTAAGACTTCTTTGCTGGAGTAATTTAAATCTGGCACTGAACTGTTCCGGATAGATTGACTGGAACAATGTGGCTGGGCAGCTCGACATTACCAACGGCCACGCAGCTCGAATGCGCTTTTCTCGCTTCAAGCAACAAATGGAGGGTATCCCACCAGCTCCTCGCAAACCAAGATCCGCTGTGCCACGCAACAAGAAGCCGAAACCTCAGAAGCCCCCCAAACGTGAACCAAGATCTAGTGATGATGCTCCGGTGGCCGTCAAGGAAGAACCAATGCCCATGGACGGTATCGAGCCTACAATCAAGCCAGAACCCTTGATCAAGGAGGAGCCGTATTTAGGGCAAGTAGGGCCGTTTCTAGAGCCTGAGAGCAGTGCGGAGGCAAACAGTTTACACCAGATGACTCTCGAACCCAGCCCCTATCTGGAGCAAGAGGCTTTCTCTGGACAAAATGGCAGTGAATATCCTTCGCCGCCTTCACCGATTATAAAGGCAGAACCTGGGGTAAAGATGGAGCCTTCTTGGGATAATTAGAAGCTCTCTTCCGGCCTGCTTTAAAAAAGAACGGATGAGCATCTGTGGCAGTGGTTCTCTATCATGTTTGCATTAGGCTGTATTTACCTGCCCACGCCCAGCTTCGGTTTGGTCATAGCAGGGGTGATTGAATTGTGAGGTTAGGTTCGTGGATGTGTCTAAACATAGCTTCCAAAAATTCGGCTGAAAATAGCCATGTGTGATCATCGTGTAGGTTTTCCGTCTCCGTAAATCCCCCATTCTCTTCCGTACCAGATTTTTACCTCTGATTTTCAACTCAGAAGCCTTCCTCCAGACATCTGGTCATATTGCCAACCTGACATCCAATTTCAATCCATGTTTGATGATGTGAACCTTGTCCCGTAGTACACCCACAAAGTATTCGTTAGGGTCCTGCGAACTCTGGTCGACACCCGAAAATTGAACTCGACCAAACCCAAGCGCGATACCCACTGACATCTCGCACCAGAACAGCTACAAATAACGATCTCATCTCAAACGATAGGTAAGCTTCATGCAAACGTGCAGTCACCGTCTAGAGCTGTCAAGCTGATGCCGAAGTCTGCAGTCATACCAAAAGCCACACCTAAGTTAAGACGAACTCAAAACCACGACACCAAACTAACAGGATCAAAATGGAATCTGAAGCAACCCACGTCCTCACAGACCAAGAGGCCCAAATGTTATCTCACGTATTGGACAACATTAAAGGCGGTATCTTGCGGGTGAGTTTTACTGTGTCGTCGTGTCGCAAAGTACGCATGCACCAGGGGGACAAGTGTAACCCTAGTATCCTTCTTCTCAATGCACTATCAATACTCCTATGGACGCTCTCAGATGTTTTCCTAGCATTCGGCTTTGAGAATCTCAGTTTCTTGTCTAGAACCGATGTGCAAGCAGCCTTTGTCGAGAGGTGCTACAGGGTCTCTCCCAACACACGATACACCGCTGTGGCTGACCTCTAGAGCAACGCTGTCAACTTGTGGAATACAGCTATGTTGCGAGCGAAACATCAAGTCTCGGCATCCGTGGATAGATCTGTTTCTATGAATAGGTGTCCCTTAACCATCGAGAATATCGTCCGGTCCATCGACAGAAGATCCAAGAATCAGCTATCCGTGCCGCGGCTCATCCATAGACAACAGTCATATATTTAAAGCTGATAGGTACAGTTCCTGCAACATGGCTGGACGGCTAGCTGAATATCTCGCTGTCATTCTTCCCACTCTTCCATGTCTTATCATTGCTGTCACCATCTCGGATAAACCGCTTGAGTGAGAAACTTGACTGGCTAGCCGAGTGTCTATGAAATCCATGGTATCATCTGATCGACAGAAAGACCATATGCTCCCTGAACGAAAGCCAGCAAGCATGCTTAATCTGTCTTTGGTCTGAATAGGGTTCTTAGTTAATGGGCCCACCCATTCATGAGATTCGTCTCATTAACATAGAAGAGCTTTTGATCCTTGAGTAATGATATCCGACAAGTTCGTGCATCAGAGTTCCTCTCGTCTTCAGCTGTTGGTTTATCGGTATCACTGACGTTCATCAAGTCGGATTTTTTTTCAGGACTTTTCTGTAATTTTCCGGATCTTGATAGTCTGCCGCAGGTATTCTGGTCCAGGTTTAGTTCCTGGTTTCATCATGCTCTTTTGAGCCGGGGTTGATAATTAGAGATAATTTTCCGGGTATATTTATGGCTAACCCTTGTCATAGGTTGACTGGGAAGCAGTTGCAGAGGCGGCTGAACTCAACAGTGACCACATCGCACTCTCAAAGTTCTTCAAGATCAGGAAGAAGATTGCAATGATCCCAGAAACGAAGCAAGCAGGTGCTCAGCAGCCAAACCCAGCCACAGCAATGAAGAGCGCAATGCAAAAGGGGGCTCCCACAAAGCTCATCTTTAAAAATGGTTCTGCCCACATGGCCATCACTGAGTATGATGGTAATACTATGAGGCTTATTTCTGAGGACGAGCCGGCCCCCAAGGCAGACGGCAAGAACCTCCCGTCGATGTAAGCTGCAATTGTTCCAAGCTATAGGTCTGGGCTGCCGTGGTGAAGATTATGGTGCTGACAGAAATAAACAGTAAGAAAAAGGTGACCTTTGCGGCGGATGCGTAGGCGCAGTATCGTGGGACGCAAGGCTGCTGCGAGATCGGGTGCATTTTGTTGGTCTGTCAAGGCCAAAGATAACTTGTTGATGTTCTCTATCTTCTCAGTGCTGTATCTCGTCCAATTGATGATATTGTCGTATGGAGATCCTCATGGAGACAAGATACACATTTCCTGCCGATGATTAGTCTATCATCAAACCCAGCTCACTACAACTAGCTGATTGCAATGTGTTCTTCTTTCCCACTCTGGCTCGCGGTGGAACCAATGTCCCGATCTGGTGACCGCCTTTCAGGCTATGGTGGCAGGCCCCAAGTCTTTTGAACAACCATGCCTTCGCCTATCTCTGCGTGTCATGTTTCGGACTATTGTTGCCAAGGCTTGAAGACTTGTGTAGTTCTCTTACGAGCTGGCTGTATATTTGTGAGGCGCGCAGGAGTCTCGGAAGCTGTTCATGCCATTCCACTAGGATCTGGGAGGCTGTTAGGCATGCCGTTGAAATTTTGGTCGTGGTCTCAAGATCAACCAAGTCTTGAGATATCTGTGGGCGCCACATATGATACAGAAGCCTACTCTTGACAGTCCACAATAGGAAGACTACCAAGCATGATAACGCTGCTGATGCTGATATCGGTACTTTCCGTTACTGATACAGCATGAGTGCACAATAATGAGGGAGCATTCTCGCTTATGAGAAGCGGACGCTCGGGCCTCTGTGGGGTCTGTGACATAGTTCTATGTCAACATACTGTGGTACAGTCACTGGATAAAGCTACGAGTAACAAGATATCCTCCGTTGTGCTTCCCTTTCCCCAAACCACACTTTTTATCCTCAAAAGTCTGTGAAATGAATGTTGCACCTAGACTGATAGAGTCTCAGCTTTGCGCCCGTGGCAAATTTGGGATGGCACCCAGGTTAAAGCGGCCTCTGTGCGCCCGTGTGCGATGACCAGTTAGACCATTACAACCAATGAGAGACACCTGAGAATTTTCTCAAAGGAACATCAGTTGCTTGTTTTCTGTGTCCGATATCGCACTTTATCGTGAAGTCTTGTTGTCTGTGTTTGGGCTCGATTTCGGATTTTTGGAGCGGTCCGGGTTCTGGGTTTGGCTACTGGGAACTTGCAGGCTTAAGGCAGTGCTGCTATGCTCATCACTAAAGGAGTGGCATAACTGGTGCAGCTTCCAGTATGGTTTCTTATGAAATCGTCCTGCTGTACCGGACTCTAGACCTCTCCACAGCCAAACTCGTTATACCCACAAGCTATCAGCACTTATTGACAGATCGTCTACTTAATTACTTTATCTCGTAGTACAATCGCAACTGATACGATATGGCTTCTATCTATTGGGGACTGTAAGACCACTTCTAATAGTTCCATCCTGACTTCACAGGCTCAATTCCGTTTTTGTTTGAAGCGGTCCATGCGGGCCAGAGCCTGGCGGTTGATTCTTCCACTTAGTTACTGGGACTACAGAACAAATCGTTTCTGGTTTGGGCCCTGCTGAGAAATAGATGCTATTGATGGTAAAAGCTCGAAGGAGGTGCTGTTTAGCAGATACCTTACTGCTCTGTTAATTGGGGGTTTTCTAGACGTCAAAGCTGTCCTGATATTCTATGGAGAAAGACATGCAGGTCTCCAACCTTACTTGAACCTATGAAAGGTCCAATGCAACAAGCCAGGAAAAGGCGGTATTCTAGCCCCCACAATGGAAATGTGACGCATTTATCCTCCAGTGCCATCTCAGCATTCATCAAGAAGAGTTTGTCCGGAAAGCTGTCATCGATCTTTCAGCCGATCTCAACTGACAATCCTGCAACCCTTTCAACTCCATTGGTCACCAGTGTCTATAAGTCCAGACGTGTCAGCTACTCTTCCGACCCCTACTTAGTCGTCAAATACAGGGTCCATCAGACATTTACAGTCAGCCTTACTCTGACCCTCGTCAAGATCAACCACTTCATCGACCCGTGGGTTTCTTCTCACCACAACAGCAAGTCACAGCAATCCACAACCACGAACAAAGATGACTAACGCCAGCAAAGCCAAGATGGCGCCAGCCTCCAATGACGAACAGTTCAAGTTCCTCATCTCTTGTATCAGGTACTCCAACAATGGCAAGGTAGGCTTCGTCTTCTTCACCTCACTCCTAGACCTCCATAGCTTACCTCTACCTAGGTTGACTTCACCGAAGTGGCTCGTGAATGCTCCATCGTCAGCAAAGGCGCAGCGTAAGCTACCCTTCAGGTTACACCTTTGATTAATGACATCGCTCCTTAAAACACTATACCATTATCTTGCGCGGACTGACTAGGATACACTTTAGTGCGAAAAGATACGAACGCATGATGAAAGCACATGGAATTCATCAAACTCAAGCCAGCATTCGCGACACTCCTATCCCTTCTCGTGCCAAAGCATCTATGTCCTCCCCGTCCAAGAAACGCAAGTTAGACCCCAGCTCGGACGATACCAACATTGCCATGGAAAACAACCATGGTATTGTGCCATTGGTCAAGCCCGAGCCAGCAGGTGTACCACAAATCAAGCCTGAACCAGCGACTGTACCAGAAGTCAAACCTGAGCCAGCGGGCCTTGCCATAAAAGACGAGCCTACCGCAGCGGAGAATGAGGGTTTTATCTTTGATTCAAAGGGACAACTGTCAACCTTACAAGCCCCGGTGCTCGATGAGAGCACGATGTTTCAAGACTTCCTTCAAGCTGGGGCTTTCCAACTTGAAGAACCACAAGAGCAACTTTGGAACACGGAGGAAACCGATCAGAAGCGAGGACTCAGACGAGGAGCTGTGCAGGAGAGCATCCTCATCACTGATTGAGCAAAACCCTGGTTCCATAAATGGGCATGAAGAAGACATCTCTGCAATTGAACTAGTCGCAAAGAGCCTATGGGGTATAGTATTTTTGTAACTAATCATTATACTTTCTCCGGAGACTTACGTGTCTATGGCGTCGTCGCGGAATCTATCGGTGGTATTATCAAAGGGGAGGAAGCACTTTTCTTGTTACATAGCCAGGGGACAATCAGTTCAATCATACCCTGCGGTAACAGAATCATTCATGATATCCATCTCAAGTAGCACATTCATGGTCGTGAGCTATATCTACAAAGTAAAGTACCCATAGCACAAAATTCGCTAGATGAGTGGCAGGGTGAGAGGGAGTTTGTGAACCCCGGACCGGAAGAACATATTCCCAGTTAAACGCCCGGCGGCAATGAAGCGCCGGCAGTGACTAAGGTAGCATTGACCTCCCGTAACAGTCAAACATCTCCCTTAGCCATCTTATACCAACCTGCTGAACCACCTCACCGTTGCTGCCTTCAAACCACCACATATATACATGGCTTTAATATGACGAGGCTAAAGGCTAAGGGCGTTCTTAGCCCCTGGCACTACCTACTTCCATGGGGTCCTCTCCCCCAAAAAGACCAGATTAACTAACCGTCTTCTTCTCCAGCTAGCCCCACTATCAATGTGCAATCGCCCATTTCGCTCCTCCCCTCCGGCTACGCCATCCGCCAAGTTTGGCGAAATTGCCTCTGGGAGCGAAGATCCTCCTCGGTCTCGCGCAACCGTCGACCTAACTCTGACCGGATTATTTCGAAGCATTGTCTCGGTGCCAAGGAGAATCCGCAGAAGCGCAAGTTTGGCGATATAGATCGATGGATATCTCTTTTCTCCCATTAGTTTCATTGGCTCTTGAGGTGACTGTACGGGAGGGTTTTAGCTAATTATGGATATCGGTGAATTGAGATATCTCTCAAACCCGTAAGATACTGCGAGTCCATGGTTTCCCTGCCTTTCCAGTTTGTTGCCCGCTAAAATCCGATGCCGTTGTTCTATAACTACTGTCTCTTCTGCGTCTGTACAAAGTAAAACTTCTGGAGGTTGTACTTTGATCTAGGCTGAGTCTTGGACCACATGGTACGATTGCCCAGCTGAAAAACCTTCCCCTAAACTCCCCCACCTTCGGATTAGAGTCGGTGATCTTTGGAAATCAGACATTTGGAGAAATTCAGGGGGGTCTGTGGGTTCCGAGATTAGGGTACTGTGAGTGGGAAATAGTCCAGTGATTGTCTGAGAGAGATATTTTGCCGTGCTTCTATGACGAGATTTTCTAGCATCTGTTGAGATGTCTTTGGAAGGGATAGAGTGGTGCGATGTTGGTTGGAAGAGCTTGGAGTTGGAACAGTGGAAGCAGGGGATGGGATTCAATAGCGCTGAAACGTACGTCCGGTGTTCGTGCTGGCGTCCATCAACTAGGTCATATGCGCTGCTGGCTATTTGTGTGATATTGAGTACAATGGAGATAGCTCATGGGTATTGAGAGTTCTATTGTCGATATCATGCATGCCTTCTAAGATTCGATACTAGGTCTGGAAGTACTCAAAGCCAATGAGCCGTGCTATTGTCTGACTACAATGCACACCAGATTACTTTTGAATGTCACGGAAACCTGGAGATATTGGATCTATCATGGACGAAAGTCCCCTATCCCCTATAATGATTCCCAATATATGCGGTAAGCCGGAAATATACAGTATGCCCGCCCATCTATTGTCCAGGTTCCCAACTACCAGAGACAGACTCTGTGATATGCCAAGTGTAATCTACCCTTCTGCACGTTCGCATGTGCTCAATCGGCCAGGCGTGGCAGGATTGCCGCGCGCATGAACTCTTCGAAAAAATTTGGTGATCCTAGAATTGGGACCAGGCAGCTATGGTGGTTGCTGGATTTATGAATACCTAGATGAGCTAGATTCGAGTGTGCCGTGGATGCTCCCAATGATGATCCTTGACTGCCAGCACAGTTGATCGATCGTAGGTTGTTGCATTGGCTGCAAGGTTGTCAGTTGTTTTCTAGATTGCTTGCGGCTTCTGGAATACTCTTTATGCCATAAAAATGAGCCAAGAAGCTGCAGCGGCGACATAGGGGGCTTATCCACTGGCAGCTCCAGGTATTTCTTCAATTCGAGAAATGTAGGGGTTTCGCCTCACCTACACCTCGAGGTATACCTAAATAGTGAGAGTATCGAGGGTTCAATCTTACCTCGAAATTTGTGAATACTCCAGACTCAGGATCAACCAGATTTCAACCACCTACATGTGAATAAACCATGTTGATCGCCGGTGTGCGCCCTGCATGTATCAGATAATGGTCAAAACATTCATTGAGCCTAGACGCTTCGGTTATTTGTGAATGCTTGGTTGATAACGATTTGGTAATGCTCTTCAAGCTGGTGACTTCACGCCTAGAAGCTCGATCGGCATATCAAGGTGAATGAACAAACCCGTTGATCGCCCAGGGCTGTCTACAAAACCCCTGTGTAACTCGACTCCTTACGTAGCCAAGACTATCTTCCTTTCGCAACTACATCAATTGCTTTCGTCCGGACGGTGCTAGATGACTTCTTCAATCGCCTTCGCAGCTTGAAAAACAGCTACTGTTACTGGTAGAGCTACTGTACGTCGATAGCTGCAACCGAAGAGCTGTAAACGCTTGAAACACAAAAGGTACGTACTCGAAACCCTAGTGACTGGACTTGTCTCCAGAAATTTCCCTCGTTTTGCATTCACTTTCGTTGCCTAGGGGTGGAAGGCATAGCAACATCCCAAGTATAGCTTGATTGATAGAGTGGTCGCTAGTGGCGTCTCTTGTTTCGGCGTACCGTAATCCTGCAGTTTTGCGATCTCAACCCCAGCACTCTACACCGCTTGCTCGTTCGCTAGAAATGACGAAGAAATATCGGGCAATCTTGCCCAATCCGGTCTTGACGTCTGCTGCTATTGGCTTTGGAACCATGCTGACTTATGCAGAACCAAATAGTTAGCACCACACTCGCATCTCCAGTCGTCATGGCTGGTCAAAAGACTCCGCGTCCGGCCAAGCGCCACTTGGTCCGCTGGAATGGTAAGTCTTCTTTCCTTGCTTTTGTAATGACGTCCCCCTTGCATTCTCCGTATGTATGTTCTTCAAGGCCGTCTCCATCCATGTACTCACCCTTGACCATGACATCCTCTTCCATATGGTACTGGACTTGATAGCCCTGCCTTCTCAATGCATCGTGCTACTTCCTCATTTCTCATACCCTTTCACGACCATTATAGTCTCATCGTCGCTATGCGAACAAGCCTCTGCACTTTGGCGACATCATGCAATAAGAACAATCTGCTGACTCCGATTTAGATGATTTGGACAAAAAACTTCTGCTCACTATTCAATCTGTCTGTAATTCTGAGAATGTCAAGATTCCTTGGGACAAAGTTGCCGCAATCATGGGAGAACATATCAGCGATGGCGCCGTTATCCAGCATTTGGCTAAGCTTCGTCAGAGAATGGTCGCACAAAAGCTGGAGGTGCCTCCTCCTCTTCGACGTGGGGCTGGTGTAATCGTTTCGACCGCCTTTAGCGGTGGAGGTAGTGGTCGAAGCAAGTCAGCGCCATCGAAGACTGCTAAGTCAACACCGAAGAAAGGCCGATCTAACACTGCTAATGATGATGATGATGAGGAGGTTGAATACGATGTTGACGAGGCTTCGGACCCGGAGGAATAATTTCGGCAAGCTCGCTCTAAGCGCTCCAAGCGTAATACAGTAATCAAGACAAAGGGGACAGATGAAGACTTCGATACACCTAGTAGGGCTGGGGATAAGCGAAAGGATAAGAGCTCAGCTTTTAAAGCGGAAAAGGGGAAAAAGAACACAGCTGGGAAGCAGAAAGATAAAGGTCTTATGGCAGATATGATTGCTGCTCAGACCATTTCAGGGGACCGTGCTAAGTCAATCATCGACTACAATGAGGAGAAAGACGTTTCTGGCAATGATTATCAGGACAATAGCCAGAGTGAGGACAGCGGGCAGGAGTTCGATGGGGTGCAGCATGTTGCCTCGGGTGCTTCTTTTCTGTGCTTCGAGACAGATTCCGACACCGGAAAGGTGAAGCAGGACTTGAAGACTCCAAGTAAGATTGTTGTGCTTCCATTGCCAGGGCCCCAACAGCATACTGAGAATCACCCCGATACTCCAGATTATAGTGTCAGTCTCGAAACAGGATCTGGTATGACTGAAGATGTAGTTGAGCCCGATATCAAGTCGGACGCGGGATCGAACCACAATGTCATCTCAGGTCTTCCAATCATTAATGCGTCGTTCGATGAAGAAGCCTTGGAAACGGCACCCGGGCTGACCTACAACAACAACAACAACAACAGCGGCTCTGGCATGTTCGGTCTCTTTGGCATGGATGCGACTGCCGATACGAACCTGATCGACGCATCTTTTTTCCACCACAATGTAGACCCGGATTACACCCTGAATCAAGGTTTAGGCTCCACTGATTTTACCTATCCGTTTGGCGGCCAAGATTGGACTGCTGGCTCAAAGAACGCATCAGCATCAACGTCTCAATATGTCGACACAGGCAGTGGTAACTACATGTATGGCAATCAGGAGCGAAGCATTCTTCCTGAAACTCCCCTGAACGCCTTCAGCCCTTCATCAATCGCAACTCAATCATTCGATACTTTAGGGTTGAGAACTTCGTCATTCGGAATTCCAGGATTCGGTACTTCAGAAACGGCTTCCAGCTATAATTTTCCCGTTTTTGAAGACAACCAGGGACTTGGACAATATAGCACCGACAACAACAAGGATATACGATTCACTCCGGCTAATCCTTCCTTCTCAGCGCCTCCGCGGCCTTCGGTGGTTACTCGGCAAGCGAATCAGCCAAGCGTCTCCAGTGAACCGTTCTCAGCCACCTCCTCGAACAACAACCCAACCCCAACTGTTGTCCCAGCGGGCGACGCAAATGCCATGCCGGCTCTTGATTTCGGTGGGCCGTTCTTTGGCGCAGAGCTTGATGATCCGCTAACGAATCCAATGGACCTTGATGCTCTTGATAGAGAGTGGGACGGAGCTTATGAAGATCATCGGAATGCGTGAACGACCCCATACGGTCCGAAGTCTGCATTGCCAAATTGATCTTTCAACATTCGTGGTTCAGGACGGTCTTGTGCATTGAGGTACTATCAACGCCTTCAAGTCTAGAGCCACCATTGGTTTTACCTATATGGTACGAGCTTCTTATTGGTCTAAGGGGACAATGGATCCGACAATTTTCGTGGACGTGAATCTGGACAGGGGCTTTTGGAGACTCCTTCAACGCAAAGAACTTATTCTCTTGCTCATGAAGGTCTTTCCAAAGTTTCGTCATAGTTCTTACGTACCTTTCAATTCTCTCTTATTGCTCTTATGGTGGTTCGGTAGCAGGGATCTCACATTCAGTGTTTGCGGTACCACCATAGCCCTGTCTTGCGCCACCACTGTATCTTTCGATTCATGGCGTGTTCTAAGCAAGCTTCAGAGCACACCTTTTTTCCAATCACGTTGTGCAATACACCATATTCCTTTTCGAGCATTCAACACGTAAGCTCGTCCGCTCCTCTCTGTTGGAGCTTTCGGATGGCATAGAGCTATCCCAAACTCGACAGCCACCTTCGGTAGGGTTTTACTTGTGGGGAGCCTCACTTAGATAGACTGAAATTCAAGCATGTTTCTCAACGATTGGCTTCGGACATGCTGTTCTGGTTCAGACTTAGTTGCTTACCACGCAATCCATATCAATGCAGTGACCAAGCTCGTTGCCTCGAAGGTGGTCGGCTCATGCAGTTGCAGCTATACGTCACACTCAGCCGCTTCGGGTCTTTCGCATCAGCTGCGTAAGACTATATAAGGTCGGGTTATATATTTCAGTACTTACCTTGTCTGAACTTTGATTTTGCGGTCGTTGCTGTCATTCAAGTGTGAAGTCCTGTCCATGATTGTTAAGGACACCAACCTGATTCTGAGCTTTTGAGAACAGCAGTACCTCTCAAGCAATACCTCTCAAGCACCAGATCCTTGGGTCAGTCGCTCCAAGGCTATTTGTGATGGAGGGTCTGAAGAGAAGGAAGGGAAGAACATTGACATTGGGGTGGAAGTAAACGACGATGGTGCTAAAGAGGTAATCTCACACTAGCGAACGCCGCGACGATGATGTGCTGCCTCATATGTAAACGTGGGGTATTGGACGCTTCAAGAGCTTAAAAGCATTTGCTTACGTGTTTGAACATAGTATCATCTCTTACGCACGTGCGAGCTTTCGGAAAGACGTGGTTGGTTCTCATGAGCCCTGAACAGATTTCTCGAAGCGAGGCAGGAGCCCTAAGAGCCTAGCGAGAGATGCATTGGACTGTTGAAGTGCAATATACAAACTTGTGGGGTAAAGCTCACGTTACCTTGTTCATGTTCTGCGTGAGATTCCAGGAGTGGTGGGACCCAGCCAGCTTATACTGGGGTTACTTTTCCATAGTATATCTGACTTTTGAAGGACGCTTGGCGATGCAGAGCTTCATTCCAAACGATACTACAGTTCAACTGATAGACACTGATCTGATCCTGAGCGAGCGGGCTGACAGATTATCTTTGCTTCATATTTGTCTGCCTAACTGTGATATACTTTCTCTGACTCAAGAACGTGAAGCAGAAGCTGCAGGTCTTCACTACCATAGTGTTAGAGACCCTACGTCGATCGTGAATTCAAAGCGAATAGATTATGACGCAAGACTGGGGATTCAATGTGGCATGAAATATCACCTTCAGATGGTCTATAGGAAAGGTTGTGAGTCAGTACCATCTCATCGTCAGATGTGTTTGAAGTTGCGTTACAACCACTTCCCGTTTCCCCCTGGTATGTAGTAGCAGGCTCTAACGATGGTTTATAGACGATGACTGTGTGGAGCGAAGATGAGTTGAGGTTGAGGAAGAGCTGGAGACGGTTGTCCGGAAACTGCCGGCGCTAATAGATCGAGCGGAATTACTTTCGACCAGAGATTCTCGAATTTTCCTAGCGTTGATATTTTAGATACTCCACGATATTTTCTCTGTTACCATACATATTACAGCACCTCTTTTCTCAGACTTCTGACATCGTGCTGTACATCAAACGTATCGTCCAATCTACGCAAACATGCAGCGGGCTTTAGCATCGAGGACTCGGGCCTCACTTCTGCCCTCAACATCCACATACTCTGGGTCTTTGTCAAGGCTACGACCTGCCACAGTGACCGCAACTAGTATACAGCAGCAGAGATTCGCACACAAGGTAAGCTCCATTGTTACAGGGAATTGAGCCTTCTCTTGCTCCTCGTTGGAGCTTATACGCGAAGCGAGCTCGTTGTATTCCGGTCCTGCTCTGACAATTGAACATAGGATCTTAAATTCGGCGTAGAAGCTAGGGCTTCATTACTCAAAGGTGTCGACACTCTTTCGAAAGCTGTAGCGACAACTCTGGGACCGAAAGGCCGAAATGTTTTGATTGAATCAAGCTATGGTTCACCCAAAATAACCAAAGGTTTGTTCTTTTGGGAGCGCGCCAGATATAGCGCACAAATGCTAAAATGCCGTTCCAGATGGTGTCACTGTAGCCAAAGCCATTACTCTGCAAGATAAATTCGAAAATCTAGGTGCTCGTCTCCTCCAAGATGTTGCCTCAAAGACAAACGAAGTTGCCGGTGACGGAACGACAACCGCTACAGTGCTCGCCCGCTCTATCTTTTCAGAAACCGTCAAAAATGTTGCTGCTGGATGCAATCCTATGGACCTGAGAAGAGGTACACAAGCTGCGGTGGATGCGGTAGTAGAATACCTTAAGAAGAACAAGCGGGATATCACAACGGGTGAAGAGATTGCACAAGTAGCTACAATTAGCGCAAATGGCGATACACATGTCGGCAAGCTCATATCGAACGCAATGGAGAAAGTTGGAAAGGAGGGTGTAATTACCGTGAAGGAGGGCAAAACGATCGAGGATGAGTTGGAAGTTACGGAGGGAATGAGATTTGATCGTGGGTTCACTTCAGCATACTTCATCACGGATACCAAGGCGCAGAAGGTCGAATTTGAAAAGCCCTTGATCCTTCTATCAGAGAAGAAGATATCTGCTGTTCAGGATATTATACCAGCGCTCGAAGCCTCTACGCAAATGCGTCGCCCACTCGTCATCATTGCCGAGGACATCGATGGGGAGGCACTAGCGGTCTGCATCCTCAACAAGCTACGCGGTCAACTTCAGGTCGCAGCAGTCAAGGCTCCTGGCTTTGGGGACAACCGTAAATCCATCCTTGGCGATCTTGGTATACTCACCAACGCAACCGTCTTCACTGACGAGCTCGACATTAAGCTTGAGAAAGCTACTCCAGAAATGCTTGGCTCGACTGGATCCATCACAATCACTAAAGAGGATACCATAATACTCAACGGAGAGGGTAGTAAGGATGCCATCGCCCAGAGATGCGAACAGATCCGCGGTGTAATGAACGACCCATCAACATCAGACTACGAGAAGGAAAAGCTCCAAGAGCGTCTAGCAAAATTGTCTGGGGGCGTCGCTGTAATCAAGGTTGGAGGGGCATCAGAAATTGAGGTCGGCGAGAAAAAGGACCGTGTGGTTGACGCTTTGAACGCAACACGCGCCGCCGTCGAGGAAGGTATTCTGCCTGGCGGTGGTACCGCTTTGCTGAAGGCTGCAGCAAATGCACTAGGCACCGTCAAGCCATCAAATTTCGATCAACAGCTCGGTGTAAGCATAATCAAGAGCGCAATTACCAAGCCTGCTAGAACCATTATCGAGAACGCTGGGACCGAAGGAAGTGTTGTGGTTGGCAAGCTCATGGACGATTTTGGATCAGACTTTAACAAAGGATTCGACAGCGCCAAGGGCGATTACGTCGACATGATCGCCTCTGGTATCGTCGATCCCTTCAAGGTTGTTCGTACTGCCCTTGTCGATGCCAGCGGTGTCGCGTCACTACTCGGTACTACTGAAGTTGTCATTGCTGAGGCTCCTGAGGAGAAAGGCCCGCCAGCAGCAGGTGGAATGGGTGGTGGTATGGGAGGCATGGGCGGGATGGGTGGTGGCGGAATGTTCTAAGCCTGATACCATTCTCCTTCCAGCGCTTACATATTTTTCCACCCATTCACGAGCACTTGTCCTCTCGTCCCTTCATATCTCTCCACTCAAGTCGCTCAGATCCCTTTGTGTCTTGATTTTCTTATAGCATTTTCAAAAGCGACTACCTACCTTGTAACAACACACTTGTACAAACCAGATACCTAGGAATAATACAATACAAATTGGCGATCAAGCGCAAACAGCATGCTCTGCGACTTGAGTGAAATTGATTCTTCCTTCTGTGGTGGGGTTACAATCACTATCGTTGCGACGCTAAATAAACAAGCTTCCCCCACCAAGCGACGCATCAAACCTTCGTACCACTTCCTCTTCTGACTCGCATCAACAAAGAATCCTAAGCGAACTATCTGGTCACCCCTAACAGTATCTCCTTGTCAACTCGCATCGTCTGGTACGGTTTTTGACTTCGTCTTCCGCCCTAGGGACACCGAGTCCTCAAGCTTTCCATCCTTGTCACTGCGCTAGGCTGCCCACATCGTTTACCGATCACCTATCACGCTGACATTTCTTGGGAAGAGCAGTTCCTTTGACACTTTTCTCCTTCTCTTCTATCGGGTTGCTTTCCCGCGGTCATGGTAGGCACCGCCTTTTCTCATGCCTATCTCATTGGCCGCTCGCACGTGCCTCTGCTGACATCCCTCGAAGAGTAGTAAAACTGGGTACGAAATTTTCCTACCTACACACCGAGCTTTAACATCGGTCGCTGTGGTCAGTTTTCAGTACACCAGAGGACTAGGCTAATGTATCGCCATCCCACAGAGCCGCCGTTGCGCCCGAGTGCGTCACGGAGTACGAGGAGCTCAAACTCGGCAAGAAAACCAAATACATTATATACAAGCTCTCAGATGACTACAAACAAATCGTTGTAGAAGACAAATCGACAGATGGGAACTGGGAATCATTCCAGAACAAGCTCCTCAACGCCAAAGCCAGCCACAAAGGCAAGGAAGGTAAAGGGCCTCGATATGCGGTCTATGACTTTGAATATGAGCTTCCTGGTGGGGAAGGGACGAGGTTAGCGGAGGTCATACTATTCATATCCGATAGCGCTGACACAGCTGTAGGAACAAGATCGTATTTATCTCATGGTCACCAGATGAAGGCACGCTCATTGGTGTATGCGTTCCGTTTCCCTAATATATATTTCAAGGAGATCGGCTGAATATGCAATAATATAGCCTCGTATGACATATGCCTCGTCGAAAGAAGCCCTGAAGACGGCACTTGTCGGCATCGCCGCTGAAGTACAAGCCAACCGAGACGACGAAATCGAGTACGAAACTATCCTAAAGGATATAACTAAAGGAAAGCGCTGAGATGAAGTTTGAGTGCTGGCTTTCGTTCGGGATGAGGTCCGCCCTCTGAGCACACAGTTCTTGAAGTCTTGACCTGGCGAACTACGAGTAGGATTGGTCGGGTGGAATGTGCTACATAGACTCGAGTTCTTTATCATCAATCTCGGAAAAATTTCGACACGCAAGTTTTCGAGTGGCACCGTTGCTGGCTCTGACCCTGTGAACTTAAACGTTCTCGAAATGCATCAGCCAGTTGCGAAAGTCGTGATGCCTTTTTCATAAAAGAGAAAACATTACGAGAAATCGAGATGTCCCGGTGGGTGGCCATAAATGAAAGCGACCCTTTGGTGATTTTTAATACTGGACCATCTCAGAATGTGTACGCTACTGCTCAAACTTCAAGTCCACTCCCACCACCAACCTCCCACGCCTATCCAGCCCCCCTTTCCCTCCAGGCCCCCCTAAACGCCTCGAATACCTCCCCCGCCTTCCCCTCATCCCGCAACCTCTGCACCAAAAATCCCCTCAAATCCCCCCAAAACTCCTCCGTCCCCAGCACCTCCTCCCCACTCGGCCCCTGCGCCACCGGCGGTGTATCAACCTCCATCTCCGTTGTGGGTTCCGACTTCTTAGAATCATCCGCGCCGCCGACACCACCAATAATCATAACGCTAAACTCCACGCCCTCGCCCCCAACCTCCAAGTCCCCAACAACATCCTTGACGCTCTTACTATCCGCACACGGCTTCTTCTGCCACAGCACCCTCACCTTGCCCACCCCCTCCAACCCCACCTCCCGCGCCACCGCATTTTTCAAGTCCAAGATACTAGTATCCAAACTCTGCTCCTGCAGCTTCATCTCCAGCGGGGGATTCCTCATCGACTTCAGCGTTATGGAGACGGTTTTTTGAGCGCCGGGGGCGGGTTTTTGGGAGGCGCGGGTCATGGGTTTGGACATGCGGGGGAGGGTGTAGGGGCCCTTTGGGGTGAAGGTTTTGGGGTCGGAGATGTGGTCGGCGGGGAGTTTGAGGGGGCGGGCGTCGAGGGTGGAGAGGAAGGATTTGGCGAAGGAGAGTTCGGTCATTTTTGCGGTTTTTTGGGGGGGTGTTTTGGGGGATGGGTGTTGAGGGCTGAGGTGGGTTGGAGCGGAGGGTTTGGGGGATATCAAGGGTTGTTAAAGTTGGTTTGGGCCTTGAGCGGTAGGGCTGGTTATCTGATTGCGCTAGGGTTTAAAGGCGCTGTTTTACTTTTGACGTCGAGGGTCAAAATTGTGTTGGATTGTGCATCGTTGCTGAGTCTCTGTGACAGATGCAACTCGAAACCTATGTTACTGGACCATTAGGTGCACTAAAAACACCAAACATGGCAAATGAGTGTTCTACACAATTGCCACCTAGTTTGAGTTAATTTCTAATAGAACCAGTTGTTTCTCAGACGAGTGGAAAGATTGGCCTTGGAAGCTTTGATTGGCAGGTAGCCACCAGGAGGAGAACTTCATCTTGCTGGTGCCAGACGTAGACAGGTCGATAACGTGTTAAAAGTATACAGGTCTGATCTACATCATACTTTTCACCACTCCGATTCTTTGTACAAACTCAGAGGTCTCTAATATTATTCTCGACCTCTTTCTAAAAACCAGTCCAGACTTCATCTCAAGAGCTGTTCTTATCCGTCTCAATTTCTCAACCACCCCCTCCTCCCCCCAACACCCAATTGTCTAGCAAAAGGCTCGACAGGTTTTCCTACTTTCATTGGCATACCCAAATTATCAGCGAAGACAAAAGCGCACTACTTCAAGTAAAAAGAAACACCCTCACGCAATGGCCACCGGCCCCTCCCCCACCCTAAGAATCCGTCTCTCCCTCTCTACCCCGATATTCCGCAGATTTTCATCCCTCGAATTGCAGCTACCCACTCTAACCGTCAGCACAACCCTCCACAGCCCCCACCCCATCACCCTCGACACCCGCGGCCCCCTCCAAAACGGTACCGTCCTCACCAATGCCTCCTTCTCTTTCCAGCATTTCTCTTTCTACGACCTAACCACCGACCAACCATTTACTTACCCCGCTGAGGAACGAGAGTGCGGTAATCCAGGCGGCACGCTAAGTGCGTACGACTTGTTGACCCTGCAGCCGGACAAGGAGTACGTTACCTATGGGGTAATGGAGGATTTCTGGGTGCCCTTGGGGATGTTGGAGATGGGACACGAGTATAAGATTAGCTTAGAACCTGTGGACGTGTGGTGGACGTATAGGACACAGAAGGAATTGCTCGGGGGAAAGGGGTACTTGGAGGTTGATGAGGGAGACATGGCGAAAGGGCCGCTTGTGAGGGTGGAGTCGGGGGATGAGTTGAGACTCAAGGTGGAAGAATAGGTATGTGCGCGTTCTTACGCAGGGCGGGACAACTTTGAATGTGGACGATGTGCCAACGAGATTAAGTTTGGTACTTAGTAGTGAGGAGGGGCAGAGGAGCTGCAGGGGCGGCGCGGCGGAGTGAGAACAAAGACTTTACACTCAGATCTAAATGGCGCTCTGGATCGAATTACAAAACTCAAAGGTCTTCTCGAATTGGAAAAACGTCCACTTCTACACCCATCAAGCCAACGTCTCTTTGATCCACATTGACCTCTTCTGACCGGCCCTTTACAGGTGAACTAGCGTGCTCACCTACCACTTAGGGTCTCGCCCACGCGCCTAGGTATGTACATCACCAATACATCTATCTACTACGTCTAACACAGGACCTGAACCCTTTACTTCTCCATGTCATCGACATTGAGAAGAATATCATTACTTCTTCGCCTCCGCGTACTTGGATATGAACATGGCAAGCGTGGCACTCCAAAGGCCGAAAACGCTAAATCTCACGATAGCAAACGGTTTGATGCAGTAAGCCAGAACTCCGACTACAAGATCGAACACCAGGAAAAGTGCGATATTTCTGATGAGATCGGGAACTGCGAAGCCTTCCTTTAGATACAGACCCCATCCGTATGGTGGGTCCTTGGGATGTGCTAACAATGGCTCGATGGTTTTCTTCGGGCAAGCTTTGAAGATCAAGTTTGGGTTCTCCCGAAGGCGGCCATTTATCAGGGTGGAGGAAGCCGTAGCTATCTCGCTCATGGGAGGGATCTTAGATTTCGTACTATTGGTCGGCAGCTGATCTAATTCGAACCCGCGAAAGGCTCTGTACCTTACGATAGCGTTCGCTGCAGCTTCTCGAAGATCGTTTGACGCTCCTTTGATCGCGCGGTGCAAGCTTCGACAGATGTGCTCAGATGTAATCTTAGCTTTACAATTCAATCGAAAGGCTAGCGCATCATGAGAATGTTCTCAGTGATGTAATAACCAGTCGTTCGTTATATCTGATGAAGTTTCTGGCGATCGTGGATCCCATTGATGATATTGTACTCATTCTCGTGAAGGCTTTCATTCCTCAGTAATCAGCGGTACGCTGTCATTAGTTCTGATGTTCTACGTCAGTCAACTGCATTAAGTCAGTATACTTCTGATATTATGACAGATTCAATGTTATGAAGAAAGAGCATCTGCACAAACGAGATCTTCTTAACCTTTTTCCACGAAAATAGCTGTTCTAGCATTTCTCGAGATCGAAGGTATTCCTGCCGGAATAAACGAAACATTTCAACATCATTGCAGGGCTTTTGTACATTCACGTGAATGGTCTTCCCTGCGTACTTGTAGAAATCAAAGCAAAGAAGCAGTCATCTAAGCTTGAATTCGTCACGTGGAGTACTCGGCGTTGCTTTAGTCACATCATCTTCTGTGTCCTGAGCGGACGGCTGATCTGACGATTGGGTTGCACAGACTAATGAACGCTGATGAGAGGAGCTAGCATGGTCGTTACTCGCACTATCTTCAGGCGGAGCGGCAGATGAGGACTGAATGCTGTTGTTATCTTGAGCTTGTAGCTTGTCTATGTTTGCCTGATAACTTGATACAGTGAGTAATCCAAAAAGTCTCCGTGCATCCGAAGATGTATTAACAAAGTCTTGGTAAAATCCTCGGCCACAGGTCTGGTTTTGATCAGGTTATTGGCACATAGTGGGATGGAGAGTACTCACGCATGTCCATCGCACTCGGTCGAAACCGATGCATAGTGGATGCTCGTACAAACCGGCGACCACGGAATTTATGAATAAGGAATAAAGCATGAACAGTACGCTTTCTAAGGTCAATAACGCTTGCTAAGTATCTGAAGCGATGACCGGCAATTGGCTCGTAGCTTTAGTATGGTCGAGATTCATTTGTGGACGTGGAAATGCAAATTCCCGGACTTCGTCTTTGAGCTTTAGGAAAGCTTTCGAATTGACCATGAAAGCCTTCAGGTGTTCCAGAGTAGTACTGTTTGAAGGTTCTAAGGGGTATCAAAGCTCTTTGAAAGCCGCAGAAACAGTTGTCTTGTTGGTGACTGCCCACAAGAACAGCGAGAAGTGGAGGGGGTTTCAAGTGGAAGATGACGGTATAGAAGAATGTGCCGCAAAAGTTCAGCGAGACACCGACACTGTGCACTGAAGTGACGAGCATAACCGTAGGCGCATGGTAAATCACAATACTGTACTCCTCTACGTCGCGGTAGGGAGTGCATTGGCGGTAATCAACTCGCGTCACTAGCATGCATAAGATTCTCTGGCTTCTGAATGAGGTCGCTCTGCATATGGAACATATGACATGCAACTGCACCCAAAGTACATACTCCGCTCTGAGCAGTGGCAAAAGAACCCACAAAACTGGTCCAACGATGGGATTCTTTCGCAGCCGACCGCAATAAAGTTCGCAACGGAACCTGCACCACGCCTATCGTGTCCGCATGGTCTCCATGTCAATTGCACGCCAAGGTTCGAAGAAACAAGCCTTGCAAGGTCCACGCCATAATCAAATGAGCGGCCCCGTAATTTGTTGCTGCTACATTTGATCTCTCGTGGCGACTAAATCTAGCACGCCGTATCCATTATCGAGGGCCTCCTCCCTCTTGCACTTTGCAGCGGTGCGCTAGGCTACCTTCTTTGGCGACGGTTTTCCCTTGACAGCTGACGTGTACAATCATTTACCCGGGATTCGTGTCTGTTCCGGCAGCGCAGGATATGTCACTAGTAAGCGCATCATCGTAGCAGATACCAATCCCGTGGATATTGTCGAAAAGCATATCGTACCACTCTTTAAGACTAAGCCGCCCATTTTGACTTTTGAACGCAAGGGGAAATTAGTCTTGGGACAGATGCACATATTGAAGCAGGCCTCGTCGTTTTCAATGACAGCGGCAAGTAGGCTACTCGGAAGTAGTCCAAGATGTCAGTGAAGAGGTACCTCTCCCAAAACCAACGACGAGGCCGAGTCAATACCTTCACTGAGCTACCCGTTCTGCGGTCTCGAGACCTGTTCCCATGCCGCAATTACAAAGCGTTGTCTTGCAGGAAATGTCAAATCTAACGGGCTTGTTGCCAAACTGGACAAGAAAGTAGGAAGGTTATCGCGGTAAAAGTAGATCCGCCGTCCGTTTCTCGCGCATACTGATGCTGTCAGATCGTGGGGGGATTTTTGGGGGATCTTGAGCCATTTTGAATAGGGTGATTCTGGGTATTCCCGGCAACTTAGTCGTAATGGAGGCATACAATATCTTCTGGGCGTCCAAACACCATCTGAGATGTGTATCTCTGCGAGCATCGCATTTGGAGTACACTTCGCGCTCTGCACAAGGGTGTGTATGACAGGTGACAGAGAGGGTCTAAATCAATGTAGGGGGGAGTGAAACAATATATGTAATCAAAAAGACCCGAGAAACTGTAAAGAAACGATGAGCATGAGCTCGAAGAGCGGAATAGGCATAGACGGATCGTTTTTATAGGCCTCACGCTCATTGTCGCTTCCATTACCTCCCTTGCTCGTGTGGGGTTTGTCCGAAGAATTAGGGAGATCCAGTCCGCGGAGCATGTTGACTAGTGCCGCTAGTAGGCACCCAATACTTGAATTCAACCCTTCTTTGGCCCCGGTGTTGCTCTTTGAGCTTTTCCCTTGGAGTCTCCGACTGGACATGAGTCAAGCGTTATGTGGATAAGGTGATGGACAGAAGACGAGAGACCTACCAGCGTGTTTTTGGGAGTTTGCTTGGGCTCCTGAACGGTGTACTGCACCTGACGTTGACTGCAACCAACGTAGGCTGCAATTGCTTGGTAAGTCCAGCCAATAGAGCGAAGCGTGGTGATTCTAATGCGATCATCGTGTGTAATACGCGATCTAGGAGTCGATGAAGCCTTTGGAACCTCTGGAACTGGAGCTGAAGCTTGGGATGGAGTCGATGAAGCCTCGGGAACCTCTTGAACCTCTGGAACAGAAGCTGCTTGGGTTTGCGTCGATGAAGTGTCCATAATCGCTTGTTAAATGTATGAAGGTTTACCTTAGTCGCATGTGTGGAATGTTCAATGGCCTTAATGTACCGTAGCGCGCGGGTAAGAGAACCGAATCCGCACTAAGGTAACTTTACTACTGCATCTACGGAGTACCTACGAACCACGTTATCTTGAAGGTCTGGATCTGAACCTTGAAAATCATAGAATAGAAGAGTAGAAGACTGGCTACTACAATGTATCCCTTTTCGGTGCAATTGGGTTTCGCGGTACGGCTTTTCTTTGCGTAGTAATCTTTACAGTCCAAACTAAAGTAGTGATCCGTGATATTTCATACACTAGTCCGAGTATTCCGTACGTGATAACGTAACGGGCACGAACTTTTTGATCGTAGAGAAATCCAAAATCAGCAAATCATCCTTGCACGTCTGTAAAGCACGACCGTTCAAGAGTATGGGTGTGGGACGTCGTATGAAAAAGCAAGGCCCTCCCCCACCCCTAGACGAGTCTCGAACATCCTCTCTCAAGAAACGAAAAGCTGCCGTGGTCGAGGAAAGCTCTAATGCGCGAGGAAAGAAGAGAAAAGCGTCTGGAGAAGTGAAAGCGCCTATCGCGGTCAAGAAGCCAGCTTATGAGGTCAAGAACTCGGGATTGACACAAGCCCCAAAGAGGAATTTCGCCAATGGCAAGACTACGCAGGCCGAGAAAGGCAGAAAACTAGCGGTAAAGCCTGTATCTAAAAAGGAAGCTGTGTCTACGGCGGACAGCTCAGACGAAGATGCGGTCGAATTTCTGGGGGAAGCGTTGGAGGATGCAGATAGCGGCTCAGAGGGTTCGCAGGACGGTCTATTGGAAAGCGCAGATATTCTGCCGGACGAGTTTCTTGGATCTGGATCCTCTGTCTACGACTCGGATCCTCAGCACGAAAGGGCAATGTTTTCTGAAGATAATGACTCGGACGCGGAGGAGAGATTGACTGCAGCAAATATAGAGGGTCTATCCAGAGAGCTAGACGAGCAACAAGAAGAGGAGGCCGCGAAGGCACAATTAGAGCTGGAAGAAGCAGCGCTCCAAACCAATATTGACGGCGACAGACCTAGAGTGTTGGAAGACTCTGATGACGATCAAGATGGAATGACAGCACAATTACGTCTGGCGCCCGATCTCCAACTCCTCCGCTCGAGAATCACAGACACCATCCGCGTCCTCGACGACTTCTCCAAACTCTCTGAGCCTGGCCGCTCCCGCGCAGAATACACCACGCAGCTCCTAAAAGACATATGCCTCTACTACGGCTACTCCTCCTACCTCGCCGACAAGCTTTTCAACCTCTTCCCTCCGCGAGAAGCCTTTGCCTTCTTCGAAGCCAACGAAACCCCCCGTCCCGTCGTAATCCGCACAAACACCCTTCGTACGCACCGGCGCGATCTCGCTCAAGCACTCATAAACCGTGGCGTAACTCTTGAACCCGTAGGCAAATGGTCAAAAGTGGGCTTGCAAATTTTTGAATCCCAGGTCCCGTTGGGCGCTACCCCAGAATACCTAGCCGGTCACTACATTCTCCAGGCCGCCTCCTCCTTCCTCCCCGTCATGGCGCTCGCCCCACAAGAACACGAACGCATTCTTGACATGGCTGCCGCGCCGGGTGGGAAAACCACATACATTGCCGCCCTAATGAAAAACACTGGGTGCATATTCGCAAACGATAGCAACAAATCCCGTGCCAAAGGTCTCATCGGGAATATCCACCGTCTGGGAGCCAAGAACACCATCGTTTGTAATTATGACGCGCGCGAATTCCCCAAAGTAATCGGCGGCTTCGACCGCGTCCTTCTCGACGCTCCCTGCTCCGGCACAGGCGTCATAGCCAAAGATGCCAGCGTCAAAACTAACAAAACAGAAAAAGACTTCCAGCTCCTCCCGCATCTGCAGAAACAGCTTCTCCTCTGCGCCATCGACTCTGTCGATCACACCAGTAAAACGGGGGGTTATATAGTTTACTCGACGTGCAGTGTTACGGTTGAGGAGAACGAACAGGTAGTGCAGTATGCATTGTTAAAGAGACCGAACGTCAAACTCGTAGAGACGGGCTTAACTTTTGGTGTCGACGGATTCGCAAGCTACATGGGCAAGCAATTCTCGCCGCACATGAAAATGACGAGGCGCTACTATCCCCATACTTACAACGTCGACGGCTTCTTCGTGTCCAAGTTCCGCAAAACCGGGCCCAGTCCCGGTGCCACTGTAGCAGGGGGCGTCGACGGCATTGCGGGGAATGAGGATAGGGTGATGGTGGACAAAACGCCCGTTCCTGAAAATGAAAACGAGGAAGAAGAAATTTTCGGCGGCTTTGATGATGAGGGAGATGAGGTGTACATCGAGCGCGCGCGGAGGAGCCGGTTGAGGAGGAAGGGGGTTGATCCGAAGGCGAAGAAAGTCAATGGCACCACTCCAACAATAGCAAGTAGGAATGGAGGGGGAGATGGCGAGGTCGATGGAGTCGCAGAAATAAAGGCAACGAAGGAGCATCGTGGGCACGCGAATGGCGAAATGGGGGACATCTCGAAAAGTACAAAGGAAACTGTGGAGGGGAAGGAGAAGGCGGTAAAAAGTGCTGCGGTAAAGACAAAGGCAGCAACGACGAGGGTGAAGTAGGACTAGTCAATTTACGAACCCGGCGGATTGTACAAAGCCATCTACCATTTTAAACCCATAAACCTACCAACCCCCTACTTTAAGGGCGGCTGGGGGTTTTTCGCAATGACCCCGGCAGCCAACTAGCATACTTTCATTCGAGATATCCCCCGTAACAGAAAGGCTTCAGGTACGATTACCTAAACATTGGTGGAGCAAAGTATCTTACAGTACAACGAAGATCTCTCAGGAGCATCCTGAAACATGGAAATATCCTAACAGAAAAAAATTATATATCCGGGCAACCCCACTGTTTCAGCATACAGAGCCATAGCCGAGACTTGAATCTGCTTGTGTACATATGTATTATCTATGACAACAAACCACCCCTTCAGCGACCAATATTCAAGACAAGGTTCATCGCGTTGAAAAAATTGTCTGGATCAATCGAAACTTCCTACTTAATGTTTTCTGCAACGTTTTGCAGATGTGTCAGAACTGTACAGTATAGCAAAAAGATCCTGTGACTGTTAAATGTTCATGTATATATATATGTATATGTTCAGAGAAATATTATTCTGAGATCAGAAAATATGCCTGCGAAGCTCGTTATTCTTGATGTTATTACGCGATGCAACAATATTCTCAAACAAAGCTTTGCCTTAAAACAATATATTTCTTTAAAAAAGAATACAGTCATCGTAATTCTGGAGGAAAAGTTACGGTAGATCATTGCGGAAACCCCCTAGTCGCCCTTAAAGTACCTCTACATATCTCCTTCCCATATCCCCTTCCCACCTCTCCAACGTCATGGACTCGCACCTCATCCCATCCGCTCGCCCTTCACCGCCCCTCATAGTCCACCACGAACGCATATATATCCCCTCTCACCGTATCTAATAGTAGAACTCCTTGATTCGTCGGACTGCTACAACTTGAGAGAGCTATGGTCTGATAAAATATGCTATACATACCTGAACAGAAATGTTTCAAAGTGCGTTCACATTTTGGCCGATTCGTCAACCAACATGGTCATGCATTGCCAGACGGCTAAAGAGCTCAAATTCCATTCTTTCAGCCGCCTTGGGACCATTACGCACTTCACCCGCCATATCCGAACCAGGCGGAAAATCGGGCTCGAACATGGGCTCGCCAGCGCCTCTCATATTAGCCAAGACAGCCTGCCGAAAGTGCCACCGCAGAAGCTGATCCACTGGTCGATCGGGTTTATCGAGAAACTGCTGATCAAGATGTGTTCCAGCAATGCCTTTTGAATTTCTTCGGACACAACGATATTTTAGTTGTCCTGGAATAATGAGTTCATATAACTTGAAGGAGGAGGAGGTATACATGCATCAGGATCGATTTGAGATTTCATAACCATCAAAAAGTACGTGTACATCAGCTCTTAACAACAGCCCGTTTTGCACCGAGTTGATGGGATCTGCTTTCTGAATAGTAATCCAAGGAGAGAAGTCGGGCTTATCCCAGCGCGCTTGGAACGCTAAAGGAACTATGTGCGCGGCCTCGAACCTTTGCCAACTGCCGTATTCTGCCTCTACAGCTTCTTCCCCTGTGATCACACATCGCCGGTCTCGTAGACGGACGCTGTCACGAAAGGATTGGAGACGAGTTCCGGTGTTGATAGAAATTGCCCAAGTAATCGAAGGCTCGTCCGTAAGTGTAAAGGAACCTGTTAATAACTGATTAACTACCTATAGCAGAGAAAGAGTAATATAGACTCACCAGTGATATGGTATTTCCCTGCCTGAAGCGCATAGTTATCCTTCCCAACTAGGATCTTATTCTCGTCTCGCAAGGAGAAGGGTTCATCACAGGCCAGGAGAATGTCTAATATGGAGTAGAAGTTGTTGTTCGTGATGCCATTGGTGAGTACGAGGCCGCCGAGTTCTTCTTCGGGATTTTCGGCGTCATAGAAACGAACGTTTCGTCCACTTGATCAATTAGGGGGCATAGCGAAAGATGAAACGGAGTGTTACCCGGAGGATTGGGGTGGCACCCAATACACCCAGTCCAAGAGGTGGGTTTGGGGCCTGTTCTCAGCATCTTGGGTTGATGGGTGGGGCGTTTAGCCCAAGCACACGTACTAGGTGCCGAGGCCAGATAAGATCAGATTAGATAAGATACGATAAGGAAATTTCCCCCCACCCTCTTTCAGCTATCATAAACTTGCAAGCAATTTCCACTCGTTGGTCTTTGAGGCCTCATCTGCTCGCAATTACCATACGCAATGATCAAGATGTTGCTCTGCCCCAAACCCGTAGTATGTGCCGCAGTGCTCTAGCTGTTTCTCGATGGTGTTCAATATCGTATGTTAGAAGACGTTGAAGCACGACTGTGGCCAATGAGTAACACATTTTGCATCTCGTCAGGCCTACTAGAGGCATCGCAGAAGCGATTACAAAGTCAGTCTAGGCGGTTTGGTGCACGGAAACCCCTTCTGAATGTCTCCACCAATTCCGGAAGCTCGCCCGCTCTTGCAAGCGCCGCTCCAGCAACACCCGCAGCTTGGATGCCGCCCAAAGCCCCTCCGCCCATCGCCGCACCCTGACACCAAGAAAAGAGACTGCCAGCCTTGACCACCCCAATCGATGCTTGCCAAGCTGCAGCAGCAGAGTTGGCCGCCGGCCCCGCAGCCGTGAATCCGATAGCTCCGAGTACGGGCACCGCGAAGAACGATAGAACAGAGACAGTAGCGCCCACTACTTGAAGACCTGTGAGCACTGGATGAGCTTTGGCATAGTTTGTCGTGGCTTGGAAAAGAGTGACGTCTTGTGGTTTCACTATGAAAAATCAGAAACTCTCGCGAAACGTCTAGGATCAGGTATACCTCGTCTCGCTAGCTCCTGCGAGAATTCTGCACTCCAGCCCGAAAGGATGAATAGTAGCACATCAGGCAAAGCAGCGATGTCATCAGGAAAATCCCCGTTAATGAAGCGATGTTGCACCTCGTTGTCGGTCAATCCTTCGAGCGGCTTCCTTCCGGTCATGATCTCGTAGAGCAGACTAGCCATTGCGAACCTTTCGGCTCTTCTGACCTTTTCTTCGTGATCCAAACCATATAAAACGCTTGACGGTATCTGAAAGCGAGCGGGATAGCCCTCAACGAGGTCACCTTCCAATTCTGGCATCGGAAGAGACTCGATAGATCCATCTAATCCAGCAACAAAATCCCATGGCCGAATGCTGTTGTGGGGTTCCCCGCTTTGCTCAAAGTGCTTGATCACCTTGTTGGCCCAGCGTGTACGTATCTCGGTTCTTACGTCAGGATAGTCGCTAAGAGGGAGCATTGTCGCTTCCTGTGGCTGCTCACTGTCACCATCATTGTCTTCAACCTTCTTCACGCGGACGCGACAAGTAAGCTCTGCGGATGCCATCTTTCGAGACAGTGTAAGACGAGCTTGGATAGCCAGCTTGTGGCATGGTCAAGCGAAAGGGAAACGCAGGCCCAAGGTAATGTGGTGCTGAGTAAGGTAAACACGTGTTTTCGTCTCGTTGACTTATGCAGACTCCGCTACCCCACACTCGATACTCCAATCACGTATATCATCCTGCAGACCGACCGTTCGGGCACTCGAGAACGTGTACAAACTACCATCTACGCGCAGTGCAGAACAAGCCAATGGCTTCCCCTTCAGCCTAAATACTGCGGCCTAATGCACTTCTATGGCAGCATTAAAGAAAAAGCGAATGAAATCTACGACACGTAAAAATTCTGCTACCAGGTTGCTCGAAAGCGCCTCTATGAGAGGAAAAAACCATCATTTTATTACAGAGCCCAATACACTTCATTTGTTCTCTTCTGGTTTGGCCGTTGACCTCTCAGTCGAGTGCCTAGAGATTGTTGATGAAGAAGTTAACAATCACATCGAATCAATAATTCAAGACGTTAGTAACGTGACGCTTGTAACAGTTTAAGCAAATACTCGTTGAGGCAAACTAGAAAACTTAAGACTTTGAAGAAAGAGTCTTCAGACTTCGATACTCCACAAGAAGCCGTTGCCTATATTGTGGCTTTGGTTCTGCAGAAAGGATAATCATCTTCAGTCATGAGTCATACATTAGCAGCATGAAAAGTCGAATGAAGACACAAAAGGACATATATCTGTCGAAGATCTTTGCTCGTAAAATGCCCTTGTACATATAGTGTGACAGACATGGATTTATTTGAGATGGAGCACGCATAATGCCATATCGACTGCATTTGTCCATTCAACCTGGCATATTCACTTTTGTCAGAACTGCTACGAATTTAAAGAAGGAAAAGACGTCAAAATGCAGGCGTTGAGTCAATGGCACCTCTCGAGCGATTGCCGCTTCGCTTTCTTCTGGCTCACCAAGTCAGCAAGCGCAGTTCCATCTTTTCAAGATTGTGTTCGATGTACTCCGCCGCCTTTCGAAAAGTAGTATTGCCGCCTTGACATGCGTCACCCTCGAGATGCTGCATTAAGCCACTCTAATAGATACTCATAGTTACTAGCTTAATGGTGAGTCTCTTCCCTTACATCGTCTATCACTGATGTCCGTAACAAAGATTCAGTATCCCACATTTCTATGACAGCCGTTGAATCTCTGTAAGCAGCCATAAAAAGCATCTTGCCTATCGTACCAACGAGCCAGAATCCGGGTTCCAAACACGAACTCGTCCATCAGACCCACCTGTGACGATGTTTGAACTGTTCACTATCATAGCCGTCACCGACTTTTCATGTGCTGCTATGGTCTGCAAACGCGTAACATCGTTCATGCCCCATTCGCACCAACTGCCGTCCGAACTCGTGGAAACCAGTGTTGCACCACGGAATTCGAGCTGGTTTACAAGGGAAGTATGACCTTGCAATTGAGCGAGACAGGAGCTACGGGGGCACACCAATCAGCCGCTGTAATGTCTAGCATTTCGGATGCGCGAGACCTAGACGACGCGTTAAGCAACATACTCATCATCTACCTTCCACACTCGAATGGTTGTGTCTTTCGATCCGGTGCTCACTAGCCCTTGCTGAACATTCACTGCGAGCGCGTAGATATCACCGGTATGACCCATCAACGTATGCACACATTCGCCCGCGGAAATACTCCATATTTTGGCAGTTTTGTCGTCGCTTGCCGAGAACACCTTGTCCTCGTTTATTGCTACGCAACGAACTGTCTGTTTGTGGCCCACGAGTGCCCTGATGAAGCTGCCCCGACGCACGCCATGTTTCCTAGAAGCCTCATTGTCCCGGGCAGTAATGCTCTCCAGGTATCATGTCCCAGAACCTGATGTGCTTCTGGGAGAGCTCTCTTTCCTGGGACTAGCTTGCCTCCCAGGAGACGTTTCCCAGGAAGCAAATCGCTCCCAACCGTATACCAGTCTTGGAAATATCTCTTAGGATAGCCCTTCGCTTATAGTATATCTGCCGAGTATTCCATCCTAAGCCTGACCACCTTTGTCGTATCTCCTGAAGCTAAAACCGTCGACACAGGGTGAGCGATAGATAACAATAAGCAAGGATGAGAGATGGGCGCATGAGAATAAAGAAGCAAAAGGCGAGATGTAGAGCGATATACCGTCGTGTGCAAAAACCTATGCCGATCCTAGAATTTACCGAGAGTTGACTTGATATCTTCAACCATGATAGCGCTCGTGAAAGGCATTAACATTGATATCACTATGCTCCTTTAAGCCGTGTTTTCAGAGCTTCATTCAACGTGATTTATAGGATTTTTAACATCATTGTGTAGTCGTTAAAATTTTCAGTCCTACAGCACGTTATTACTGCTTTGATCACCCATCACTCATCACAATAGAACAAAAAAGTAAAAAAAATCAATTGATGCAAATCTCAAGTAACCAAGATTTTTCTATTCTACAATTCCGCCATCGAACATGCAGAAATTTTCAGATCTTTGTACACGTCTGCACGCGTTATTTCAGTTCGCTTTTTTTTATCTTTGCTTATTATTCTTTGCTTGTATGGTTTATACAGGCTGAGTGAAGCATACTCTACGAGCAGCATATATGAAGTGAATGTGAAGCACTGAATGGAGCATATATGGTACACTGAATGGAACACTAACTGGATGAAGCGAATATGGGGCACTGAATCATGATGGAGTATATGTGGAGTACTGGGTGGGGCATATATTAAGCACTGAATGAAAGATTTACAGTGTGAGGTAATACTGAGATTGATTAGATATTGTGGGGATTTCCACTCGATTTCGACGTGCATCTCAATGAAAATCTAGGTATGCATGCTGAGAGGTGGTCTTCCCCTTGTAATCGTGTACTGTATCAACTGAGAATGCATACTATATCTTTGAAACAAATCGCCCTCCTCGCATTCCCAGAATCATTCTAAATTACTCGCTATACAGGTTGCCACACTACAAACGCCTCCCCCAGCGGCACTTTGCGTCATCAAGAAAACCATCGTCTCTCATATCTCATATAACCTCCATCATCCCGATGCCAAGCCCCTTTCCCCCGCCTTCTCTCAAAAAGTCTTCCAGATCTTCACCACAGCTCTAACACCCCTCCTGCAAACAGGACACACGCTAACCTGCCTCGCACACTCCACACAAGCGGTCACATGCCCACAATCATAAAATAGGGCGTCCATCTCCTGCTCGTAGCAAATCCGACACAGCTGCAATTCTTCATCTGCAACCTCGTACGTCATCGTCCCCTTCCCGAATCTCTTCCTTTTCTTGAATCCGCCGACATAGGTATTCCCCGTGCCGGCATACACCATTTTGCCTTGGCCGTCAGGTTCGTTGTCGGCCCAGGAGCCGGTGTAGGTGTCGCCGTTCGAAAACGCCATGGTGCCGTCGCCTGATTTGGTACCGCCGATAAAGTTACCAACGTAGGCGTCACCGGAGAGAGCAATGTGGGTGCCGGGGCCGTGGGGGCGCCCTGAGGACTGAGCAGTGGAGAGGTAGGGCGAAGAAAAATAGGATGAGACGAGGTGGGGAAGGGAGTATGAAGGGTTATCATAGTGGCGGAGGAACTTGAAGTAGGAGACTGGGGTTGAACATTTGCCGGAAGTCTCAAGAGTTGTGATTCTGGAAAAGCAGTTGTCGTTAGTAGAGAAACGTTATCACGTACCATACAAGGAAAATACTTACTCAGCTGCTGAGGGTCGGTGCTGTGCAATGAAAATGTCACCGTCACAGACATCTATTTCTGAGAAAGTCTGGTTGCTTTTGACAATATCAACATCGCTGAGCGCCGGGTACGACTCTCGGTAAACGTCAACTTCATCGGGATAACCAGGTCCAAGTAACTTCTGAACCGTATCCTTAACTTTTTCCTGCCTTTGGATTATGTAGCTTCCTTTCCCAAGCAGTATCTGATCTTGGTGACTGAATGTTTTTAGGAAAATGTAAGCCTTGTCCTCTTCCTCGTCGGAGTTTTGAGGACCGGGCTGCGCGGTCGCTGGCGCATCAAGGGGGTTTTGTACTGCCGGCTCTGATACTCCATCCATTATAATATCCTCATCTTCTGGGGCTCCACTCGTATCTGGGGAAGCACGCAGATTCTGTTCACCGTCACCGACCAGCGATGTACTGGCTGGCTCTTCAGGAACTTGATTCTCGACAGCTTGAGCCCCATCCAAAGAGCTTGCGCCAATATGCGTACTGGGCGTGCTGGCGGACTGTGTGTCTGTTCCGGTGTGGACCATTGAAGCATCCTCCGCTTGTTTGGGTGATTCATGGAGCCAGAAATGGCATCCTCCCGTGATTTGTGCGAATTGCTCCAGACTCAAGTCCGCCCACTGCTCGCTGCTTGGCATGTGCAACCCAGGTGACCCTCTTGGGTACTGCTGATCTCCAAAATCTAAGGCCCACAATCTGGGTTGTCGTGGTTTTTCTGGTCCGTTTGCACTTGTTGCTTGGCAGATGATGTACTTTGAGACCTCACTAACAGTAGTTCTGGCGGGTATATCCAGCTCAAATGATCCCCATCCTGGCCAGCGCCCGGCGTACAGAAACCCTCGGCCTGCGTAATTTATATACGAAGTTGACGGATATACGTGTATTGATAGAGCCCTATCATGGCTTTCCGTTTCAATGGCTGCCTCTTTCTGACTCGATCCAGGTTCCAATGACTCTCCAAGAGGGGTGTCGGAGGTTTTCACAAGTTCGGTGTCTTCAGGGTCGACTGGCGGTGTGAGAAGGATCCCCGACAGAGAATCTGCGCGCTCGTATAAGACAACATAAGCCACCGCTGCATCCCCGGTGGCATGATCGCTAGAACCTTCATGTAACGTAACTGCCTGCTTCCTTGTCAAATAGGTGACACTCTTTTCTTCTTGTTCTCCGGCAAATGCTACCCAGCTTGCACCTGCTGCCTGCGGCCGCCGAACGATTGCAGAGTAGTTTTTAGATTCTAGATCGCCAGAGTGGACAATCATGCCTTTGAGCGTATATTCGAGCTTTCGGTGTGAACCTGGTGGGTTAACGATGAGTGTCTCGTTGATCTTGATTTGATGTGTCAGCTTTCTCCATTGCCGAAGCTCTTTGTTATAACTCTGACGGTGAAGTTCTATTTGTAACAATGACGGAGGATTGGACCAATTTTGCTGCTCCTGCCCAATCCCTTCACAGCCTCTGAAAGTCCTCAGCTCTCCAGTGACAGCGAAGTCGAAAGCTTCCTGAACACTGTGCGGCTCGATATGATGAGGCGGTTGCTTTGGTCCGTGAGAAGCAGAACTATCGAGTATGGGCTGCTCATCTCTCCACGGGTCTGGTTGTCTCAGTATCAAAAGGTTCGGGAATAGATCTGGCGCGCCTGCAATATTCACAGTGTTGGACGCTTCATAACTGAGTATTCGCCGAATCATTTCCCAAATCGCCACAACATCCATCTTTGAGTCGAGTTCGGCGCCATACCACTCCATGGCTTTTATTACGCCATCCAAGGATGCTTCAGGGTCACGGGGAGTTCTTTTATTAAAGTAGTCAGACACAACATCTTGCAATGCGAGGAACAAAGGGCGTGGTCGAGATTTTGAATCTTTAAATGGGTCTGGAATACGCATATTAAGTATTACATCGGCAATTGTTCTTAAGTTGAGCCAACTCGAAACAGCGGATATAATGGCACTTGAATGTAGGGTTCCAGTGGAGAATCGCCTAAGACCGGTCCTGGCTAGACTATCCCACTTATACGTGTCCTTTGGCGCATGCCACCATAGAGCCTTTGTATCATCCTTAGTGATACGAACATAGGCTGTAAACACAAGTGTATCATTACGAAGAAGGGCTTGTCGCTGAAACTGTTGACGCTTGTGTATCTCATCCCACGGTCCATGGAATCTAATCCAACCAAAGTCGGGATAGTCGCTGTAAAAATGATGACTGCTTGTCTGACTTGCATGCACTCGGGGTTCCTCAGGATTGTAAACAACGCAACCGACCTGAGCGGCTACATCCCACTTCTTTTCAATCTTTGGCACCTCCTCTTCGGGTACCTCTCCTGCCGGTGAGGTCAAACTTGGTTGCAGCAATGTCTCTGGAGCATCAGAAATTGGAAGACCGCCTCCTCCTACCATTAGCGTAGCTGAGCCCGAAAGATTAGCGCTTGGTGCAGGCTCTGCAGTAGCCTGTGCAGACAAAGGTTCTGGATTACCGGTTATCCCTTGGATTGGCATTTCGGTCCCGAGTTCCTCGGTTAGTGGCTCTGCGCGAGGCGTGGTCGAGCACTCGATAAACACACTCATATACTGCGTGCCTTCATCGCCCCGTGGAAAATACTTGATGTTCCAATAGGAGCCCCCGATCAGGACAGACGGCGATCTCATGAGTGTCTCCCTGTTGGGCTTTTCAGGTGTACCATTCACTCCTTTCACGATCCAAGTAATACGTCCTGATGCACCGGGGATATATTCCGGATCGTCAAGTGCTTCGTACGTTATTTGCTCCCAGTGGTCGTCTGCTAAAAGATTAGTGGCTAGAACACGGTTTCAGGCTTGGGGTGAGGGAGTGACGCACGATCAAGTGCATTGACTTCATTCGAGTTCTTTTCGATTGCTTTGAGCTCTTGCTCATCCGGTTGTGAAAGATCTTCTTTGAAGTTTGCCCAGTATGGCACATCTTCTTCGTCCGAGTCCTCTTCTTGACTGTCATCCTCATTCGCCCTCACCGTGGCTGCTGGTGTGTCTGCGTCGGAATCAACAGCAGGTGGAACCGATGTATGTGCGAATTCGAGGCCGTTTGCGGGCAAAAGAGGTGGAGTAGAGGTAGGAGCTAACGCAGCGGAAGGATGGACTACACGAGCAATAACGACATCAGGTAGCGTCAGGTCGTCGGCATTGGAGTCAATGCTACTGCCAGTTGAGGAGATTCGGACAAGGTTTGGATTGCCGGGAGTTGGAGCATCCACGGCTGCGGTCCCGTTTACGGTTGCCATCCCTTCCACTATTGCGATTCGTCAACGAGATCTGATCCCAAGCAAGCTAGCTAGTACAAGGCAAAGCCTACTCACCAGCTATCGAAGGAGCATCAGGCGTTGTGTCCATAATCTCCCCTTCTTCTGGCGGCTCTACCTCCATAAGGCCTGAATGAGCAGCACCATTCCGTGGCTCTTGTTCTCCATCTTCTGAGCTAGAATCGTCACTCTCCATGTCGGTTTCCATTCTATCGTGGTTTTGCCCGTTGTGCACTGGCAACGGTAGTGCCGCAGAAGTTTCGAACGTAAAGGCTCTCGTGGAGGAGCTCTGGCTCATCGAGGAAGTATTTCGGGTGTTGTTTGGTGACGAGCGTAAGGTATGGTTGGCGGCTGTCTCATATACGAGGCGAGGAGACAGTGGTGCGGAGGCTTCGGGCGTTGAGTAATGGACATGCCTGCGCTGCTGTACGGGAGGAGAAGATTGCTCCGTACTTAGGTGCAAGGCGTTGTAGGAGTGATGCTGGGTTTCGGAGCCTCCGATAGGCGAAGTGACGGCAACGTCCATGGTCCAAGGGTCGGGTATAAATCAAGGTTGAATGGGTTGGGTTATAAGTGAGAGCGCAGTGAATGAAATGTGACACAGGTATCAGGATGAGTAATTGACAAGGAAGTCCTGGAACTGCGTTTCCAATTATCCAGATGTGCTAAGTTCGTCCTTCGGTGCAGGCAGCACATGCAAGAAGTGAGTCAGAAAACCAGCCTTGTAGCATGACGCTGTTGGCCAGCACGCGAGAGAAATCAGTACGTGGGACTGGTCGATGAGTTTCCAAGTCCTGAAAAGCATTCGTCTATGTGGAGTGGAGAACAGTTTCCAAGGGAGAAAGGTTGATTCTTCTCCGCATCTTTGTACAAGAGTAGTATGGGAAGGAAGAAAGTGAGGCAGTGAGGCAGTAAGGCTCACCGCCAATAAAATAGATAATGTTGGATGGAGGAGAAAGCAGCTGGGCGTGGCAGGCAGCTCCTCTAGCAAGGATCAGTGCAGGAGAGCTCGGGTGAGTCGGGGCCAACTACAGTACTTTACAGATAAGGCTGATATGTAGGCTCCCACTAAGATAACGACAGGCGCACGACCTTTATGTACTGTAGTAAGGTACCTCCCTACATACCTACAGGAGGTAGCATCTTTGGGGAGGGGATACCTTAATGCTTGTTTATCGATCCAACTTACGCTCTTCTATTGATTTGGATTTGCGACATACAGGACACTTCTGTCCATGGAGCCACCCATCCATTAACCTTGAGTGCTTGACTACCAGCGATCTCCAAGTGACTTTCCATGTTTCTGTTTACAACCGGCATCGTCCCCAAACGCTTCGCGTGCACGTGAAACCTGAGCCCACAGTTCCATCAATCGTAGAAGACGCCTTCGACTTCACAACCTTTCAGGTAACCTCTGCACTACAAATTCGTGTTTGGTCTCCATGTGAGCCAGCTGGATTGATCTTCCTTATTCTTCGCCTTTTCTCGGTTGGGGCTGCTAGTACACATCGTTGTGACTCCTCTTCCACACGGCCCTTCAGCCAAGAGGACCGTGGTTCGTTGGTCTCTCCCGATCCTGATACCTATTAGGGTGACTTGGATTTTAGAGTCGACTGGGCAAAAGTTGCTGCAACAATAAGTGGGAATACTATGGTGGCTTCAGCATACACCTGAGTTATTAGCTTGAGAACGAAGAGTCAAATCAATTCACTGCATACCTTGACGCTATCCGCTTCAGCTTTGATCTTACCCCAGCTCACCGCCTCGTCAGGTCGAGCTCCGGCATCACTGCCATCGAATTCTTGTGCGGTGTTGATGTATACGGCGCTGTCCGCTCCGTTTCGCATCAAGCAAGCATTTGCGATATGGTGCTTGACAAGGCCACCCCCGAGAATAATCATCCCCGCTCTTTTCGCATGTATGGAGATGTCGTTGAGTTTTCGGATATCTCGAGTGATGCTGATATCGAGTACGTTGGGGGAAGACTTAAATGTGTGGAAATAGAGCATGTCGCCAAAGCTACCATCCGTCAATGCTGGACAAAAGATCGGAATATTGTTTTTGTGTGCCCAATAGCATACTGATGTTTCGTTGTTGATTTCTTTGCCCAGGCGGTGAATGACTTTACTAGGCGTCCAAACTAATGGTTCCTCGCCATGCTTTGAGCATTCTTGTTCCGCAAGCATCTGGTCCAAAATTGGGACAACCCAATCCTCAAAAGCGCAATAGTTGCTGTTAGGCACGATTAGGTTGCCAATGCGATTCATGCCTTTTTCACGCAAGCCTGCCCCTAATGAAGAAAACGAGCCGAGATATGTCGGTCCTAAGCATTTGATGAGATCCTCTTCAACACCACCAGCCGTAGTGACAATAGCAGACACATGCCCGTGCTGGACAAGGTAGCGTATAGTTTCGCGAAGACCCGAAGATATCAAATTTGACGTGTAGCCCAAAAATATCGTAGTTGTGTTCTGCGTTTCAGGGTCTCTCCATGCCCTCTAGCTCAGTCAGTTTCAAAGTAATAAAGTACCAGAGTTATCTCCAACCATATCATTGACAATCTGAACAGCTTTCGACACTGCACTTGCTTGAAAGCCCATAGTCGCCATTCCGGCAACCAATTCCGAGACGGTAATGTCTCGTTCTCTGAATTTATCAAACTCGATTCCTTTGACCTCTTGCGCCCCATCTGGGACTGGGTCCGAAGGCTTGAGGACGGCATCGGTGGCATGACTCGGTGCTCCGGTATGAGGTCCAACCCCGTTGGTTTCTTGAACCATCTGAGCCGGTCTTATGGCCGCCGACACAACGCACAACAATCTTACTACGTGGCGTGCACAGCACAAAACAGACTCTAAAACCTTGAACAAGCTAAACGTTGCGCATTGACTGACGTGCTTAAGCAGAATCACACAAGAAAAAGTTGGTCGGGCAATATGGAAACAGTGGGAAAATCTGCCACAACTTTCACAAAGAGTAATCTGAGTCACTGCCTCTGCTTCTTGCTTGGTTGCAATCTTTAACGAACCTGAAATAGCCAATGACTCAAATTTAAATCCGCGAAGGTGATGGGTGGTTCAGAGACTGAGACTGTTCACAGAATCTATAGGATATTTGAGAGAGGACTGTCCTGTTGGAAAGGACCCTCCGCACTACCACGATACGCCATTTCCAAAAGAGCCTAGCTTCGAACCATGTGTACCTGACTGACATGGGTCCCCTGTACGTCACCGATTGGTGCTGGCGCCATCATAACTCTAAATCGGTATCCAATGAAACCGTTTTGCTCATGCTCGACGGGAGCCGCTTTGAACAGACCATCGTTCCACGAAACCAGACCTTGACCTTGAGCCCTCCTCACTTGACGCTCAATCCATCCACGAAAACAACACAGTAAAATCCAAACATATCGCACGCCTTTGAGCCCATTTTTCTTCATTAGCAACTTTGAGGCAGCATCACATATTGATCGTTAGCAACCTGCACCTGCATCTTCATCTTGCAACACCCCCATAGTTGGATGCTGTTGGTGGTCATCGTTGACTCAAAAGAATAATCCTAAGATAACGCCATTTGAACTTTGCCAGGCTTTGACCACGGTCGCTAAAAATCTCGTGAAGAATTGCCGCACACACAGGGTTTGACAATGTCCTATGTCTTCACGTATTCCCCCTTCAAGTTTAAATGAATCTCGGTATACGCCGAGAGACCGATCGCAGCAAAGATTCGACAGGCACTCCTCAGCACCTTATGGTGGCGGGCCTTTGGCGCCACGAATCTCTGACCCGGGCTATCGACCCTCAGATACTCACGGATACTCGGGACCCGGTCGCGGTCTTCCGCGTGAACCACCAAGAGGCCCAAAGGCCCTGATAGATGGACCAAGGCTAGGTGGGTCATATTCAAGGGGCCGGGGTTTTGGAGGTCGCGGTGACCGGGACTATCGCGACGTCAGAGATGCACCGGGTTCGGGCAGAGGAAGGGAGCGCGACTGGGGCGGAAGAGATACTTTTGAGAACAGAGAGCGACGACCTTCACCAACTGGCCGCAATCGTTCCAGATCACCTGCACTTCGAGACCATAGAGATCCACGAGATTTTTCGTCAAGAGATACTGAACAGAGTCGGATCAGGAGAGGATCGAGAGATGGGCCACTGTCAGCATCGTCTTCGATCTCAGAAATTCAACCGTCCACTTATCGTGGCCGGGGAGGGTATCGCGGACGAGCTAGAGGAGATTGGGATCACAACAGGAGAGGCAGAGGAGGCTTCCATGAGGAGCGAGAAGCCATTCGCCCTAGAAGCCGCTCACACGACCGTACACGGGACTGGAACCGAGAGCGAGATCAGGAAACAACCAGACGCGATGATGACACAAGAAAGGATTGGGACGCTCGAGATCGTGAATCTGATCGTTACGGAAAGGACCAACCTTACCGTCCAGACTCAAGGAATTCTACAAGCACCCAAATAAGCCCTTTGACTCCTCATCCCATCTCGGTGGTGTCGTCTTACCAGATAAATACAGAGCGCTTCGCGCACAATTCTCGGGCCTTTAGCGCAGAATCAGGCCGACGAGTATCGGAAGCGCTTGGGGCTTCAGATCCTCTGCGAGACGTAGAACGACCAGATCCAGCCCTTTCACGCCCTGGCAGGGACCGCCCGGGACCTGGCACTGTATCACCTCCACCGCAAGCACCGCAAGTGCCCGCGTTTGGTTCGATAGCCTATCGGACGCCCTCTAATGATCAAATCTCCACAGCGAGTCGGGACCACAACAGAATTGGGGGTCAGCCATGGTCCGGACCGCAGAATGCAACCAGAGACATGCCTTCTGGATCAAAAGCCGAAGTCTTAAGCAAGGCGCCTACAGGCCCAAAAGCAGGGCTAAAGGTGGAGACGTCGCCAATAGCCGATAGCGCAGCATTAAGTCGTCGAACGTATAATGACGATAGGGCCAATTATGGGAGTGCAAATCTTATGGTTATGAGTCCCACTACTACAGCGGCTCAACCCGAACATGATTCACCTGTACTTCAAACCTCCGGGCAACACCGTGAGGCTCCCGACGTCCATGCTACTATGAGGGCACGACCTAGTCCGGAGTCGCAAACAGCGGGGAACCCGGGCTCTATACAATTGACGCACGCCTTTGGTTATAAGACGGTTGAAGACCGTCAGATTAATGTGAAGTCAAGCCTCAGCTCTGCCACCCCTTTTAAGCCAACAATTCACGAGACTCCAACTCAGGCTTCCCCTGCTGCGAAGATTCCGACGGGACCGAAGGCCGAACGAAGTGCGCCTCCAAGTAGGCAGATAGTCGCTCCTTCAGCCCGAGCATCTCCCCTTAAACCTGCCAATGTTCCACCGCGGCAGCCTCGCAATAGCAATTGGAAATGGGTACGGCCAGGCCTTGCTCAACATACACCGCGTGGTCCCTCGATTATGAATACTGTGCCAACGAAGAGAGACTTCGTTAGCGAAGATAGATCGAGAGCGACTCCCACGGACTCTGGCTCACGGTTTTCAGAGGTTCCGGAAGGGCCGCGAGTTAGACTTCACGTAAAAGCTGGCCAAAGTGATCGAAAGATCGGACGAACCCCCGAAACGGACCAAGCCATGTCTGATTTGGATGCCCGAGAAGAGCGATCTCGCTACTGTGGCGAGGAGAAAATGGACGTCGATGATGGCTTTCAGCAGCCCAATGCAAACAATCAACCGCCCGAGATAAGAAAGAGCCCTGACTCGGATGATGTTGGCATGGAAGAGGGTGTAATGGAATTGGATGAAGCAGATATATTAGAAGCTGAGCAAAAGTTCGAACAGCAGATACAGGCTCTGGAGTCGAAAAGGCCAGCAACGCCTCGGCGACATCCAATCTTATTGCGACTGTTGGAGGAGTGTGACGCCTTAGCCAGTGCAGCCGAGGATATCGCCAAACAGGCTAATGACACGCCAGAGGAAAATGCAAGCCTTGGTCCTATGCCACTGGGACTCCCTTCGCCGAAACTGGAGGAGCCTGAAAAGTTGCGTTTCGAAGAAGAGACTCTCTTTCCCATGCTTCCAGCGAAGACTCGTCGCCCAACGCCACCTGTTGAGAATCTTCCGTTCTTAATTTCGGGATTGCCGACCCCTTTCTCAGAACTAGAAGACTTACAGGAACAAATAGACCAACATGAGCTGATCAAAGCTCGTATTGTGGAGGATCTTTTGGATCAACGGCAACGCATCAAAACTGAGAACAACTATATCATAGACCAATATGCTGCAGATTACCGACGATGGAGAATAGAGGTTGAAACTACAGAGGCCCAGGACAAATCCAACACTAGCACCATGCTTGAGCCAAACTCGCCAACGCTTGCCACGGTGTCTTCGACAACGTCTGCATCGAACGTCGGAGGCAGACGAGCGGCGAAAAATGCAACCGATTTGGATATCGCGAACGTTATAAAGGAGTCGGCACTGATTGCAGAAAAAGACGAAGAGAGACGTAACCGTGAACGGAACTTACAAGCAAAAGATCTCTTCAATCCCGAAAAAGAAGCCAATGTTCCGGATATGCTCGACCGCTTTGAACGAAAAGCATGCTTGTTCAATGATACGAATCATCTTATTGATAGCGAGCTAGTGCTTGACACCCTTGTATTCATACCGAAACAGGATGACTTTACATCCGAAGAGCATGAAGCGTTCCTGGACAGTTATCTGACCAACCCCAAGAAATGGGGAATTATCGCGGAGGCTCTTCCTGGAAGAGATTATCAAGATTGCGTCCTACATTATTATCATACAAAGGCCGAAGCGTTATATAAAGAGAGAGAAAAGGCTTTTGCAAGGATTGCCAAGAAGGGACGGAAAGGCGGCCGTGGTCTCCAGGGCCGTCCGAAATCGAATGCATTGATGCCTTACGATGGTACTGTCGAGTATGACACTCCTCAAATCCCAGTAACAGACACCGGGCGGCCTAGACGTGCAGCGGCGCCAACTTTTGGAGATGCCACAGATCCTGAGCCATCAACACCCGCAGCAACTCCTGCGCGCCGTAACATCACCGGAAATAAGGGCGATCCCAACGGTGACTCTTCCGAGAGACCGACCAACAAGCGCACCAGGACTGCTCCTGTAAAAGAAAAGGGGGCGAAAAGAGGGAGGGTTCCAATACTTGCTGCTGCTCCAGGCCCTTCCCCGCAAAAGGCGGATAAAGAAATTGCAAGGGGTCAAAGTAAAGAGCCAAAGCTTGAAAGTGAACAGCGAATTGAAGAGATTGAGGGAGCGCAATTACTTGCTGGCCTCCATAGTAGTCAGACGGTGAACTTGCCTATGGGTCAGCCAGCGTCAAATGAGACGTGGCTCGGAGTCCAGCCAGCCATTTTGAGTGTGCCAATCCCAAGCCAGAAGCCGCAGCAGCAACAGCCGCAACAGCAGACAATTCTGGAACAACCGCAGCAACCACCACAACTATCAAGGGGATCCGCCACGACAACCTCAAGCTATTGGTCTGTTCCGGAGCAGACAGATTTCCAGAACCTTATCCACCATTTTGGCACAGATTTCCAGGCAATTGCCAATACTATGAAATCTAAGACACCAACTATGGTATATATATTCCTCTTAAAGTCCGAGGTGGTACAGACGTAGTGCTAATAACTTCTCACTTAGGTCAAAAATTATTACCACCGCGTTATTGAGCGCGATGATACTAAAGCGGTTGAGAAAGCTGCACAGATTGCCGACCAGAAAATTCGAAACGGCGAAGACATGGGTCCTCCACCTATGCCAACTATCATTCCAAAACGGCGCTACGATACCACTCCACAGATAGCCGCTCAACGGCCGTTGGCTCCCAGTGTTGATGGTATGGAGATCGAGGGCGAGTCTCCACGACTTCAACCAACAAAGTCGACCCAATACTCTCCACCGCAGTATAGTCAACCCCCCGCGAAATTCCCCACACTGGCTCAGGCTGAGCCAATATCGTTACCCACTTCGTCGCAGGCATCCCCTGAAAGCGTTATTAAAAGTGTTATTACTCCAACGGCTCGCACGCTCGGACCAGTTCAACGGACTTCACAGCATTTGCAAGGGCCTCGAGTTGGCTTTTTCGCAGAAGAGCGCTCTAGACCTATCCTTCAAGCTCAGCCGGCAGCGCCGCCGCCGCCGCCGCAGCAGCAGCAGCTTCAGCATCAGCATCAGCATCAAGTACGACTGCAAGCACAACCAGAAGCGCAGCACCAGCAACATCAAATCCATCTGAATCAGCAGGATTTCGAAGACGTGTTGCGAATCCAAAGTCAAGCCCGGCTAAAGGAGGCTCGTCAGTCCCAGCAAGCGACATCGCGGCATCAACTAACGGTGCGTACTCAGCAAATCCAAGAACAACCCACATCGAGTCAGCATCAGCCTTCAACGTCTTCGCCTCAAATTCGCATTGCGCCATCACAGCCTGTAGAAGCTGAGATTAGACCACGAACTTCGGGTCAGCTTTTACAGCAAATGCCACAAAAACAGCCTCAACAGTACGAGCCACCACAACAGCACCAGCGGGTCGATTCGCCTTCATTGGTGCGGCGCATAGACACGTATGGCCAACTTCAGAGCCGAACCGCTACTCTACAATCACCAGCAAGCGCAAGATTACCTTTTACGGTCTCCCCTCAAGAAGATTCTACCCGCCCGAGCTCAGTGCCAGCATCTGCAGTATTGCAACAAGCCCCGCGTCCTCCTCCAGCACCCCCGAAGAAGTCAAGTATTATGGATATTTTGAACGCCGAGCCGGCCGAACCTCATCCCCGGAAAAGACTAAGCGGTCAGCGCCCCGCTGCTCCCACGCCGCCTCCTCAATCTCCAGCGACCATAACGCAGATGTATCCACAACCAAGTCAGACTTTGCAACAAATCCATAGGCGTGCCACACCTACCGAACCAGCTCATCACCTGCAGCAACACCACCGCCCACCACCGCCCAGCCAGCCACCTCAGCAACACCCGCAACATCAGCAGCCACCTCAGCCTCAACCTCGTGAGATCACGAGCAGCTGGGCTACGGCGCCCTCCCGCTCCCTTTTCGAACAACAACGCTCGTCCTTTCAGTCCCAAACCACTAACTCTCCCCAACTCCAAACATCATTCACCCCGCTCTCTTCCCGCCCAGCCTTTCAACCCATCCAACGCAACCACACGCCTCCGCCACCATTCTCTCATTCACGCGCCCCATCGCACACAAGCGTGCCCTCTCAACACCAACAACCCCAACTACAACCGCCTCCACCTCAACAGTCGATACAACCAACTCCTCCCATCAAGCCAAATCCTTACTCCCAGGGACATCCGCCTTACCAATCTCTGCACTCCCAACAAGCCCAACACCATCATCTGCAACCATCACCACGCGAGCCCCAACCTCAACCTCTCCAACAAATGCCGCTGCAGCAACGACCTCCACAAGCCCAAGCCCAACCCCAAGCTCAAGAACACAGCCAAGGTTACCACCATCGGCATCAATTCCACCGCCAAAACGAAGCCATGCGTCAGCATGAACTACAACAACAACAACAACAACAACAACAACAACAACAACAACAACAACAACAGCAGCAGCAGCAGCAGCAGCAGCAGCAACAGCAGCAGCAGCAGCAACAGCAACAGCAGCAGCAGCAGCAGCAGCAACAGCGTCAAAACGACCACCGCTTGCAACAAGAACGCATGCAACAGGAGCGGAACTCGCAGCCGGACCGGAACGTCCAGATGGAAGCAATAAGAAGAGAGCGAGAAGAGGCGATGAGGAGGAGAGAAGACGTGCAGAGAGACGAGATGGGGAGGAGGGGCGGCGGCGGCGGTACCTATACGCCGCCGCAGGGGCAGTATGGTGGGATTGGTGGCGGGTATGGGGGGGAGAGGGGGAGATATGAGGGGAGGTGAGGATGCGGGGGTGGGTAGGTGCAGAGGCGTTTGGAGTGATGCTGGAGGTTTTCCACAAGGCGTTCTGAGGTGCGACGGGAGCAAGCAAAGCAGTAGAGGGTGGTGGTGTCTGCAAAGGCGCGCCTAAAGGCATCGACTTTTTACCGAGAGTGTGAGAAACAACTGTCAAAAACGAGTCTGCGATTTACCTTCAACTTTCTTTTACAAAGAGGCCGAAATGATGAAATACTGTAAACGCCATCACGACCTTTTTCCATCTCCATTCATTCCCCCCTTCTTCTTCTTTTTCTTTTTTTCCTTTTCTTTTTTTTCCTTGTTCGAATTCGAGAATTCTTCCCTTGTACCTACCTACCTACCTACCACCTACCTACCTACCTACCACCTACCTACCTACCTACCTACCTACTTATTTAGCATCGTGCTCATATCTATATCTATGTATATGTATATATATATAAACACCCACAGCAAGCGAGCCAAAAACACCCAGCTACACATGCACACACACACTCAACACACAGAGCACACCACGAATCCCCATAGTAAAAAAACCTTGAGGGTCTTCTTCATTTGCTGCGTGCGTGCGTGCGTGTGTGCGTTCTAGGCTCCCCCTGGTTGGAAGGAAGAAAGAAAGAAAGAAAACACACACACACACACAAACGCTAGGATTATACAGTACATACATAGATCCCTCCCTCACCCTTTTATTTTTTTATATAGTTAGGGGCGGAGGAGAGAGATCTCTCTTCATTTTGGTTCAAGATGTTACGAGGGGGGGACTGCGGTAGTGCCTCCCTCCCCCCTACCTTTTGTCCCACATCGCAACAACAACCCAAAAACTCTGTTTCGTTTTTTTCTTTTCTTCCTTTCGGTTTTGGGGATTTCGGGTAGGAAAATGTTGTTTTTTCTAGTTCGGAAGTGGAAATGGCGATATACCCGTCTCTTAGCTCGTTGGTCGCTTCTCGTTGCTCGGACGCTATAGTTTCTGCGTTTTCGGGAGTGTTGGTGTGGGGGACGGAGAATGAGATGGCGCGATGGGATGGGAGTGTTGTTGAGGGATGGGAGGTAGGAGATGCGGAGACGGGAGAATGGGAGGACCGAGAAGGGGGGTGCCCAGGGCTTGGCCCTAGCAGCTGGATTGAAAGAGCAAATAGCGTTATGAAGCAAAGATCGAGTATCACAAACGATCCAAGCCCCCCAATAAAACCTGCTACCCCCCCTCACCGCCCCTTCCCCATTAGTTCGACCCCTTCTCTCACAACCCCCACCAAACCCCCAGTCTGCACCACCTCGCCTCCCCCTCCCGCCAGCCTCCACTCCACCTCCGCCAGACCCTGCAGCCAACACACCCTCGTCTGGGCCGGCACCTCCAGCTTCCCCAGCTCCTCCGCCAGCGCGCTGAGTATATCCGCTAGAGCGAGGCCTTGAGAGGATTTGAGGGAGTTGATGGTGGAGAGGCAGGAGGTTATGTCGGGGGTAGAGAGGAGGGTGGAGAGGATGAGGGCGATGGAGGAGGGGAGGGGGGAGGCGATGGTGGTGTAGATTGTTGCGTTGGTGATGGGGTCGCGGATTATGGTTTTGGGGTCTGGGGGCGGTTGGCCCTTGAGGTGGAGGGGGGTGCCTGTTTGGAGGGTTAGTTGCGATATGAAAAGGTGGGGAAAAGGTTGAACTGGGGGAGATCGAGGCGTACTGCTGGCGTGACAGGCTTGGAGGACATTCAAAGCTCGCCGCATGTCGCCTTTACTTAGGCGGACAAGACTCTCGACGGCGTCGGGCTCGATTTTAACTTCCTCCTCTTGGATGACGTGGTCTACCAGCACCCTGATATCCTTTTCTTTTAGCGGACTAAATCTAAACCTCGTACACCGGGAGAGCAGAGCAGGACTGAGTTTATGGGTATAGTTTGCGATGATGCAGAAACGCGTGTTGGCGGTGTATTTTTCCATTATGCGGCGGAGGGCCATTTGCGCGGTCGAGGTCATGGCGTCGGCTTCGTCGAGGATGATTAGTTTGAAGTGGGCGAGAGAGGCGTGGGAAGAGGAGGTGGGGGCAGCCGTGAAGATTTGCTTCGTGCCTGGGGCGTTCGTAAGCATAGGGTTGGGTAATGGTAATTACAATGAGGGATGTGCGTACTTGCAAAGGTCTTGATCTGCTCACGGACCACATCAATGCCTCTGTCATCGCTGGCATTGAGCTCCAGCACCATCTGCCGTATATTCTTGATGCCATATATTCGCCGCGCTAGTGCCAGGACTGTGGATGTCTTGCCTGTTCCTGGTGGACCGTACAGTAGAAGATGAGGTAACCGCTACAAGTATTCAGCTTGGTGCTGAAGAACAATACTCCCGAAGACTAACGTTTGTGTCCACGAATCTATTTATGGTGGCTAGGATATCTTGGTGTCCTGACACATCTTCCAATGTATCAGGTCTGTACTTTTCTACCCTGCAATGATCAGACTCGGTTTAAGGCAGCCATTGAAGGTGATACCAATCACCAAGGTAAACTGTCTTCTGCCTCTACAGGCAGATTTGCGGCGCTTCTCTTTTGTTTTGCAGTAGTATTGTCGGAGCTGAACAAGACGGACGGCTTGGCAGGGGTGACATCCACGTCCATTTCATCTTCATAGTCTGACATGTTGGATTTCGTACAATGAGATTGTGACTGCAAAGGTGTTCTGAAGTTGGACGTAGAAGTGAAACGCCGCGGTAGTTTGGGAGACGCGAATACTTTGTGTGCAGGTGAGGACGCGTCTGATTTAAGATGGTCTCTTTAGGCGTTTCTAGTGTCTGAAATGTGAAATCGACCTAACAGTACTGAACGGTAATTTTCAAACCCATTCGAAATGGCTGCCCAGAATATGTTGTCCAGAATATTGGCCTAGAGTGTTACATATTACAAAAGGAACACCACCTCAGCATATGAGGTAGTAAATGATTACCTATGTAATCGAATCTTTATAATGTACCTGAATTAAGGTACTGAACCTAGATTTATTGAGATGCACGTCGAAATTGAGTGGAAATCCTCAAAATACCTAATCAATATCAGTAGTGTTACCCCACACTGTTAATCTTCCATTCAGTGCTTCATCCAGTGCTTCATCCAATGTTCCACCAAGTGTTCCATCCAGTGTTCCATCCAGTGCTCTATATATGCTCCACTCAGTGCTCTATACTTGCTCTATCCAGTGTTCTATCTAGTGTTCGATCCAGTGTTCGACCCAGTGCTTCATATATGCCTTCACTCAGTATAATCATATGAGCAAAGAATAGACAAAGATAAAAGAACTGAATTTTATGTTCGATCATGAGATCGCGGGACGGGAAGTCTCGTTGCAATTGCACCAATCGGATTGAAGATTCTTCACATTTTATTCTATTATATATTATAAGCACCTAAGGTAGGTAGTGGTCGCACGACATCTGCATCAGACAACAAGGGAAATGCTTCTTTCACTTCGACATTCAACCTGATTCCAACATCACGACGGTCTCGCAACAACACACCCCGCCATAAGATTAATTTGATATTAGTTTTGCCCAATCAATTCTTACTCGGAGTTTTCCATACTAACCTCCCGCACTTGCAAGCCAGGGGTTTGGAGAAGATGCCGGGCATAGAAAATGCTCCGCGTCCTTGGGACGGAGGTTCGCCGCACATTTCCCGGTTGGTTGATCTTTAACCACTTATCAGCTGGATTGATAAGCTGGATCTGCCTGCTGACCAACCTGCCCAGAACATAGGGCTGTGCGCTTGAGCCAAAAGCGCATGGTACGAAGCTGTCAATAGCCCTGGATTAGCTACTACCTGTCAACCAACATTCATTAGATATATCCATAGCTTACTTTATTAAAAAAAACAATGAGTTCTCATCACAACAGTCCATTTACAATATACTAGCAAGACCAGAATCAAACATGGCCAACCAACTCAAGCCGATCAAAGTCTGGGGTAGAGGCGGCCCCAACCCGCCCAAGGTCGCCATGATCCTCGAAGAGCTCGGGGTCCCCTACGAAGCCGAATCCGTCCCGATGACAGACATCAAGAAGCCCGATTACCTCGCCATCAACCCCAACGGCCGGCTCCCATCCATCCGCGACCCCAACACCGGCATCACCCTCTGGGAGTCGGGCGCCATCGTCGAGTACCTCATCGAGCGCTACGACATGGACCGCAAGCTGAGCTTCGAGCCCGGCACGGCAGAGGCCTACCACGCCAAGCAGTGGCTCTTCTTCCAGGCCAGCGGGCAGGGCCCTTACTACGGCCAGTACGGTTGGTTCCGGCTGTTCGCGCCCGAGGAGCTGCCCCTGGCCATCGACCGGTACGCCAAGGAGGTGAACCGCGTCACGGCCGTGCTGGAGGAGCACCTGGGCAAGCAGAAAGACGGCGAGGCGTGGCTCGTGGGGGGCAGGTGCTCGTACGCGGACATTGCCTTCCTCTCGTGGCAGATGACCATCGCCAAGGTGACCAAGAAGGAGGAGTACGACGTGGACAACTATCCCCACGTCAAAGCCTGGCTTGCCAGGATGCTGGAGCGGGAGGGCACTAGGAAGGGGTATGAGAGCAAGCAGGTGTTGCACTAGAATGTCGCGACTATCAAGGTGGTATCAGATGCCTGGCTCACTCTATGATCTTGCAAAGGGAGTGAACATGATACTGCATTCATTGCACCTTGAAGGGGCCTGCGTTGCCACCGCTAGTCTATTCAACTTACGACGGCGTAGCCGAGATACGCTTCAAAGCTTCTCGCTGGGAGGATGCCGTAGCAATGAGACGGGGGCGTGGAAAGAGGTTTTCAGCGAGCTTGGAGCGCATCTCTTGGGAACGCATCTCTTTTGGTTCGTAACTTAGAAATCTCTGATATTTCCACAGAGATACTTAGATCTGTTGTTAGCCAGTATTATATAGCGCTCGTTTTGTTTGATGTTACAACCGCGGAAGAGTAACCCGTTGATACAGAAAAGCTATTCGAATGGGAGCGGCTCCGATGTGAAGGGCCTGACCGAGCGTTTGGCGTGAAGTAATTTGGACGTGGGATGAAGGGAGCTCTGAAGATGTTGGCTTCGTCGTTCCGATATAGAAACGGTGGAGTGCCTGGAGGCGCGTTCCGACATTGACCGTGTTGCTATACGTCGTCTCATCTATCCCTTCGAAAATCGGGGCAATCTGTCACAGCGATCGGCTATAACTCCGTAGACAGGGATCTCGCTCGATGGAGATCGATGGTCTGAAAACGTAAATTGCCCACAGTTTTGCAAGAGCCCAATTAAATGGTTATGCTTTAGCTTCCCAATTTGCAACGGGCGCCTACCTCTGTCTGAGCGCTTGAGGCAAAAGCCCCACTTTCTCCTTGAACAATTTCTCTGCCCCTACCCATACAGGCGCTGTGTCCTTCTCTGGTAGCTGGAGGAGACTGGGCAAAAGTGCTTCACTAAACGCTTCGGATGCCTCTCGCGGGAGTAGAGATGGGAGATGATCTGTGGAAGTTGCAGAGTCAGCATAAAGGTGAAAAATGCACACCAAATTTCTGAAACAAAACTTTTTCGTCTAGAAATTACCGAAATGAGGTCATTGTTGCTCAGAGGTGGGCTTACCTATAGTGATATAGCTAAGGGGTGGGTCCGAGAAGTCCGGCAGGGTGATAGTCGGCTTGTTGAAGTAGGTGGGCTGGTTGGCAAAGGGGATAGGATTGTGAGGATTGGTAGTGTCGCAAGAAACATCACATCTAAACGAAGTCTGAGCGTTAGCTGCCTATTCTGACCAAGATGGCGGTAAGAGAGCATGGTCTCTGGGTGATTCGCTGCCAGTCCGTGGGAAGGGGATGAGAGCTGCTCAAATTGTATAGAACGAAAGGTTACCTACACAACACTAAGATTGCGTGTTCCTTGCTTTAAAAAGTCCGTAGAAATAAAAGGAGGAATAGGCTCGCTCAAGTAGATACAATTAATAAAGGCGTCAGCCTCCTTAATTGCGTTATACGGTCCAGGCTGAGCCGTCTCGTCCTAAGCGAATTTCGGGGTCAGCATGGGATTTTATGCTGTTGTGAGCTCCCGAAACAGAGCTTTTTGCTCTTGAAAACCATCGAGTAGAGTTAAAGGTGCTCAGGACTCCACTGACCATGTCCCATTTCAAAATCTGTTCTTCCGGGATGCCAGCTTGTCGACAGCACTCGAGAGCCTATGTGATTTTGAAATTAGTATGTTTATCCAGAATAACATGAGGCCGACTGACTCCTTTTCCACATCTGCCCAAGGCTCCGATAACAAGCACGCGCGGTGGTTTCCCTTTGTTCTTTTGCACACCTTTAGAGACCTGCCCCTTAACCTCCGAGTCTAGATCGCTTTGACTCTGATAATGACCCTTGCTAGGTAAAGCTTCCTTGTTACCGTGTTCGAGTTGCCATGCCCAATCCAGGAGAGCCAAAGCCGCACCCGCATAGCCCGCATGAAATCCGAAGGCTGCCACTCTGAGAAGATATAGTGTATTAGCTTTGTCAGATGACATTGTTTGAGAGCAAGCCGGATTGACCCACCGCCTGCCCTTCTCATCGGCGAGGAATTCGAGATCGTAGAGAGTGCCTCCACCACGAGGAAAGCGCCCCAGTACCTCCTTCCAGCCACCTTGGTTTTTCTGGATAGAGATTCAATCATCAGCTACCAGGATTGATAAGCTTGCGAGGAAGTTTACGAACATAGCAATGGCTAAAGGCGACGTGGGTATGCTAATGTTTCGTCAGATATTGGCTTCCATGACTATCCTTTGAAGCTTGCCTTCAGAGGAAAAGGGTCCTTGTCCTCTAACTCTTTTAAGCCAATGATGATGTGGTCTTCTGGTGCGTTTGACCATGATCCTTCCTCCACTAATGTAGCCCCGACGGAGGCGAACTCCTCATCGTCAAAAATTCGTTCAGGACTGCGCTCAACGTTGACCTTGAAACCTTTGTCGAGTAATTTCCGCGCTACTGTTGGTGTGAGAGCGCTGCGGTGCTCAAGTGGCTTGGTTTCGGATCGGAGGTGAAGAGTCACAGGAGCCATCTCAAATTTATGGAATTGTGGACGTGGTGAGAAATGATTATGGTGCTTGAACGATGTTGGTTGCAAATTTTGGTAGTGTATTTTGAATTCGCGCTAGTGTTTCCATGTATGTAATACAGTGGAGTCTAAAACTTCACATCGATAAGTGGACAAACCACATACAGAGCACTGAACAGACCTACTAAGAGAAAACGACCGAAGCGACTCGTCGAAACGTGTTATCTAATTCGAGGCACGTGGTTTGAAGTGGACGGTATGAGTACAGGCTTAATTTTGCTTCAGTACACGATGATGGTTAAGAAAAACCTATCAGACCGCCTGGGAATCTTAAAGTCCTTGTTCTTTCATGAAGACGCAACACCGTTTTCCGGGGGTTTTAACAGCATAATGCATTACTCGTTAAGAAACAAAGAAAGGAACAGCTAGATCAGGGATAAAACGCCGCGAGCTTTGGCGCGCAGCGCGCATCAAAATGCAGATCATCTATTTTCTCTAAGCCCTATAAGGCATCGTGACAGACAGAGCATCCTCAACCCCAAGCACCACCACATCCCAAATTCCCCCCTCTCAACATGCCCGTACGTCCAGCCCCAACCATTCTCAGTCCCAATCCTCTAATCCCCCCCCAGGCCTACCACTCCATATTCCTCCAAGACCAAGACGTCCGCGTAATCGGTAACCCCCCCCCCAACAACAACAATTGCCCCCCACCTCAACCAGCTAACCCCGCCCCACCAGGCAACTTCGCCCTCCTCCCTCTCCGCACCCGCACCCGTGGTCCCGCCTACACGCTCCCCGCCCTCGCCCCCGGAACATCAGACCTGGACATCGACCCCGACAGCGAATCGTACGACCCGCTCGACGAAGTGCTCTCGCTGTTTCGCGCGAATACGTTTTTCCGGAATTTCGAGATCAAGGGGCCGGCGGACCGGTTGCTGATTTATGGGATTTTGTTTGTGAGCGAGTGTTTGGGGAAGATCAAGGGGGGGATGGGGGGGAAGGAGGCGGAGAAGGTGTGTGTGTTTTCCGTTTGGAAGGTGTGCTGTTCGCGATGAGTGAGGGGGTGTGTGTGTGGGGGGGGGACCCGGGGAGGGAGGTGCTTGCATGGGGGGTGTTTTGCGATGTGGGAGAGAGGGGGCTAATAGGTGCTTTTGTGGGGATGGGTTAGGCATTATTGAATACGGCGCTGGACCAATTTGCGATTCCGGGGGATGCGAGTTTTCCGCTGAATCAGGCGTTTGAGGCGCCGAAGGACAGGCAGGACGCTGAGACACTTCGACAGTATGTTTTTCATAAGCGTCACTTACACGAAGTTCTAGGCTTACGGTGTACAGGTATTTGTCACAGGTGAGGCAGGAGCTGGCAATGAGGTTACTGGCACGAGTGTATGCTGGGGGACCTACGCCTTCAAAGGTAATGGCGGAATTTTCTCGATTGAGTACTGGGACTGGTTGCTGATATCGTTTTAGTGGTGGTTAAGCTTTACTAAGCGGAAATTCATGGGCAAATCTTTATGAGCGAGAGCCTAGATTAGTCCTAATCGTAACCTAGGGGTGTAAGGATATGTGCATCCTTGCTCCAATCGACATGGACTATTCCTAGTCCGCTTGAACTCCAGCGATTGGCTCGGTCCCTGTCTCCGCAGAAGCTTGCCGCTGTGAAGAGGCCCTCGTGCTATCTTCACCTAGCTTTCGCCGCTTGTAATTTCCTCTTGCTTCGACTTTGCCTTCTGCTGGTAGGACTCTCGTAGCCGTAAATAAGTATCCTTCTGCACCTCCTCGACCTGTCATGAGTGGATGTGTCCTACCTGGGAGGACCTGCCAAGGCTTACAGCGTGCCGTTTGAATCGTTGGCGTGAGTAACAACGTAGGATCCACCGGAAAATCTTCCGTTGGTAACGTGTCTGGCTCTGGCGGGTTTGTCACAAACGCCGTCCGTCGCGCTGTCGAGTAGTAATCTGCTAGTTCTGCAAGTGGCTCGATGTGTGGCGAGTAGATGACGACTTGAGCTGCACCTCGGAGGAGAGGAACTGTGTGGTGTAGAACACTGGCAAGATTCATAACTGAGGCGACTATCAAGCCATCAAATCCACCTGCACGAGTTTCGTCTACAATTGACTTGACACGTTCCCACCGTCTGCGCTTCCGATAGTAGTTACCTCTCTTTCCGCTCTTCCAGCTGTGGAGCACCTCATCCGAGGCTAAATCTGGTTCCCTGTATGCGTTGTCTTCTGTGGGTGCTAATAGCTGGAGCCACGAGATAGTCTTTAGATGACGTTGCAGTGGATGTGAAGAGACAGGGTTTGCAGAATCAAAACCAAAATACCTTAGCAATGAAAGATTTGGCTGAGCATTTGCATGGATGAGTGTAATCGTGTTCGAGGCTGCGAGTGTCGAATATACATGGTTAGCTGCAGAATACGGCGGTGTAGAACTGTGCTGGTTTATAGAATTGCCGTTCGTAGCAGCTTCCACGTCTCCCTTGTCCACGAATACTCTTTTCTCTGTCTCTAGAATTTGTGCCTGCTGGGGATCGAGGACACCCAGTTTCTCACTAAGAGTAGCAACGAGCAAACCCCCAGTTTCATCAATTATCAGCCACCTTCCTTCTCCAGCTTTGCCTGCTGCCTGGTCCATATCTTGTATCTGATGTGGTAATGCACAATGTACATTCGACCAACTTCCGATCAATGCCAGCATTTCCTCTCTGATCTCCATTATCTTCATCGGTTCCTTCTCCAATAAAATCCATCTCGCCAAGAGGGGTACATCCAAAGGTAGTACAGTAAACCTCCTCATATACTTTTTTGTCTTCCTCAGCGTATACTTGGCGAGTGCGAACGCAGTCTTCTGGTCCAGGGCCGAGTGCGACTTGAGTATTTTTGCGATTAGGTCTTTTCCAGAGCCCGCTCCTTTGAACTTTAGAAGCTCTATTTCCTCCATAGTCATGCGTTGGGTGCCAGCATCATCAACGATCTCACGATTCGTCCGTATTATCACTTCGCCGCCTTCGCCAACTACTTCGTATTCTACTCCATTCTTCCCACTACTTGTCTCTCCCTCACTTGTCGCCGGTGGTGTGGTTGTCGCTTCATCACCAATATTTGCGTACAGTTCTGCTGCAGGGACTACCCGTAAGCCTGAGCCTGTCGCGACTTCATCTTTATCGAGGATCTCATAGGTGAGGTGGTAAGGACGACCAATGAGATGGTTGGCTTGGAAGTTGCCATACTTGCCAAGGGATATTGTGCTTCGTAGATTATCAGCCAGTGAACGCGAGGTTGAAGGGGAAGGATGAGACTGCTCACTCATGCTACATGACATACGTGTTTGGCACGACCTCAAGGACTAAGAGTGTATCCGATGGTAGTCGTACCGCAACGTAAACGTTAGGTCTCACAGCGTCTGGGAGCATCTCCGGAATTTGCGAACAGCAACTGGGCGAAGAGAAAGAAGCAAACCTAGTTCTTTCTGATACGAATTCAAGCAATGATACGGTACTAGCGGCTCGGCGGGTAGCTTATCGATTAGCCCGCCGTTGCTTGCGAAGGCAAGCAATTGGACGTCGTAAGGACGCGAATCTACTTACATCTCTTCTTCCACCTCCGAACTTGATCTATTAACACTCATTGCGGTCCTGGGGTACCTGCATAAGCACTGGCTCCTTGCTGTGATCGTTGAAACGCCCTAATGCTCTCGACTTCTGCCTGCCGCCACTGCTTATTGCACCGCCTCTTCCAAATGTAAGGTCAAACGTAGGTCTAAGCGTTGAACAGGCAGTACTGGTGTTTAATCGCCTCTTTCTTCCTCACTCAACAATGACAATTGAGGCTTATCCTAACAATTCATATTCTCATTCTACAACCACAAGTCCTTGAGGAGGCGCTCATTCTGGGACTGAGTCGTCCGCCTACCTTTCCAATGGTCAAACGGAAGCCGGTCAATGTTGGCGTGCACCGGACCTCTAGTGGTCTACCATATCCGGTAACTCCAATCTCACCGAAAGAAGTAATAGTAGAAGCTCCGTTGCTTCCTCCAGGTCCCGAAAGGTCCCGAAATCCAAACGCAAGGCTACCGTCGCAGGTTACCACATCTGACATGGCAAATTCAACGAGCGCCTGGGCAAATGATGATACATTCCGGGGGGGAATAAGCCGTGAGCTGCCGCCTGCGTTGAGGGTGGGAGAAGGAAGGCAGCTGATTGATGGTGCTCATGGACAAGGTGTTCTGCCGCCCTCTTCGCAATATGGGCCAATGGACGATACGCCGAGATCCTCGTTCGAGAGCCATACGTCTGCGCGGCTGCTTGCAAACAAAGAGCAAGTTAGTAAGTCAGACCAGAACATACTCGGTTCTACTGTTCAACACCATAATCCAAACAACCCATATACTCGCCAGAGGACTACCGATGGTGTACAGCCACAAGGAAGCAGTGCAGATATTTGGGCTGATATCGCAGGAAGCTCGTCACCGCGCCCTCTCGAAGCAAATTACTCCAGTAGGTTGAGTTAGCAGCAACAGACAAACAGCAAGCATTTGAGACTGATCAAAAACTTAGATCAAACATTGGGCATTGAAGCTTCTGATTTATCCGGCGGACTCTCCGAAAGGTCGCCATTTGCTGAACCCTGGGTCGGCTTGAATTCGTCCCCTGCACAAGATCTTGTCGCACCAAGTCTAGTTTCCCAGTCTAGCACAACTGAACCAATGTCTCGTAATGTTGTAGGCAACCCATTTTCTACAGATGGATCAGAAAGCTATCACGCTGGTGAGCTCTATACCGGTGCTCGAGTATCAAATGGTGCAGTCCATGAAGTGCCTAAAGCACAAGAACCAGATATACAATCATTAGACGGAGCAGCAAATATTACATCCCAAGATCCTAGTGATGCAGGTAAGAGGCTTCCGACGGTCCCTTATAACGATGAAGACCAAGGACCAAATTTACCATCACGAACACCCCAAGAAGTCGCAGATACCCTTCCACCAACGCCTCCACGGCCTGAAGTGATGGATTTCAGTGCTCAGCCAGAACCTTTACCGCTTGGCCAGACAAGTCCAGGCAAGGGTGGCAACCAACTGTCCGAAGCAGTAAAGCAGCAGAACAAGGCCAAAAAGCAGAGAAGCGAGACATATCAGATTAGACTCGTGAACTGGTACGATGCTTCATGTTCTACCAATCCTCGGCGGTCACCAATAATGGTTCAAAATGCAAATGGTCCCTGTCCGCTACTCGCTCTAGTAAATGCCCTTGTACTGTCAACCCCGGCAGACGTTGACACGGCTCTCGTAGAGACTCTCCGAGTTCGTGAGCAAGTTAGCTTAGGACTACTGCTCGACGCTGTTATTGATGAGCTTATGTCTGGTCGGATGGGGGACACAGCGCAGGACCTTCCTGATGTTAGCGATCTTTATGCGTTTCTTGTCACGCTCCATACTGGCATGAATGTGAATCCACGCTTTGTCACCTCGGAGGCAGGAATGCCCAACTTGATGGACGCTCCAGCTTCCGAATCGCCAATCACACAGCCCGAACTCCGAAGACCAGGGGGGTTTGAAGATACCAGAGAGATGAGACTATATAGTACGTTCGCTATACCACTAATTCATGGATGGCTACCGCCCAGAAATCATGCGGCATTTGCAGCATTACAACGCTCGGCGAGGACATACGAAGATGCCCAAAACCTTATGTTCATGGAGGAAGAATTGGAGGGAAAGCTTCAACGTCAAGGACTCGACCAGCAGGAGCAACTTTTGCTGGAAGATATCGCCAGCGTCAAGTACTTCTTATCATCCTCTGCTACACAGCTCACAGGGTATGGTCTGGATACTATGATGGATGCTCTTCCACCAGGGTCAATTACTATACTTTTTCGGAATGATCATTTCAGTACTCTGTATAAACATCCCAAGTCTAGTCAGCTTTTCACTCTTGTTACTGACATGGGATATGCTGGACATGATGAAGTGGTTTGGGAGAGTCTAGTCGATATCAGTGGGGAAGGCTGCGAGTTTTTCAGTGGAGATTTCCGATCCGTAGGGCACAATACAGGAAAGCAATCCTCGCAGTCGAATGATGCTGGTTGGACAACGGTATCACGGAATACCAATAATAGATCGCGTCAGTCGTTGCCTTCGAATGGAACACAACCGCGGAATCTAGCAGATCCTTCAACCAATTTCCCGCAACTATCTTCGTTATCTCTGAGCGAAGCCAACGGACCGCCCAAGTCTCCGAATACCGAGCAAGAAGACCATGATCTTGCCTTAGCTTTACAACTCCAAGAGGAAGAAGAGGATCGTGAGCGCCGTGATGCTGCAGCTCGCCGCCGGGAAGACGAACTTTCCCAAGCCTACCTAGAGTCACAGGGGCCATCAGCCCGGCGCGGGCCGGTTTGCGCATCAGAAGTCCGTCCTATCGTCCCTCCACGAGAATCTAGGGCCGCGAAGCAGCCTAACGCCGGTGAAGATACGCCGCCGCCAACTTATGAGCAGGCAGCGAAAGTCCCTGCCTACCATCCTCCTGAAGATGAGCCCCTGGCAGTTCCTGGAAGAAATAGCAGCTTAGCAAGACCTCAAGGAACACGGCCAAGGCAGTCCAGTGCCTACAGCCAGAGTTCTACTACGTTTTTAGGATCGCCTTCGACACACAATACAAATTTTGTGGGGTCATCACCAATACGTGGTAACCATGGCAGGAGGAGTAGTGCTAGAGGGGGCCTATCGGGCGGATTTGAAGGAGCTCCTGGACCGTCCCAGCGAAGGAATGGATACCAAGGGGCAGGAGTAGTCGCAGAGGATGAAGATCGGAAGGATTGCATTATCATGTAGGCGACTGAATTCTATTAGAAGCAGTGACTTTAAGGACGGCTAGGAATAAACTGGTATATGGCAGTGGCGCATAGATAATGATGGTTGGTAGCACTTGGAATTTTGATACCTCAGCCTGTAGCAGCAATTTTTTCCCCCTCCTTCATTTTAACGTGCTTATAGAGTCAAAGGCTATGAAGCACAGCAATACTTATTATCTACGTACATGCACACAGAGTAGTATTTGACGATGTATGTAGTGTGAAAAAGCTCTCTGCGCGAAACAGGCCCTCAGAGCTTAAAAATCACATTGTTGTTTATTCTAGTAGTCGTTGCAACCTGAATTCACTTTCCATACTCAGTCAGATGAGCTCAAGGAAATTCTACTGCAAGCAGTCGAGTCAAATCCTAGATAATCGCTGCAAGAGTACCAACTTTAGAAAATCTCACGTGATTCGTCGGCCAGTCTTACCAACTGTATGAAAGCTTTGCGACATCACAATACTCAAACTTCCCTCACCATATCCTCCTCATCAACTCACTCGAAAAGCCACAACTTTAACTGTCTACTCACAGGTACAGAGTGAATCTGACCTGTAGCAGGGAAGTTTCGTTGCCATTGAAAGTTCTCACTCAACCTCCCAGTATGCAGCTACCTTACGTGGTAGAGTAGCTCCCTCAGCATGGCTCTTTCTTTTCAAGGAAGATCTCTCGAGGTCCAGGTGAATATGTTTTCTGGCTCACTTCAGACCAGCGACCTGGATCTCCTGAAGAAGACTCCTACGACCATAGAGCCATCATACCTGTCTCGGTCGATGCTTCACCGTGAATGCGCCTTCCAGTCACGTGGACCATCTGTTTCCAATCTAACCCGTATCCGGGTTAGGGCATAGAGTATTAGCGAGGACATCCCTTAGCGGGTTTTCCGACAGGTCATAACAATCGAACCGCCTTGCCATCTTCCAACCTACGTTATCATTAACACGAAAAAACTTCAACATTTTGCCATTTCTTGTCACCACCTCGGCCCAGTCTCACGAGTATTCAGTTGTAGTCGCGTATCCGCGAAGATTACCATCAACCGAGCAAATCTCAACAAAACAACAATGGCTGGAGGTAAAGGCAAATCTACAGGTGGAAAGGCTGGTCCGAAGGAGGTAGCAGGCAAGAGCCAGAAATCACACAGCGCGAAAGCTGGCCTACAGGTCAGTATTCTCCGCTTGGATGGTTGGTATGGCATCAAATGCGCCATCGATCGCAACCTGCTGCACCGAACTCGCGTCATGAATGGGAAACGGAATCGGGCTCCACGACCGACAAACGCGTCTGCAATGCTCGCAAGACTATTTATATATCTTTGAGCTCTAAACGTTGTTTCGACCTTTCTTCAGGCGCGATCCTTGCACACCAACCTCGACCTCGATCGCAGCCTAATTTTCCTGGGTCAAAGCTGACACTTCCTGAACCTCTAGTTTCCTTGCGGACGTGTCAAGCGTTTCCTGAAGAACAACACGCAGAACAAGATGCGCGTCGGCGTCAAGGGTTAGTACTCAGTCCCGTATTCCACCCTGTCACAACTTCGCTTTCCAACCTACCCCTCCTTTACCACCCATCGTCCCGGATTTTCCCAGAATTTAGCTAACCATCCCACCAGCCGCCGTCTATGTCACCGCCGTTCTCGAATATCTCACTGCCGAAGTTCTCGAACTTGCCGGCAACGCGGCCAAAGATCTAAAAGTCAAGCGCATCACGCCTCGTCATTTACAACTCGCTATCCGCGGTGATGAGGAACTGGACACACTAATCCGCGCCACGATCGCGTTCGGAGGGGTGCTGCCGCATATCAATCGTGCATTGCTGCTCAAGGTCGAACAGAAGAAGAAGGGGAAGGGTGAGGCATAAGGGGTGCGAAGAGGTGTTTAAGATGGAAGAGAAAGCGGCAATGTTGTATTGGTATCTCAGCAAGGGGAGTGGCTAGGGAACAATGCGACTCTAACAAATATTTGGCTGGTCAAATTAACAGCTCAGCCTGTCTTGGTCAGGAAAATCAATTTGGAGCTCTCTCATTATGTCGCCGATTGCTAGATTGCTAGATTGCTCCAAGAGGCGCTAGCATTGTGCGGCTTTCTAAGTACTCAAAGTGACGGCCGTGGACCTAAAGCAAAGCAAGAGCCTAGCTAGCGACTGTAATCATAGAAAGTCTACTGTTTTTATATTCACTCAATTGCAATCTTGTCCAACATCGAAACTTCCCAGTCATTAATCATCATGCATTCATTCGCATATGGAAACATTCCGTTTTACGCCAAAATCCGGGCGCTTTCCAGTCAGACCCTCGATCTTTGTATCTATTGGTGTGGGTGTGGGTGTGGGTGTGGGTGTGTGAAACATGCGCGTATGAAAAGCGAAGAAGAAGCAGTAGAGAGTAACAGTGAAGGGAGTGAACAGGAGAAGAGGGGAAATGGCAAAGCCAAAAAACAAAACAAAACACGAAGAGTATAAAAGCTTTTTTGTGTACAAAGAGCGAACCATTTCCCATTCAGCTCGATTTTGAGGAGTGCAAAAAAACTTCAATTCCCCCCCCCCGGTTCACAAACCCAACCAACACCCCCTTCAAACCTCTCCCTTCTCCACCAACACTGATTCCTCATTTTCATAAATCCACATTTTCCTCTCCCATCTAACCCCCGCTTCCCCTTTCCCACCCCCCCCCCCCCCCCCACCCCAATACCGTAATCATGATACCTTCCCCCATCTCCACCCCCCCCAAAAAACCCCCCAGCTCTCCATCTCCCGTTTCCGCCATCTAACAGAAAAAAAAAAGCGCTATCCTTCTATCCCCCCGTTTCCCCCGCATGAAACTGCGCGTTTTGGGACTTTTGGGAAAAGGGGGGGGTGGGTTGAGTTGTGTAGTAGCTGGGGATAGAGATATGGGGGGGGGTATGGGGTATGCGGTTATGTGTGGGATTAGACGAGTTGGGGAGGTGCGAGCTGTGTGAGGTTTTGGATGGAGGGAGAGAGAGGGAGAGGGAGAGGGAGTAAAAAAGAATTTGGATATACTTGGGATAAGAACTAGGGTTGGGAAGCTAACGAGGTCGCCATCTTCATTAAGATGAGTCCGTCTGCTCCCGTCTTTCGCGCAGATGGAAGCAGGGCCTATTTGCGATGTTGAGGTGTCTGTGTTTGAAAGGGATGAGTGATTGGTAAGGTGATATAGTAGGATTCAAGCGCGCTGCGAAATTTGCGTTTGTGGTTTGGTTTTGTGTTCCATATCGTAGGCGAGATGGTACGGCAAGATTCATGTGGTTATACTCAAGTCATTACCTACTCTTCGTTACGGTTGTAGGGAGGGTGTTTTAGGTAGAAAGTAGGAGGTGTAGATGCAGGAAAAGGGATGTGTACCAGTATCCGGCTGCCTGCATGATTTTTGCAACCGGGGGAACGAGTTGATGTTTGGGGAGATGGGGACGGGACTGGTGTCAGTTTCAAAATGGGGTGATAACGACAAAGGAAGGCTTGCAGTAGAGCGATGTGGTCTTGGTTATTCTGGAACGCGCACCGGTAAACACACACTCAAAGATCAATCTGGTATTAAATTCATATAGGGGTTAAGAGAACAAGGTAGAGAATCAAAAAGGTGGTACTGGTAATTACATGGGATTTGTCTGCGTGCGTATTATTAGTTGAAGACTGTGTATGAGATCCCGTAAATTCATCGCGACAAAGGCCCATCCACTTGCTACTTTCTGCACGCAAGAACGGTTGGTGCTTCCGGTCTCCCGGTCCAAGACTCGAAAGTTTTGCATCCCTATAGTACTCGGGTGGATGAACAGGTGATATAGCGTACAATGTCTCGGTCCTGGATAATAATCCTGTCGTCAAGCGTAAACTGTATTGAGTCGTAAGCAGGAGGGCGTTCGGTGCATGTGTTTCTTGAACTACCAAACAGTATACGCGTAAATTTGCCTGGAGAATTGCGGTCGAACATGATAAAGCCGTGGGAAATATGCGGTAAGAAATCGATATGGTGAACAAAAAGTCTGACAAAATTTCGGAAAGATCTGGAAGTCGGAACAACGCATCGATTCGAGTCCGGCATGAATGGGTTGCCCCGTATAGTTGATTTTCTACTTCGTATCGTCATCCGTTCATAAGTCGTGTTCGGGATAACCTAAAAAGCCTCCGACGCACCACCGTCTCCTACTCGACGATGATTTCCACACTCGATGATGCCCTCAACTCGTCACTCCCGCGGCCTTGGTGCCCACCTTGTCGTCCTCTAGAGAAGCCGGTGCCACGCTCAGCTCCAGGCCCACGGGGTTGTCGCATAGGTAAGCTCTGGCCTCTCTCCCTGGATTGATCATCATAGTTCATGCTAAACGATCTATTGCTACCAATCGGTGCGGTGGTTGGTTGCTGGTGATCTTGATCCCAGGAAAACATCCCACGGAGTCGACGCGGACTACCGCCATTCGGACCTAGGTTGCTTCCAATAGACATCCCACCAAGGCCATTAACAAGGAGACCTTCGTCAAGATGTTGACCAAGCGACTGGCCTGAAGCTGTAGGTGTCAAGGTCGGGGTCATAGAAGCGGCGCTACCAGGTCCGTAATCTTGGAATCTGGCCATATTTGACTGGAGATTCGGAGGAAAGCTGGCCGAGGATGGCACAGGCGACGGTGAATAAGATCGAAGGTCCGCAAATGACTTGGCTGGGCGGAGATTTTGCTGGACGCCAAAGAGTCCTGGGGAATCAGGGATGCCCAGAAACCCCGAGGATTGTTGACCTCGGAGAGTATTGTACGCCCCTGAGTCGGAGTTCCTGGCATCGTTGAAATCGATAGTTGCCGCTCGGTTGAGCCCTCTTCTTGAAGAATCTCCTCCATGTAGCGCAGATACCTGCGGGATAGGGGGACTTATGTTGTTGCCCTGAGACGCCCGGTATACATGAACTTGTCGTTGCTCTCCACTCCCACGCGAAACGTGAGCCAGCTGCATGTGATGCGCTAATGTATGTACAATACGCCTTTGGATCGGAGATAGATTGGGAGGGAATATCAAAGCTTCTCGGGAGTGATCGTCTTTGAAGAGGAGAAGCTGGGAATAGTATTCCAAGGTCTGGGGATCGTTAAGATCTACGTCTTGACAAAATTAGGTTAGCTCAATTTGACAGTCTCGACCATGCTTCCCTTACCTGGCTTCTCATTCCTGGACGATATTGGTGATGGTGACGCTGCTGGAACATGTGAGGACATCGAAGACATTGAGGGTTGATTATGCAGCTGAGAGTTGGCTATTGGCCTGTGCTGTTCCTCAAGTTGCCCACGTCGCTCTCTCTTCTCTCGTTCTATACGTTCCCTCTCTTGCAGTGGCAGCATCTTCTTGTATTCGACCCTTAATTTGCGGCCTTGTAGCTCGAAATGATTCAGGTTGTCAATGACAGTGGCGGTCTCATCCGCCGAGGTGAAATTTGCGAATGCAAGTCCACGAAATACACCGTTGTCAAAATGGTAATTGAAAGCGTATGGCAGCGGGAGGTGCATTTGAGTCATCAAATCCACAAGTTGTTCCTTCTTCACAGCGAATGGTATATTCTTGATGACAATTGCAGTTGGTATAAGCTCCTCGTCAGGATCCGTCGTATATTGTTCGGAGCGTAGCTGGGAACCCCCAAGTGGAGAGGGGCCAATTCCACCATAAGGATTCACGGAAGGTAGCTGCTGCTGATCAAGCCATGTCTAGTGAGCCTACAATTAGCAAGTATTTCCGACATGTCTTCAGATCACATGTCGCTGGATGGGCTTACAGTTGGGAGGGCACTCCGTCCCCGAGAGGTTGACTTCATCCTTCCGGTGGCGCCAAAGTTGGAAAAGTTGTTCCCACCACCGAACGCACTGGGGTTCCAAGTCTGAGCACCTGGCATCTCATAGCCATATCCTCCGCCCTGCATAGTCGCATTCATCCGATCGAACCTATTGCCGTCGTATCGAAGTGTATGATCCTCAGCGGGATACATGTTGTTTGGCATCTGTCCATACGCGTCGAACTGCCGTGAGGGCTGTCTATGGAGGGTTTGCTGTTGGTGTCGGTGAGCGCCTGGAGAGCGCGAGGAAGGTTGGTCGTAGTACATGTCGTGATGATGAAGATGGCTGTTCATGTCGCCTTTTGGTTGCTAAGCCGGTCGCAGTATGTATGGTATACTTAAAACTGCTCTAGGAGTTCCCTGGCTGGCCTGGAAACAATGACCAAAGATCAATTCAACGGGCAATATTGCAGAGCTGCAGTTCGAATACTCTCAAGTAATAAGTCGTAGGCAGTAGACTCTAGCGTAGAATATACAGTTCACGGTGAACTTGCTGACTTTTGGTGACGATCTATGCCGGTCAGTCGTTTTGGTCGTTTCGTTGGTCGTCGTGTCGTTTCAGCCGTGGGAGTCGTTGGATTTACAAAGATTGTGTGAAGCTCATAAGATATTATGATATGGCGACTTGGTGGTAGATCTATTTGGTAGATGTTCGAAATCCGCCAATAGAGTGGGACTTGAGCTGCAGCTTCATAAAGTGCGAGCTTGTGACACAGGCACTATTAGTTGAGGGCCAGGTAAATAGATGTCAAAAACCAGTCGTCCCAAGGTTGGCAGTTTTGCGCTTCAGGACGTAGTACAAAGTGCAGAATACAGGAAGAAACAGTCTTGATCGGACTGCGACGTGCGAAATGTGCTGTAGGAAGGAGGTGAGCAACGAAGGGAGAGCTTCGAGTCTGAGGTTAAATTCGCACGAGGCGCACTAAAGAGATTTAGCGTCTCGGTAACAGCGCTGCCTGTGTACCTATCACAAAATTAAAAATTCTGGTGGAAAATTGGAAAGAAAGGGGATATCCGGCTTGACTGGGAATAATCACGGCTTGTATTTATTCAAAGATCCATGAGGGCCATTTGCTTTGGATTTCATAGATACGCATTGCGACGTATTAGTCTCGGAAGATCTCGTACTTGCATCTGATCTCTATAAAGTTTCGAATCACTGCTCACTCGACCATACAGATCCTAAAACCTGCGTCTTCCTGGCTTGATTGGAGCGCCGCTGTACACTAAAGAGGTACCTAAGTCCCTTCTCACACACGACGTAGGGAGATAAGTGGTGGATCAAGTTTCGCGAATTTTGAGAATAAAATGTTCATGACTTCCTAACTGGCGCAGATGCCAAATAACGGGAGCTGCCATTAGGGGCCGAATTGGACGATGGTATGATGATACCCTTGGATATGACTAACGGCAGGAACCCCCTTTTACTGCTAGATGCTGCTAATTTGTTCTGGAAAGAAAGCCGATTTGCAGCAGGTCTGGTGTATATACTCTGTAGATGTTGAAGGCAAAGCTATCAACTGGATCGCCGTTTGTATATCTCCTCCGTTTCCGCTGGGAGTACCCTCGTTGTTGTGGCGACTTGCAGGCGATTGCAAGGGGGAAGCTTCGCCGTGGCCGTCATGCTCTTATTGCGCTGCTGCAACCCCCTCCTTTTGACAGGCTTGATGCATAGGAGCGATGGAAACGGAAAGACCTTGCCGCTGCACTCACTTGCAGTATTCCATATGCAGATGTCATTATGGCAGTAATGCAGACTACCTCAGGTGATGAGCCAAAGCCAAGAAACCCTCGAGACCAAGTACCGTCACCGTGCGCAGCGGGGACGATGGATATCAACTTATCAACTCGTCCAAGTGTTGGACGTTGTTCCTAGCGTGCGCCAACAACAACGTTCTTTGAATTTGACTGGCTAGGAGTCTGTGAATCCCGAACCCACAGAACCCAATGCAGAGGTCCACGCATGAAGCCGCCTCCAAGCTTGAGGATCGACGGGTCGATTTCAGTCATGTGATCCTCGGGGTCTCACTCAACTCAATCCACTTTTCCGATTGGAGCAAATCCTTAAAACCCCCTGCTGTAGATTGGGGGTGGGTTTGTAGTAGATTAGGGTTAGGGTCATGAATCCACTCGCAATTGATGGTCTGTAGATTGGATATTCAGCGAATGGGCTAGGAACCCGAGCTCTTGCGGTCTGGCTTTTGAAAGAGTTGTATCGCTCGTGAAAACGTGAAGTGACTGTTCTTTACTCGTAGAATGCACAACTTCGGCTCGGTAGATCTTTCCCTTTAATTACATAAGCCGGTTGTTCAAGCAACCTAACTTCATGTCTGCGAGACCAGTACCAAGGGTTCTTCCATCCCAACGGCGTATCAAAGTGCTGTGGAACTCATTCTAGGCCGCATTGGGGGCCACTGTGACCTTGTTTTTGGCCCGTTATGAGTTCTCTTTATAATCTTGAGCCACAGCCGACGGCCAAAGTCCTCCTGGAAACCACATCTGGCGACATACTCCTTGAACTGTTTGCAAAGCAGACGCCTCTTGCGTCGCGCAATTTTCTTCAGCTATGCCTCGATGGTTACTACACCGGCACAATCTTCCATCGTCTCGTTCCAGGTTTCATCGTTCAAGGGGGAGATCCAACAGGGACGGGCGAAGGCGGTGAGGCTATCTACGATGGAGGATTATTTGAAGACGAGGTTCACAGTCGATTGAAGTTCAATAGAAGAGGTCTGCTGGGGATGGCCAACTCTGGGCGCAAGGATGATAATGGGAGTCAATTCTTCTTGACGTTGGGGGCGACCCCCGAATTGCAGGGGAAGAATACCATGTTCGGAAGAGTAGATGGCGAAACGATTTACAATCTTATGAAGATGGGCGAGGCGGACTTGATGGATGGGGAGGGAAATGAGAGACCTTTGTACCCAACAAAGATCAATGGGGTGGAGATTTTGGTAAATCCATTTAAGGATATGCTGAGAAGGGAGAAGAAAGGGAAGGTTGGTGGCGGAGCGATGGAAAAGAAGGGCGAGAAGAAGAGGGTGAAGAAGAATGCAGGAAAGCAGTTGTTAAGCTTTGGGGCAGATGAAGGAGTGGATGCGGATGGCGCATCTTCAATCAAAAAGCAAAAGCTTAATCCTAAGCTGGTCACAGAGAAGGGTGGCTCTGACAATACGAAGGAGAGTAATGGTGGCCCTACAACGGACGCAAAACCCATTTCTTCTACGAAAGCTATTCGAAGGAAGACTTCTAGATCTAGATCTCCTCCTTTGATCACAAGACCGGATCCTAATACCCAGCTTCCGTTGCCTAATGACGAAGAACCATCTCGTGCTGCCTCAAGCTCTCCGGAACCAGCAGATGTCCGGAAAGTCTCCACTCTACTTGACCGCACAAATGCGCAGATTGCAGATCTAAAGGCTTCCATGAAGCGCAACATCCATATGCCAGCCGCGGAGCCTCGCAAGACGTCAGCGCTGGAGCAGATGATTCCGGCAAATTCCGTACGCGGGCGTAAAAGGAAATTTGGTGGTAAAGGAGACGCGTTGAAGGACGCACAAGCTCTGGATATTTTGGCTGCATTCCGCGCAAAGCTTGAGAAAGCCCCACCAGAGGCAGAACCATCCGCGACGCTTCCACAGGAGCTCCGTGAAGAGCAAGTGACCGACAATGGCGCTCGCATTGATGAAGCAGCAGAAGACGAAGAGGCTGCACTCTGTGACCTTCATTTCATTGCAAACTGCCAATCTTGTCAGTCCTGGGACAAGCAATTGACAGGCGATGCAGAAGCAGAAAATGAAGAAGACAAAGGCTGGATGTCGCATGCTCTCAGTTTCAACAAGGACCGCCTTGGAAAGGACCTGAACTGGAAGAAAAAGAACGAAGAAGACCTTGTGGTGATTGATCCGCGAGAAAAGACGAAAGAACTTGTTGAAGAGCAAAGAGCAAAGAGACAGGCAAAGGGCAAGGTGGTGAGCAGTAAGGCTTGGGATAAGGACCGAGATAGGGGGCGTCTGCCAGATCGAAGAGTAGGAGAATGAAAATAGTCAACAATGTATAGATGGAGTCCTTCTGTTTTGTAGACAATAATCTGGATTTATTATTGAACCTTTGTAGAGAGCTTGAATTCATGTCAGGAATTATATATATTACCTATTGACTAAAGTGAGTTGCAGATTTATGGTCTCGGTATTCCGCCCAATCAAAAGACGTTAAGGTTTTCTTACAACACAGTAGCCTGATATCATCGCCGGAGCCTTCTGTGAACATAAGAACAGCTCTCTGGTCATTGATTTGAAAATCTCTCTTGTTCCTAGATACCTACCATCTCCTTTCATGCTCTGCGACGCTGCAAATCAGAGTCTGCTTGTCTTATCACTTTTCCTTCGTCTTGTGAAGCAGTTGACGCCTGCCTCCTGCAGCTTTCCGAACTATCGCCTTGGGCACAGATAATAGCTCTTTCAAGTATTCTCGGTCTAAAGAAACTTGTCTGGAACAATAGCTTAGGTCAGAACACCCAGCATCACCTATTTTTGACGACCGTATTTCTTTTCAATCACGGACGACTTTCCGTCCATCAGACCCTCCACTACCATCTTTTACGAACAGACCCTACTCTTTGCTACCGAATTCGCGAAGCAAGGAATTAGACTAAACAACTTCAAATCTACGTCGGTTTCTGACTACCTGTGGAAGCGCGTATTGGACACAACTTGAAGAAAGCCGGTAGACTCGGCTTTGCCGGCGACTTCTCAGAGGTGCTACTTTACTACTCAAGACCTGGTCGATATTGCCGGAAGCGAAGGAACAAGTACTGCAGCTTGGATGGGGCTAGCAGGCTCCCGGAAACGAGCAGCACCAGGAGCATCACCAATTGTCCAGCATCAGCAGCGATCGGGCGTCGAACACAACGGTGCGATGGCTGCGACGATGCAAGATCAGTACATGTCATGGGACCAGCAGCCTGTATCAAGCTCAGCCTCTACCTACCCTGATCACATAGGCAGCTACTCTTCGAATCTCTACAATGGTGGCACTCAGCATCACGCAGCGCCTGTTCCAGGATCAAACCAACTTACACGAAGGGGATTAGGCCAACAGCTAGTTCCGAGAGCAAATCACAACAACGCTGGGAATGATACGTGGCCGTTGGCCGCAGATGAGGGCATAAAACAGGCGAACGAGGATGCATGGATGAATAATGGGGATGATCTTGAGCAAAGGGCAATGATCGCCAAAAGGGAAACGCAAGCAAAGCGGAAGCAGATTCCCCCTTTTGTGCAAAAATTGAGCAGGTAAGTTTCCCGAATTTTACACCCTAATTCAAGCTGACCCATACTACATCTAGTTTCCTCGATGAATCCAGAAATACAGATTTGATACGATGGTCCGATAGTGGTGACTCCTTCATCGTTGTCGATGAGGACGAATTTGCGAAGACGTTGATCCCAGAATTGTTCAAACATAATAATTACGCTTCCTTTGTTCGGCAGCTCAATATGTATGGCTTCCATAAGAAGGTTGGGTTATCCGATAACTCAATGCGAGCGAGTGAGAGGAAGAATAAAAGCCCCAGCGAATATTCCAATCCATTTTTCAAGCGCGGACGGCCCAGTTTACTTTGGCTGATACAAAAGCCAAAGAATCCCTTAGGTAAAGGGCCCGGCAAAGGCGGGACGAGGGTTAAACAAGAAGATGGAAATCTAGATGATGATGGTGAGGAAGGATTTGACCGGGAGAATTCAGCGCCGCCAAACCACGCTCCCATAGAGAATGGAACGAACATGCGAAACGGCCGCCAGCCTCTCCTGATAGGCGATGGAGCTACAGGACTACCACAACAAGACTTTACAGGCCTGCAGCAAGAATTACAAGAAGTACGACATCAACAAGACATCATTAAGAGCATGCTGGCTCAAGTACGAAGAGATCACGAGCAGCTATACGGACAAGCTGCAGCATTTCAAAACTTGCATGATAGGCACGAGAGTTCGATCAATGCGATCTTGACATTCCTTGCCACGGTCTATAACAGAAGTCTGGAGGGCCAAGGTGGGCAGAATTTTACGAGCATGTTCTCCGGTGCAATACCGCAGGATTCCAAGGGTCAAGGGAATGTGGTGGATGTGGGAGATGGAGACTATGGAGATCAGAAAACGAGCAACGCCAACGGTCAAGCCCAGCGACCCTTCCGAAGACAACCTTTACTTATCAAGGGCGCCCCGCTGCAGACCTCAGAGACACAGACTGGGAGAGCATCAACGATTTCGCCCGCCGCCTCCGCTGAAAGTCCTGGGCAACTACCGCAAACCCGGGTCTCAGGCATGCAAGGCCAAGTGCCACCCTACAACATGCGCAACGAAGCAGCTGGGCACTCTCCCGGTTTTCAGGAAATTTTCGACCAGACACCTTCGGCACGTGCATCGGAAAGCCCACAGCTCAAAGCAGATAATGAACAAGAGGGTCAAATACCAGAGGCCGACATCATGTCGATGATCAATTCTACCAACGCGAACAATACCAATTTTCCAGGCATTAGGATGGATTTCCCTCAGGCACTTTCCCATCTTGAAAACGCTGACGGCAAGACACCCTTGACGCACAACCAGCGCAACAACGTTCTTCAGCTCATGGCAAACGGAAGTGCCAATACGGCCCAAAACGGCAACAATAACGCATTAACATTCCCTAGCCCCCCTGCTGTACCCGACCTAGTAAATTACAACGCCACGAAAGAAAGATTAGAACAAATCCACAACTCCATCCAAGCCCAAACCGAACGGGTAAACGAACTCCACGGCCTCCTCGCACCCCTAAGCCCCAGCGGCTCCATCCCAGGCGTCACAGACGCGCAAAACTTCAACGGCCCCGGCGCATCCGACCTCCTCGACCTCGACCAAATCTTCAACAGCAACGACTACTTCAACGAGTCCCTCAATGGCGCCGATCTCGACTTCGGCACCACCAACGATAGCGAAATCCCGGATTTCACCTTTGACACTTCGGCCGCAGCCCAGGGTGATGACGGTGGGTTGCAGGATTTCGACGCAGCAGATGGCGAGGATGGGGGTGGAAGCGATATTGTGCATACAACGGATGGTAGTGAGGTGGCAAGTCCGGCGGATATGGTTGTGGAGGAGGGCGGGAGTGAGGGCGGGAGTGAGGGCGGGAGGAGGGGGAAGAGGAGGAGGAGGGGGTGATGGGGTTTTGTAAAGGGAACTGATCGGGTGTAATGAGGTGATACCCACTGGGCGTTTGAGGGAACCACGTTTATACGATCTCATTGATTGAACGAACCGCGACGAAGTAAAAAAGGACATGGGCCATATTTGATGGTAGGCGGTTGGGTTTGTGATACCACTGTGCGCACATAGCAAGGCTTTTTTCTATTGTCCATTTTTCCGAGGTATGTAGATGGCGTAAGGTAGGTAGAACGGGTCCTGCCTCCCTCACCACCTTGAATAGATCAATTACGCCACTCCAAACCTACCTACGCTTTTCTATTGCAGAGTTCTAGTCTATTGGTGGATATCTTGTTTCTTGCTCCGTGAATATGTATGTGTGAGTTGAGATTGCAGTTGTTGTGTGCATGCTAGGGGTGGGGGTGTTTATCTTGTTCTTTGCCTTTTTTTTTTATCGTGGGGGAAGGGGGTTTGGGGGAGGTGTTTGGTGGGGGTTGCAAGAGCCGGGGGGTGGGATGGTGGGTGTCGAAGGCGAAGGCGGATGGGGTTGTGGTTTTTGCTAGAACGAGAAAAATGTTGGATTATGGAAAGGAATGTATGCATGCCTTGAAGAAGATTCACGGCGTAGAACGACTATGGCTTCAAGACTGTGGTCGTCTGTGGATTCTAAGAATCGATCAGGATGTTTTGGTTGATGTTTCTGATATGGGGCTGGTGCTGGGTTTCAAGTTGTTCGGGTGCGTACATGGCCGGTGAGGTTTTTGGCAGGATGATGGGAATAGCTGGGGTGCTGGGAAGAATGGTGAGGTGGTGTTGGGGAGGCTGGATGTTGGGACTTCTGTTGTGGGTGGGTGATGGCGATGGGGAGGTTTGGGATATGAGGGGAGCTGTGAGAGACTCGAGTGATGGAATTGGTTACTGAAGAAGATGGGTGTTTTGCTGGATAATGATTGAAGGTACAAGAAGGATCTTCTGGCCGAACAGAGTCAGTCATCTGGCGAGTGTGGTTTGTTTGTCTAAGTGATAGTGGGCAAGGGCTACCAAAGCGCGCCCTAAGGGATATGGGTTTGGAAGTGCATCATTGCGAAAAGTCTCTTCGTAAGTGGGATTCAGAAAGGCCTCCTACGTGGTAATCCGGCCCTTTGTTGGTCCTCGTTTCGAGTACTCCAAGCCGTCTGCCACCTTTGGCTCATGTTCAACCAAATGGAATTGGAGTGCGGTGAGCCATGGGACCGGAAATTCAGACCGCAAATGAAGTGGAGACTGATGGAATCAGCAGCGGTCTAGATCCTAACCCTAAGCTTAAATAGATTGGCGAATCCCGGCGGCACTTGCGGCTCTGCTTTGCTTACATAACGGATCACCTGAAATTCGGAACAAAGTGCGAATTCAAAGTCCTGGATTAGCTCCATGGATAAGGTGAGCTTGCCCCTGTCACCCGTGCTTGAATTCAAGCATGATCTCGCATGCATCGATGCGTCCAGAGCGTCAACAGTGCATGCCAACGGTGCATGATCCGTAAATGGTGGAGTGTCAGTCTTCGGAAGCGAACCATTCGATTTTCACCAGGGTCTCTCGGTCACAGCTCTCTAGCCTGATGAGTACCGACATCGGGCTGGATTAGGCTGGAGTATGGCCGGGCAAACCATTTCACCACCTTTTTACCAATTGTTCCTTTTTCCAGATGATAACATCGATTGCGTCGCAATCTAGTGATGATGCGGTGAGCTCGAAATTCGACGTCCAGCTTCTATATTGCTGCCTAGGATCCAGGAGTTGAAATGGAGCGAGCATAGCAGCGTGAAGAGAGGCCAGCCTCTTCTTGGGTAGCTGCTGGAACGAATGGGACACGTGTTTGGAAGGAGACCTCACAGCAAACACCCGAAGCAGCATCCTACCGCTTCGTACACCAACAAGGCTGTGATTGTTGGAGGTATTTTTGGCAGGCGCACCATACTCGATGCCTGGCACAGAATGGTTCGAGGCACGGATCAGGAGTTCGCATCCTGCGTTTCAACCCAATGGAATGTAACAGCTGCAAGCGACTTGAATGGACGAGGGCAGGAGACAAACATTGACAGCGGAAGGCGTAAAGGATAGTCAGGTAGTACTTCGGTGAACTGCTTCGTTAGTAGCGTTGGCTGGTGCATCATGAGACTGACACGTCGTCGTCGCATGAGAAAGATGAGGGGGGGTTCAGATAGAAAGCGACGGTGATTCCATTGTTAAAAGCGCTATTCTACTCTCTCCCTTAGAGTTTTCGGGGTACATGATCGACTAAAGTAAAGCAGGCCGCTAGGATCTCCAACGGCAGCTTTCTATTGGTCCAATTAAGCTTATCTCTATCAAAAAACATTTCCCTTTTTGCACAAGAGGAAATAAACACCAAAGAGAGTCCGGTTCCCTTCCTTTTCAACTCCACAAACTGCACAACATCATTCCGCCCTCTCTAGCCTCTCTCCCCCTTAGTCCGCTACTGTAGTAGTTTTCGCTGAACCTAGAGTACCTACCCTAAGGTACCTTAGACTGGAATTTCCCACAAGGTGCAGTCACCATCCAATTTGCCACGGTGGGGTTTTACCTTTTTGTCGGTGCTTTTTTGTTTCCGGCTTTCCCCTTCACCATCCTATAGCCTCCCCATCCCCCATTCATCTTTCCCTTCTTAGATTCTTCACATGCACAAGACAGAACATTCAAGCTCACACCCCAAGGCAATTAGATAAACAATATCGAAACCATTACTACTGCGACTGTCCCTCTTCTGCCTAGTAACTTTCCAACGGCCTCCATCCGTAGGATGGGTTTCGTGGAGGAAATCTATGGACCACAAATAAAGGAAGACCAAGTCACCACTGTCTACGAGTACGAAAACACGCCAGAGAACCGGTCATGGGCCGGTGCTCTGCCCGTGAAACAGGGTCTTTACGACCCTGAGTTGGAGAAGGATGCATGCGGTGTCGGCTTTGCTGCGTCAGTAATGCAACATGATTTCGCAGTGACTGCTGAAGCTGACTTCTCGACAGCCATATCAAGGGCGTCGCAAGCCACAAAATCATCAGCGATGGTAAGGTCTCTCAGCCCCCATGTGTGTGTCGTTGTTCACTGACTGATTCCCTCTCGGTGCAGCACGAAATCTACTTTGTAACATGACCCATCGTGGGGCGGTGGGCTCAGATGCGAGAGACGGAGACGGCGCGGGTGTGATGACGCCGATTCCGCATCGGTTCTTCATTAAAAATTTCGAACGAGAGAGCGGGTACACGCTTCCCCCACAGGGTCAGTACGCTGCAGGGAACCTCTTCTTCAAACCTGACACCGAGATTCTTAAGGAGTCTACGACAACGTTTGAGGAAATCGCAGAGTCGCTAGGTCTGAGGGTCTTGGGATGGAGAGAAGTGCCAAGGGACTCCAGCTTGCTTGGGCCGGCGGCCTTGTCGCGAGAGCCATTGATCCTTCAGCCGTTCGTGGTTCTTAAATCATGCTACGGCGATGGAAATGCGCCAAAGATCACCGACAACGAACACTTCGACGAAAAGCAATTCGAGCGCCAGCTTTATGTTCTACGGAAGCGCGCCACCCACACCATCGGTCTACACAACTGGTTCTATCTCTGTTCGCTCAGTAACAAGAACATGGTGTACAAGGGCCAGTTGTCGCCTGTTCAGGTATATCAATACTATCATGATCTGGTGTCGGTGGACTACGAGGGTCATTTTGCATTGGTCCATTCGCGATTCTCCACAAACACATTCCCTAGCTGGGACCGTGCTCAGCCACTTCGGTGGGCGGCTCACAATGGTAGGCCATCAACTCTCTCCCAAACACTATTTAGCAGCTAACCTGGATTAGGTGAGATCAACACTCTTCGAGGGAACAAAAACTGGATGCGCGCCCGAGAGGGTGTCATGCAATCAGACTTCTTCAAGGACGAGCTCGATCTGCTATACCCGATTGTGGAAGACGGCGGCTCTGACTCTGCTGCTTTCGATAATGTCCTCGAACTTCTGACTATCAATGGCGTGCTTTCACTACCTGAGGCAATAATGCTCATGGTACCAGAAGCATGGCAAGACAACGCGGCAATGGACCCTGCGAAGGCGGCATTTTACGAATGGGCGGCATGTCTGATGGAACCTTGGGATGGGCCGGCGCTTTTCACGTTTGCAGATGGTAGATACTGTGGAGCTAACCTGGACAGAAATGGTCTGCGTCCTTGCAGGTACTATGTAACGGACGACGATCGTATCGTTTGTGCGTCTGAAGTGGGCACTATTAGCATTGAGCCAGAGAAAATTGTTCAGAAAGGCCGATTGCAGCCTGGCAAGATGCTGTTGGTTGATACGCTAGCTGGTCGCATCGTAGATGATGCAGAGCTGAAGCATAGCGTGTCCTGCCGCCAAGATTTTAGATCATGGCTGCAGAAAGAGCTTTTGACATTGCCTGCGTTGCTTGAACAGTTGGAGGAGCGCGGTACTGACCTTTCGTACAAGCTGAATGACCTTGTTTTGCAGCAAGACCCCATGCTGAAAGCCTTTGGATACTCCTTTGAACAGGTGAGTTTGCTCCTAGGACCCATGGCGGCGGACTCGAAGGAGGCTCTGGGCTCCATGGGTAACGATGCCCCTCTTGCATGTCTTGCTCAGCAGCCTCGTCTTTTGTATGAATACTTCCGTCAGCTCTTCGCTCAGGTCACCAACCCTCCTATTGACCCAATACGAGAGGCAATTGTGATGTCGCTTGAATGTTACGTGGGCCCTCAGGGAAACCTGCTCGAGATGGGTTCATCCCAATGCCATCGTCTCTTGTTGCCTTCACCCATCTTGACAATCGAGGACTTCAATGCGCTTAGGAACATTACCACCCTCCATCACGATTGGACCGTCAAGATCATTGACATCACCTTCCCGAAAATGGAGGGTATCGATGGCTACATGAACGCTCTTGACCGCATCTGTGAAGAGATCACTGAAGGCATCGAGAACAGTGACAGGGTGCTCATCTTGTCTGATCGGGCGACCTGTGCCGACCGACTCCCGGTGTCTACGCTCCTTGCAACAGGAATGGTGCATCATCATATGGTGCGAAACAAGTGGCGATCCCAAGCTGCGCTTGTTGTCGAGACCGCCGAGGCTCGTGAAGTCCATCATATGTGTGTTCTACTAGGCTATGGTGTGGATGCTATCTGCCCATATCTGGCTATGGAATGCATTCTCAAGATGAACCGAGAGAAACTCATCAGAAAGCAGCTGTCGAACGAAAAGGTTATCCAGAACTACAAATACTCTTGCGATGGTGGTATCCTGAAGGTCATGAGCAAGATGGGGATTTCAACGCTCCAGAGTTACAAGGGAGCTCAGATCTTCGAGGCTCTTGGGGTGGACGATAGTGTTGTCGACCGCTGCTTTACGGGGACTGCCACTCGGATAAAGGGTATCACTTTCGAGCTCATCGCTCAGGACGCCTTTGCATTCCACGAGAAAGGTTTCCCAAGCCGAGAAGTCGTAAGTATTCCCGGCCTTGCAGAATCTGGGGAATATCACTGGAGAGACGGGGGCGAAGCGCATATCAACGATCCGGTGAGTATCGCCAACATCCAAGATGCTGTTCGAACCAAAAACGATAAGTCATACGAAGCATACTCCTTGTCAGCGTACGAGCAGATCAAGAACTGTACACTTCGTGGAATGCTTGACTTCAATTTCGATGAGAGGACTCCGGTTCCAATCGACCAGGTTGAGCCATGGACCGAAATTGTGCGTCGATTCGTCACTGGTGCCATGTCGTACGGTTCCATCTCTATGGAGTCTCACTCCACCTTGGCTGTTGCCATGAACAGACTGGGAGGCAAATCAAACACTGGCGAAGGTGGTGAAGATCCCGAGCGAAGCTTGAAAATGGAAAATGGGGATACGATGAGATCTGCTATCAAGCAGGTTGCTTCTGGACGATTTGGTGTTACTTCCAACTACCTGGCGGACTCTGACGAGTTGCAGATCAAGATGGCACAAGGCGCCAAGCCAGGGGAAGGTGGTGAGCTTCCAGGACACAAGGTTTCCGGACCCATTGCCCGCACGAGGCACTCCACACCAGGTGTTGGCCTCATTTCACCTCCACCGCATCACGACATCTACTCCATTGAAGACCTGAAGCAGCTGATCTACGACCTGAAGTGTTCGAACCCTCGAGCACGTGTATCAGTGAAGCTCGTTTCCGAAACCGGTGTTGGTATCGTTGCATCAGGTGTCGCCAAGGCGAAGGCCGATCATATCCTTATTTCCGGACACGATGGTGGAACTGGTGCTTCTCGATGGACCGGTATCAAGTATGCCGGTCTACCATGGGAGCTCGGTCTTGCCGAGACCCACCAAACACTAGTGCTCAATGATCTAAGAGGACGTATCATTGTGCAAACTGATGGTCAATTACGAACTGGTCGCGATGTGGCTGTTGCCTGTCTGCTTGGTGCTGAGGAATGGGGCTTTGCCACCACTCCTCTGATCGCAATGGGCTGTATTATGATGAGAAAATGTCATGTGCGCGGCCCCTAACCCCCCAACACCTGATATAAGAAGAAACTAATTCGTGTAATAGCTGGTTGGTCTACACATTTTTTCCGTTGCCCATATCACTTTCTATCGTCCACATCTTTTCCAGCTGTCTACACCTCTATCTAAGCCTCAAATTTCCGCCGTTGTCCAGTCTTTCTTTTACTATCTAGTTGGATATCTTCTCCTATCGTTCGATTTCTCTCCACAGCATTCCAGAAATTTGATTTTTCATCCATTTACTCAAATCGCCGGCTCGGTCATTAAACTTGTAGTCCGATTCATCACGTCTTCTATGTTTTCATTTCAGATTCTGTCCCGTCGAAGCACCTTTCCACTCTGTTTCAAAGTCACAGGAGTATACTAACTTCCGCATTTCGTTAGAACACCTGCCCAGTCGGCATTGCTTCCCAGGATCCTGAACTGCGCAAGAAATTCCAAGGAACGCCCGAACACGTCATAAACTTCTTCTATTACATCTCCAATGAGCTTCGCGCAATCATGGCCAAGCTTGGCTTCCGTACCATTAACGAGATGGTGGGTCATTCCGAGGCACTGCGTATGCGGGAAGATCTTCGAACACCAAAGACCGAGAACCTCGACCTCGGCCTCATACTCACACCCGCACATCACCTACGTCCTGGAGTCGCTACTTATAACGTTCGAAAGCAAGACCATCGATTACACGTCAGACTCGACAATAAACTCATCGCTGAGTCCGAGCTGGCCCTTGAGAAAGGGTTGCCTTGCCGCATTGAATGTGATATCGTCAATACTGACCGAGCACTTGGCGCAACGCTCTCCTATCAAATCAGTAGAAGATTCGGCGAAGCAGGTCTGCCACAGGACACCATTCACGCTAATATCAAAGGTTCAGCCGGTCAGTCGTTCGGTGCTTTCTTAGCACCTGGTGTTACCCTCGAGCTTGAGGGCGATTCGAACGACTACGTCGGCAAAGGTCTTTCAGGTGGACGCCTTATCATCTATCCACCGCGATCTGCTGTATTCAAGGCTGAAGAGAACGTCCTGATCGGAAACGTTTGCTTGTACGGCGCCACAGCTGGAACTTGCTACTTCAGAGGTATGGCTGCCGAGCGATTTGCGGTGCGCAATTCCGGCGCAACTGCAGTCGTCGAAGGTGTCGGTGACCATGGCTGCGAGTACATGACTGGTGGGCGAATCCTTGTTCTTGGTGGTACTGGACGTAACTTTGCTGCTGGTATGTCTGGTGGTATCGCTTATGTCCTCGACATGAACCAGGACTTCACCTCTAAGGTCAACATGGAGATGGTGGAGATTTCTGGTCTCGAGGATCCCACTGAGATTGCCTTTGTCCGAGGTTTGATCGAAGATCACCATCACTACACTGGGTCAGAGCTGGCTGCTCGCGTACTCTTGGACTTCAACCGGGCCTTACCGAGATTTATCAAGGTCTTACCCACAGACTACAAGCGCGTCATGGCCGAAGAAGCCGCCAAGGCTGAGGCCGCGAAGAAGGCCGAGTATCCTCTTCCTCTTTTGCCAGGTAACCCCGTGCGGCAAGCCCACGAAGAGGCAAAGAAAGCCGAACACGATAAAGAGGCACACCAGAAGAAGAAGGATATGCTCGACATTGAAGAGAGTGTTGGTGATGCCAAAGCCGAGAAGAAGAGATCTGCACTAGTCCTTGACAAAACCAAAGGCTTCATGAAGTACCAGCGCCGTAGTGAAAAGTACAGAAAGCCAGAGACAAGAACCCGAGACTGGAAAGAGCTGTCATCCCGCCTCAACGAGGATGAACTCAAGTACCAAGCAGCTCGCTGCATGGACTGTGGCGTTCCGTTCTGCCAGTCTGATACCGGATGTCCCATCTCCAACATCATACCGAAATGGAATGAACTAGTTTTCCAGAACCAATGGGAGGATGCGCTCAACCGTCTGCTCATGACCAACAACTTCCCGGAGTTTACAGGACGTGTGTGCCCTGCGCCCTGCGAGGGTGCTTGTGTGCTCGGAATCAATGAGGATCCTGTTGGGATCAAGTCGATCGAATGCGCCATCATTGACCGCGGCTTCGATATGGGCTGGATGGTACCAAAGCCACCGCCACACCGTACAGGTAAGACCGTTGCCATCATCGGCTCCGGTCCTTCGGGACTTGCCTGTGCAGATCAGTTGAACAAAGCTGGCCATACGATTACAGTCTATGAGCGTTCTGATCGTGTTGGTGGTCTTTTGATGTACGGCATTCCGAACATGAAGCTTGACAAGACAATCGTCCAACGCCGGGTCGATTTCATGGCCGAAGAAGGCATCAAATTCGCGACAAGTACTTCTGTTGGGCCAGACGAGAATGTCAGCCTTGAGTCACTTCGTCAAGAATACGATGCTGTGGTCATTGCTACCGGAGCTACTGTGGCTCGGGACTTGAAGATTCCTAACCGAGAGCTAGATGGTATTCATTTTGCCATGCAGTTCTTGCACCGCAACACTAAGTCGCTGCTTGACTCTGAACTAGCGGATGGCGAATACATCTCTGCCAAGGGTAAGGACGTGATTGTCATTGGTGGAGGTGACACTGGTAATGATTGCATCGGTACTTCTGTCCGCCACGGGGCCAAGTCTGTTACGAACTTTGAGCTTCTCCCACAGCCACCGCCAGAGCGTGCTCGTGACAACCCATGGCCGCAATGGCCTCGTATCTACCGCGTCGACTACGGCCACACCGAGGTGAAGACTCACATGGGCAAGGATCCGCGCGAGTACTGTGTCATGTCCAAGGAGTTTGTCGGCGACGATGACGGACATGTCACTGGCATCAACATTCACCGAGTTGAATGGACGAAGAGCGTGTCTGGTGGATGGGATATGAAGCAAGTTGAGGGAAGCGAGCAATTCTTTCCGGCTGACTTGGTCTTGCTCTCTATGGGTTTCTTGGGTCCGGATGATCGATTGCTGGGGACCGATGTCGAGAAGGATGCCCGGAAGAATATTAAGACGCCTCCTGGGCATTACAATACGAATCTGTCCGGTGTCTTTGCTGCCGGTGACTGCCGTCGTGGACAGTCGCTCATCGTTTGGTAAGACCCTCCCTGATCTTATCACACTCTGCTTGTATACTAACAGTTGCTAGGGGTATCAACGAAGGCCGCTCAGCAGCCCGCGATGTCGACGTCTTCCTCATGGGAGTCGGCACCCAACTCCCCAGGACCGGTGGCATTGTCCAGCGAGTTCCCTACGAGATCGTCGGCCACCCCGAGCGCATGCGGCAGCAGGCTGTTCCGGCCGCTTGAACCCGCAACGGCAATCTCTACGGTAGTCTCACGGCAATCTAACATGATTTCAAGATCAGGTAAATATGCAGACACGGAACAAATGGGCATGACGGAAAATTCTCTGTACGATGCGGAATGAGACAAGAGAAAAGTCTGAAGGCAAAACAACGAGACATACGGCAACATCCCTCTTTCGCGTACGCTCGCTTTAGTGGGCTTTTCTGGGCGTGAGATTCGATGGTATCAGCGATATCCCGACATTATACTTTCTTCTCGCATTCGTTTGACTGGCGGCATTAGTCAAGCGGTAGATTCCGATCTTTTGGGTGTTCTATTAGTCTTCCTGCGGTTTTGATCATTTCTCTGGGGGCCCCGAGCGTGTATAGGTCTACTGTAGGTGCATCCGTTTTATCAAATAAATCTATATCCAACCAGCCCCCTCCCTCCCTCCCTCACCTAAACTGTTTCGCTTCCTGAAACGAGGTGCATTTTTTTATTCGTATCATCTACTCTGAACCTCTCCAAGGGATAGATGGCACTGAAAGCGTGACCAACGAGGGAATGCTGTGAACTGAGCTTTCAACCGACCCACCTAGGTATGCAGCGTCCTCGCTTTTTTAAAAACCCCCTTGCAAGTTTTACGCCTCCTACCAACAACCCCATGATTTTATTTCACAACCACCCAACATCGCGCCCCCTTTTCCCTTCCTCCAACCATTTCGTCCTCTCATCTCACAATCTCTCCTCTTCGTACACAATCATTTTTTATACTGATACTACTTCCTACCACCATCTCTCACTTACTCACCCACACCCACACCATCTCTCTCTCACTCACTCACTCACTCACCCACACCACCCAACCCACCAACCCACCAACCCACTAACCCATACAAAAACCCATCCCCACCCCCCTCCTCCTCCTCTTTCCCAAATGCGCTATCTACTATCTGCTAATTCACCATCTCTACCATCTACCATCTACGACCCTATAAACAACGCCATACCTTTCAAAAAAAAAACTCATCCACGTACATTGTTAGTGTGGTGAGTAAGTACGGGATGTTTTTAATGCTTTTTTAATAAACGTTTGTGTTGAAGATGGTGATAGTGCGGGAAGAGGGGGATGGGGTGATGGGATGGGATGGGGCGGGGCGGGGCGGGGCGGGGCGGGGCGGGGAAAGCGGATGCGGGGCGGGGAAATCGGAATCGGAATCGGAATCGGAATCGGAATCGGAAGGTGGTTGAGGGGGGGAAGGGGGTAATAGAAGATGAGGAGAGGTTTTGGCCGAAGGAGGATGGATAGTTCAAAAAGAAGTTGGTTGAATATGCGTAGTTGGGTAAGGTACATTAGGGTTGCAATATTCAGCTTTAAGAAAAAATATAAGAAAAATATATAAAAAAAAGCTGGATGTTTTTTACTGTGCAAATGTCATGCGAGATGAATGTTGTTGCTTGTTTGTATCTTTTTTTTGTTAGCGGGGGATGAGAGCTAGAGGCGAGAGAGGGCGGGAGGATGAAGGCGGCGATGTCGGAGGGGTAGTTTGTGGCTTGGGCGTTGCCGAGGACGGAGCCGTAGCAGTGGCCGACGTAGACTACGCGGTTGAAGGTTCGACCTGTCTTTTGTAAAAGTAGTAGTACATTGAAAATATCAGCAAAGTAGGGGCTTACCTGGCACTGCTGTGCCTGCTTTCAGCATTGTCACAAGCTTGTGATTGATGGCTTCTTCGAGGTTGACTTGCTCTTGCAAGATGGGATCCGGGAGCGGTCTGGTGTCACCCACGCCAATCCGGTCAATCACAAATGTCGGGTAACCTTGACTGGAGGCATACGCGATTGTCGAGTACATACCACCGTTGTAGCCGGTAGGGTAGCCCAAGCCAGACCAGTAGAGTTTGTTCTCGGTGACACCGGACACGAAATATTGAACGACATCTCTGCGGTTCGCAATCTTGACTGGGCTCGCAGAACAGCGCAACAATGGTCCCAGTATATGTTGTTGGAATGAGCGGGTAGACGGTGTTGGCATCACCAAGGACAGTTTGAACGAGGGCATAGATGGCTCCAGGGTCGCTGTAGTTGAGGCCGACGGGGATAGGAAAGACCTCATTGGAGGCTGTGGCCGTAAGGGGTATGCTCAGGGTAGTACATACAGGATTGGCGTAACACAAATGGTTGAAGAGGAGACTAAGGAGTTGAACAACGAAGATACTAAAGGACGTCCCGGGAAGACGAGAGAAATGTATGTTATCCTCGCGCAGCTGAGAGAGACTGATATCAAGACTTGATATTGCAATAAGTTTTAATTGGATCGAAAGGCAACTGGATAAGATCTTTGGGTGATGGACCAAAGGTCTTATATGCTCCAGTCGGCCCCCAATACTGCGTCATTGTAGAGGAGGCCGTAAAATAGTGAAGCTGAAGGACTGACACCAAAAGGAATCGAACTCCACTTGTTCAACTGCGCGTTGCTGATCTTGGAGCGGATTTTCCGAGTCCCTGACACTACTCACCCCCGGAACAAGCCAATAAGCAACTAGATCTTCAACAAAGACGAAATATGATACGCGGAGAATGTCTTTCCGGGTAGAGCACCGGCATCGGTATGATGGCGTTGCGGCTTGCTATACTGGATTAGGTTGATTGGCGATTTTAAGTGTCAGAAGATGAGAAGAGCCGAAATAGTTCAAAAGAAGAAGAAAAGAAAGTTAGACTGAAACGAATGCAGAATGTAGTCAGGGGTCACATCGTAAGTGGCGAGTGCTAGGCATTTGGATCGACAAGACGTGTTGCCAGGTCGCCAGGTGGTTGGGACCGCATTAAAAATTAGGAAAGAAAAGAGAATCGGGGCTAGGCTGTCTATCATTAGAACCACGTATCGGTAGCGGCGGCGTGATGCTTGGGGAATATTAAACAAACCAAGATATATCGTAGCCCGCTCAGTGGCCAGGTATTCCACTTGGCGGCTCTTTGCTCGCACACAGCTGATGCTTGAAGTGAAGTCCTAATGCGGATGAACCAGGTAGCGGACGAAGCTTACATATTCATTAGGAGTATACAATCTATACCTGTAGGTGAGTGCTTGATTGAACGCTCCTTGCCAAGTTGGTAGGCACGCCGGTACATCTGCCATATCAAAGACTTGATATTATTCATACTTGGGGTTTATATAAGCTATGCTAAGTAAAGATGCTAGCCTCGTTGTAGATGGGTACGACGTGCCGTTCCGTACGGTTTGTTCAGAACATATTAGTGTGACAGCTGATAGTAGGCATCGATGCTCGTTAGGGTCGGAAAACCAAGTCCCAAATGAGAGGCAGTTGGTCAGGGATCCTCCCGCACCTAATATGGTTGGATCAAGAGCCCGAAGATAAACAACACAACAATAGATTTCCTGCATAGACAAGGATGGGAATCTTCAGATCTGTATCCCACATGGTCCTCTCAGAATCAAAAGCCTAGCCGTAAGGTTTGATCGACCCTCCGATCTAGGTAAGAATGGTCGGACCCATATCTCTTCCTCTTCCTGATATGGAAGAAAGAAGTAAGATTCCCCTTGTGAGATAGTGGCGTTCGCGATTCGTCTGCAATAAGCAAATGACATTGTCTCTGAGATGGTAGCGTCAGTGCAGTCAACCTAATCCAATCTCCATGGGACGAGAAGAGTATGGCTGTCGGCAGGCGATCTTGACAGGCCCGTTGTAGGTAGACCCGTTTGCGTAGTTGCGGCCGTTGGTTAACGCCTGGGCCGATCTGCACAATAAGTAAGGTGCTGTGCCATGGGCTATCTGCGTACTACAGCTAGAAACGGGGAGCTGGTCAGGAACAACCGGGCTGCTGTAAATCCTTGTAGGCGCGGTTCCGCTGCATTGCGAATAAACATCACGATCTTTAGGATTTGACGCCGAACAAGGTGGTGATGATGTGGCAAGAAGTTTCGGTTCTGGAGGGTGATTATCTCTCAGCATATGATGCATTAGAGTGCCTTTCTTTGCAGTTTTCCGACTGGGCCATCAGACTGGTTTGGTTTGTCGATCAGCTGTTCTGCTACCTCAGCCCTTCAATCGAAATTTATGGTGCAAATGAATCATATGCCCAACTGGTGTCTAGGTCACCTAAAGTACGGGATAGTGCTTTGCATCCACCGGTCCCAACCATGGGCCTGCAGAGACATTGAAGTGGTGCTACGCCACGAACCTGGGCGGACATCTGTAATTCGTGAGGGATAGGACTGGAGTCGGCGGCAGAGGAGCGTCATGCTCGTCTCAAGAGAACAAGGCGTGCACACTGTGCCAACGATGAACTGATCTGTTGTTTCGGTGGCTTCAGCCCCAGCAACTAGGTAGGTAGTTGATCTGGCCGGTGTCTTCGTACTGCACCAAAAGACCGAGTTCACAAATATACTTTGACTCGGGAATCAATACGATTATATTCATCTCTATTAGCATCAAATATTGTGCCGAGTCATGCTTTGAACATGTCGGATGCAAAGCGTTACCATAAGTACCTTGTGGTGCTTTCCAAACCGAGTCCATCAAGGTTTCGTTCGTACTTTTCTTAATGCAGCAGTGGAAGGCGTCCATCCGGAGGGCCACACGATGAGTATTCCGTACTGTGTACGTACCTACGTACCTTACTTAGCACACAGAATTCGTGACCGGTATGTGAGTCAACCCAACGGGTACAGTATCGACAAGCCAATTTAAGCGAGTTCGAATCGACGTCAAAGTGACGTGTTTTTGTGTTCGGTGTTTGGCCCCCTCCAAGGCTGAAAACCACAGAATACTACTACGGAGTAAGTGAACGCTTGAGTCGCTGGTGATGAATTACCGTAGTGAGGTTATGGACTGGAGTGACTTCATGTCAGTTCTAGCATCTTCAGCTTCAGGAATGTTGTAGTGACTGCGAAGTGATTGGACAGAAGACGGCTGTGGAAGCTCATGGATGCCTGTCGAAAACGCTAGAAACTTCCTGAAAAATTCATAGCCTGCTACTTAAAACCCGCACAACACAGACCTCCAGAAAACTCTTCTCTTCCTACAATTACTCACTCGCACTGACATCTACGTTTCTCTTTACGAAGTTACGATCGACCAAGTTCTACTGCATAAAGAACAACTGAATCACACCCTACATCCCCCCACATATCGAGAACACGATCAAACATGGCACCAGCCATTGGAATCGATTTGGGTACCACCTACTCCTGCGTAGGAATCTACCGCGATGATCGTATTGAAATCAGTATGTTGGCTACTGATGATCAGTTACTGTACATACAGGTGCTAACAGTTTCCAGTTGCAAATGACCAGGGCAACCGAACTACGCCGTCGTTCGTTGCTTTTACCGATACCGAGCGTCTGATCGGTGACTCGGCCAAGAACCAAGTCGCCATGAACCCTGTGAACACGGTCTTCGATGCAAAGCGTCTGATTGGGCGGAAGTTTGCGGACGCGGAAGTGCAAGCCGACATGAAGCACTTTCCCTTCAAGATCGTCGACAAGGGCGGCAAACCAGTCATCCAGGTCGAGTTCAAGGGCGAGCAGAAATCCTTCACCCCAGAAGAGATCTCGTCAATGGTCTTGACCAAGATGAGAGAGACCGCCGAATCATACCTTGGCGGCACTGTCAACAACGCTGTCGTCACCGTTCCAGCCTACTTCAACGACTCCCAGCGTCAAGCGACCAAGGATGCCGGTCTCATCGCTGGTCTAAACGTCCTGCGTATCATCAACGAGCCGACTGCGGCTGCCATCGCCTACGGTCTGGACAAGAAGTCCGAGGGTGAGCGTAACGTCCTCATTTTCGACTTGGGAGGTGGTACCTTTGATGTCTCACTCCTGACCATTGAGGAGGGTATCTTTGAAGTCAAATCCACCGCCGGTGACACCCACTTGGGAGGTGAAGATTTCGACAACCGTTTGGTCAACCACTTCGTTACTGAATTCAAGCGCAAGCACAAGAAGGATCTATCAACCAACGCACGTGCTCTCCGACGTCTACGTACTGCCTGCGAGCGGGCCAAGCGTACTCTCTCATCATCAGCTCAGACCTCAATCGAAATCGACTCTCTCTACGAAGGCATCGATTTTTACACCTCCATCACTCGTGCTCGTTTCGAGGAGCTATGTCAAGATCTCTTCCGCTCTACCATGGAGCCTGTCGAGCGTGTCCTCCGAGACGCTAAGATCGACAAGTCCAGTGTTCACGAAATTGTTCTGGTCGGTGGCTCAACCCGTATTCCCAAGATTCAGAAGCTTGTTTCCGACTTCTTCAACGGCAAGGAGCCCAACAAGTCCATCAACCCTGATGAGGCTGTGGCCTACGGCGCTGCCGTTCAGGCTGCCATCCTTTCTGGTGACACATCATCAAAAACGACCGACCAAATCCTACTACTCGACGTCGCTCCATTGTCAATTGGTATCGAGACTGCTGGCGGTGTCATGACTCCTCTCATCAAGCGAAACACTACCATTCCCACCAAGAAATCCGAGGTTTTCTCTACCTTCTCCGACAACCAGCCAGGTGTATTGATCCAAGTCTTTGAGGGTGAGCGTGCCCGCACCAAGGACAACAACCTGCTCGGCAAATTCGAACTTTCCGGCATTCCTCCGGCGCCTCGTGGCGTCCCCCAGATTGAGGTTACCTTTGATGTTGACGCCAACGGTATCATTAACGTTTCTGCCCTCGAAAAAGGTACTGGAAAGACCAACAAGATCGTCATTACCAACGACAAGGGACGTCTATCCAAGGAGGAGATTGAGCGTATGTTGTCCGAGGCCGAGAAGTACAAGGAGGAGGACGAGGCGGAGTCTGCCCGTATCTCAGCCAAGAACGCTCTAGAGTCATATGCCTACTCACTACGAAACACACTTTCGGATCCCAAGGTTGAAGAGAAGCTCGATGCTGGCGACAAGGAGAAACTTAAGGCTGAGATCGACAAGACTGTCGCTTGGCTCGACGACAACCAGACCGCTACTGTGGAGGAGTATGAAGGCCAACAGAAGCAGCTAGAGGTAAGGACAAACCTGACCCCATCCAATAGATTTTCTCATACTAACTTGCGAAAATAGTCTGTTGCAAACCCTGTGATGGTCAAGATGTACGGTGGTGGTGAAGGCGGTATGCCAGGAGGTATGGGCGGTATGCCAGGCGGAGGCATGCCCGGAGGAGGCTTTCCCGGCGCGGGTGGCGCACCTGGCGGAGCCGGACACGATGACGGACCAACTGTGGAGGAGGTTGACTAGATGCCTTGCTTCGAGGTGTGGCTTCCTGTTTGTTCTCTGGCGCTAGGGATTAAAAGAGCGATTTGCATGCATGAAGGATACGAACGATGTAGACTAGGCCTCATATTTGAAAGGCTTGCTAATGGAATTAGAAAATTTCTATCAGCTTCAAAGATTGTTCCCAAGCATCTATTTGAGTATATATGTGACAAGATCATCGCGGAATATTCGCAAGATACAGCTCCATGCTTGACCTTGGCACAAAAACGATTCCACTTGCTCCTAAGTAAAAAACGGTCATGAAATATGCTGCGTGCGGTATCGGCCCATGCTCGGCCCAAGCATGAGAATCCTCACAGCTCATGTTTGATTTAGAGATGAAAAAACCCATCGCACTGGGATCGAGAGAGCTTTGGCAAAAGAAGGCTTTTGTGTAGAAGCGATCATCGATGAAGGTGCGGTTTTTTTTTCTAAACGATGTGCTTGTGGTGGTGAAAAAGACGCAGGAATTTAGGTAAGATCATTAGGGTCGATGAGATTCGAGGATGCTGAGACGCTTTAGTTTGCTTGGGGTCGAGATGTCTGTGCTTGTTAACATGTAGTGTAGTGGTGGAGTTTTGCTTAGAAATTGAGAGGTTAAGGTGGGAACTTGGGATGTGGAAGACAGTTTCGGAATTATATATAGATAATAGAGAAGGTATTGGTTGACAACAGGGATGGGTAACCTGATGTGAAAGCAGGGTTACTATACACTGACACCATAGAAGAATTGACAGCCTGGCGTTTGGATGCTTGGAAATAAAATCAATCGCAATCTCCCATGTCAAAACCTGTTCTTTTCATGGAGGTTTGGACCCATCGAGATGGCCCGCATGACTCGCCGGTGCAGTTTTGGTGGTATTATGCTTTTAAAACTCGCAAGAGAAGAACCGGGAAGAGAATCGTAGATATTGAAAAGGACATTTGTGCAGATGCTTTACTTCATACCTTCCATTTGGTTGTACAGAGACCCATAAATGCCTTGTTCTGGGTTTCGTCTTAAGACTCATCTATGGGGTCGTGTGGGCAAATGAACGGCTGGGAGACTGCAAGGAGACTTTGCGAGGATATACCTTGAGTTTCTGGTATAGCCCCTTCTCTTTGATCCTATCGGGACTCGGACACGCTCTTCATACCCTGTACTTGAGATCTTTTTGCCATTGTAATGCGTTTGAGCTGAGTAAACTTTTGGAGCAGTGAGAGGAGGATTGATGAGATTACCATAACCCTCCCTTGACTCCTCGGTCCGATGCTGTGCGTTTAAACTTACGAGAATAGAGCGACGGTCCTTCTAAGCGGCCTACCAACACCTCTCCCCATCATCACCTCCCCTCCCCCTCCTCCCTCTCCCTCCACCTCCTCTCCGCCTCCTCCGCCTTCACCATATCCCCCTCAAACGCCCCCTCCACCCTCCTCTCCCTCTGCCTCCAAATATCTTCACTACTAGGCCCAACCCTGTATTTAGTCTCCCTCTGCCGATAATGCTCCCTAACCCTCCTTTCCCTCTCCTCCTCACCCATATAGCCCCTATTCGTGCGCATGCAAAACCAGAACTGCGACCATTGCTCGCTACAGCTACGCATGCCGCCATAGCGGTAGAGGTTGTTGAATTGGCCGCCCAAAGATTGGCAGTAGAAGGCGGTGTCGAAGGCGGCGCGGCAGGAGATGGAGGAAGGGTAGAGGTGGGTCGGGGTCAGGAGGGTGGAGTCGGCGGAGAGTGAGGAAGCGTTTTGTGAGGGGGGTTGGGTATTTGGTGAGGAGGCGGGTGGGGAGGGTTCGGGTTGGAGTGACTCGAGAAAGGCGCGGAGTTCGGCGTTGGCGATGTCATCGCGTGTGGGAGTTGGGCGGGCGTCCGCTATATCTGGGGTTGAGGGCGGAGGTTCAGAGAGGGGAGGCTGGGATAGGTGCGAGGCTTTCTCGGCAGCTTGGGGGCTAGGAGAAGAACTTGATAGCCATCCCATCGCTGGCTCCAGTGTAAAGACGCGGAATACTAAATGTAGGGGTTCGGCGAAGCGCGTTGAGCAGGGATCCGACGTCACCGGCGCGCGGGAATTTCAAGGCATTTGTTGACAAGCTCAAACGTGACTTTGTGTGCAGATATCATAATGGTGGACTTGATGGGTAAGTTTGATGCAGGCCAGCTCGCTACCTAGTTGGACTAATGGAACTACAATATTGCCGCGGGCCATGAGAAGAAGAGAGCGTTTATAATGTTAGGGCTCCCTAGAGTATTTGGCGGGCCAGCGGCCTTCTCGCTCAGCAACGGCGCGGAGAAACGACTCTTTTGTATAGCAACCGGTCATCGTGGCAGAAAAGCTGTGAGCAGAGGCAGAATTAACAGTAGACGCCATAAGACCACAGAAGCCGGAGACGAGAAGTCGGGTCACATTAACGCTGGACCAAATGAGGGCATCTTGTTTCTTGACAGTTGGCACTCCTCCTCCGCCCATAGTCTTGCGAGTGATGCCTAATATGCAACATAGATGTATTTCCCCTCAAGCTCAACTGGCTTTTACGCTTCCGCTTTTGGAACGCCGACAAAACCATTCCACCACTTCTCAACCGCGTCCAGAGTCCAAACGCACCAGCTCCAACCTTAATAACAATTCCCGAACGAGCGTTGCCAAAGACATTACCCATAAAGCAGAAAGAAATATTGCCGCGATTGAAAGAGGGTGGAGCCTTTGTCAAATTCTCTCATGACCCCCAAATAAAGGCTTCGGAAATTGAAAAGACTTTGCAACGTTATCTAAAAGAAAACCCTGTGAAGCCATGGTTCAATCCCCTTCGACGTGTTCGGGCATTTTTGGTGCATGGAAAGCCTTGGGTCGAGGACCTCAGTCGCTTTCCCAGCTCCAGACTAAAGGTTCAGTTCCTACCTTCGGAACCGGGGCAGCAAGCGGCAGATCTCTCTCAGGAAACGCTGTACACGTTATTTCGTAAGTATGGAAAATTGGCGGACATCACGCCGCAGCCAGCCGACTCAAAAGATCCTTTCAAGTACGCATATCTCAACTTTGTGAGGGTCAGACACGCCGTGATGGCAAAGAATTGCATGCATGGCTACACCGTCCCACCTGCTCAGGGCGGGGGATCAGCGGGGACGGTCTTGAAGCTGGGATATGAGCAGAAGATCAAAGCACATTGGATCCGGGACTGGCTAGTCAATCACCCAAGAATTGTATTGCCCCTGTTTGCTGCCTTGGCTGCTACGTTTACAGTGGCAGTATTCGATCCGTAGGACAAATTCCCCGTGCGTTCACAAGCTTCTACTAATCCGCTTTACAGTATCCGGACATTCTTCATCAAAGCTCATGTCGAGCACTCCTTCCACATCACGGACAACAAAGCCTACAAATGGATCAAGTCACAGGTAACACGAGCAAATAAGATTCTGTCGTTCCGGAACCACAGACAGGAGGATGCTGGCCTGAGAGCTATCTGGGAAGACCGCAAAGACGACATTGAGCAAATCAAGACTTGGCTTATGGAGACTGCGGAGACTTTTATCGTTGTGCAGGGTCCTCGTGGCTCTGGTAAAAAGGAGCTTGTTCTAGATCAAGCATTGAAAGACCGGAAGCACAAACTTGTAATTGATTGCAAGCCAATACAAGAGGCGAGAGGCGACAGTGCTACGATCGGTAAAGCTGCCCTCGAAGTTGGATATAGACCTGTATTCTCTTGGATGAACAACATCAGCAGCTTGCTAGACCTTGCAGCTCAAGGTACGATTGGAACCAAGACAGGATTCTCAGAGACTTTGGACTCTCAGCTAGCCAAGATCTGGCAAAACACAACGACTGCACTCAAGCAGATAGCTCTAGAAGGACGGAACAAGCACGACAAAGACGCAGATCTGGGTGACGACGAATATCTAGAGGCCCATCCTGAGCGTCGTCCTGTCGTTGTCATTGATAATTTTCTACATAGGAGCCAAGAAAGCAGTATCGTGTATGACAAAATCGCCGAATGGGCTGCTGGCCTTGCTACTTCCAATATTGCTCATGTCATCTTTCTTACCAATGACGTCTCCTTCTCGAAGTCTCTTAGCAAAGCTCTCCCCAACCGCGTATTTCGCCAGATTGCCCTAGGCGACTGCTCGCCCGAGGTTGCAAAACGCTTCGTAATCACCCACCTCGACGCCGACGCCGAAGAAGATTCCAACGGTGACGTAAAAGCTGCCAAACCTTCACAAACCCGCACCGATCTCGGCGAGCTCGACGAATGCATCTCCACCCTCGGTGGCCGTCTCACCGACCTCGAATTCCTCGCCCGCCGCATCAAAACCGGCGAGACGCCCAAGAAAGCAGTACAGCAAATAATCGAGCAATCCGCGTCCGAAATCCTGAAAATGTACATCCTCGACATCCCACCGACCCGCCCATGGTCCCCCGAGCAAGCCTGGTTGCTCGTCAAATCCCTTGCTAAAACCGACTGCCTGCGCTATAACGAGCTCCTCCTCTTTGACACCTACAAGTCCGACGGCGAAAACGTCCTCCAAGCCCTCGAACAAGCCGAGCTCATCTCCATCGTCAGCAGCAACGGCAGACCCAAGAGCATCAAGCCGGGAAAACCGGTCTATACCGCTGCGTTCAAGCTGCTCACCGAAGACCGCGCCTTGCGCGCGAAACTAGATCTCGCCATTTTAGCCGAGCTGATTACGATTGAGACCAAAGGCATTGAAAAGTATGAAGCGGAACTTAGCCTCTTGGGCGGCCTGCCCGGGCAGCCGAAGATGGTGAGGGGAAGGGTGCAGTGGTTGCTGGAGAAGCTGTTTGCCGGGCAGGAGAAGGTGAAGGGGTATGAGCGGGAGAGCGGGATATTGAAGGGCGTGTTGAGGAGGGAGTTTTGAAGTTCGGCGTTGATGTTTGTAAATATGCTGCGAGGCGATGATGATACCACTCTGGGCGGGGATTTGGATTATGGTATTTCTCAATTTCTCAGGGGCTGGGGGTTGGGGGATTAGGGCGATGCGATGTTCTCTGTAATGTATCCAACAACGCGTACACAAATCCCGCACTGTTTTAGAAAACAGAGACCATGCGTAGAATATCTCGAGCGACACTAGCGCTCGGTATATATATGGTAAAGACGAAGTCAGGCTGAATAGACAGGCCCACGGATGATCCCAAAAGAATGCTGGCTCTTTCCTTTCGTGAGTACTGTAGGAGTTCAGCCCCCCGCAGTATACAGTATATATATATATTTTTATTTCTCAGCTGTATGTGCTGTGATGATTATGTAAAACCCCCTACCCTGCTTGCTTACTGTACTGTACCTCACTCTACATACCCCCACAACTCTCGAGTTTTGCTAGCTTTGGACTACGTACAAGATGGTAGAGAAATGCGCGAGTATTACTACAATTATTTGAAGGCAGAAAGGCGATGATGAGCGGGGGTGTTAGGGGGGAGAAGTGGTGGGTATTTTGTTCGTTTTGGACAACCTTGCTGGTTCAGTAATCTGTGTCCGGGGGCTTTTTTTTTGTTAATAATGATTAGTGGGGATTTTTTTCTGAAGGGGCTGTGATTGTTAATCTTGGTGGCTTTTGGGTTGTACGGATGTGCAGTGTGTCAGCGGCTGCAGGATTTGGCGTGGTATGTGTATAAAAGAGAGAAAGAGAGGGAGCGATGGGTTTCGTGTAGCCTTGAAGGTCTTCCCTTATTATTATTAAAAAGCAATCTCTCCTCTTTTCTCACACAAACACGGGCTTGTTCCCTCCCATCATTCAAGCAGCAGCACCACCCCTCAAGCCCAACAATGTCCCCCCCCCTCCGCGCCGACGTCTTCCTCGCCCCTTCCATTCCCGCCATCCCCCCCTTCCCTATCCCCCACGCCATTCCCCCCCTCTGGACCCCTACAGCCGCCACCCTCATCTCCTCCGCCCACGAAGCCATCCTCGTCGACCCCCTCTTCACCACCACGCAAGCCACCGCACTCGCCGACTGGATCGACGCCTTGTTCCCCGACAAACGCCTCACCTACATCTACATCACCCACGGCCACGGCGACCACTTCTTCGGGCTCTCGACGCTGCGGCAGCGCTTCCCCAACGCCACGGCCGTCGCGACCGAGGGCGTGCTCAAGCACATGGAGCAGCAGATCTCGCCCGCGGGGCAGGCGGTATGGGAGACGTTGTTTCCCGGCGGGCAGATCGTGTTTCCGGCGTCCCCGCCTGCGAAGGCGCTGCCCGCGCACGATCTGACGCTCGAGCTTGAGGGACATAAGCTGCATGCTGTGCCGGCGGGGCACTCGGATACGGACGACTCGTCGTTCCTGTGGGTGCCGGATCTTAAGCTCGCTGTTGCGGGGGATATTGTATACAATAATGCGTACTCGTTTCTGGCTGAGACGCTGACCGCGCCGTTGCGGGAGCTGTGGATTGAAGCCATCCAAAAGGTTAGATCCTTCAGGCCCGAGACTGTGATTGTGGGCCACAAGACGCCAAGCGCGGTCGATGGGGCGTGGAATCTGGATGCCACTGAGCGGTATATTGAGATGTGGGGGCGCTTGGTTGGAGAGGCCAAGGACGCAGAGGATATGTTCGATCGGGTTAGGAGGGAGGATCCTGATAGAACGGGGGAGTTTGTGCTGTGGTGGAGTTGTTTGCAGCAGTTCCCGCGTGAGGGCAACGCCACTGCGAAAGCTTGATCATGTCAATTGTGCTTTGAATGCTTTAACATCCTTGCATATAGATTTGATCCTCCTTAATAGAATGTCATACGTTTGAAACGTATTAAGATACGAGGATGAAGAACCACTCCATAAACTCATCTCAAACCCAAATGGATCATCGATGACTGAGCCAGGCCTCGACGTGAAGGAGGCCGATCATCGTATTTCTGTTTAGTGATCACTCTTAATCCTCCGTCCTCCCATCAATAGACTATAAATCACACAACTGTTTGCCATTGATCAGTAACCAGACCCTAGAGAAACAAAAGGGAGGGTGGCCCGGATAGTCGTAGTTGGTGGGCTAGCCGACTTGAAGGGCTATGAACTATTGGGTATTCTTGTTGTTGCTGTCGTAGGTTTTTTCGTGGACCTTCATACATTTTGATCGAATTTGACTTCAATAGTAGCTTGTCTCGTTGCTGTCATTGTTTTTATGAGGACGTGAGCTGTATTAAGGAGGATGGACAAATTTAATAGCGAGGTATTTGGGTAGCTATTGAACGCATGGCTGGTGGTCTTCACCGATCGAAACTTTGATCTCTGGGGAAATGGATGAGGGGGTTTCATTCAGGGGTGAGATACAACCACTGCAAAAAGTGATTAGTTATCAAGAGTAGGTTCGGGTCCTATTGACGCTGGTCGCAATGTTAGCTTTCCTTTTTATGTGGCAGCGCCAATATGCTTATAAAGCGTGTTCAGTAATCAAGAACAGTTTCGATTGGTAGTGGCGCTGGTGCAACGGTTCAGTGGTATTTCTTCCACCGTCGCTTGCTGCAACATATCCGTTGTAGATCACGCAATTATCTTACTAATAAAATTCTCAGGAATTTGGTCTGCTTCTGCTTGGCGGAGATAATTCATCTCAATTTGACGAGTGTAGGCGTAGGATTCTGGTCCATTCAAGCGTCCTCATGTATTATCCCGACACCAAGTCGTGTGGCCGAATCGTGTCCCCACTCAATCAGCATGACATTCAGCATGCACAATAGCTTGTTGTCGAACTTTTCTTGATCAAGATACGTGGGATACGGCTCAAGTGTTGTCTGTCTGATGCCTCTGGATCTCGACAGAAGTATGAACTCGAGGCACCGAGTCTCCATGAGATGCTCCGCGACCCACACCTGGTTCATCATGATAGATCCCACCCAGTCTTCGTTACTAATAGACATAGCCAGGTTGACACCGGTTCTCCAGTTCCTGCCATGTTCGCCAAGTGAGGCAATCTCTCCTGTCACACAAAAGACTGCCAAGGTTGTCCAGCAAACTAGATATTCTGAATATTCCCAGTCTTCTCCGTTCACGCTAATTTCGCGTCTAGGCTTCACTGCCAATATGAAATCCTTAGGCGGTAAGTTCTGCGATCATACTTCTTGGTGGTCTTTTTCGATGAGTTCAAATTCCATCGCAGGGGGCATGTTATTCATCGGAATAACAACATCCATTTGATTGACGATGAACCAGCTAATCTCTCACCGAAGTCCTGTAATATCAAAATACGAACCATATTTCACTTTGCCACGCCCACGTTCAGCTTGGGAACAGCAAGTTTTTGAACTCAATTTTGATGAGAGGTAGGGATAAGTTCCTTCGCTTATGAGGACCTCCACAACAGAGCTTTATCCAAATTTACTTCAAGCACATCGTACCAGAAGTCGGTTCTCATAGTACGTTTCAGGACGTTCTGGATTGCATTGAAAGCATTCATAACATCTGAAGAACAAGACAATTCGCGTCCGGTATAATCTATAACGAAACATTGATAGTCGTGAATAGCCTCTGTTCGATTCTCATATGCTGTCTGATTCAGATGAAGCGACTCAGATTCGGATCTGCGTGTATCTGAGAAGTGTAGTGCCCCCATATTCCACAGATCTGTCGTCGAAGTAATGTATGCAGAAGGCAGACTTTCCTCGCCCACCTCATTCTCGTAGAAAACATTGCAGAAACATTGAAAGTAGACTTGGGTACTGTACGGAAGGAGGTAATAGAGGGGCTAATCTCCAGTATGCTCCGCAGATGTGCAGCTGTAATCAAAGCGAAGGGCTGGCATACCAAATATTGATTGAGGAATTGTAACTCATATGCTATCAAATAGTTGAGTTCCCCAGCTTCAAATATTGAAGTTCCCCAGCTTGATTTGCGGGTTCCATGATCGCATGCATATGAGGCGGTGATTTCGCGATTTCGTAGCTGAAGGCTTAACGCGATGTACTGTATCAGTGAAATATAGCAGTCACCTGAACAACAGGTTCTCCTGATACGTCCAAGCACGGTAGTCTCACCGAGAGGATATAGTAGCAACTTAGATTGCGTTGAGTGGCATCGCGAGATGCAGGCCTTGGACCAGCTCAGTGTCCCGACAGGTGTTTCCACTATTTTCGTGGTAACGAGGAAGACCGCTACATGTTTCACTTGTAACAGAAGAAGCCGCTATAAGTGTCAGAATTGCTGCCCCATAGATTCTGTTCATCTGAGCGATTTGAATACGCTTATGACTCATGCTGTCTTGAATGATGCAGAGAGCATCGACTCAAAGATAGCTTTCTTCAAGATTGACAGTGCAGTGAATAGCATCTTGAATCATTGTTTTCACAATATCGTTCATGCTCTCGATCACAACGGTGTAACCAAGATCGAGCTAATTGAATGTTTACTCTTGGTGCTTTAACAGCTCTGCCACGAAACAATCTAGGCCTGTCAAGTTACACTGCTTTCTGCGTTAGGAGCTGTCGCCCATATGGTCTTCAATGGAGCAGAGGCCCCTTCGCTGACCTGTGACGTAATACCTATTCGGTATGTCGTTTCTGTCTTTGTTTCAGAAGGACTGTTGCAGGCGTAGACATAGCTATACATTCAGCATCCCGTGTGAACGTATTGCCCTAATACAGTCTCTGGTGCTCTGGTTGTCCCAAGGTATCTTTTCATACAGATTCCCTTTATAACGAGCCTACAAAAAGGGCAGTCCAAACTCTGCTCGAATATGTTCTTAAACCTGATCTAATTTCGAAGAACTGTCATTGGCACCAGCTAAACCCCTTTCATCGATGCAGCTGTTCGTTCTTTAACAAAAATATTGTGAGAAATCAATAAAGATGCATGTGTCGCAAAGCTTCTGACTGTGCTTCGCCTTCATGTTGAGAGATCGGACAATCTGTATGTCTAGGCTTCAAGCGCACAGTGGGAAGATTGTCATTTTCAGATATTGATCTCAACCCCAGGGAAGTCGGGGCATATTCTGCAGATCCCTTGATAGCATTGTCAAACACCGGAAACGTTCATTGACTCTTGCAGTCCGAAAGCATGGGCTTTTCTTCTGAAATTCTTCAGGCACTGGAGAGGGGACCGTTCTTGCGGTCAGCGCAGTCGGCCTCGAAGTATCCATGATGCGAGTGGATGGTTTTGCACGGACGAACTTTGCATTGAGCAGTTTTGGATTGACGATTTTCCATTCTCGTTTGAGACTGGTAACGCAAGCTATCCGAATCAGTGACATTCTTACGGTGGGTTCTAAGCTACAGTTTTTTGTTGAGGTAGATAAGGGCCAGCTTGACGGAAAGTGGTTGCCTCAGTTCTCAGACGTGCCAACGTCGCTAAGCCCCTTCGGGTTAGCGCTCTGCTGACTTCGCAGCATACGGGCGGCACGTCTGAGTGCAACCCGCAGTAATATTGGTTGATTGACATTAACTTTGAAATAATACCGAACTTTGCCGGTCGCCTTATCTGATGCGATAAAGTATGAGCGTATTATTGAATTAATTACATTTTGTTCGCTCTGTTTATCTATTCTACGATTTCTATCGACTCGCCTACCTACCCTACTCACCATCCTACATGCTCATCATCCTACTCATCACTCTACTCACCATCCTACTCATCATCCTACCTACTCGTCTATCTACATGTTCAGCTATCAACTCAGCTATCGACTCGATCGTCTACTCATCATTCTACTCGCTTCAAAACATGCTTCATGCGACACGTTCAAATAAGCGTTCTACGTTTCATGATCTACTTCATAGTATGCTTCATACATGCTTCATAGCACATGCTAATTAGCTCAATAGAAAGTATTCTTCATGACTTGATATCAAACGCTTTATCAAATTCTCTATCAAACGCTTTATTAAACGCTCTATCAAACGCTCTATCAAACGCTCTATCAAACGCTCTATCAAACGCTCTATCGAATTTTCTATCGAATTCTCTATCAAACTCTTGATCAAACTCTCGATCAAACACTCTATCAAACTTTCTATCAAATTCTCTATCGAACTCTTTATCAAACGCTCTATTGAAACGACTTAGCGCGCTTTCTCGATCATCAAAAAGAACGTTCGAATCAAACCTTTATCACACAATACGATACAAGTTCAACTAAGTTCAGTCGATGATATGATCATGAGATATCTGACGACGAGAGCAAAAAATCGAAGCTAGCATATTCTTGATCGCGCTGTTCGATTACTCGAATTATCGCACGCAGTCGACTCGATGATGCGATGACGCAACTTATCAATCTCGCAGAATTTTATTGATACTTAAATTAGACGCATCAGATAAAGCATATGTGAAAGTATTATCGCAAGTTCACATACATTATGATTTACATGTTGTGCATTGATGATCGCGTCGCAAACAAGAATGTTGTGACTTGCAAAAGTTAACGAGGCAAGTTGTGCGGGCTGTCATCAAATTAACGCAGATCAACCTATCTTACAGGGGTTTGCACTCAGACGTGCCGCCCGTATGCTGCGAAGTCAGCAGGGCGCTAACCCGAAGGGGCTTAGCGACGTTGGCACGTCTGAGAACTGAGGCAAGAAAGTGGTACAAGGTTGTCACCGATTACCAATAGACCTCGGCAGCTAGGCGGGGAACAGGGGGATAAAGCCAGAAACTCGCTTTCGCTTTTGCTGCTCACTCTGCTACCCACTCTGCCACCTACTTACTACCTACACTTTACTACCCACTGCTACCCACTGCTATCCACCGCCGCCATCACTGCCATGGATGGCCGCTGCTACTCGCCGCAAGGTTAACCCCTCTGCAAAGGCCCGCGCCAATGCCGCCGCCGCCAGGAGACGTAACCCCCGCCTCCGCTCCCCTTCCCCTCTCCCCCGCCCCCGCCCCCGCTCCCCGATCCCTGGACCCTAGGGGGGAGCCGACCTAGAGCAAGCCGACGAGTCCCCGGCAGCCCTCGCCCTGCGGCAGAGAATCAAAGCCGCTCGTCAAACAAATATAGAACGGGAGCTGGAACTGGAACTTCAAAGGGTAGAAGCTCAGAGTGCGATGCTGGCAGCGTCGGGAAGCGACCCAGCGTCAGAGGGCATTGCCAGCCAAACATCAGACTACCATCCCCTCAGGCTCTGACCCCCGCATTCAAGCAATGATAGCACGCTACCTCTTTATTGATACCATTCAATTCGTTAATATCTTCAAAAACGAATTTCGAGCCGTCAATATTTTCAAGCTGGTCAACGATCATATATCAAATTCAGTCAGCAAACAAGTTTTCGCACAACACGCTTCGGCGAGCTTCGGACACATGACGATGACGCCACTCAGCAGAATCTCAAAGGCATGGTTCTCTTTCTTCGTTGCTTAGAAGTGTATAATCAATGTCTTCTTGAAGCGATCAATGAGCAATTAGATACGTTGACTACCTGCAGAAGCTTCATCTGCACTACATCTCCGAGTCTGTACCGATCTTTCACTTTCACATTCATTAAATCCGCATTGCAAAAGGAGTCAATGACTCTGACGGGTGATACAATGCTGAAGGTGAACTGGTCGGCCGAGCACTGGTAAAGAAAATCCCTGTTACCACTCCTCAGGCGGGAAATCAGGGTCAGGGAACCAGGAAGCAGTCCTACGGCCTCAGACCCGACGGGGGAAGCACATGGTTCTCAGTCTGTAACAGGTTCAACGACGGCAACTGCATCTATTCTAGTTGCACATATCAGCATATCTGCAGCGGATGTGGTGAAATTCACGCTGCTATGAATTGCAAAACATCAAATTCCTTAAAAATATTGACGGCTTGAAATTCATTTTTGAAGATATTGACGAGTTGAATGGTATCAATAAAGGGGTAGCGTGCTATCATTGCTTGAATGCGGGGGTCAGGGCCTGGGGGGATGGTACCTGATGTTTGGCTGGTAATGCCCCCTGGCGCTGGGTCGCTTCCCGACGCCTGGGTTTCCAGCGTCGCACCCTGAGCTTCTACCCTTTGAAGTTCCAATTCCAGCTCCCGTTCTATATTTGCATGACGAGCGGCTTTGATCCTCTGCCGCAGGGCGAGGGCTGCCGGGGTCTCGTCGGCATGCTCCGGGTTGACTCCCCCTTGAAGGCCAGGGGTCGGGGAGTGGGGGTGGGGGAGGAGGGAGGGAGAGCGGAGGCGGGGGTTACGTCTCCTGGCGGCGGCGGCATTGGCGCGGGCATTTGCAGAGGGGTTAACCCTGCGGCGAGTAGCAGCGGCCATGGCAGTGACGGCGGCGGCGGATAGCAGTGGGTAGCAGTGGGTAGTAAAGTGGGTGCAGAGTAGGTAGTAAGTAGGTGGCAGAGTTGGTAGCAGAGTGAGTAGCAAAAGCGAAAGCGAGTTTCTGGCTGAGTCTCAAGGGATGACTGTTGAGGTAGATATTTGGAGTCATAGTGAGGAGAATAGCGGCCTCGTTGCCTCAGGACCTCAGACGTGTACGAACTGAGGCAAATGGTGGCATGTTGATACAGATGTGCAAGGACTGCTTACAACATGTCGACGCATTGCTACTTCAAAATCTGATGATATGTTAGGGGGTCCACGAAGGAGGGCGGGTTTGGGTGTCAATAAAAGGTTTTTACGGTATCTCGCTAACAACTTCCATTTCTTGCAATATATAAGTCGCCTTGTCCACTGACTGAGAGTCAAGTCGTGACTCGCTGCGATGGTGTTGCTACGGAAGTTGCAGATTGAAATCTCAAAGGATCTGGTCCTGTTTTCTTTCTTGGAAGAGCAACTTTGCCGGGCGTGCGTGAAGAGAATTTGCGTCACCCAAGCAAGGTCCAAATGGGATGGAAATGAAGGGGATTATAGCCATAGACATGTGGAAGCTCCGCAGACGGAATTGATATTCTATATCGGTGTTCTTCTAGGTGGCTACTTCGAATGTGCTTGAAGCTTCATAGCAAAATCAAACCACACCCTCTCCTCCGTTAGATCACAACTGGCTTTAGTTCTCGCCTCTCATCATCTTTGCAAGGTTCTCAAAAGCAACTCTCCTCTTGTCAATAATTTCGTTGAAGGTGGCAGCCGGACCAATAGATCCGATAATAAGCTGATCACGACCAGATGCGAGACCTTTGAAGGCCTCGTCTATAAAAGGTTCCAGTGGCATACCAAGCTGTCGACCGCGTTCTTCGCCCATGTAGTCGTGTAGTTCCGCTTGGAGGAGTCAATTCTGTCACAATATCTTGGTCTTTGGATGACTCACTCTGTACAGCAGGAGGCGACAGTTCGATAATTTTGACTGTTGAGTTTCTGAGCTGCTCGCGGAGGCAGAGGATGAATGAGTTCAACGCAGCTTTGGAAGCAGAGTATGCGGAAAGGCTAGCCGATGGTATAATGGCTAGATTGGAACCGGTACTATCACTGTTGTAGAGGTGTTCGTAATTGACGAGCAAAAATTGGGCTTACTATATCAAGCTTGTCTCGGTCTCCTTCTTCATCAGAAAGGGTAGGAACTTCATTGTCAGGTCCACGGAGCAAGAGAAGTTGACGGTGACCTGAGAGTGAAAGTCGGATAACTCTACTTTCGCTGGCTCTGCAAGATTGGTAGGACTTTGTGTTCCAGAGTTCAGGAAGACACAATCTAGGTCAGGGAATGTACTTGTGATGCTGGGGTAATAGTAAGGGTCTCGATTTCACAACCAAGGGCAAAGGGAAACTGACTTAGTCACGAATCGGTCCATGTTCTGCCTGTCGCTGATGTCGAATTTAATAGCGCTGGCCTTGTCTTTCCCATGCTTGCGGACGAAGTCGTCGAGTCTGTCTTGCCTTCGGCCAACGGCAATGACTTTGGAGCCTTCAAGAACGAGACGGTCGGCCATGGCAGCACCTATCCCGGCTGTGGCACCGATCAAAAGAACGCGTCTGTATTGGAAAGGCATCTTTGAATTCAATGGTCTCGTACTTGAGTGAATTCAGTTTGAGGAAGTCGTCGGGTTCGACTTTGGAATTCGATGATTGTAGTCAACCTGTCTGGGAGAATTCTCTTTTATACACCGTCGGGGTCAAAGCATGATGACCGTCCGTCGGCTTTAACGATATAGACATCACGGCTGTTCGACCAAACAGACATAAAATTCGATACAGATGACATGCTTCTGCAGAATATTTACTGGGTTCAATGCTACCTCCTGAACCATCGTAACGTTTTGTATGCCGCATCGAGTATGGTCGTGATAGGGATGCTGACTGACGGTGCCTCGCCGATTGGAGCCACTGATGTCAACGGAACACCTACGCTTTTAGGCCTAGTCGCTGTACAGTAAAGCAAGCCTCGATAAAGGTACACTAACACCTTATACGGCTAGATCGAATAGTGAGAGGCGTACAGGGTGTTTGCACTGCGGGTCGAACATTGCATTAGTTTTACACCAACGGTAACCGGAAACAGTAGGTACGCAAGGATATCAATTTGCTTAGCGTACAAGGATATCATATAAAACTAGGCCTAATCAGGCGAATTTGAAGCAATACAGAAAGCAGAGATATAGATGTGTATATGGCTTCGAACGTAGCTTGATACGTTCATTCTGTAGCCGGCCCAGCCACCGCCCTACTCACCACCCTACCTACTCGCTTATTCACATGTTCAGATATCAACTCGTCATCCTATCTACTTCTTCAGCTATCAACTCAGCTACCTCTCGTTCGCCTACTCACCTATCTACTCGCTTCAAAACATGCTTCATGCGACGTGTTCAAACACGCGTCATTCGCTTCATGGTCTACTTTATGACCTACTTTATAGTATGCTACATGTTTCATAGTGTTGGGACCGTGTCTAGAATCTAACCCATAGAGCGTGCGTGGGTAGAATGTTTGATCAATAGAGGTAGCTATAACTAGAATACTAAGAATACAGAAGAAAGCAAAGAGTTCCGAGCTGTATTTATAGTAGAGCGAAACAAAGAGACTGAGCAGATCTGTATCGAAAGTGCTCGAATAGATGAAATGTTCTAGCAGATTTCGATTCGAAACATCGTTGTTTCTTGATCACGTACCGGAATTTCTAGAGCCTATTAACTAGATCTCATTCAATCCCGACACACTTCGTAACACATAGCACATGCTGACTAGATCAATAGAAAGCACTCTTCATGGTTTTCTACCGAACACCCTTCATGACTCTCTTTATGATTCTCTTCATGACTCTTTTTATGGTTCTCTTCATGGCCCTCTATCAAACACTCTCCATGGTTCCCTATCAAACACCTTTCATGAGCAAACAACGAGCACGTGCAATGATCGTACTAGTAGAATGATACTGTAGATGCGTGTGCGTCCTATCTACCTGCCGAAGAGAACCTATATGTAGTCGAGGTCTCCCTCGGCTCTCCCATCGTCACCTGATCCCGGCCTCTGCCCTTGATCAACTAACCTGCTTGTAGACTGACCGCCGGGCCGGGTTTTCATACCTACATTCTGACCCGGCCCGAGTACTCGAGTCGAACCTTCTGACCCGGCCCGAATACTCGGGTCGAACCTCATGACCCGACTCGGTATCGACCTCGAGCCGGGTCAGAACTCGCTGACCCGACCCGACCCGCCAAGCAATCGAATATGACGTCAAGAGGGCTAAATATAGAAATTTTTCCGGTTTTTCGCCTTTGCATTACCTTTTTGCATTACCTTTTTGGTAGGAAGCCATAAAGGGGAACATGAAGGGGAACATGAAGAGAAACATGAAGGGGAACATGAAGGGGAACATGGAGGCCGTTTGGTAGGAAGCTTTGGTAGGGGGCTATGGTAGAGAGCTATGGTAGGGAGCCATGACGGGGAACTATGGAGGCTGTTTGGTAGGGAGCCATGAAGGGGAGCCATGAAGGGGAGCTATGGTAGGGAAACATGAAGGCTATTTGGTAGGGAGCCATGGTAGGGAGCCATAATAGGGAGCCATAATAGGATATCTACCTACCTACCTTCATGTCTTGGCGGGCCGGGTCGGGAATTCCGGGTCGATACTCGATTCCAACCCTCTGACCCGGCCCGAATACTCGGGCCGAACATCTCGACCCGACTCGAATACTCGAGCCAAGAATCCTGACCCGAATCGGGTCTTGGCGGGCCGGGAACCCGGCCCGACCTCGATGACCCGGCCCGACGCGGCCAGTCTATCTGCTTGGGGATGCGCATGCAACCTCACGACAGTGTCGAGATAGTCATTTCAGGCCGAGAGCTTCTTCAATCTTCATCGTTGAGCGCAGCGACAGCGACAGCGAGAATAAGCATCGTCAGTTGTTGGAGGCGTGTCTATGTAAAGGTCGCTGACGAGGTAGGAAGTAGGTTTTGGTGGAAAGTAGCGTTGGTGAAGAAAGATGATTTCGAAGGTCATTTGAGACGGTCATTTGGTAGATTCAGGCCTTTCAGCTAATCTGCATCAAACGTTAGTTATTGCCTAATATGGAAGCTTATTCAGCTTCATCGATGACCTTATAATTGGTGGAAATTGGTACTGGGGGGTCCTTGTAAATGTGGCTGGGCTAATGCAATGTTCGACCCGCAGTGCAAACACCCTGTAAGGTGTACTCGTATAAACGGGGTTCCCGCGCAAACGGGGTTTCTGCGCACCCTAACTAAAACTATTTATATTAGTGCCATTTTTAGCACGCTAAACCCGATACTATCTGTTGCTAACCTTTCTAGGTTAGAGTGCGCAGAAACCCCGTTTGCGCGGGAACCCCGTTTATACGAGTAGAGCGCGGGTATCGCCGACTAAGTCCGGACAATCACCGAATATCCCAAAGACGTTGACGAGTGTTCGAACAGCTGAGTAGCTCAGTATGGGGCCCCTTGTAATCTATCATGTTCCACGCAACAAGATACAGAGTTTTGTGCGGAATCCAATAGGCTGCCGTTTCCCACCTTGAGATGGTGTACCGCGGCAAACCGTCCAAGGCTTGCGTGCAATGCAGAAGGAGGAAGCTTCGTGTAAGCCGGAATTGGCGTACTGAACGTTCCTTTGTTGACCAAAAAACATTAGTGTGATCTCCAAAGAGACTCGTGCGGTCAATGTATCAGAGCCACCCTCGTGTGCTCCGGCTATCGCGATACCCAGCAGTTGAGGATCCAGGACGAAAGTCAGACAACTAAGCAAAAAGCGTTGACCCGTAGGTCTAGAATGATCCCACAGACCGTGACTAGTACGATCGAATATAGAGCGAGGAATGCTTTCTTTTCTCACTATGTGTCTGGCTTTTCAAAAACCTACGATATACTTGATTCGCTCTATGAGCAATCCTCGTTGGACCGACACCTGAGTGCGAGTGTTGATGCCGTTAGCTTGGCATTCTTCTCTTCCCAATTTGACTGTACCAAGGCTTCGCATTTCGCAAGAGAAAAATATTCGTACGCTCTACCACTGCTCAACAACGCACTTCGGTCGCCCGAAACTGCAACGAGTGATTCAACCTTGTTGGCAGTGCTTCTACTTGATCTTTTTGAGAAGTTCACCAACAACAATCCTCGATCTACTGACTCTTGGATGAGTCACGTGAATGGTGCTGGCCCTGGTCAAGTTGCGTAATAACCAGCAATTCCAAAACTACACTGGTCTTCGGCTGTCTGTACGCCTGAGCACCAATCTTCTGATCAGTTGTGTTGCGGCGAATTCTCCAGTACCGTCTGCGTTGATCTCGCTCCGATCTGACCTTGAACCCTTCATAAACAAGGACAATCCAAAGTGGCTGGTCTCAGGGCTGGTGGTCAAATACGCCAACCTGAAAGGAGCCATACAAAATGGCTGTCTTTCCGGCTCAGATATCATCACATGCGCAACTGAGCTTGATTGCGAGTTTGTATCACTCGCCAGGAACATGCCTTCATCGGGGCTCTACAAGACGACGTACCTAGAAGAGGCCTCAGAAAGGGTTCTCGAACAACACTTTGATACATATCCAGATCATTTCACTGCTCAGACGTGGAATGTTCTTCGAATCATGAGGATACTACTAAACGACATTATCCGTACGTACTGTATTGAGAGCCCAACCGAATTTAGTAAAGAAGTCACTACCTTCCATATGTTGAATACTGCGATAAATAATATAGACGTCTTAGCGAAAGAGATTTGTGCCACTGCACCGCAGTACACAGTATACGAAGATACCACTCCAACGAGCCAGACCAATTCTGCAACCCAGAGACTACGATGCTACACTCTCCTCTTTCCGCTCTACGTCGCTAGTTTGTATGGCAACGACACTACTAAGATCAAGCCTTGGATCAACAACCAATTACGATTCATGTCCGACAACATCGGCATCCGGAACGCGAACTTCGTCGCAGAGGCGTTGGAGAGCACACGTGGAACTAATCCCTGGTCTATGTATGCTATGCTTGGAAGTTATGCGTTTGCAGCGTAATTTGTATGAGCTATGGTGGGGATGTTTGGAGAGGAACATCGATCATGTGGCAATGAGCACGGAGACGATGCAGTAGATGAAGCGGAATGTCACCACTCAGGAGCCAAACAGCCAGAAGACAATAACGCCGAAGCTCGCTCAACGGTCAAGAGTTTTAACTTCCGGGCTCGATGAGCATATATTTAGATACTCGTTACGGACACGTCGACATATTGCCTATCGAAACGGGAAACGCTTGATAAGTTTGGGGGATACTCTCATCATACGTTCACTTCACACACTCTGTTCAATAAGACGACATGGCAGCGCTCAACGTCAACAGAAGGCAGTCTCACAAATCGCTATGATCACGAACATGAAGATTAACACTACGAGTGCACGACAGCAAACAACCCCCCCGCTGTCGAAGAATATAACAGCTTTGCTATCTATCTCTGGCCCAACAGCGAGAACCTATTGGGCGCAAAGTGCCTTGAGCATCATCTCCCACTTCAATCAACCAACAACCCCTCTACCCAATCAAGTGCCACAACCCTCCAAACGCCCCAGCATGACCACCATCACCATCCCCCATCCCCAACCCTCCATCCCCAACCCCCCCAACCGACCTCCCCAAGCACCGACCGCTCTCCTAAACCCCAGTCCACCCGCTAACACTGGGACATGAACGCAGCACCCCCTCGCGAACCGAACGACTTACACATGCGAGACCAAGAACTCGGCGCGCTTGGTTGTAGCGGGTAAGCTTTTCATACCTTATGTGCCTACCTTATTAGTTGCGCACCCTTAATTTAGGTGACGATATATGTACAGCAGCTTGGAATTATCCCACACGTAATTCATTAAAAAAAGATTTTGCATTTCCTCCTCCGCAATCGATATCTCTTGCGCCCGTTCATCCACAGAGCACAATCGTAATTACCAAACTATCTATCCCCACTCCCCCTCCCCCTTCCCACCCCCATCTTATTCTCCACACCCACATAAACCCATCCACTACTTCTTTTTCTCCTTCCGTGCCCCATGCATGTCATCTCTCTCCTCTGAGATCTTCTGTTCGTCGTTAGTAAGGGAAGGTAGAAAGCTGCAGTGGGGGGGTGGGTGTGCTGTGCGTACGGAGGGGAATTGGGATGGAGGAGGGAAGGGGATGAGGGGGTGGATGAGAACAGATACACAACGTAATATTTACTTTTTCCCCCAATGTATGCGGGTGCTTCTTGGTAGGACGTGAGGTACCAAGGCAAAAATCTCAATCACATTTACCACAGATATGCAGTATTGCTTGTTTTGTCATCGGCCTTGTGATTTTCCCTTCCTCGCCTTAACCTCCTCAATCCACTTCCCCGCTTTCCCCTTCAGCAACACATTCACCCTAACAACCCCATCCACAATTTCCACCTTCCCACCCCCCAGTATCCCCAATAAGCTCATATTCCTCCCCACCTTGATCAGTCCACCACTAATCGTCTCCATGTAAAACTCCACACCGCCGATACTGTATTCGTGCATCGTATCCCAGGGCAAGGGGAAGATGTACTCGAGATGCTGGGGGATGGTGTCTTGTTCGGGAAAGGCTTTGATGAAGTCGGATTGGGCGTGCAGCGGGTAGAGCAGGATGACGGGGAATACGAGTGTGCTCTTGGGGGATATGGGGTCCGGGGAGAGGTGGATAGATGCGTCTTCCATGTCTGGGGCCTGGGCTGTCGTGCGCGTTCTTATACCTCTCGCGCGAAGCGCAGCAGCCAGAACGAGGTTTTCCTGCCGCGCGCGTTCGAGCTGCGCGTTTTGCTTCTGAGATCGCGCTTTGAGCTCTGCTTCTCGGGGCTGCAGCTTGTCGAAGAAGAGGGATTCGAGAGCGGTGTTTCCGGGGTCGATGGTGAGGCCGCGGGTGCAGGTGTCGAAGGCTTCGGGGAGCTTGTCGAGGGCGAGGAGGGCGAGAGAGGAGCGGTAGTAGGCTTTGATGTTTTGGGGGTTGAGGCGGAGGGTGAATGCGCAGTCGAGGGTTGTGGAGCGGTAGTTTTCTAGGGAGGGGCGTCAGCGGTCAGGTTCTGAGGTCAGGACGTTCCTCGTAGATTGGATGTTAGGGACGTACTTAGCTCGAGGTTGCAAAGCGCGCGATTTGCGTATAAGGCCTCTTCAACCTTTTTCTCTTCAGACCGCTCGGTCTCCTTTTCTTCTTCTGAAGCCGGCTTCGCATCTGCCTTTTTCTCGTCTACTGTCGCCTTTTTGGACGCATCGACCTTCCGTGACAGCGCCCCGAGACCTTTTGTATAGAATTCCTTGGCATCCTTCCACCGCTTCTCCTTCACCATCTCATTTCCTCTCTCCTTGAAGCCTCGGGCAACCTCAGCCCGCGAACCTTCATACTGAAGCGCGCGTATGGCCTCCAAGCCCACGTTTTCGCCGTCTAATCTGCTGCCTCAGATGAACAAGTTCTTGATGGTAGTGCTAATTAGGTAGCGAACTTACCTTCAGGATCTGCATTCTCCAGCGAAGTCATGAACAGCGGTGTCTGGTTCATCATCTTGATAATTTCATCGGCAGTATGCGAGCGGACGGACTCCATGTGCGGTGGCAGCGTAGGTGTCGAGTCATATTGACCTTTTGCTTTGGCCGGTATTGGGAACGGTGTTGAAGACGTAGGGGCAGCTGAAGGGAGACCAGATTTTTGGGATGGTGCTGGAGGAAAGGCATTCAGGTCGAGAGACTCGTCAAAGTCGGCCGGGAGTTCCTCAATTCGAGACATTGTCTGATATGAGGGCTAGAATAGAGGGCTCGAGAATTTGTATGCATGGGAGCTTCACATAATTATCCTATGGATAATGTTCAATGGTTTAATAGCACGAAGATGTCTTATGCGCATCGAGAGTAAGAACTTTGGATTTGGTTCAAGCCGCAGATAACCCTAACCCTAATCGCTTGGGACTACCTTTTCGACCCTCCACCGAGTGAGTTTTATACCAGGAATTGACCGAAGAAGCGGCAGAGTCGTCACTTCGCCATGTCGGAATAGAGCAGTACAAGTTAAAGACCCTGGGACATCTGTTGTAAAAGTCCACCGTGTGAATATATGTCCAGCTATCAATTATTACAATACACTCAATATACGATATAGCCCCGATGGCCAAAGTCAGGTATAGTATCAAAACCATGCTTCCAAAGCCCGATACGTACATACCATGTTCTCCCTTTATGTGCTCCCGCAAAGATCGTCTAAAAATCAGCTATAACCCCATCGCTCTAGTCCCTTTGTAATATTCAAAAAATCATCAATTCCCACTATTAATACCAGCAACCGCAATCTTTGTAAAATCGTTTGCCAAAGTCTCTGACAGGTGATGCCTCGCTGCTGGTCTTTGTTGTTGTGGTTGACTGTACGCCATAGGCTGCTGTTGTGATTGGTAGCCAGGCTGACCAATTTGCGCTGAGTTTTCCAGTTCCTCCTTTTCTTCCTGTACTAGAACGCAGTATGGACAACAGGCGGTCTGGAAGCAGTCGCCGCAGCAGGAGCCGCCGATTTTGCGCTGGAATCGAATGTTGCTACGTTCGACCATTTGCGGGATGAAACAAAGACCGCAGGGCAGAGTAACACAGTAGGTCATGCACTAGATGTAATAGAACAGTCAGCGATTAGATTTTCCAAGCAAGCATGCCCTCGGTGTTGTAGATGGCCGTTGCTAGTGAAGTTGAGAAGCACGCGGCAGAGTGCTGAGAGAAGATATCTTACGCTACCGTTGCACTGAGAGAAGCGTTAAAGAGTCGGATCCGTTCGGCGAGCTTTTGTCTTGCCAAAGAGACAGCATGGGCACCAGAACGCCTGACAGCCTGGTTTCCTTCTGAGCAACTTCTGGGAATCCTTCCACCGCTAAGAGTCAAGACCCACAGATTCCACAGGGACTGCAGCAATCCATCAGAGGGTACCTCCATTCTGACCCCATGGAGTCAAGTTAAGCTCGAGATAGAAAGCAATCAGAAGTCAGGTCTGAGAAAGCAGCGTTAGTGTGAAGTGTCGGTTGAAACCACCAAGAGCAAGAGATTTGGGGGCGCCAACTTATTAAGAAATAGGTAGGAAAGGCAGACAATATCCCAGCATCGAAGGATTCGGCAGCCTTGCGGCATAGCAGCTCTAGAACTCGAGTCACAGAACATTAGCATTATCCGCAATCTGCTGAGCTGTCTGTCATGATCAGAGATTGTAACTGCAATTGATACGAGTACTTGAATCTCGTGTCTGGGAAGTTATTGTGGATGCCTCTTGTTGTTGCTTATTTGAGCTCTAGAGAGGCTGCCCACTGGTCTATTCTCTCTCTCTAAAAGGTCGGATTCGGGTGCGCAAGGCTGAGGCTGATAGCTCAAGTATCGACTTAAGGTATTAGTGTGTGCTAGCCCTATTTGGTCAGTGGAGAGATTAGCCGAGTAAAGATAGGCAGCGTGACGCGAGATATGATTGGTCAGGCTGTCGAAGTTGCGCGACTCAAAAGGATCCAAATTGGAAACTATAATCCTTCGAAAGTTTTGGCAAAGCTAATGCTGACACTCCCGTCCATTTCTTCACTTCCATCATGAACAACCTCGTAAAAACCACAGTATGCCAACGACGATTTAGTCCACAAGCCAGCAACGATGTTCAACGCTCGATCCGCCTTCGTGCTACTCTCTCTCCTACATTGCTGGCTTCCCACGACTTCAGCCAACTGCTGGAACAAAATCGGTACCGATAGAAATGCCGGGCAGTCGTTCGACCTTTACCAATCATGCTCCGCGAACTCATCGGCAGCCAGCATGTGCTGCAGACTCCCCGGTCCCAATGGCCAAGATACATGTCAATCTAATGGCCTGTGCAAAGATGCCAGCGGACAATATTGGCGTGAGAGCTGTACCGACCGTAGTTGGCAGAGTCCCAACTGCATAAAGCTGTGTGTCGACGGATCAAGTAAGACGAGGTGTTCGGAGCAGAGTGTAAAATGTAATGAGTGGGTGAAAGTCGCTGATTGAGTGTTCCTGCATAGATTCTGATGGTCCCATGGCAGCATTTGACGTGCAGCTCACGCAGTGTAACGCTGAAAGCGATATATATTGTTGTGGAGTGAATGTGACTCAGTCAACTTGCTGTGGGAACGGATTCCGGATTGCCCAGGGTCTAGCTATACCTGTCAACGCAACGGCGACGACTTCGACTTCGACCAGCAGTGCAACTGCGACTGCGACTTCCCCAGCCACTTCGTCGGCCACTCCTATCCACCATAGCAACACCGGGGCCATAGTTGGCGGAGTTGTTGGCGGCATTGCCGCAATTGCCATCATCGGCGGAGCATTGTGGTTTCTTTTTTCGCGGAGACGACGGCAACAAGCCGGCTCGCAGCATCGCACGAAAACTTCTCGGGCCAGTGAGTTGGATACTGTGACAGCCGCGAAATCCGCTCATGAGGCCAAGGGATTCCAGAGGACAGAGATTGATGGACAGATGGTACCTAGCGAACTGGAAGGCAGTATTGAGCAGGCAAAGGTTCGTGAGCTGGAAGGAAGCAGGCCTGGCGGAGGCTAGACTGGTCAATGGACAAACACATGGTAACGGCTATCAAGGAGATGGTGCACCAAGCTTGTATATAATACTCAATACATAAGATTAGCTAATAATGCTGCAAGGTAATCAGACGACCGCTGATCCTGGATAAGAATCGTTATATTAGAGGGTACAAAAGTCATCGGACAACTAGTGTAGTTGTAGAAATACCCAAATGGACGAACAGACTCCTTGCATTCTCAGCATACTGTAATCCTTCGCTCTGCGATAAGGAGAATTGTGCAAAGGACCTAATGAAGCTGGTCAATCTTGCCTTTCAGATCCAAGCTGCCACTTAGTCCGACAGTTGACCTGGCTACCAATTATTGTTCGCTGATTTCCTGCACCCGCTAGTAATCCACTTTACCACATGTTGTCACTGACAAACCATGGACCTTGGCCATTGATCCCGGATTGCCCGTCACAGTAATTCCATCGAAATGGAATGGAGATCGCGACGTTGCTTTGGCATTGCTTGTACCGGAGACGAATATCTGCCTATTCAACGAGATAGTTCTCTATGTCAAACCGAAGGCTTCGTGCTAACTCCTGGATGTACTCCCAGCCTACGTTGACCCTCCATTTGGTCACAGCGTCCAGAATATCCCCTCCACCAGCTGTCTTTGTTAGTAACCGGAGATTGACTAATGTGGCAACCTGCGTCATAATGTCTGCACTTCCACTCGCAACACTGTGGGGCAGTATAGCGTGAAAAATCGCAATTAAGCGTTCAAGGACGAATGCCTGCGGGCCAAGCAATCTTCGCTGAATCTTTCGGTGTTTGGATGGTCGAAAATGACTTACAGCCGTGCCACCACCTCTCTTGCGTCTTTTCTTCTCACTAGCTTTTGTGAAAAAGATGAGATCTTGGCGGGCTGGGTTATATGAGGCGAGGTATGCCGCAGAAAGGAGGTACTTGGTGTAATAGGGAAGGGTATGTTGACCTGTGGGGGTTATATGAGCAATCTCCTTTGACAATCAATGCTAATGGCACGACCTACTTTTTGCGAGTTGAATGTTCGGCGCTGAGCTCATGGATATGATGCTTTCCCTTATCGCAGCTTCACCCTGGAAAAGGGCCCGGTTTTTAACCATTAATTTCGAGAACTCTCGAGTACCATAGCTACCATCTACAATAGGTTGTACAAATGGTTTCCAAAGTCTCTCGCAGACATCCCGAAAACTCAGGACATCCCGCGCAGCAGCTTGCCCGAGAGAGTCCCATACTGCAGTACAGAAACGTTTCCATAGCCAAGCTGAATCATCCTCACCACTTGCAGAATGCTCGTTTGGGCTTGACGTAGTTTGATCGCTGGGCGTCCTGTATATTGGAAGAGGAGGCTTCGAAACAATTGAAAGGCTCTGAGCTCGAGTGTAAGTGGGAAAGTGAATGCAGGGTACGCCTCTTAGTTGAAGGAGACCAGAAGGAGGCGATGTGACGATTAGAATAATGGTAAGGTTTGGTATCTACACAGGTTTAGCCTTGGTATAAGAGAACATATACCTAAGCTTACAATTTCTCCAAGCCGAGCGATAGCAGGCAGGAGTGTCGGGGGAGCTTCCCTTTGGCGATCTATTCCGTCGAAAACCAAGGTAAATCTGCCCTTTCCCTCCAATAGATATTGTAGTTGCACAACAAACGCACTGATGCTGTCACACCTGCCATCAGAACTGGTCATAGTCTCACTGTTATTTGTACCGTCCAGGGTATCTATAGCAGCAGCCAGAGTCCGTTCTAACAGGTGCCGCGCGGTAATGCATTCTTTTGAGCCAGCGAATGCTGAAGGCACACCAAGAGATTCGATAACATGTCTAATCGTCAAGCTCTTGCCAGTTGCTTCGAGACCGTGAACTAGGAGCACAGGCGGACTAGCGAATCTGGGCTTGGTGGACGTTAATGTCTAAGCAGTAGGGCGTAGGTATTGAACCTTACGTCTAAAAGACTACACAACTGTTGGATCTGTAGTTCCCTGCATGGGATTGAATTTTGTAATGAGAGGATGAGATCATCTGGGAGCGAGTGCTCTACCATACTGTCGAATGAAACCGGTCAATGGCAGTGGAGGGGTCGCAATCTCACGCGTTCGTAGAGACAGGACTCATTTTGGAAATAGGACACAACGGATGCTCAACTACATTTCTGTGACGGAGATCCTATTCAATGTCCTTCGCGTCAAGAAGCTGCTGAAATATCTTTTATGAGCTTGCCTGTCTTAACCAAGGTCGTACGTAAAGTTGAAGTGGGCACGTTTTATTCTACGATTTATAAATCCGGATGTTGTCGAGTGCCATAACGCATGCAACATGTCTACTGTGCTGTCTCCTGTTTTTCACTTCTCTCATTGACTGCTTTGAGTTGAAAAACGGAATTTCTGAAAATTGGGAAAGGTTCCATTTCATCGGCTATTGCAGACTTACCCAAGCCTTTTTACTGAATAGGTAGGCATGCCTTACATATTCACTTCTTACACGAAGACACGAGCAACTACAACCAATGAGTGATGAATTACTATATTTCTCATTCCCTGCAGAAAGAGCGATTGCCCTGCCTGAGGTTGAATTATCGGAGTGTTATGACAGTAGCATTGACATCCTTGAGAGAAGGACCAAGCAGGTGTATGGTAGTGAGTCATATCTAGACGGCTAGCCACTAAGAAGAGACAACATTTCTGGTAATCATGCAACGATGCTTGCTGTTCAATTCACGTTTCCATATTGTGTTAATCAAACGGCATGGAGATATACCAAAGTCTTTCATGGTTCTACTATGTCTAAGGCAAGACATGCTCTTCCTTCACCATAGTCGGCTCTGCCCTGTCATGAACTTAGTGTCCTATCTGGCTTTCAATTACTCATACTGTTACTTTATTCTTGTCCGACTTTCTTTACAAAATCTTCACAATTGCAGCAGCTTCAACAGATAGGAACGAAGGCTTCGATAGCTTTCTTGCACAGAGGCATTGGGCAGCAGCTCCGTTGGCTTTCATAAAGCTGCTTCTATGTTGGATTAATTTTGGCCTTTAAGGATCGTTAGGAACTACCCTGTCCCGTATTTACCACGTTGCGACCTAACGAAGAGGTCATGGAACCCCTCGCCTATCATACTGTACTTCCTACCTTGGGCTCCCTGCATGTGCGCCGCTGGGTCATCCGCATGTTATCAGCCAAGAATTCCAAGAAGGCAGCGATATCACCAACCTCCGGGCAGCAGACGGTGTTGCTACGCTCTTGTACAAGTGGAAACCTCATGCGCTTTACGCGTTCCTGGAACTAAGTTATGACTATTTCGAGTTTGTACGTCGAGAGAAAGACGAAGCATATCAGCATCTTATTGTTGTACGGCGCGGAAGAAAGATTACGGTAAGAAAACCACAGGGGCTTTCTACAACTTTGACTTGTTTATATATGATTGAGAATAACTGGCAGTCTAGTGTGGCTTCTGCAGCGTAGTGGAGCCTACACAGGACCGACAGCGGGACATGAAACTCGAGTATCACATTAATGATCTCGGTGCATGGGAGCCATCCTATGGGCACCTTCTATATGTCGGACGGGCTGAGGGACCCAACAAAGCAGAACGAGTGGAGGACTGGGGAGCTGACTTCTCCCGGGAGATCTTATTAGAGGAGAAGTGGAAACAGCCTGAGTTTGGCCCGGGTGTTGAGATGAATTGGCGCACAGAACAAGCTGTGCGTTCATAGGCTAGTGTAAGGATCGGGAGACAAAAAGGTCCAGGAGAAGGTCTGAAGTTTTGTTTATTCAGTAGTGGTCGTAAATTGGTGTTTATGAGGGGATGCACGGGAGAGTTGCCTGCGATAAATCTACTCGAAAACGCATAAAAACCGGAGAAAAGGGCTTCGGTACCTCCTATCGGCAAATTTGTACCCCGTAAAGTATCAGAAGACTTCCAAGAAGTTAGGCAGAAGAAATCCACAATGGTTGCTATGTATAGATATTCGGATGACCTATCAGCAAGGCCCTCAGGCCTACCACCATTATTGGAAGCGTGTCTTGAGTCACTCGAGGACCCATGCGCGTCGAGACAGACCTGTCTTTCGATAATGGTAGCCAAAATCCAGCAAAGAGTAAACCGATCTTAACAAATAAACAACTAGCCTCATAGCGTTCTTGAGGCGGCAGAATTTTTGCTTTGGGGCGAATTTAAACATTATTCAATTAGACGACTTGGGCAAAGGAACATACAAAATTGAACGAATCGTGATTTTCCAGGGCCAAACTGCCACTTAGGTTAATAGTTGGCCGGTCCTGCACCACAGAGAGTCGAAAGCCAGTAAATAAACGTACCATCGTCGAGAGCATATTGAGGTAGACAAATCAACTCGTTTTCTCAATATAGCGTAACCATTGACTCGAATTGAACAGATGTAAAGCATGGCAATAAGAAGAAATGAGCAAAGGAACATACGAAAGTCATCAACCGTCACTTAGTCTGTCTAATGACCTGCACCAAGGAGAGCCAAAAGTCAGTAAATAGTACCTAATTCCCATCCAAGCATCTGATAGAATGAGCAGACTCAAGATTATCTCAAAGCAATATATTCATTAGGCTGAATTGCAGAGCATGGGCAAGGGGGAAAAGATTAAGTCATGGATAGAACTCATCAATCTGCTGGAGGCTGGAGCTGGTGAGTGGACGTCCAAAGCTTGGTAGCTGCAGCCCTACCGAGTACTAGATACCTTAGCGTCTCACGTCGCGCTCAGATCTCGACTTCGCGATCTTCCGCTCCCCAAACATCAACACCTTCAAGCATAGCAATTTATCAACAAAATCCTGGGCTGCATCATGGACGACAACGACCGCACTCGCACAGCTGGCGAAGAGAATGTCAACCCTGCCGAAGCTGTTGCCGAAGCCAAAGGCAAAGGCAAGGCTGCTGAGTCTGTAACGCAGAATATGAGCATGGATGAAGACGATGATAGCTCAGACGAGGAGACGGGCGCTGAAGAAGATGTATAGTTCTTTGATAGCTGATGCATTTACTTGGACATCTCTTTATTGACATCTGTATAGGCGCCAGAAGGAAGTACGTTTGCGAACAATGCGCTCTGACAATAGATTCCCTTTGCTAATTTTCGTATCGTTACAGTGGATGAGGAACCAGATGAAGATAACATGGAGGAAATCGACACCGACAACATCATCAACGACGGCCGTCGCACACGCGGAAAGACTATCGACTTCGCAAAGGCAGCAGAGGAATTACCTGAGGATGGCGATGAGGACGACGAAGACGACGATGATTTCGAGGAGAAGGAAGATGATGCGATGCAAGAATAGTCTCTTGGTCTTTGCATTCACTGGGGCAGACTGGCGGTGGAACTCAACGTCTCTTACTAAATCGTCATCACATTGCTTAGACGAACGGGCCAGGAGGATGAAGTAAAGATACAAAAGCATGTTACTATGAGAATTATGTCGCGAAGACTTAAGATGGATATACTTCTTTGCTTTGGTGGCTCTGTGTCGCAATGGAGTGGAAAAGGCATCCTGCAATGTACAACTAGCACTCACACTCGGTTGCGCAACTCCGATTCTCACTTGGCTCACGAATGCATTTCCACATCATAGGTTGGCTATTGAGTGGCGTTGGTGGCTCTTTGTTTTCCGCTCAACACAAGAAACTTGCGTTTGCGCAAAACCCAGCTCTCCTGTTTAAACTCGTTGTAACAGACATGTACTACTCCTCGTAACACCAATATTTAGTCTAGATAACATAACCATCCCCTGCGTTGCCCCACACAGATCCGACCCTAAAAACTCCCTTCTCGCCTCGCACTCCGCAAAAGGCCACCTACACCCCCCCCCAAACTCGCCGCCCGCACCCCCCAAATCCTCTCCCACCACATCATGGCACAAAGGTAACCACCCCCACCCCAACCCCATACAAACCCACCATAACCTCGCACTAACACCAACCCCCCTCGTCCAAACCCAGCAGATTCCCCACCTCCACCCTCCACCAACGCGACCCCCGCTCCGCCCTTTTCGAAAACTACACCGGCGACCGCAACCGCCCAGCCAGCGCATCGCCAGCCCGCGCCAGCGCGAGTTATGGGTATGCGGGCGCTGGTAATTATGGCGGGTCTGGCGCAGGGGCCAGTGGGAGTGGGAGTGGGGCCGTGAATGGGGGGTTTAGGCCTGCGACGCCAAATTCGAGGTGAGTTTGAGGAGGTTTTTGGGGGGGGTTGTGGGAGAGTGTGAAATGAAAGAGGCTGAGGGGGTGTTTGGGGGAGATAAGGGGACAATACTCCGACGCCGTACTCTCGGAGCTGGAAGGCCAGAACGACGTCCAGCTTGAAGGGATGAGCGCAAAGGTTAAGATGCTCAAAGACGTATGCTCTCTCCCCTTTCCCCCCTCCCCCCTCCCCCTGCTCCCCACCAGCTTCTAACAAGCACCCGCAACAGATCACCCTAGCCATCGGCGACGAAATCCGCGACTCCTCCGCTCTGACCGATACCATGAATGACTCCTTCGACAACACACGGGTGCGCCTGCGCGGGACTATGAACCGCATGCTGAGGATGGCCGAGAAGACGGGGGTGGGGTGGAGGGTTTGGCTGGGGTTTTTCGCGGCGGTTGGGGTGGTGTTTTGGTGGGTTTGGTTGTTTTAGGGGGGAAGGGTGGGGGGGGGGGGGGGGAGGGGGGGTGCAGGAGGGTAGACGAGAGATCTATTCGACCGGTTCGTTTTGGACGCATGGAATTTAAAATTGCAGCATAGCGTTGGCGTTTGTGGTGGGAAGCATTACAGTACGGTATGACGGACAGGTTTAGGCTGCGAAGGTCTGTATAACATGAAAATACTGCCCTAGGGCTCAAGGACGTTCTTGTACCTATTGCGGACGGGTTTATTGGCAACAACGAATAGAAAGCTATGAATGAAATCTGGGTATCAAAACTTCAAGTCACTCACGCCCACTCACTGAAATACAAAGCCTTTCCTATGAGCGGGATTGCTTTAGAAACCATCAAGCCGCGCTCCTCGCCGCAGCCGCTTCCCCACACTCTCATAGCCGGTGTTCCTCCCTGATAAACCCTCAGTTCTCCCTGCCTCTCCCCCTCCCCCTCCCCCCTCCACTGGCCCTCCGGCCCTGATAGCTCATCTGCAAAACCGGACTACTCCCAAACACGGAGCTGCCCAGCACCCCACTTCCCCCTCCCCCCGTGCCCAGTCTCATACTCCTCTCCACCGCTTCCTGCGTCATGTCAAACGTTGTTCTCCTATCGCCTGCCCTTGCACCCAAAGGCTCGTCCAGGCTACTACTATCCTCCACCTCCGTGTCCGTATGCTGATAACTCCCCGCTTCTGGCACGTCATCGTCTAAGTCCGGTTGTTCGGCGTAATCGCCCTCGCCTTCATCATTCATCTCGGCGAGTGTTTGTTCGTCGATGTTGTCTTCGTCGTCCTCGTCAATCTCATCGTCGTCGAGCCAGCCGCCTTCTTCTGCGTCGGGGACGTCGTTATCGAGATCGTGCCCTAGCTCGTCTTCAGGGTCGAGCCCCTCTGGTGTTTCGCCGTTGGCGAAGGCTTCGGCTTCGGCGGCGGCTTGCGCATCGGCGAGGGCGAGTTCCCTGAGTGTATGAAGGTACGGGTTAGCTAATTGCTATCTGTGGTCAATCACGTCGACAAACAGCCGCTATTAAGGCACCAAGTTCGGGCCATTGCATGTTCAATTCAAAGGACGGATGATGCAACGAGAACCCACCTCTGCGCAACCCCCTCCTGCTCCTCCCTCTCCGCCCTCTCGTCCGCCATCCCTTGCAGCGTCTTCCCCACCCCTAGCGGCCTTAGCCATCCCGCCCCAAACCTCCGAATATTCGCTTTTCTGATCGCTACCGTATTTTCATCTGCGCGTAGTATGCTAAGGGCGGTACGGACAGGGATTGGTGTATCGATACGATGGTATTGATTGATAGCTGGGGTGCGTGAGAGGATATTATTGGGGTTCTGAGAGTTCTGAGACGGGGGAGCTGGTTGATGGGTAGAGGGTGAGGGGTAGTAGAGGGAGTGTGCCTGGTAAATTTTAGTTTGATGGAGAATTGAGGGTGGGGTCAAGGAGGGAAGGTTACGTCATGGGGGAAGAGTGGGGGGAGGGAGGAGAGCATCATGCTGAAGGCGTGGTAATCACTAACTAGTAGTCTGTTTTGCAGATATTTTCAAGACCCGAAGGAGCTGATAAGTCATGAAAGGAATAGAGACTCGGGGAAGAATCCGCTAAATGTTTAAGCATTCAAGCTTTCCTTGAGATCGCGCTTGTTCAGACGCGTTAAGCGCTTCTGATGGCTCTTCAAAATATCAGATGCCAGGTTAAGGTAAGATTTTTTTTTGGTAAAGTACCTGAGCCAAAGAAAGCGTTTGTGTCTATATCTTCGATTACAGCAATAAACCTTATGCTAACCTGTTCAAATAAACAATCCAACTGTCGAAGTCTGAAACGATTATGATTGTCAAATTGAGCCAACTCCTAGAGGATATGCTACCAGTGCAATTGGAAGATAGGCCTATTGAACTAGGCCGATCCGATTATAACGAGAACTCCCAACCTTATTCTTAAACGGCTAGCGCTTCGAAACCCTAATGACCTTGCTTTGACTGTATTACTCACGCTCTTCTTCGTCTTTCGGTGATGGGTTGCCGAGGGCTGCACAGTATCACGACCTCAATCAGGTTTGAGTCATGACCCATGGGAGTCTTTCACTGCTGGTGCTACAAGGACAGTATGCTAGAAGGGAGTTTTCTAGCCACCATTGAGGATCAGGTTGTCCGACCATAAAGTTGAAATACATCACCAGAGTGTCATGGGACTTTTACACTATGATTGGGACATTATGGTGTGGGGTTTTGGTGACCATTGCTGATAGCGAATTATTCTTGTTGGGGACCTGTGATGGCTTAGGATCACTGATTGCAGATCCGAAAAAGGAGTTTGATCCAAAAAGGCTTCGTTAAGTAGTCTAAAAACAGCTGAAAAGATATGCCTAAAGAAATGAAAGAAGCGTTGCCGAATCTCTTGATCCCACCCCTATCTTCATCGATCGATCATCAACCCAATTCCTCCTTCCACTGTCGTACAATCTACTTTTTCACCCCCACCCTCACCTCTCTTCCACCATGCCTCTTTCATCCCTAACACCCCCATTCACCCTCTACGCCCATGTCGGCACCTATAATGATCCATCATCTTATCCTTTCTCCAAAACCCCTTCATGCCTTTTCTCGCACATCCTGGAGCTGGACATTCAAACTCCGGCATGCCCTTTGCATGACTCTTGGCGTGTCGCTCAAGATCGCTGGCGCGGACGAAGGTCTTGGCGCACTGAGGGCAGGGAATCTTGGGCTTAACTTCCATGGAGAAGACGGGAGAGGTTGGGAAGGCCGTGTGAGAGCTGTTCATGGAGCTAGAGTTTGCGCGTGCTATTCCATTTGTAGCAGTCACTGCCTCGTAAGGAGAGAGGATGCGGTTGTAAGTGGCGGCAATATCAATTTGGCTGGGTGCTGTAGCGCTAATATTGGCGTTCGGGACATAGATGGTGGTGGCATGTTCTTGGCCAATATTGATAGCATGGTTGTAATGAGACGCAGAAGGGGCATCCCGGATCATACGACATGTCTGAAAGTGGGTCGCGACGTGCTCGTCAAGAAGCGTTTCGCTAGCGCAGGTGACTTCGCAACCCCTGTGAAGGCAAGTATAAAAACTGTACGGAGTAGCGGGGTGTTAGATCTAAAAAAAAAAAAAAAACTTTACCTGCGCTCAGCTGCAGCGTCATGCATAAGATATGCATGTGGCTGCAGGCTGCGAGCAGAATTGGTCCCAGTGTGGTCCATTGCGATGTCCTGGGACTAGGGCGCGCAGAAAAGGGCGTGCAGAAGACTGCGTCGACAGACGAGGCTGAGGATTCGGGGCGACCAATGAGCTCCGAGAGGTGATTTTTCGCTAGCAAAGAGAACAGAGAAAAGCTTTGAGAAGAGGGTTGGGGACGTGATTGTTCTTGTAGACATGCCAGACTTGCGAGAATATCGGGGCGGGTGGCAGTACTTTCGTTGTTGTCTCGCCATGACGGCGCATTCCCGGCTCCAGAATCGAATATCGGTACAAGACGTCTCGGAAATCCCGTTCATACCATCGTTTAGCCAGTCGTAGCTGGTAGATTCAATTCCCTTACATTATCATCAATAGCCCAATACCCGTATTCATGTCTCTTCGTCCTCCATCCCCATCAGCCGCTTCTCAGCCAACTCGCTAATCTTCTCCTGCAATACTGTCCTCCCATATCTGCCAGCAACCTTACCAGCCGCCTCAACCATCTTTCCACTCCGATCCTTCATCAAGCCCACAATCTCCAAGGCTTTCATGCCCCTCTCTTCGCCCTCCCTGCACTCGACGTTGAGGAGCTGCAATAGCGCCTTGTCGACTTCGACTTCTCGCCGGCTCAGCTCGGCACGTTGGCTATGCGTGGCGGATGTTGCTGAGACAAGATCTTCTAGGAGACTTAGCATCAAGGAGCTACGGACAAACGATTCCTCAAGCCTAGTGCCGTCATTTGCGGGCGCCTCTTCTGAATCTTCGCGCGGTGCTAAAGTCGAACAGGGAATCTTGAAGTCGAACTCGGTGAGCAATGGCTTGGGGAAATAAGGATACTGGTCTCCTCCTTTTAGAATGATGCAATGGAACTTATCATGTGCAACTGCCACAGGCCAGTAGGTCTCTTCTTTTCGCCCGCTGGCGAGACGCTCCAAGAGCTTCGTATCAAGAACAGGAACCCATCGAGCCTGACCCGGTGTTCGCCAGTGCTGGAGGATTAAAAGAACACCAGTTGAGTCGTAGATGCAAGGGTCGCCGGTATCCGAAAAAAAGACGTTTTTGATTTCGGCACCTTCCGTAAGAGCAACAATGTCGTCACTTTGGCATATCTCATCCCGCTTTACGTTCTCAATGGTGTAGATAAGTTTCGTAGAACCGTCACCACCAACAGGCCCATTACCCATTGTCAGCACATAGTCCCGCCATGATGCACAGGTTACTGTTGGGGAAGATTTTTGCCGATATACACGAAATGGCGTGCCGTATAAGGTGAAGATCCGAACGTAATCTGCGGACGTTGTGACTATAATGTAGGAATCACTAAGTGATATCGCTTTGATTGGTCAGCTATTTTTCTTCGACTTCATGTGTTCACTATACTAACATATGACGTCCTCTCCAGCCGGCAATTGAGTGCGCCAATCTGCTCTTGAGGTCCAGGTCTCGTGTGGCCGGTAGAAGATCATCGCCGGGTTTCCGTTCGCCGGTGGGCAAGAAAACAGGGTGCCACTTTCGTCTGTAGTCGTCAGTACTTTTCCAGAGCTACCATTTCAGGGAAACGCCTACTAAGGCAAGCCTTGTCGTATAGATAAGGATCCGTGAAATGGAAATCTCGGTGGAACTCTCGATCATAAAATTCTACCGTCACCGTATGATGAGTGTCCTGATCAACAGTCCACGCAAACCCTATGAGGTTAAGACCTTGAAGACGTAAGCTTTGTTCATTCGTCTTAGCTCTTTACTTACATAGATATCTTCGATTTCCTCGCCAAGGTGTACTTCCAGGTTGGAAGGGAGCGTGTAGCCTAGGCTGCCAGGCCTGATACGTTGCTCTCCGTTTAGTGCCATATCCATCAATGGCGTCAAGGTGAGTATTGTCCCGTTTCCCGTACCCGTTGACATTGTCCAGATAGCCAGCACCGTCATCATCTTCGACAAAGTCATCTTCGTCCCCGACCAAATCAGGACCTAGGATATCATCAAGTGAATCTGGGGTGCCTCTCCGTCTACCGCGGTTGTCTGAGATATGTTTTGACCCATTTGTGAGTGGCTTACGAGCATTGCCTGAGGTTTCCGCAAGTGGGTCATGGATGAACGGAGCCGGCTGTAGCGTATGCTCGAGCAAAGGGGCATGTTCAGTGGGTACAAAATTTGGGTAAATAAAGAGCTCGCCATCGGAAGTGGTAAATGAGATGATATTCTCATGGGAATGCCATGCTAGATTGATGACATTCGGGTGGTCATACCTAAGTCTTTTATTAGCATTGCTTCGCGAATCAGGGCCAATACGAGATTTTACCTAGCAAGGATCTTCTGTGACTTCGTTTCCCATAGCAGGATTTTCCTGTCGGTCCCAGCACTGGCGAGCAATGCGCCATTGGCTGACCATGCAAGCGCTGTGATATCCCCCATGTGCCCCCCAGAGAAGCTCCTCTGTCGCTCTCCATCATTCCTAGATATTACCTGGATCTCTCTTGTAGCTGTTGGCGCTGCAAAGGCGCGTCCGTCAGGGTGCCAAATAGCTCGAGCACTTATTTCAACGTCTGCTTCGAGGCTCCGAATCACACCATCCACCTTTCTGACCAGTTCCGGCACTTCAGCGCTCAGACTATATATGTAGACTACACCATCCGTGCATGAGACCGCCAGATAAGCGCCACTTGGATGGAAGGACAGGTGCTTGGCAGGTTTTGGTAGGTCGCGGAGATAAAGCACCCTTGTCATATCCCCTGTATCGACGACTTTTACTGTAGTCTCACTATCATGAGTCAGAGGCTATGTTTACTCCAAGGGTGATCCGCACTGACTCGCTGGCAACTGCCGCCCAATTTCCGTCTGGCGACAATACGATATCTCGAATTGGTAATGTGCATCTCGTGAGCATCTTATCGAAACTGTATGTCTCGAGCGAGTACATGCAAACCGTGCCATCTTCAGATCCGGTGATGAAGAAGCCATTCTACCCTTCAATTAGCCTTGATCGAAGCTTTAATTTATTGACACCCACCGACGCAGCAACCGCAGTATTACTCTCTTGACAGTCATCAATGTTTGTAGGCTCGCCATCAGAGCCGGTAGTGTAGACTCTTACGACATTATTCGACCCTGCTGTAATCAGTCGATTGCCGTTCGGAGTATAGGTTAGGAAGGTTGGGCCAGATGGATCTATGGAGGATTTAGCTATCGCCACGAAGAAGCGGCGTTTGATCTTCTCTTACGCGCTGGTCTTCCACGCAATGGCTGCTGGGTTACTGTCGCCATAATGGTGCTGTTGCTGGGAAGTTGGACGAAACTATGCGGTTGATGTTCGAGCATTGGGATTCGGGAGACGCGTCAGAGTGACGCGCTACGTGAATCCCTGCATTTAGGTTAAATCTAGAGTAGATAGGGCTAGCTTGCACTATCGGCAAGCGAAGTGCGGGCCGAAGCAAGCGATAGTTTTCAATCAACTGATTCCACTCGGCCTTTTCTTTTAACGGGTGGATGTCCTGTCTTATATATCGTAGAACGATGACAGAAGCGACATTTTGTGCGCAAAAGTCGGATCTTTCAGACCCCCCAGCAAACCCGCTCCCAGGTCTCCCCAGCACCTGCTGCTGAGGGAATTACACCAAAGCCGAAGTAGGTTCGTCGAAGAATCAAAAATCTGTCGTGAGCCTTTTGTGTAGAACAGAAACTTCTAGCAACCGCACATCGAACGTAACAACTCGTGCTGATGGTTGCGCTCTGCCCTTTGAAGGAGTGCTTAGATATGAGGTTCTATCACCAAAGATGCTCGCAAGAAGCTCGCAAGAGTCCAATACAGATGATTTGTTACTTCGCTTTCAAAGACGGTTCATGTTCTGGCAGACTTCTCCCGTTCTGCGAGATTCACGGAGTTGCTCCGAGATAGCTTTCGTGGCAGAATTTCAAACCAGCTCGTTCCCAGCCTCGTACTTTAACAGTTGGTGTTTACACTTATTTCTTTCAGTAAAGGAAAATCCCAGATGAGAACCCTCGAGGCTGCGATCTTTAGGTGTAAAAGGCGTACAGGCGACTTGATGAACAGAACAGAAAATTCCTCATTCCACTTGAAAGGACAAGAACGATATAATGAGAGATTTGGTGAGTCTGAGTTTGGCATTTAGCACATCTTGCCTTGTATGTACACCCCCGTCAACGCATCTGTCAAGCTGGAGACTTTGGGTATACACAATGATACCAATATGTGTAATTGCCTCAATTATTTCGACTATATTTTGACGAGTTTAGCATGTACATGAAATCAATGCATTACCATTGCTTTCAAACAGCTTCCGCAAAGCGCGCCAAGGCCTGCTTTCTGTCCCCTCAGCAATGCTATTTCGGAGTGGGCTTGATATTTGGTCTCTTGGATACTGGCTCAGTGGTTGAGACAGAGGTTTTCTAAGGTAGCATCTTGTGCATGCAGGAGTTGACTAACTCTCATCTTGCTCTACTTAAGACATGGCTATGAGAGCTGCTGTACAACGATTAGTTCGTGGCCGGGGAATTGGCTTTATCCTAGGTGGGCTCTATGCCGCGCTTTTCATATGGGTGGCTGGATCGACCGCTCAGCTATGCGGCCTGACTTTGAACTTCTTCAACCCGAGTGTCTCTTGTACGCAATTAGCGTCCTGCGGCATCCACGTCCTTTATCTGACTGTATATTCAGGTCTTTCCGAAGCAACTTGTAAAGATCGTTAAACAAGCGTTATCACTAACGGCTCGACACCCGTGAATAGGGATTTCCTGACCCACCGCATGAGACCTACACGCCGGTACACATCGTTGTTTGTCGGACCTTGCACGAGGGTAAGGCCTATGATCATTTCATTTCCGACCGTTTCTTCTGGAGTCGGAAAACCCTTCCCATAAAGTTCACGCGGGGGTGAGATGTCTGACCAGAAAGGCTCTGATCTTATACTTACGCAGAATATTTGATCTGCGTCTTGCAACTCACTAATGGTGTTGGGGTAGAAAACAGCGGCATTGGCACTGGCACCGTCGTTGGTTGTAGTCGCCCTCGACCCGTTGTAATTGTTCTCGTTCTTTATCGTCTCGAGCATTGGATTGACAGGTATGACGCGCGCCCGCAACACCAAAGACGCTTTCAATCCCTCACCGAATGGATCGGCACCCTTTGGCTGTATATGAGTGCTGTCTACAATGAGTCATCTAAAGTCATAGTCAGCTACACTCTCTTCCGGCCTCTGATGTATATCATTGCTAGTGTTGTTTAGCCTCTGGCTTTCATACGTGATGCCACCCTCAATGGATGCCCACGACCAGCTTGACGCTATGTACAATGTCGGCCGTCGAGGCTGAGGCGTTTTGTCAATGTAAACTTTGACCAGAGGCGGGCGGTGCATTGTCTTCCAAACAAGAGCCGATGGCAGATGACTACTCCATAGCCCAGCCAGATATTACCCTGTAGGGAAGTGGCTTTGAATTTAGGGGCCAAACCGGAGAGCACTGGCAGTTTGTCCTTTTCTTCCGTTAAGGATCGATCAAAGTAATTCTCCATCAGTTCATACTACCGATGTCTGAGTGAAACGGGCCCATTGGGCGCGGGACTTTCGCTGGGATCGTTTCGTATTGGCCGTGGTTGAAAAACATCTTCAGGCTTCATCTCATGCCAGGGAAGTTGGTTTGAGGCCCTCTTTTCCTTGCACTCTCACAGAAGCATGTTTCGTGAGAAGTGGATGTTTCTTATAAATAGCCCTCTTTCTTGCAGAGTCCAGGCCCTTTTCCTCAAAGAATTGTTTCCGTATTCTCCATGTCTATAGGGATCATCACCATATTCCGAGTGTCAGTCTGTGGGCTCATCATCGAAACTTCGAAGTCGACGAGGACCAAGATCAACGTCGAAATATCGGAAGAGGGATGATTGAATGTTGACATTAATACGACAGCCCTCAATTCTGTCTTTCGAATTGAGAGCACTGAGGGTGCATAGTCAAGCACCATAAACTTTGGCCATGGCCGCTACTTCTCTTGCCCATCTTGCCCATCATCCTAGATGATGCATATCGAATCAATCCAGAGGTTTTGCCTGCTCATTCTACGCTTTTTGTGATTACGCACGCAATCTCTGATCCAATGTTCGATGATTCCGAAGTTGTCAATGGATTCGTCAATCCGATCTTGAAGCCAGACTGATGGAGCCTTTTGCTTACTCCATGATGGAGGCACGCGGAAGAAAGAAGTGTGAGAGATGTCATCAATTCCGATCCAAAGGCCAATTGCTTGATGAGTATCTAGGACAGCTCGTCTCAAGCTGACTGGGACCCGCTCTAGGACGTCCGGAGGCAAGAAGTCCGTCTTGCTGCGAGCGATGAGAACGGCGCAAAGTGAGCATCCTGAAGAAGCAGCTCGATGTATGCTGTTGACTGGTTGAAGGCATATTGCTGGGCCCTGGAAAGACCATATGTCGCCGAATTTCTTGGAAAAGAATTCCGGAGGAATTCGACGACAGACATGACACAATTGACTTGGCATCTTCACAATGAGGGTGGTTAGAAATAGATAACATGAAGATACTAAAGAGAATAAAGAGAGGCACTGGCCATTTAAGGGTGAGGGGTAATATTGGCTGACTTAGCCTTATCATTCCAGCCTTGGATATTGATGCTTGCAGACTGCAGTACGGAGTAGCAACCAATGATTGGCCCTTCACAGATATACGCTTCTAAGTCAATCGATCATCTATCACGCCATAATACTACTGAAAGTCAGACATCTCGAGTAGCTTATTCTCGGATCAGCAAACTATGAGCTTCCTGTAGGAACACATATACTCAGGACCTATCCTAACGGCGTTCCCTGAGTAGATAGAATCTACTCACTACAAAGCTACAAAACCTGACATCGCTTCCTACTTTAAATTCGACATCACTATCTCTAATTTTCAGCCAATTACAACTATGCGGGGATTCTCTGCCAGGGAACTTTTACGTATTATGTCCTTGTATGCCTTGGTTGGACTCATGTCGAGCCAGTGTATCATGGCGGATAATCAGCAATCACTCTCTGCTTCAACGGGGCTTGGACTTCTGGGAGAACAATTAAGTCTGTAACATCAATTCATCAACGAGTGAAGCAAGTGAAACGCAAATGAACTGTTACACTTCGAGTCAGAAATGTCACAAGGCCAGTTGGATTTGCTGAGAAATGGCACTCGAGTATCACCTTCTCAATCGGCATCTTATGTCCACTAAATTTTGAACCACTGCTTGATTATAGCTACAGAATGGCTGCCGAAAGTGACAACAACAAGGCCCCGGAGTTCCTCGCGGTATTTGCTACGGGTACTCTGGTCGCAATGGTTCTTGTATGCTTGAGGTTGTGGGTTAGGGCTAAGATCATTCGGAAAGTGGCCCTGGATGACTGGGTAGTGGCTACTTCTTTGGTAAAGTTTGAACTTTTGATACTAGGACTTGATCACTTGGAGCGGACAATTTTAGGCTAACGTCGAAACGTCGTACCTTCTAGGCTTTAACACTGTTAGCATTGAGCCTTATGTCTACATCCGTCCATTACGGTCTAGGCAGACGTAATGTGACCCCCGAAGAGTCAGCAGCTGCCATCAAATGGCTCTGGATTGCATTCGAAGTCACGCCTTCTGCCGAAGTTACCGCGAAGATATCCATCTCTTTGATGCTTATCCATGTCACAACGAACAAGAAATGGAAAGCGTTCTTCTACACTCTCATTGTCTTTGGTTTAATAACGACGATCATGTGTTTTTGTGCCATTCTCTTTTCGTGCAAACCTACCAAGGCTTTGTGGGACCCTACGATAAAAGGGGACTGCAATGCGGAGGCAAGGACCGTAATCATCTACATTCAGGGCGGTGAGTCTTCTTGAGCGTCTCGACGTTTCCATGTGTAATCGATGCCCTCTAATAAACTTCCAGTCTCGGCATGTATCTACGATGTTCTCCTCGCCACCACACCGACCTTTTTGTTGAAAAACCTGCAGATCCGTTTCTACAAGAAGATATTACTATGTGGCTTAATTGCGCTAGGGGCTTTGTAAGTGTTCACTCGGCGCCGCGGAAAGCCGTCCAACTGAAAATGACATAGTACAACCGTGGCGGGTATTATCAGAACAGTCTATACTTACGATACCGTAGTGGCCAAGGATCCTACTTGTAAGCATCCCCCGACTTCTTTTGAACGGCCCTGAGTCTTACAACATCCCATTAGACGCCATCATGCCCTTCGTGCAATGGAAAACGCAAGTAGACCAACACGACCTACACACCCATATTGGCTGACGCTCACACAGGGTCGAGTTACCACTCAGCATTATCGTTGGCTGCTTGCCGACCTTGCATCCCCTCTACAACCGTCTCGCCTGCCTGCAAAAGCGCGGATCTAGGAAGATACCAAAGGCGAACAGCGATGACAGTTATGCCCTCAAGGAAGTGCGCAAAGGGGAGAGTATCACGCAAACTAAGGATATGTATGTTGATACAAGCAGCATGGAGTCGAGATACGAACAGTACACGTGGCAAATAGAAGATCGAGTTTGAGGGCTCATTGGGCATGGAAAGAGGGGGTATGGCCAAGCCATAGATGAGCGGATCCCCCGTGTGGCTCATCAAGCAAGTTGGAGATTGAGATCTGGCTTGGAAATTACTGCCTCATGTTTTTGGATTTTTGTGCAAATTTGGATTGGATTTTCGGCCTCTATGATTTACGAATTTGTATTCAATACCTCTGATTCTAGCACGTTCGTTATTTCATGCAAACAGTCTATTCTATTGCGGTATGTCTGTTCCTAACATTGCTGCTTCTGGAAAAGCTTTAGTTGATCTTATGAATTAGAAATCTTGAGGTGCTATGGACAAGCCCACCCAAAGGTATGAGAACTTTAGTTACGAATACTGGCAACCACGACGACAAGGCAGTCTCGTTCCGTCTCTTCGCCCCTTGGAATTCAGTTTTCTATCTAGTCGTGCTGTTTTGCAAATCTCTCACTATCATGATCATAACATACAATAGCTGATCATCGCCCGTTTCAGATCAATCTAACACACTTTCATCAGAAGCGATTCGAAAAATTTATTACTGACCGAATTAAAGCTCGAAAACAGCGTTTCTGTAGATCTTTAAAAGTCTTAATTATATATTCTCTCTTCTCGACAAATGTCTTTCAATTCGCTGAAGAGAGTTTAAATGCTGCAAACGCAGTTAACGTTGAGCTCTTTGTCATCTTTGCTGATTCGCGTCTTTCTATTGTCTTCGATAGCGTGGCTTTTGATTTGGGGTGACACCCAACCCAATCCACCCCAAGAGGTGGGTTTACCTGAAGAGCACCCACCCCCTCGGGCTAAAGAATCTGTGTGGTCATGGCAAAGAAGGCCGGTATTTTCTGACTTCGCCGCTCACTTTCATACTGGCCCCTCATATTCTTCTTCAGCTGTAACGCTTTTGTGGTTCATAACGTCAGTTTCTCCAGCTGCAAGTGTTCTTAGCCGCAAGTGTTCTTCGTACTGACCCTCATCAGTGGGTTGCAAAAGTCAACGTACAATAAGCGGCAAGTCCCAAACGTTCTAATATTTACCCTTAATCATAAGGAAACATAATTTTGTACTGCGAAGATATTCTGAACACTCAGTTAAGTCTGATGATAAGTATAGTCGAGTTTGATGTAATTTCGTGGGAAGAGAGGTCTAGGACTCTAGGTTGTGCTAACCCGCTTATTGTACGTTGACTTTTGCATCCCACTGATGCCCCTAGCCGCAACTCTTTTGGCGCTCATCCCAAAACTTTATGCGGCCAGAGAATATTGTAGCCAGGGAATCAGCCGTGGTCGGGCTTCATATAAAACTAAGTATAGCAAATACATGTGGCCCGAGAACTTGTGTGGCCAAAGAAAATTTTGCTAGCTGACATTGTATTGGCTAAAGCAATTGCGGTCAGAGAACATATGCGGTTAAAGAACCGGTACGATCAAAGGACAATAGCACTAACAGGTTATCGCTACGTGATGCGGTTAAGTAGATTCTTCGGCCGCATAAGCTCTATGGCCGCAGATGTCTGACCATAATTATCTGAACATGATCTTTATGCTTATTGAGCCTGAGCGAGGGGCGTTCGGCATGAACAAACTCCTTCAATCGCTATGGAAATTTGGTGATCTCTACCAGTCTCTCTCACTCCAACAGCACTGGCTTCGAAATATCATTCAGACCGATTCACTAGGGCAGACTGAGCTTTGGCCGCAATTCATCATGCTAACGCTCAATAACTCGATTGAGACAGTTCAATGAATGATAGCAAAAAATACTTCAAGTCGTAATGAATCCCCCCGGTGTAACGAAACACCCCGTGTGCCGGAAGAAGTCGAAGGTACTTTGACTTTTGAGCAACCCAGAGTCTGCGCACACGCTGATATCTTTCTGGTGCTACGATCGTTGTGCTCTGTAGCGAGTCCTTAATATTCGAGATACTTCCCACCTAAAAATTACACAAGTATGGTTGTCTTGTCACTTGATTCGCGCACTGTGCCCTGATGCCGCGACCAAAACTTTCCAAGAACAACGTCGTCATCCTCATCTTATCGCTATTTTATAGCAAAATTCAAGTTATTCAGAGCATGCAATACTTCATATAATGCTTCTCAGCCATCGGCAACAATGTATGTGGTGTAAAAGGCAAATCCGCCACGCAGGTCGGTTACCGCTAAGCGCAACTTTGAACAACTTCGGTGATACGCGGCCAAGTTCCCGATGGGTTATAGCTGGCTTTTGATGTCTCTACCTGGAGAGAAATCAAATCTCCGCTGAAAAGATTGGTCCCCCTTAGGCTTTTCATTATCTTTAAAGACTATTACTCACTTTTCTCGAGTAGCTTTTAAATGACTTGTGATTACAGCAAGTAATCTGGACGATTGAGACGACGAAAAGAGTCCAGACGACACTCCAAGCGAAGCACGACTCATTTGACTAGCTCTCAAGACTATGCTTGCCTTCTTCCTTTCGTGATAGATTTTTTGCAAGAACTGTGGTCGAGAGACGTACCATCGTGGCGGGGCAGCGGCTCACCAAAAGTACTGTAAAGGGCCCTCCATGTCATCCGAGAGTTCGCTTAAGCGCACACACCACCACATTGTTCTTGGCACAAAATGGAAGCAACACACGCTTTCGCAAGGCCGAGGGGAACTAGAAACACGCACCAGTCGACAGCGCCAATCACCTCAAAAGTGACGAAGCGCAGCAGCGGAGCGACCCGATGGACCCGGTTATCTTCACACCACGGCTGAAATTGACTCTCGTCACGAAAGCGGAAAGAGGAAGTCCGGAGCTCAAGTGGTTTCATGAACTGTTCAGCAACGAAAAGGCTACGTGGTGGAGGTAAGACGTTCTCTTCGTTACTCCGTTTTGTTCATGTGGAGTTTCGTTCTTTGAGTTGATTTCGCGATTGACTTTGTGAAGCATCCAGGGCCGGGCGAAGTCCATCGAGGACACGGAGAAGGTCATGAAAGGTAATCTGCCGACCAATGAAGGAGAAGAAAACCCATACAGAGTCGCCTATGCTGTGCACAAGGTCCTTGAATCGAGCGGTTCTGTTGAAGGCGAACCGCAACCCGCAGAGCAAGGGGAAAAATCAACAGAATTCATCGGTCTCGTGACTCTGAAATCATTGGATGCTGGCAGCCTTGCGTTGCCGGATGATCTCACGATACCGGTTGCGGCCGCGACTACGACACTGACTGTCGAAATCGCATATTTGTTCTTACCCATCGGATGGGGTAAAGGATACGCAACCGAGTCGGTGCAGGCAGCGTTTGAATCCTGCAAGAGGGCGCGATCTTTTTGGACACCTTTCTCGAAGCTTTACATCAGAGCAATTGTGAATGAAGGTAATCCAGCGAGCCAGCGAGTAATGGATAAGACTGGAATGACGAAAAGTGGTGTTTATGAATGGACTGGGAAAGCTGTTTTCCTTGCTGGAGAATGGCGCGAGCGGGATAGTCTTCTCATTTTTGGCATGCATCTTTTAGAGTGACGAAGGTGGGGCGTCAGCAGTGAGATTGTTCAACAGAAGATCCTAGAGCTCTTGGAATAGAGATGTCTTTGCGTGGGTGATCTGTGGGGCAGTGCAACCGAGGGATCTGGATCAGCAATCCGAGTGACAGAAACTTAGAAGATGATTATAGATGGGTCCGTTGATCCTAAGGATATCCGGAGATCTAGACCGCAATTTGAAACCATTGAATGCACGTTTTGTTCATTTGTTCCTCGTCGCAGACACGTTGCAGATATACCGCACAGGTAACAACGAGTACAAATTGGACATAGGCTAAAACCCCCAGCTGGTGGCGAAGATCTCTAGATCTGGCTTTGAAGCTTGCTGCCGCCTCAGCTAGGGTCACCAACAGTCACACCTAGCCCAGACAGTATTCCCAGAGCCAAGAGAGTGAGAAGAAGGCGTCAACGAGCGCAGGTGGCCAGTGAGAGGCGTTGGAGAGAGGTCCGAAGACAAAGTGCAGAAGGCGTCCGATTCAATCGGACACCAAGATATGTAACGTAGTATGGGAAAGATAGGAGATATGGGCCACTACGTGGAAGGCGGAGGGTGCCCGCGTTGAGCTTGAAAACTTAACGCAAAGTGTCCTCGCGGGCCCGAGTAATTGTGTATCCTCCTTAGCAAACCCATTATACGAGGCGCTCTGCGCGGCGCCACGTCGAAAGGAGTGACCGGTGAACTCAGGGGAGTCAATGCCGGACTTGGCGAGATGTTGGTGGAGGGCTTTCGTTGCGAAGGTTCCTGTGAAGCGGCCAGAGGAGGCGGTACGAAACATCGGGGCGTGACCTGGCTACGGATCTGCGAGGTAGAGTTTGCGGAGGAGGGCCACGGGGCAATTGCGATCGCCTGTAGCTGCAATAGTAACGGTGACGGCAGTGGTCGACGTCTTGGTGGTTTTGGGGCGCAAGGTGAGGTAAGAGAAGTCCTTAGCGAAGCAGGCGTCATTTCTCGTAAGTCTAGTTTGCGAGATGTGTTTGTCAGAGCTCGTGTTAAAGTACATGAACTCATCCATGCGTAAGAAGCCTCCAAACGCGATGGCGAATGCTGCGCTAACCGTGAGGTCGTCGATGGAGGTGGAGGAGTGGTATACTTGGCCGGCAAGGTGAAACAATTTCTGAACATGGATTTTGCTAGATTTGACATTAAAAGACTTCTCAATCAGCTGTCTGGGAAGAGTCAATCCTCCAACAAAAAACCCGCGGCTCTGCAAAAGCACATGTCGTACTCGAAACCGCTTCATCCTATAATATTGGAGTCCCAAGCTTTGGTCGAGTGTAATGCCGAATTTCATATGCTTGCAAACCAGATGCTCGAGCAAGTACCGCTTGTAATACCGTTTACCAAAGATCCGCATGGGAGACCTCAGGTCAGGGATTTTTACGCATTGCTCACATTGTTCGACGCCGCCATGATGACAGCGCCGGAGTACACTGCGCCACATCTTATAATAATAAGTCTTCTTTTCAGCACTGTCGTCAATTGGGCAATAGGGACCAAAGCTGGCGCCGCCTTTTTGCTCAACAAAGAGGTCAATGCACCCTTGCAGCAAATACTCAAAGAATGGACAAATTATTTTGGCTCGGAAGACTTAATTTAGGTCCTTAAACAACTCGCCTACGGGTTGGTTCTGCGCCACTGCGGTGAACAAAATGCTGTGCAGAGCAGTAGTTATACCGAGACGCTGCTTTGAGGATGAATATATTTGCGATTCCTCTACACCGCAGTACGGATTCAAGACCTGGGACGATCTTCGTGTACGGCCTATAGCAAGCCCTAAAGACGATGCAGTGATCACAAACGCCTGTGAATCTGCTCCAACGTTCAGCAATATGACCGTTTCTGGCTCAAGACTCAACCTTACTGTTTGAGCCACATGCTCGCTGATGACGGGCTAACTCTCCAATTCATCGGAGGGAAGGATGCATAGAGTTGGGGACCCTTTTTCCTTTGCTGTGTTGCTGGATCTGATGTTGAACAGCTCCAAACTCGCGTACATGTAGCTCCCGTACACTCCTAAATTGACCATGGCACTCCAGGGGCTCTCGTCCTAGGCTGCAACATTGCAGACTGGGTATTCACACCATCATTTCACCGAGCCAGCCTACGCAAAAATTGCTCCTCAATGAAAGCAATTGTGCCAGAAGACTACCTGCGATGTGGAAACATGTTGTAATGGGAGACATTTTTGCACTCAAGAGTTTCGTCGTCATTAAATCCTGCAAAAAAAGGGCCAGCTTGACTGGAGGCTATCGGCAAGCGAAGGGGGTCATGGAAAGTGGTAGCCGGGGTTGCCACCCCGGCTACCAACATAACTCGGCAGCTAGGGAATAAGGAGATGAAGCGGGGAACAGGGGAATAAATAGGCGGTTCCCCCTTCTGTATGCCCCTTCATCCCTTCCTGTTTCTCAGATTCAGCAGAAACGCGCTTTCGACCCACCCACCCACTCCATAGACTCAGTCGCTTAGACAGAGGGAGTGCTTGACACCTCAGGGCGGCTTCCGGGGCAAAATTTAGCCCTAGAAACCGCCAGGGGCTGTCGGGTTTGCCCAAACATATATAATATATATTTATAGTTCAAACGGAGTCGATGCCCGATAGTCGGTAAGGTAAATACCCGCACACGTGACGTACTACGCGTCAACAAACGCGAACTTGCCGTTACCTCGTCTACAACTGACAAGCGCAATTATGGAAAGCCTCACAGACAACAGAACGTCCAAAGTGAAGATGTTGTGATAACAGCTTGGGTTAAGAGCCGCATGTCTGCAGTATGGCTGAAATACTGGATCTCCCACCAGAATTAGTTCTCCGGATTATCGACATGGTGTACCTGGACGACCTCGATAATTTTACTTCATGCTGTAAAGCAATAAGGGGACTGGCTGATAAGGCGCTGGAGCAACACAGAGAGATGAAGAAGAACTGTTCAACGATTTCATGCGGTTCAATGTCGGGAGGGCTTTTCAAGGTTGCTCAACACCCGGTTATGATCTTACATGCGATCCTTGAAGATAGCCTCTATAGGTTCTACCCTCAAACGATCAGAGTAGACAGTTGCCTTTTTCAAACCGATGAAGGCTATGAAGATGAACATGATGATCAAGTCTTATCCGAAGTCGATGCCATTCTGATGGATCTTGATGATGGAATGTTTGAGTTACTCGAGGAATGTCCGTATCTAAAAGGCACCGACGAATTCTCGGAATGGTATTATAAGTGGTTGGATGATGATGGAGGCTTTTGCATTGCCTTAGCACTTACCATGCTCCCAAACGTAAGGGCGCTGACAATAACTGATTACTCCGGAGCTCGGGGTCCTGTCTTGGCAAAGATGGTAGAGAAGATAGTCCGAGCGAATGTCGAGTCTGTACCTGCGTCTCCCGCTGCTCTATCTAAGCTATCGCAGGTGCGTATACTTGGCACAAATGACGACTTCTTCGAAGATTTCGCCATGTGTGCCCTCTTCACTGTACTGCCGTCAATGCGTAGTATCTCTGGAACGCAAATATTGGGCGAAGATTTTCACTGGACGTTTGAGGCTCAATTATCTGAAATAAAGGAGGTAGCATTTGAAGACAGCGCGATCAGTGCATCAAGCTTTGGTGAATTCTTGAAGGGCATCAAGGCTTTGCAACGTTTCAAATATCAACGGACTGATGCTTACTTTGATTTTTCATTTTGGCAGCCTCGTGACATCATTGCAAGCTTACTCGGGAACACAAAGGATAGCCTGGAAGAGCTAGATCTCACTTTCGTCAATCCATGGTACTCGGACATCTCGCTGGCTGACTCGGCACTGATGGGCTCGCTGCGCTCCTTCAACAATCTCAAACGCATCCGGGTGAATGTGGCTATGTTCTGCGATGAGGGTCTAGAAAAACAGAAGGAGCAGGGAATCTATGTGGGCCCTGTGAGATACAACTGGCAAGACATCGATGGCATTGAACACTACTGCACTATTAGCGATGGTGGCGATGATAGCGACGATACCTCAACGAACGACCATCAGCTACTTCCATTTTTGGATATCCTCCCAGCTTCTACCGAGAAACTGACGTTGGTGGGGTTCTTTACAAAGGGCGAAGCAACACTTTTGTTCTCAGGAATGTCAACGCTTAAAGGGGAGCAGCTTCCTAAACTCTCGGAAATCTCACTCGAAGCAGCCACCCCCAGCGCGAATGATCTTGATTACAAGGACATGCGAACAATTTGTGATGAGCTCGGAATTACTCTAAGGCGCACGGTAATGTCTCCCTGATCACCAGTCTTGGACCCTTCAGCGTACAATACTATAGCATACAATGTTCGTATCTAGAGATGCTAGTTTGTACCTTTTAATCATCAGATAATATGCTTAGTTTGGTATGAGATTATACATGAGTCGTTTGTTCAGAGACTTACATCTGCTACCTCGATTCGTACTCAATAAGCTACACTAAATTCACGGCGACACCGAGACATCTTTCGTTAGTGTACATCAATTTATCATGACTCTAGACAGGTTCTTGTTCACTAGGCCTTGAATTCCCTTGTTGTTGTTGTTGCATTGTCATAGTGTCATCTAAAACTTTGTACCTTGAACTTTGGGGGATACATCGCTCAACGAATGTTAAGGACTCCCATGAGAGAGTATACCACTTGCTAAGAAGCCCGACTCGTCAAGATGTACCATGATTGAAAGACAAGTCTCTATCTCTGAGTTGCGGGGCATAGTCCTTTCGTGTTATATGCTTCACGATTTCTATCGCCGAAAGGCGTTAGCCTGGGGCAGCAACACCTGCCACCACACATAAAAGATTCTCTTCTGTTATGTTGCATACCAGGTTCTTTCACCGTCCGCACTTCGGACTCTGGTACTGAATAACATACCACTTCCATGTGCTAATCATCGCAAATCACTCTCTGTTGAATGTCAGAGGCGCAACAGCTTGAACTTCCTATCAACTTACTCTAGGAGTCACAGGAAGGTATGTGACGATCAGCGTCATATCCTGAAAATAGAAAGGCATAGCTCACCAGCCCATTTACAGAGTCACGCTACCGCAAAGAACGTCCCACGATGTCACCACTATTGAGACTTCCGACAGAAATTCTGTTGCAAATTATCAAGAAAGTACTCCCATCAGACCTTGAGAATTTCTGCAGGTGTTGCAAAGAGCTCGAAGGAATCAGTGCCAGAGCACTGCAAAACCACCAAAGCATGAAGACCAGACACTCTACAATATTCTGCGGTACCAGTGATGAGAGTCTTACTATTCTCCATAGTAGTCAACATCCTGTTACGATTCTACGGGCAATCTTGGAAGATGATCACTACGTCCATTATCCTAAAGAGATCAGAATTGGAAGTTGTGGGCCACACATGTACGACGAAGCGGATCCCCAGGTGAAGACAGAAACGCTCGCTGCCATACAAGAAGTTGGAAACCAAATCGTAGCATTAGTGTCTAAATCACCGTATCTGAAGGACGAAGATACCGTTGACAGATGGATCAAAGTGATTGCGTCTGGCGATGGACGGGCATGCGCTGCTTTGGCTATTAGTCTCCTCCCTAACCTGCGGTCGATCACTATGGCCAACTTCTCGGGACAAGACGATGAGATGATAGAGATGCTGGGCGGTATTTCCAGAGCGAGTATTGAGGCCCCGCCAGCGAAGCTGCCCGCTCTGAGCAAGCTCTCAGGGGTACGTATCCTCAACTCCAGCAGAGAGTGGGACAACTTTGTTTTGCTCGAGTTCTTTGCTCAACTGCCGTCGATGCGTACTCTGTACGGAAAAAATATCGAAGGAGAGTTCTCTGCGATACGTTCATGCCCGCGGGACTTTGAACCACGACATTTGGGTGTGACCGAGATCGTGCTTGAGCAGAGCTCGGTTGCCGCTGCGAGCTTTGCCGAATTATTCAGCGAATCAACCGCTCTCCAAAAGGTCAAGTACGAAGCGATCACACCGGAAACGGGGCTTGATTTCGCTTTCTGGGAGCCCGATGTGATCGTCGCCCTTCTGCTGAGGTACGCAACCGACACCCTCATAGAACTGGATCTCACCCTTCACGACCGCCAATTCAGGACCATCGACTTCCACCACGAGGAATTCATGGGCTCTTTACGTCGTTTCACAAGCTTGAAGCACGTCCGGGTCGATTCCGCACTCTTCTTCCATAAAGTCGCTCGAACGTGGTTCTTCGATGGCAGCGGGGGACCGGAAAACGACTTTTCATACGCAGAAGATCCGACGACAGACCCACCGGAGCCGCTGGCGAAAGTGCTTCCGATCGCTATCGAAACGCTTGTGATTGTAGGCGACCTGACGACTTGGAACGCCACGAAGCTTTTCGACGGCCTGCCCGGGCTAAAAGAGTCGCGTCTTCCGAAGCTCCAGTCCGTCACTTTTGAATCTCCTGGCGAATGGCTGGTTCTTGCGGAGGTCAAGGATGTCGAGAAAGCGTGTGGGATAAGTCTGCGCTGCTCGGAGACGGTTGCTTGAGCGGAGAAAGGGGGATGGGGGCAAGATCTCGCAATGGGGGATTGAAGACTTGGTCGGTTGTGATTCTAGTCCTCGCTATTTGTAATTCTATGCTTTGAAGAACCGCTTTTCCACTTCTCCATGAGTTCGCCAATTCTCCATTTCTATAAGCCCATCACCTCAACCCCACTGAATCATTCCCGCATGTTTCCGACCCAGGCAAGAAAAAAAACCCCATCCCCTCTCAAAAATCTATCTCTACATGTCCCTCTCCCAAATCGAACATCCCACAAAGCCAAATCCCCTCCAAGGCCAAAACACACATCTGCCAAAACGCTACATGCCTAACATCGTGTACCTAGAAGACTGGGAACACACACCCTTCTCTAGACATCCCGTAACCCTTTCCAAACCAAAAACACGACGAGCTACATAGTCGACTCGCCAGCCAGTGCGAGAATTCCTAATAAGTTTTTTTTGCACCTAAATCTACGCCTACTTTCTCAAAATTCCATTTGGGGGTTTTTTGTCTCCGCGGCAGCCCTTCTTTTCCTGGATTTGCAAACCGCAGGACATCTCCTATGGACTAGGCAGGCAGGCATAATCTACAGGTCGAGATCTCTCTCGTCGACGGTTCCCAAATTCTCTCTGGTTAATGGTTCTCCCTTATTTCCCTCACAATCGATAACCTGGGCAATATCTCCACAGCCTCAACACCGCATTGCTGTCTCCTCCTTCCCCCTTTTTTCTCCTTGTACCCTTGTGCCCCCCCCCCCCAAGTAGCAAAGCAGAGGCAACCCAATGCTATCCCCCTCGTCATACAGGAACTTAGGAAATCGAAATACTTGGATGGTTAGGAGGGAGATATTTTGGGGGGGTTGGGGGTTCGTATGTAGTGTAGGCAGGTTTGGTGGGGTGGTGGAGGGGATGGGTTATGGCCATGATGAGGGGAAGGGAAAAGGAAATGTAGGGGTGGTTGTTGTTATTGTTGTTGTTGGAGGTTCTGAATTCCGAAGATTCAAGCGATGAAGAAAGCCGGGATGCTAAAAAGGAGAAGTGGTGTGCATAGGAAGAACACACCGATGAAGCTACTGTAGAAGCCGGATATAGTCGGAAGCAAATGTAATTCTGCACGGATGCTGGAGTGAGAAGAATCCTACATTGATCATCAGAAAGCTTGGCCGTTCACGCCTCTTGACCTCGGGTTTGCTGACTTGGCTGGTGATGGTTATGGGTTGGTATATTGGAAACGGGGTACGTATGCACATACGTATGAACATACGTATGTTCATACGTATACCCCGGCGGTTAGTTATTTCCGCTCCGGCCGAAGCGGCTTGGCGCTAGGGGTATTTATCCTTCCTCCCACTTCTTCCTTCATCTGTATGCTCTACCATATGCTCTACCTACTAGATAGTCAATATATCTACATGCACATATTCGCTCTGACCCTCATATACCAATAAAGGGTAGGAGAGGGAGCTTGGAGAGGTGCGGAGGGGAGGGGCGAAGGAAAAGCGATTAGGGGTTCGTTTGAATGACTTTTTTATCTATGTAATTATTTGATATTAGTTAAAGAATGCTTCTGAGACTTTTCTAAAGCATGCTGCTAAGCTTTTTCGGCTGCTCTCCCTTTCAGCCACGAGTCCATCCTCCTATCGAATCCATATTATGATTCAGGAACGCGCCTAGCATTGTCAATGGCTATCGTAGTAATAATCGTAAGGATCGCCGCGGTCAGATTCGTGATCAACCTCCGAGAAGACCTTTCGCAGAAGGTTGCGAACTTCCCCTCCGTCATACAGTTCGACCGCACCGCCCCCTGATAAGATGTTCTTGGATTGTTCAATCCAAAAGTTCTGCAACTCCTGAACATTTAGCTCCCCATTGTTCCCATCCTTGGAGACTTTGTTGAGGAAGGAAGACATGTCTGCGACTATCGGGTCTTGGTCTGAAGAATCTCGTGTAGTGACCAAAGCATAACTTATTTTAGCGCTAATATTAGGGTGTTTTTCAGGTTTGTCATAAGCAGAAAACCCCTCATGATGGATAACAATAGCCCACTTCCCCGGTATCAATTCGCTTGTGATCCATGGCCATCTTCTTGGGAAGGATTTGGTTTTTGTAGCATAGAGTGCGCAAGGCAAGGGTCCAACTTGGTAATCCGATCCCTGAATTGATGACTTGGCCATTGCAAATGAATTCGCCGCACCGGTTCCATAGCTATGTACACCTTCTTGATAGGTGTCGCATCTAGTCATCCATCTCAAAAATTTGGCCAAACCGGTAACGAATTTGACAGGAGGTAATAAGATGTCGTCGAGTGGCAACACACCATACGTGAGAGACGGCTCGTATGACCTGCTTTTCTTTTCCGCTTCCAATAGCTTTTGCCAGTCCACTTCTCCGTTCCCAAGCCGCATGCCTTCCTCATTAAGCTTCACTGCATCAGTCCTGATCCAAATCATCTGGTTGACGGAGTTTGCCGAGAATCTGGCTTTGTCTTCACGTCGCCACCGATGAAGTCTTAGCTGCAAAGGACGTCTCAAAAGTTCCGTGTGGTACAGGTCCTGTAGGCTTGCCATATGGCTATTGACAAACGAGACGATAGCGTTGATCGAGATGCGAGGAGTCCCAAGAAGATAAAGACTTCGGAGGCTAGATTCGCCGACAAAAGCCTCTTCAAGGTCTTCTACACGTAGATCTGGCAGGTTGGAAAGAACAATTGACTTCATACTGCCTTGTTTGCGAAGCTTGGAGACGACCATTTCAATATCCTTCGTTGTGAGTGTCTTCAACGGTGCAAGATCAACATGGTATTCATGTTCCAAAGCTCTACACAACAAATATAGTCCTGCCGGTGACGTCTTCAAAGCGGTAGGATCCTCGTATAGCTTGCGTCTGAGACTTGGCAGAAAGTCGGTCAGGATCTCTGCTTCGGGCATCCACAGCCGAAGATCAGCCACGGATTGCTGCAAGGCCGCCTCTAGCATTGTTTGCATCGCAGAATCTCGAAGCGTAACGGAACCAGTAGCTGGTCGATTGTCAACTTGGTCAATCAGCGTTTTCGCTGTGTCATTAGTTGAAAGATTGGCCATTTTCTCAGCAAGAGGTTCTTCAGGGTCGTTTAGAAAGGTCGACGAATCAGGGGACAACTTGGCTTGGCGAATTGGAAGAGAGTCACCTCCTGGCTCTGCAACGTCCCTAGATCCTACTTCTGCCACATGTCTTTCTTCCGTCCCAACCTCTTCTTCCTCGTCAGACTCAGATTGACCTCCGGGATCTGTTTCGTCTCCAGAATCCTCTACCTCACCGGGATCCCTCCAAGTGCCCTTCGGCCAGGTTTCACGCAACGCGGCAACGTCAATCAAGTCCCACTTCTCCAACCTATCGATAACATTCCCATACCTCTCTTGGTCCTCCTTCTTGCTTTCATCGTAATACGACCAGAGGTATGCGCTCGCTGAAAGCGGCGTCATCAACGGGACTGGAGTCTGACTCTCCATGCCCCATGGTGAGATGTCAGCGAAACAGTAACGGACATGGTGCAGTTCCGAAACATCAATGATAGTAATGCCATTGTTGTTATCTCCCTCGTTGTACTCCATGCCAAACGGCTCAATGTCAACTCCGTGGAGATATCCATCAGTAGAATCGAATGATGCGCCTAGAATGAGACACGTGGCTATCATAGGGAAAGGTACGAAAGCCTTTCCTTCAACACCTCTTTTCTCGTCCTTCCATGACTGCTCATCCAGATGCAGAGCTGAAAGTAGCTCCTGCTCAAGCGGAACTCGGTTTTCAACCGCTTGGAAAATCTGTACGAGCCCATGACAACGCTTCAGGGCCGTAGCACCGTAAAGCCATTGATGGTGCACGGCAGCGAGGTTGCGGTAACGTCCGTTTATCTTGGCAATAACGAAGAGTTGGTGTCGTTGACCCATGCTTGGCTTGTCTCAGTAGTAGACTATTAAGGTGGCGGTGGAGTAGAGAGAGAGAGAGAGAGAGAGAGGGAGTGGATTGACATGAAATGCAGATGGCGGTGTATTTTAAATTTACATCCATGTGAGTTTAGTGGGAATATCACATTTTCGATGTGAATGTACTGGGAATATCACAATATCACAATTACCTTACGATAATCTCACTTGGATGCATAAATGACAACACTCCGTTCCGCTGCTGCCTACGTACTGTACATGCAAGGATCGGCTTTCTTCATCAGTGACCGGCATATGCAATTGCGACTATTCCAGCCAACTCAAGGCACGAGAGATAGTAATGCTCATGTTAGTGGCTGGTGCTATGCTTTGGGTACCGCGACACAGGTCTTAAATCGAGACTTCCGAACGAACAACCGATATCAACTAGGGGTGGGAGAAAACAGTAGTCATCTCACATTTCCAGAGTTTGAGAGACGTACCTTAGGCGGCGGCGGTGGTGTGAGGTGGTGTGATGGCACGTTGGTAGAGAGTACTGAGTAGAGAGTACTGAGTAGAGAGTACTGAGTAGAGAGTACTGAGTAGAGAGTACTAAGTAGAGAGTACTAAGTAGAGAGTAGCTGTCTCAGCCAGTCTGGCTGTCGAGAAATGAGCCTAGCTGCATTGGACTTAGCACCATCCGCGGTCATTCGAAATACTTCTCTATCTCTAACCCTCTAGATCACAACAACTGTTACAAGTGATGGCTTCCTTCTCAGTATATGGATACGACAAGCAAATGCTCCCCGCAACTACAGAACCATCTTTTGACAACGAGGGGAAACACGGCAACGGATCGAGCGATCACGAGCGACCCCACACATCAACGAGCTGTCTACTGCTAGAGATGCCTGTTGAAGTTCGGAATCATATTTATCAACTCGTTGTTCCCACTACGACACAGGTCCAAGGCAAAGGGACTGCCTGGCTGCGAGGTAGTACTGCATTCTTAGTAGTCAATAAACAGATTTATTTTGAAGCGATTAAGATTATGTACGGCACCAGTACTTTTGTCATTGACGTGCGTTATAATGCCATCTCTTTTGCATACCAATGGATACTACCATCTGGCTTGGTACCCAAGACCACTTTCGTGTTCCCAACCAAGTTCGCAGAACGCAACTTGGCTCTTATTCGAAGATATCAGATCCGTGTACAGCTTGTTGATAGCTACACTGGCATGATCAAATACAACATCAGTGGCCATTCACCTCTGGTTGATGGCGTACGAGATCAAGTCGCAAAATTGGTTAGTATCCTTGGCAATGTGTCTAAGATCCATCAGCTACAGATCTGCCTGCAAGATGACTACCACGGTACTGAAAATGGCCAAAGTGTGCCACCTGTGCTATTGCCATTTGTTGGCCTGAAGAACACACACATAGTTTCTTTATCTGGAAACATTACTCCAGATTTGCAGAAGAGATTGCAGGATCGCCTCACGAACGCTTATATGAAAAATTCTTTATTTCGCCTCCCGTTAGAACTTCGGGAGATTATCTACAATTTCGTCTTGCCATATACTATAGCCACAACAGACATTCCACCATGGAGTATTGAGGAAAGGCTAGTACACTGGCAAAGAGGCTACGTAGCGATCCTGGCAACATGCAAATCTATCTATAGAGAGACAAGTTCAATAATGTACCAGGAAAACGACTTCGAATTCCATTACAACCACAGTGACCAAGTGTGGAAGTTCATGCCACTCGTATGGCCCAGGCCACCCGGCTCCGATCCCCCAGCTCCGAACATCAGCGTGCATCTTGTTGATATACGATTTATAACCATTGACACGATACAAAACGTCAGTGACCGTTTTGACAGATGGGGCCCGCATTACCAAGTTCCGGAAAAATTAAATAGGCTGTTCCAGCAACTTCCCCGAACAGAAATTGTTACATTCAATCGTCCCCTGGAACCCATGACTTTTCGCGTGCGGCGTCTCAGTAACGAAAGGTTCGCGCTGGACTTTGTGAAACCTGCTCCGCATTAGGAGGCTCAAGGCGCGATACCATTGTTTGACCTACCTATCGATCGGTATCGGACATTCGTTGACCAATGCAAGCGAGGACCAGACCATGCTATAGGTTTGAGAAACACGTTGGTCTATAGTACTTGACGAAACTAAAAGCCTCAAGATTATTCGGCCGTTGTGCCTACATTGCGAAGCTCACAGTAGTAACTTGAATGAGCCAACGTCAAATTTGAGATTGCTGACGGCCTTCAAGAAACTACGCTCGGGCAGTCAAGCGTAGGACGGCTTGACGTTTTGACGTTTTGACGTTTTGACCTTGAGGCATATTACTTAATTTCCAGGCTTCCGGCCTTCGACATTTCAACTTCATGGTCCTCACGATACTCTAGCATACTACATCCTATTAGCAGCTACAAAACAGTCTACTACCGGTGGGGATCTTGTATGTCGAATATATAGCTACTATGGTTACTATACTTAGGGTGTCTTGAGTTCAGAATCACTAATGGTCTTAGCGATCTGCCTTTGCCCTTTCAGACAACTAATCATGGCAAAGCCAAGCCAATAACCGTAAGTGTCACTTGAAAAACTGCAACTAAAATGTGCTGCAGTCGCAGTCGCAACTATTAGATGCCAAGCAGAATGCCGCTCCTAGCTGAACACGTTCGGCGGCACTACACGGAATGCCATCGTGCTCGCCACACAAGCTTCATAATATCCCAAACAGTTCTGCTGGTTCTGAATTTGTGCTGTGGGCCGTGCTGTGATAAGAAAGATCTGGACTTGTGTAGTTTCTCTTGGTAGGGTAGAAGAAGGATAGATGGTGAAGAATGAGATGGTGGAAATGGACTATGGCTGCGGGAGATGTGTGGTGGGAAAGGGGAAAGGCGAATAACAAAGGCCCAACGGGACGAGATGTAATGATCGGCACTTTGTAGAAATATACGAACTTCTCTACAGCTGAACTACAGAAACGCTTTTACCCACACCACAAGCCGAAAAATCCCAATCCACCAACCCTCAAAACTCTTCCAGCCCGAAATCCTCAAAGTCTTTCAAAGGCCCCAAAAACAATCTTGCAACCATCTCCTACCCAACCAACGAAGAACGCAACAAAACACTAAACCATCTCTTCGCCTCTTCGGTAAACCTTAGTAGCGAGAAACAGCCTAGTTTCTACAAGACATCCATATATACCTGTACCACGCCTAAACAACACCATTACAACTCAGCGAAACCCCTTTCCCCAGCAAACCAAAAGCACTACCTCAAACCCAACTGGTTGTAACCCCCAAGCTACCCAGGACATCCACGTTCAGCCTGTCATTTCGGCGAACTTTTTTTGGGGGGGCTGGGAGCGAACGTTTGTGGTCGGGATTCGGATGAGGAAGGGGTCTTTGGTTGATTAAAGTTGACAGTAGTTTGTGGACGGTTTGGGTGGGTGGATAGGGGGGGGGGGGTTTGAGGATTTGGTGGGCGGAGAAAGGGGGGGGGGGGGGTTCTGTAGGCGCTGGTGGAGGAGGACTCCATGTATTTGATAAGCAGAGATTTAGGGTGGTTCATGGAGGTCGTCGAATCTTCTTTCAGGGCCGAGTGCGTGCTAGTTGGTTTGATTCCCTATTGCGGTGCCTGCTGAGAATGTTTCTTCAAAGACGGATGGCCGGTCGGTTCGGTTGGTAGGAACAGGGGTAGTGTACTGTAGGAAACAGTGGGTAGAGAGGTCTGGTTGGCTAGTTGGGTCGATGCAGGGGATTTGGGGATTGTTTTAGAATGCTGTTGCATGGATTGTGAAGTGGATGGGACTGAATCATGTTTGGGAATCTAAGATTTATTAAGATTGATTTTTATTCGTGCGTAGAAATCTGTATCGGTTAAGGCTTTGGATCTATCGGATTGTTGTTTTGGTTTCATGAATGAGACATTTTGAATTCATAGGCGGAATTAGGCATGGTTCGCATGCAACAGGACCCCGATAGCGTAAAGATTTCTCAGTAAAGCGACCGGCCGTGGTGTTTTGGTTGGCTGTGTTGCATCCAGGAACTGCTTCCAAGCCGTAAATCATCCAGAGAGAAAAGGTTCTCTTCATCCTTCCCCTTCTCGATGACTCTAGAAACTCAACGGTGAGATCCACTGCTTATCAGTTGCTGACCAGTCGACTCGAGAGTATACAGCTTTTACTTCGAATTCCCGAAAGGTCTTGTAATAAAATAAACCCTTTTTCGTTTGACAGAAATCAATTTGCAGGCGTTAAACTCTAGTTGACAGGCGAGCCATGTGTGGTTCCCAATTGCAAACGTGATGCGGCTGCAAAAGCCCATTAATAGGTAGAATAGGTGGTACTCACGGTGGAAATGCTTATATGATCAAGTGAACATCAAATGCGTCCTTTATGCTTCTGCCATGACAGTATTCCTGACTCAAGCGAACAATACCCTATCGTCCAGCTCGTCCACTTCTCTTCCCCCTACCCCGGTCCTCAACCCCAAGTCCCCCTTCTTCACTTTCCTCTCTAACCCTTGCTCATTCCGCCGGTTATATCTCCCCGCCTTGCCCATCCTCAGCTCCGACCGTATCTGGTTCGGGCTTACGAACTCTTTGTTCTCGTAAATTACTGGCCCGCCAAAACTGGATTCTAGAATTACGATAGGTGTGAGAACAAAACGGGGCCCGATTTCAACCAGAGAGACCTTCGTATCGGCGCGCTCGGGCTTCTTGGTGGGTTTCGAGGATGAGCCATTGGCACCTTCCTCGGAGGCCTCAGCCGTGGTATCGGATTTTGCGACAGCGGTTTCGGAGATCTGGAAACACCGTATCCAGATCTTGCCATCAGCGATTGTGAAGCCCATGACGTGATCGACGAAAGGTTTTGTTTTCCTTGCGCCTTTGGGCACACCGAAGATGTGAGTGAGAAGTTCTTTGATAACGAGGAGATGAGGGGCCGTGGTGAAGGTGTGATCGAAGGAGAGGATAGGACGGGAGCCTTTGAGGCAGTTGCCAGGGAAGTGGAGTTCGGACATTGTGTGGACTGAGTTCATATAAGATTAGCTCTGCTGGTTCGGGAGGTGCTCAAGACCTAGTGGAAGATAAGTTGAGACGGGACACATACGATTCTGGAGGTGCATCTTCACCGTGGGCCCGTTGGGCGCTTTGCTCATCCATATATACAAGTCCTTCCCTTTGCGCGCTTCGAAGAACAGGACATTATTGCAGTTATATAATTCAGCCAATTCATTGAGCTGGTAGAGTTTGGTTTTCGTATCGAGTTTGGCATCTTTGCGACTATGGGGAAGGAGTGAGTAGATGTCATTGAGAAGATGTCGGTGCCGATAGGTGACGCCGCGCGACGAGAGGATAAGGACTCGTCGTTTGGTTTTTCTCGGAGCGGAGGTGGTGGTTGTGGATGTGGCAGAGGGCTCTTTGGGGCCGCTGGTTTTGGAGAGGGATTTGTAGACGGCTGCCATTGCACTGGACTCCTGGATGGTTTGTGGCTGACTGGCTGCAATTCTCAAGTCTTAAGATTGTAGCGACATCTGCATGTGAAGTTGAGAATTCGAATTAGGGCTGACAACAATAGAAACGGGTAAGGCTGGCCCTAGCTTGATTGGTATTAGAGCCCGGAATGATTAAGGCCTGAGGCGACCGTCAGGTTGTGTCCTCCTACATAGCAAGCTATGTAGGTATACACACTCAAATGAGAATTCTACACTCCGTACTTTTGGGAAATGTTTTCAAGCTCGCATCATATACCTCATAGATGATTGCCGTTGGATTAAACAATTGCTGCTGACTTAAGGGCAATGCAGTGCTTTGCCGCCTGATATCCTTTCAATTTACTGATACCGACCATGTTTTTCTCTCTTTTTTTCTTTTTAAAAAGGAGTATAATCCCATGTCAGCGGCGGTATAGCTCAGTCATGCCTGCGGCGACCGTCTTTAATGCTAGTCCCGATATCAAAACCATGTATTCTCATCTAATTCAATATATTATCTTCTTTTCCTGAGACTTATACGTCGTTCTTCTCTGCCAGAAGCTACTTTATTCCATCGTTTTCGGTCGTCATGCAGGGGTCTTGTGTAACGAACGTCCTAGCCACTCTATTCCTGCCATTCGGCAACGAGATCAGCCACCGTTTTATCTGCTCTCGAAGCTGGCCTTTTGGAGCCTATGAACTGCCTGTTAAATAGTTTGAATGATGCTTAAAATTGTAAACGGCGTGCAACATACTCCGTACTCGGGTGAGCTGAAAGGTGAAGACTCTTCTCTGAAGAATTTCAGGTCAGCAGACGGTGTCCAATCCATACGCAGCTTTGGACTCTTCGCTCGCATTGGTGAAACCTGTTCCTTGCCCAGGTGGGACCTTCTCTGCCACTCGCACTCACAAAGTCCAATGCAGTCATTTACATCCCACGCACTTCACTTCCCGCGAGTATCTAATGATACAACATCCATTACATCAAGGAGGGCGTAAGCCCCGTCAATGTTGAAACGAGTGCTGCGGAACAATGCACCAAGTCTGCTGAGTGGCAACAACAACTAAGCACCGAACTGGTTTCTTTGGCCCTTTGCTCACCAAGCTAACAAGGATAAAGACATGAGTAGCATGATGACATATGAAGCATGTCTTCTCCCTTGCATATTACTAGCAAGATTTATAGCTTTTGAGACGAATCTTGCGAGAGAGTCGCGTGCCCTTTCGTTGCGTGCTGCAACCATGGTTTTGAAACTGCTACTGCAATATATTGTTTTCTTACTCCAGGCTTGAGTCTCGCAATGTTTATAAGAGAGACCACTAATGACATGAATGTTCCTGAATCAATAAAACTATATCACCAGTCCTCATTCAACTCTCTACAAATTCACCTCTTACGAATTACGAAAACACTGTGAGGTTTAAAGCATCTCCAGGGCATAGCATATAACAACGACAAGCAAGAATCTCAGGTAGAATCTCGGAGAGATAACTTCAACTTTCAGCATCCGCTAATTCAAAGTATAGGCTGAGAATTACAAGCACTCAGTGGTTGCTCACCAGGTTAGTATGCCGCTCACCCACTCCACTATCTTCAGAGTCACTGAGAAGAACTAGGCATACCCTGCAATCATCCACTGTGAAGCTGGAGAAGATAGTTCAAAGGTATGGAAGGTGTTCCTTCTACAGATTCATCATGCTGATTGGTTTGCGGTATCAGCTGATAGATGATACGGTGAAGGTATACTAGCATGCCCAAAGTTATCTTTAGATTGCTCTATTGAAGTGTTATTAGCATCTCAAAGCTCCGGAAACAGATCAAGTTCGAATGATCGCGAAAGACGTTAAAGACTTTCGACTAAGAAAAATATCTCGTGTTGAACCTATCGAGAACGCCACGCCTCCCGAAACACAAGAAGTCGACATGAAATTAAATCGATATAATATGAGTAAGGCCTTTGTTCTTCGGAAATTCCTCCAGAAATGGCACATCAAGACACAGGTTGTACGGAAAGAGAAGGAAAGAGAGTGTCTCATACAGGACATGAACACCACCACACCAGATCTTACCGTATCCGCCAGTCTGATTCAAAACATGTTTAGCAGAACGTCGGTCAGGATTCTCCGCCATGATTCTGTTGCCCCAAATGCTGCGCATGACTGGCCAGCGCGATCGAAGGCAGGAACGTCTAGCTACTTCAACTGAAATGGAAAGATCAAGAGTGTTGGTTACCTTCGCGTGGGAGGAAACGATTGATCTCTTCGACAAGGTCCTCGGAAATCAGCGAGTTTAGCACAAGGATACACTGGTCACGGCAGATATGCGATAACGGCGTCTAAGGTCTTGATGCAATCTATTTCCTTTCACCGCTGGACGGCTCTTCCCTTTGTTTATTGAATTTTTGCATTTTTTATAGTCTGTTGTATCTGATAGCCGCTTCAATTCCAACCGATCTATCTAAATCTCTCGAGTCCACCCAACTCAAGGGATCCATCCCATCACGACGGACCGAGTTTCTATCTCTCCATAACCTACCCCAATACTCGCATCACTCTACAATCTTTCAGATCAAGTTATCTGAGATACCGTAGTCATAACCGCATTATGATTCCTGTCCTGGCTTTCACTCCACCCTTTCCCCCCTTCAGCCAAGTACGAGCATGTCCTTCCCCAACCCATTTAATCTAAACTCCCTAAGAGCTTAGAAAAAGGAAGAACATTACCTGAAGTACTGATTTGGCCCCCAAAAAATAAGTACTTACTTAGCATTCGGTCAGAACTTAATCGAGAACGCAATAACCTCCATGTTGCGAGCGATCTCACCTCCTAGCATCCTTGACCAATCTTCTCCTTCCTCCCGCTCTACCCTTTATCCGGTTTTACCCTTTTCCCCGCCCAACACCCGCCTCCCCCTACCCCCTTTTTTCCACCCTACCCTCCCGCTCCATCCCCGACCCCTTTCCACCCCCCAATCCTTCAACATCCGCTCCCCACTCTTTCCCCACCTTCTCCGCCCCCTTTAAACTCCATCACGATCTACACCATCGCCCGCATCCCACTTCAACGCTTCCCCACTCATCCCCAATCCCGTCCGCTCTCTACCATTATACAATTTCCAGAGATGATGACAAAGGGTTATAGATCTTGACCCGTTGGGGTTGGTGGATACTTTCGTCTGAATCGGGGGGACGGGTTGTGGGGGAAGATGAGGGAAGTAGTGATACGGGGGTGTGATGGTGTGGATGGGTATTTGGTGGATGGTTACATTTGAGTCTTGTATCTATCTCCTCGATCAGCTGATGAATCACCCCAAATCGCCATTTTCCCACCACCATAACTACTCCCTCACACAATAAACATCCATACTATTACCAACAATATTAGTTCTTTCATTCCGACACAACCACAGCGTTGGCTTCGTGGTGGTTGAAGCATAATTAATTTTATGGGTGTTTCGATGGATTGTCTGTGCGAGGTGGAGAAGGGGGGGAGTCGGGGGATTTGGGGTGGGAGAGGGGTGTTGGTTGATCGATTGGTGGGTTGGTTGCTGGTTCTTTTCGGTACGGAGGGAGGGAGAGGGGGAGAAGTTCGGGATGTAACCAAGATAGTTGCATGACGCGCTTCAGGCAGTTATAAATTTATATCATAGCCAGCGAGTCATCGACGTTGTCGAAAACAAGCATCCATTTGAAATTCCGCTGATTGAAAGCCATCCCTTGACAGACTCAACCATCTTGTCGGTGTCATCGATCTCCACGGCCGCCTTTATCGACGTAGAAGATGGAATCAGGTTTTACAACCGTCTCGTCATGCTAGCAAAAGACTCTTTTTGTCTGTCTTCATTCTTGCCCTTCAGCCAAAAAATGGCTGAGTAGATATCTCTGCATTCTTTTATGAACGTGACTGCTAGTTGGATTTTGCCAATACCTCCAAGACCGTGCAGAACCACAGCTACCCGTTCTGAACCGTCACCTTGGAATGCTGTTTCTCTATGAGTTCCTTGGTTCTGCCCACAAAACGCTCTGTCTCAGGGATTCCTGCCAACCTGAACGGAATCAAGAACTCATCTTGAGGATCTGATCGAAGTAATTTCAAGTTCTATCGAATTCTATTCTCTAATAGAGAATTTCAGACTATTTCTCACTCTTTTCGAGCCTGAACTGCTCGTCTCAATGAAATTAAATGACGTCTGATGACTCTCGTATCGTAAATCGCAGATGTTCCGAAACCTTTCTGTATCTCGGATCTTCACATGAGGTAAATTTGATCTTGTCAACATGGTTCGCCGATATAGAGATGGACTCTACGTCCGCTTCTCCAGACACAACTGCCGAAGCTTTTGGGAGAATCTGATCGTGGTCAGTAAGATATCGAGGGAGAATAGAGAAAATCGACCACTATTGTCTGGCCCAAGGTTATGGGTGTCGCGTAGTTTTCATAAGCAATCTGGTCAGAAAGTCGCCACTAATTTTGTCCATATAGACCAAGCCGTTGCTGGAGATATTCTGAGTCTTGTTCCAGGTTCTTGATAATCCTGTTGTCTGCTCTAACAAATATGGAAGCCATATTCACCATCATTTTCCCCAAACGGAAGCCATTACCACCCTGGTGGGGCGTGCCCATGAATATGATGCCATATGTGGAAAGTTTGATTGATCTATGCTGTTCCAAGGCGCGTTTCTCTTGCGTTATTGGAGTAAATGTGGCTTATAGTCTTCAAAACAATTCCGCCGAGACTATGCTCGATGTAGATAATAGGACGCTTTTCTGTCTGCACCATTCCCAGCTTCAAACCCACAGTTCTGGAACACCTCTGGCAATATTGTAGTCAGCCTCCTTTCCAATACTAAGTCCGCAACCAAAGTTGTTGCATGATCGTACAGATATTGAGCATTAACCCTTGAGACACTGTGCGTATTGACATTGTAGCCCCAGCTGAAGATACGTGTATTCGAAATATCTGTTGGGAGATAGTCTCGGAGCCTGTTTCTGCAGTCCATGTCTCATCCCGGTGCCCGTTAAGTCTGTGGACGGCAACAATGGTTGAAGAGGAGACGTCTCAATAAGCACTGTAGATCACAACTGCAGGTATAGATGGCATACTCAACGACCTGAATCCTTGCCGTCTATAAAGAACTTTCAGTCGATGTGGTAAAGCCTCAAGGGCTGAACTAGTGGCAAGCATGGCGTGCGTGGGCGGTTCAACTACTTGGTTAGACGTAATTCTGGGATAACCCTTTTCATTCTGTAGCGTGAACGGGTTGAACGACAGCAAGTGCTCAACTCTTGAGATTTGGAATATTTGTTTTGAAGGAACGGGAGACTCCATTCGTCCCCACCATACTCTATATACCAGTCGCCTCACGGTTTCCCTAAACAAATGTCCTAAACCAGTTGTCTAATGGGCTAACATCAGCTCCTACTTGTTCTACTTCGGTAAGCTGCAGCAAGCCGCCAATGTTGTTGCTACTGTAGTTGGGAATCTGACGTCAGAAAAAATTACATTCGATACAAGGTTACATTAGTTGATCCAATTAGCGGTCTACAACATTAGATAATTCGCTCAAAGCAGGCAGTACCGACAGCTTCATTCGCTAATGTAGAATTGAACAAGAAACGTTATGACTGCTGAACTTCATCCAAGCAAACTGGACGAGGTGAGCTGTGATTAGAAGTCTGCCCATCTAAGCCGCGTTTGCTATATCTTGTTGGCCGGCCCGAGCAATTATGCTGGTGGTTGGAGGCAGTTACCCATACTTGCTGTCCGTGAGCACGGAGCTGCGATACCTCAACAACCAAACAATCCGTTAGGACATGTAGAATCCCGAGACCGACACATTTTGAAGCATAGTTCTGTAAACCGATATCCCGCAAGAGCTTTCGCTGAGAAGAGCCGACTCCGATAGTCATTGCCATGAAGGTTTTTCGAATTTGTAGAGCTAACGTACCTCGTCATACTCCGCACCCAGCGTATACATCAACTCATCGACCCCACACTCCCAATCCTGCTAATATTCGACTCGGACTTTAGTCAATAACACATCGCCTATAGCCAGCGCTTCTCTTTCTCTTTCTTCAACCTATGCTCGCGCTGGCCTTTTCATCGGATCAGGTAGCATGCAAAAGAAAAGAGATCGATGTTTTGGTCGCCCAGACAAGGAGGACACCAAAGTTGGGACCGATATCGGAAACGAGGTCGAAGAGGAGCTGGGAGGCTTCTACAACTATCGGGAAGAAAGGGACTTATTGGTTTATTGAAGATGGTGGAGGTTGTAGGAATTCTGAAGGCATTCCGGTATTAGTTTTGGCGAAGGAGATTGAGCATCTGTAACTTACTGTTTCACGGGCTAGGCATAGCCCCAGTAGTAGAACCGGGCGACAAATCGAGGCTGTAAATCGCCGTCGCAACATTTGCAATAACCCAAAACAGGAGCCACATCACCGTCCAAGGCTGCCATACTGACGGAATCGAGCATCCACTAAACCTCAGAAATCGCATGACTACATACGTTGGGCGGCATTGCAGGTTTAGTAGGCGACGCAGTCGGGTTTGAAAATGGGATCTAGAATGCCAAGGGCATCAGGGAATAGGCCAGAAAGAGCAGGACAAATGCGGCAACGGTAGCCATTTGAGCGCAGATAGAGCGTGAGCCACCATATCCTTTTCAAGAGCTACTAGCTGGGGCAACACCGAAACTAGAATAGTAGGCTAGCCCTAGGCTAACACCTGCGAGACTCTATTTAGGTCGTAGGTGCTATTGTCCTAGTATACTGCTCGACAGAGGAAGAAAAAAGACGTTCGCGGGCTGTGATGACTTATCGCGGCGTGAAGACAGTAGGTGAAGAAGATTGTTTCGAGAAAGGAAAGCTCCTTTGAGTTTGAAATTTAATTACAGTTGAGGACAAAGCAGAAAAGAAGACGACACTTCATTTCATATACTTATATACTTATCAGCCGGATTGAGCCGGCATGCAGGCTTAGTTACAGCCAATCGCCTACCTTAGAGCGCTTAAACGCGAGTGACTCTTCCAATCAGAGGCAAAGCCTAAATGCTGATTCCGAAAATCGCCAGTACCTCGACCATCAAGACCCTCCATTCCCAGCTCATTAATGGCGATTGGGTTGCAGAAGGTCTCCAATTTCAACTTTTGGGAGAGCTCGATTGCTGTTTTGAGCGTCACGTAGTTTGCGGGTAATCTCGTAATTGGTGCCCGAACAGTGGTTGCAAGTGCTCCGCGCTACTCCGTCGAGCCTAACTCACCAAGATCGTTTAAGTAAAGTAGAGCAAATATCTGAGTTCTGAGAGTGAAGACTTGAGATATGCGTGCGGGTATTGACTTAGGCGTAAGACACACTGCTTTCACGGCACTTTGCTAGCGACAAGAGGTTGCAAGCTGCTTCAACGATAGGATGATGTTTGAATGAGGTCGCCGTATCAAACGATGTTTGCCTTATGGCAGAGCGACTACGCAAGTCTGCCGGGCCCAGAAATCTGTTCGCTCGAATTAGCTTCTCCTAGGTTAGCCTTTCATTGTTGGAACATCCGGTATGCAAAGTATGTATGGCAGTACTTGGCAAAATTTCTGCTATCAAGAGATTGTATGCAATAGACATGTTATATGATTAATTAGAATTTTGAAATCAATTCTCACTTTGGTGCACATCTTTGTAGCTCTTTAACAATTTTCAACAGTCGGATGAAAAGTCCTGCGAGGAGGCAAATGAGTTATCCACTGTGTCTGTGTTTCCTTCGTCTTCGATAGTATAAGTAGCAGTATCCACGTAGATTGTTTCGGCGCCCTGAGACGAGTCGTAAGTGCCCGTTACACCAACGGTCTCCGTCTGGGTCATGCTATAGGATTGGTTGTCTATACCACCTGTCGTGTAGTCGGTGCTCTGACAATTGATAGCCTGGTAATCCTGCTGGGAACTGGAACTGGAATTTTGGAAATCTGTCGGCTTGTTCCCAGGATGATAGGCATTGTGCGTTGTAGGATTCTGGTGCTGAGCATTGTGCATTGCAGGATTCTGGGGCTGTGGTTTTCGCATTGCAGGATTCTGGGGCTGAGCTTTACGCATTGCAGGATTCTGATGCTGCGGGTTGTGTGGTGCAGAGTTCTGATGTTGTTGGAAACCGTCATTGCCCATAAAGGGGGTTGTCGCATAACCAGTTTGACCTTGGTTTTGCATGTAGGAGGCATCAGAACCCGCAGGATCTGTCCATCCACCAGGAGACATCAAAGGGGGACTGATGGTAGTCGTTGACATTGAGGTAGGGCTTAGAGTATCCGTTGTGTAGGTGTACTGCGTGGGAGACGTATCAGCAGCCCAGCATGTTGTAGTCTCGGTCGACTGTGAGTCAGTGGCAACCGAATAAGACTCCGTACTCAGATTCTGCACATCTAAAACTTCGTTGGACTGTAGGACCACAGGTTCATAGCTTGCTCCCAGATTACTATCTTGCGCCGGAGTACTGCTGGAGTCCTCAACGCTAGTCCCAGTATCTGTGCTGCCTAAGTCTGTACTACCCAGATCTGTACCGCTAAAATCTACGCTACTGAGATCTGTGTTGCCAAGATTCAAGTTAGGAGCAACTGCGGCTTGGAAAACAGATAGTCCCAGGCCCAAAGCAACTTTTTGCGCTTTTGGGTTATGAGCCAAAGCGTTGAGCGAGGAGCGCATGTTTGCAATGTTAGTCGCCGCTGGCGCCGAGGCGACTTTATGAGGCATCGAAGGTCTGTGTCCTGGAGCTCCTGCGTGCGTTCCAGAAGCCGCATGTTGGGTTGCAGGAGCTTGCCCTACAGATGCCGTTGACGCCGGCCGATGTACCGGGTTTCCAGGTCTTGGCCCAGCAGTAGCGTGACCTATACTAGCAGCTGTGGGATTGGCTGCATGTGTTGTAGGCTTGACCTGATGGGGTGCAGGATGTGTAGGTCGGTTCGCTTGTCCAGTAGGCCTTATTGGTGCCGATCCAGCGGTCGCAGGCGCGTGGCCTGCAGAGGTTCTTAGGGGCATCGCTTGGTGAGACGCAGAAGTTGTATGCCTTGGCGGCTGTGCCGGCTGAGCCGGTGCTCTGGCTGGTGATGTAGGTTTTGTCCACTGCGTTGTCTTTGACAAGTGGTTGATGTAGTAGACACGTCCATCAGCATGTTGCCCCGCCTCCCATCCTGCAGGCAATTTCTCGTTTATTGGTAGAGGTTTATGCCAGGTTGCAGCCTGTGTGTTACGATTTACATAGTACAGTCTTCCAGTATTGGTCTGACGAAGTTCGTAACCAGCAGGTGCAATACCATAGACAGGGCTCACATATGTCGCCGATCGGGTATTGTGGTCCAAGTAATACGGTTTCCCATGACTGTCAAGCATAGAAGTCCATCCAGCAGGCAAGGTATTAGGTACTTGTGGTTTGTCAAATGTGAATCTCTTTGTCTGGTCTTGCAGGTAGTATATTCTGCCTTCCGTATTTTTCAGCGCTCGCCAGCCAGCTGGTAAGAATCCAATCTCCGGCCGAGCTTCATCTGAAGTCGATCTGAAACTCGAAGGTCCGTGAACGTGGTTGATTGAGGCTTGTGGAAAGCATTGATCACAAAAAGTCCCTTCACATGGTCCGGCACAGACTCTCATTGTGTGGTCTGAAAATTCTAGGTCGAGTCATTAGCCAGTTTTTCTAGGTACATCGATAATTGTAGCACACCAAGCTTGCAACGAGCACATTCCAAGGTAACCTGAGGTTGGTCTTCCCGGAAGCGCTTTCGCTGACAGGATCGGTATGCCGTATGTACGGCCGCCTCTCGAGCTCTAGGCCCCATGTAGGATACGTAAGCATTGTGTGGATGCTGATCCAAGGTCATTCTGTTTAGCGACGGAAACCCTAAACGACAAATGTTTAGCGTAGTGAATGATATATGCTTATGAATGAGCTTACTGCCATTGCATTGACTGCAACCAAGTCGAGTTTGGGCATCATCTGAGAGAGGTTGACGGACTACAGTGATACACTCATGTGTCTGATCGTGAAGATACCAGGACACCGTGTAACAAGGCTGACAGAGCTTCACGGTAGCATCGAACTTGAACAAGCAAGTCTTACACATGAAAGCATACTGTGTTGGTCCAATAGCTTAAGTCATTCGTCAGCAAGTCCAGGGAAAGTCAAAGAATACCTCGCTTACAGCTTGAACAACGACTGCAGTGGGATACTACGGGAGTTGTGCAGCATTCTTGATTTTGCACATCATCCGATATTTTCATGTGGTGGGAAGGGGCCTCAGATGTATTGAATGAGCTGTGTTCATGAGACCCTTCTTTGCTCAGGAAACACTCATCACAGAAGCAAATACTACATTCTTGACAGTCGTGGCGACAATGCACTGGTTTGAGACACTGACAGCAGCTCTTCTCAAACCTTGTGGCATTCGGCATCGTTCGCCTTGACAACAGTCGGATTATGGATGACTGGTGACTGGAAGGATGTGCTCCGTGGCAGCTGTTGCAGAAGTAGAATTGGCAGAATCTGCATCGATAATAGGGAACGTCGTACGATATCCCTGGACGCTGTTAGAGCTCATGCTCTAGTAATGAAGGATTACAAGCCCACCTGATTTGCAATGGTTGCAGAACTTGCAACTGGAGAGAGCATTGTCACTCTGAGCGCCGTTGTAGCTTGGGCTTTCGCTGATTGACGATCTCTGCGACATTGGTTCAGAAGGGGCTGAGCCGCTTTGCATCGACTGCATCATGCCCTGGTAATAGGGACCTGCAAGCTCAGAAGCAGGAGAGGCCGAGCATTGAGGAGTCGGCACGGTACTCGTCTGGGGAATCGCAGAGTGCGGGCTTGCTGGTTGCGAAGACGAGCTGCCACTCGCAGGGCGCCGGATAGGTTTCCGCAACACGTTTTGAGCTTTTGGTTGAGCTTGCGGTGACGGAGACGGAGACGGTTGACCAGTCACTGACGCTGGTGAACTGCTCATACTGCTCCTGATTATGGTCTCTCCAGCGACTCGAAATGTTGCTTAAAGCATGAGGCTGGACACCCCATGATGTTGAGAGAAATGCTTCGACAGTTTGGCGCTCGTCGCAGGACAGCAGCGAATGGGGGCGATGCATGCTGCAGCCACCAGCGCCTCATTTCCTCCAAATACGAGTAGCCAGGCCAGGCTTGAAATCGACAAGAGCCGTTTCTCTCCAGCCACGCATCCATTTTTCACCCCTTCATGAAGCCGGGGATCCATCGTGACAATGATACAGACTTCGAAGTAGCAGAGCTTAGGATGCGTAAGCAGATGCGGAATTTGCTATTCTGGTTGCCTCAGGACCTCAGACGTGTGGGGCTAAGCCCCTTCGGATTAGCTCTGCTTACCTAATTCGCGAGCTCAGTGCAGACAGCCGAGTGCAGGGGTTTATCACGCTACTCCCGTCACTAACTCATAACATAAAATAATAAATCATTGCGAATCTCTGGGTGTTCGATTTACATTTGCCCTAATTTACAATGGTCCTATATAGGGAGTGCAGCGATTTATATTATGTTTGGACAGTCCGTGCAGGAAACGATTCACAACTATCGGGATTTACAATTCCACCAAGAAGCCGCAAATATAAAACAAGAGAGCATACGTCCTTGGGAGATGAGAAGTCAAGAAAGAGCCCAAGTCCGTGTCGCCGTCAGTGAAGCCTAAGTTCTTTCTCAGCAATTCTTGCGCACTGTACTATTAGTCAAGTAGGATTCGACAGTCAGACACCCCAGAGCTCACCTGGCGCTCCTTCACTTTGCTTTCATCCTCGGATCCTCAGAAAAAGCCCAATCTGCCAGCGGTTCCCACTCTTCTTTCATACATCTCTTCCTTTGCTGTGAGTGCAGTATAGTGTTTAAAAGGTCCACAACACCCCACCGATAATCTGGGTCGTCTCTCAGTGCCCCAAAAACACAAAAGGTCAGCCCGCGCGAGTATTTGTCGTCAATTAGATTGGGCTCCCGGGCAATTGGCTCACAAAACCAATCGATTTTTGAACCGGCATAGAACTCTGGTTTGGGCGCGATGGGAGCTTGTCCATCGTGGATGAGGACATGCATGATGGCGCCAATGGCCCAGACGTCGGCTTTGCGAGAAGCCATGGGTATCTCTGGGGGCTGGAACTCTGGTGTGCCGATGATTCGATCCGAGGTGTCGTGCAAAGACGCCATGCCAAAATCGCCCAGGACGATTGAGGGGTAAAGTCCCTTCCCCGGGTAGTTCAGTGGGAGGCGAAGAAAGATGTTTGCCGGCTTGATGTCGCGATGTATGATTTTTTGCCATTTCTCGGGTTGCTTTCCCTGACGACGGTGGTCGTAGCCGTGGTGTATAAAAGCTACTGCTTCGCAAAGCTGAAGGTATATATGCCACAAGAAGGATTCTGGGAAGCGTGCACTATGACGGTAATACTGGTATGAGAGTTGCTCCAAGTCTCCTCCACTGAAATAATCAAAGTATAGTTGTGTTGACAATGAGCCGGAAAACCAATCTCGGAGGCGTATTATGCGGTCATGTCGAGGGAGGAGACCCTGGAGTATTCGGACCTCGGTGGGAGGCGAAATGGAATTCAGACCATGTGGTATAGCCTTGCAGACAACGAGTTCTTTATTCTTCTTTCGTCGAAGAAGCCATACTTTTGCCTCGCCACCATGCGTTAAAGATTTCACGGAGTCGAGCTTGTCTGTCTCTCCTGATGAGGATCGCTTCAGAGAATACAGCCGCTTGGCGAGTTCAACTCCACTGATGAGGTGTACATTATCCTCGAAGCCATCTGCATTTCCTCCATTCTCGTCTTCCTCGCCTTCTGATTGGTATGCTCGGGTTAAAGGTTCGATTGGTCCGAATTGTAGATCGGTTGCGTACTGTTCGGATTTTGTAAGTTTGACGGGCTCGAATCGATTTTCAACTGCCTCCAATTCAAAGACTCTTTCGTTTGCTTCCAAGTTCCTCGAACCAGGTCGAACAGAGGTTTTTGGCAATCCGTCCAAAAATTTGTGACTTTTTTCTGCGTTGACTTGACTGTCATTCTCTTCGATCACGGCTTTGGATTCAGATACAGCTGCGTCCAACTCGAATTCGATTTCTGCAGCTGCTTCAACCTGAGCTTCGATTACTTTAAGATGAACTTCGACATGCTGTGGACCGCGAGCATATCTCTCAGATGAACAGTTTCCGACCATGGTTGCAGCGACGTGATGGGAACCAAACGGTTAGGCTATGCAATAGTTCGGGATTCTCCTCAATGAATAACGCCTGTCTGAAGAGCTTTTGAGGCATGATAGGGCTTTTCAGGAGAGATCCGCTGCAAAACATCAAACAATAGGCATTGTTCGAACACAAAGAACATGAAGTCTTTCAACAATGGTCTTTGCAATGACATGTGTAACAATGGCTGCGGCCCTGTCATGATGCGCCAATCGAAGCCTCATTGTTCGGCACGAGGAAACAGAAAGAGGGTCATTTAGGAGCCATAATCATAAATACCCCAAAACATTCCCACCTTCCAGATTCTCTCTACGCCTCTTCTCCACAAGATCTCATACTCATCACAAGGTCATTATAACCGAGCTGCAGCATCTTCATCCCACAACAATCCGACTAGGAACCATGTCTGCAAACTCCTTCGTCTACCACGCAGGCTGTGGCCACAGCACCCGAATCGAGCACGGCCACAACCTCTGGCGCCCTATAACCATAGAATCCACAAGTCCCCTTTGTGCACACTGCTACCTGACTGAAAAAGACAAGATCCACGAGCGCTACCGCGCAAATCTTCAGAAGGCTAGCGAATTGGGCATGATTGCCATGACCGAGGCGTTTAAAGCCGAAGCCAAAAACAATGTTGGAGGGACATGGACACAGGAGAAGCATGATATTTTAGTTGCTGGCAATCGAGTTCTCTTGATGAATATCGAGGCTTTGGAATGCCGGCGTCAAGAGGAATTGAACAAGCTGGCAAGTAATGTGGCTGTGAGTTCGACGTTTGCACAGTTGGCACAGGACGCGGGTGTACACACTAGTAGACTATAATTCATGGTCACGCCGATCGTCAGAGTAGGTGACTGTAAGAATGACTCATTTCCTATATTACTTTCTTCGATTCTGTCTATCGCGTCTGCTTTATAGCTTCGAGAATTAGTAAGCCGAATCACCAACATTCATCGAAATATATCTTAACAATGCATGTGCTTTCTTGTAATCGATGATAAACTTGATATACTTAAACTGTTTTCTCTACCATTCACTTAGTCTCGCAATACAGCAAAGCCACTTTTTCGAACTCTTGAAATCCAGTTCATCAATCCCAACTAAGCAGTATCGAATCAGAGTAAAACATAGTTCAAAATACGAAAAGGCTCGAAACATCACTTTTCGATCCAACTCACCCTTTTCCCCTTAACCCATACGCCCTCGATATCCCTCACTTCACAAAGGAAGCGAAGCTGTCAGTGGTTATGGATGGTTACAAAAGCGTATATATGACGCCAAAACCTGTTACCACAACCGCTTAGCTATTGGAAGTTGCTATCTCGCAAGGAAAATCTCGAGAGACAATGAAATTCCGATCACGAGACTGTCTACGGGTTTTGGGATGGCGAAAAGAAAAGCCTGAGATCTTTTCCCGATAAAGACGAACTCCCAACAATGGCTTTATCCCCACAGACAGGACAATGAGCAGAGAGGTCTTTATATGTAAGACCGTTTTCCTCATGTAAGTTCTTCACATCCCTACTCACCAACAATTCGATTCTACAATACCCTGCACGAAAAATAATAATCCGACGATCTACAATCCACCATGGACAGAACCTTCATCACAATCCCTTCCCCTCCAACAACAACCCACGCCTCAGACACCTTCCACACCCCACCACCATCCCCCACCAACCCCCACAACGACGACACCTTCCACACGCCCCCCTCCACCCCACCACAAACCCCTTACTTCCGTCACGACTCCTCCTGGTTCGCCGCCCGCCTCCTCTGCCAAACCCAGCCCCTATCAACCTGACTCAACAACCCCTCCCCCTGCACCTGCCCCGCCTGCCCCCTCAACTTCGTCACCGACGTCCCCCACAACCAAGGCCGCTACCTGCACAACGGCGAGGAGGCCGCAACGGTGGATGAGTTTTTCGGAAGCAACAATCTGCCGCCGAAGCTTTGGGAGGCGAGTGCGCGGTGGGTGAGGGGGGAGGCGGATGATTTGGATAAGTTGTTGATTGAGGGGTTTGTGAGGCATCATGTCAAGGTTGTTGAGGATGGGGTGGGGGGGTGGAAGGGGGTGTGAGGGGGTGTGATGGTGTTGGGGTCTGGGGACGGGTTCGCCGTCGAGGATGAAGAGGTTTGGTTGATGGAGGGAGCCTAATCGTGAGGTGAAAGATTCAGTGAATGAAAGGATTGCTTCCTAAGTCAAGTATATATAGTAACATACCTACCTAGCCAGTCGTGAAACAATTCCTAGTATCTACTACTATAAACGAACAAATGTCGATAGGGTTTTTCATGATATTTCTTATATGCTTCGCGAAAAGATCGAAATGCGTTTTGGGAGTAGGCTTTGTTCGCAACAGAACATTCATGAGAAATTCTGCCCACGCATTCATATGTGAAAAAGTTGCTGAACGTGAGCATACATAACCTAAAGAAAAAAGAAGACCGTCTCTCAATACCTATAAGTCATGTAGTGGGGCATGAAGATGAGAAAATCAAGTCACACGTCTGAAGATGACTTTGTTATTACTTAAGGGTTAGAGAACTTGAGCACAATCTTATCTAAGACGTTGGTCATGATTGCGATGTACTGTATCTGGGCGAAAAGGAAAAGAGATTTCAGCCGAGTTGATGATGAATAACGGGATTGTTCGCAGAATAGGGAAAAGAGGAAAGGGGTTGAACTGGGCACTTGAGAATGGCTTTGTTACCACCCGAGGAACAAAAAGCTCCAGCCAGGGTCTTTATAAGTCTTCCTGCCTCATCGTACCTCCATCTATCTCAGAATCAGTAATTTGGATTCAACGTTCTTAAAACCAAAACCCTACAATTCAGAATGGAAGGAAATACCATTCAATCCAGAGAGTCCTCTCAAACCAGAGGACCCTCTCAAACAAGAGGTTCCTCTCACACCAGAGAACCCTCTCAAACAAGAGGTTCCTCTCGCACCAGAGAACCCCCTCAAACAAGAGATTCCTCTCACACCAGAGATCCCTCTCAAACAAGAGATTCCTCTCACATCAGAGAACCTTCTCAACACAAAGAACCCTCTCAACCCAGAGACGTCTTTAGGCCCAAAAAATTCTACAAACTCAGGCGACTCTACCTTCAACAGGAAAAGCTTTTCGGCTCCTTGATCATTGACATGTCATGGGCCTCCATCCCCTGGGCCTCGGACTTACAAGACCTCAAGACCTGGCGGGAGCCCACCGAACCCTGTAGTTCCCTTACCTGTCCGGTGAATTACGCGACAGGAATACCCCACAGCGTCGGCCGTTACGTACACAACGGCAAACGCGCGCCACGAAGATTTGGGCTCCACTCCTTTCTTTTCGGCAGCTGCAACCCTCCCCCGGAGTTGCTCGAGGCGTCCGACAGACTCGAGGACCAAAATTATGGTGGTGATGACGATCAATCAATTCAGGACATGAGCTTAATTAGGGATTTCCTAGTTCATCATGTTAAGTTCATGACGGCTGATAATTTTGAAGCAAATCAGCGATGTGATGGCGATTTATTGATGGGATGGGGACGAGTGGGTAGATAGGATAGTCGAAATCTGCAATACCATATTTTATCACAATCAGCGTTTATTATTGCCGATTTTGTACTCACTGATCTGAACTTCTCCGCGCTTATAGTCGCGCTTGTAGGAATTTTGTATCGTAAACACAAATCGATACAGTAGCCCAGCTTCATGCGCTTGGTCCTATTTCACCTTGTGGTTACAGCATTGGATGGAGGGCTTACCGCTAAGCTTATCATGAGTAGTCATCCTTCGAGGCAGCAATTGTACCCTGTTTAGGCAACCAAATCTGTCCGTTCATATGAATAGCAGTGAAAAGAGTGGGACGGCAGCGTTGATGTGTATAGCGTCTCGAAGAATTGAAGCTCGACGAGTAGGCCCAGTGGTAGTATTCTTGAATCCTCCTAGGAGCTCGATCAGCTTTATAAACGAACGCGGTGCCAACCATATTATTAATTGCCTTGGTACAAAAGCTAGCAAATGCTTTTCTCACTGTTGAATGTGATGAAGGGGATCGTCGGTAGCCTGTAATGATCGCAGTATTGGATCTATCATAATGTCTCTTCGGGTTTTCTCCTATTAAAGTGCGAGAGCTTCTGCTCTTATCTGAATGTCATAAATCCCTGCAGCCATGGTAAGTACTTGCCTTGCTGTATGAAATGCAACAACTTTTGCAGTCCATAAGTACTTTGGGCGTCCTGTGAGTCTTGAAACAGGGGACCAGCCTCGTTGATGACAGATAAAGGTCTTGTGGACCGCCATGCGAGCAACATCGACAATTAAGATGATTCCGAAAGATGATCTCGAACAGAAACGGGATGCTGTCCCAGACGACGCTTAATCCCAAAGTGGTTAGCGTCAGTCGAGCCATCTCTACGCTCAATTTTATATGCCCAAGATCCTCATCAGCTCACCGGAAGCTTGGGTCACCACATTGACTAAATTGTAATCGCTATGCTCGCCATATTGTGTACATGATGCACGCGGTTGGTAGATATCACCATCCATAGATCGGATGCCATGTTCCTAATTTGAAATGGCTTTCCTGAACATGAACCCTATGGGTATTGGCAGAGAACCTCATTCGCGTTGTGGATAGACTATTCACAACTGAGGGCTCGCATTCATGGACCAATTGGACCATTCATGCAAAAACGAGCATATCATCGAAGCTTTTGGCTTCATGTTCTTCTACATAGCGAGATAGCTAGGTCGCTATCTTGCTGTCACTGCGCTCATTCTTTCTCGATTATTTCGCGATAAGATTGTTGATCTACTGATTTTGATCATATCTTTCTGCAAAATAAGTTATCTTAAGCAAAACATATGACTGGTTTGTCAGATCTTCATGAAGCAGAAGGCAAGGTAGCATCAGATCCTTGGATATGCTGTTTGATCCATGAGTGCAAGTTCTCATATGTGGATAGTCTATTCACGAGACGAACGACCAATGAAGGCCCTCCATCCATGGATAACAGGACACCATGGTTTGCTTTGTAAGATATCCAATGCATAATTTCACTATGAGCGATTTAGCCAGTAAGCCGTCATCTCTTCAGTGTTTGTGTTATTCTTGTTGTCCGATATTTGCTGCCGGGACAAAGCAATACAACACTTATTGTTTCCTAACAAAGAACGCTTAGTCTGTCACTCTGGCTTTGCTTCGGACAATGGATCAGTAAATCATCACACACATCTCATTGCTTCAAAAATGATCGCATGCCAGACTTCAAATCCTTCAATTCTCAGCCTCGACCTCTGATACCAATCTCAAATCATCGAAATGTCAGCTAGCATGGAGAATATCCGCTTTCGGTTCAGCCTCGAATTTATCTTCGCTGTGGATGATAGAATACTCGATAGACGGCTCTCTCGCGACCATTCTCTGTCTCCAAGAAGCCGCCCTCATACCGAAGCTACACGCTCTCGTGCTTCATTGGCGCATCTTGCAGCAATCCTAGGCTGCAACCAGCCGAAAGTGACACGAAATCCGGATCCGCGATTACTCGACACCCATGTCCCTAGAGACAGAAATGACCTGCACGAGTCCAAGTGGAATGCCCTGGAGGCGCCGCAGCTCCTGTCCCCGGGTGGCGTTCTTCGAAAACGACGAGGCAGTCTTGCAACTGCTAACCGCCATGTCATTGGGGTAGAGCTTCTCAGCCCCTATTTCACCTTCACACAATGGCAGCATGCGCAGAAAACCATAACAAGAATACTAGCCAGACTCACTCCCATCACGTTTCCAACTATTTCCGGTTCCACGCACCATGCAGCCCGCTCTCCAAAACACACAGCATGGACCAACGAGCGCTGTAGCTTCCGCCTACAATACGCGCCCTTAGAAGACGAGGACCATTTCCAACTCCGTACCCTCCAAAACCTCATCGCCATCTGGGGCTCCTTCGAATCCGAAATCCAAAAAATCCAACCCCTCCACCACCGCTCCCAACCCCACGGGCCCCTCAGCCTATGGAACAACATGCAAAAAGGCACCACCGGCTCCCAATTCCGGCACGAAGTCTACACCGCCACCACGCTTCCCGACCTGCAAGACATATTCGAATTCGACCGCGAGGAAGCCAACTTCTCAAAAATCAGCTACAAATCCCGCCCCGCATTCTCGCCCCTCGCCACGCACTGCCACGCCGTCGAGTTCCGAGAACATACGGGCACGCTGGATGCCAGGGATGTGCTGTTCTGGATCGGGTTTACGGCGGCGATGTTGGGGCTGTGTCAGGAGCTGACGGACGAGGGGGATGTGTTTGATTTGGAGGAGGAGATTGATTTGATGGGGATTATGGAACTGGTGAAGGCGTCGTATCAGGCGGAGCAGTATGCGTGGAATCGGATGATTAGGATGGCGGAAGGGGAGAAGGGGGTGAAAGATAGCGGATTTTCTTGAGAGGGGCGTTGTGGTTGGTTTAGAGGGATCGGTTTGCGGGTAGGGAGTATAATCGTATAGACTCTTTTGAGTTATCAATATAATGAGAATTCCCTGTCAATCTACCTATCCATCCAACAGCAAAGCTCCCCCACATACTCCGCGCACTAATCCCCTATGCACGCCCCCTGAGCCCCATCTCCCATCCACCCTCCAGCCCTTACCCCGGTTCCAATAATCTGTATCATTCACCCAAACCCCTAATTCACTCGTTCACAGCCACAACTCACAACACACGCACCTACACCTCAACACACACGCATCCACCCACCCTAACCTTCAACACTCCATCGCAATCCGCTCTTCACCCCTCACGCACGCATACCTCATCGTCCAACACAATCTTGCTTCGTGGCACATTCGTCCCGTCTCAATACGTAGAGAGTATGAGAGCTCTCACTTCCATACCTGAATATCAGCTATTAACAAACGTCGGCGTTCAACTTCGAAAGGCAAGATGGGGAGAATTGTACGTTATTGCTCCTTTCTTACCCATATCACATTGTTATTGATGCTTCTTATCAAATCTTGCCTTCCGTTCACGCCCTCACCCACCACCTCCTTTCCCTGTTCCTTCCAACCTCCTCTCCCAGTCCCTGTTAGAAATACCACTAACGTTACCACTAGCAATGGACGCCCGACAACGACCGCAAGGTAAGTAGCTCCTCTATCTCTCCATCCCTGCCCGCAAGGTCTTGTACCAAACTTCTGATACGGCAAGATCACTAATATTTTTCTTCGTTTACCTTAGTTGCTATTGCAGCTTATGAAAACAAATGCCAACGAGATTGATGTTGATGGGTTGGCCGGGATGTTTGAGGGCGAGTCTTGCCTTGCTTTGAATTTCTTACCTCGTTTCACCACGTCCCCCTGTTTTACTCCCACCAGTCCCTTTTAACCCTACTCCTCTCCCCTTTCCCACCCTTCCCCCCCCCCCCCCCCCTAATTCTTCCCATCTCCTCCCACACGAACCCTAACACCCCCTGCCCCCGCAGGCGCAACCCCCAAAGCCATCCACGAACGCATCTCCAAGCTCCGCCGCGAGAAAAAGAACTCTTCCCTTCCTTCCAGCACCCCTTCTTCCACAACCAACAAATCCACCACAACCACCACCAAAGACACCAACCCCAAACCCACTGTCAAACCCAACCCTACCAAAAAAGAAATCGTCACGATAGAAATCGAGGACGACGACGACGAAACCGCGGCGCCGCAGGGCCAAGAGAAGAAACGGACCACCAAATCCGCAACACCAGCCCCCAGCTTCGGTGCGTCTTTGGTGTATATGGGTAGGAAAAGGAAGAGGGATGCGAGTGCTGAGGTCGAGGTTGTTGCAAAGAAGGAGAGCAAGTATAGGAAGGCCAGTGTGGAGGATGAGGTTGAGGAGGAGGGGAAAGTGGGGGCGGTTGGGAAATGGGGTGGAGATGAGGAGGTAGGGGAGAAGGTTGAGGTTGAGGGAGGTGGTGGGGTTGTTAAGTTGGATTAGGGGGTTGAGGTTGGTGCAATTGGGATGGTAGAGAAGTGGTTGATGCAGGAGAGATCATTCTAGTAAAGCACAGACAGAAACGCTCGGCTAAGGGAGATTCCTACATGGATACGAAATTAAAAAGAGAAAAGTACGCGTTTCGGAGATCTGAATTTGATACATTCGCTCCACATGATAAGATGTCTACTTACTTCATGACGCTATAGCGCCACACCCCATACGCCATAGGCTATGCTACAAACGACACAGATACACTCCTTACTTCGGTGCATCCCTCAGTGTCCTCCCACCTCTCAATCTCTGCCCCCCGTCATCGTTCTTCTCTTCCTTCCCCTTTCCTTTCGCTTCCGCTCCAGTGTCCCCGTTGCCCACAATTTTCTTAGGCCCACTCCTCAGCGTCTGGCCCTGGCCCGGAAATTTCGGCTTCGATTCATCGACCACCTTCTGCTCTCCACTCTTCTTCACAGGCTTGATCTCATAGCCAAAGAACAATTGGCCAGGCGGCAATCTCAGCGGCTGCGGGCCGTTTGTTTGTCTCACAGTCGTAGGAGGAGGATTCGTAGAAGCACCAGCAACAGGTGTCGTGGCTTTAGGGGTGACTGCCTTTCCTCCTCTAAGCTTTTGTCCGCCGAGGAGAAAGTTGGATGATACGGCTTTAGCGCCTGCGGCTGCGGAGTTGGAAGATGGGGCTATGGCGGCATAGTTGATTTTTTGGGCCATGGTGCCTGTGTTATGCAGTGTGCCTCCAGCAGGCAACCCGCCCGTCATGCTCCTGGGTGTACTTGTGCCACTTGGCCGTTTCGGCTCCTCGTAGCCTACGGGTGGCGCGAAATCGACTTCGAGATCTGTTTCTAGCACGCCGATGGCGTTTTTCTGTGTTTCGGGTTTCGTTTCTAGAACAGCCATTTCGTATATTTGGTTGTTGTAGGAAAAGGTAAAGATGTCGCCTTTGGTTAGGCAGGAGAAATTGCGAAAAGCGTTTTCGAGGACGGCTTTGGGGTCTGAGATGTCTAGGAAGGAGGTTGACTGCGCTTGGAGTTTTACAAACTGGCCGGAGGGAAGATCTGTGGACTTTATTTGAAGGAGATCGCCCGGCTCAAGGTCTAGGGTCTGCATCATCCAAAACGGGAGATAGATTTTTCCTTCTTCTGCGATGAACTCCAAGACACCCGCGTGTGTCATACGCTCTTTAGCTCCATTTATCAACTCAAAGAGCATGGGATATGTGATATGTAATCTTGTGAGCTTGTCGAGAGCACTGGGCGGCATGATGACTTTTCCTCCATGATTGACGTTGTCTCGCTCTGGGCCGGGAAGCATGACGACAGGATAGCAGCGGTAGTACTCATCGAAGCGGCGGGGTGCTCCTCCTGCTGCTCGTCTCATCATGGCTGATGGGAAAATCCCCCCGGTCATCTCGTCGTCCTCGTAATAGCCCGGGTTGAACTGCAAGACGTTAGTTTGAGCTGCGGTATAGGTTTCGGATATCGTGTACTGACCATGTTGAAGGAGAACAAGGGTTTTTAGATGTTTAGAAACTGTCTCACGGTCTGAGGATTAAGGAGGAAGATAGTCAAGATGCTTTTAGATTGTATGCGGAAGGTCAGGCTTGAGCTCAAACAATTACTTTAAGGTGGGGGGTCCTGAGCATTGACCATAGGGCTCTTTGTATGAAGAACACTGTGGTGGTATGATAATCTTTAGATCTGGACCAACGAGACTGTCATCATAACCAAAGATCATTTGCATCAGCGATCTTTGTACTACCTTGAGGTAGTGTCACTACGGAGTATACTGTATGAACATAGATTTCTCGTTAGCCGCCCCACTATCCGCAACCGACCACCCCCCTCCCCCTTGTTAATGTCAGATCGAAGTAACAAGCAGCTGTCTGTCTCCAGTCTCTAGTCACCTCAGAACCCCATCAATTTGTCTTTCCCCCACTGCATCCTCCCCCACCATGTCCGCCCGCCGCCCCGCTCCGCGCCCTAAACGCGGCGACGAAGAATTCTCTCGTACCCACCATCTCGACCATGAAGGACCTAATAAGAAGCCCCGCTTCGACGTACGGAATCCTTCTGCTCTCGTACCCGATGCCCCGGAGGAGGATGCAATCTTAGAGGCCGATGAGATTGGCAAGCGCGGCCAACAAGCAAAACGCAATGCAGTCAATATCGACGGCTACGAATCTGATAGCTCCAACGAAGGCTTTGGTGCCAGAGCCGACGTTAAAGCCAAGGAAGCGAGGAAGCAAGGGGGAAAGGGCCCGGGAAGCAAGGGGGAAGAGGAGGATGACATGTTCGCGGATTTGGATGCGGGCATGGGGGACGGGGATGAGGATGAGGAGGTTGTGGGAGAAGGGAAGAAAAAGGACAAGATTGTCAGATTTCTTGAGGTCGAGGAGATCGAGGGGCAGATTCCTTCCAGTAAAAGCGGCGGACATGTCTCTGCGGATTTCTCACTTAATGGCGACGGCACAGGCTTGAGTGGCGTGGGAAATGGTCGGAGAAAGGACGACGAGGTAGACAGTAGCAGCGAGTCTGATGTTGCCGAAGAAGAACGAGCGGATACCAACGGACAGGTAGACGAAGAAGTCGGCGCCGGCGGCAAGAAAGCCCACGCCCCTAAACTCGACGCGTTCAACATGAAATCCGAGCAAGAAGAAGGCCGCTTTGACGCCCAAGGAAACTTCGTCCGCAAAGCCACAGACCCCGACGCGCAGCACGATTCATGGCTCGAAGGTGTCTCAAAAAAAGACATGAAAAAGGCCAAAGAGGCCGCAGACAAGCGGGACGAGGATCGGCGACAGAAGGCTATCGAAGACGATGCCGTACTCACAGCCGACATACTCAAAACTCTAATACCCTACCTCGAGCGCGGCGAAACGGTGCTGGAAGCCCTCGCACGCTTGGGAAAGGGCAAGGAGAAGAAAAAACCCAAATGGCAGAACAAAACGAAGAACAAACGCACAGCAGCAGACGACGCCATGGACTTCGACCCCCAAAACCCGGCCGAAGACCACGCCGAAACCCGCCGCAGAGAAGCCGTCGAAGCCATTACCGGCGCCGCAGACCAGCTTCTTACACGCGGGCAGGTGGAAATTTACGACGCGGAGCGAGAATTGCTGATGCGGCAATACGCACGTGAAACAGGCGAAGACTGGGTCGATCCCCCATTCAACAATGATACTTACACCCTGGAGCAACAGCATGAAAGCGAAGCAACGAAGAAAACGTGGGAGTATCACTGGTCCGACGCGCGTGACGGCGGCGAACCTCACGGCCCATATGATGGCATTACGATGGCGCAGTGGGATGCGGCGGGCTATTTTGGGGAGGGCGTGGAGTTCCGGAGGGTTGGAAGTGAGGGACCATGGATGGCGGACGTGGGCTTCGTATGAAGCTTCCTACATTTCTTGGAAAGGAACGTGCCAGTGCGATATTAGGTATGATAGGGCTTCGCAGTTCTTGAAAATCTTATTTTCACTTGATGGTTCGAGGTGCTTTGGGCCCCGGGGGGGGGAAGGGCATCGAGAGCGAAAGGAAAGGGATGGAGAGGGCGATGGCGAGGGGGATGAAGAGAGGGAAGGAGAGGGGAACGCTTCGTGATGCCAGGGCGCTGGGGTTACGAAAGGGGCTAGGCATGAGGCGATGAGTTGGAAAGCCTGATGAGAGGAAGCCGTGCAGCGCACATGGACGAAGACAGCGAGGGCCATCAACCCGGCTGCACAGACCACCCATCTCTATCTATAACACATTGCTCCACCCTACCTCTTGCGTATCGTAACCTTTCAAAGCTTCCACAACTCGTATATATAGTTCTAGTCCCCCCCCCTCTTTTCTAACAAATCCATTCCCGCCCCCTTTTTTTCTTTCTTTCTAAAACCCCAACTTATACATTCAACAAACCATGTACCTCCCCCCCCCCACACCACCACCAACGAGACTTAATAATCAGAGGGGGAAAAAGCTCAACACACCCACTTCACTGCAGCAGAGAATCCTATCCTTTAGGCGGTTTCTCGGTTTACGAGTTCGAGGATAAACCGGCGAGGTTGGAAGTTTTTTTTTGGTTGTTGAGCTGTTGGGGTGGGTGGGATTGAATGGGGTTTTTCAAATTGGTGTGGGTTTGGGGTGGGGTGGGGGGGTTTTGGATTGGGTTCTATGTACTGTATGTGTCAGTGGGGGGTTTGATTGGGTTCTACTGTATGTGTCAGTGGGGGATTTGATTAGGTTCTACTGTATGTGTCAGTGGGGGGTGGTATAGGCGTAGTATATATCCCCTCGTACAGAAAGATCTCTTACAAATCTATGATACACACACTTCTATCACCCTATTCGCTTTTTCCTTCGCTTCCAAACTCCAAACACCCCCCCTTCACGCCCTAGTATCACACGCAAACAACGCTACATCTCCATCGCATCCCCGTGCCCGTTTGTCACCGAAAGCATCACCCCCCCTTCGTCCCCAATAAACCTCTTCTCAAACTCCGCCACAAACTTGACACTCCTCGCCGGATCAAAAAACAGCTTGAAACTCCTCTCCACATCCTCCACATCCACGCCTTTGCCTCTTCGTTTCTGCGACAGCAACGCGCTGGTGGTGATGAGGTTGCTCGCATATCTAAGTCCCGCTTCCTTGCCGATTTTCGTCAGAAGCGCAAGGGCGTTGGGCGAGACGTCGACCTCCTCCTCGGCGGCTCTGATGGCTAGGATCTGACGAATTTCGTCGCTGTCGTAAGCGTGCGTGGAGACAATGACGACGCGGTCGAGGAAGTCGAGGGGGAGACCGTGCGGGGAGCGGTAGGAGGTTCCGCGAATGCGGGTGTGGCCGCGGTTGGAGGCCATGATGACTATGGGGGCGAGTTCGTCCTCGAGGGCGCGGTTGATGTAGGAGAAGCACTCGATGTCGAGCATGTGGACCTCGTCGATGAAGAGCACGCCGGGGACGATTTCGGCCTTGCCTTCTTCTTTCCATTCGCCGACTTTGGTGTTGATCTGGTCGCGGACTTCGCTTCTGATCTCGCCGGTGTCGCCGGAGAAAAGAGCGAGAAAGCCTTGGGTGCGAGAATTGATGACGTCAATTTCGTGCAGGCTGACGGTGTGGATGACTTCTTTGCGTTTTTGCAATTCGCCGTCGGGGCATTGGACGAATTTGGTATCGGCGCCCATGGCGTCGTAGTCCCGTGAGCGAGCAAACGAGCGGCCCAGTTTGGTGATTTTACCGGAGGATTTGTCGATGGCGATGATGTCGCCGGCCATGACGCGTTCGCGGGACATGGAGTCGATCATTTTAGTGCCCATGTCGTAGATGGTTTCCATGTCGGTGGTTTTGATGGTTAGTTTGCCCTGTTTGTTGCCCTGGCGATAATAGCATGGTCAGTCTGAACTGCGAAGAGCAATGAAGAGGAAAAATAAACCCCGGTGACGCTTCGATCTATCTGTATCTCCACTACTTCTCCCTCAATCATTTCACTCTCCTCTTTAATGCGCACCCCTATCGATTTGCGAAAAGCCTGTGTCAAGCCTTCCGTCTTTGACATTTCCAGCGAGAATATTTCTGAAGCTGCGAGCATCGTAAACGGCGTATCTGACCCCAACGACTGAGCCATCCCCATTGCAATTGCGGTTTTCCCAGTACTGGGGGGACCAGCAATCAGAACAGCTCTTCCAGCAATTTTGCCTTCTTGGACCATTTTGAGTATGACAGCGGCCGCTTTCCGAGCTTTCTCCTGACCGACAAGCCCTTGCGAGGAGGTTCTGGGCTCCAGCGTGTCTTCATCGACTCCCAACCCGCGAATATGAGAGTGGGCCGCAACCAGGTTGAGGCCCCGGAAGTCCCTGCTCTCGGAGACGGTGGAGATAGCCTAAAGCGCTGTTAGCGAACATCGATAATATTTAATGTCTATCACTTACCGCCGCCATACTGAAATTATAAGAGTGGTGTTTGGTTTTTAACTTTTCGAACGCGGTTGAAGCTCATATGCGGGAAAATTACAAAACGGTACTTGTAATAATACAAGGGTTTTTCTGACGCGCGCTAGATCACCAACCTAGTCGCTGTTGCGCTTAAGGTAGGTAAGGTACAGTTTCCTACTCGCTTCTTTATATCTAGCGTGTAACTATACCTTACATCAACCCGCCTTGTCAGACGATGCTATTGACTGTGTAGGCTTCTAGATTCATTCAAGAGGTGACTGGTATTGTAATGGGAGGCCAAGTCAAGGAGGGCGAAGCTTTGGATCACTTGACCAGTGAACAGATAAGGTATGTATCAAGCATAGGCATGAAGCATTTGTACCGTATTTCACTGCGGCTATCCATGTAATGAATTGTGCGTGTCTATACGATACGGGAAGCTTTGGGAATACGTTGTGGGAAAACAGCTGTTCAATGTCGGTTTCGCGGGGTCCTCGCTATCTCCGAAGAGTACGTTGCTGAAACTCTTTCTTGGTTGACCCACATGGAAGATATCAATCTATTGATGGACTGCAGGCTTATGGATCCGCGCCGGTGTTTCGTTTAGTAGCAGATTCAAGCATTTCATTGCTCCCATCGAGATGTTGTGACTCGAATCTCCGAATGAATTTGGTATTCCGAGAGTACAATCAGGACTTGTTGTTATTCGTACTGTAGCTTACATTATTCTTTCGATGGATTCGTCTCCTCAAAGATTTCATTCCAAATATACATCTCTTAGAAAAAGAGAAAGTTCTGTCAGCCGAATCATTTACAATTACAGTACTGATTCGCCAGACAAGGCGAGCAGGGATCCCAGCCGGCGTTTAGCGCAACCTGTAAAGCCGTGTCGATCCCCCGCCATGATGTCGGCATTTGTGCGTCTTTCACTCCCATTGGACGATAGATTTAGGGCGCTGCATGGACGGGGATTCTCTGTCACACCTCATCTTGACGCGTGCCCTGTCACATGATTCGCTCTTTCCTTTTTTCGTTTTTCTTTGTGACGGCGTCTTCGCTTGGAAAGCTCCAATGTCTGGCAGGCACGACTCAATAGAAGAGAGCGACCCCCTTCGCGCTGATACGCCTACTCAACCCCGGCCAGCCCCATGGCGCAAGAGACCTGCCGCCGAAGACTACTTTGACGAAGGTGATAGAAAGAGAGTGGACTGTCGCTCAGAGACTTCGAAGGTCAATGACCAATCTGGAACATTCACATCATCCGATCCTCTAGTGACTGACGATCGGGGCCAGTCTTCTCCTTCGTTGGCGGCAAATGTAAATAATCAGCCCGAATCTGATATCAACACATTCACTAAACTAGAGCCACGGTTTTTGCAGACCTGGATTCAACCTGACGTCAGTGAAAAACCCGCGGTAAACGAAGAACCCTTCAGCATTCACCCCAACCGCTTCCGTGCCGATTACCGGAGCATGGAGAGTAATGAACAGATCAGAGACGTGCAATTGAGCCCAAGCAGCAGCTCTCCCCCCTTCATGAAAAACCCTACGTGGATTTCAGACGACACCAGGGGTAAGGTTCCCAATTGCTGTCAATTCTTCCTTTCGACCCCTCACACAGCAGTTGTGATCCACATCGTCATGCTTTTGGATGTTGACGACCAGCATAGGTTCTCGGCCTCGCCCTCACTTCACCGATCCAGTCGGTTCCAATCGTCCGAAGCTCGATCGTATCAACACCAGACCCGAGCCCGAGCCCGAGCGGAGACAGATCAGAATGGAAAATAGTCCTGATCGGAACATGGCTCCCCCAGCTGAAGGTCGTCGCAGTATCACCACCAATTCAATGCTTGGTGAGCGTTCAGGTACCTCGACACCTAAGAGCCTTGCCACACCGATGACTCCTGTACCGCAATCGTCTGTTAGTTCGAGCCGCTCCAAGGCAATTGCCAAAAACTTTAGCCTATACACTCACGCCGTCGTGAAAAACGCGACTCGAACGGTTCATCGTGATACAGTCAAGGCGAGACTCGAGAGGCAAAGTCTTGAGAAAGATCGATGGCAAAAACACTACCATGGCTTTGTGACCATGGGTGAAGAACAGTCCAGGCAGTTGAGAAAGTCTCAAGTCTCATCAGAGCGTTCAGAAGAGGCAATCAGGAAATTGGAAGAGATTCAAGAGAAAGCGATTGAAGGAATGGCATCGTGTATGGTGGCTGCTAGTCATGGCAAATCACCGCCCTTACTCGAGGAAGATACTCGCTCCAGGCACTTGGAGAAGGAGGTGGGGGTCCTAAAAGATGAAATTTATGGCACCATGAGGAGACTCGACGATACGGTGCAGGATGTTGCACGCATCAATCAGGACTCTACACGTACCAATCAAGACATTTCACGTGTTAATGATAAGGTGTCATTTCAGCGTAGTCGGCTGGAAGAACAAATACAAGCCATGTGTCACGACCATGTCACAAAACAGACATTAACTGCGACCGAATCCAAGATTGCTGAATCCACCGTGAATATGAGAAAGTTACAGGTGAAACATGACGAGCTCAATGATCACATCTTGAAGCTGCGTGAACAACTCAAAGCTTTACCATCAAAGAAGCACGATAAGCTTGATGATAAGGTTGCTAAGATGGAAGACCAAGTTAATAGTCTGAACAGTCTTGCATTCGATGTCAGCAAAGCAAAAGAAGACATTTTCAGAATGTCTGAAAACGCTAGCACGAAGGAAACAGACACTCGAAATCTGAAGACGAATCTTGAGTCACACATTAAAGACTTTCAGAACCTAAAGGATGATGTCACTGAGCAAATCGAAAAGTTCAAGGAGCTCAACGATTTCGTCACTGGCGATGAGAATTCCGAGGAGAAGAGCTTGACCGACATTGTGAAGGAAGGTGACAGCAAGATCACTAAGCATGCTGACGCTCTACGAAATCTTAACGATGAGCTGGGCGAACTTAATGATCTGAAGGAAGAGTTCAAAAGTCTCGGTGCACGCATGACCAAAATGGAAGCACGCCCTTCAATGCCGCCATCAACCCCTTCAGATCAGCCAAGATTATCTAGCGGTCTCAATACGGAAGTAGCGATACTTAAAGAAGAAGTTGCCAGGATCACAAGGGAGCAACAAGAAAAGGACGATATCGTGGCAGAGGAGGTCGATCGAATGGGCAATCTTCTGAACCAGAAGAATGAGGAAGTGGAGCGGCTGAGCAAGCTATTGGATAACCAAGAAGTCTCCATTAAGAACATGAACGATCAGATTTCGAACCTGAATTCGCAATCAGTTGCAGCAAAGGAGGTTGAGCGGCTGAGCAAGCTATCCGATAACCAAGACGTCTCCATCAAGAACATGAACGATCAGATTTCGAATTTGCGTTCGCACCCAGTTGCAGCAATACCTCGAAAATCAATAACCCCATCCCCACAGGTCAACGGCGTTCGACCGCCCGAGGAGCCAGTCCTTCGTCAGAAGATTGAAGAATTGGAAACGAACTTGAAGCAATTCGAAGAGTTTTCCTGGGAGAAAATGGCAACTACCGAGGTGTTCGTAGTTAGCCAGGAACAGAGATTCAACAATCTGACGACGGAGCATATGGCGAGGTCAATAATTAACCAGATGCAGAGGTTGTATCCGCCACATCCAGCAAACGTAATAGGTGAAATCAATCAAGTCAAAGGTCGTCAACAAGCAATCGAAGAGCTCTTTCGTGCATTCCTGGGTCGGCTAGAGAGACTCAGCAATTTCCTGGCTCCCACTCATCTGATCCAGGTTCAATTACACACCATACCAAACCTCCAGACGGACGTGAAGAAAATATTTGACAGTCTGGCCCAGACGGAACAGAATTCCAACTCCGCAATCAAAGAGGTGAAAGACGCAATTCAAGATCATTCCATCAAGATTGAATCCTTTGCCACGGATATCACCGCCATCAAAGAACAACAACTCTCAGCCGTCGAAACTTCCATTACCGAACTCGATGCCATGCGCACCGACATCAGAGACATCGAAGCCACCACCATCAAAGAATGCTCCAACGTCACCGGCGAAATCGCCGCCCTCAGCAAGGCCATCGAGCAAACCACCAGAAACCCCCCGCCCTACGACACCGACGCCTCCTCCCCTCCTACCTCCCGCAAGCACCGGCCCAAATCCCACCTCCTCGCCGCCGATGACTCCGACTCCTTCTCGCCCTCCTGCCAAAGGGCTGGATCTATCCGCTCTGCGGCTAGCAACGCAAAGGTCAAGTTGGCGAGTGTGACGAGTAATGGGACCGCGACGCCGACGAGAAAGTCGAGGAGGAAGAGGGAGAGGGAGAGGGGGAGTGAGGGGAGTGAGAACGATTGGCATCCGGGGAGGAAGGTCAGTCGAATTGGGGGAGACTGATTGGGTGGAGGTGAGGTGGTGGGAGGAAGGGGTAAGGGGAAAGGGTGGCTTGGTGAAGGAGGTGGGTGGTGTAGATATCTCGCTATCCGGCTATCTGGCGCTTCAGAAGCACGTCGTGCTTCTTTCTTTTCCTTTTCTTTTTCTTCCTCTCGAGACATAGATACCCCCTCACGCGTGCTCGCTACAGTCTTAGGGGTACATATTGTAGGTTTGGGAAAAGCGAACAAGCTGGGTTATTCTAAAAAATGATACTCGTATGCGTCCCGGTGAAATGCTCGCCCTTTTCGGCTTCGGGTTTGGCGCGGCCTTGCAATGCCGTTCTCTCCATCACCCTCATTCGTCCGTCGTCCCAACCGACTGATCCGCTCCTTTCATGAAACATTTTATTTTTTCTTTGTCCTCCCTTTTTTGCCTCATGTTTGCACGTTTCCCCCCCCCCCCCCCCCCCCCCCCCCAAACTTTCTGCTCTATATCCCGAGCTAAACGCCCCACTTTTTTCATTCGCCGCTCGAGATCGATGTGTAGACACGCACGATTCCTTTTGACAGAGAAACTGAACTTGCCTCTACCTTGTTTTGAGAACGTGTTCTCTGATCTCTCGGTTTCGTCGCGCTTGTTAGATCTCGGACCCAGCTGATTGATCTCTGAGGTTGTCGTGACGTTGATTCGAAGTATTCAATCTTTGATGAGGATCGTCGATAGAGATGAATTCGTCGGATCTGAGATTTGCTGCAACATGATTCAATGAGAGGGATGCCGAACTGCAACTGACAGTTGTTGCAATTACTTGGAAAGAATCAACTGAATTCGTTTGATACGAAATTTAATGTCTGATAGATGTAAAGCAGTCATCGCAGCAGCAGACGGAAAGCAAACAAAATACTAGATTATCTTCAAAGCTGTCATAGTAAATTGTTAAGGCGGCATGGAGAGACTAGCGTTGCGTTATGGATTAACCCCCTGGACCACCAAGTAGCTGGCTATAGAGAGCTATACCTTAGCAATATCGGCATCACCTACTTATCTTAAAACGACCTTCCACCCACTACCCAGAGCGCCTACTAGGGACTTAATCACGGAGATCTATAGTCTCTCCGTCTTCGTTCAACATCAATTCCTAGTACGTCCCCTTCCCCCCCACCCCCCCCCCCCCCCCCCAGAGGCAGTCCTCCGAGACACCCTCTTCGCTTGCGGCCACTTACTCACCCCGCAGCATTAAGGCCGCACGCACTCATCGACCACTGTCTCGACCATACATGCCAGAGGACTATGTGTCATGGGGACACGACGATCTAATATCGGTACTTGAGTGGGGAGGGGGAGAATGTGGCTGCGATGGTGAATGAGTGTTGTGTCAGGCATCGGTGTGAGATTTTAGGGAGAGTTTGGTGGAGACGGTGGCGGAGAGGAGGTTTAGTGATCATGGGAGACTTGTGCTTTCGTAGGGCGTGAGTCGTCGTGTGGGATTTTGAGCGAAATATGAAGAAGTCTGTAAGCGCTAGATGCTGTCCTCTTCAAGTGGGTCACTGCTTTGGCGCCTCGTGTTTCCAATATTGAGACTGACACGGTATTTAAGTGGACTTGGGTAACTTTTAATCTTCCCTGAATTGCTAGGAATTGCAAGTGCGAGCCGGGCGATGGACGTCGACTTGATCAAGTTTGTAAATTAATAGCGATTTTTGTTACGACAACTCCTGCCTGGTAAGGAATCATCTCCGTCTGTTGCTATTTCCGACTATACATCCACACGAGGGTCGCGCCGTATTTAAGGAGCTTTCCTAGTTCCGAGATAATAACCCACAACCACCAGAGAACCACGAGATACATCAAGATCGGGTGAATATTATGCTTGAGCCAATAGAGCCAAGACAGCACTATTGCAAGTCTCCCCTTGTGAGAGGCCTTGTTCAACAAAGCAAGCTGACTTGGGGAGAAGAGACTTTTGAGAACGGCACTAGTCGGACGTCGGAATTCAACAACGCCTGAGCCGTTCCATGCAAGTAAGGGTATATCCCAGGTAATCAGTCGTGGATCCGAACCATGTTCAATCAAGGTCTTGCATGTTTCGAATATTTCGCGGGTTGCAAAGGAGTCTTGCCGCCGTTCTTTATAAAGCTGGCTCAAAAACACCCCGAAGACAGTCATGTCTTGAGTTCTGGGAGGAAGGCAAAAGTGTTCGTGCGGCTGTGCACCCCGCTTTAGAAGTATCTGAACCATCCCAACAGAGTCCCTTGGTCTGAGGTAAGGTCGAGCTCCTTTGAAAGTCAGCATTGCTAAAGCATAGTATAGCAGCGGTGGCGCGGAGAATCGGTGCAGCAGTTCATGTTGTTTTTCCAACTTCTCAGTCACGTACAGTTGCAGATCATGTTGGATCGCAACGGTCAAGAAATCGTTCCAAAAATGCGGCAAGATGGAATTCGGGACTTGAGTTGCCCCAAAATACGCCGTCCAATGGCTGTATGTTCTTCCGTGCGCTGATGGAAAGTCAGGAGAGTAACACCGCTGAGCTGCGCGGTCAAAATCATCCAGCAACGCGACATCACATGAACGGTCGTGCTTCTCTAAACGGTAGGCGTGATCTAGGAATTGAGACACCAGAATGCGAAAAGAACCAGCTCCGAGCGTGGAAGCTCTAGGCTTGAATTGCCGATACGAGGGTTCAAGCCTGACTTGAGCAAGCGTTGCTCTCAATAGCGTAAGTCGAGGGTTGAAACCGTCTGAAATCCGACTCTCTAGCTTCCTCTTCATCTCCGGCCTTCTCAGGAATTCCGCAGCTGTGGCATGCAGAAACTCGACGGTGTGCCTGAGGCTGATTTCGCTATCTTGACTTGATCTAACCACGAGAAAATCCTGGCATCGAGAATTCAAACGTGTTCCGCAGGCTTCGACGAGAGCATCTACTTTAGCCTTGCTGGCCGTAGCACGGTACGCCCTCATCGAGTCGCTGTGATGCTGTTTCTCGATTTCGTAGAATGCAATTGTAAGAAGAGACAGGGGCTGTGTGGCTTCTTGGGCTAAGAGAAGGATCTCTGCAGTGGTTTCACGATAGAATTTGTCTATGTTATCAAAAGCACACTGGTAGTATGTCTCGAGATTAGGGGGCAAGTATTGAAGTCTCTGCTGTAAATCGCTTATGTTGTCTTGATTAGCAGACCCGCGCAGCAGATCGCTGACCATCAGTCGCACCCAGAGGAACACTCCTTGCGCTTTCTCGATGATCTTCTCGATAAGGTGCTTCAAACGGGGGTCTTCTCTTGCCGAGCTTGCGAATGATTGATCTTTCCCAAGTCTTTCTTTGACGTAGAGTACGATATCATTTTCGGTATGGTTTTCAAGCACTAAATGCTGTTGCATTGGTCCAAAGCTATTCTGGAACACGTTCCACGGCCGACTTGAAATACAGAGCTTGATGTTCGGCAACGTGGCCAGATCATGGAGGATGTTAATAACGTCTCCGTGCTCACCTTCATACTCATCTAGGCCATCCACAAAGAAACAGAATTTCATATCGACTGATTGTTGGGTCAATCCCCTGCAGATATCTCGTAATCCACTTGTCTTCCACGGCCTAGATCTGAGATAATAGTCGTACAGCCGAGCAGGGGCCACCGTAGGAACCAAATCTGGACACTGGCTGAGGATGTCAAACAGAATGGATCTAATCAGACCCTGCTGAGACTTCTGGAGTGAGTTCTGCATTAAAAAAGAAATAAGATGCAATGATGAGCTTCTGATTGCTACCCCAAGTTCGAAGAATCCGTAGCGTACGGGATTCGTTCGAGATGTACCGCATCAATGTAGATTTTCCAGATCCGGCTTTGCCAGATATCCAGAAGACTCCTTTCCCCACCTTCAGCCATTCCCTAAAACTCAATCGATGAGGTGAAGCTCCAAATAATTTGGTTTCCGAGAAGATCCATTCGAACGTTCTCCCATAGGCTTCTTCGATGCTGGCCTCCCTGCCAGTTCTGGTGGCAAAATCTAAGGTCATAAGAAGATTATGTATCTCATCCTCATAAACCTTTTCGACAAGAGCGGTCAATTTGCTAGTAACGACTCCGAAGTCTATTACTTTGTTTTGTTGCTTGACGGCTTGCAAATCTCGTTGCTCCAGTTGTTGATTTGTTGATCGGCTAGCCGATTCAGGAGTGACAAAATTTGAGACTGTCTCGCGCTGTCCGTTGCCAATCAGTACCTATTGAGGACATATTGAAACTTCGTAGGACATGCCTCATTATGACAACAAGATGGCGACTGATGTTTTCCTGAAGCACTTTGAGCTTGCTCTCAAGACGTTGGATTTTATCCTTGTTCCAAGGGGTCTGAGCCGAGACAGCCTTGCGGAAGCTTTCCCATTTCTTATGTGAGCCAGAGCGGCGTACGCTTCTGAAATCTTGCAAGAGACTCAAGAGTTCGCCAGCTACGACTTTACTAGTCGAGGCAAGCTCAGTCAATACCGTTTCATCTTCAGAAATTGCTTCGCCTGAAGCTGTAACTATTGGGGGCAAAAGTATTCTATCGTTCAATTGATTGATCTTGGTCGTAGAATCCTCCAACTCGGCATTTTCTTTTAGGGCACCATCCGCGGATTTGTAGATTTCGGATGCCCCTCCTATTACTTTGCTACCAAAGTCGACGAATTGAACAATGGCACTGGCCAAGCTAATGGCAGTGAGAGGATCTAACATCTTTTATCTTTGGATGGTATGGACCTTCGATCGTGAATCTCGAGATATAGCATCTGGCGCGAGTAGAGCTACCAGTGTCAAAAGCTCTTCCTCTGAAAAGCCCACAAGCACGAAGTACCTTGTGATGTCTCGTGGGTGGTAAGTGTCCATCCGTGCCATCTAGCTACTTTAGGTGGGCTATTTGACTATTTTCGCTAGCTTACGGAATTACGTAATGTCCTTGCCGATCGAGATTGCTCCCAATAACTTAACAGGTACGGAATAGACCACAAGTAGACCATAAGCGAGAAAGAGTGACCCATGAAGTAAGCGAACCACACATTCTCTTCAAGATCTGAAGTGATTAGATGTACTCTCAAATCTCGTGTTTATTTGAGAATTGTAGAAGTGTTTCAAATATTTGAATTCGAATTCGAATTCGAGAAAATAGAATCTGAGAGAGTAGCAGATCGATTTGATGATATTATGATTCAGATTGCAAACTGGTTGGACGCAACCGTTCGTGATATCGAGTATGTCCATTTCGAAGCCACAAAGCTCGCGGTCACTCTGGATGCCTTTAAGCTTTTGGGCAAAGTAGACGACTACTGCTGGGCCCCAATAGCCATCGTACTGGGCCAAGTGGTGACCTGGTATCATCAAACGACTCACAGAGTATCCCCACACGCTGATACGCTTGTCCTTGGGCGTATACTGCGGGAATTTAGACTAGTCAGCAACAGTGAAGCTCTTGGATGGTTGACTTACTCCGCAAACCAATTCTCCGCAAAGTGGCCGAAGGCTTTGGCGCTGGTGATCGAGTTATTTATTGTGCTTAAAGGGTCCTGACTCGCGAAAGTTCCCCCCAGAACAGTTGCGTTCTGCTCCGGAGCTTCCTTCAACGGATCTGCTGAGATTACGTTGCTTGTGGCGAGACCGAAAGTACCGTTGGTCAGGCTGTTGTAAGAGAAACCTGCCTGAACCGGCTGATCTATGTAAAGCGTGTTGACAGAATAGTTGGAAGACCACGGATTGATGGTGGTGCTATTGACATCAAGATTGGCATAACAAGGACCGCTCTCGCTCGAAAGTACAGCGTATGTAGATGGCTCGCCAGGCCCACCTGCTAGGTGGATTACAAGCAGAGCTGTCTTTGCATTATGACGTGCTTCGAAGTACCAGAAAAATGTACTGATATTGTAGTCGCCGACATTTCCTAGGACACCAGAGGGAAGATATACGTATCCACTATACGACTTGACACCCGGTGTGGTTTCGCAGAGATGGGTCTAATAGTGGCTAGTGGGTGAAACTGAATGGGAGATGCTATGTTCTACTTCTTTGAACGAGATATCGACGCTTGGCTGCAACTCCGATTGAAGCTTGGTAGTCCCAACTGGCGTGGATGGGCACTGGGCTGCAGCATAAAGAGACCAGAAGGCAACGCAGACGAGGGTTAAAAGAGCGCGCATAGTGCAGACAAGGAACTAAAGTCACAATTGGAGAAGAAGAAGAAGAAGAAGAAAAGGCGTAAGACTGCCAATTGCTCCTTAGGGACTCCTGTTGTATTTAGCCCAGTCCAGAATACATGAATCATAAACGCCTCCCTTCCGCGTAAGCAAAGAGTCTGCTCTAGCCGTGGCTCATACTGCAGAAACATACGCAAGCAAGAGACGGTTTCCTCCAGAGCCTCCTGCAATACGTCAGACGTTGGCCGAGTAGTGGATGAATAGCAACAAACAAAACGATGCATAGGAGAGCTCAAGCAAGATATATTAGACAGACTGGCCAATCACGGTGGACTTGGCAGGAAGACAACTAGTGTAGAACAGCCAGAATCCAAGGCATCTATCTACTACGTAGGAAACTATGTGGCACCTTCTCGTAACGTCTTTTAGTCGCATGCCACTCCCTTCGTCAGGCACTCAGCCTCCGCTAACAACCAACAGGCTGAGATGTTCGCTAGTAGTACAGTTCTACACTTCGCTTCTTCGCAGAAATCTTGCACAAAAGGTTCGATCGGTTTAGACAATTTCCTCGTGAAGGTCATGCACGAGCAATGCGAGCGTCATTGCTGTCGATGTTGATAATGATCAGATACTGTATTATTACACTCGGTTCCTTGAGCTGTACCGTATGCTGTACGCCTGTGTATCACTAGTGGAATGTACTGTAATATACAACTTACTTAGTCTAGGTAAGTATGTAAGATATTTTCTGTGAGGATATCTAGATCTTTCAAAATGCTCCTGAGAGATCTTCTACTGGAAATATTTCTTCACCTTGACGATCCTGATCATATGCCTGAAGGCTTATTTTTCACGAGATATCTAGTATGCCCATAGCCTCCGTACATCCTTGCAAAAACCCCTCAGCCGCCCTTAAAGGTATCCATGAGTGGGTTCATCCATGGATGGGTTGATCCACCGTTCGGGTGCATCATAATTTTCCTTACTTAAGGCACTCCGTAAAATTGCTGTTCTTCCAACTCACCCATACGTCCCCAAGTCCTGACCTGAGCTCACCTGGCCTCCTGATCATTTCAACAATTCCAGATGTCTACTAAACCATCATCTCTTCCCGCGCTCGATCAGTCAAAGGTCACTCGACCCTTCCGAAAGAACTCAACCTCCTTATACAAGCATGAAGGCGAAGAATATGTGCATACCAGGCATGTGAAACTGGACTTCGCTCGAGTCTGAGCTGAGTTCTTCTGATACCATCCTAGCTGATTGTGTCAAAACGCGCTCCGCTGACGAAGTGACTCAACTCTCTAGCTGCAGGAGATTAATGCGCCTTTGGGATGAGTTTGCGTAGTCTAGGGAAATCTAACATTCCCTTCCAAGCCTCCTTATCGCTTTCCTGATCCCCTCAACAATGAGCACCCATTCTTCTTGATGGATCCTCGCTTCTAAATCTTCCAGCGACTCCCCTTTTTGCATAGGTATTTCTTGGAAAACTAGACACTCTCCAGAATCGACTTCTTCGACTACATAATGTATCATACAGCCCTTTCAGGGTCAGTCTAATTCTCATGGTACGCAAGTGCGCTCGATTGAGGTGCCCAGGAAGCTCACCGTCTTCTCTATTTCTCCTTTCTGGAAAGCTTCGTACGCTCTAGAGATTGCGTTGGCACCTTTGATCGCGTTGGGGGCGGGGAGACTAGGATGGAGGTTCTTTAAAAGTTGGGTCAGCGTGAGGCAACGGGGATAGGGGAGGGCGACGCACGATTACGGGGACAGTGGCTTTTGCCATTTTATCGATGAAAGAGGCCGAGAGGACGAGCATCCAGCCTGCGCATACCACGAGGTGGGGATTTTCATGGAGGATTAGGGTAGCTAGTCTAGGCAGAGTGTCTGTCAGTAATGGCTAGATGGGGATTTCCCAAAATGTTGATTAGAGTAGTCAATTGAAAGTATCAGATTATAGGGCTATAGGTGTTTCGGTTTACCACCGAAGTCGGATTCGGACTGACTTTGAGCACAAGCTTAAGAAAACTTGGAGAGCAAAGATATAGTACGCAGAGCGCAAGTTCAATTGACGGAGGTCAAAGATATTCTTACAAACAAGATCAAACATACTCGTCGTCAAAGGCATATTTAGCAGCCTTCTCATCTCCAGGAAATTTTCCACGGAAAGAAATAATGTTATGATATGTCCATGGAATTTGCGCCTTCTTGGCCCGTTCGATACCAAAAGCATTCTTGCGATTACCTGAAAGGCATCAAAGACCGAACAACTATGGTATCGGAAGATGACAGTGCTCACATATTACACGGACAATTTTAGTCGAAGGTAAACTCTCGTTTAAACAGGCATCAATTATCGCCTGCAGATTACTTCCGTGGCCGGACAAAAGAACGACCAGCCTCGTTGGTTCTTCATGCGTCAAGGACATGGTATGAGACGATCTAAAGAAGAGATCACTTCACAGTCTCAAAGAGCCAATTTGGTCCTCTGAACTGCTCATACGTAGGGCGAGTAAAGGGGTGGGGCGGAATGGTCATTCGTCAGAGGGTGCAGCTAGGGGCAGTGTGGGCATTTTCGGTGCCAAGCCAGTTTTGCTGACTAATACGATAATCCCCAAATCATGAAGATTGAAGAAACATTGAATCTAGATGCGCTCCCACTCCTGATCGTCTACTCTACAATCTTGACTCTCCGCTCAATTCCACGTTCAGTAGGTATCCTCTGGTGCTTAGCAATTGGTTTCCGGCCTCATACTTCTCGAGCCGGCTCTCTTTTCATGGTACGCGATGTGATAAATTGTCTCCGTATGTGAACTGTATGGACTGACTGGCTTCACAAATAGGCGGACTAGGCTCTGGAGTGTTGCATGCAAGTCGACCCTCTTTTGAATATTCTAAGCAATCATAGCCCTGAAACTTTCGAGCAGCCTGCTTTGTGCGGCCAATTCTTTCATCTCAATCTTTTTCGTTCACGAGCAGTCTGGCATTCGTGATAAACATGTGTAGATGATGTTTAAGGTTGACCGCTGCGACGTCAATCTTGATGTAGTTCTGTCATGTTATGCTCTTGAACGTTTCAAATTAGCAGTGTTCTGAATAGCAGACATGGATTCGATGGACGATGATTCTCCTATGCCAGATGCCTCTGAAATAGCGTCAAGAAATGACCAATCGCGCGCCATGCGAGAGGTCCGCAGGTCGATGAATGGGGCACTGATTTCAGCGCCCCCGGCGCTGAAGTCCTCAGACGTTCCCAACGGTTTTCTAAATTTCTCGGAGAACTTAACGTCAAGACTTGGTGTTGCCCCCCAAGCGTCATCTTTCCGGGGATTCGACCACCCCTCACGCGACTCTTCTGTCTTTGCAAAAGATGTAAACGAGCAGCCTAGCACAAGCTCTTCTAGAGGTTCGACAACACCATCAGATGACGCTCGAGGTACAGACGCAGTAGCTGAAGCTCAACTGCGAAGAGGATTAGCCATGTTACGTACAGGGCTATGTTACGACGTGCGTATGAGGTATCACTGCGAGCTGGATCCACCGAAGCAGCGGGTTGATTTTCATCCTGAAGACCCCCGAAGGATCTTCGTCATCTATGATGTGCTCTGCAAAGCTGGCCTTGTTGATGACAGAGATACTCTAAAAGATGAAGAGGGTGCAAAGATCCTGGTACCTAACCCACTCATGCGCGTTTTTGCCCGGCCTGCTACGCAAGCCGAGATATGCCTAGTTCATGACAAGAAGCACTATGATTTCATAGAGAGTACCAAAGGTTCGCTCTCTGCTCACCGTTTATTTTGCGTGTTGAGCTTGGCTGACAGTTTTACAACTAGATATGACCGAAGAAACGCTCGTCCACCTCGAGAAACAATTCGATTCGGTATATTTCAACAAGCTCACTTTCCAGTCCGCCTTGCTATCTACCGGAGGGGCCATAGACACTTGCAAAGCCGTTGCTGGCCGTCAGCTGAAGAATGCTATTGCTGTCATTAGGCCTCCGGGACACCACGCCGAATGCAATAGGCCAATGGGATTCTGCATGTTTGACAATGTATCAATCGCGGCAAAAGTGTGCCAGCTAGATTTTGCAGACACCTGCAGGAAGATCCTGATCATCGACTGGTACGTGCTTATAGGCTTGTGTGTCATGGACATTATACTAAGATCAAGTGTATCATAGGGACGTACATCATGGTACGAATCTATTAGAAAATTCAATGCTACCTGAACTGACATGCTCCAGGCAATGGCATTCAGCAAGCCTTTTACCAAGACCCTAACGTCTTATACATTTCGGTTCATGTACATGAAAATGGTGAATTCTATCCTTCAGGACCGTTCGGTGATCATTATCATTGTGGTGCAGGACCCGGATTGGGAAAGTCAGAAAACCAAAAGAGTTCTTCTTGTACTCAGCTGAAGTTGGTCCTAGGAACGTAAACATCCCATGGCCTACGAGGGGAATGGGTGATGCCGATTACCTCTATGCTTTTCAGCAAATTGTCATGCCAATCGCGTATGACTTCAATCCGGATCTGGTCATCAGTCAGTTCCTCTTAGTTAGATGCAGATTCAACGCTTACTTTTTCTAGTTGCTGCTGGCTTCGATGCTGCTGCTGGAGATCAGCTTGGGGGTTGCTTCGTCACTCCAACATGCTACGCTCATATGACGCATATGCTCATGCCTCTAGCTGATGGGAGGCTAGTCGTATGTCTCGAAGTTTGTACCCTAGTTCTGAATCCACTCATTTGTCGTTACTAAATAGACGAAGGGCGGCTATAATCTCAAGTCAATCTCGAAATCTGCCTTGGCTGTCACTCGAACGTTGATGGGCGCAGCACCAGATCGAATGCTGCAAACAAAACCTACCGCATCTGGAGCTGCTACTGTACGGAAGGTCGCGGATTACCAATCCAGATTCTGGCCTTTTCTCAACTCAAGTGCAACGGAAGGTTAGATGGCAAATCAATGCCCACCGAGAGCAGTACTGACGTTGATAGCTTCACTGGCTCCGGCTGGTTACGTCCGCACGCATGGTAGCTACCTCGATGCTCCATACTTTCGTTATACCTTCTGACCCTAGCTAGATGTCGTTCGAGAACACCAGGGCGAGCAGCTATACAAAGAGCATAAGATGAATACTTTAAAGATATTCCGAAATGAAATCTCTCAATCTTTCGAGAACCAGGTCCTTGCAACGTAAGCCACAATGGTCCCTGTCTTGAGAATCCAAGTGAACCCTTCAGATAGGCCCGATTATCATCAAGCATTGCCTCTGGTAGTTATCATTCATGACCCGTAAGAGATATTCTCCTTTCCACGACTTTACAGCTTTGCTTTCAACTAATCCTTTTGGTAGACCCGAGATGTTCAAGCGCTCCAAGAAAAAGGATACCGATTTAATGGAAGCCCATGAAGCCTTCCTGGTACGCTTCCTCTGCTATACCCATACTGAAAACAAGAAATACTGACGGGTTCGAAAGGCTAATGGGATAAAGAACTACACCGACTGGGCTATCAAGCAAGGTTATAGCGTCATTGACATCAACGTCCCCAAATTTCTTACTGGCATCGATGTGCGAATTCCACCTTTCGGATCTACGTGACACGGTGACTAATGGCAGCGGTAGCCCGAGGACACTCACGAAGACAAACCTGAAGAAAAGTCAGAAGACAAGCAAGATGAGAAAACAGAAGAAAAGCCAAAGCGCATTGTCGCTCTCAATGAGCTCTTAATATACATCTGGGAGAATTACATCGAGTATCTAACCCCTCCCTTCCCCACACCTCCTCCCTTCCCCACACCTCCTCCTCTCCAAAAGCCTAACCTCTTTGAAACATCGCAGGCCCAACCCGGCAAACCCGATCATTTTCATCGGCATCGGTAGCGCATACGAAGGGATCATAAACCTCCTAAACACCCGTGGTAAGGCGCTACCCAAAAGCTGCCCCCCCCAAAAAGGACAAAAATCTCTAACCCCTGGACAAGAGGCCTTCTTCCAACGTGTCGCCGGAATCGTAAACTTCGTCGGCGGAAATCCGCTCATCCCCGTTTCGGATCAGAACGTCTATTACTTGAGCAAATGGTATAAAGCTGTATGTCCCCCCCCCTGTCCCCCTTCTTTCCACCCTCACCCCATCAATCGAACCACCAAACTGACCTCTCCCCTCAACAGAACTCCCTCCTCATCATCCCCCCCACACACGGCGTCTTCCACCTCACCGCTCCCAAGAAACCCTCAAAGCGCTTCGGCACGCTCGTGAAATCCGAGGAGAACAACCTAGGAAACATGCTCGTAGCGCATCAGGAGGGGGTGAAAGAGTTTATCGAGCAGAAAATGGCGGCGAAGGGAGGCAAGGTGAAGGTGGCCGGAGTGAAGAGGGGAGCTGAGAAGGCGGAAGAGGGGCAGATGGGGGTGTGAGTGGGATTAAGAGCGAAGGGAGTGAGTAAGGTTGGGTAGTGGTCTTTGCGAAAGGAGGCACGGGCAGTAGTTTTGGGCAGCGATGGCATGTAAATTCAAATAGGGAAGCAGTGGTTCTGAGAGGAGGGTGGTTTACGAAAAGGTATCATAAGCAATTCTTCCGAAACGCGAGGGCATACTTTTTTTTTTCTTTCCAACTCCAAGAAAGTGGAAGCAATGGTTCCGACCCCCAAAAACTTCGATTACGAGCGAGCCGGTCGCAAATTCCTTTCAAAGAACCCGCGGTATCAAGACAAATAGGGGTGCAAGCCCTTCCCTTACCAATGGTTTCAGAAAAAATCCAGTAAAAGCCGATTCTCAGTCGATTCTTCCTTGTCACTACAAAACAACCCCCAACCCCATAGTATTTCTCATCCATCATGCTTCTTTCCGTTATCCGTTATCCATCCTTCTTTTTCCTTTTCTTTTTTTCCCCCTTTTTCTTCCCACACTCAAGTCCAACAACACTGATTAATTGAACTGATGCACACACCACACACCACACACCACACAACTAAAGCCGAACCCGCCCCCCCCCCCCCCAAAAAAAACCACCGAAGCATGCATGAGTGTGATAATTTGTATAAAACGTAAAAAAGACAGACTCTCTCGAAGCAAAAATGATAAGAAGTTGAGACTAGGGCTAGCCGGGCGAATACAAAGGGGTTGTTGAGAGGAGAGAAAAACCGAGCTTTTCAATGGTACCTTAGAGAATGTGGGGTATTGAAGAAGACGATGGAGTGGGGAAAAGGTGGTTTTTGCGTGCGTGCGTGAGGGAATGACCGGGAGAAAGATTTTAGGGGGGTTCGGCATTTTCTTGGGGTTCGACAGTAAAATGGTTGGATAGGGGGTGTTTGCTGATAGGTGAATTGTGAAGGAAAGGAGATGAGGACGGGAGGACTGTTTTAAAAATACAGAAGCAAAGTTAAGTGATATTGGTTATTTAAAGATGTGCGGGCTGTAGACGCTGCTGAGTATTCGAAGAGAGTAAAGAAGTTAGACATGTTTAGAAGTGAGATATCCTTCCCATCCTCCAATCCCACCCCCCCAAAATCTCCCCCTTTCCCCTCCAGACATACTCCAATCCTCATTATCCCTCTCCTACCCCTACCCCCTTCGCCTCTCTCACACGACTTCCCCCTCCTTCACAATCCCCTCCATCTTATCCTCCACCATCTCCTTCAAAACCTTCACCTCCTCCCCTCGATCCCCAACGACCAGCGCCGCCGTCTCCACAAACGTCTCCCCATTATTCTCAAACCACTCCCCTCCCAAACCCGCGACGAACCTCTCCACTATCGTCTTTCCACCGGCGTAGCCTCCGTTGGCTGGATATGCCGTCCCGGTCAGGCTCGCGGTGCATGCCTCGTTCGTTTCGCTTGTGCACGTGAGTTCGTTGTATAGCCACATCAATTGTCCTGGGTCCAGTTTCAGCATATCCTCTACGACGTAGTAGTGTGCGATTTCATCGCCCCAGCCATCGAAGCCGTATGTGTCTTGGCGGGATCTCGCAAGTAGCTTTGTTACGTGCGGTGTGCTGTGGAAGTATGCTTGCGGGAAACCTGGTGGATGATGTGAGGCGTGGAATCGCGAGGGGTATGGGTCGTCTGGGAAACGAGCTTTGTGTCTACGCATGACGAGCGCGTTGCTGGGGCAGATGTGCGTTTGCACGACGTTGCGAAATATGGTGTACAAGTCCAGCATTTGCGCCAAGTGATCCGTTGGCCATGAACGCAGCAGAGCAGCGCGGGAGCGGATGGCTGGGGGCGACAAACGCGTTGTACGGGGGCGCATAGGCGTGTGGAAAGCGAGGCTGTAGAGCCAGAGACGGTAGCAAGCGCGGCGGAGGCGGTGACGCTCGGTGGATTTCAGCAGACGGCGGGAAGAGCTTTGCGGGCCGCGCCACTTCTGGAAGGGGTAAAGGTTCGCCCATTGGTTTGCGACGCGGCCGACGGCGAGGAGGCGTGTGAGGAGGGCAAGGGAGTGAGGAGGTGAGGGCCGCGGTAAATGCGGGGGTTGGCTAGTGTTGTGGGTGACGAGGGTCATGGCGGAAGAGAGGGGGCCAAATTGAGCTTCGGCGGCGAGGTAGAGGGTAGGGAGACGCCTGGGTAGGGAAAGGACCTTGCGGAAGCGATGGCAGGTTGATGCGAGGTTTAGGACAGATGGAATGTCGGTACAGGACTGGTAGATGTGGAGAACTAGCTCGTTGGGGAGGGCGGTGAATTGCATCGTGGTTTGTTTGTATTGTTTTCTCTTTTTTTATTTGGTTTTTTAATTTTCGGATTTTTTTGGTTCAATCTGGCTGCTCTTTCTACTCCTTCTGCTCTTCTTCCAGTGAGACCTCTTTAAGGTGTTCTCTTGATGTTCGACGTAGTACAGTGCTTACAGTGTACCAACGCCGAAAGGCAACTCAAAGAACTCAGCTAATGAGAACCCCTTCTTTGGGGCTATGGTTAGGTTGAGATGCATCGTGAGATGATCTCCACACATCTTCTCGCAAGGTCAATGTCAAGCCCTCGGGGCAGGTGATAGATTTGTACATCATGTTCGTGGTGGAGAAAGAACAATGATGGGCAGCTCGCTCTCAAATATAAATAATGATGCACCCCTGACGCGGAGATTACTAGGTGTGCGCTAAGCCAATCTCCCAGTCTCTCAAGTCTCAACTCACAGACTCACAGCCTCACAGACGACAAGACACCTTAAGCTAGCTTCACTCTGCCAGTATTCGACTAGTTTGCCTACGGATGACTTTGTGCTTGGGCAGTGGATGCTTCAATGTGCAAAAACCATTCTACATCTCAAATCCGCTTGGATCCAGAGAAGTTGCGTCAGGTACGCAAGCTCGGAGGCTTGATAGAGATCACTTGAAGAACATTTAAACTGCATAAACTGTGTTTTGAGAAGTTCTAGTTGTATTGCGGTTGCGGTACCAAGACCGAAGCATCAAATCCATTGCGTCCAGTTGACTTCAGTACTTTTCCCCAGTGTCTGCACTCCTGGCCCTCTCCGGAACAAACCTCCTCCTTCATAGCCGACTACGGACATCAGTGCTCCATCCTGATACTTATTTTGAGTGGTCGACCTTGGAAATGTAGGCTGTCAGGAAGTCAGTTAGGAGAATCTGTGCAAAATTATACATATCAAATCATACCTAGGAGGTCCAACACACGGCGGGAGTAGCCCCACTCGTTGTCGTACCACGCGACGAGCTTGACAAAATGGTCATTGAGAGAGATACCAGCCTTTGCATCAAAGATGGAGGAGTGATCGTCCCCGTTGAGATCCGTTGAGACAATGTCGTCCTCAGTGTAGGACATTATACCTTTCACCAGTCAGCTAAAACTTAAGCTAAGTCCTTAAATTAGCATACCTTTCATGGGTCCAGCAGCTGCCTTCTTGATAGCTTCCTTGATCTGGTCATAGGTGGCGGACTTCTCAAGACGGACGGTAAGGTCGACAACCGAAACGTTCGATGTTGGCACACGCATCGACATGCCAGTAAGCTTGCCATTCAATTCTGGGATGACCTTTCCAACAGCCTTAGCTGCACCAGTGCTGCTAGGGATAATGTTCTGAGCAGCAGTCCGTCCACCTCTCCAGTCCTTTGCAGATGGGCCATCGACCGTCTTCTGAGTCGCAGTGTAGGAGTGAATGGTGGTCATGAGACCTTCAATGATACCGAATTCATCGTGAACAACCTTTGCAAGAGGAGCGAGACAGTTGGTTGTGCAAGATGCGTTGGAGATAACCTCGATGTCGGATTTGTACGACTTCTCATTGACACCCATGACGAACATAGGGGCATCTGCAGAAGGTGCTGAGATGACAACCTTCTTGGCGCCACCTTTCAGATGGGCTGAGGCCTTCTCAGTGGTTGTAAATACACCCGTTGACTCGACGATGTAGTATGCGCCAGTGTCCTTCCATGGGATGTTGGCGGGGTCCTTCTCGGTGTAGAATTTAACTTTCTGGCCATTGACCACGAGGTCATTGCCGTCAACTTCGATGGTGCCTTTGAATTGGCCATGCTGAGAGTCATACTTGAGCATGTATGCCTAGATGGAGCACAATTAGTTACTCGTTCTCTAAGGAACCCACCACAGCAACATGGGGAGATTTGGTGACGAAGAGGGAAGCTAGAAGAGAACTTACAGCATACTTGGGCTCAATGAATGGGTCATTGACCGCGACAACCTTTACGGCACCGTGCTCGACGCTGTTGTGGTTTCCGAATCAGCTTTGCTTTTCTGTGGCGCAAAAAATAATTATCGATAAGGATGGTGGGGCACATACGCATTGCGGAAGACCTGGAGCAGAATTAGGACCAGCGAAGCTTCACACAAGAGCTGCATTGACTTACAATTCTTCCAATACGACCGAAGCCATTGATTCCGACCTAGAACTGTGAGCTATTAAGCTTCGATCCGTTGATGCGATTCATACCAGTGTTTCCGACATTGTGCGGTCTAGCAGACAATTAGCTATGCTTGGCCGCAATTAGGGAATGATGGTCTTACCTCTGTATAGACAGTTATAGAGTGGAGGCAATGTTTGAAAGCTTTTAGAATGATTATATCTTCCAAAGTATGGTGGTTGTAGGGTGAAATGTCTGCTGAGAGAAATTGATGGAAATGGAGGGGTTTTAATCGGCCCTATGATGCTTTCGACCTTTGGTACGTGCCTTACAACTTACAAGTGACGGCTCCGGGCGAGTTTCCGGCGAACTCCGCTCAACGACGTGACAAAGCTCAGCCCGAGCGTTGCAACTTCGACCAACGCTCCCGTATTTGGTATGCGCGATTATTTGCACACTTACTCAGGGTATGAATCATAGCTGGCGTATCTGGCGATTGACTGATATTGCTATCTTGTGACGGGCACGTTTTTCCTTGATCCATATACTCCGTACAGGTCACTCGTATGCTGTCATTGTAGGGCCTTCGGATTCGGCTTCTATCTTACTAATCCATCAGATCAAAGGGCGTGCAAGGCCGACGGGCATGAAGGATACGAACGGCGGGGACACGTTCTAAAGGACTGCTATGCTTAAAAGTTTGTTTGGCCGCAATGCCGAGTCAAGCACTGGAGAGACGCAAAGGTCTGATTCTGCAACCTCGTAAACGATATATCTGTGTGAAATATCGGCCAATGGACCCAAGTGATGCAACGTATCTGAAGACAGTCCAAATAGGTCGAAGACGGTCCACGTGGATTTGACATTGTTTATTACTTCTCGGACTGTGATAGATTAGGATCATGAACATCCGCGATCATCTCCCTTAAAACCAGGGTCTCTTTTAGCCTTGCTGACCCAACAAGAGCAGGCTGAGAAGGCAAGCAAGTCATACTGATTTGGGGAAACGATGGGCGTTATCTTACGGATAGTGCTGGAGACTGAATGAGACAGACAAAGAGGACAGCAGAAAAGAAACAGATGGTAGCAATATGTAACAAAGCTTACATCGTCTCGAATGAGAAGATGAAAGTCAACAGACGCGTAAGTAAAAGTACGGCTATCAATGCTTGTGTTTGTACAAAGAAGGAAGCGGAATCGTGAGTGAATTAGTAGACAGTGTATCTGTGCTCCCTTAAGAAAATTCCAATGATGAAATGGTGTGCTCATAGGAACGAGAATAGAAATATCAGTCCTCATATGACTGATCGAATGAGGTGCCGTATATATATTGTATGTTCAAATTCTCTATGCGTCTGTACAAAAGCCCAAGCCTGGAAAAAATTTCAAACCAAGTACCCGAGGCCCATCTTCCATTTTCCACAATCCTCTCTTTTCTCGCAGCGGTATCGTAGGCCACTACGAAGAACAGACAAGCTTGTGGGTGACAGCCAATACTTCAGGGATACATAAGCTCTTCCGTGCCGAGATGTCCGAGGGGAGAAAACTTTGGCGAGCTGTTAAAAGTACAATACAGATATTGCAGCAATCTTATTTCATAGACACGTCTATGGTTTCTTTGGTTTGCTCTGCACTTGGCCTTTACCTGTGTAACCCTGTGATGAGACTCCGGAGATGGCCTCGGTTTTTTGGTTCTATAAGAAGTAATGAGTATATGTGGTATAACATGAGTCAATAGGCAAACCCACCTTAAGATACTCGTTCGTCATCTCCTGATATTGTTGGTTCATAGTTCCTGGTGGAGGTCCGGCTTGCGATCTAATAAGCAAGAAGATCACGCCAGAGATTCCGACTGCAATCATTGTGTAGTAGAAGATGAGTCTGCCCTCTCCAGGAGGAGGAAGCGCACGGGGTCCGTGAGGCCCGAAAGCAATCCAGTATGCTGAAATCGAATTGTATTAGCTTTACTACTCTCAAGATTGATACGTAATCTATCGTGTTGCGGCTCTTTGACCAACATCGCATAGCCACATCGCGGGGCCGCCCTCGATATAGACATGCTATTGGTATGCAAACTTACCGGCCTTCTTCTCTTGTAACGTCAATTCATGCCAATCGGTCTTCATCCGATCCCTCAATGCCATCCATAGGTCCGCCTGCTCCTGAGGAGGCATCGTTTCCCATCGCTTCTCTATGCTTGCCAGTGTGGGGTTCGAAATAGCATGAGCAGATGCCTGTCGCGACTGTTTGCTTTGTGTGTCGAGCGTACATATTGGTGTAGAGCGTCGTATGGTTGCTCGGATTGAAGGACCTCGGAGTAATGAAGAGCTGGGGCCAGCTCGGGGGAATGAGCGTAGCATTGTGAGGTTGTTGTGCAGAAGACAGGAGTAGGTCGTGGCCAGATACGCTGAAAGGTTGAAATTTACAGCTCCGCGTAGCTGTCGCAGCTCAATTATAGTCGATCCGCATAAATTCTGCGACGTTGACAGTAGTCCTGGAGGTTGAGGTGGGAAAATGAGGTCGTGAATTAGCAGCTAACGGCGTTAGGTGTAGCGGCAATTCCTCCCAAACTCTTGCACGAACCGACCTCACTCTTTGCTCCTCAAGTCCCAGCTTCCACCGATTCCATTCATTCCCTCCCATATCTCCTATTGTTCTTTAGCATCAATCACAATGTTCAAGAGGCAAGCTTCCTGAACTATCTACCTTCGATGCTCCCAGCTAATCTGCGCATCCTCGGAACAGCGGCCTCGCCCGGACTCTTCGAACCGCAGCGTTTGTGAGGCCAAGCGTGGCTCGAAATGCTTTCCAACCCATAAGAAGCAATTTCGCTCCAGCGTTTAGTGCGCGGCTTGCAAGTACCAGTTCCCTCGAGGGGAAGATCTACCAAGTCATTGGTGCTGTCGTCGATGGTAGGCCAAAGACCTTCCTCGAAAGACGTGACGCTTAGTCTGCGAGCTTGGACAACCGACTGTGAGAGCCGTACTGAGTCTATAACCCTGTCGAATAGTCAAATTCGATACCGATACACTACCGCCGATTCTCAATGCCTTAGAGACAAGCAACAACGGCCAAAAGCTGATCCTTGAGGTTGCCGTAAGCTTGCCTGGAGCAAAATACAGCACGCAATGGCACTAAGCTAATTTGACGGATAGCAACATTTGGGAGAGAATGTCGTCCGGACAATTGCTATGGACGGTAAGATCCTTGACGACTACAGGCTAAGGAGGAATCAGCGCGCTGATGAACATCTTCCAGGTACGGAGGGTCTCGTCCGAGGGCGTAAGGCTACCGATACCGGCTCGCCTATTATGATACCAGTTGGACCTGGTACCCTCGGTCGTATTATGAACGTTACTGGTGACCCCATTGATGAGCGGGGCCCAATCAAGCACACCCAAAAAAAGCCTATTCACGCCGATGCTCCCGAGTTTGTCGAGCAGTCAACGTCCGCCGAGGTGCTTGTTACCGGTATCAAGGTCGTAGACTTGCTGGCTCCCTATGCCCGTGGAGGAAAGATTGGTCTTTTTGGAGGTGCGGGTGTCGGCAAGACTGTGTTTATTCAGGAGCTGATTGTGCGTGGTTTGGCATTGAGACGCTACATTCTTTTAAGACGTTGCTAATTAGGCAATCAGAACAATATCGCCAAAGCCCACGGTGGTTACTCGGTTTTTACGGGTGTCGGCGAGCGTACCCGTGAAGGCAACGACTTGTATCACGAAATGCAAGAAACCCAGGTCATCAACCTCGATGGCGAGTCTAAGGTCGCCCTTGTGTTTGGCCAAATGAATGAGCCCCCGGGAGCTCGTGCCCGTGTCGCTCTTACTGGTCTGACCGTCGCCGAGTACTTTCGTGACGAGGAAGGCCAAGATGGTATACAAATGCCTTTTTCGAAGTTTACAGTTTGAGCTAACAACATCAGTGCTCCTCTTCATCGACAATATCTTCCGCTTCACCCAGGCCGGTTCCGAAGTGTCTGCCTTGCTTGGGCGTATTCCTTCAGCCGTCGGTTACCAACCCACCCTTGCCGTCGACATGGGTCTCATGCAAGAACGTATCACCACTACGCAAAAGGGTTCCATCACCTCCGTGCAAGCCGTCTACGTGCCTGCTGACGATCTGACTGACCCCGCCCCTGCTACCACTTTCGCCCACTTAGACGCCACCACTGTGCTCTCGCGCGGTATCTCTGAGTTAGGTATTTACCCCGCCGTGGACCCTCTCGACTCAAAGTCTCGTATGTTGGATCCTCGTGTCGTTGGTGACGACCACTACAACACCGCCACGCGCGTGCAACAGATGTTGCAGGAGTATAAGTCGTTGCAGGATATCATCGCCATTCTCGGCATGGACGAATTGTCAGAAGCTGACAAGCTTACTGTTGAGCGTGCTCGGAAGCTGCAAAGATTTTTATCACAACCATTCACAGTCGCGCAGGTTTTCACAGGCATTGAGGGCAAATTGGTGGACCTAAAGGATACAATCCGCAGCTTTAAGGCTATCATGAGCGGAGAGGGTGATGATCTACCAGAAGGTTCGCATGTCCTATACCTCGTGCATAGTAGCGGTCTAACTAAAATTATGTTTTGCTAATACGATTCGCAATAGGTGCTTTCTACATGGTCGGCGATATCGATTCCGCCCGTGCCAAGGGTGAGAAGATTTTGGCAGATTTAGAAAAGGATTAAGGGTCGTGAGGTCTATGAGCTTTCAGTATGTATTCTTAGTAGATAAGGTGTAGTAGAAATCGATCGACGGCGCGAGATTCTAAGCTGTTCGCCGCGTGCCCTTTTCAATCTTTCCGGTCAGATTCTTGCTCTTATACATGTGACTATATACCACGCCGTGCACTATCAATGCGTCCCATCATAAAAGCCCCAAATATATACACCAAGACATACTCATATTCCATCATGCATCATCCAAACATATATACCCCAAGGCCATCATATTAACCCCGCAGCCTTACTCTTCTCCCTATACTCCTCGAAACTCCCCGCTGTTCCCTGTACTCCCCCACCACCACCTTCAGTTCCCCCATCTTCGTCAGGCTTATTCTTCGCATCAAATTCTTCCTCCTCCGCCGCAAGCAGCGCCTGGAACTTATGCTGCTGCCCTCTCGCCAAATAAACCGGCGCACACTCCCTTCGCGCCACAGCAGCCGTAATAAGAACGTGTTTGATGCTGGACCCAGGCGCCTCAAACATCGTCTCCGTCAGCAGCCGCTCACACACTGTCCGCAGGCCCCGCGCTCCGGTGCCCATGCCCAAGCTGCTCGCTGCGATTTCGCGCAGCGCGCCGCGCGTGAAGCGCAGCTCGACGCCGCTAAGGGAGAAGAGCTGCTCGTATTGTTTGATGAGGGAGTTGCGGGGCTCGGTGAGGACGCGGACGAGGGCGTCTTGGTCGAGAGCGGAGAGGGCGGCGGAGACGGGGATGCGGCCGACGAGTTCGGGGATGAGGCCGTAGGTTTGGAGGTCGGTGGGTTCGACGAGGTCGAGAGGGTTGTATTCTCGTGGGGTGCCGGAGGGGGAGGGGGTGGCGGTTGTGAAGAAGGGGAGGTGTTTTTCGAAGAGTTTGGATTCGGAGGAGTTGGGGGGAACGGTGATGGTGGTAGGATTGTTGGTGTTGTTTGACGAGGAAGAGGGGGAGCGGATGGTGTTGTTGAAGCCGATGGAGCCTTTGGCGATGCGGTTGAGGATGACTTTTTGGAGGCCGACAAAGGCGCCGGCGAAGATGAAGAGGATGTTGTCGGTGCGGACGTTGTAGGTTTCGGGCTTGGAGGGGCCGGAAGAGGTGTTGTTGGGACTGGAAGAGGAGGAAGTGGGACCGCCCATTACGCCGCCTGAGAGAGGGCTGTTGGTTGGGTAGGTCGTTGTAGATGAGGAACCGGGGCTGCCACTGCGCGAAGAGGTGGATTTCTCTTGCTTGGCTTGGATTTGGAGGGTAGTGCCTTCGATTATCTTTAGCAACGCTTGCTGAACGCCCTCACCGCCCACGTCTTTGCCGTGGCTAACTTTTGTAGTGCTAATTTTGTCGACTTCATCTAGGCAGATGATTCCTCGTTCTGCGGCGGCAACGTCGTAGTTTGCGGCTGCGAGAAGCCGTTGGACGCAGATTTCGGCGTCTTCGCCGATGTAGCCGGCTTGAGTGAAGGGAGTGCAATCCGACATGCTGAAGGGTACGGCGAGGACACGAGCGAGGGTTTTGGCCATAAGGGTCTTTCCCACACCAGATGGGCCTAGTAGGAGGATGTTGGCTTTATCAAGGGTAAGCGGCGAGGAGTCTAGAATGGGTCCTCCTATGGGTGGACCCGGTGGGTGTAAGTGGATGGTCTGCTGGTGGCCTGGGTATTCATCTAGGTCAGGGGTTTAGCCTATGAAACCGTGGGTGGTGCTTGTCTCTGTACCTTCCAACGGATGACCCTTAGCCATTTCTCTTCGTAGACGCTGCTGCAATAAAGCCTGCTCCTCTTCCTCCTGCCGTAGAGAATCTTGTATCCTTTGATAATGATTATACACCGCTACACTCAGAACCTTTTTAGCCCTTTCCTGGCCCACAACGAACTGATCCAAGTGCTGTTTGAGAACTTTTGGAGTCAACTTTGGCGCTCCCAAGACAGAGGCGCCACCAAGTGGCCCTGTCGTCCTCTCATTGGGCTCATAGCTGCCGGTGAAAGGCTGACTGGTAAAGTCGGAGCGGTGGAATTGCGAAGATGAGCTGGCGGTCGTGGAAGTGGCAAAAGACCGGCAGATGGAGGACAAGGCTATGTATGAAAGCCGAACCTGGGCTGCAGGATGCCGGGTGGCCATGGAAGGTGATGCCATTTATTGCAGCGATTCTCCAGCTGCTCATCGAGGACCTGGGCAAGTTGACATGGGCATCGGCTTGATGTGTCTGCTAAGTACACAGCGCAAAGATTCGTGAAAGCCCCTGCCACCGCGACCGAGGTGCCTCCAACCTCACAACTGTCGGTGATGGTGACGACCAGCCAGAGTGAAACGATAAGCTCAAGCACGTGACGATACGAGCCTCAAGCGCCGTGTCCGCATACTCGTATACAGTACACAGTATGCACGATGACGATGATCTGCGAATATGGATGGTTTTCTGTTGGCTGTTGAGGAACTTCCGTCTCCTCTAGCTTGATGGTGGGGAACCACCCACTGGTTCAACCCCCGCGGTTTTGATACGGAGTCGGATAAATAGTGGTACTAACATCCTCAAAACCATGGTTATACTATTTCACCTTTTGCTCAATTCTTGAAATTGGTTGAAGTAACCTAAGGAGTCGTCCTGACGCTGCTCTTTTCCAGTCGGCCAATCTGTTCAAGCAAATCAGAAAGAGCTTCCACAGGATGGCTCTCAATAAGGAATCAGATAATTCAGTCATGGGAGAGCCTGGCGGCAGCAAGGTCCCCGCCGATGGCACAGGTAAGACTCCATATTGCTTTAGTAGGACATGTCTAGCTGACATGCTTAGGTGTTGTTCAGCTTGATCCATGGCTTTCGCCCTTTAAAGACCCTCTCAGAAGCAGATATAGTCATGCCCAAAGGTGGAAAAAGACAATCAATGAGACTGAAGGTGGCCTGGAAAATTTCAGCAAAGGTTTCGAAAAGTTTGGATTCAATGTTCATGGAAACGGAGACATTACCTACCGAGAATGGGCGCCGAATGTTACCAAGGCATATCTCATTGGAGATTTTAGTACTTAGAAACTACCGCACCATCTTTAAGGAAACCTACTGACAATGGCTACTTGCTAGACAATTGGGACCGGGAAGCCACACCCATGACGAGGGGTGAGTATGGCATGTGGGAAGTCACCCTACCAGCAAAGGATGGCCATTCCGCCATACCACACAGTTCCAAAGTCAAAGTAGGTCATAGAGCCTTTACGATTCAAGTCTGAAGTTGACTCGAGGTTCTAGATATCCATGATAAAACCATCAGGGGAGCGCATTGAACGTATCCCGGCATGGATCACTCGTGTGACCCAAGATATCACCGTCTCTCCAGCCTACGATGGCGTTTTCTGGAACCCTCCGAAGAACGAGCGTTATACCTTCAAACATGCGCGTCCATCGAAACCGGCCAGTGTCCGCATATACGAGGCTCACGTCGGAATATCATCCCCAGAGCTCCGAATAACAACATACAAAGAGTTCACCAAAAATACCCTGCCCAGGATACATCATCTAGGATATAATGTTATCCAATTGATGGCAATCATGGAACATGCATACTACGCGAGTTTTGGTTATCAAATAAATAGCTTCTTCGCTGCGAGTAGTCGATTCGGTACCCCAGACGACCTGAGGGAGCTCATCGACACTGCGCATGGCCTAGGAATTGCCGTGCTTTTGGATGTTGTGCATAGCCATGCTTCGAAGAATGTCTTGGACGGCCTCAATGAGTTTGACGGTACAGACAATGTATATTTCCATGAGGGCGCTAAAGGTAGGCACGAGCTGTGGGACAGTAGGTTGTTTGATTACGGCAGTCATGAAGTTTTGAGATTTTTACTTTCCAACTTACGATTCTGGATGGATGAATACCAATTTGATGGGTTTCGGTTTGACGGCGTTACCAGCATGCTTTATACCCACCACGGTATTGGCACGTAAGTGGACCCCCTCACGATCTAGAGCATTACTGATCATGATAGCGGATTTTCTGGGGGCTATCATGAGTACTTTGGTCCAAACGTTGACGAAGAAGGAGTCGTGTATCTAATGCTCGCCAATGAAATGCTGCACCAGATATACCCAAATTGCATCACGATAGCAGAAGATGTTTCAGGCATGCCGGCATTGTGCGTAGCCTTATCACTTGGCGGAATCGGTTTCGATTACCGATTAGCTATGGCGATCCCAGACATGTACATCAAATGGTTAAAAGAGAAGGAAGACGCGGCATGGGACATGGGAGCTTTGACCTTTACCCTTACTAACCGAAGGCATGGCGAGAAAACCATCGCATATGCTGAAAGTCACGACCAAGCGTAGGTCTATCCAACATTAGCATATGACTTCCGCTGACAGGAGTCACAGGCTTGTCGGAGACAAATCCCTGCTAATGTGGCTTTGCGACAAAGAGCTCTACACGCACATGTCCATCCTCTCCGAATTCACCCCAGTAATCGAACGTGGCCTCTCCCTGCACAAACTGATCCGCCTCATCACCCATGGCCTCGGCGGCGAAGGCTACCTCAACTTCGAAGGCAACGAATTCGGTCACCCGGAATGGCTCGACTTCCCGCGCGAAGGCAACGACAATAGCTTCTGGTACGCCCGGCGCCAATTCAACCTCGCCGACGATCACATGCTGCGCTACAGATTCCTGAACGAGTTTGACGCCAAGATGCAATGGACCGAGGAAAAGTACGGCTGGCTGCACTCCGAGCAGGCGTATATAAGCTTGCGGAACGAACAGGATAAAGTCGTTGTCTTTGAGCGCGCGGGACTGCTGTGGATCTTCAACTTTCATCCCACGCAGAGCTTCGCAGATTACCGCGTCGGCGTGCAGCAGAGCGGCACATATCAGATTGTGCTTGATTCCGATGACGTGGCGTTTGGCGGCTTTGGGAGGAATGCGAAGGGGACGAGGTTCTTCACGACGCCGTTTGAGTGGAATGGGAGGAAGAATTTCATTCAGGTCTATATTCCGACGAGGACTGCTATTGTGAGTCTTGACGGTCCCGCTGTTTGAGACTTTTGAGAGATGCTGACAGGGATGTGGCCGCAGGTTCTGGCGTTGGAGTCGACGTTGTGATTGGGGGTGGGTGGTGGGGGGTGGTAGAGAGAAGGGATAGGGTGGTTGGTGCTTTGCGTTGCGTTGCGTTCAGAAGAGACGTGTGGGGAGAAGGCAGATGGCATTGGAGGTTCGAAACCTCTCAATGGAGGTGCCTACATAGTAAATCTAACGCACAGGGTGAAATACGTCCATAAACCATTTGCTCGCCATTTGAAAAGATCATCTGGAACACTGCTCGCCTGACATATACAAAACCCGAATTAGGATCCTTTTTGCCCTCTTCAAATAATTCGAATCTCATAGGCGACATCCACCCCACATCCACCCCTCCCCCCTTCCCTCTCCTCTCACCACGCTGCCTCACTCCCCCCTTCCTCCCCTCTTCCCCGCTTCTCTTTCTCTCCCCACTCTCTTCCCCCTCAATCCCTCTCTCTCCATATCCTCTATCTGATCTTCTCCACCCGAGCCCTATTCCAACCTCAACCCCCCCCACCTCTCCCCTCACGCCATTTTTCACCCCCTTTTCATGCCGCCTCACCCGGTCCCCATCCTGCTCCCACCTCAACTCCTCCTCCCTCTTCCCTTTCCACTCCACCACTACTCAACCTCATTAAAGCCCCCCCCCCTAACGATTCTCAGTACCCACCGCATGTAGTATCCCATAAAGCGGAAGCAATTGTTCACCCATCTTATCAGGACGACGGACTGTGTAGGAGGATGGAGGACTGCGTTGGAGAATGGAGGAAGGGAGGGGGGGGGGGGGGGGGGGGGACGGGAGAGGAGAAGGAAAACTTTCGAGGAGGAGCGGGCGAGAGACTAGAAGATTCAACGATACGTTCCGAAGTATCTTTCACAAGTCTCACAAGATAATTTCTGTATGGAAACCTGTCCAGCGTGTCCTAATCGGATGATATGGAATAAGCCATATCGATTAACAGAATGTTTGAAGAGTGTCTCTCTTCATTGCATCGAAGAAGTCAAAAGTAGCAACCTTATCCTTGGGTAATCCTCTCCTCCATCCTTTCTATTATTGCTAAATTCCTACCCCTTAACCGCCGCTTTTCTCCCCCCCTGGCACCTCCACCCTCTCTGTCACCGCATTCGCCGCATCCTCCTCAGCCCACCTCTTCTTCATACTCTTCACCCTCTTCTCCTCTTCCTTATTAAGCACATCCCAGTCGGGGACCCTATGCTTGCGGTAAAGATCTTCCGCCGTCACAATCTCAATATGACTCCATTTATTCTGATACTTATCCTTGATTTCCTGATGCCGCTCGTCCCCCGATAGCGCGCCAGTGACGATATCGAATCTTCGGAAATGCTCGAGCTTGGTCATTGCATAGCCGGCGAACCATTCAAGGAGCACTTTATCGTTCTGGGCGATAGTTTCTTTATCCACTTCCGCGTTGGTAGCGACGCCCTTTCCGACGCTTTCATCAAATGCTGAGACTTCGCCCATGAAGCACATTGGGGCCTCCGAAGTCGGCTGTTCCTCCTCTGGAGCCCCTTGTTCCATGTACTCATCTTTGAGTATGCGCCAGACCTCGCCATAGCACTGAACATAAACTTTACCATCTTCCATAGTCCTGTCGGCCTGTAACGTGAGTAACCAATCCTTGAGGCGCGGTCTACTACATAACTTCCAGGTCCGAGGTGCTTTGCTATTCAGAATGATGTGACGAAACCAGGTGAGAATTTTCGCTGCTTCGTGGGGCTGGTGTAGAAATAGGCCATCTGTGAGCAAGACAGCGGCGCCATGCGGGAATAGACGGTTCAAATGTGGGTCTGGAGCTAGTTGCGAGGGCGTCATATTGAAGTTCCACACGTTAATGTTCTTCCTGAGCACACGTGCGAGATCTGGAATGCGCCACAGGTCGAAAAAGTCCTCGTGGATCTACGATTTCTTATCAACAACCCTTCCAAGTGGGAGAAGGAACAACAATGACCTACGATAATGACACCGGCGTTAATTCGAGTTGAAAAATAGTCCCATGCGCCTTTCGTCTCATAGCTGAGTATTTCAGTTGCTTTGTTATGCTGAAGAAAGTCGATGACGGCATCGCGCTCTGTTTCTTTCGACGGAGGAAAGATTAGGAAGAAGTTATACATTTCTGTGGTCTCAGCCAACGGGGCTGGTGCTACCAGCCTTGAAAACTCGACATTATACATGTTACGGAACACTGCATTGGTATTGCTTTCGCCATCACGAACAGAAACGACGGGTAATTCATGTGTCAAGGCTGGTAAGGGTTTTTGCAACTCTTCCTCTATTGAGCCTGGTAAGACGTTTCGTGGTTCTTGTTCGGTCGAGTCTGATAGAGGCTTTTGTGGTTCTTCTTCCATTAGTCCTGGACAGGGTTTTCCCATCACAAAGCGTAAAACCGCCTCAGGAGGGCAGGTAGGAAGTTGATCGTCAAGGAAAGTCCAGTCTTCAGAGCCAGAAGGATATATTAGTATAGTGAATTTCTTCGCCATGAACAAGCCACCCGAAACATGCATTTTCAGAGTTTCGGCCATCCTACTTATGTTTTCCTCCGCTTGCGGGAATGGCGCGATATAACCAGAGGATACGGCTGGTTCGCGGTAACTAGACACAACTGGCGCTACCTAGGATTTTATTTAGCGTGAATGTTGTTAGGGGGCATGGAAGCTTTTCATACAGTGTGAAAATAGGCTTTGTAATCCTCTGCAACAATGCTGTGCTTGAACCAGACGAAAAGGTCTCGCGGAGCAGATTTGATGCCTATGAGCAGACGCTTTGCAGATAGCTCGAAACCTTTAAACCGTACGACCCCTTGGTCAATCCGATTTGGTCCAACCTTTATTGTTCCAATGACCTGGCAGGGGTCGTAAGTACTATAAGCCACAAAGTGAGGCTTTTGCGAACCGTATGTCGCAGAGGGTGCTGGGTGATGTGAAGCTAGAAATTCAGGTGTCGAAAGCTTTGATGTTTGAAATCGTGGTGTTGGAAGCACTGGTGTCGGAAATTCTAGTGCAGGAATGCCTGGTGCTGGAAACAGTGATGCTGAAGTGGCGGTTGCGCCAATTTTCTGGGTAGTCCGGTCGTCGAGTTCGAGGCTCTGCTCTTCTTGGTCGAAAGCATCTGACGGGCTTTCGACAACGTCGAATGTTGATGTGAATGTGCTATATTTGCTAAGCGAGGGCTCCTCTCTCCCTTCGGCTAGACTTTCTCGATACGTCTCAAAAGGTGGCTTGGTAGGACCTTTAGTGATAGGCGATGATACAGAAGGCTTCTTAACCACATGGAACTCTTTTGGATTTCTTAGTGTGAGACTATCAAAATCTGGAGCGCGCTCGTTCCGACCGGCTTTCTCAAATCTCCTCTTTATCGAGAGCTTACCAAACTTTTCTGGGGGTTTATCAACAGTACTCGCAGCATTCTGGAGTGGTAGCTTCTTTCCCCGTGGTCTCACGCTGGCATTCCAATTTCCAAGTATGGCTGCCCCACTGGCTTTTGGTTTTTTACCTGCGCTTTTCAATTTTCGGTCTCCTTGCCCCATCCTCAAAGGTCCTGCACCAACACTTCCCATTTGACCGTCCTTTCGATTCGAAACCGTCTTTTCAGCAGGCTTGACTCGAGGTATCATCTGCGCTATCGATACCTTTGGCTTAAGAACCCCAGAGGAATTCCGATCTTCTTGTTGGCTTTTGTTATTAGGACTCAGTCCTTTGGTTCGCTGCTCTGAAGGCTTGCTCTGATGAACGTCACTTAACAGTCCACTTTGCGTTTCAGTGGACTGCTGCGGTCGGTTAACTATAGTCAGTTGTAGTTTTTCTATCAAAGAGTCTTTGTCCGAAAAACAGTCGTTGTCTTCATGTTTCCGATTCGTACTCTCGAGATTTCCAGGTACCCTGTCCGTGGTGTCGTTGTTAGCGAACCGAAGATATTGCGGAACATCTCTTCCGCTCTTGAGATAGTCTTCCTTAAGCTTTAGCGTTTTGGCTTCGAGATCAAGAACATTCCTGTCCTTCAGGTCTTGGCTTGCCGTGCCTGTAGTACCAAAGAAGCCGAGGATCTTATGCCAGAAAGGACCTTTCACGAGTTCAAGGCCACTTCTGAGGGCTGCTTCCTCCTTGGGTGTCCATTTTCGACTTCCGCTTAGTCGCGAATTGGGCTTGGAAGATCCAGTAACGCCTTCATCAGGATTATCTTTCCCATGATTTACTGACGTAGAGGACCCTCTACGCTTTTTTAAAGGTCTATCAGGTTCAGTGTCGTCGTTTTCTTTTAGCGCCTCGCTAGAGGTGTAGTCACTATTATCTCCCTCAAGTTCAGGACTTGTTGATAATCCCAAGCGGACTCTTTTTGCTCTCCGACGTGCTTTGCGTTTTGCAGCTGCCTCTAGCCAATTTTCGACCCTAATTTCCAGAGAATTCACATTGTAAGGTAGCTCTAGGCTTCTACTTATGCGCATCTTTCGATTCTGCCAGTCGTGAAACGTCTGCTCATCTTGAAAGCTGGATGCAGGTTCCCAGGTGCACCGCTCGTCTGGGTATCCTGCCCATTTAACAAGGTACATGTTCGTTCCATCAACTACTCCCTCTGCCAATATTCCCTCAATCGGATATTCATCTTTTGACTCACTAGGAGCTGTCGAGGTGAGGGAGATTGAATCATCATCGCTCGAGGCTGGTGAGTCAATCGATTTATTTCGAGGCATGGCGTCGAGCATGTAGGGTCGGGACTTAAAATGCTGATCTGCTTTGTCTTTGCAGTGTGAAACGATGAGGGAGACTCTGGTTTCCCTGGTCCTTAACTCGGGGTTGAATCGGCAGACAAGCCCGGTCCTTTGCTAGGCGCACGTTGCAGGTGAAATTTGACGTATCCCTTCAATCGTCAGTGAAGCAGCCACCAGGATGTGCGGGCACTATTCCTATAAGGGTACGAACGATACCTATAAGAGTATGGGGGCCGGAGTTATCTGGGGGAGCTGAGTCAATATTCGTACTATCATAGGTATAGTGCCTGTATCATCCTGGGGGCTGCTTCACTGACGGTTGAAGGGATACGTCCTGCAAATAGTTTAGTACTAAATGTTACTCTTCTGGCATTAGAACAAAAGACTTCTGCCGTTGAGTGTTTTAAGTGACATGTCAAAGAGGCTCCGTATGGCCGTTGTCGTAGCTTGTACGGAAGTAAGTGGTATAGTAGAGGCGAGAGGTTTGAATTACAATATCGAACGACTAAGAGACAAGCAAGAATATGGTGTTTCTGATGTACTCAATTGAGTGGCTTGCATCAAACACACTGCAATTGTTGAAAAGGTATGGTGTTGTAAAAGAAGAACAACTCACGTATAACAGGAGCGTAGTACTATCAGTCCTACCGTGTATTCGATACAACTGAAGCGGATTGATCTGTCTGAAGTATGAGACAACGATTGATTCGTTGTCTCGGTTAAAGCTACTGATCACTTTTTAAACTCTCAAGCAGCTGGTATCTTGAATATCATAGACTAAAGAAAGCCTGGGTCACCAAACTGGGATGCTGTAAAGCTCGGTATTGGATATCATTGATCTCTAATATGATCTCTTCCAAAGCATGATTTGTTCCAACTCTTTTGATGTACGATCATTTCCTGCTCTCATGCAGAAGCCTGCATGCGTTCAGTATGCAAACTTTACCTCTCAAAGGCAGTTCAACAAGGACAAGAGGTTTAGTAGAAAGAGCGATATGAACAAGGCAAGTGTGACGATGTCTCCTGAGGGCGATGACTGCAGTCGAGTCTCCATTATTGTCGATTCATAATTTTAGGTGTTTTCCAAGAACCACTGGTGTGTAGATTGGAATATAATGCAGGAATAGTTGTCACAGTACGCTGCACTCTGCTCGACCTCAAATGTGAGTTGAAGGTCGCTTGTGCTCCGACAGTTCTAATGCCTCCTGGATTAACGGGATTGCCGCTGTCATAGCATGGACACACAGTTGAAACAAGTTGAAGAAAGCTTTTACAGCAGGCGATCAACCCTAATGGAATATTTGTAGAAGCTGAGACAATATTGTGCCTTCGTGCGTCAGAATGGTCCTCTTCTAGTAACAAGATTAAGCTATGATCCATAGGGCTGAACTCATGCTGTCTTAGTCAGGCATCAGGAAAAGAACTTGTCTCCTGTTGCTTACCACTAGTGACTCTCTGTGTGCATGGTCTCACAACATAATCAACACTCATATAATACTGGATCTTGACCACAAAAACCTATACCTTTGCGCACTAGCCAGAGATTCCCGTATCCCCTTCATCTTCACACCTATCCCCGAATACCGCAGACATGGCCAACGACGAATACGATGTATGTATCTGCTTTCTCCTTGTCAATCACACCTACTGATTACGGCTCTGTCTAGTTCCTTTTCAAAGGTACCCTCCCTTGCCTTCTCAACACCCAAGAACATCAGCCGTTATCTTTCCCCCCAAATCCAACACTAATGCTTCTCCCACATAGTCGTCCTCATCGGAGATTCCGGCGTCGGGAAATCCAACCTGCTCTCACGTTTCACCCGGAATGAGTTCAACCTCGACTCCAAATCCACCATAGGCGTCGAATTTGCAACCCGCTCCATCCAAGTCGATGCCAAAACCATCAAAGCCCAGATCTGGGATACAGCAGGCCAAGAACGCTACCGCGCCATCACAAGCGCCTACTACAGAGGTGCTGTCGGAGCGCTGCTAGTCTACGATATCAGTAAACACCAGACGTATGAGAATGTGCAGAGATGGTTAAAAGAGCTGCGGGATCACGCGGATGCGAATATTGTGATTATGCTTGTGGGGAATAAGAGCGATTTGAGGCACCTTAGGGCGGTGCCGACGGAGGAGGCGAAGCAGTTTGCCAGTAAATTATATCCCACTGTTAAAAGTGATCTCGGAACGTTGGAATGAGCTGACGGCAGAGCAGGCGACAACAATCTATCATTCATCGAGACTTCAGCCCTCGATGCAAGCAACGTCGAGCTAGCCTTCCAAAATATCCTAACAGGTTGGTCATCCGCCTCCCAACTTTCATCTACATCCCGACAAACCCCCCATACTAATATCACCCTTCCCAGAAATCTACCGTATCGTCTCAAGCAAAGTCATGGACAACGGCGACGGAGGCCAAAACCCCATCGGCGAGCGAAAAGTAATAGACGTGAGTAAATCAGCAGACACGGAGACGAAGTCGGGGAAATGCTGTTAGACTGGGGGTCATAATGGAGGTTTACTTTAGAAATGCCAGACTGTTCGTTGTGGTTTCGAGTCATGGCGTCCTTTCTATTTTGAGTCTTGATACTTGCGCATGCTGAAGGGCTACAAAGGCGTCGGCTGATACTCCTCAGTAAAGTTATTTTCCGTTAAAATGCCGCGTTTCCCATGACTGACTGTGATTGGGAGTTTGTGCTTTGGAGTGCTATCGACTACGTTGCTTGACCAGAGAAGCTCTTCCATCTCCCTCGAGTTTCCATTTCCCGAAGCTTACAGCACTCAGGGCCAATGCGAAATGGTCTGCAACTTTGAATACGTACACAGAACCGAAAAGACCGCTAGGCTGATGCGAGCATTTTCAAGAATTTTGAAAACAGAGCCGACTGAGCTTGTAAGCTCCCCTAGCATATCGCGCTGACAATGCTGGGACAGTATCTAGAGCACAATGTTCTATCAAACAACATGGCTATTGGCCGAGAAGAAGGGGCTATGTTAGGTTTATTTGTGTCTGCATAGAAACATAATCCAAATTCAGCGATTGAGGTATTTATCTTCATCGAAAGAATTTGCTGTGATAATCATTTTTCCAGTCGAAGGACTCATACTACGGTAGTAGGTCGCAAGTTTTTCGAGGTCTTCGATTTGGGCCTAATGAAGGGTGAATACGATTTTCGAGGGCCGTCGGTCGTTACTAAATATGTGAAAGGGAAAGGCTAACCTTGGTCAACTGACAAGGACTTGTAACTTGGACGCCTTCGCATCCCTGATGCTTATGTGATCGTATTGATGCGTGAGGTCCGAACGTATGATTGAACGTGGCTAAGGCATAAACCATAGCCGGGGAAGAAATAGGTATGGGGGGAGCCCACTCTCTTAGGCGCATGAAGATCGCACTCTCTGCATAGTTCTTGAAGCGCCTCGATTCGGCTCTAACGAGGCTTTAGAAACGCAATCGAGGACCGTTGATCTTTATTCACGAACTGGAAGGATATGACTAACTTTGGTCCAAGGATCAGGACTCGCGACTAGGGAGCCTTCAAGCCCTTGATGAGTAAATGACTGTACTGATGTGTGAGGTCCAAGGTATGCTTGAACGACACCGAGGGGCAATGCAGTTTCGAAGACGAAATAGCCTTCATCGAGATCCGTCCTCTTGGAGGGCTTAGGCGGCTGCAGCTCACAGTGTCTGCAGATTTCCTGGAGATCTTCGATTTGGCTCTAATGGAAGTTTAACAGGGCAATTGAAGATCTAACATTATATAATATGTGAAGAGAAGACCTACTTTGGTCCAACGAGCACGACTGGTAACTACCGAGCCTTCGCGCCCTCCGTATGTATACGGCCTTACTGACACGAGAGGTCCCAGGTATCCTAGAACGAGGGCAGACGATAATCCATAGCAAGGGACGAAGAACTGTTTGTCGGGATTGTGCATGGCAGGAATAATGAGGTCTCCATTTGGTCGACTACTTGATTCCTCTTGTGACGAGACCGTAGGATCCATTTCTGGCAGACATGCTCGCTCGTCCAATTGGCCGCTATCCAACGCGCTCTTTATCCAAGTGATAATGAATGCCCAATTCTCTTGCATCATGGTCGAAGTAATTCCGACGTCCTCCAGTTCATGACCAATCTGACACCACGCGGCTTCGTCCCCGTCTTCAGCTGACTCGATGGTGAGGTTTGATATTAGTGACTCCTCGCGCAATCCTGATTGATGCTCAGCCACGAGTTGCTCTAATAGCTTCTCTATCCGAGCCTGACCAGCGCTACATTCTTTCTCAGCGTATGTTGTATAGCTCTGAGCTTAATTCCAAGACACATACCCCAGAAGCCCAACATTGAACGATGTGAGAAGAGAACTGTTCGATATAACACGCAGTCTTATGCTCTCAACATGGTCTTTGCTCCACCTAAGCCTGTCCCAGGTCCTCTTGCTATGCGTGCCAAGACTTTTGTATTTCGTCAGGAGTTCCTCGAGCTCTTGAAGAACCCCGGCGCAAGCCGCTACCAGTTGTTTGAGATCTTGCTGCTTTGCTAGACTCATCTCTCGGTCATGGACCGCGTCTTGCACCTCTTTTAGGACCAGCTGCAAGCTGGCGACTTCTGTCGAAACAACACGAAAGTCTTCTGGCGCATCCCGACATTCTCGCCATACTCTATGTGCAAGCTGGGCGCAGAGAACAAAGTCCCCCGCACTATAGCCAAAGCTCATGGCGGAAGAGCTCAGCGATTGAATTGTTGTACAAAAAAGTAAAGGGACATAAGTGAGAAGGAAATTCTATGTTACGAACACGATGATCGTAAGCGCAGCCATCGAGAATGAAAGGAAATTATATCAACATGTAAAGCACAAGACGAGATTCGAGATTCGAGATTCGATGCGAGCGGTCGCCTTGTCAACCTTGCACAGCCTGCACATGCTGGCTTGAGCTGGCTTTCCAAAAAGCCAGCCAATCAATCGGCTCAAAAGTCTCTCTGGATTTCCTGATTTTATTTGACTCTCCAAACAGTTCGACCGTGACAAGATACGTGGATGTAAAAAGAATGTGACAACCTTTCAAGTGACGAATCATCTACCTCATCTATTGTCACGTGGTTTTGGAGCGCTCAACCAATTAAAGACAGAGCTACGAGCTCCATACTTCTTCTTCATACAGCAACCTCACCGCATCACATCCATGTCTCCACCGCCTCACTAGTAAACAGCAAGCAGATGAGGAAGATCAAACCCTCGAGTCTCCTCCGTACCAGTCACCATGTCCTGAAGTATTCCCCACCCACTCGTCAATTCCCCCACCACCCTCCAATCCTTTCGCCATGCCGCTCCCTCGCCCAGTTACAGACCACCCGCGAAATTTCCCCCGAAATATGGTTCACCAGCTCCAGCCCACCCTTGCGCGCACCTGCTGAGATCTCGCAAAGCACCAACGGCCCCCCGCCTGACGAACGAACCCTAAAACTAGGCAAAAGTACATCTTCCCGACCTCCTCTCCGAAGCCGTAACACTGACAAACACCCCCCTCAACTCCAGCCCTCCGCACACTCCAACCCCGCCTCCCCACCCTCCTCGCCTCCCCCCTGCCACAAGAAATTCTCTCCCCGCACATAACCCTCCACCTCTTCCCTTCAACCCACCCGCACCTCCCCACCGTCTCCGGCCGCGTTGCCTACCACGCCGCGCTTTGGACCGCACCGGTAGCCTGGGGCTGCGTCCCTATCGTTGGTAACGTCAAACTCGTCGTCTTGAGCGAGCGCATGGTCAAAAATGGCTCATCGCCCGCAAAAGGCGTCCTCAACGAGCGCCTCATCGTGCGCTGGAAAACATGTGGGAAACTCAAGTCCCCGTCCAACAGCCAAGATCGAGGGCCCTTGTACAACAGCCACAACAAACCCATTGACAAAATCACGGAATGGCTCGGCGTGCGCGACGCCAAAGAGGAATTCTACGGATTGTTCATTTTCGAGTTCGACGAGGAAGGGCGCATACTCACGCACACGATTGAGCACGCCGAAGAGAGCGGCAGCTGGGATAAGGCGAGTCGGGTTGTAAGCGTGACGGATTGGTTGCTTGGGAGGGCGATGGGGCGGAAGCGGGAGAACGAGGTCGTGGGCGGGTTGGTCTGGGAGTTTTATGGGAAGGGAAGGATGGGATTGAGAGGCGGAGCTGGGCGCCACAGTCAAGGCTAGGGGGGGAGGGCGAAAGTCAGGCCGAAGGAGGAGGGCTAGTGGTGGAGGTTGAGAACCAATTCGGCAGGACATGTTGAGCGGGAAAACACGCGTTCTAGAAGTGCTAAAAAGCTCGAATTTGGGAGCGAGGCGAACGGCGCTCAAGACGGCGTCCCAAGGCGGACGAGTCAACCTCCCATCCGATCATGACGAAGAGCTTTGAATATTCTCGATCATGAACGATCATGGCGAAATTGTACAATACACACCCATCAATGTACCAACAACTCTCCTCAACCATCCTCACCATCTCCCTTCTGATCTCTGCGGTCTAGTCCAGGTTGGTATATTCTAGACCGGTATTGAGGAAGTAGCTTTGATGGAGGGAAAAGTGTATACCCAAGGTTTAGCATCAGAGGATACTTTGCAAGAAATACTTGTAGAGGTTTCATGCTTCGATATTGACCGAAACCGTTCGGATGTGCTGACGGGGAATGAAAGCTCATCGCAGAATATCTCTGTTCTTCCGCTCTCAGCAGATACATATGCTCGCTCCCCCGTACCAGCCTCTCCGTCCGCTGATGTGTGAAAGCCTGTATGCTAGATACAAACGCCAGTCTACCGGTCAACCATGAACCCCTGGAACCCCTACTGCCATGACTGTGCGATTTAATGGGGTGTTGAAGAGAGAAAATAATGAAGGATTTGGGAGAACATCATTGCGCTCATGCATGCCCTAATGCTTCGCCGTGACTTTGTCCCCTGTGAGCTTCTCCACCGCTTCTTTTGCGCTGTTTGGCGATCTTCGTTAGCATCGCTCCAAGAGAAGATAGAGGAAGGAAGAGAGAAAAACTCACATATCGCCCAAAGCAACCATGCAGATCGTCTGCCAAACCCCCAGCCCAATCCTCGGGGTCACACCACGATACAGTCCCTTGAGCCCGTTATTCGAATAGATGTATTTCAGCGTCTTTCCCACCGTCAGATTCAAAGGCCGGTTCGGATCCACGGTTTTGCTCTGCATCTCGACCCGAATAACCTCAATCGGCTGATTCCACGCACTCAAGCCACCACCAAGACCGCTGGCAAGGATTTTCTCCGCGGTGCCGAGTTTCTGCCCTTCTTCTTTGCCCGTGACTCTTCGGATGCCGGATTCAGCCAGGCGGGAAAGACCGAAGCGTGAGCCCCAGTTTGTGGTTTGGCGGATTGCGACGGCGTTGACGCCTTTGTTAATGCCCCGGATGCCTTCTTTTCTGTAGATGTCCATGAAGGTTGCGAATGTGCCTGGGGGTTTGACGCCGGCGGCGGCGATCTTGTGTTTGGTTATCTCGACCGTTTTCATGCATGTGCAGAAGCCCATGGTAGCGTAGGCCTGAGCGACCCCTCCAGCCATCCCTCCAGCGATACCGGCGGTGAAGTCACGGGCGCCGAAGGAGCGGGCGTAGTATTCTGCTTCTGAAGCGACAAATAGGAGAACAGCGCCCTTTGTCGAGGCTTCGATCCAAGCCCAGGGGATGAGTCCTTGGTAGTCTATTATATTTCACCATAATCAGCAAACCACAGAAAGTCTCCTTCAGCTATCGGCCAAGGACTTACAGCCCAGTACACCTCCTCTCCCCCAAACTCTCTTCAGCGCACCAGTAAAGTTGTCCGCTCTGTTCGCAGCCATTGTTGTCTTGACCACTTCTAAAGGCTGCCCTAGTGTCGTGACTTCGAACATGTTCAATCCTGCTCCCAGTAACAGATTACTGAACTTCACAGGCTTCTTCTCGAGCTTCGGGGTTGGGTTTGCGATAGCAGTTGCCATGATAGAGGGAGGGTGCTTTCAGGGCCCTGACCATGGGAGGAGGTGCGCTTCGTTGCTTGTAGAACTTCTGGAGGAAAGGGAGATTGAAATCGTTTGAATTAACTGAGATGTCGCCGGAGCTGTTCCCTTTGAGGCAATCGGTCGTAAGACTAGGTGCCGAAGGAGATAAGGCTCCGTTCGTAAATTGAGTACCTAGGTAAAGACTCTGTGTAACACCTAACTATCGACACACAAGTGCTAATATCGCATTTCAGCAAGCGATGTTGCGAGCTTACGCCGAATCAACACCAAGGATAGATACTGTATTGCAGTTTCAGGGTCATGTTGAGTCTAACCGCTGTCAGCCAAGAGCTTCGTTGAGAGCTGCATCCTTGTCGCTACCCGACTCCCGAACTCCATCCGGACCATCCCAACTGTCTGTCTGCTTTAGGGCAAATTAGGGCACGAATCTCTTCATGGCTTCTAGTCTTCGGTCAACGAATATCGACAAGCATACGATAGCACGAGTTTACAGTATTCCAGGACTTCAAATTTGGATTAGAAACTCTAGACCGAGAGAACGCGGAACCCTTGAACTATGTGTACAGTATTGTCCATGCGTCTCTACGTAATTGCGACAGGTCCCATTACTTGCACTCATTCTGTGGAAAAATCCATTTACAATGTTGCACCCACAAGCTTCGCCCAGGCATCTGTGCTGAAAGACTTAGGCCGCTCAATAGGAGCACCCACCGCGCGGTCTATGATCAACTGGGGCAGGACACCGATGGCTCTTGAAACCCCAAAGAGTACCGTGTAGTAGCTAGATTCGGTCAAGCCGTAATACTGGAGTAAAACACCAGAGTGCTACAGCTGTCAGCGAACATCTCTTAACACGGTGATGAGATTACTTACAGCATCAACGTTGGGGTACGGGTTCTTGGTCTTGCCATGCTCGGTCAAAACACCAGGGGCAATCTTATAGACCTGGCTGACAAGCTTAAACATAGGGTCATCGGGAAGGTGTTTCAGGGCGAATTCGCGCTGAGAGACGTAGCGGGGGTCGGTCTTTCGGAGAACAGCATGTCCATAGCCTGGCACAACCTGGCCGGATTTGAGTGTAGACCAGAGGTAATCAGTAATAGCTTTGTCGCTGAGATCGCTACCAATGGCTTTCTTCATCTTCTGTAGCCAGTTCAGGACTTCCTGGTTAGCCCTGGAAAAGGGTTAGCAAATTTCGATGTGCAGGGCTGTGGTACCCGTACAATCCGTGTAGGGGACCAGCAAGACCGTTCAATCCAGCGGCCAGGGACAGCATTGGAGAACTGAGGGCACTTCCGACCAAGTGAGTAGTGTGGGCGCTGACGTTGCCGCCCTCATGGTCAGTGTGGATAGTGAGGTAGAGTCGCATGAGCTCAACAAAGTCTTTGTTCTCGCTAAAGCCGAGCTGATTGGCGAAGTTGTAAGCGTAGTCCTTGTCCTTTTGCACCGGAGGGACCTTGCCGTCCTTGAAGACATTACGGTAGATTCTTGCGGCGATTGTGGGAAGCTTGGCGATTAGGTCCATTGAGTCCTCAAATGTGTAACCCCAGTAGTCTTTCTTGCTGATGCCCTTTGCATACGCTTTCGAGAATGAGGACTCATGTTCTAGCGCTGTCACAGCGAGGGAGAATTGGGCCATTGGGTGAAGGTCGCTGGGGCAGCGATCGATGAGTTCTTCAATGAACTTGGGTACACCTGAACGAGCAGCCCATTCCGCGGACAGATCACGAACTTGTTGCTCGCTTGGAACCTCGCCAGTCAATAGGAGCCAGAAGAGACCTGAAAGATTTCAGCGTTCATCACCCAATTCAATATCCATGAATTTGACCCACCTTCTGGAAGAGGCTCTTCCCCACCTGGAGCTTTTGGTAGCAGCTTCTGGCATTCAGGGATCTGGCGCAGACCTATCAGCGAACCTAGCCCTGATGAACTTCTCCAATAGCCTTGGGACTTACAGTTTTGCCTCGGAATCGAATTCCTTCTTCTGAGTCAAGAACAGAACCCTAATGTTGCTGAGCCTTGTCCTAGTATGCTCGGCCGCCTATCAACAAACCTCCCAAACGAGTGACTTGATCCCCCGAGCACCGCCGTAGACTTGATCAAGGGTGACTTCGCCAACGACCTTTGAGCCGTAGCCTCTGTGGGTAATACAGTATTAGCTATACTCTACGAAATCCTGCTAGAAGAGACGAGAACCAACTTTCTCAGCTTTTGGATCTTCTCTATCTCGCCAGGCAGCTTCTCGGCGAAGGTTTCCTTTAGTGTAGCTGTTTTCGAGGAAGAATAGCAACGAAGACTGTTGAAACCAACTGATCGCACAGGTGATTTAGCGGGGATGAAAGACTGGCGCAAAGCTGCACTGCTATATCGTAATGCTGTTGCCATTGTTTATCAAGTTTCAGCTCTCAAATTATCTACGACGGGGAAAGAAGTGGAGAGCTCTGCGAAAGAAACAGCTCCGGAACTTTACGCCGAAAGCTGTACGGTAGTACCTAGTAAGCCGGGAAGTGCAGGGCCGAGCTAGGCCCTTTCCGTTATTCTCACCGATAGGTACAAGGTAATTTTGTTGGGGATTGCAACGAGCTGGATTGAATACTTCCAGCCGCTGGTGAATACAATGCAGACCTTGGTACCATGTACCTTATTTTTGGCATTACGGAGTATATTGTTGTTGATTATTGCGTACCGGCCTTGATATGGTAAAGTCCATAGTTCTAACGACCCCGCTGCTTCCAGCCTCATCACGTGAGTCGCTAGCGGATGAGAAGTTCTCTTGAGACATCACTTCCGCAATCGTCCTTCTCCTTCAGCCATCTCTGCAAGCAACATCAAACTTGTGTCCATCACAACCAAGAAGACATTCATCAGATAGTTCATCAAGGAAGTAGACGGAGACGCGAAAGTACTGTGACGTAGCCTTTCGAATCCTTAGTATCGTGTTCTGGAGCGTTTTGAACTCACTTTGCCCTCAACACTCGAATCTAGCTTTGCGCAGACACCAAGTCTTAGACTCGGGCGTCCTCTTTTCTTTCAATCTTTCAACAACAACCTCAACATCTGTACAACCTTAGTTTAAGCAACATATCTTTGCGCCTTTGTGGTTCCATACCACGAGGTAAGACCCACAGAGATTGAAAGTGTGTCCTCGACTGTAAAGTTGCGGCCTTGGACGTTGTTCTATGCGACAGTAGTGAGCTGGTACAAGACGGTACTGATCTCAAGCTTTTAACCATGTCATCCTGCGTAGAAGAGCTCGAGGCGATCTTGCAGTCTATGCTGGCTCTCAAAGCTCCTGGAGTTACTGGATCAAAGATCACCAACATCACTTCGCTCTGCAATGCAAACATTCAGGTAAGCTGGATACACCTTCCTCGCTCAACCATATGGACCGTTGCTGATTCCTCTGCGATTCACAGTCCGAGACCGTCCTAATCCAACGAATCTACACGCACTTCAAGAAAGCTCCCGGGACACATAAACTAGGCGTTCTCTATGTTGTAGACTCTGTAACGCGGCAATGGGTAGAACATGCACGCAAGCCTGGACAACCGTCAGGCCCTGCCGCGACCGATGGCACGTTCGCTGCCGGCGTCAAACATGTGACCGAGCTTTTGCCCTCGTTCATGAATGACATTATAAACTCCGCCCCAGAGGATCAAAAGGTACGCTTCTTAGAAAGGCCACTTAGGGCCATAGTCTGGCTGGTTTACGCTGGTTCTGTCTGTAACAGTCCGATGGCTTTGTTATATCTATATATGAACGACAGATTGAATTTCTTCCCCGTATCTAATGTGTAACCCCAAACTCACGTATCTTTTGTGTATTAGGCTAGGATCAAGAAGCTTGTTGATATCTGGGAGCGTGGAAGCACGTTTCCAAATGCGATGCTTCAAAATTTCAAAGGAAAGCTAGAATCGTCGAATTCCAATGGTAAGAATCTCCAAAATTCGAGTTGCTGCTGCACGGGCAAGAAATCTTTCAGTAATCAAGGCTTCTGATACTTTGTTGTTTCTGTAGCAATGCGTTCGACAACTCCCACAGGTACCCCTCCTAAAAACTTCATATCATTGAACGAACCGCCGAAAATCGCTCCTGCAGCTGCGCCGACACCAGATACTTCAGCGATTCTCAAAGCTCTCGCAGATATGGCGAAATCGAACACCGCAGGGCCAGGAATGCCGTCCCAGGCTAGCTCAAATAATGTATCAAATATACAGAATCCTTTTACGCATAATATGTCTTCGTCCGTAAATCCAAATCCTGCTGTACCGCCAATTACTCAGGCTGTAAGCGTACCTGGATTTGCAAATGGTGTATTGCCGTCTGTCGGACCAAGTAGCGTGTCAAATTTGCCCCAAAATTTGTTCAATGGGCAGTTGAATATGCAGCCAAATGCTGTGATTCCTCCAGGGGGGGCTTCTGTCACGCCTGAGTCTCTGCAGCAGCAGTTCCAAATCATACAAGCTCTTCAGGCTCAAAACGTGCCGCCAGATCAGTGGGCTGCCGTACTTTCTGTTCTTATGTCTAGTCAGACTGGTGCTGCACCAAACCCTAGCAACTTTGGAACCCAGCAAGGTTGGCAGCAGCCAAATGGAGGCTACGGAAGGGATGAGCCGTCACGTGATCGTAATGGGTACAATGATCAGTACATGCGGTCGCCCCCAGGCCGATATAGAAATCCTCGATCTCGTTCCCGGTCACCTCAGGGCTGGGAGAGACGTCGTGAACCGAGTCCTCCTCGGCGCCGAGATAGCCCCGTGTATGGAGACTATAGTGGAGACCCTTCAGGTCGTAATGGACGTGGAAACTACAGCCGTCAGGGGAGAGGTAGAGGCGCAGGAAACGATTATCGCCAGCGAAGCCCGCCTCCAGATCGTTTTCGTAGAAGTGCCAGTCCCCATCGTCAAGAACAAACTTTGCCGCCTCCAGGTCCTAAATGGATAGAGTACGACCGTTCTCTTGGCGAGGGTAACATCAAGGGTAAGAACCGGCTGTTGAATCCTGAAAACCAAAGCTCACACTTATCCAGTATTAAGCAGAACGTTGTTTGTTGGCGGCGTCACGTAAGCCGAATTCATGCTCAGTTCCAATTTAATCAATTCTGACCCAGTGTAGATCATCTGAGGAGGCCTTGCGCGCTATTTTCTCGGCGTTTGGGTTGGTTCAAACATGCATTGTCAATGTCGACAAACGCCACGCCTTTGTAAAGATGATTACCCGTTCAGATGCTATGGCCGCTAAAGAGGGCATGGAGCGCTACAAATCGTCCGAAATGCAACTGAGAGTAAGTTGACTATTCGCCACCGCTGTCCCTCCTACTCCTACCGTGTTCGCTTCATACTGACTAATTCGACTAGACCCGATGGGGAGTGGGTTTTGGACCTCGTGACTGTAGTGACTACCAGACCGGTATCAGCATTATCCCAATCGAACGCCTGACTGATGCGGACCGCAAATGGATGTTGACAGCCGAGTATGGTGGTACTGGCGGAAAACAAATCGAGGGGGGTCTAGTCGTCGAAGAACCCGACATTGAAATCGGCGCTGGCGTCTCATCGAAGGGTATGCATCTTGAACTGCCAAGCCTTCCATTGAATATACTAACCCCCGAGCAGCAATTAGCAGACGTATGCAAACAGACAAGGGTGGGCAACAGGGTCCCCGCTCAACTCGTGACGGGCCCAATTCAACCGGTACAGCTGAACAATACCGTCCGCCTAACCAGAACGACCGTGATACCAGCATTATCGGCGTATCGCCAGCTGTACCAGGCTTTGGCTTCCAATTTCCTACGCTGCCAAACGGCGCGCCCATGTTCCCACCAGGATTTGTGATGCCTGTTCCGACAACTGCGCAGCCGCCGCCACCTGGTGCCGGTTAAGCTGTGCTACTGAAGGACTGAGATACCTTTGAGTTGGAGTTACGATCAAGGTGGGCATGACCCAGGGGAAATCGAGTCGTACTTAGCTTCAGCTTGAACTCCGGGCCAAGCTTGCAGGGTCTTTCTTTTTTTCCCCTCTATCAGCGAATCCAGCACCACGGAGTTTCAGGAGCTATGGGCGCTTACCACCCAGCAAGCCGAGTGCTTCCGCTGGGACTACTGGCTACTATCCGGCGTTCAGGAACTTACGGCATCAGACCGCTAAAGGAGAAAAGGTCGGCAGCATGGGCGATGGCTTTGAAATAAGGGATGTATGGAAGGCCTTCTAACTAGCTATTTTTTTTGGCTTGTACTCGTAGGCTAGAGAGCGCTTTTGCCAAATGCACGATACGCTAAGATGATATCGAGAGGTGCAATGTGATTCCAGTGGCTACTTAGCAGGCCTCGGGAGCTCTTGCTCTCTTGCAGTTATTGCGGCTCTCAAGAGAGCTCTTGCCACTTTTCTCTGAACTTTCTAATAAAGGAGTCTTGGGCTTTCCCCAACAGCCACCTGCCGTTCGGCACTCTGCATTTCTATTCTACCCAGCCATTGACAGCAGCATTTGTCACAGCAGCACTTACATGATATATTGGGATACTCATAGTACTTAGTTCATCATCAATGGCTGCCAGCGTTAGCACTCATGCAGGCAACTACATGCCGGAGACACACCCCAGCTCAACGCCGCCAAACTACCTGGGAGCCACCAACCCTGGCAGTCAACTGAACGGATACCATGATCCAGAGGAGATAGGCTACCACAATATAGGCCCGGTTGTTACGGAGAATGAAAAGGAACGAAGTCCGAGCGACGGTGGGGAAGATGAAGACATGGACGCCTTGATTGACGATCTTGAGTCTGAAGACGGTGCAATCAACGACGAGGCAGACGAGAAGACAGAAGCTGGGGCCGCTCGACCAGTTGCCGAAGAGCTACTGCAAACCAGCACCACGCACGGCCTGGCTGACGCCGAGGTCTTGGTGCGGAGAAAGAAATTCGGTCTCAATCAGATGAAGGAAGAGAAGCAAAATATGATACTGAAGTTTCTTGGATATTTTGTTGGACCTATCCAATTTGTTATGGAGGTATGTTTCTTGGCCAGTTTCACTCGCTTGCAATCAAGTGGACTACCACGGGTCTACGAAACCTACCTTCTCCAATTGGAAACAGAGAGAACATATATTGATATATTCGCAATAGGCAGCTGCTATCCTCGCTGCTGGTCTGCGAGACTGGATCGATCTTGGCGTTATCATTGGCCTTCTTATGCTCAATGCCTTTGTTGGCTTCATCCAGGAATTTCAGGCCGGCTCCATCGTTGACGAACTGAAAAAGACCCTCGCACTCAAAGCCGTCGTTATCCGTGGTGGAAAGATAGTTGAGGTTGGGGCCCCCGAGGTCGTACCCGGTGACATCCTCCAGATCGAAGAAGTAAACTTTGCTGTTTCTCCAGAATCCAGAATTACAGGTACTAATGGTCTAAAGGGTACGATCATATCCGCTGACGGCCGTATTGTTACTGAAGATGCCTACCTTCAAATTGATCAGTCCGCAATCACTGGAGAATCCCTTGCGGTTGACAAACACACGGGAGACTCTGTCTATGCTTCCTCGGCTGTCAAGCGTGGCGACTGCTTCATGGTAGTCACCTCTACTGGTGATAGCACCTTTGTCGGTCGCGCTGCTGCCCTGGTCAATGCATCTGCCGGTGGGAGTGGGCATTTTACAGAAGTCTTGAATGGTATTGGCAGGGTTTTGTTGATCTTAGTTGTCTTTACCCTCCTGATCGTCTGGGTTTCTTCGTTCTACAAGTCAAACGGCATTGTCCAGATCCTGGGGTTCACCCTTGCCATTACCATCATCGGCGTACCCGTCGGCCTGCCAGCTGTCGTCACTACTACCATGGCGGTTGGCGCAGCTTATCTTGCCAAGAAGCAGGCAATTGTTCAGAAGCTATCTGCTATTGAGTCCTTGGCTGGTGTCGAAATCCTTTGCTCTGACAAGTAAGTAGAAATTTTATGCTTGCCATTCCGCAACTGACAGTACTTCCAGAACTGGAACATTGACCAGAAACAAGCTGTCTCTTGCGGAGCCTTTCACAGTTGAAGGAGTCGAGGCGGAAGATCTCATGCTTACTGCATGTTTGGCCGCCTCCCGTAAGAAGAAGGGCATTGACGCCATTGACAAAGCATTCTTGAAGTCTCTGAAGTTCTACCCCCGTGCGAAGAGTGTGCTCACCAAATATCGAGTCATCGAGTTTCACCCGTTTGACCCTGTCTCAAAGAAGGTCTCCGCTGTCGTCGAATCACCGCAAGGAGAAAGGATCATTTGTGTCAAAGGTGCACCTCTGTCCGTGCTCAAAACTGTCGAAGATGACCATCCCATCCCGGAAGATATTGACGCGGCGTACAAGAATAAAGTTGCAGAATTCGCAACGCGCGGATTCCGTTCTCTGGGTGTGGCTCGCAAGCGTACCGAAGGTTCGTGGGAAATCCTTGGGATCATGCCTTGTGCCGACCCCCCACGTCACGATACTGCAAAAACCATCAATGAGGCAAAGGCCCTGGGGCTATCTATCAAGATGTTGACTGGTGATGCGGTCGGTATTGCCCGGGAGACCTCCCGTCAACTTGGTCTGGGCACTAATGTCTATAATGCGGAGCGTCTTGGCCTGGGTGGAGGAGGGACTATGCCTGGGTCCGAGGTCTACGATTTCGTTGAGGCTGCCGATGGTTTCGCCGAGGTGTTTCCCCAGCACAAGTACAACGTCGTCGAGATTCTCCAACAACGTGGTTATCTGGTTGCCATGACCGGTGATGGTGTCAACGACGCCCCATCACTGAAGAAAGCTGATACTGGGATTGCCGTGGAAGGCGCTTCAGATGCAGCACGCTCTGCTGCCGACATAGTCTTTTTGGCTCCTGGTCTATCCGCTATCATCGATGCTCTCAAGACTTCGCGACAGATCTTCCACCGAATGTATGCCTACGTTATATATCGTATAGCCCTGTCACTCCACCTGGAAATCTTCCTTGGACTCTGGATTGCAATTCTCAATCGGAGCTTGAATATCGAGCTCGTGGTCTTTATTGCGATTTTTGCCGATGTCGCTACTCTGGCTATTGCTTACGACAACGCGCCTTTCTCCAAGTCTCCAGTCAAGTGGAACCTGCCCAAGCTATGGGGTACTTCTGTCTTGCTCGGAATTGTTCTAGCCGCTGGTACCTGGATTGCGCTCACAACAATGCTGGCCAGGGGCCAGAACGGTGGGATTGTGCAAAATTTTGGCAACGTCGATGCAGTCCTGTTCCTGGAGATCGCGCTCACGGAGAACTGGCTAATCTTCATTACGCGTGCTAACGGGTATTTCTGGTCTTCAATGCCTTCCTGGCAATTGACGGTCGCAGTCCTGGTGGTCGATATTATAGCAACAGTCTTTTGTATTTTTGGGTGGTTTGTTGGCGGCCGAACATCGATTGTCGCAGTCGTCCGTATCTGGATCTTCTCTTTTGGTGTCTTTTGTGTGCTTGGCGGCCTTTACTATTTGCTCTCGGATTCTGCGGGTTTCGATAACATGATGCATGGAAAGTCACTCAAGAAGGACCGGAAACAACGGTCATTGGAGGATTTTGGTACGTTGTTCCCGTGCTTGTTGGCTTACTGAAGCTCGGCTGACATGTGGCGCAGTTGTTTCGTTGCAGCGGGTTTCTACGCAGCATGAGAAGAGCGCTTGAGCGATCATGATTACGACGGCGTGGGTTCCTTGAAGGGGATATAGAAGTACAGGAAGCGGCGGATTGATGGCATTTAGAGTGTGGGGACGGGGCTTGATTTCCCTTGGCGTTTGTTAGACTGTCAGGAAGTATTCCAGCTGTAATTAGGAGTTTTGTTTTCCGTCCAGCATTCGTTTCTCCTACCAATCTAGGGATGCTGGTTTCTTCTCTTCTATGTAAGACTCTGGTCAGGTTGATAGCAGAAACGTCCGGCATGGGTTTGTGGGGAGAATGGAAGAAATTGTTAGAATTTCGAGAGTGGTTACAATCCATCAATTTCATCTTCTACCTTATGCATTCGATTTCCTTTCCCTTGCGAGAAGTCCCCGTGAGGAACCACTTATGACACTGGCGACACCAAACCAACGACTTGTTCTTGACACTTGTGACTACGTTCTCCCAGCGTGTGAAAAGGAGGTATTGTCCATGTATTTAAAAATCAAAAGGCAGAGGATCATCCGTTATCCGGGTTACATATCACGTCAAGAGTTTCGATTCAGGAGGGCTTTTTATCGCTTTGGATACTCTGAAAGGATTGAGTGATGTGGTGTTTTCGATGGGAGGTAGTAGCGAGGATTATCACAGGTTGTGAAGGTGTTGTTGGTTTGAGGATTGGAATGGGGGAGAGCATGTCTAGATTTCTACGAGGAGATGTTGATTTCCTGGACGGGGGGTTTGAGGAGTTTGATGGGGCTTGAAGGGAGTCGGTGGAGGAGGAAGAGGGTTGAGAAAGTGTGTTTTTAGGGGGGTGGATGAGGTTGCTTGTGAGAACAAGGAGACAGACAGACTTGATGGTTGCACTTTGTTGCGCGTTTGATGAGTCAACGGGATTGAATGCACGCCCTGCTCATTGCCCCGCCCTTCTTTCAGGTGAGGAACCTACGGTTGGACTTGAGCCTGCTGATGCCTTGACCTTGTCAATTCCTTGCCAAGTGGTTGAGCGTCTGTTATGTGATAAGAAATCAATGATAGTAGTTGAGATGCTGGTTGAGGACGTTAGGCTCCACAAGTGCCAACACGTCAACCCCTATCAACTCCACCCCAATTTGTTGACCAATCTTCCATCAGAGTACAACAGCCCTTCTGGTGTCCCGGTACCAGATTGAAACCTCAAGCAATACGGAAGCCCATGACAGCGTAAACCCACGGGGTCCTCACCGACCTTGAGTTCTTCTCCGCTCTTGAAGTCGAAAATCTGGATGCATGCATCACTGGTGCCCGCCGCGATGAGATTTTGGCAAACGTCCAAACCGGGCGGTGGGATGTTCGCCCAGTTCTTGTAGGTTGGAAAGGTCATGTAGGGTGTCGTGAGGGCGCCGGGCGTGCGTTCTGCGGGGAAGCGAAGGTCGTAAACGCGGAGCTGCTCCATGCTGCTGTTAGCTTATATTTGCCTTACGGCGGCAGAATTTCTGAATGCTCAACGATCTGAGATTCAACCATTGTCAACTTGATCTTTACTGGTGAAGCCAGACGAGAATTGAAAGAATGGCGAAGTTGCGGAACAGATTTGAGGTCAGAGGGAGGTGGTGAAGTTACCTGGTGCATCAATCCAGCAACTACTATCATGTGTTCATTCAACCTCCTAACGTGGGTCGTACAACTCGGATGAAGCATGCGTGTACTCGTGCCATTGTTCCTTATGTCCCATAGACGGATCTGTCCATTTCTAGCTCCGCTGATAACAACGTTCTGATCCAGCCAGTCAACGGCTAGGGTATCAGATGACTTAAAATCGGCATGACGGTTTTGGACCCATGTGTCAGGGTTTTGTTCCACCAGAAGGATACCCTGTGTTGTAGCCACCGCGAAACAACCAACAGTAGGAGAGTTTCTAGCAGCAGATGCCCAGTATGAGGTGTCTGTTGTCGATTCTAGCACAACCGGAGGTGAATCATCTACCACTGGCGAGATATCATTCTGAGAATAGCACTCGGGTCCAAGAAATAGAGAGTCATAGATCTCAGGCGCGACGAGTTTGATCAGTGTAATTCCGCCGCCGAGGGTGGCAGCGCTGTAATCTCGTTAAGACCTGAAGCTTATTTTCAAGAAGCAATGAACTCACAGGACAGTTCGGCAGGGGGAAATACTAAACGAAGTTATCTGTGCGGCATTAGGAAAGGATTCGTGTGAGAAGATGAACGCTTGCCTTGTCCCTTAATCCATATGTTATAGGCGTATATTTCGGTACCCATTTGTTCACTTCGCCAGGAACCCACGCACTAGGTTGTAGAGTGTCAGCTATCATCGCCTAAGGAAAGAGTGATATTACGACATGGACCGAAATGTCTGAAAGAACCTAGATCAGAGATTGGACAACAAAAATGACTTTAGCCATGGCATAGTAGCATTGCGACGTGTGTAGATGGACGACGGAATGACATACTTGAGCTATGATGCCTGAACTGTGGACTGCCAGAATGATAGAATATCTTGTGAACTTACTGAAGACTGATCGCTTTATTCGTGGCACCATGCTTCTCATGAATTATAAGGCCAGTCGCTTCGTCTACCACAAACTGCGAAATCTCCAAGGGTTGCACTTCTTCGATTACGTTCCACTTTTCTAGACCTCTTGCCCAAGACTGTTGTCCGCCCGCAGCATTGGCAGATGAAATGTTACCCAATTCCCTTTGCAAACTAAACGATCCTCCCCAGGGATGTCCGAGTATGCGGGAGTGTTGAATTCGTGTATGATTTTGGGCCAAGTAAAAAACATCCCTCTTGCGTTTCTAGGAGCGAAGTGAGTCAAAGTCTAGAGGTCACAGACAGGAACAAGGAAAGTATACTAGGTAGTCTTTTCATTCAAGTAAGAGCAAGAATGATTGTTAGTAGCGTTTCGCATCTTGGAAGTTCTTATATTGTTCAAGAAGACGCTGCGTATAGCTGACGAAGAACAAAGAACTAAAAAACCTACCAGCCTGGCTTCTTTCTCAATATTGATTGCGTCTTTGGCGTATCTGGAACCTTTGGGAGCCACATGGTTCGGCTGGATCTTGAAGTATTTCTGCTTTTCCTCATCGAAGTAAAAGCCTGGTATATCCTTTGCCATGTTATGGCTAGAGCCTCGTACAGCTTACCAGACTTGAAAATCCATAAGCCAGGTACAGTTTAAGTAGACACTTAGACCGATAGAAGAGTGTAACAATGAAGACCAATGTTCAGCGTTCAAGTGAGATCATTATAATAATGGATAAAAGATATGCGTTTGAATTGTACACAACACCCAGGACTGTTGATCAATGTCTAGGAAGGCCTCGACCTTTTCTTGAAACATCTCGTAGCTTGGAGAACTTGTAGAGAAATGGCAGGTGCTACGTGTACTTGTGCCTTCTTCGTAAAGAAAGATATCTAGCTATCTCAGTGTTTGGAGATAAAGATGAGGTCTAATTGGGAATTTTCCGACAATTGCCTTACCTTGTATTTCAAGTACTCCGTACATTGAAGGCGTCATGACGAGTTTTTGAAATCGTCCATCCAAGATCATATTCCATTACATCGCTAAAAAGTAGTCTGTTTTGTCCCGATAATATATACATCTAGAATGCGAATAGACGTCTAACGAAGTGGAGTGTTTGTACAGAGATCCTGGATCAGTCCCAAGTCCGAACCCAAATCGCCAATAGAGAGTCACCATTTCACACCATCTTATACTATCCCGTCTTACATCTATACAACTTTGTTGAATGCCGGTATTAGCGTCTGTGCAAGCCAGAAACTAAACACCAATTTCGGGCCCGTCATTAACAGCTTCGGCGTCAAACCCTTGAAAAAACTTGTGAAACCTTCGTTTTTTGCCATGTTCCTGAGAATCCTGAACCCACTTTCTGGGTTCTCGAAATTTCGATTCTGTATCCGTGTCTTGATGACATCTAAGGGTGCGGATACGAGAAGGGAAGCTGAGGCACCAGCAATAGAGGCGACAAAATTCTGAAGCCAGCTAGCGGTGTTGTAGTCCGTAAGTTTGTAAATATATTCCTTTGCGAAAGCAGATCCGCCGAAGAGCTGGTGGATGGGTTAGCCCTTGTAAAGAAACAGTCGCGCAAGTAGCGCTTACAGCGAACGATCCAGGGGCATTCCTGGCAGCAGTCCAGCCAGCCCCTCGATACAGGCCCATTCCCTCATCCGCTACGATTCTGAAGACTCCTCTGCCTCTGAAAGCTTCTGGGTTTGTTTGCCGCTTGATCTTGAGGACGTCAAGAGGTAGCAATATGATCTCGCCGATACCAATTAAGCTACATGCGGAGTCAGTTCTCTTCCATCCAGACTTCTTGTCCGTTGTCCTTACCTTCCAGCGCAAGCGTTCATCATAGCCTTACCTGTGCGCTTGCCAAAAGTTCTATCGAAACTATCTCCGTGGTGTAGTGCGAGGTAATCTCTGGCGAAAGGCTGTCCGCCATATTTGTATACTCTTTGCAGGATCTTTCCACCTAGTCAGTTGGGTTCATAGTGCTCGCAGTTTGCCGGTCATTGATATAAAACGGACCTTGTATCCTGCGGCGTAACCTAGACCAGGGAAAAGAGATGTGAATTTGCGACCAATGCCTGCGCTTGCATAATCCTTAAAAATAACCGTATTGAGTCTGGAGGCAGATGTGATCTATATATAACATCAGCATACAATTATTCATCTGGTGCGGGATCCTTCACTTTCCCTTGGTTGCTCATCAACCGTTTTGCAATTGTATCGACCTGTATAGAAGATGAGTTTCAGTCGAGTATATTATGGTGGAAGACGCACAGGATGAAATATAGCAAGCTCCGCAATACCAGCAGATCCTAAAAAATTAGCCAGTGGTAGCGAGAGATCTGTGCTACGACATACCTGAACCAAGTACTCTTGCTGCTCCGGATTCCTTCTTGAACTCCATTGCTGCAGAACCAGGAACCGCGTCTACCACGGCAGGCGCCATGATAAGTGTTTCTAGCTCACACCACTGCGAAGCTCCCTTATAGTTCTAAAAAGTCAAGGTCGGGAGATTGAAAGGGAGAAGTGAGTGAGCAAGAAAATTTAAGGTCTCGATGCGCGGACATAGAGAAATTTTGGTATGTACGGAGTACGGGATACTCCGTGGACATCGGGCTAAAGAAATTCCATGCGACCCTGGTCGATTAAGCTCGGTACTAGTTCTACCCTCGGTCCGTGCCGAGAGATCCCTGTCGACTGTCGGTGATTCGGTGAACAAATTGCCAATACCACAACACACCAAAAAACTTGGCAACGGCTGCCAACCTCCCCAATTACTCTAAACACCAGCCCACCCCCAACCACACAAACACAACCCACAAACGGCATAAAACAGGCCGTGCACTCTCTGTAGTGTGCAACACATTCTTTTCGGAGATTATGTCCTGGCTTCGACGACTGTCTCGAGATCGATCATCCAAAACAGAGCAAGATTTCAAAATGCCCATCCGCCCCTCTTCGTACAACACAGACAGCCAAGGCCTAGCGTTTAAAGATACACAATACTCGAGCTCGCCCACTTCGCAAGACAAGCTTCAATCATACCGACCTTCCACCCAAGAACACCAGTACAACCCTATCAATCGACCAGCAGGCGCCTCGAGCGACGCGACCATGCGCACCGCACCCTCCAACATGGCGCCAACTCCAGACCCACTGACCAAGGCCTTCAACGACGCCATCAAACCCTATGTCGAACAAATCGACCTCCTCAGAGCCGAACTCGATGAAACCACCCTCCAAGTCCAACAACTCGAAGACGAACGCGCAGACATGCACGCATGGATCGACAAGCGTGGTCTACGAGCTGGTAAGATTTTACCCGTTCCGTATCTCCAATGGACCTTCTTCCACCCTCTTTTCATCCAATTGACCACTCACTAACCGCGCCACCCCTCAACAGACGTTCCACCCTCTATCGCCGCCGCCATGAACACCGACCCCTCTGCCGCCCAAACCCTCAACTATCATCTCGACCGCAAAATGACCGTCCTCAACCACGATCTCCACCGCCTCCAAGACTCCCTCTCCCAACACCTCCCCACCAGCACCTTCGCCACCACCCTCAGCACCCTCATCCCCTCCATCGAACAACTTTCTGCCCTGCCCGGCGGACCCCCGTTGGCATTCGAACTGTTGATAAAATTGGGTGGGAACCTGAACAGTCACGGAGGAGACGAGGGCTGGAACAACGAGGCCGATGCCGCCAGCCGAGCGGACTTTTACGGAAGGCTGGACGAAGTGATGGTGGACGTAATCAGAGGGAGATTGCAGGGAGCAGAGAACCCGCCGTGGAACGTCATAAGAGACGTCAAGCGCCTCGAGAAAACAGGTGCCTTCCTCCGCGAAAAACTCGGCCTGCAAACCTACTTCCCGCGAAGCCTGGAAGTCATGCACTACGAAGTCAAGAAGGGGGATAATCAAATGGGCGGCCAGATGGGCGGAAGGGTGCAAAGATCGCCGTGAAATTGACAACGAGGGGGTTTTTCGACGGGGATGAAGATTTTGCTTTGGAAGGTTCGCTTCTGCAGCACATATATGAAAGGGGGGATATAGGGGCGTTGGATTGCATATGATGATAATGACATAGAGATGATGAGTGACAGCTATAGCGCTGAGATAGCTTGGATAGGTGGAGGAATTAATTCAAAATGCATACGCTATGATCGTAGTCCATTCTACCAATAATGACGTAGTGTGTGAGATCTTAGTTGTGAGTGAGACTGTCGAGAAACGAGAGCGGGGAGCGAAGGTTGTTCAGAGCATGCGTGCGGCTATTGTTGGTGGGAGTGGGTTGGAAAGGAAAAGAGTGGCCTCGACAGTCTGACATCCACACCCTAGAAAGCCCCCAACGACCCCCCCCCCACCAGGCCAAGAGCATCACGACAGAATACCCCAAGGGCATCGATCGAGACAAACCCCACATGGCTCAGAGAAGAAACTCCAAAAGTCTACCGGAAAAGAATCAGCGATGGAGGCCAGTACAGATTTCGAAAGATGGAAAAAAAAAACGAAAAAACGAAAAAACGGGATTGAGTAGACGATCTAACGATTTAAAGTACATATCGCCAACCCCGCCCGCTCCCTTGGAACTGGAGGATTAAATTAATGTAAGTGAATATAATGATCCTTCGCGAAAGGTTATTGGGATATAGTGGTATTAGAAGACCCAGGAGCAGAAGACGCGCTGTGGTGGGTATGAGAACGTTTCAGAACAAGGAACAATCGGGATTTGCGAACGCGGCAGAGAATGGACATCATCCGAGAACAAGCACAAGCGCAATCGTAACCGGTAGAGCAAACATGCACCATTGAAACGCGAAGCGTGGAGATGCGCTATATTTCCCCCACAATCAGCCCAGCTGAAACTTTTATGGAACTTTTTTACCCGCTCAAGAGGAGAAAACATATGGACAATGTAATCTCTCGAGCGCCAACTTTTGAGAAAAAAGAATTCTCACAACCCATTCAACGCCTTCTGCGCCGTAAACACATCCCCGACATCGAAATTATCCACCAGCACCCCCTTGGGCGCTTGCCCGTACATGCCCTCGCAGATGGCGACCTGAGCGCCAATACTGCCTGCTCCTGTCGCCGCATTCGTTTGCGGGTCAGCGGCGCGGTCGGGGATGTCGACGCCGAAGATAGAGATGTCGAGGAAGTGGTTCACGATGTACATGCGGCCGGCGGGGGAGGCGTTGGAGGGGCGGTCGAGGGTGCATTCGGGGAAGTTGGGGTCTAAAGTGTCGTAGGGGGTCTCGAAGAAGTAGGAGAATTCGTCGAGGATGTAAGGGGTTGACGGGTTGGCGCCGGTGTCTATGTTTGAGGGGTTAGCCTGGGAGAGAGGCCTTGGTGGGGGGGGGGGGGATAGACTGACCTAAGAACACCACGAGACGGGCGCCTGCTTTAATCATGTCGCCCAGGGTCGGCCAGGCTGTGATGGCCAAGGGACTTGTCGGGGGTATATATGCGTACGATTTGATGCCGCTATTGGAGAAAGCAGTGTCGAAGAGGCTGATGTCCACGTTGTCGCCGTTTGTGAGGAGCACGGTAACTACTTCGTTTGGGTTCGCATCCAGCCAGTTTTTAATCGTCGCCAAGTACCCTTGGACGCTACCAGCATCTTCCAGGAAGCAGCTGGTGTGACAGAGGCTCAGCTGCTTGAAGGAATCTAGATGGGACTGAGCTTGGAGGAAGCGGATGCCGGCGTTCAGTTGGTCCGTGACGGATTTCGCCTGATTGTCTGAAACCGAGGAACCCACAAAGGCGGAGTCGTGGGTACCTATCTGCGAGACATTGGAGTAGCTTCGGCTACAGAGCTCTGCATAGCCGTTACATAGGGTTTCTGCGTAGGCTCCTGTGGTAATGAATGTAGCAAGAAGCAAGACCGGCTTGAGTAAAGAGTGCATGATGATAGTAGGCTATATGAGAGTGTTGCAATCCTGGTTAAAAATGATGAAAGAGATGACGAATCTAGTATGCTATTTAACAAGATACTAGGAACACGGCAAGTCATAGAAAATATGTGAATCGAATCAACAAAGGAGCCATTGTGGTAGTCACGTCTCCTTTGTCACGCGATCAATGAACAAGACCAAGGCGTGTGAGTCTACCTGCCAACATGATAGCTACATGCTACACTTACACGGGGCATTGTTCTTGAAAAGGAATGCGCAAACCAAGACTCTCTCTAGTCATGCCAACGAGTCGGCGATGTTGCTGCAGGCGCCACCGGGGTTCCGCTACTCTGAGCAACGCCGACGTAGATCATGCGTACAAGATCAAATCACCTGCTGTCTTTTGATTTGTGACATGTTCATCGCCAGCGGGAAGTAACATGAAGCATCGATATGGCCGAATAGCATTGCTATGAGCCAATGATTAGTACACGGTGTTTGAGGAGGGCGAGGATAGTTGGCTTAAGGTTTCTTATTGGATTTGAACCTGGAGTTTCGATTCTTGCACGTGACAAAGAGATCTGCAGCCGCCCGGGTCTACCCTTTGGGCGACACGACTCGAAAATCTACCTGAATGTGGCACCCATCACTGCCTGGGGCATAGTGTCCCTCTTCACGCCTTTCTTGCCTTATTCTACCTGTCTGTAGATCACTACCTAGGTAAGCTGTGGGAGAATCAACATCATGCGCATGGTACCCACAGGCTCAAAAGACGAAAACCTAATACAGTAGCAAAACAACTGCATATCGTACCATTGCTTGAGCTCGGTTGATGTCGCTCAGGAGACATGTGCCGACCATAGCCTGATCCATCAACAAATACTCTCCTATATACGAAGGCCATGCATTGCGCTAACGGGGCTGACGCAACGATCAAGAAAAGAAGAGGACACTCTTTCATCGAGCAAAGAACAATACAGCTACCTCGATGACATAGGGTTGTCCATGCAGTGGAGAGCTTGTTGGATTGATAGGAAATTCATTCAAAGGATGCTGGCTCGGTTCTTTGCAGTGTCGCCGGAAAGATCTCCTCCGAGATGACGACAACGTCGCCTGCGGCAATCATCTTCAGTAGCCAGTAGCAGTCGTTCCTTCAATCGACTGAAAAACCTTGATGAGGATGCGGAAGAGCTCGGTGTTAATCGACTGTTGTCTTAGCATCATTTTCCGTTTTTCAGTTCTTCAAACGGAAGACTGTACCTCAGCCAAGAAGCCCACTCTCATCAATGAGGTGCGGACAAAAGACGAAAGTGATATTCAAAGTACATGATCTTTTCGCTGTGTCTTCGGCTTAACATTTTCTCTCACTCGCCTGATATAATCGTACGACGGGGACCAAAACCAAATAGCGACTAATCTCTTAACAACAATCTCCGGTAGAATTGCTTCGAGCTGCGCAGGAAGTTTCCTCGACCTTGTCAGATACAAGCATTAGAGTTCCAGCGAACACGACGGATTCGCGTTATATGAGGGGACCCACCGTTGGTCTCGGAAATGCGGAGAATACGTGGAGCAGATATTTAGGTTAGCAATCTGCTAAAGTAATTTAGTCAGAACATACTTCCGAGCCAAAGGTAAAGAGCTACCGAAGAGGTAACGAGCTATATAGTAACAAAAAAAGAAATTCGTACATCGCAACGGACGCCGACTTGTTCGCACACCTCTTTTTCGTATTCGCAGGCATATTGGATTTGTTAAGCCGAAAACAAGGTCAAAGAGATTCGCCAATACGAAGGACAAGTAAGGAAGAAAACAAGTCTGGGTACGAGCTGTTGTACTGAGAAGTATAATCAAAGCGCAGGGACCGAAGAGCATTTGCAAAGAACATCTGCAGACTATTAACATTATCGGATCTTCTCGGACTGGCGTGCGTTCACTCTATCGATTAGTTAATAGCGTCTTATACTCTTTTCTCTGAGGAATCAAAAAGAAGTCCAAGGCAAGGGTAAGGTAGGTATAATACGCATAGAAAGGTAGGAGAGCTAGGAACAATTCTCGGAGGACGATCGAGGTGATGACTATGCCTAAAACGAGACGGCTAGTACCGCCATAGGGCTCTGCAAGTTGCGTAAATAGATCATCCTTGATGCCTCGATGTCTGCAGCTTCGATACCGACAGACCCAATCAAACTCTAGCAGCTTAAAATTGGGTGAGCTACGTATATAGTGATTTGCGACTTGCTATATACAGCCCTATGACCAAGCGCTTCGAAGACTGTCACAGCCTCACAGGCGTATAAACGATAGCGGACATGCACCTTAACAGTCGTCGCGCTAGGATTCGACGGTTCCCGATGATGGACTGGCTCGAATAGTTTCAACCTGGACTGGGTTTCGTGACCGTAGATGACCTCCAACGTTCGCTGGCTGCTGCACTGATGCTGGGCTTCATCCCGAAAATCATCGCAAGGGGCATCAAAGAGGCGTCAAACCTTGTATTAGCAACATACTTTATGAGGCTCGCTGTCGGTAAATAGCTGGTGATGGCTGGTAAGTTCACCGCCGATGATATAGTGAATTGTTGTCTGTCGGTACTTGGAAGCGCTCAAATGGAAACCTCAGCGTTTTGATGAATGGGCAACAGCCGGGAGTCACATTGCACGATATTCATTGCACAACCATAAGTTCTAAATAAGAGAAATACTATGAGATGGTGACGTCTTATCAGAGCCAGAACACCAACACCTCCACAAATGCAAGCAAAAGCTGCAGCCATACTGGTTGCATAAGAAACAACAAGATTGCAGACGGTAGTGGCGGTCAAGATGAAGTAGGTCGTGGTGAAGGTCCTGCACGACCTGGCGAAGAATCCTAACCGCCGGTCAAGGCACACCGGAAACGGGAATAGAGGACCAATTGATCATGATCTCTATCATCAACAGAAATGGCCTGATGAGATACTTTGAATCCATGCGTATGTGTTTGATCATAAGCTCCAAGAGAACAAATGGCGAATGGCGAATGGCGAATGGCGATTGAACTCGATTGGCTCAATGCCATAGTGAAGTCTGTTACACCGGCACTGAAAAACGAAGGACATAACGATAGACCTTGTTGTGGGGATAGACATATGGGGGTTGGGGTGAATGAAATCATCCTTTCCGACAGTGGCAACGGTCATGACACAACGTCCAACCAAGAGCATTGATCAGTCCGATTCCGTCTTATTCATGGATCAGGATTCGAAGCCCCTTGATAGAGATAACGGAGGTATGTACCACCGCAGCTGATCGATCAAGCCGGTATACCGAAACACTTCAGCGACAGATCTCATTCGACGGATTAGGATGGAAGCTGCACTATTGTACCTCCAGCTATGACTTCTTTTCCCGTCATTCAGGGTTACAGCCCCACGATGCCACACCTATTACCCCGAGACACCCCCAACGACCTTATAAGCGCGCTAATCGCTTCGGCGTATATGTTCAACCATCGAGTTTCAATTCCGACGAACCATCTTGCGCGCTCTCTTCTACTTCTTGGTACCACCGTCACACGTTTCTTGCTTCCCTGTACATGTTTCATCCCAAATGTATGCGCACCGAGCAACTCCACCCTTGGGTGCAGATTATAGGGAAAAGCCGTGCGTGGTCGCTCCGAACTCAGCCCGGTAAAACATACCTACATACTACGAATTACATACGAGCCCCTATCGGAATGTTTCATATTACTCACGATGCTATCATTTCTTGCTCGTCTCCCAAGAATCTTTCTCTGCTGCTTTATGGTGCGTGTTGTATTAGATTCCCTGCTACCTTACAGGCGTTTTGCCTACCTGGTGTTTTCATCGCATTCGCTATTGTCGTTCCCACCATCACTTCTCATCACGGTATTTGATGATTCGTAGCATCATGCTGCGGTCTTCCTTCCTTTGCTCGGCCATGGTAGCCTTCATCGCTTTTTCTTCAACTACAGCTACACCTTTCTCAATCCTAGCCTCGTCCTTGAATCCGGCCTCGTCCGTGACTTCGAACCCGTTCATGAGTCTTCCTCGCGAGATAAGCACTAGAAACTATGCCGAAAGGTATATCATCAACTGCACCGACCCCGAAGCTGCGTTTGATGTCTCATGCTGGGGCCAACTTGATCTGAGCAATTGGCTCAATAATCCAACCACAGGCTGGAACAAAGCGACACAGGTCTGCAACGCTACACAGGACTCAGCGAATTGTTGCATGCCGGGTGAAGCGTGGACAACATGCTTCTTACGTCTGGGTCATAGGTACGGAGGAGCCGATTGCACACAGATCAACGTACAAACTTGTTCACTGGACCTGTCACAAAAAACTCCCCCTGGGATCACGCCTCAAGTCCACTACGTTATGAAAAATATTTACGGTACTTGATAGTATGCCAAGTAACGATAGCTTTACTAATTCGAGTGTTAGCTATCAACAACTTCTTCACAACTTATTGGTCTGCACTTAACTACGCTGCTGGCCAAGCTGGCCTCGCGATACAGTCAATGGTTAACGAACTCGACCCACCAGCAGAGGCCGGATTCCCTTGGCTCAATATTCTTACTGCTCTTTCGTTCGGACTGGCTTTTCTGGGGGCACCAAGTATCGCAGTATCGATCTTGAGCATGGAGCAGGCGGTCAAATATGCTGCTCAGGGTCTTTTGATCAGTGTATCACAGGCCCCAGGGTTTAGTAAAGCGCTTTGGCCGGCAGGGACCGCGAATTCCAAGATAGTACAAATCGGCCAGTTGAACGATGAGCTTACCAAAGCAAGCCAGCAGATGGCAAGCATGATTAATACTGCCGTCGAGCTATTGATGTCCGACATGCCAACATTTGTCGCCTTTGCTGAAAGTGGACGATTTTCTGGCGCTCAATCAATGTCGCTGCCTGCGAAGACAGACGGTCTTGACTATGCTCTCACAACGTATTTGCTCTCCGAAACCATGTCCAAGAATGGGTGGTACGCCTGTCCGTTCCTCGGACCATATCCTACCGCTGCTTCAGTCGAGTCTACCACATCTCCCGGTTTCGCTTGTCAAATGGGGCCTAATAACGTATGCTCGGCCGCTGGCACAGATGCCGTTTATTGGAGTCAATCTACTCAGCGCGTATACACTCTCAACCAGGTGCCTCGTGATGGCCAGGAGAAGAGCCCAAATCAGCTGACGCAGGATATCGTCAAGAACGGATGGGCAGCACTGGATGTGCTGTTCGATGGGGCCTACAACTGCACAGCTGAAGGCAAAGCTGGGAGCGCAGCCATTAATTTCAACTGGGACGGGACACTTGATATCGCTTGTATCTCGCAGCTGCCGGTGAAGATCGCGTGCTTCTCTCCCTGCATAAGTCCTCTCATCAATGGGAACTGCCCTTTCCCGACAATTCAAGACCCGTGCAAGTGGTAGAACGGAGATTTGGAGATTTGAAACATGTACAGATACGACACCTTGCTTTTTCGGTTACTCTTGCGGATTGAGCATTCCAGGCGTTTTCTGCTTGCGAGCATCAAGCACCGGCGTCGTATTCGTTTTCTATTGGAAAGGGGAAGACCTTTGTCCACAGCAACATGCTGGGGCTTTTTTTTTTTTAATTTGTCGGCATTGGCTTTACCTGCTATCGACAAGCATCCCATGCATAGCCTTTGTTTGATATATACCCCCAAGTGTAACGGAGTATATAATCAAGAACAGCAGATCCAAGATCAAACGAAAGCTCTGACACGGGCACAAAGTCAAAACGTTAGAGTCTGGTGGGGATGTCAGATCGAGATGTCGTTGATATCTTCCATCCCCGCTGCATGCAGCTCTGGCCCCTGCTGCTGCATGGTTGCCCTCCCCGGCAGCCTGCAGGCCCCCTTGAAGATACATGAATTTCCTCAAAAGGAACCAAAATTGCACTCCTCCACCCCCCCCCTAGCCCAGTCAATCGCTCCGGCCGAACCTAACCCCGTCAAACCAAACCCAACCCCTCGTACCTATATACCAAGTAAAACAATCCCCCCCCCTCCCCACACTCTTACTACAGTAGATTAGGCGGTCCCCCAGACGGATACAGGTTTTACTCATTCATGGCCTACCAATATTCACGGATCTCAAAAAAATTTGTGGGTGATGAGCCCCTTTTTTGGTGCTATCATCTCTACACAGCGTCGTCGAGTTTGATCGTTTTTGCTGGATTTCACCCATAATTGGAAGAAAGGCCGCAGGCATGTCTTGGGCTTTTGAGAAACATATGGATAAGGTGCTTTTTTGTGGGGGGGGATGTGGGGTGGTGAGGCAGAGCTATTGTAAGGAGCTTGCTTGGTGGGAGGGAGGGGAATGCTTTCTGGGGGGGAGAGCTGGGGTGGTTTAGTTGTGTGGAGGGGGGGAAGGGGGTTGGATGGGAAGGAGGTGGGGATAGTGACGAAGGGGTAGTTGTCTGGAAAGGATAGTTGTTTGCTGTGCATTTTGAAATCGACTCTTAGGGTTTCGATCTCAAATCTTTTTCCACTACAATGCTCGTTTGCACGTCTCGAGCCGCCCTCTTTGACACCGTCCTCTGTTCGAAACTCCCAGACCTATCTCAACGAAGCTGAGATGTTCTGGACACACCATGGCGCATTGGTAAACGATAGCTATCAGTACAGGTACAAGGTTCACAGCGCAAAGCAATGTCCGCTAAATGATGGATAATAACATTGCCCCTGTTCCCCTATACCGGCAGATTAAACTTCTTGCCTTGCAGTACCCTGAAATGGAACGTCAGTGAAATCTTCAATTCCAATCGAAGACTTGGCAGTGCCAGGAATGTCAGGACTCACTTTGTGTAGTAAATCCAGAAAAAGTCCGAATAAAGAATCGTCTGTATTATGCCGGCCACCCATGGTATCTTATCCACATAGCCCTCCGCAAAGTACCGATACAGCCAATTGGGTATATACAGAGCACGGTAAAGGCCTAATGCGAAGAGATAGTGGGTTGTTATTGTCTCGGCTTCACCAGTGCGTTGGAGCATGAAAAGTTGGGGTAAAATGGCTACAGATTCAAGCCATATCGAGAAGGCCCATAGGATCTATGCCAAGATATGTCAACTTCATATATCCTTGAGAGGTGAGAATTGCGGGCGTAGCGGCGAAAAAACTGACCTCTGTGGGCTGGTATTTGTAGGGGAAAAGGATCGCTAGGACTGCTGCACCACCCAGCAGGTACTGGACCTTGAAAGTATCGATATTGGGATCATGGGTTGGCTTGTAGTCGTTGAGCATCAAGTACACGGTGTACGCAGAGGACGCCAGGAAAAGGATTTTGAATGTGGTATTCCAGAGAGAGCCGGAGTAAAATGTCCAGAAGATGTCTGCGCCAAAACCTTTAGTGCCATTGCAGCCTATTGAGGCACCTGTGTACGCGCACCGAGGTATCTTGTAATGTAGACAATGAGATATAGGACTTGCGACTTGAACGATATGCCCGAACAACTCTATAGAAGCTTAGCGGTGAGGCAGCTCTTGAGGGAGGGATTTTGGTAGGGCACAAACATTGGATGATCTCATTTTCTGGAGCAGAATCAGGATCGATACTAAATGGGACAAGTCCGCTTTACATGGAAAGATGGTCAGCTTTCATGTAGCATGAGAGGTCCGTAAGAGCTATCAATGAGACCATACCGGTAACCCTGAAGATGTTCATTGCGACCATGATGGCGGGGGATAGGCCCAGCAGGTGTTAGACAGTTTGCGCCAGTGGAAAGCAGTTCTGAACAAAAAAGAAGACTGTTGAAAACCTCAATGTTGTATCATTTTTGGCATTTATCGCATTCATAAGGAATTGTTGACACGCTGCAGAAAGATCACCTTGAATTTACGCGACAGGGTCGAGAAGTTCCCCGTATTCAATGCTGCGGCTTGCAAAGTGGGACAGCTCCTATTTAAGCTTCCATGCGTGATGCTATGATATATAATAATTATTGCACACAATGGTCTGAAGACTCTTTGTTCTCTATATACCTTCTTGCTCGCACCTTGAAGTCACCATGTCGTCCTTTGGTTTCCCGGACTGGAAGAAAATAGGTTGGCGTGTCGGAAAGAGACTGAAAGATATATTGGACCCTCCCACAGATACTGGACCATCCAAGGAGGAAAGGAGGGCGCAAAGACTCCGTGACGTCCTCAAGGGATTTGCATACTTTGACGATTTTGACGAGTTGACAGCTTGGCGACTAGGAGATATTGATCCCATTCAACAAGCCAACACTCCTCTTCTGGAAAGACCAGCAGCTCGAGTTCACGATGGATCCATTCAATGCACAGAGGTTCTCTTGTGTCATGACTACAATGGTGGTTACCATGACTACGAGAGCGTCCGTCCAACTCTTTTGAAGAGTGAGCCATACAACTGTCATTGTCTTCAATACATCAATGTATTTGTATATTTTTCGCATAAGCTCGTCTGTGTCCCACCCCCAACATGGGTAAACACTATGCATCGCAATGGTGTCAAGGTTTTCGGTACTTTCATCATTGAGCCCCAAACCCCTGGAATTGAACGCATGCTCGCTGTTGAGGATGAACAGTATGGCGTAGCGGTGCAGTTGGCGTCAATGGCCCATGCATATGGTTTTGATGGCTGGCTGTTGAATGTCGAAAAGGAATTTCCGAAGAACTTCCCAGATCTCACTCGGAAATTGAATGGCTTTATTCTTAATTTACGGCGTCACCTTGGCGAGAAGGGCGAAGTGATTTGGTATGATGCTTTGAATATTGATAACGAGGTCGAGTATCAGAACGGTTTAACAGCCAAGAATTTTGAATATGCTAGGTCTGCTGATGCACTTTTTACAAACTACAAATGGACCAAAGCAGGATTACAGGAGGCCCAGACCGTCGCTGGGGAGTCTGAAATTGCTATATCCGGTGTCTTCTTCGGAATCGATGTCTGGGCTCAGAACACAAATATGCCAGGTCCACCTCGGATCACTTTTCCAGAGAAAGGAGGCGGTGGTACGAACACTGGTCTAGTACGCTTTTCATCAAATTCATACATTTAGTTGCATGAGGGTGTGATATCCGCTGAATTGACGTGACTAGGCAATGAAAACTCTCGCCGAACATGGATTTTCTACAGCTGTTTTTGGTCCCGCCTGGACACATGAGCATTTCTCAACCTCTTCTCTCATTGATGCACCTGCCTCAAACGCGATTTCTATCGCTAAAGCTGTCGACCGATCCATGTGGAAAGGATTCTGTTTGCCCGACGAGCTTGGTTGCGACTGTCGTAAGGGCAGGCCTCATCACACCAAAGATTACAGATCGGAACCAATTATCAAATATGCACGCGAGTACCCTGCAGGATCAGTCTTGTTTTTAGAGACCAACTTTAGCGGGGCATTTTCAGTCAAAGCAGAAAGAGGTAGCGTGTGTCTGCCTTTTTCCTTTGTTAGAGCCACAACCTTTCCAAAGATCTCTTTCCTTTTCACTGCATTCTTGTAGGGTAAGCGCTTGTACGGTGGAAAGAAGTTGACCGATTAATCATACCAGGTCCATCCTCGGATACACTCCGATTTGAGTTCGCAGGCCATTCTTCCAAATCTGTTACCCGTACAAGCTTCAGAATGGGAAAAATTGCAACAAAGGCCTCCAACGCAAGTCCTTTACGGAGTACTCCAGGACGAGTATCCTCCAAGTCTAATGGTACTTACACAAGCAGTTGGTATTATGAAAGGCGATACCAGTCCAGAGGGCTTTGACCATCCAACATCCTTCCTACAACTATGTCTCTTCAAGCTAAGCATGCCTGCTGATGGCGCTCTTCAAGCTGTGCTGCGTTTTGGCAAGCCGCATGTGGCTGGGTCTGCCAAGGTAGGCTTGTTTGCGGCCTATACTGTGACCGGCGAGCAAGATCTTGTATACAGATATTCTGAGATACCACATAATGTATCGCGCGATTCGCATCGCATGAGCCTCGACTATCAGGGTGACGGAATTTGCCTGGTTGAGTTAGGGGTTTACTGCGAAAGGCTGGTCGACGTCTTCCAGCCCCTACAGTTGCTGCGTATTGAAAGGCTTGTCATCTCTCCTGATCATAGGCAACTAGATCGCGACTTCGCTATCTATGGCATACATGCGATACAGCGTGGAAAAGGCCTGGATACTGAGAGGAGGCTGGCATGGAGATGGCGAGGAGCAGATGATAAATGGCCAGAGTGGCTACCTTGGAGCAAGACCACAGGTCCTTTCTCGCATTTCACCATCTCCGTGCAGAGACGAGAAGTGGGGAAGGCTTACTGTTTGGAATTTCCAGTACGTGCCGAAGATATCGCGGAGTGCGAAGGTAGCGGTGAAAGCGTCGAGGTTCGGATCTCTGGCACTCTTTTCGGCGGTCAAGAGATCCTGAGCTTACCGGTGATGATTTCAATCAATAATATAGCCTCTGAACAAGAGTGACGCATGTTCATGTACGCAAATGACAGGTGATGCCTTACAGGGATATAGGCATATCGCATGCGCCCTACAAATCTTGTCCTCCTCCCATTCATTGGAAGAGTCGATTTACAACGCATGTCATACTTGTGATGAACAGTACTGATATGATCATATAACGAAATGCTGACGCTGGGTAAACAGCTCCTCTGTGTTGCAACTTTGTTTTGCTGGCTTGTAACCATAGCACGCTTAAGGTAAGGAAGATATCTACCGTGCTACCTTAGGCCGTTGGGCGTGACGATGACTGACGAACAGTTCGCGTTTCCTTAGCCGTAAGCTAAAGTTCGGGCCTCAATCCGTTACCCGGTACAGTAGCCTTATCGTACAGTAAGGTACCTAAACTCCGTCTGCATCATTCCCTCAATCCTCCCAACTCCACTCATCCAAATTGCACCCCCAGCTGCAGTATGGGAATCTTGTCGCGACATATTACATTTCTATGCATCAAAGACATGAAATGATCTGAATATCATCAAAAACCACATTATTCCAGAATCCGAGCTGCGGAATAGATCAGTATCCTCAGCCACCAAACACACCTCTAAGCCATTTCTGCAAATCAGCCTAAGGGCGCGCGCATTTGTATCACCTACTGGCAGATCGTACGCGAGCCTTGGAAATATTTACTCACTACCCTGGATGTTGCATTCAGAGCTCTTCGGCGCATGGTGGTTTTATACCTATTGTTCCTCTCCATCAATGGGTGAACAATAGTGAATGCGGTTATTGACCAGACAGCCATTCAATAGCGTCAATAGCGTCAATAGCGTTGAGACACTCTCCTGGAATGGCTGGGTGATGTTGTGTTGTGAATAGCACATTCACATTACGCTCGCTTTACCATTGCTTTCCAACACTTGAAAGCCGTGGATGTACTTCTCCCACCCAACCCGTACAGGACGCCCTCTACAGCTGTACCTCCCGCAACGACCAACCTCTAGTCTATGAAAACACTCGCTAAGACTCTTCAATCACCAAAATGACGGCTCTTGCAAAGGATCTTAACCACAAAAACCCAGTTGAGCAATCCTCAATCGACGCGCGCCTCCAGAAACTGAGCGACAAGGTTCTACCATCATCACCCTACATTTTAACCATACCAACCAACTACCGTGTGGGTTCACACCAAATCAACGACTGGAGAAGAGGCTCCCCGTTTGGAGCTCATGAGGAACAATTATCGTACCTTAGTTTCATGGCGCGCACTTTCGACGAAGACAACATAATGCATGCAATCGGAGATTGGGACGACGGAAACGGGGCAATAAAAGAAAAGACATCGCATGTAAGAAGTGGAACGAATTCCCCGCTCCCCGGGCAGGCACCAAAGAAGAAAATCAGCTTGGCAGATTACAAGAATAAGGCTGCGGGGCAAATTGGCGCAAAGACTGTACCGCAGGCGAACGGCCAGACCAAAGCACCAGATAAGGGTAGTATGCCAACTGCCCCAGTCCTGAAAACATCAAAACCCGAGGAGGCAGAGAACCACCAAAGCCACAAGAGGTATGAAGCGGTGGCTCTCCGCAGTCGCCTATGCGTAGCTAAAACATGACAGGTCTATTGACGCCATTTCCGAAGTGAATGAGAACAAGCCTCTTGACCATGGCCGCGTTCTCCCACCGGCCAAGAAAGCCCGTACCTCCCCTGATCCACCTCGAGTAGCACCAAAGGAGCCTGAAATAAAGAAACCTACTTTACACGGGCTTCCGCCCTTACTGTCGCCAACACTTCCCTCGTATATTGAGGAGGAGCTTGACAGGGCAAATTTGAATGTACGCGGTAGTTCGGAAAAGCTTGGTCATGAAAAGACACCTCCTGCGGTGTCCACATCATCGGATAAGAAGGGCCCCGCTGCTGTTACTTTACCGCATGTGTCAAGTATCGGCCAAAAAAAATCCAAAGAAGGTGTTACAGTTTCAACTCCACCAAAGAGTACTACCTTAGCGGTAAAGAGCTCGTTGACGAGCCAATCCTTAAAAGCTTCCAATTCTCTGCAACAAACCCTAAACCAGAACATTAACTCATTCCGACCCACATCCCCTGAAGAAAGTATTACCGATATGAACGAGGTCACAGCCGGAAAGCCTCTTTTGCCGGGGCTGAGCAAGATCGGGAAAGAGCGAGCGGTTTCGTCAATCGTCTCACAAGGGAAGTCGGACCAGAAGCGCCTTCAGTTAGTCTTGAAGATTCCAAAATCTTCCAGGAAGGCATGGGGAAGAATTATAAAGATGACCCCCCGCCCAAAGAAGCCGGAACCAACGAAGCTTCCCCACATCAATGTCAAAGATACCTCGAGTGGTAGACCTGGAGAAAAAGCTCAAGTAAATGGGGTTAAGAGCAACGAAAGTCGACGTCAGCAAGAGCAGCACCCTCACAACACTCATAGCACTACCAAAAGTGTCATTGGAAGAAATATGAATCAGGGTCAAAATGAGCGGGACGCAATTAAGGCAGGCGATAAACGCCGGAGGCCAGAGGACGAGCAAGACGCTCTAGTACCGCCTTCTAGCAAACGCCAGAAAGCACCCGGCGCAGGCGAGTCGACGCCAAAGCCTTCTACGCCGGTACGTCCGGCGATCAAGTCACCAGTATTATCACATCACGGCAGTGCACAGAAGTCGCACCTATCCACTCCCAAACGAGACCTGAAGAGTGCCACTATGCGTCGTATTGGATCTACAGAAGGGGACGTGAAGACCCCATTGGGAGGCACGCGGAGCAGTACACCCAATGTGCCTGGCAGCACCGAGCGTGTGAGTCGGCATGACAGATCTGGGTCAAATGCATCCGCCAACACTAATCTACTTCCTGGGAAGAATGAAGAGATTGCGTTTTGGTACGCCGAGCAGCAAAAGTATCTGGATCTCGGTCGAAAACTGAAGCACGATGCGGATCCCTTCCTGAACTCAAAATCAGACTACACCATAATCGATGAAGACCTAAAGCAGGGAGCTGCAATTACAATCGAGACTGCTCTTTGCTTTATACTAGGATTTAGTCTTGGCGACCAAGTGTCGCGCTGGACCCGCAAACCTCCAGATGTTGCCCGTTGGCAATCTCTCTTGCCATATCTGACCTTCGTTAAAAAGGTCACACAACATATTCCCCCATTTCATGGTCTTATTCACCAGCTCGAAGCCATCTGCCGTGACACCATCCACCTTTACGACCTAGAACGCCTTGAGCATGACTGGCCTCCTTTATCGGCCTTAGAAGAAGCCGGAGATCCAACCGATATAGATTCCGTTGATCAAGCGAAGAAAGAATTTACAAAATTCAAGAATGGACTTGTTGAAAATGCACGGCTAGCGCAGCAAGCATGGGTGCAGGGCATCAACAATCTCTCCTTACAAGACCTGCAGCAGTCTTATCCTAAAACATGGTCCAAGCGTGCTCAAACCGCTGTGGTAGCCAAGGGCGAAGAGAAGCTCGTTCCAAAGGCGTATGGTGATGGCGGATACCATCTACCTTTAAGAGAAACAAACAGTGGCATCCAGGCCGTGCGAATGGGATGGAGTCTCCTAGGCGAATGGAGCGCGAAGCAAGGTGTGAAATGGGAGGGAAAGATAGGCCTCTGAATGATTGGCGGCAATCTGATAACTTGATATGGAGCTTTTTGATATGAACACGGGGAGCATTGGATTACTGGTTATGGCGCACAACTTGGAGACTGGACTCCATGAAATGCACACGGATAAGGTAGGCATGGGAAGTATGCTTTATGAGGTGCACGCTGTCCTTCATGCGAATGATCACCCGGCCTTCAATGAGCCATGCGATACTATTCTTTCTTGTATTCTAGCTATTAATTTATAGCGCGTTGGCTTTGGACATGTAACGAGGGAGCCGCATTCGCAGAGTGTGGATACGTAGGACCTCCAAATCATATTCAAATGAATGAGTGAACAATACCTTACTCCCATCCATACTTGCCCTGTGGCCCTGTGGGAAAAGCTCCACTTACTCCAGCTCCATTACCATGCCACCAAAGTCCACTCGCTCAAGTGTTGTAGTCGCTCCAACAGCCAATAGAATAGCAGCAAACTCCACTCGTGGCCAGGAAGAAGATGCCCTTGGACGATACGCCAGTGCAGCACGAACAAACCAATTCACTTCAACTACAGGGCGACCTTCGGCTCTTGACCGAACAAAAGCATCAGATGGGAACTAATGCAGTTTTGGAAGCCTTATATCTAAGATTCAGACCGCTGTGACTGATATCGCCGCGAGACAAAGAAGATATCTTTCGACGACTCAACGACTCGGAACGCCCCAAAGCTTTCGGAAACCTTACAGGAAGATACTGCTCCGATTGATCACAGTGACCGTGATGTTGCAGCGCGCAACACATGCCGCAAAACCTGTACTTGGCTGGGGGGGTTCTTTGGCATGGATGGGCAATGGCAAGGGCATAAATGGGCAATGGCAAGGGCATGAAGCGCAAGGCCGACGATTTGGGACGCAATTGTGGGAAACGAGCAAGAGATGTCGGGGCGCCGACGGGCCTTTTCAATGATGATGTGTCGATCCCCCGGTGGAGGTAGAGGGCCCGTTTCTGAGGCAGAAATAGCGCATGCGTTTAGAATGGCCAGGTTGTTTGATGAAAAATCAAAAGCTACAAAGGCTGGAGGATGAACAAAGACGAGATGATGGACCACGGGAACATCCTGACTCTGGACACGATCTTGATCCTTTCTCCCAGCCTACAGTATTTGCTCCCAACGAGCCTAGGATAGTGTCAGAGGTGAGCGCAAACTTCATGCATGAATTTCGGCTTGCTAGCATTTCGTAACCCTTCCGATACGAAGCTACATAACGAAGGTGTTCTCGACTAATGTCCAACGTCTCTCTAGGTTCAAGATGCTGTACCACAAAAGTTACTGTGTAACTGTAGAAAAGATTGTGGTCCCAACTGTAAGTGCGCCAAGTATGGCTCTGGATGTGATGGGAGTTGCAGCTGTGCCAGTCGCTCTTGCTACAATAAGTTTAATCAATTGGATCGCGTTTTCGGAGAGTGTCAAAATTCAATCCTCGCAAACCCTTGTTTCTCGAAGTATTTCAAGAGAATGAATGGCCCAAAAGCAGATACGGATAACAAGCTAGGATGCATGCTTATGAGCATCAGAGACGGCAACATTTACAGTTAAAGAATTTCCACTTTCGGTACCTTCTCAGTTATTTCTTTGATGCCGGTCATTTCGAGCGTTGGCGTTATCTATTCACATTAAGTATACCGCTGACTATCAAAACCAGTGAGCCTACAGGTGACATCTTTGATGAAGATATAGGAGACGAAGACTTGCGTAATTGGAAGAAGGAATGGATGCAGTTTTTGCAATCTTCTAGAGTTCCAGAGAAGCAGGAAGATCTTGTGCGTGCCTTGTCGCGCTACGGGCTATCTAACGCAAAGGATGAGGGCCCCAAGCATTGGTTCTTTTCCTTCTGCCGCGGATGCTGGGTAGAAGATCATTGCACCTGGCACTGTCGAACTTGTGGAGAGTGCCAAGACTGGAGAGATTGGCATTGTGGCACTTGCCGTAAATGTACATACGGTGTCAGTATTCCTTGCGAGGGATGTGGTGGGGTTCCGGAGACGTATTCAGGGGTGAATTAAAAGCAATGTCTTCTCAGGGTACTTCGGACTCGATGTCTTCATGCCCGTCTATGAAGCCTTCGTTAGCTCTATCAAATTCAACTAGACGAGCCTCCTCGACTGAACATTACAAGACAATGGCTCAGGGTTTCTTTCAATTGATTTGGGATACCGAGAGTCTCGTGGATGGTCTTCGAATCGCACTTACCCTCCGCACTGTAGAGGGTATCGAGTAACCGATTCGAGGGTGATCTCCATGCAGATATCATCTCAGGGGGAAAGGCTATCCAGAACCAACATAACTAGCCTTAATCATAGCAGGAATCTCATAAATGCTGAATGATGTCTTCGACCATGGAGATTTGCAATACGAAAAGGTAATGTTGAGAGTCTACGCATAGCATAGAGACATTGATACGATGGTTATGAAAAGACTTGCTCTGTAAATTGTGATCACCATTTCCGGTTCGAAATAGAGTATTGACAGGGTCTGGCGGAATTCCGCCGCCGTGCACTAACGCTTACTTTGACAGCAAGACATCCGCCACGACAAACAAACCTTTCTTTACGAGGTAGATACGATGGCATGGCTCCATCTAATTGGATGACTCAAAATAGAAACACTCTTTCTGCTGCTCGTTAACAAAGTTACACCTTTTTCGGCTTTAGCTGCTACGGGTCAGAAAACAACTCACCCTTGTTCAAGGCTTTTCCAATATCCTAGTCTACCTTCAATCTCTAGCAGCACCTCTGTCGCCGATGTCCCTGAGCTTCATAGAGAGCAGGGGTCTCTTGATCCATCCATCCTTTCATCCAAACCATCAATGCGGTTCTTCTATACTTGAATTTCCGATCTAGCGACAGCCGAACAGCGGCAACAGATACTCTCGTATTTGGATGGATCGGGCGCTTCAAGCTTTTAAAACAACAGTATATGAAACCTCCGGCAATCAATTTCGCGAGCATTTCCCAGCAGCTCGGACAATTCATCCTACTACATCCTCGGCTGGTCAACGGGCATCCGAGACTTTGAATTTGATACCTGTTCCTGGTGAATGGTATCGGAGGAGGATTTCGGTGATGACTTGGCGCCTTCTTTGATCAGAACAGGATCGGTTTTACAATTCAGCTTCAGGAGGGAGCCTATCCATTGCCAACACGTACATGGAGGGTATAGCCTGACTCAGCACTGTTTGCGCCTCTACATAATTCGATTTTAGCGAAATACGGAACAGCGACACATGCGCGACATAGTACAAACCTCGGTGCGGAAGAGCGAAGCTGATACAATATAACCACAAGAAAGAATTCCAAATTGGATGTTCCGGTGAAATGTCTAGCGGGTAAGATTGCAGCTCCGAACCTAGACGTCAAAGAAGGAATATTGGATTTTAAAGTATTTATGCTGTAGGACAAGAAGGGCTAATTTAACAAAGTTGACCCTCAGACTATCGAAACTTTCATAGTGTAACCCTACACTGCTCATGCGGAGCTCGACCACTTGACAGATGCAACTTTGAGGGGCCACAGAGCATTTCATAACAAACAGTTTTCAACTGCCTGGTCAAGCTTTGCACTAGCCCTGCTCTGCACTTTAATCGAATGTAACTTGAGCTCTGTGATGACAGTTCTCGTGCTACACTGAATACTTGTGAGAGACACTGGTGGAAGAGGCACTTCTTGGATTGATTGAATTTTCGTTCATCTCCTTCCTGTTGGCTAGGATGGAACCCGACTTGGGTCGTGAGGAGTTCGATGTCGTAGCTGAGATGAACCTAATGACGGAGAAATCTGAACGCAGTCCAAGCTGCAGGCCTCCTAACCCCCCTGAGTGTAACGCTGACTCCGAAAAGCGGCTATACGGCTATTCGCTTGCTCCAGATACGCTGCAGCGCGCATCTTATATATCCAAGATGTGCTATTCCCTTTCGCCTCATTTTTTTCTTTGCTTCTTTCTCATTTCGTCGATAATGGTGTTTCTTCTTGCGGTTCTCCTCGTCGCCAATTGCGCCTCATTTGCTTTCACAGCCTCTATCACCAATGGGCCTTCCACCTATGCCTCAAAAACCGAAGCGGCTGTTGACGCCCTCCAAAAATGGTATAACACAACTAGCGGCCTCTGGGACACCACCGGCTGGTGGAACAGCGCCAACGTACTCACCATGCTGGCCGACGTCGTCGCTGTCGACCCTTCCATGGAGAAACTCGCAAAAGGTGTATTCCAAAACACATTCACCCAAGCCCAAGAATACAACCTCCAACAGCTCAAAATCATAACCCACTCATACGTCGACACCTTCGACAAAGACCACATTCCTGAAGGGCACAAAGCACCCCCAATCATTAACACTCGCGGATTTGTAAACGACTACTACGACGACGAGGCATGGTGGGCGCTTGCCTGGCTCAAGGTCTATGACCACACGCACAAGCCTCATTATTTGATGATGGCCGAGGACATCTTCGCGGATCTTTTGACGGGCTGGAACGCCACCTGTGGAGGTAAGTCCTTTCGTCTTTCTTATGCTTGGCACGCTTGAATCAACACAGACATTACCTAGGACTCTGGTGGAACAAACCGCACTCGCAGAACGGCGCTATCGAAAACGAACTTTTCATCTCCGTCGCCGCGCACCTCGCCAACCGCGCCGCCGATGGTAGAAAACCCTACTACTTATCCTGGGCCCAAGAATCCTGGTCCTGGTTCCGCAACTCGGGCATGATCAACGCCGAAAACACAATCAACGATGGCCTTAACCTCGCCACCTGCAAAAATAACGGTGGCATCGTCTGGTCATACAACCAAGGCGTCATCCTCGGCGCCCTCGTCGAGCTCAACCTAGCCTACCCAAACCCAATCTACCTCACCACCGCAAACTCCATCGCCACCGCCGCCATCGCCGCCCTCAGCGACTCCAACGGCATCTTGCACGACCCCTGCGAACCCAACTGCGGCAACGACGGTCCGCAGTTCAAGGGCGTCTTTATGCGCAACTTGCAGGTTCTGCAGCGAGCGGCGCCTGATCCTGCGTACAAAAATCTTATAGACAGGAACGCGGATAGTATATGGAAGAACGCGAGGAGTGAAAAGGGGAATTTGTTGGGGGTGGTTTGGTCTGGGCCGTTTGATGCCGCGACGGCGAGTACGCAGAGTTCGGCGTTGGATGCGTTAGTGGCGGCTGTGGTGGCTGGGTGATTGAGGGGGGAAGGGTTCTTGCGGGGGTGTTTTTGAGCGAAGGGGAGGGTTGGGTGGCGCTGGTGGGCTTTGGGATTTGGTTGGGATGTTTGAATCTTTCTGTGTTGGAGAGGGGGTTACAAAAACCTTGATGGGCAGAGGCAAACGATATACCTGCACGACAAAGGCAGCCTGTGGCAGATCTAAACCGAGAAAATTCTTGTAAAGACAAGTTATTCTGGCGAACATGATTGGTGTGCTTTTTCCCTGATTACAATAGGTAAGCATCTAACTTTGCCGGAAAAGGAGTCTAGCGCACCTGAAAAAATAATAGGGATTTTTAACGAGGAGCTTCGCCCTTCTTTGTTCAACAAGTGTCTAATCGTCTCAATGTTAGATGTGAAGAACATTCAATCGTGACTCTGGATGTGTTAATAAACAAGTGTCACTAAGATTTCATGAGGGATATCGCCAAAAATCACCATTTGTTTTCTGGCTGCGAGTCAGGTAGAGGCATCATACGCTTACGTCATACTCTACTATCCAAAACCATGCCTTCATTATAATTCATCGTCGCTCGTCTCCTCCCCGCCCCGATCCCCATCCTCGTCCATAGCCTCCGCCGGTTCAGACTTCATAGCCTGCTGTCCCATAATCTCCCCACCCCTACCCGCCTTCCTCGGGAACGGCAGCTCTCGCCTCGGCGGCGGTGACGGCTTCCGCGCTACTTTATCCTCATCACCACTCCCCTTCGCATTCTCCACAACCTTTCCCTTCGCCCCCAACCCCTGCGACGGCGGCGCAGGCGCAGAATCAAGATCGTCAGAGTCTTCGTCTTCCGTGGCGTCGAGCTCCGAGTGCTCAGGCGTGACTTGCGCGGGGGTTGCGGGGAGTTCTTGTTTTTGGGGGTTGTCGAAATCGGAGGAGGATGGAGAGGGAGAGGGAGAGGGTTTGCGTTTTGTGGGGCGGGAGGCGGTTGGAATGTGCGGGGTAGGGGCATGGCGGGTAGTATGGATGTGATCGGCTGCGTTAGAAAGGGGGTTTAGTGAGGGGATGATGGATCGGTGGGTGGAGAGGGGCTGATTACCTTTTTGGGGATCGACCTTGGCGCTAGCAAGAAGGCGTTGCTGGTCTCTAATTTTCAGTTTCTTTGCGTTGAGTAATTCTCTGAATTTCTCGAGAAGAGCGGTTTCGTGCTGGATTTTGGCTTCGACGAGGTCTTCGAGTTGCTGGTTGAGTTTTTGGATGGTGTTCCCTTGCTCATTATACTTGACTGTTAAATCCCGAACCTCTTGTTCCAGGTTCGTGGCTCTCGTTACTGCTATTCCGGCCCAAGCAGTTGGATCGATTTCAACATCCTCATCTTTCGTGAGGGCGATTTCGCCAAGTCTTTGTGTGATACCTGAGATGTTCTTGCGGAAGACGAGAACAACTTGCTCGCCAGTAATGGTTGCAATCGTTTCCAGCTTGTCGAGAGCATCTGTTTCAGAGGAATCTCCATGCGTACGGCGCTGAAGGAGCGTTGAGAGAAGAACAGTCTCCCATTGCGCATCTTGGAGTGGGCTGTGCTTTGCGCGAAGTCTGGATATGCGAGATTGCTTTACTTTACTCTATCAATTAGTCAGTTGTTGGCTAGAAGAGATTACTGCACGGCTTACCTTTGCAGATGTATGGGTTGAATCCTTCTGTTGCGAGAAGTTTGAGATCTAGTGGTGATGGGCCATTGGAAGAGACGTTAACGAGGACGAAGTCGCCCTCGCTGTCACTGCGGGGAACGCGCAGGATGTTCTCTGAGACCATCGTAAGAGCAGAAAGCTACACAATATCAGGAAGATGGCAACGCATAATGCGTGAAGCAAGTCGCAATAGCAATTGATGTATTTAATAGCATTTCCTGGCAGCTGCCTGGTGGTGACCTACTGTAGGATCTCATGGCGGGGGTTCAAAGATGGAGCGACGCGGTCTCATCGCGTTGGCCTTGTGCTAGTGCCATTTAGGGTTAGCGCACCAACCTCCTTCGAATTCAACCTCCCTCAACACCAATGAACAACTCGGCCATCTACCACCGCAATCTTTCTCGCATCTTGCACCTTTCGCACGCAACTGACCGCTGCAACTCCTACCCGTTCACCGGGTCAGGAAGTTGCTTTCTAGGAGCTCGTCAGGAGTCACCTCGCTGCCCCAATCTATCGCACGACATAGGAAGCCTCAAGATCCTCAAAGCGCAACCGGGTGAACACTGCATACAGCCTTATTGCAGTCACGAAATGAGCTTGTAGCGTTTACGATTACGACTCACGACCTTCCATTCTCGACAATCTTTGCGAAAACACGCTCTTTCTTTTTATTGAGCTTGAGCTTCTGAGTAAGAAGTGAGAATTGCACTGTGTGAGACACATCTACCGGTCACGAATTTCCTTACTATCGCAATACCTAATATGGAATCATTAACTTTGAAAGCTCGGCAACCTGTTGAGGACGACGTTGAGTGCTGGGATGACGACGGAGACCTCCAAGGCATTGACGATCTCCAATTCCGCAACGTATCTAGCACTACCATAGCTTCTACTTACACCTCTCAGCATAGAGATTCGGTCTCGTCTCACGTGTCAACAAGGTCCGACCGGGAATCTATTGGTGGTGGTGATGAGGATTGGCAGGTACTGCTCCCAACCGACGATGAGAGCTCCACCACCAAAGCTATTGCGTCTGCGAAAACTGCCGGTATCCCAATACCCGCTAATGTGCCAGCTTCTGCGCTTATGGGTGGTACCATCAAGAGACTAGGGGGTCGGCGGCTTAAGAGGGTCCTGGGCGACGATTGGAGTGAAGATCTGGACCTACCAAAGCCTGAAGACGGTGGTCTCAAGTTGAAGAAGAAAGACGAAACAGAGTTCCCAGAAGCATTAAGACAGTTCAGCGCCGGCTTTGACACACCACCTAGTCCATCCAAGCCACAGACTGGGATGACTTTCATGGAACGCATGGAGTCCGGTAGGAAGCTAAAGCTCGAGCTTCCTGCTCTAGACAAATTTCGAGATGACGAAGACGATGATTTTTTTGGAGATATCCCTACCATCAAGCTTGCAAAAAATCGATCATCCCAGAAACCAAACCACTTCATTCCTCCACCAACCAAAGAAATCAAGAACTCAGATGATATGGAAGAAGACTTGGAGTTCCCAGCGGACGGTGAGCCTTTGAAGCTCTCGGCCCGGAAGGAAGTACCAAGAACTCCAGCTTCGCAACTACACGACGAATTCGATATGGAATGGGCTGAAGGTAGTCTCGGTACCCGGTTTGGGGGTACTCGACGAGATGGAAGATCAAACCATAGCTCTTCAATATCGGCTTTCAGTCCCAGCACTTCCAGCTGCCTAACTGCCGAGAGCGAAGACGAAGGCTTAGAGGGCTTAGTACTTCCGGACGGTCCTCTCAAATTCGAGGAAGTGCTCAAGAAACGCCTCGAGAATACATCCCCAGATCATGAGGACTATCTGAAGGAGAAAACCGTAGAGGAACCTACAGCGGCAAAAGAGGACTTCTTCGCTGGAATCGACATCGGTGACGGGGATGTATTCGATTCCGGAAAGCTCACATTGAACCGTAATATCAAACACAAAGCCGCCAAAGCGACAAGCCCAACGAGGCGCCCAGCAACGTCACTGACCTTCACAAATAAGCTGCAGCCTGGTACAACGCGAATACCGAAACCTCCCCAAATCCATGACCGAGCTCGTTCTACTTTGGAGCCCGTGTCTGAGAGTGGAGGCCCTGTTCCTAAATATCATAGGCCCCAGTCACGAATGGGAGGTCATTCTGCACAGTCCTCGTTTTCTAATATTCCAACTCCCTCCACGCCCTCCTCTTCACGCACCATAGCACCCTCCACACCAAGCCGTCGTGGCCTCACTAGTACAGTATCCAGAGAGACGCTGAGATCGGACTCGTCAACAAATCCTGCGCAATACTTGAGAGCTAAACGCTCAATGCCGATTATGGGGAGCCAGCCATCACCAGCCCGGAACCAACCCTCCTACCAGCGTCCTATTTCCCGAGGAGGAGACTATACCAGTCGCCAAGCGCTCCCCTCTCGACCGAAGACACCGGTTGACAGGGCTGAATCTAGCCTGGGTATTTCTCGGAAACCAACTGTTCCCTTCCTCCCAGCAGGTACATCTCATGCCCAGTCTCACCACATCAGCATCAAATCTTCGCGCCATTTCCATCGTCCCGGCTCTTCCGATTCGAATGAAAACGCTCCTAACAATCGACCAGTATCTCGGCTTTCTAATACCCACCATCGTCCCACTACACCGACGTCTCGCCGAGACGTCGCGCCTGAAGCTTTGACTCGCGAAGCTGCTTCTAAGCGTACGCTTACCAAACCAACACGGCGTCGGGCGTTTGGCGATGGCACAGAGCTCGAAGCTTTTGACGATCTTCCCACTTCCGCCTCTACAGAGTCTAAATTCGTTAGGCAGCCTATCGCTCATGGCGCCCCGAAATCTGTTCAGCTGCGTAGCAAGCTCGGGCTGCCCCAAATTCATCAGCCTGCCGCATCGACCGCCAAATCTCCAATCCCTAAAGGATCTGTTCCTATGAGCCCTACGAAGATGGAAAACACTCCACGCTTTGCGCGCGACACCAATGCGTCGCGCTCAGCTCGCGAGCATCGCATTGGCTCTGTTGGCGCAGCTCTCCACGGTCCTTCGAGTCTCCCAGCAATTCGAGAGAGCGGTCCGCTCGCCCCCCTAAGTACCAATTGGAAGGCTCAGGTTGCAGCTAGAGGACTTGCATCACCCAGCGTACAGAGAACAAAACGCGGCAGAGCCCCGCCCCAGAAGCCGAAACTCATTAAACCCATGGGCGAAGGCGTCAATAACCCGAAGAGCTTGAAGGGAATGCAATGGAACCCTATTCTATACCGGTGGGAAGGAAACGAGAATGCCCTTGCACCTTTCGATGCGCCTCTGCCCGCACCACATTCTCCAAAGACCGTGACAGGAAACAGTGGTATGAAGGCAGCACCAGCACTGATTGCAAGCGTGGGAGTTACAAAAGGCGTGCAGGTTGTCGGTGGAATGGTGTTTGATCCACAACGTATGTGCTGGTTGAAGATGGCCCCATCACAGGGTCACCATCAGTCCTCCGGTACCTACTCAAATCCCATGTCACCGGACGCCATTGAAGAGGAAGAAGATCCATTCGCTGGCTTGGACGATCTAGATGACACTAAGAAGGTTGTTCCTGGTCTAAACTCCAACAACGGCGATGATATGCCCTCCGGCATGAAAAAGGCAACAGCAGATGAGGAATGGCTTGTTGGCGAGGAGTTCGACGTTGGTCCAGAGTTCGTGAGGAGGCAGCGAGCAGAGGAGGAGAAATGGAGGCGAAAGGTGGAGGGCTGGGTGGGAGAAGGTATTCGGACTGGAGCAGATGAAGGAGAAGGAGAGGATTGGAGGTGGGCTATTCGGGGCAAAGTTGAAATTCTATGATGGACTACGAGATGGCTTGATTAAAGCTGTGCAGCACGTTTGAGCGATGGTGTTGATAAGCGGGAAGTGGAAGGATCTAGGTAGGGGTTTTTTTCAGGATAGTTGCTCCATTAGCTAGGAAAATTTAGGGATTAAGATCATTTGCTCCTTCTTTGCCATTGTGAGGATGTAGTTCTTGAAAAGTGGTACATGACTTGACTTTTAGTCGGGTAATTCTGATCCAGGAGTCGAAATGGCAATAATATATCAATTCGTAGATTCCCTCACGAGAGCCACTACCTGGGACAGACGGCATATATCTAGCCTAATCGCCCTCTACTGGACTTAAGAGTTCTCAACACTCTCGAAAGATGGGTTCAGAAGACGTGGTAAGGTGGTAGCTAAGAACAGCTCATAGTCTTAGTATAGGAAGCTGCTTGATCTGACTACTGTTTAGCTTGAGAAAGTCTGCGGATGGATTGGGTATTCCAGTGGACTAGGGGATAGGGGAAGCAGAGTGGAATTCGCTGTGGTGGAAGAAACCTCTCGGTTGACCTAAAAGAATTAATGATCCCCATGCCGTGACATCAATCGAGGCACACAGACAGCAGGTATAGCAGTACCTCTGTGTGGGCAATGTCGGGTGGTGTGTTGGTATTTGTTCACTTTTGTTGTTTATATATGCTAATGCTCCCTTATATACCAAGGATCAGAACCTATGGTGGGTGGTATGCGGCTACTTGAATGCGGCCAGCCAATCACTAGGGTCAAGTCCCATATTGATAAACGCGGTATTATAAATTTGCCCAGTTTTCGTAGGTTCGACTCCTGGTCGATCCGAGCTTTTTGCACTTTTTGAATCAGTTTTCGTTTTATGTCAACCAACAAGGGCTTCTCTTACTTTCTAGAATCAAGGTGAAATATAGGAAGAAGCAAAGCGTAAAAAAAGACAAATGGCCTGAGGAGGAAAGTGCAAAGATGTATATAAGATGGTAATATATATACCCCAGCAACTATACTTATTTAAGGATTAGAACCTATGGTGCAGTGGTATGCGGTTACTTGAATGCGACCAGCCACAAACAAAGCACTAGGGTCAAGTCCTGTAACCTTGATAAACGAGGATAAACTCCAAGTTTTCGTAGGTTCGACTCCGAGTCGATCCGAGCTTTTTGCATTTTTGTACCATGCACCTATGTAAGGTACATTCGCCATCTCTTACATGTTATGTAATCTTAGAAATGCGATAATATATAAGTTGGTCAAAGTTTTTAGATAGAAGAAAAAGTGGAAGCATAGAGGCTCGTCATTACAGAGATGTACGCTTCTGTTAGGACCTTGGAGTCCTACCTGTTATCTTTAGCTCCTATATAACTGCATCTCTGCATCGGTTTCAGCAATCAAGTAACTGAATTGCATCTAGGGAGTATTTAGAACCTCAAAGAAATGCTGTCTTACTGGGGTCTAGTGCACACAGTACTTATATTAGGTGTGCCGTATGTCAACATTCAACCGTTGCAAATCTCTGACCTAAGTCATTGCTAATAAAGAACACTGTATTGCAGCAGAGATTTCAGCTGCTTGTGTGTACATCGCATTGTCAAAACCCTCAAATGGAAATGTAGCGGCCGTTGGTAAGGAACAAAACTTCATGGGGAAAACCCTCGTTCGCTCCAGCTACGGCGCCTTCGAAAAGCCTCGTGTTCTTGGACCACACTGTAGAGGAAAACATGGTAGGTTTCTTGCACAAGAGCACAGTTGCCAAAATCTCCTACAATAAATTGTGCCCGGAATAAGTATGAGGAGGAAAGTTCAATCTGCGATGGAAGTCGTTAACACATGGGGGCAGCGGCAAGCGCTAATCTAAAATCAAGCGCTAAGGCTGGCCGGAGGTAAGGATTTGGTGTGAACGTCAAGACCTCGAAGTCACGCCACAGATATACCTTCTCTTTTGTTTCTTTCCCGTCTGCCAGGATGCTGCGGACGCAGCTTACGAGGTCTGCAGCTCAAGCGGGAAGGCATGCGAAACCTAATGTCGCAAGGACATTCTACGCCACGCCCTCGAGGCGGGCGGAGGTGGAACTCACAATTGGTTGGTAGCCCCTACGTCCCCAGGCGATGATATTCTGACTGCGCATTCAGATGGAAAAAAAGTTTCAATAGAAGGTACGCGATATCTTAAGGGTGGGGTGATACGGAAGGTTTCTGATGCTTGCCACAGCGGGCTCGGCCCTGATACAGGCTTGTGAGAAGGCAGGCGTTACTATACCAAGGTACGTCCCTCACATATTACGCTTTGCTAGAGATGACTGATTGCTCTTTGCAGATACTGCTATCATGAGTAGGTCGCCCCTCCACAATTTTTAACAAGGATCATCTGAAGCCAAGCTTTTAGGAAACTTATGATTGCCGGCAACTGTGAGTGATCTGTGGACTACGTTAGGATTGATTAGAAAGCTGATGATGCTCAGGTCGAATGTGCCTGGTGGAAGTCGAGAGAGCACCGAAGCCTGTAGCGTCATGTGCTTGGCCCGTGCAACCCGGCATGGTGGTCAAGACGGATTCCGCCCTCACCCATAAAGCTCGAGAAGGCGTAATGGAATTTCTATTAGCAAACCACCCTCTCGACTGTCCAATTTGCGATCAAGGAGGAGAATGCGATTTGCAGGATCAGTCAATGCGCTACGGTGCCGACCGAGGCCGATTTCATGAGATGGGTGGCAAGCGTGCTGTGGAGGACAAGAATATGGGGCCTTTGATCAAGACATCCATGAACAGATGCATACATTGTACAAGGTGCATACGGTTCGCAAACGACGTGGCGGGTGCGCCAGAGCTTGGGTCGACGGGCAGAGGAAACGATATGCAAATTGGGACATATCTGGAGACGGCCTTGGACACCGAGATGTCAGGAAACGTTATCGATCTATGCCCTGTTGGCGCCCTTACATCAAAGCCGTACGCTTTTCGAGCGAGACCTTGGGAGCTACAGCATTTCGAGTCCATTGATGTACTTGATGGACTTGGGTCGAATATCCGAGTTGATGCACGAGGGTTGGAAGTTATGAGGATTCTTCCGAGGATCAATGACGATATCAACGAGGAGTGGATCAATGACAAGACCAGATTTGCCTGCGACGGGCTGAAGACACAACGGCTGACAACACCGTTGATCCGGCGGGACAACCAATTTGCGCCAGCGTCCTGGGGAGAAGCTCTGGCAGAAATCGGCACTGCTTTTCAAAGAATAGGCCCCAAAGAAAACGAATTCAAGGCTATTGCAGGCCATCTCGTTGAGACCGAGACATTAGTTGCAATGAAACACCTTGCCAACAAGCTTGGATCTGACAATCTCGCTCTCGACCAGCCACAAGGCAGCCAACCAGTCGCGCATGGAATCGACCTCCGCTCAAATTACCTTTTCAATTCCAAAATATACGGCGTTGAAGAAGCCGACGCCATCCTCCTCGTCGGCACAAACCCTCGCCACGAAGCCGCGGGCCTAAACGCCCGCATCCGAAAACAATGGCTCCGCTCAGACCTCGAAGTTGCGCTCATTGGCGAACCTTTCGCATCGACCTTCGAATTCGAGCACCTAGGCGCTGACGCCGCCTCTTTAAAAAAAGCCCTCTCCGGTCCCTGGGGCAAGAAACTCCAGGCGGTAAAACGCCCCATGATCATTGTCGGCAGCTCTGCCGTCGAACACCCTGACGCAAAAACCATCTTCGAAACTGTTGGCGCATTTGTCGACAAAAACGCTGCGAACTTCCTTACCCCCGACTGGCAAGGTTACAATGTCCTCCAGCGCGCTGCTTCCCGCGCCGGAGCCTACGACGTCGGTTTCACTGTTCCCTCCCCCGCCGTCGCTGCTACCGTCCCCAAGATGATTTGGCTCCTTGGTGCCGATGAAATATCATCAAGTGACATCCCTAAGGATGCCTTCGTCGTCTACCAAGGCCACCATGGTGATCGGGGCGCCCAGCTCGCAGACGTCATCCTTCCCGGTGCCGCCTACACGGAAAAACACGCTACCTATGTTAATACCGAAGGTAGGGTACAGATGACGCGCGCTGCGACGTCGCTTCCTGGTGCTGCACGTGATGACTGGAAGATCCTCAGGGCAGCAAGCGAATACCTGGGGGTACCGTTGCCGTACGACGATGTGGAGGCCCTGAGAGATCGGATGGAAGAAATTAGCCCTGCCTTGAGGAGATATGATGTCGTGGAAGGTACAGGTATCCCGGCGTTGCAGAAGGTGGAGTTGGTGGATCAGAATAAAGGGGCCAAAGCAAGTGGAACACCCTTTACAAAAGTTATTGAGGACTTTTATTTCACAGATGCGATTTCAAGAAGGTGTGTCTTCTTCTCCACACTTCCCCAATACATCATTCGAGTACCCGTGCACCACTGGTGACTTACTTCAACGGCTGACATAAGTTCTTACAGTTCACCAACAATGGCTCGGTGCTCGGCCGCGAAGGCGACGGGGAACCCAGAGACGAATTTCATGGCACCGGGGGAGCCGAACAGTCAGGTTGGGTACGGGACGCCGCAGATACAGCATAATGCGCATACATAAGGTGGAGGTCGGAGGGGAGGGGGAGGGGGCGTTCTGGAGGCGTATGGGGGAATGTAGATATCGTATTCCTGTGTACAAACTATCATAGCGAAGATCATCAGAAGATCATCGGCTGCGGGATGAAGTTGCTGAGGAGTGTGCGCTTTGCCGAGTTGATTGGTGGCTTGTATGAATGACCAGGGTTATCGTGCCATCTGCGCCGCGGAGTGCAAAGTACTTGTAGAAGTAATGCGTACTGCAATCATTCAGGAGGAATATATTTAAAATACCAGATCACAAATTCCCGGCACAACAAAGTTATGCAATCTCCATGTATAGATTCTATGTGGCCAAAAGGGTATATTATCTACAGTACAGACATCCATCGCAAAAAGCTAGTACGATATCCACATACGCCCCATATGCAATAGCTTGTCAGCATATACCTCTATGTAAACCCTGTAAAAGAAGAAATCACCCATCTACACCGTTCACGAAACCACAATCCCTCCCCCTCCACCCATATCCCTCGGCCTCCACGTCTCTTCTTGTCTCATACCTGGCGGTAACCATGAGCTCCACCTCCCGTCATCTGGTCTGCCCGGTCCTGCTGCATCCGCTTTCTTCTCGCCACCGTTGACGTAGCCGTTCGTATGACCGAAGATATTGCCAGAGGAGGCTGACACAGGGGATTCTGTAAATAAGCTGTTGGTGATGGCGTGATCAGCTGCCACGGGCAGGAGGGGTTGCTCAATTCGCAAGCCTTCAAGTTTCGCCCTTTTCTCGGCCTTGGTAGATGTGCTCGTACGATCGTACAAGTACAGGCCGAGGAAAGTCAGGGCGATGCCGGCGGCTTGGAGCGGCGTGGTGCGAGAGCCGAACCAGACAATAGCGACAACGATGACGAAAATGCGTTTTATCAATGAAGCGACGCTGTAGGTGACGGGTGAGACAAGAGAGAGCAGAACGAAGGCGAGAATGTTTTGACCGAAGTGGAATATGCCGTTGAAGAGAAATTCAAGGGGGAGGTTTGACGGGATGCTAGGGGGGATCGGGGAGAGTGTCCCAGGATGCATGATTGATGTGGAGGAGAGTAGGGGAGAACCTTCGGTCCAAAGCCAAATTGGGAGGGTAAGAAGGAAGGCGAGGCCGGAGCAGTAGCAAAGGAGGTTGAGCTTGTCAAGTTTCTTATCATGTGCGGAGTCGCCGTCAGCTTCTGCTCTCGCGGCCTCATTAAAGAGTTTCTTGGAGAAGATGTTTTGGGTGACGAAGATGAGAGCGCCGCCAAAAGCGCAGAGGATGCCGAAGAAATTACCGGAGAGTTCGACGCTGCAGGCGAGGATGACGCCCATTGTAAGGGGGATGAGGGAGAGATATGTGGCGGTTGGGTAGTGAATGTGGAAGAGGAAGCGGTATGCGAGAACTGTAAAGAGCGGGGAAAGGCCTTTAATGGTGTGGACAAGGGAGACTGGGATTTTCTCCGTTGCGGTGGAGGAGAGGATGTGGCCGCCGATTTGGAAAAGCGCGAGGGGCAGGGTGGTGGCTATGACGTCTCGACTTGGGTAACGAATGCCGTGTTTGAGCGCTGGAATGGCGTCTTGCAGAGGAGGAAAGAGATGGGCGAGATAGGCGAAGAATATGCACCAGGAGGAGACAAAGGCGAATTGGATGAGAGTGAGGGTGATCGGTTTCGGAAAGACATTGAGGATGGATTTGGAGGAAGTATTGGTCAGGGCGGAGCTCATGTACCAGACGAGACAGAGGATCTATTCCGATCAGACTTGTTCATCACGCAGCGGTCAGAGGCTCATACTATGAGTTTTATGGAAATTGGTGCTTTCAGAGCATCCGCAATCTCATGAGCATTGGCACCAACGCTACCTTTCCGCATTCTTATTGTTCTGAATGCATCACTTAAGCTCTTCTGGCGTCCATGGCCCCTGCCAGTCCCGTTGACATGCCCGTCGTTCCATGCTACATGGCTATTTCTTGGAGCGTGCCACCTTCCATTGAGTAAAATCCCGTTGGCGTTCTTGAAGGTGTTAGGGCTCGAAGTCCTGGCTGACAATCCGCCTGCAGGGGCTTCTTCATGGTGCGTCTCTAGGAGGTCTTTTGGTGGTGCTGGCTGCTCGAAGTCTGGAAATTTGAAGGTCTCTGTGCGAGTATTCGTGGAGGAAGAACGCCGACGCCCGCTATTTGAAGGTTTCATCTTCAACGCAGAAGGCGCAGCTCGAGAGCAAGATGCTCAGCTTCGATCGAAGTGTCTTTCAACTATCAGGCTTCTTCGTCGCGCATGTGGTTATTTCAAGCGTTGGGTTGCCCAATCGGTCGTAAGGCCAAACAGTCGTTGAAGGTAGTAGGAACGGTGGGGACATATTGTGTGGGCTAAGCCATGCAAAGGAGTGAAAGATGATGCCTGAATATGTAGTGCCTAGAACCTAGATATAGACTTGTGCAGATATCCGTTCAGACTGTAAGCGTAAACGAGTGTCGTGTTGGCAACTTAATGTACTGAGCTAGAGAGTAGCAATGGGAAGGTCGTCGTAACTGGTTAGATATCAGATATGATTGGTGGCTTTTTACGATGTGATTACATAATCCGTAAGGCTGTCAAGATCTCTAAATGCTCCGAGTGACAATATCCACCAATCCCTCGTCCACACCTCGAGAGATGCTATGTAATCAGATTGGCTACTGGCTGAAATCGTGGATCCCTCAATAGCAAGTGCTGATGGTCAACGATGCAAGTTCTTCGTCCCGAAGCAGTGCAAACTACACCACTCCGCACTTCAAGCGAATGGCAAGTCCTTGGACCTTTCCAAATTGGTACAAGAGGTGAGCCTGACATCTGAGACCAATACTGTAAACGCTGCTGTTCTGATGAGCCCCAGAGGCAAGCTGGGGAGCAGATCCCCTTGAATCTATAGGAGGTTTCCGTTCCCTCGAGTATGACAGCCAGACAAAGTACAACAGTTCACTCGGTACGAATGGTGAGGTCGGATGGTCAATTCATCACGCACATGGCTCAAAAAGTGAGCCAAACGCTGCGAAGGTGACTTTGACCGTCGGTTTTGATGGCCTTGACTGGCCATTTCTGCAGTCAATATATGGCTGGGCTGCTCTCCAATACCAAGCATGGGCACGAGGGATCCTTGTAGTTGAAGGCAATACCCCTCGATCGGTCGTACTCTATACGGAAAATGTACTTGAATTTTGGGTTGATAGTGAGCCTTTCTTTGGCGGAGACCTATATGCTTACCGTAGGGCACCTCTGGTACTTGAATTGAAACCAGGAAATCACAAGATAGATTTCAGACTAATTCGAGATGTTCGAATCATGGGAGGGGTCGGCGAACCAAACATCTCTATCAGCCTCGAAGCTCAGATATCTACTCGGCGTCTGACAGTCATTTGTGAACAGCTTCTGGTACCGGATATGATTGGAAGCAAGCTAGCGAGTGATTTAGCCTCTGTTCCTGTACGCAACGATAGCAAAGATTGGATTGAGATTGAGTGTATCATATCTATGGACGTATGTATCTGTGCGGCTCATGTGTGGAAGGCTTGCTAATGGCCAGAAAGGACACTTCGAAGACTACCATTCTAGGCGGAGACTCCGTTTGGCTGGCACCGGGTCAGTCAAGACCACTAGCATTTCGGCTGGTCACGTCGAGCCCCAAAGCTTACACATTGTGTTTGAAGATCCTTTTCAAAGTAAAGGGATCCCCATTGGTTCTTTACAGTGGCCCGATCTCTCATACCTTTCTGAACCTTACCATTCACGACCCTCATAGGATTACTTTCCGTCATCCCGGAAACATAGTTTCATATGCCATTCTGAGGGCTCCTTCACCAAGTGCAAGCCATGGCTTGAATCGTACACAGGCTTTACCCGTAATCCTGAACCTGCATGGAGCAGGGCTCGAAGCAGACAGTCAACAAGTCCGTCATATGCTTGACTCTATTCCGGATCTTCGTGGATGGGTCTTATTCCCGACAGGAGTTACTCCTTGGAGTGGTGACGATTGGCGTATGTTTCTCCATAATGACAGTCTTAAGCCCCTGTGCTGATACTCAACTTAGATGTCTGGGGCTTTTCCGATATAGAAGCTGCGATAAGAGCAATCACAGATTGGATAGACACGAACGGCTGGAAAGGCCCTTTAGTGGACATCAACAAATGGCTCGTCAGTGGTCACTCCAATGGAGGTTAGTAGCAGTCTTCTCTCCAGAAGAGGTTTCTGAAAATCCTCAGGACAAGGAACGTGGTATGCCCTGACCCATAAACCTGACAAAATCATCGGAGCTGCCCCAGTATCAGGCTATTCATCGATACAAGGTCAGTGATCGCTTGCAGCAGCCCTGAGGAAGCACTTTTTCTTATAGTTTCGCTCCATAGCGTACGTTCCATTCCAACTTTGGAACGAAACAGACCCGAAGTTGGTCTCTGTCATACAGAGCTCTCTGGCTGATTACCGCCATGAATTACTCCTCGAGAATCTTGTTGGTATACCAATTTTGCAGCAGCACGGGAGTGCGGATGACAATGTTCCGGCGTTCCACTCTCGACGTCTAAGCCAATTGATATCCCAACATGGAAATTCATCAAGGTATGTCGAACTGCCAGGCAAGGGCCATTGGTTTGATGGTGTAATGACCACCACATACCTCCGCAAATACTATCATGAGGTACTCGCTAAAGGATCAATGAAGCCGGACCTACCTGGTCGATTCACCATCGTGATTGCAAACCCTGCAAACCATGGATCGCGGGGAGGTATTATTGTAGACCAATTGGTATCTCCAGGCCAGCTTGGCAGATTAGAGGTAGAGCGCAGCTCCTCGTTGGCTTGGAGTTGTAAGACTTCAAATATTCTTCGTTTCCATTTCTCAACTCGATGCATGGAAGGTGTTGTACCCCATACCTTTCATGTTGATGGGTGTTTGCTAGATGTGCCACCTTTGAGCTGTCTCGATGAGCTGTGGTTTCTCCGGTCTGCCAAAGGGTCCTGGAAGGTAGGAATTCCATCCAATGTCGTTTTTGTTGCTGATCTCATCAGATTTCGGATGACAAGGGGTGGCGATCAATACAGCAACGTTATGGTACTCAATTGGGCGCCATAGCCTCGATACTTCACACACGCGGACGTTTCCTGGTGTACACCCCTCACATAGAAGCCTTTAATGTTGCCTTGCAGATATCTCGAAACCTCTTCCAATACTTCGGAGCGGACTCAGAAATCGTTCAATTAGACGCCCCACTCGGAGAACACAAAGGAAATCTCATCACCGTATCTCTGGGGAGAGGAATCCCACTTTGCCCTCTTGCAAACTTCCCTGTAGCCATCGACAAAGAGCGAGGAGTCTCTGTCTCCAGCAAGTATGGCGCGAAGAGATTCTTTGAATTCCAAGAGGGTCTCGGAGCCTTACTTCTGAGACCGTTGCCAAGCGAGAGGCTGGAGCTGCTAATTTGGGGTTATGACATTCATGGACTTCGCCATGCTGCTCGCCTCTTGCCAATTGTAACAGGTGTGGGGCAGCCAGACTTTGTAATTGTCAGTAAGAAGTGTGCTTGGAGAGGAGCAGGAGGAGTGCATGCTATGGGGTTTTTTAACAGCCTATGGGAAGTATCAGAGAATTCTTTCGTTGCTTGAACGATACGCCACCTCTAGATACGAATTTACACAAGACAGCTTGAGGTAAATCGACTTTTTTATTGTACCGTGTCATGCTTTACCTGCCACGCGAGATCTCCATCTATGTCGTCACATATCGAGATCTGGCGTGTTGATTCACTGGCGCCATACGATAGCCGAGATCTGGGGTTGCCCGTATGAGAAACGATACATAAACAACACATCCGACTTCATGTTCTCTTACCCTTCCTACTCAAATTCACCAAACACAACATTTTCCCTCAAGTACGTTCGTGTAGAGTCTCTCCTCCCTTGCAATCCTTTGGTTGGAAAGCTCTTGCCTCTCATTAACAGGCATCGTAGTCAACACGTTCCTTCCCACCTTGAAGCACGCTTGCCATTTAGGTTACTACCCAACATCTACCAAGTTTCCCTTGCCTCTCTCTAGAGTCCTGCATCTCTTCATCATTGCCACAATTTAGTCGAAATCAAACCTTGCTCTGAACTTTTGGAGACACTGTGCATTTATTGCATCCGGAGCGTCTCTACAGGCGTGTCTAGCACTCGGTCTTGCACCAAAACAACACTTACGAGCAACACATACGCTACAAACCAGACGAGCCCGATCAAGTACCATTGAAGCAAAGCCTGACCAGTTCGATAATATGTCAGCACTGCCTTCAAACGGATCGCCGACGGCTCGTTCACGTCCCTCAGCTCAATTCGTTATCCACGAGGACAAAGGAGATAGCCAAAACACGTCCACCGCCATGCGTCAGGCTAGCTCTGTAGGTCAATCTTAACATAAGTCAAAGAAGAAACTGACTTCATATCTAGAGCTCGAAGCACGCCATTACATCCAGTGATGGCTCCGCTCCCTTGACAACTTCAAAGATGGGAAACTTACAGGCTCAGCCAAGCAATCGTGCGGTCTCTGGTTACAAGGTTCGCTAGGAAACGTCTCTCCCAGTAACGAAGGACCCCACTGACAACGACAGAAGTTGAAGATCGATCACTCCGCTTCCACCACCCAAAGCGAGATGCAATCTGCCACGATGGATACTCTGCTCGCGAAGCTCTCTGAGCAACAAGCCTTGCTGGAAAAGCAGAAGAACGCAGTATCGGCTCAAGGGGACAAGGGTATCGGCCACGAAAAAGACGGTTCTTCCTCAAGCTCCATCCTCCTAACGCCAGCTTCCGAGGCTTTCACTGTCGAGAACGACTCTGATAGCAAAGAAGATGAAGATACCGTCCAACTTAACGCTGGTGAGATGGCTCGTCTCAAGAAAGAGCTGGATGCTGCCAAAAACCAGATTGCCCGTCAGAAGCAAGAACTTGACCAGACACGCGTGATCAAACAAAATGTTGACAAGGCCATGAGTCCTACCTACGAGACTAACAAGTATAATACGTCCACCCCCTCAGGTCGTCCAAAAGGTAGTCGTCATGACAACTGGCGCGTGAATGAAGATGCCCAGTCTGATGTATCGGACGGAATGCCTGCTGCGACTTACAATGCCGTCCATATTTGGTCTCCCTCGTCGAGAGCTAACCTCAACTCTGCTTTGTCTGGCGCCGCCTATCCGCAACCTGGCTCTACTTGGGGTCAGGCAGGTGCTCGTCCATGGAATCCTCGGGGTTTGAGTACGCCCATGCCAGCGCCCATGCTGCCCCAGCAGCAGCACATGCAACAACAGCGTACTTGGTCTGGGCCTGCATCTCCTATTTCTGGGAATGATGCCCGTGGTATGAATGACTACAGCCAGTTCCAGGGCGGTTCAGGCCTTCGTCGATCCAACCCGCAAGGCACTCGTGCTACCTCGTTCTATCCGCAACCGCGTAGCAACGGCTGGGACATGTACACTGGCGGTGTTGGTGGCGTAGAGGGCATCAATCTTGCTATGGCTCCCAATGCAGCATACCAGTCCGTCGGCATGTATTCAGCGTCTCTTCCATACCAACCGCAACCTATCGGCACGCCTCTTTCTCCTACAGCCTCAGAGTTTAGGACAAGCCAAGCATCGGTAAATCCCTGGAACGCCGCTGTGAGTCATTCAAGTACTCGCTTAAAACAAAACGCTAACATTTCACGGGCACCATCATCGCCAGGGCAGACATACGTTTCACCTATGGAGCCTCTCAACTATCGACGTCTCCTCGATCGAACAGTGACATGCAATTGGAAGTACATTGTTGATAAGATTGTATGCAACAATGACCAGCAAGCGTCGATCTTTCTACAACAGAAGCTCAAAGTCGGTACCGTCGAGCAGAAGTACGAGATCATCGAGGCCATTGTTGCTCAAGCTTACCCGTTGATGGTGAATCGCTTTGGAAACTTCCTCGTGCAACGCTGCTTTGAACACGGAACGCCTGAGCAGGTGATTGCTATCGCCAACGCCATTCGTGGCAATACCTTGAGTCTGAGTATGGATGCTTTCGGATGCCACGTCGTTCAAAAGGCTTTCGATGCCGTTCCTGAAGATTACAAAGCCATCATGGTTCATGAGCTTCTCCGTCGCATCCCAGAAACGGTTATCCACCGTTATGCATGCCATGTCTGGCAGAAGCTATTCGAGTTGCGTTGGAGTGACTCGCCACCGCAGATCATGAAGTACGTTAACGAAGCGTTAGCCGGTATGTGGCACGATGTTGCGCTTGGGGAGACCGGCAGCTTAGTTGTGCAAAACATCTTTGAGAATTGCCTCGAAGAAGACAAGGTCCGTTGCCATTCTTAATCTATACCGATCAAAGGCTAACGGTCTCTACTATCATAATAGCGGCCTTGTATCAATGAAGTCCTCGCAAGCATTGATATTGTCGCTCATGGCCAATTCGGAAACTGGTGCATTCAACATATCTGCGAACATGGAGCGCCCCAGGATCGAAGCCGTGCGATTGACCACGTTCTTCGCTATGCCACCGAGTATAGCATGGACCAATTTGCATCCAAGGTCGTCGAGAAATGCCTCAAAATTGGCGGTGCCGAATTTATGGAGCGTTACCTCGAGCGTGTATGCGAAGGACGTGCCGACCGTCCTCGCATCCCATTGATTGACAGTAAGCTGTCTCCACGAACAAGTTGCCAACTGTACTAACCCCCTTTCTAGTTGCCAGCGATCAATATGGGAATTATCTGATCCAATACATCCTTACCCATGCTAATCCGAACCATCGCGATATCGTTGCTTCCCACATTCGGTATGTCTACTGCTCGTCCCTTCAGCACACTAATATCAGACTAAATGACTATAGTAAACACATGGTATCCCTCCGAGGCTCGAAATTCGGATCTCGTGTTGGTATGCTGTGCTGTAACCCAGCCTACGCCACCCATCCTGGCCCCGGTGTTGGACTTCCCGCAAACCGCTTTTCGAGCGCCCAAAGCAATGTATCTCGCTTCAGTGGAGCTTATCGCTAGGAATTCTTGGCAGTTAGCGTCCTAAGATCTTGTGCTTTCTGGCTACTCAACCAACAACTGGATCCTCACTTCGCTTTTCCGAACTTCGCTCTTGCACACGTCCTTTATTGCAATAGCTCATGACTGCCTGAGGCTACCACACGACAAAAAAAAAAGACTGCTATTCAAGATTCGCTATTCTACATCAATATGGAGACTCACTGTAGCTTGTTGCTCGCCACGTCTCTCGACCGCACGAACGCCGTGAACATCAAAGTCATCTCTGGCTCTCGAGATTGGCATACACTTGGTCCTTTTCAAGTCACATTCGTTTCAATTTATCGCATTCTAATTCATCATATTCGGTTCTGGCCGAGACTCTTTGACCTAGCTTCTCGAGCAATAGGCACTCGTGCCCTTGAGGTCTTTGGAAAGACCGTGGCGGGAATAAAGGGCATTGTCAAGTCGGGACTAGCTCAGAGTACCGGTGTGGCATTTGCGTTTCTGCGCCGCTCGCAACGTAAGAGCTTTCATTTCTCGACAGTCACATTTCATATTTCTGTATCTTACCAGGGTTGTGTATTTTAGTGGAGGCTTTGTACAGAAATTGACGCAGAATAAAAAGGGCGATACCCAAAGGTCAATAGCTTTGTACTATTAATCGGCTCTGTGCCAGCGTTAGACTAGTTTTCGTATTACAAGACATGTCATGAATTTGAGCTGATGTCCCATTATTTCTGGGCATCGTCGAAGACCAGGGGAAACTCTTCGATTCCAGGGTTCGATATCTTTCGGTTCATGGGATCTGGATATCAAGTGCCAACGCTCTTATCGGGCTGGTATGATATTTCGGGTTGCATGCACGTGCAATTGAAGCTTTACTCTTGTGATGAATCCTGTGAGGCGAGTCATTTCTATGTCTCAGACTTCGCCACTGTGCATGTATTCAGTAGCGCAGCCTGTCCAAGTCGATATGCTATTGTAGTACTGGCGAGCATTGATCCTTCAGAAACAGATGGAGAAATGACTGGGAGGGGAGGAGTCACGGGATTGGAACGTCAGGAACCAAGTTAGCACGAGCACTAGGCCCTTTATGAAATAGAGCGCGTTCCTCGACCGTTTGAACGTTGTGATACACTCCAGCACCAACTTCCAGTCTCTTAATAACAAAGAACACAAACCTAGCCTTACCAACTGTCCCTAGCTACTTCTCCATAGCATCTACCTGGGACTCCGTCGACTCAATAAGATGAATCCTGAGTAGTAAGTTACTTCTCACCGTGGAAGGCCATGACAGGCCACTAACAGCCACTCTTTCACAGAGTTCATATGCCACAACCCCAGAAGTGCATCGAAACACATTAGGTTCCGTTTCTGAGTTCAATACGAGGATAGCCTAGACGATAAGGGACCATGCTGACCGCCCTTCAACTTAGATATGATTATCTTTTCAAGCTCCTCCTTATCGGTGATTCTGGAGTAGGAAAGTCTTGCTTGCTGCTACGATTCGCTGACGACACATACACTGAAAGCTACATCTCTACGATTGGTGTGGACTTTGTATGCAATCCTATCCCGACCATCAAGCTTTATGAATACTACGCTAACGATGGCTAGAAAATCCGAACGATCGAACTTGATGGCAAGACGGTGAAGCTTCAGATCGTGCGCTCTCTCCATCACTACTATCTCGAGCTGGATGAGCTGACATGAATAATAGTGGGATACCGCGGGTCAAGAGCGATTCCGAACCATCACCTCCTCCTATTATCGAGGTGCCCATGGCATATGTGTGGTTTATGATGTGACGGATATGGATTCGTTCAACAACGTTAAACAGTGGCTGCAAGAGATTGATCGCTATGCTACTGAGGGCGTGAACAAGCTACTCGTCGGAAACAAGAGTGATATGTCAGACAAGAAGGTGGTTGAGTATACTGTTGCAAAGGTGCGTCTAAACTGTCAAACCTTCCTTTCTGGCTTCAGGAACTATGCCATAGCTGATGTCTTCATTTCCAGGAGTTCGCCGATAGTCTTGGCATTCCCTTCCTAGAAACTTCGGCTAAGAACGCCTCGAACGTCGAACAAGCCTTCCTGACCATGGCCCGACAAATCAAAGAGCGAATGGGTACTACGACCGTTAACAACAAGCCAACAGTTCAGGTTGGTCAAGGACAAGGTGTACAGTCAGGCTCGGCGGGTGGATGCTGTTAAAGAACATCAGGCGCTTGGGGCAGTTCACATGTCCAGGTTGGCACGGTACAACAAGGTTGTTTTACATGTACGGTTGGCTTTGCTTACGTTTAGAGGAGCTCTGTCTTTTTTCTTCTGTGTGTTGGATGGGACGTCGATAGCTCCTGATGGTGATGGCGCGAGCTTGATGGCATCTACATGCTGGAAGACTCTGTAGGTATCTTGCACACAGCAATCTAGGAGCTTTTCTTTGTCACATGTGTATTTCTCATGCCAACATAATTGGATCATGATCTCGCTTAGTCGTTGATCTCGAGGTCTTGATTTGAATTTTCTGATCACCGACTTTTGTTACACCGATCTGCCTCATCTTCGCACAGGCCTGATTTCTTTTTCTGGTTTACCCACACGTATCTCCGCTAATACAGCCCCTCCAATGCATCAAGTATCTCAGTAGACCTGACAATATCCCCCATGGATCTACGACCATCTTTTACATCCAAAGTAACCCCTGACAAAGCTTACAGACGTCGAGCGCTGACGCCCAAGTCGTATCTAGGCTACACCACCCGGTTTTACCAAGACTCTCGTTGTTGCATCCTCAGCGTGCCCTATATCTTCCACCCGGCATTGATCGTTGCTGCACTTCATTCCCTCCTGCGTTCCACCCTTGCTTTTTCTTCCCTCTTCGCACTATTCGTTTCGAGTCAGTCTTCGTTCCGTACCGTGCTACTGTATACCCGAGGACATTCCCATCGCCCCGTTTTTTTGTATCGACCGAAGATGATCGGGTCGAGAAGAAAGGTAGAGTCTCACCGAGAAACCAGATTACCCCGGCCAGTACCAACAGCGGAGCGAGCCCTGCTAAGCCTGCTAGTGGTAAGTTTTTGTTCGGGGTCGGGTTGGCGACAGCGGCGGGGGCGGTCGGGGTTGGGGATGTCGGTGGAGCCGTAGCGTTCGAGGAACCGGAAGCGGCCGGGTTGGCGCTCATCGAAGCTATGGGAGAATCGAACATCAGTGTTTGTGGCCATCAACGATATAGCATTGGCCATCTCGTGCTCAAGTCGAACAAGCACTCGCAGGAGAAGGACCCCGTTTCCCGCGAGCAATGCAGACGATGTTCCTGCGTTCAGCAACTGCGACTTACGTGTTTCTCCCAAGAAACAAGCACACGCGCTCTCCACGCTCGGGGTGGGGAAAACCGAAATGTAATCTGGGAGGGTGCCGGTGGGTGTCGGGATGAAGGTGGGACAGAATACTGCGGCGGAGTCGGAGAAGCGAGCAAGGGCACGAAGCTCATTGTCTTCATAGCAGCCCAGGGCAAGGGTTGTCGTCACCAGAGCAGTCGAAGACGACTGCGAGGGGGCTGCCGTGATCTGGGCAATGGACGACAAGTCTGACATTGTGATGACAGACCCTATCAAGCGGAACGACATGGGGGGATTTGACATTGTTGCAGTGGTCTGTATGACGGTGGAGGATGTGGTTAGCGGATCCGTGAAACCTAGAGTGCTAGGAGTTGGGTACGTGATAGTCGGAAATGTCACGGTTGGGTATGTGATGGTAGAGAACGTCAGGGTGGGATATGTGATTGTGGGATACGTAATCGTGGGACAGGTGAAGGTCGAGCACGACAGAGGCGGATGTGTGATGGTGGGATACGTCACCGTCGAGTATGTGATGGTGGAAACCGTGACCGCTGGGTGCGAGATCGGCGTGAGAGTGATTGTCGGGGAAGTGAATGGCGGTATATATGTGGCGGTCAAGGAAGGACGCTCCGAGACCGTGATTAGAGATTGCGGGACCATGGTGGTCGACTCAAGGGCTGTGCTCCGTTTCACGTTCTCCAAGGGAATCATCGACATATCCGAAGTCTCTGTCCCGTCCGGCGATGGGGACACCAAACCTCCAGGGCTGGAGATAGGAACTGCTCCTTGCTCTTCGTTCCTCGTGCTCACTCCAAACATTTGCCTCCCTCTCAAATCTTGACTCCCTTCCCATGCTTTGCAAACTCTCTTCGGCAAGATTCTCCATATTGAAGGAACGACAGGCATCATCTGCTACTGCCGAACAGAGGTGAATTATCTTGATACGAATACCGGCATCTTGAAAGAAGAGACGGAAAAAGCAGGAAACACCGTGATTATATGCAGGCGTACTGCTGCGGATTCATTCATACTCTTCAAGTATTCATTCGACTCTGGTGGGGTTGAAGAGCGCTTCCGGGGAATATGCTATTCATTTGCTGATGATCTTCATCATGGTTGTGGGACGCCAGGAACAATTTCGGTTGGACGACTTCACTGGAAGAACCACGTCGAAGTTGTCACAAGGGGTTGGTATGCTTCAAAAATAACATTGAAGATAGCTAACATTGCTCTGAAATATGGTAGGAACACATTGGCTTCACGACAAGAAGTCTTGAAAGAAACTAGTTTGACAAGGAAGTAGCTGGTCGAAAAAGCAAGGCATATTACCACCCGCAGAAACAGAAGTCAACGGGAAATTTCAAAGTGTTCTAACAGCGTCAAGGGAAGAGCGCAGAATTGCTGGATGAGATGGTAAGGTCATATCTCAAATCACAATCATGACCACATGCTGACCGGCCTGGTGTGCCTGAGTCCCCAAGCCTCATCAAGAACGATCAGTACCACCCGGGGTTTTCTCCTGATAGCATTTGCTGCGTCCCAAGTTCCACGTTCTGCTTTGATGAGACGGCTAACCTTTATGATCCGAGAGGCAAACAGGAACAGAATCGAGGACATAACACCGAGAGTTGGGATATTTCCCGAATCGAAGTTACTCGTAGAAACAAGATTTATAAAGACAATAGTTGGTATATAAACTTATGTCTAAAAAAAAAAGAGAATGTAATTAAGAGTAAGCATTCTGACAGTCGAGGCTTCCCTCGTTCGACAACAGCAACAGTGGGTGAGGGTCTCGAATCTCAACTTCACAAGGCGGCGGGATCTCATTGGCCCCGCACTAGCTTCCGCAACCCCGCGGGGATGCCATCATGCCCCATGATGCCCCCCACCCCGCCAGGACAGCTCCCCCCCCCGCCACGTGAGCTGGTGGGATTGCCGTGACCAGTCCCATGGCTTGTACTGTATTCCACTTTCGTAGTGACCTGTATCTACTGTACGTAGCCGTCTTCAATCCGTTGATCCAACGCCTAATCACATTTCTTCTTCCGTACATTTATCTCCAATCTTTCCCTGGTCTTCTCCATTGTTCCGTGACATTGCTGCAGCAATAGAACACCCGTAATTGTTGATGTGAATTGGCGCCCCAATCAAGACATCCTCTCGTCCGTGATGCTGATGTCGTGAACGCACAGGGTGTCCCAACCTCGGATTGATCATCTGCAGCCTGCAGCCAATCTTCCTACTCTACTGTAATCCCCTTTCGTCCGACTGGACATACCTACCTTACCACCTGCGCATCGCGTGTACGCAACGTCCAGAGAGTAAGTAACACGGCGTCCCACAGGTTCGGACCCTTTGGCTTTGTTTCAAGATACCTGCAGGTAGTTCCGACTTGGGAATCACAAATCCGACAGGGGATCCGTCGGACTGACCGCATGCTTTAAGGTACGGAGTACCTCATCTATCAACCCGACTTTTCTGCGAGCTGTCCGGCCACCCCCGGTACGTCCAAAAGAAATATGGCATTACCAATGAAAGCCCCGTTCCTTTAGTCCACCAAGTCTATTCCACACCTCCTTCATGGGCTTTTTCGAACTCGGTCGCGGGGCTTTCCCCACCTTCGAACGTCCAAATACCAAATCTTCCATATGCCCACATCTTTCGTCTGATGCTCCAGCTGCTGCTTCTGATTCATGTCTTGACGTTGTAGGATTGCACTGCAATGCCTCCTTACTATCTCCACGATTGTCACTATTTTTACCGTAGTGCATTACGGCTTCTATCAATACCCACTTTCATCTCCCCACTGTACGCGTGACTGAAAATCAATCTACAATGACAGTACGCACCTTCACCATGCCCACGTCTCTCAACGAGTCGCTTGCAGCCTCACAACCACCAAATTCAGAGACCGATCGGTCCCCTATGAAAAGCAATCAGCAATCGTATTCAAATGAACAACGTGAACCGCTGGCTTCACATAAACCAGATTGCAAGCCTGGAATAACCTTCGCTGCACAGGACAAGCTACCTAAGCTACCAATACCAGACCTCGAAGGCTCGCTAAAGAAATACGTCGAGGCTCTCAAACCATTGCAGAGCAGCCGGGAGCAAGAAGAGACAGCTGCCGCCGTCGAGGACTTCTCGAAGCACGATGGACCCGAATTGCAAGCCAGACTGAAGAAGTATGCTACTGGCAAGACTAGTTACATTGAACAATTCTGCAAGTCTCTCCTTTCCTTACAACAGTCAACGCCGAAAACCTGGACATTTATTGTGCATTTGAGCTAACAAGTCGGCCTAGGGTATGACTCGTATTTGAACTTCGACAATCCGGTTGTCCTGAACCTAAATCCATTCTTCCTCCTTGAAGATGATCCAACACCTGCCCGAAATAATCAAGTCACCCGCGCTGCGTCCTTAGTGGTGTCCTCTCTTTCCTTCGTACGTGCTGTGCGCCGGGAAGAGCTCCCTCCTGATACCATTCGGGGTTCACCGCTATGCATGTACCAATACTCCCGGTTGTTTGGCACGGCTCGAGTACCGACAGACAATGGCTGTCAAATCGCTCAAGATTCGGGGGCAAAGCACATTGTAGTGCTTTGTAAAGGACAGTTCTACTGGTTCGATGTCCTCGATGACAATTCGGATCTGATTATGACAGAGAAGGATATGGCGTTGAATTTGCAAGTCGTTGTTGATGACGCTGAGCAAACGCCGATCCATGAGGCTGCAAAGGGCGCACTCGGTGTTCTCAGTACCGAGAATCGGAAAATCTGGGCGGGACTGAGAGATGTTCTGACCCGTGGACAAGATACGAATAATGCCGAATGTCTGAGCATTGTGGACTCTGCATTGTTCATTCTATGCCTGGATTACACCGAGCCATTGACGGGACCGGAGTTATGCGGTAACATGCTCTGCGGAACCAGTGAAGTGGTAAAAGGAGTTCAGATCGGCACTTGCACGAACCGCTGGTACGACAAGCTTCAAATTATCGTATGCAAGAATGGCAGCGCAGGCATCAATTTTGAGCATACCGGGGTCGATGGGCACACAGTACTGAGAATGGCGAGTGACGTTTACACCGATACAATCTTACGGTTTGCGAAGAGTATTAATGGGCAAGCACCGAGTTTATGGGCTTCCATGAGTCCGGATCCTTCGAAGAGAGATCCGGATAGCTTTGGTGAAGTCAGCACGACACCTCACAAGCTGGAATGGGATATGCTGCCTGAGCTCAGCACGGCCTTACGGTTTGCGGAAACCCGACTGGCGGATCTAATTCAGCAGAACGAATTCCAGACACTTGACTTTTCAGGCTACGGAAAGAACTTTATGACTTCGATGGGGTTTTCTCCAGATGCTTTTGTCCAAATGGCCTTCCAAGCTGCTTATTATGGTCTCTATGGCCGAGTGGAAAATACATACGAACCAGCAATGACTAAGGTTTTCTTGCATGGCCGTACTGAGGCTGTCCGGTCTACCACCGCCGAGGCATACGACTTCGTTAAGACATTTTGGGGCTCGAATCCTTCACAGCAGAAGATAGAGGCATTAAGGAAGGCGACCCAAAAACACACTGCTAATACGAAAGAGTGTGCAAAAGCGTTAGGGCAAGATCGTCACCTCTACGCCTTGTATTGCGTTTGGCAGCGGGCCGTAGATGAAGAGGGCGCTGAAGCCGCGAGTAGCAACGGCATGAGTTCGAATGGATACTCGAGTCCTGCAGATAACGGTTCAGACGTGGATCCTGCATCAAACATTGGCTCACCAAACCGCAACTCCCTTTTGTCCGAGGATGGCTCTCCCGGTGGATCCCCACCGTCTAAAGCGCCATTGCAGCAAATGCCTACCCTTTTCGCAGATCCCGGGTGGGACAAGATCAACAACACAATTCTGTCTACCTCCAACTGCGGCAACCCCTCTTTGAGACAATTCGGCTTCGGTCCAACCTCCGGCGACGGTTTCGGTATTGGCTACATCATTAAAGAAGACTCTATTTCTATCTGCGCAAGCTCCAAACACCGCCAGACTAGGCGCTTTGTCGATGCACTCGAATCGTATCTTCTCGAGATCCGCAAGCTGCTACGAGCGACACAGCAAAAGACCACGTCTCCCAAGATGAGTAGAGCGAGAGAAGCTGAAGGACGGCCTTCGATGAGCCATGCAAAGAGCAAGGGCAGGGTAATCAAAGCGGACGGAGGAAAAGGCCAAGAAGTGGCGGTTGAGGAGGAAAAAGCTGTCGAGAGTGATGACGACGGCTTGGGTGGATGTAAGAACCCTTGTACATCAGACACCATTTTCTTTACCGAACTATACTCCACACCAAGCACACCGCCAGCGTTCATGACGGTAATCTCCAGCTTCTTGGCCAGTTGCAAGCTGGCAATGAGCAGAAGGGATACGCCGCCTCGAGTGCATCGAGTTCCCTATGCGTTGCCGTCGTTCTTTTGCTGCCGCTCAAAGTATTAGTTTCACGCAATTTGATTCTTCCTGTTGTTCTCGTATGGATCATCGCTAACCATACCAATTTCTGCTTCCAGATGGTTTCTTCGATGCCGGTATGCTCCTGCAAGCGCTCAAAGCTAGCCAAGAGGAAAAGGAGAGACCAAGTGAGAGGGTTGTAAAGGCAAGACGGGCGGTAGGGAAGAAGTTGAGGTTGAGTGAGTACTAGAAGAAAGTGTGCTAGTGGGGGGTATGCGAATTCAACGGCGTGTAAAGGCAACGGTTCGCATGGAAGATTTTGTAGCATATGTTCGAAGTACTGGGCAACAATTGGGGAGAAATAACGGACATTCGCGGTACATAGCTTTCTATCAACAACATAAAATTTGCAGAACGGAATCTTGACATCAGCTTCGAAAAAACCACGAAGCCCCGCCATCTACCCCTTATCGCAATGACAACTTCAACCGACCCAGACCACTTCTTCCAGACAACCCACTCCCTCGCGGAAACCTCCCGCCGCGCCGCCAAATCCCGCAATGACTTTGGCCACCCCATCCGCCTCCCCTCCAAAATCCTCGCCGTAATCGCCGACCCCACCACCTCTTCTTCTTCCCCTGCTGTTTACGTTGCCGAAAGCGCAGGCACTGCTAGGAGGGTCTTGCTGGATGTAGGTGCGCTACCGTTATCATTCCATTTTCCGCATCTGCCAAGTTTGCAATCGAGGAAATCCGATGCTAATAGGGAACAACCAGGAGGGCAGCATCGACCACATCTTTACAGGGCCCCCCGCGCCATTGACGTCGCTGGCGCTGAGCCCGGACGGAAAAACTCTCTTCGCAGGCTGCTGGGATAAACGCATTTGGAGCTGGGCCGTGTCAACTCGCGCCAAGGGGAAGAGATATGTTGGTGGCCACGTGGACTTTGTAAAATGCGTTCTCTGCGTCCGCATTGCGGGCAAAGATGTTTTGATCTCCGGTGGCGCGGACGCTGCACTTGTCGTGTGGGATGTGGAGACTGGGAGCAGGCTACACACCCTCCGTAGCCATATCCGCGGCATACAAGACCTTGCCCTGGATCCTCTAACCTACGACCCCTCTACGGAGCAAGTCACGATCTTCAGCGCGGGGAGCGTAGGTGAGATCCGTCGTTGGGATATCAGTATTACTCATGCCACGGAGATTGAGAAGGAGAAGCCGATCATGGTGCATGAGACGAGTGTGTACAAGTTGTTGTTTGATGGGGATGGGGATCTGTGGAGCGCGAGCGCGGATGGGAGCGTGAATTGTTTGGGCAGGGAGAGGGGGAAGGGTTGGGAGGTGGAGATGAGCGTGGAGGTTGGGGGTTGGGTGAGAGGGGTGGGAGTTGAGGACGTAGGCGGTTGGGTTGTGGCTGGGGGTAGGGACGAAAGGGTTGGGGTATGGAGTATAGGGGTGAGCTGAGGAGATTCTTGTGAGCAGGGGTTTTGTTGGCTGACATTGGGTCTCAGACGGGGAAGCTCGACCACACGTTCGAGGGCCATTACGACGAGATTACGGGTTTGGTCGTGATGGGACAAACAGTGGTGAGTGTGAGTCTTGATGGGACGATTAGGAGGTGGTCGTTGAAGGCAGGGGATCTGGACGCGGCGAAGAAAGAAGCTCAGGAGGAGAAAGAGGGGGGTGGGCTGGAGAAAGAGGAGGAGGTCGAAGAGAGACTGATGACGGAGGAGGAGGAAAAAGAGTTGGCGGAGTTGATGGATGAGGACGAGGAAGACTGAAAAATGTCATGGGGTCTGAGAGCTTGGTTTCCCTTGCAAACCTGCGGGATATATCCGTGGTTTGCCAGCAGCAATGTCGTCGGCTTCCCCCGCGCCGCTTAGCCAACATTTTCCCGTCTCGAGCTGCAGCTCATTTCCTACACGAAAGGTCGGATTACCACAAGCGAAACTAAAAGACACATCAAACCGAACAGGACGCGAGCGCCCCTGAGACGCCGAACTTTTTCCCAGCTGTGCTTCCGAAGCATCTCCCTCAAAATCTCCCCTTCCTCAGGTGTCCAGTTCGAACACTCAGCCTCGGCATCGGCCTCCAGAACCCGCTTCAAATTCGCAACGGTATCTCAGTGAAGATGATCGGTTCTGAAGCCTTGTTTCCGATCGCGTTTGTCCTTGAGAACAAACCGTTTTTAATTGCGCACAGCCTCTCCTAGCTCACGGAGGGCTTGGCTGGGCTTTCGCCATTTGAATACAGCATCCCATCTTGTGGATTGCAACGATTATGGAGATGCACTTAACATCTGGCTCAGCAGGCTCGCTAGATCGAACGATGAGATGCCGGAGGTAAAGGACAATGGGGGTCGTCGTGGGAGAGATCGGGGTAGTATTTTGGGGTGTGATGGGTTTGTCTGGGGTTTGCAGGACTGGGGGTTGAACTCTTTGATGTATGCAAGGGGGCAGATAGTCGACTTACCCCCCCCCTTACATGAAATATATTTTCAGAAAAGAGCGTTAGTGCTTCCCGTGGAGAGCCTTAAGTGGCCATGATGCTGGTACAGTCGGGTTTGTCTTCGATATTGGCATACGGTCTGCGGATAGAGTCTCTCGTTGCGAAATAGCGACGATGATTTGTATCATTCGGGTTTTGCTATTCTTTTCAGCCGTTTTACACTCGCGATATAAAGTCGAAAGAAAAACTAAAAAGTGGGAGCATCTTTTTGGATCGGAATAGATATACATCGTATATTCCGTAGTGAAGAGGAATTTCATGTGACAAAGTTCTTATAATTGGTTTTCTCATTCTGGACTGGTCGACGTGAATGGCTCTCGGAATTGATATAGATAAAGAAAAAGCCCAACTCACAAATTCTCCCCGCACCCAACCACCAAATTTACTACTCATTTTGCCGAGAACCATGGAACCAGAGGATCACTACAACCATCATGACACTCCTACTAAGGCTAAAGTTCAGGGGGCCATTGAATTCTGCGAGCGAATGAACATACCGTACTTCAAAAACGATGTTTTCAAAACGTTCGGAGTGTCAAAACATCAAGGATATCAGATGCTTCAGCCTGAGGCCTCCGCACGTCGACGAAACAACGATCCTGAACACGAAGAAACGCGTGGCCGTAAATCATTGATATCGGACAAAGATATACGGGAAATGGAAAGAGTTTTGGAGTCGGAGGGCTTTGAAGCCAGAGCTTTAACATGGGAGCAATTAGGCTTCGAAGTGGGCCTGGAGTGTTCAGGTGATACAATTAAGAGAGCTATGGGAACAATGAACTATCACAAGTGCATTGCCTGTATGAAGGGCTGGGTTTCGCCTAGTACAGCCACTAAAAGGGTTGAATACGCTGTCATCATGTTGGAAAGATATCCTGAAAAGGAGGATTGGTGGCCAGTTCGATTCAGCGATGAAGTTCACTTTGAATACGGGCCTCAAGGAAAGCTGCGAATTATACGAAAGCCAGGCCAAAGATACTGCATGAACTGCATACAGGAGGTGAATCCACTCAAGGATAAGGATTTAAAGAGACAGCATTGCTGGGCTGCAGTAGGTCATAATTTCAAGTCGGATATTCATTTCTACGACGTGCCCGGAAATATCAATGGAAAACTCACTCTGAAGCTCTACTTGGAGCAAATTCTGAAGCCTATAGTCAAGCCCTGGATCGAAAATCACTCCCGTTTCGTGCTGGAGGAGAATGGTGATTCAGGTCATGGAACAGGGCCAAAAAACATCGTTAGGACCTGGAAACAAGAGAACAAGCTAAGCACTACTTCAATTGTCCATCTTCACCTGATTTATCTCCTATAGAGAACATGTGGCAGGTATCAAAACAGGAGCTACGGAAATATCCGCATTGGGATGATCACGCTACGAAGGGGCTGATTTACGAAGGATGGTCCCATGTCTCACAGGAGTACATAAACGATAAGGTTTCTACCATGCCAGAGCGATTAAAAGCAGTTATAGAAGGAGAGGGTAGAATGACAGGCTATTAAAATATAATATATCTCTTTTAATTCAGTAGTAAATTTGGTGGTTGGGTGCGGGGAAAATTTGTGAGTCGAGCTTTTTTTGCTCCCCGCGGTGCGTGGGTAGTAGGGGAGCCATTTTTTTTGGGCATTTCTAAGATGTGGGATGGTTTATGGTATCGTGGAGGGAATAGAGCTAGTATTGGCTTTTTCTTTAGAGAGAAAGAGTGGGAGAGATGGGTTTTGAGTAGGGGATTGAGGAACTGATACATTTGCGAGCAGTTCTTGACTGAAGTATTATATGTAGATGGAGCAATTGGCTTATATTTGTGAGCTTGTGATCTATCTAGAGCATTAGCCCTGTTCCCTTTCCTCGGACTGAACCGGCCAGTCATCCAAGTGAGTGAGGTGCCAGTTTGTTGTGGCTAAAACGCCCATCTTGGTGTTCGATATAGTGGCTTTTGCAGGTCGCCAGATCAACTATGTAATAGATAACATGAGGGATAATGAGACTGCTCATGATGACCGTAGGAGCAACGAAACGCTTGGTTGAATATCGTATCAGCTGAAAAGGGGCTTTCAAGACAGTGGGCTGGTACAATCGTAAGAACCAAAAGTTGAGGAAGGAAAATGAATGGAGACGTAGTTACCTATGTATACAAAAGACCAGATTTATCCACGATATGTTGATCATCGGTTAGAGGACATGATACATTTGGATTTAGCTGCCCTCGTGTTCAATCGTGATGCTCAGCAGGGCAACTCACTGAGGCATTCGGTTATAGAAAGTTTTTACCATTCAACTCAAAGCACTAATCACTAGACAGGTGAGTCGTTGTCAGTAACTCTAGCATACGCTCGAACACAAGGATCCCAAGTCGACAAAGGCAAAACGAAGTACCGGTACTTTTCGACAGAACGTTAAGCTAGAGGGATGTTCATTGGAAATACATGGATACAAACGCGCTAGTCACAGCCTTACGGAAACACGAGATATTTACTGATTTCCAGAGCTTCACTCAATCAACATTTACCCACAACTTCACATCATCAGCAGATCCTCCAGATACTATCCTCGTACAACTGACGCAACGATTTCCATCCCTACTCTTCAAGTCAAGCTTTCGTCCAGAAAATCTCAAGCCAGATCGTAGATCAAACACTACCCAGCTAAACTTTTCAAATTGACCGCAGTATCATCATGTCAGAGACAGCTGTACCATCAGTGCCGCCACCACGGCAGCAACAAGAATCTAAGACCGCGAAGAAGAAGAAAGCTAAAGCAGAGGCTCCTGCTAAACAGAATGCGCCTTCTGACGGTGAAACTGGGACCGCCCAAGTAGCTTCTGAGGGCACCGCGAACGGGGTGGACTCAGCTTACGAAAGCCCATACCTCAAGGAGCTGTACAAGTTAGTATACAACTGGGACGAAACAGCCGCACTGCCAAGGCTACTGCTAATGCTCTCTTTCAGGAACATCCGCAACATCAAGAAGAAGCTGGTAAGTATCCGTTTATATCTGCTTTATAAACTGTTACTAATAGTGAACTCTCAGAACGCCACCCAGAAAGTCGATTCCATTATTGCCGAGAACCCAAATCTTTCCCTTGATGAGCTCCTTACCTCTCGCAAAATCAACCAAGACCAAAAGGCACAAGCCCAGAAAAAACCATCATTACAAGCTTCGCTCGCGCAACTCGAAGAGCAGATCGCTCAGTACAAACAATTCGACGAGGATTACCAAAAGCGCCTTACAACAGAAAAGCAGGCTCTTGAGACCGCTCACAAGGATGAAATGGACAAGGTGAAGGGGGCAGTGGCTGCTGAGGCCAAAGCCGAGAGTCAGAAGGAGGCAAAGGATAATCTCCTGACTCTTAGCAAATTCCTGAGAGCAGCGGCGGCGAAACGACAAAGCGGCGATGAGACCTCGCCCGAGAACCGAGCTTTTGAAGGTGCTCTGCTACTGGTCTATGGGGGAGAAGCTGGGGCCGTTGTGGCGATGGAACAGTTGATTTTAGGAAGCGATGAGAAGGTTCCTACGGTTGACCAAACTCCCTCGGATTTCACCTGTAAGTTGGAGTTGTTGCCCTACACCTACTTGTGCGTTTTATAGCCACATCAAGCCTAGATAACTAATTCCTGTGATCCAGACAAGCAAGTCAAGGAATTAGCCTTCGAATACGCTCCCTACGCTGCTGAGGAAGCTTGGGCTGAAGAAGTTGCCCAATCCGAGCCTGCACCTCCAACAGCGGAAGAGGCTCCCGCCCAGGTGGGGACTGACCCAACGATTGCTCATGCGGGATTGACGGAGATCGATGCTGAGACTGAGCCAATGGCAAATGGCGAATCTCACCATGTCGACACACCTACAGTTCCGGAGGCGTCAAACATTGACGCTGGAGCTGCCAACGCTGCGGCCGGAATGAATTGGGATGCATCTGCTGAACAAGGCGCTAGTAGCTGGGTAGAGGTTCCTCGTGATCCCGCGGAGACGGAAACCGGTGTTGCGGCTACCCCTGCGGCTATGGCAGGTACCCAGAGCTGGGCCGAGGATGTTCCTACTGAACCGATACCAGTCCCTGCCCCGTCAGCGGCCGAGCCCAAAGCCAATGGGGGCGATGAATTTCACGAAGTACATCATGGACGCGGCGGACGTGGTCGTAGTGGTTCCCAGAATGAACATCGTGGCGGACATCGTGGTGGCCGTGGTTTCAGAGGCGATCGTGGCGGAGAAGGCGGTTATCGCGGACGCGGAGGATTCCGAGGCGACCGTGGTGGAGGAGAGGGTGGGTATCGAGGACGTGGAAGAGGCGGCTTCCATGGAACCCGTGGACGTGGCGAAGGGCTTCCTCTGTAGGTTGAACCATGATCCATATGGTGCAATGTTTTGAGCGCCTTTCTTGTTCCGGCGCAGATTCGCTTGTGTCTACGAGTCTCGGTGTATCTCTAGCGAGCTGAAAGGATCTGAAGCGCTGCATTGTATACCAGAGCGGTCCAGTGGTTGGTACTAAAGCTGGTCAAAGAGTCATACGCATAGCGAATGGAGCATCAAATCTACTGCAGCTGCCTCCCAGTCTTTTCGCCTTTGGGCTTGGCGGCTCCGCAGTAGCTCAGATGCCCATGCGGTCAGATAGCCGGGAGACGTGGAGGGATGACACCTCTATTTGCCCGTTATGCATAACATACTTTAAGTACCTACGGCACCGACCTTACGGGTGTCAGCACCACCTAGGGCTGCGTCAAACCCCTGGAAAGCTGGGGGGACATGTACGGTAGTTCGATGTTTCCAGAGCTCCTCGAGTGTCAGATATCATGAAGCTTCTAGTCAACTCTTGTGTCTGCCTTGAACATGTCTCCACCCGCGCGAGCTCTGGAACAGTTTCCTGTCTTAGCCGCTACTTTGGAGAAGATGGGATTCACCCAGGGTGAGAACTGCAAGGCACAGAATCTTTTGTGAGGGAAAAGTATAAAGACCGTTTATCTACAATAAGACTGAGAGGTTCATCATGCGACTATGGACTGCATAAGCAAACTGGATCAGCCAGCATCGTTCAGCAAGTCTTGGAACCTTGTAGACACTTTCAATCAACACAAGACTGATAGTACACGCTTTATCACATCTTGAACTTTCTTAACATTATTAGAGCTCAGTATTATCCTTTTACACCTTAAAGGGAACATTGTGCAAAAGTGACGGATCACGTGCGTACGGTGGTGTTGGACTAATCCTTACAAGGCTAGCCGAGACTGGTATCTAGATTTGCCGCAACCTCAATCACGACTACCATTCAATTTCTCCGACATTGTTCCATAGCTTTTGCGACGACTCCGAAGGCCAGCTATGGCTGCTTGATGACCTGTTCTCTCGTTCAAGCTTATGGGTCCACTCCAGTCACTGCTTCCGTCCCTGGAGATCACTCAATCATCAATAACCTTCTTCCTCGATACATAATTACTAGTGACTCGACCTCAAGTAACCCCAATCCTGCTCCTTTATTCCCTCCGATATTGCGACAGGATTGGTCTGTCCGCTGCGGATTGCGACACACAAACACTAGGCCACGATGGCGGCTGCTGCTATGTCTCCACCAAGCGACATGGATGTCAAGGATGAGGGCAAGCCAACCCTTACACCCCCGGCCAGTGACGAAGCCGACAAACATGACGATTCTGGCTCAGAGCTCTCTGACCTCGATGTCGAGCCGGAAGATAATGGCGAGATCTTGCCAGACCATTACTATGAGGGTGGGAAGATTCCGGTCTTCAAGCCTGTAAGGGACCCAATCGTTGTTCTTGTTTGGCACCCGTGGAGCCTGCTGTGTCTTCGAGCACCATACTGAGCTGAATGTGGGCTGATTCTTGTTGTGTGCACGTAGACCATGCACCAATTCCGCAGTTTCAAATCGTTTATATCCAAGATCGACAAATATGGCATGAAGTCGGGCATCGTCAAGGTTATACCACCAAAAGAATGGTATGTGTAGTCAAAGCTTCGAGGCTAGTGTCGATTTTTCCGGACCGCACTAACCATGAGCGATAGGCGCGATTCACTACCCGCTTTGGATGAGCAAGTCAAATCGGTCAAAGTCAAGAATCCAATCACACAAGAGTTTCATGGTACACATGGCACCTACACACAAGCCAATATAGAGAAGCAGCGCTCTTATAACCTACCACAATGGAAGGCACTGAGTGAGGAGAGCAACCACCAGCCTCCAGCTAAGCGTGGAGAGCGGAGGCGTAATCAGGCCCAGACGACACGCAGCGCCCCAACGCGAATTAAAAACCAGTCTACAACTCTTCTGAATGGGAAAAAGCGTGGACCTGGCCGCCCCAGGGTACGCCCGTTACCAACCACAGTCCACAATCATGATGCACAAGAGCAGGAGGAAGAGGAGAAGGGAAGCAAGGTCAAAGTTGAAGTCCCGCCAACGCCCACATCTCCTAGTGCTAAGCCCACAAAGTTGAAAAAAGAGCAGCTAAGTGATGAGGAAGATTTATCTCAGGCCAAACCAAAGGGCCGCCAGCCTAAATCGGTTTCGTCTAGGCGGCAGCACAACCGTCGAGATCAGGCCGATGTCATTGATGAGGAGGCCTTCAAAGATTTTGACTACCGCGTTCACAACCAAGATGAATGGACCCCAGAACGCTGCAACGAACTGGAAACTGCTTACTGGAAGAGCCTAACATTCAACAATCCTATGTATGGTGCTGATATGCCTGGATCCTTGTTTGACGACTCCACGGAAGCTTGGAACGTTGCCAAGCTTGAGAATCTCTTGGACGTACTTGGCCAAAAGATACCAGGGGTTAACACAGCCTACCTCTACCTTGGAATGTGGAAGGCGTCGTTTGCTTGGCATTTAGAAGACGTGGATCTTTATAGCATAAACTATATCCATTTTGGAGCTCCAAAGCAATGGTATAGTATTTCCCAGGAAGACGCAAGGAGGTTCGAAGCTGCCATGCGAAGCGTTTGGCCAACCGATGCAAAGAACTGTGATCAATTCTTGCGGCACAAGACCTACCTGATCTCTCCTCAGTTATTGCAGTCTCAGTACAACATTCGCGTCAACCGTCTTGTCCACCACGAAGGGGAGTTTGTCATCACTTTCCCTTATGGGTATCACTCTGGTTATAATCTCGGTTACAATTGTGCTGAATCGGTCAATTTCGCTACTGAAGCTTGGCTGGATTATGGAAAGGTTGCCAGGAAATGCAATTGTGAAGCCGATAGTGTGTGGGTGGACGTTCATGACATCGAGCGGAAACTTCGTGGCGAGCCAACTCCGGAGTACTATGAGGAGACCGAAGAAGACGACGAAGACGAAGAGGATGATGATGGCCCCACAGACTTGCCAACTCCTCCCGGGAGTGACAAGGGAAAGCCTAAGCGTAGCCATAAGCGAAAGAGAGAGGTAGGTGATAAGGATCCTAGGCCCAAAGTTAAGCGGCTACGGATAAAGCTCAAAGCTCCATTGCATGAGCCATGCGTACTCTGCCCCAGCGACAACCCTCACGAGAAGCTACTTCCTACGGATAACGGCCTCGAAGCACATCGTCGCTGTGCTTTGTACACTCCTGAAACATACATAACTGAGGAGGGTGGTGCTGAGAAGGTCTGCGATGTGGCCCGTATTGACAAAGCCCGCTTAGAGCTTAAATGCAATTACTGTCGTAACAAGCGGGGGGCGGTCTTCCAGTGCTCCCAGAAGAAGTGCACAAGAGCCTATCATGCTACATGTGCTGCAGCAGCTGGGGTTCAAGTCGATATCGGCTTAGTGCCAGTCTTTGGAGAAGACGGGACCGAGTATACCGATACTGGTATTGATTTCAGATGCCGCTTCCATCGCATCAAGAGAGGTAAGAATGTGGATGGTCAAGCTCTTGAAGAAAATACCTTCATACGGAAGCAAGCGTCTAAGCTCCAGGTTGGGGAGCTAGTCCAGATGCAGTATCATCAAGGCGAAATATTTGCCGGGACTGTTCTGGAAAATCGTAAGAGCGAGCAAACGCTTTTGGTAGAGGTTCTCCCAAATGGGTAAGTCATTCCATTCTCCCGAGCATGTTCGTTGCCGCTAATGGGTCACAGCGACAAAATCGAGATCGAATACAAGTGGCTCCTCATCTTTGATCCAGTCAATTCACAATTGCCTATTCCTTCCGAGAATGCTAAGCCCTTGCCTGCGCATCTTGCTCAGAAGTCTCGGACCACCGCCGAACATCCTTCGAATGTTAATCCAAAAGCAGACGAGCCGTTTGGTGATCCTCAGAGCAAACTCATCTGGTCTGAATTCAATACTTGCAAATCCATCCGGAACCCACACCAGGTCAAGATTGATATCTCAAAGCCAAAGAAGTTGTGGTTCTATCTCGGTAAAACATCTACTGAAGCCAAAGCTCAGTACACTGGAAATCCTGCTGTACAACGCAACGATCCTACTGCCCATTTCCTAGAGAGTGTAAGAATCGCTACAACTGCAGTTGCTCTGCCCCCAAGGAGATCGTTCCCGGCTTCTTATCCTACTGGAGTCAACGTACATGCCGTTAACGCCGCACGGCCTCCTAGACCCTACGTTCAGCCGGCGAAGTTTCAAAATAACAGGTCGCTAATCAACAAACCGCCAAACATGCAGGACAGGGTTTATCACGGTAAATATGCAATCGTTGAGTCGGCCCCATACGACTACAAATCAAAGGTCGGCGGTCATGTTGATCCTCAAGCGTTGCACAACCAACGAGCCTTCCAGCACAACGCTTCGAAGCAATCTCCTTTACAACCTTACAATGCCCAAAAGTACCAGAACCTACCATATGATGGTTCGCCGGGCTATCGAGCTCCACCAGCGCCCATGGGTTCTATGGCACCCACGGCGCCGATGATGGCAACAGCATCTCAACGGCCGTCATCACTGCACGGTGACATCTATGGACAGACCATAGCTTATCATCACCAATCCAAGCAGCAACAAGAGCCACGTCCGCAACCTCAAGCTCCTGTCGCGAACATGATGGGCGGAGGTAGCTCTGTGGCAAAGAATCCCTTCAGCAGACCGCCATCTGCCCAGAAGGCAGCACCTGCATACGGGAATTTCTTAGAGCAGCTCCAAAAGGCGAGTGGGCTTTCTACCATTCCTCTTCCAGAGAAATACGCCTATCTCCACGCTGCCGATAAACTTCGTCCCGCTGTTTACCAGTCACCTTACGCGCAAGGAGGAGGCTTCACACCCGCGTACCAACCTGTTTCTATCGATCCTCCACAGGCTCGAGCAAAAAGTGGAAGCTTGAGCGAAGATTTTCTTATGAAGCGTAGCCCAAGCCAACAAGAACTCGTCAAGTCCCAGCTCATCATCGACCGTGAGTTCATGATCAAGCGTCAGCAAGAAGCCTTCGAACAACGAAAGGATCGAGAACGCGAGATGGAACAGCACAATCGCCAGCAGCAACCGCCACGCGGTATCGCTTCGACAAACTCACAGTCTCCACGTATGCCTCTACAACCCCTCAACTTCACTCACCAACACGCTCCTCCACCACCACAGCAATCGTACTACCCCCCACAAACGTACCAATACGACTCTTACTCCACCTATCAGAATCCTCTGCAGAACCAGTACTCCGCCTCCTCGTCATACCCCAACCACGCCGCACATTCCCCAAGTTTCACCTCACCTCATCCTCATCAGAGCCCGCCACCCAATTACACTCATACCGCCTCTCGCCCGGCAGGGGGATTGCAATTCCAATCTCCACAAGACTTCCAAATGCAGATGCAGCGAGAGGCGCAGCAGCAGGAGTGGACGAAGTCGCAGGGGAGCTTTGACCACTTTTTCCGAGGCCTGCAGAATGCGGCTGGGAACGGTGGGGGCAGTGGGACGGGAAGTTGTTACGGGGGTGCGGGCCAGAGTGGAGGCCAGAGTGGGAGTCCGTTGAAGGCTGAGATGGGGGGTGGAGGAGAGATGTTGCCGGTTATGGGGGGGAGGTTTTGAGGGATGAGCGATGGTAATTGCACGAAGAAAACGGCTGTCTGTAAGGCGTATTTCAGAAGGGATCGCTCATGGCGTTGTGGCTCCCGGCTTCTCAGTGGCCGTTCTACAGGCTGTTAGGTGCTCAACTTGCACACTCGCAGTTCTTTCTTTTCAATTATTTCTCGTGCAAAGAGCTTTTTGTGCTTGTACGCTGAAGATGAGAGACGGAGACATTGGGCATGAAATGTACATTTTGCTGGATTGCTAGAGAGACTGTTTTGTATCTAAACATATCCTTAATCGCCTTCCAATGCTTTCATTCAGAGTGGTGTGCAATGAGGCAAAATCTAATTGGCGCCGACTTCAATCTGCCATCAGCGGCAAAAAACCTTGTCCACTAGCTATATTCGCGGATGCACAGCCAGCTGGATACGCGCTCTGCAAATTAGAACCTCCAGCCCTTGCCGCGAAATTTCCTCCTGAAACAACTTGAGAACTTGACCTCGTTTCACAAATGCCGTTCATTCATATCCTCGTTGCGGTCGGTCATGCCATTAACCTCTTTCGAGTCAACCAACAAGCGTTCCTTCATACATGTCTCCATCTCTGATCTCACCACGGTACTGCACATGTCCGCCTAATCCATCAAAGCCGGTTCTTCTCGGCAGCCATGGTATACCTCTCCAAAACCCCAAGCCTGAATATAACCCCTTCCTCAGCAGCATACAGGCCTGGCGTGTAAACCAGCTCAAAACTGTTTGTATTTCCGTACGCGCCTTCTATCCGCTCTCAAGCCTTGAATTTCCTCAAGCTCCGCTATTCCCGGTATCAGTCTTGGCGTCGAAGTTTATATGATAGCAACTGGCGACGATCAACGTACCTCGGTTACTTCATTCAGTGCTCTTGGCGTGATGCCCTTCTCTTTGTTCTTCTTTGCGTCAATCGAGGCTTCACGGATTAGGCTATGAGTTTGTGGGCGTTAGTTCTAGTTGGGTGAGGGGACTTGTGGGGAAGTGGGGAGTGGTGAGGACGTACTCTTGGAGGAAGAGTGTGTAGTCTAGGAAGATCTATGTGGTGTTATGAGGTAAGCTCCTCCACGAGAAGGGTGGTCTGGGGTGGGGATTGAAGGGGAAGAAAGTAATGGCTTACGAGGACATCAACGTTCTTGCTCAGGCTGCGGCCGGAGTGGGCTTTGATCGTGCGTTTGATGGTTGAGCGGGGGTAGAGAGTTTTGCGGGGCATTGTTGATGTTGGACGTGAACAGTAAAAGGCGGAGCGTAATGGGGTGGTTGAGAAGAGGAGAAATTGGTGCTGGCTTGGGTTGGTTGTTTGTTGACGAAGTAATGGATGACGGCGCGAGCCGAGCCGAGCCGCGGTGTAGGGCTTGCCGCGGCACGTGTCGGCCTGTTCCTTTCGTGATTTCTCATGACTTGCGAACCGTCCCGTCCAATGTATGTTATCTCGAGCTCTCTTGGGCTTTAACATTCAAGGCTTTGGAGCACTCGGCTAGCCACATGGCCTCTTTACTCAAATACTCATGACAGACCTCCTCCACACCATCCCAGACTTCCCTACAAAATCATACACACACCTCCTGCCGTCTCTCGAGAAACACCATATCACCACCACTGACCTGCTCACCCTCGATACATTGGAGATAGCGAAGCGGGCGCAACTGCCTTTGCTGGATGTCAGAAGTCTTGCAAATCATGTTGTTGCTACGCTACAGGGGGAGCTGGGACTCCCGAATAACGGTTCCTCGTTCAATGCTGTTGGGGATGAAGAGACTGCAAAACATGGTTCCCTAAGAAAGAGCGGAAATGATCTAGTCGATCATTGTTCTACCATCAGCACCCTTTCCCCCGCTCTTGACTGCGCCCTAGTCGGCGGCATCCCCACGGGCTACATTACCGAAATCACAGGTGAAAGGTACCCATTTCCCTCCGCTCTCCCTCTCAAAACCACTCACTAACCCCACTTCTCCCCCAGCGGCGCCGGCAAAACCCAACTCCTCCTCACCCTCCTTCTCTCCGCTCAGCTTCCCGCGCCCCACGGCCTCTCCCGCCCCACCTGTTACATCTCAACCGAACATTCACTGCCCACTACTCGCCTATCGCAACTCCTCTCCGCGCACCCCTTGCTCTCTACCTCAATCCACGCAGAAACGCCGTCTTTGAGCAAAATCCTTACACTTCAAACTCCTGATCTTGAGAGCCAGGACCACATCCTCACTTACCAACTCCCCGTCGCATTGTCACGGCATAACATCGGACTCGTGATTATCGATTCCATCGCTGCAAATTACCGCGCTGAGCGTGACGGTCCAAATATTCCTTCAGCGCTCGCAACTCGCTCCGCCCAGCTCGTCCGTCTCGGTGCTCAACTCCGAGAGCTGGCACGCCTCCACAACTGCGCAATCGTAGTAGCGAACCAAGTCGCCGACCGCTTCCCCCCAATCATCCCCCGCCCCTACCAAAACACCTACAACCTCCCATCCTCCCCACAACCTTCCGCCCAACAAATCCATCCCCAACACCCCCCAGTCTCCAACCCGCTAACCCTCGACCACCAACAACGTTTCTTCACCGGCTGGGGCTCTTCCCCTACCGACGGGAACCACAATCTCAAAACCCCGTCCCTAGGTCTCGTCTGGGCGAATCAAATCGCGTGCCGCGTCGCTCTGATTAAAGAATCTAGCTACGCGGAGGAAGAGGGGAGTGCGGAATGGGCGCCTAGGGGCTGGAGGCGGTGGATGAGGGTTGTGTTTGCGGCATGGGCGCCACCGACCATGGATGGGGAGAGAGGGGTGGAGATTGAGGTGTGGGCTGGGGGTGTGAGGGCTGTGGGCGAGGGAGAGAAGATCGGTCTTAAGAAAGGTGAACAAGATTCATAAGAGACTCGAACGGGAGGATATAGTGCCACCTTACGAGATATTCGACAATTTTTAGAATGGCAGTTAGTAAATGCTCGGTGGTAGCAACAGACTACTACCCTACCTTAGTAGATAGACCTGCTACCTAGAAAATAAGCAGAAATTCTTGATTGAAACCCGCCAAGACCCCATACCCTTTGAATTGGCCCCACAAACCACAAGCGTTTTGTTAGATGTCTCAACAGTGAAGACGTACGCCACGTCATCTGTGCAATAGTAGTACACAAGAAAAGTCCGGTACAACAAGTCAAAGCTAGCCTTCAAGCAGCGCATCACATGTCTGCTTGATGATACGCAATCCTCCTCATTTCCCCAATTCCTGCAGGGAACACGTGATTCCAATCCTAGCTTTCAGCGGCCACAGCTCCTTCGTGTGGACGTCCACCCCTCACACCACCCCTACCACCCCTCGACCCAAAACTACCTCGTCCGCCTCTACCACGTCCTCTTCCTCGGAAACCGCCACGGTACCCATTATCCACACTCCCCTGCCCAAAAGTCTCAAAGTTCTTCTTCTGCTCCTCGCTTCGGAATTCTCGGCCCCCGACTCTCTTGCCGGCGGCTTCCTCGCGTTCTTTGGCCTCACTTGAGATATTATCAAAGAAGGATGAAGTCTTGTTGTAGACTATTGCGCTGGAGTTGGTTGCGATGATGTCCTTGGGTGCGCCGTTCACGGTGTTCTCGGCTGCTGTTCCGTTGCCGTTGGTCACGGCGCCTTCGCTGGTGGGGCTGGCAATGGGAGAACCGCCTGCAATGGCTTCCTTAACAAGATCCTGCTTGTTGAACTTTGCGTTTGCGGTTTCGAAGTCGTAGTCGGTGGTGGGGACTTCGATTTTCTTAGTTTGCTGGTCCGACTGTGGGCGGCCCCCGCGGTAACTTCCTCGCCCGCCTCGATGGCCTGCGGCGTAGCCTCCAGTGCCCGGCTGCCTTGACGTTCGAATGTTGTCATTGGTGCGCATCTCGTTGACTTTCTTGGTCAGATTGTCAACTGCGTTGTCGCCTTCCACATGCTTCTTCTGACCCGGTGCTGGAGGTAGCTTGGCCATAGCGGCCGCCACAGCAGCCCTAGCATCTCGATTTGCCTCTTCCAGAGACTTGGTTACAACTCCAGTGGGACGCGGTGCGGCGGGCTTCGCAGGTGCCTGAGCCACATTCATTGGTTTCGATTGCAAGTTGCCATTCACAGGCACTGAAGGCTTGGCGGCCGGGCTTAAGCGAGGAATCGCAGGCACGATCCGTCCAGACTTGGGTCCGATTGGCACAGACTTAGCCGTTGTAGGAAAATCTGCGCTGGCCACCGTAGCAGGCGGCGCTAAAGCTTCTAAGACGTTTGGCTTAGACTCTATGGGTGGTGGTGGCCCATTCGAGGCGTTCGTGGGGGGTGCTGGAGTAGTAACCGCGCTGGGTAGTTTCACCATGGCCACCGGCTTTGTAGGTGACTCTACCTGAGGGGTAGGTTCTTGCGTCTTGTCAGCAGCCGGAGCCAGTGTTGCAGACTGTTTTGATTGTGACCCTTGCTGGTTCTGATTTGGACCAGCGGGCCCGATTGGCATTTGTTGAGGATTGGGAGGACCATAGAATTGGCCCGGTGATGGGTGCGGGAAACCTTGACCTGGGGGAGGATACCATCCAGGTGGAGGAGCACCATATGGCATGACAGGGAAACCAGGACCAGTTGGGAATCCCTGCGGGCCAAACCGCTGGTTGGGTGGGGGAGGGTAGTAATATGGGAACGGTGGCTGCTGTTGAAACCTAGGGGGTGGTTGCTGGCGTTGTTGGTTGTTGTTCTGCTGTTGTGGCTGTTGAAATTGTTGAGCCTGCGATGGTGGCTGCTGTTGTGGAGTTGTTATTGTATCTTGGGGTGTTGATGATGGAGTCGAACGTCGAGCGCTCTAGAAGTAACCGAAAGTCAGTGGGCTTGACAGCATATTCGTGGCGAAGAAATCAAAGAGAATAGTAACTATATCAGAAGGAAGGCAACGGAAAATATCCACATGGGTTTTGCGCTCTCGGTGGTATAAAAATGATTTACATCCGAAATACTTCATCACTTCGAAACCCTTGTGCTACTGCACAACGGCGCCAGCGAAAGCGATCAGGAGAGACTTACTCCAAGTATGGCTGGATCATCTGGCACTTTTGGCGGCTGAGGGGGCTTGTTCTCCTTGGGAGTTTCCTCGATCCTTAAGTCCTTGACATCACTCCCCCGAAATACGATGTATTCGTAGACATTGTCCGATGGTGGGACCTCATCGTCAGGGCGACGCCCTTCAGTGCCAAATGATACAACTTGCTCTAGTGCGACGGTGGAATTCTCTGAGCTGATTTCGTGAAGCGTACCGACATAGCTGGCATGTCATTAGCGACAAGACGGCCAGGCACAACACAACTGGAAAGAGGGGCCACTACCGAATGTCTCTCTTCGAGATCAAAGAGATGCGTGAACTGCACCAACGGTCAGTCCAACTTTCGGTGAGCACGAAGTGAGGTGGCCTTGCCCAATAAATTCGGCCATTGTGCGGGTGGTCACTCAGTGAATCAGATAAAGCGTTTGTGTACCGTCTGTACTGTCACGGTTTTTCTGCTGTCATGAGCAGCTTCGATGATGGTTTGTTTGAGAAGGGGGGATGCGTGAGTAGATGTAGTGGTGCTGGTAAACAAAGATGCTAAACGCCTTGCTCTAAGTGAAGGAAGTTCAAGTAAGCTCCGCCTTAGTGGCTTTCTCGGTTCCGTATTAAAAGCCAGCCTTACCCGCATCTGTGTATGGACTTTGACCTTAAAAGTACGCAACCCTCACGTCCCCCTCGTCCATCCAGAACCACCACTGAGCACAAGCATGACCACTGAGCATGCGATTGGACAAGGTGCTGCTGGGAATCACTCAATGTTCCAACAGCTTGAAGATTACGCATGGGCATCAGACGCAGAGTTCCAAAGCGGTCTGCAAGCCATACTTGGGACGAATCCTGCCCCAGAGCAAGCAGAGCAGTTGACACTACGTGCTCGCTGCTTCTATCTCTCGCGGTACATCGCTCGACTGAGCGAGAGCAAAATATTGCAGCACTGACATGACGGCAGTAAAATAAATATCCCAATCGACTTTAATGCGTACAAAAGCTGGCGGTCTCAGTATTCCTCTGCCCCACTCGTCAATGGCACATCAACCCATACCAGAGCTTCGCATTCAGACCGTCAGGATGAAGAAACGGATCCATCTGTATTTGATAGCATAGTTCCTGCGTCAAGTTCATCGTCAACCACAGATCCCCCAGCACCGTACCCTATTTCCTTCAGTCAGATCGTTGAGCTCATCACGAAGGGACAACCTATACCGGGGATCAAAGAGGTGCCTGATACTTTGCTCGAAGGACAGGCTTCACAAGCTACAACTGCAAAGAGGAAGAAGCCATGGGAGAAGGGTACGAGAGAAAATGTAGATAATGGTAGTGGGATGGGTAGCACAACTCTAGGGGTGACATGAGAGAATCAAGAGATCCAAATGAGCCTTGGTACATGACTGCATCTATGGCCGAGCTTACTGCATGTTCTGCATTTCCATATCATCCAACTGAAAGCCCCAGTCCAAGGTCAAGCTTCTAGGCGTCAAGCATATCCGTGAGCCTGAAGCCATTCCAGCACCAGCTTCTCGTCCCGTTCCTTGTAATTGGCGTTTGCTCGCACAGTATCAGACACTTGAACCAGGCCACGATCGTAGCCTTTTGTATTCTTGTCCTTGAAGAATGCCGTAATATCCTTCTCCAATTCATGGCTCGCAAACTTCTGCAGGGTTGTCTTTAGATAACGATCAATAACCACAGAGTTGCCCGACAGCTTCTCGTGCACTTTCCCCCAATTTGCTTTTATGTACTCCCACAAGGCATACCGCGTTTTTGGATTCGCCGCCAAAGCAATGGAGCCAGTATGCATGTCTTGTATGGCTACTTTGTCGGAGAATTGGAAGTCTAAGAAATCGTTAACCAGATCGGTTGACTGCACCCAACCAAGGGACTGTAAGCAGATCTCTTTGCCATCGATCGATGTAGTATGTAGATATTCATGCTTCACTGCGTCGTATGCTGGTCTGCCTCCCTCGGCAACGTTGATGCGGAAGACTGCTAAACGCAAATTAGGGTGTATTGCTTTTTGATCTCCAGACATGTAGGCATCAAATCGACGTTGTGCTTCAGCGATAGTTCTGCTCCATCTGTTAACCTATAACCAAGCATTTACGAGCAGTGCTAGCTTACCCTTGATGGCCTGCGCCGCCAGCTGTGTTGATAAGCAAAGCCCGAAGCTGTCCGGTAAGGAAGTCTTCATTTGGCTCGAAGTCCCAACCAACTTTCTCCGTGGTGGTGCTAACAAGCCGAAAAGTGTAAGTTTTCAGGGCCGTGGAAATCTTCTCGTTATCTGCAAAGACCGATCGTATGTTTGCTAGGGAGCTGACGATTTGCGACCATACACTAAAGGTGTCAAATGAGGTATTTGTTACATGTAGCCACGACTTACGCATAAGCTTGCTCATCACCGAAATTCTCAACAAGAGTCAACAAACCAGGCGTTGTGGCATAGCCAGCAACAGCCAGAGCTCCTGTATCAGCTATCAATCCTATCCGGTCTTCGACACTTAGTTTTGCTCTATCAGCCCCAAGCTTTGCCAATGTAGCTGGTGGATAATTGGTTCGATAGAAGCCATTGTTGTCAGCATTCAACTTGTAGAACGCCTCATCTACGTTACGCAATGTCTCTTCTTTCGCTACTAGAGCCTTGCTAGAAAACCCTGCAGCGCGGGGCTCGGTTTTAAGGCCCAGGGGAATCCACCACAGAGTTTTGTCTTCCTCGGTCGTAACGTCACCGGTTGAAAGGAATCGTGACTGCCTGACACCAATTTGCCCAGGCTCTTCGGCGACTGTGAGCATGGGAAACCCTATGGTTCTGACCCAGTTGTTCATAAAAGAGTTGACGTCTTTTCCGGAAGCTTTACTTAGTGCAGCCCAGAGATCATCTGTCGTTGCATTACCATATGCATGGTCCTTGAGGTAGTCCGAAACTCCAAGAAGAAACGTCTCCTTTCCGAGATGGTTACTTAGCATCCTTATGACGGAGCTTCCTTTCAAGTAGCTGGAAAGCGACCTGTTAGTGAGACCAACAAGAGATATGTCAGAGCTTTCACCTAATAGCGTCAAATATCTGATCGATCTCCAAAGCGTCTTTGACTGGAACTTCGATTGGATGTGAGGCCCTCAACGAATCAAGCTGGAAGGCCGTTTGAACGGCTTCCGCCACAAATTGGCTCCAGCATTGATGGCCAGGATGCAGATAATCCACCGCAAGCCACCCTACCCAGGTTGCGAATCCTTCGTTCAGCCATAGCTCACTCCACCAATCCATTGTAACGAGATTTCCGAACCATTGGTGAGCAAGTTCTAGACAATGTTGGTCAATATTACTGTCTGGAAGGATGGGCGACGGGAAAGCATGAACGGTAGGTAGAGAGGTCGAAAACGAAATGGGGTTTTCCAGAAAACTTACCATGGGCTACAACGTATGCTACCCTGTTTTTATATTTGGCATCGGAATGCTGCTCGTCAAAAAGAATAGCGGTTGTTCGGTATGTGATCAGACCCCTTTCCGAGATGGCTAATCAGCATAAGCTCACATTTTAATGGAGAACACTCCATATCGTTCCGACAAATTTACCAATTCTCCATCGCACCGTGGCTCTATCAAACTTTGTCAGCTAATAATCTTCATAAAAACACGTGGAAGGGGAAGACGTATGATGGGCTACTACGTCAGCTCAAGCTAAGCTTATAGGCTGTTAAAAAACGAGAGAAGGGAACTCACAAATTCATGGACTGCCAGAAGGTCCACTTTAGGGAGGGGATACTCGATGCGAAAGATCTGGATTATGTCAGTATTACATTCAGGTCTCCGGAAACAAACGCAAGGTCTTGCGAGGAGATGCTTGGAAATGGTTTGAGTTGATTGGGAAACTTGGGTAGAAGGAGTTGAGATGAAATAAACTTAAAGAGTGGAAAAACAGGCTCAAAGATTCGCTCCTTACCTCGGAGAAATAGTCGACTACTTGGTGGGCATTTTCGAGTCCAAAACGTCCCTGTTCTTTCAACCCCCGCGTCGTGTAGACCCTTACGGGTAGCTGCTTTCCGTTGTACTTTCTTCTTGTGAAGTCCTCGACATACTCAAAATCCCCAAAGGCCCAAGCTAAGAGGTAAGTACTCATCAATGGTGTTCTCTCAAATGCTACTACTTTCCGTCCATTTTTGCCTTGCTTGACATCTTTCTCGGGCATGTTGCTCAGCGCAACTTGATCTTCTGGAATTTCAATGCCAAAATCAAAGGTGGCCTTTAGATTTGGTTCATCGAAGCAGGGAAATGCTCTTCTAGCATCGCAAGATTCAAATTGGGTGCTGAACATAAAATGATGGTCTCCTATTTTTGGCACCGACTTTGCGGGTTCAACCGCAGGCTTGTATCTGAAGAGAACGTAAGCATCACAAGTAGCAACCGTGGAGTTTGAGGATACCTAGATCTATAAAATCCAGCCATATCATTATTCATGATACCACTATACTGGATCTTCAACAATGCACTCGATGAAGTAGACACTTCCTTGTCAAAGGCTAGCGTCACCCGCTGCGACTTGTCATCGTAAAGGATACTGGATGCCTTTCTTGCTAGTAGATATCAACACCGCCACTGCTGAACCTTGAGAACAAGCAAATAGTACCATCAATTCCTTGGGCGGATATTTCCGCAGACTCAAGCTTCAATTGGTGCGCGTTGAGCGTAATTTCTTTCGTTGCTTTTTTAATATTGACATCGATCTTAACCGTCCCTTGAAAAGTAAAAGCACCACCAAGTTCGAGGTCGTAGAGGGCGATATCATAGTTGATCGGCTTTACCCTTCAAGGCGCTGGGTCAACTTATGGTACATCCAAACGACAAGCACTACGTACGTATCCGGTAGAACATCTCTATCGAGACTAGCCATGGTTGTGACTGTAACACAGCAGAATAACTGACCGCCACCCTTGGAAGAAGTCTTTGATGTCAATGTCGGTCGTGTCTTTGCTGACCATGGACGAGGCGGCGAGAAGGTACAAGGGCGGTCAGCAGACAGTTTATCATGCAGCAACCGGGCTTGACAATACCCCGCATTTAGGAAGCTGCGTCGGAGGAGGGCAGAACTGGTCAGAGCGCTGGAAAATGTGCTTACGATTCTCAGCCTTGTGCCGATGCTTTGAAGCATGTCATACTATGTATTATGGATGCATGGATAGGAAGTAATGGTTTCCCTCGGCTAAGTACAAGCAAGCTGTTCGACCTACGGATCCCCCTCACCCGTGATAGCTACCCAGCAACCAAATGATCGATATCGTAGCCCTTAGAATAGACGATACACGGCGCATCGTCACCGCAATTCCATAGATATTTCTTTCCTCCAAGAACGCCGCGACCAGCTAAATGCAAGGAATCCTTCCATATCCTTCAAACGCCCCAGATGCCGCTCGATGAATGGTACACGCTCATTCTCATAACTGTATGTAGACATCTAGACAAGGTAGTCTCCACTCCCGTGCGCCTAACCAGCTTCTGATCCACTCCACTCCAATACCGGTCCACTCATGCCTGAAGTCCATCCTTCGCTTCATCTCCTCAACTGCCGCTCCTGCTAGCGCCGTAGCTGTCTCATTGGCCACTGTCACAAGAAATGAAGTATCCCTTGCGGTGTAGTTCCCCGCTGAAGCTGCCCAACCAGAGGCTTGAGGTAAAGCATTTGGTAGTGGTGATGAGAAGTGTCGTGGCTCGAACCAATTGCTATGGATGTCGAAGAAGCAATGGTCTGACCAATAGCATGACGAGATGAACAGTATGAGGAGCAGGGCTGAGCAGTAAACGCAGGGTCGGTTCAAGAAGTAGGTTAGGAAGAAGAATGATACCACGAATCTGGCAAGTATCAGCATCATTGATCGAAATCTGTTTCTGCACATTCAGGCAGTAGGGCCGGTTTGACACTTACAACGGTGAAGCGTTGGTGGGTATGAAGAGAAGAGGTAGCCAACTGCAGAGAAGATTTAGTATGGAATACGGGCAGGTAATATACAGGCATACCTTCGCAAACAGAACATTGCTGTAGAAGTCAAAGACCCACAGCTTCGTACAGTTTCCCCCGAAACTCGCTTTTCTAGGTTTGAGGTTTGAGGAAACCACTGAAGGATGCGGGACCCAAAATTAGTAGCGCAAGGCTGAGCCAGACTCGGCCCTTTTGGATTAACTTTGTTCCGAAATAACTTCAATGTCCCATCCCTGCCATTCAATATATACCTACTTACTTTTGAATTTGGAAACTATCCTCTTGGAATTATCAGCAACTTGTCCCGCAGCGCATTCGTAGTAACATTTCTTCTTCGAGTAGATTGCTTCTCCAAGGTCTATGGTAAGACCATAGCGCTCTCAATGGTATGGAGCTATTTGCATGATGCCATTACGCTCCTTCGGAGAATGTGGTTTCATTTATATCATTGAACTCTAGAGAACGTTCCACTAGGCATAGAGTATTCAAATCCGAAGAGGGTGAAGCCATTAAACCTCTTCTAAGAGTATGGTAGTACAAGAGGGAGGCCTTATGCTAATAACCTAGGTTCCTCAAAATTCCTTTTTGTTATCATCTGGGTTACTCATTCTATATGGGTAGGATAACCACGGTGATCGTTCTATTCTAAAAGGGCATAATCACTTATTAACACAACCAACAATCAAACGTGGTCTCATTATTGCTGTCTGTCATGTCAAGGAGTCGGCCGCAACAATCTATCTTATCCTACCTCATCGCACTTCACCATACATCCTACATGGTTTGACGGCGGCCAACGCAACTTGATCTGAGACTCAGCTGGCAAGAAAGTCTTGATCAATAATACATCGTGTGGCTTCAACGACAGTCTTTCAATAAATTTACTTCCTCAACTGGTGTGTCTCCATCCACTTGTTTCGCTTTCACAACAACCATATTTGTCGACTCCATTGTCACCTTCAATTTGTCGTTCCAGCCTTCAGACTATCTTGCCACTTCAAGAGTCCACCCGTAATCGGTTCCATTATCTCTATCAGATGCCACCTTCAATTTACATTTCGCATTAATCAAAACCTTCAAACCATCTTCACCTCACTTCCATTTATTTCGGTAAATTCGTTCCCAAACAACTTCTCATTACATTACTATTTATCACAATAAGAGCCAGGAACTATTTGAACGCTGTGCCACCTCAATTGAACATTTTGAACCTCAGTTGAACATTTTGAAAGCTTTCACTTCGACCACTCCATAATATACGATAAGATGTTGCTCGCATAAATGCAGAGCATACCTGCCTTTATTAGTCATAGCTCACGACTGGCCTCAATACCTACGGTCGTGGGCTCTCGAAGCTATTAGAGATGCTTCACGAGTATTACGCCAAGTCGATGGAAGACCATCAAATTGACAGCACTAGGTTCGAGCTAACAGGGTTGACCAACAAGGATGCAGAAGTGAAACAGTCATCCAGTCCCGCTATGGAGACCAGATCAGCAGAGCTTATTATAACGACAGTAGGACAGGAGAAGAGTTCCGATCTTGCTACCGATGCCTCATTACTAGACTCTATTACAGGGACAGCATACTCCAACGAGGATCCTATCGTCATTAGCGAGACTGTCGAATTGGAGTCAAATGCAGCAACGACTGCACCGACGAACCCCTCTAAAGTTACCACGGGGCCCAAAGTCGTGGTTTCGACTGAGGTAGGCTCGGAGCCAGAGAGGTTGATCATGCAGGAACCTATGGCAGACAAGACATACGAGGCATCTTCGGTGCCTAAAGACCAAGTAAATGGCGAAGAATCAGAAAGCGAAGATGACGAGAATTCCGAAGTACCATCAGACGATGATGAAGACGTCGGCGAAGGACTCAAAAAGAGAATTGAGGCAATCAATGAGAGCTTTGACACACCTTACGACCCCTTGACTGAACCTACGCCTAAGCTTCCAGCATATCACCCATCTTTTGCAAAAGTCGAAAAATATTACGAATCAGTGATGCAAGACGCAGCAAGTTTGTTAGGGAACTCCCAATATCAAGACCCGAAAGTCAAGGAGCTGCTTAATCAAGCAGAAGGGCATATGGTAATCAAGTACCCAGGACCAAAGCGAATTGGGATGGTAGGGGATTCCGGTGTTGGTAAACTTGTCTTTGGCCTAGCAATATGCTGTACTAAACGATCGAAGGAAAGAGTTCGCTGATAAACTCCATTTTGGATACTCCTGATCTCGCCATGGAGGTACTAGGCCCCCATTTATCAACTAAGACCCAGCTAATCTTAACATCTGAAGGGAGCAAGTGGAGCCGCTTGTACATCCGTGATCACCGAGTTCCGACAGGCATGGTCAACCCAAACAAGCCCATTCATGGCTGAGATCGTCCTTTTTACTCCCGTGGAGATAGAGCTCGTGTTAAAAGGTCACTTTCACGACTACTATGCATATCATTTCGAGACCACAGATGATTTGGACCAGGACGAGTTAGATGAGAGGGAAGGCCTTTCAGCTACAGCCTCCGAAGCTTTCGGAGCCCTATTCGGAGGTCGTAAAGAATTCTTTGACAAAGATGCAGCTAAAGAGTATTTTGCCCTTGCCACATCTGGAGACGACAAGAAAATCCTGGACAAACTCATCGCATGGGTAGGTGAGATGACATCTTCACTTGGAGCTAAAGATGGCCTGATTCATTACACGGCCGATTCGGCTCCGGGGCTGGGAGCTAGGATCGAACCTTTTGTAAAGACGAGTAACAGGTTGGGAGACGATGACTGTCTATGCTTTTCTCCCTGGCCCATAGTACAGGTTGTACGGTAAGCTTACACCCTGATCTACCTTTCGAAGATGAACTAAGAAGCCGGCCAGTGTTGGCCTGCGATCGCCATTGTTGAAGTATGGGATGATTATCGCAGATCTTCCAGGTGAGTTTACCATCCTGTAATTACTATGTACAAAAGGTAGAAAATCCTTACTTTCTACAAGGCCTTTCAGACGTGAACAAGACCAGGACGAGGATGACAGAGCAGTACATTCGGAAATGTCATTATATACTATTGGTTGCTCCGATTGGTCGGGTACAGACGGATAATCTGGTACATAAGAGACTTCTTGAGTATTCTCGAGCGAAGGCCGGTCGTAAAGCATTGATTTGCACAAGAATAGATGTGAGAAATTAACGTGTCATAATCGGAGCGTTCCTGACCAGTTAGGATATCTCTATCACATCAAAGCCTCGTGACCTTGAACCAACCCTCGAAGCCCTGGAGGAATACCGCAAGATCTCTCGAGCTCACTTATTCTCAATCGCTGAAAAGCCCAGACTAATAAGCATGAAAAAAATTGCCAAAGGGAGAGCGAAGCAGGAGCTAGTCAATCAGATCCAAAGGATAGGGTATTTATTCCTAATTCAGGTCGCAGCGAGACTCGCTAACCTCTGTAAAGGGTGCGGAAAAGTATATATGGCGCTCTGTATGTTCTCACAATCCTAGATACCCGTCAGACAATAATTACCGCGAAAGATTGATGGCTGACTTGCAGCAGATTGCATCAAGCCCTAGTCGTGATGCGGAATCGGAAGGTCGTCCGTAGCATGCGAGACATTTATAGAGGCATTGCGAGCGGCCCGAATCCTTTAAGTATCTTCTGTGTCTCTAACTCACACTACAATATGCACAAGACAGGGTACGATGAAGAGCGCATACCTCTTTCAATGGATGTCACAGGGGTGCCCACAATTCGCTTCATGCTGTCTGAATTACCAGCGACGGCTAGATTGAGGGTTTTAGAGCAGCACATCGAAGGTGTGCTGAAGGAATTTGTCAACTCCATGGAATTATGGAGTCTTCAGGCCACGAATCATCGGCGTTTAGAGCTAAAAGAGATTGTTGCTAGACCGGGAACGGTAAGAGACTACTGGCCTGATTCTTTCCGATCATGATCTGAAGACAGATTGTTCAGGACGCGGCAACGGAGATCGCCGCATACATTACAGAATCGAAAGCGCTCTTAGAAAAATGTGTCTTGGATAAGATTGGTGCGTAGTAACTTGGATCCCGACTCCGATATTTTAATTAACCTTTTGGTAGAAAATTCCCGTACAGCGTGGATCTTGCACGGTGTAAAGTCGCTTGAGCACTGGGCAACTGTGAGAGCTTATTAGATACGCAAACGGCCCAAAGACGCAGTGCTGATCGGAATATAGTGGAATGCTCAAACTTTCGGAGCGTGGTGTCGTGCTGACGGTAGATACAAGAAAAAATTCAAACGCACCCAAAGCTGGAACGCTGAGCTATTGGAGCCTGTGGTCAATGATGTGAAGGAACCATGGCTGAACTTCCATGAAGGGATAGATGACTTGAATGAGAAATATTACTCCTCTCTGGAAACATTACTGGACAGTATCCGCGAGAGCCTAAGTGGTGGGTGGCCGTGTGTCAGCTCCCGTTGAGTGCTGGAAGACTAATGAGGATAATCTAATACAGCAACGCCAGGGGTATCCATCATGCCGATAGACCTATTCCTGAAATCTCTCGCCCCCAAAAAGGTTCTTCTGCGGCAATGGCTAGATAATTTCTCGAGCAAGCTGAAAGCCGCCAGCATGTAAGCCGGTCATAGTCAGATACTGTAGGCTGATCTAACTTTCATAGAAACATAGAGCAGGACGTCATCACGGATCAACACGATTCTTATATCACGCAGGCAATGCTTCCCGTCTACATGGAATGCAAGGCAAAACATGGTAGGCACATAACGTCTTTACATAGAAAATCCCCAACGTATCCAATTGCTGAAAAAACATCAGGCAAAGGCAAACGTATCGCACAAATAACTCTACTCGAGCACGCAATGAAAGTCGGAGGCCCCTACAACCAGATTGATGCGAAAGTCAAGGAGGCCTTCGATCAGGAGGTTACTCGCCGACACCCAAAGCTTCTCAAGCGCACACAAAATATCTTTGACGCCGTTTTGAAGGACTTCGACAGCATGTTCGTGGTCGAGGAGTTCCCAAGCCCGCAACGAGACGTCTTGCGGCGACGAATTCAGGAATTCGTGGCTCAGGCAAACGTGACGATTAATGGACCGATAACCACAGAGTTTGCCAGGACGACGTCCGGCATTGGCTACTAGGTTCGACCAGGAATTTCGGGCGAGCTCCTACCAAGTTTATTTCTGGGGCGCTGTCTTGGAGCGTTTCGAAGCTCTCTACATTTCGCCGTTATGTTTCTTTATGCCGCTCTCAAGCTACTCTAATTTTTACTCCGATTCTTACTCTACCCGACCGTCGTTCATAGCTCACGCCTGATTAACAGATTCCAGAAGGAAATTGGGCTTTTTTTTTCTGGATTTATTTTCATCTCACACTGTTATCTTTCCCATTGTCAACCTTCACCCGGCTTATGAATAGTTCACGACTTAGATTGATCAACCGAATTACTTCTGCAGCTACATTCACTTGTTTTCGGACATTCCAGTGGCACTCCAGGCATACTAGTTTTGCCATACAGCATTACAACAACGTCGTACTTTACGCCCTTTCAAGAAATATTCAGAAATCAGCCATCTTCTTGATTCTTTCCCAAATACATTGTTCTCACTATGAAAATCGCAAACGCGTTTAAGTGCTTTCATTTTCCCCCACCTTCGTCCGCGTCATCATCGCCGCAGCTTCTAATGCAGTCCGGAGATATACGCTCACGAGTCTACCATTCTAAGCGTGAACACTAGCTACAACATTAGCATCCAACCCAACCCAACCCAACCCAACCTACCCAACCTACCCGGCCTACCCAAACCACAATAACCAACAACTCCGAACATCACCCACAATGCCAACATCCCATTCTCAATTCCAAACCGAACCTACTCCTCCTTTGCATCACCCCACTCAGATATTCCATCCACAACCCCACCCCACACAGCCTCAACCTGTTACATCAATTTCTTTCCCCCTTTTCAACCCTCCCCTCATATACTCCAATCGACCTTTTCTTATCATTCCCATGCCCATGCCCACGCCCACGCCCCCAAGCCACTCGCTCACTAAACTACTTATCCAGTTCTTCGTAAATGCAATGTTTCGTTGATTTCAAGTAAATCATTGCCCCAAATTATGATTGTAGCGACTCATAGCTGTGCGTGGACTTCACCGGGTGGCGTTGCAGGTTGTGTGCTTGAAGCGGGAGATAAGGGCTTGATTGAGCAGAGGTTGAAGAAGAAGGATGGATGCATATCTGACGCCATGGGCGATGACAGGGGACGCGGTCGTGAACGAACCAACCCCACCCCCCTTTACTCCAAACAATCAATAATCAATTCTACAACAGTCAGTGCGTAACCCCATTTATGAGAAATATCAACGTGAGTCCAACCGTCAATCTTCCAAGAGAACTGGTTCAGAAGGAAGGAAATCGTTGAGAAAGGGGTGGGGTTGCGAGGAAAGGGGGTGGGGGGGTGAAAGGGAAAGGTCGAAACGGGGTGAGGATTGAACCAACAACTGAATGAGAGAAGAAGGACGAGAAGGGATGTCTTCGTCCCCTCATCAGAAATTCCTAGTAAACAAACTCACCCCCTTTAAAAAAAAGATGGATTTCTTTAAAAAAAAAATCTTAACACATCTTTGATTTTGCGCTATAAATGACTAACAATACCTTTCAATTTCATAGACAGACTCGCAGGGCAGTTGTGTTATGTGCGCAATCACATTCCCGCAATCAACAGCTGACTTTGTCTTTTTGATTCTTCTTTTTCTTCAAGGATTTTAACATATACAAGGTCCAGAGTTCGAATCCTCGCGCCGCTGAGTTTCATCCATAAGCTTTTCTTATACACACTTCTTATCAACATGTGTACATTCTTTTAATCAACTAAACATGATCGAACCTTTAACACCTCGCCGGCACGTACTGTATGTACTGTACTTACCATCCTACAGAACAGTTCTCTTACTATCAAGGGGGTAAAAGAGAAGGATATACTCGACCCCTTGCTTTGAACAGAATCGCAGTCATGGAAACAACAGTCCGGACGGCTAGGCTGGCGAGGTTAAAAGGAGGGGTCCCGGGGGGGATAAGATGGAGGCAAAATGACAGCTAGGGGTCTTTTGTCAACGTTTTACTAGTGTAATTCGTTTATGTGATATATACTGTAGAAGAAGTAAAGTGGTGAAGCAAGTAATTTGAGATGAGGTGCTCGACAAGCTCTGCTATTTCTAATTTTTTCTTAAGAAGGTGGGACGGGTATGTGTGTGGAAATGGGGGGATGTGTGAGGAAAGGGGTTGTGTTGGAAAAAAAAAAGTACATGTGTTTTGAGGTATATATTAATAATAGTAAACTATTTAATATAGACAAATTCGCAGGGCAGTTGCGTTATATTCCCATTCGGTTCTCGGTTGGTCGTGTTCCTGCAATCAACAGCTTGAATTTGTCTTTTTGGTAATTGTTTGGATGTTGGGGAGATGTTGGAAATAGAAGGTTTAGGGTTCAAATTGAGTGAGGTTTTTCTGAATATTCTTTTTTGGCAGAACTTCCTTTTTTTTTAAAAAAACAAAGATTCCTTCCTCTGCTCAATATCTCTCTTCCTTTCCTGTTCCCAGCTAGCAAGCGGGATGCAGTCTTTTGACTCGATCGTAAAGTCAATTCTCTGACATGTGTTTAGTTGACTGTCCTTTAGATCATTCAACTCAATATACTGAACAATCCCTGCTGTAATCGATTTCTTTAATTCAATAATTCCATGCATATAAGAGAATTGAAGACAGATGTATCAAAAACAAAAATTTAACCTCAGTTTAGTCTATATGTTACTAATACCACCTTTGATTCCATAGACAAGTTCGCAGGGCAGTTGCGTTATACTCCCAACCGGTTCTCGGTCGGTCGTGTTCCTGCAATCAACAGCTTGAGTTTCTCTTTTTGGTAATTGTTTGGGTGTTGGGGGTGTTGGGAATAGGAGGTTTAGAATTCGAACCTGAGTTGAGGTTTTTTTTTGAATCTTCTTTTTTGCCAGAACTTCCTTTTTTTGGTAAACAAAGATTCCTTCCCCTGCTCAATATCTCCTCTTCCTTTCCTGTTCCTAATCGCTTCAACTTTGTCTGAAAAATCGATATATGTGCTGATCCAACGTACCTACAGTACATGCTGGCAAGGGCTTAGCGTGGTTGTTATGTACTAAGAAGTGTGTTTACTAGGTAGGTTAAGCTGATGTGAGAAAATTACAAGGAGTGGTAGATAATTGGCTCTGTCGTGTTGGACGAGTTTTGGGGGTGGTGAGCAGGCTGTTAAGGATTGGGTAGGGAGTGGGGGGTGAAGAAGATAGGGGCTAAGGAGACTTGATGGAGGGAAAGGTGCTGGATAGGTGGGAAGGATGGGAAGGAAGAAAGAGAAAAAGTGGGACTGGGGATGGCGGAGGGGGGGAAGACGGAGAAAGATGTGCATATCCTGAACCGCGTAACACCCCGGCCCCCCGTATATGGTTACAGAAACTCCTCTCCCTGCCGACAAACCCCGCCCTCACAGACCATCACCCCCTCCCTTTCGACATCCAAATCTTTAAGCAATAAATTCCTCTCCTTGATCCACTCACCCACGCCTCGTCCTAACGCAACAACCGTCCTCCCAACCCCCGCCTTCTCCCTCAACCTCTTCACTATATCCGCCGCTTTCCCCTTCTCCACTTCGCTTGTATTGGTCCCCAATCCAGTAACAACGACCCCCTTTCCCCCTAACCGTCCCACCACCACACTTCCCAGCATGCCCGCAAAACACCACGGGAACTGCTCCACCTCCGCCTCAAACGCTTGCACCGTTTCCTTCGCATGCTTTCTGTACTCTTCGTCCTCGAGCATGCTTGCCAGCCGGTAGAGATTCGACGCGCTGATGTTGTTGGAGCTGGGTTCCGCAGCGTCCATACCGGATTTGAGGCGTAGGAGGAGATCGGGGGGGTGCGGGCTCGGGGTTGTGTAGAAGCCGGGGGAATCAGGGGAGAGAAAGAGGCGGAGTTGGGACTCTGTGGGGTGTTAGTTCCGGAAGGGGGTTGAGAGAGATTGGGGGAGGGGAACAGACTTTGGAGGGTGTCGGCTAGTTGGAGGTAGCTGTCATTGAAGGTGGCTTCGTAGAGGTCGATGAGACCTTGGATTAAGAAGGCGTAGTCGTCGCAGAAACCGGGGGCGTCGCCTCGGCCTTGGCGGTAAATTCGCCACAGGGTGTGAGATTTCTGGTCGTAGAGTTCTTTTCTTACAAAGGCGACGGCATTCTTGGCGGCGGTTCTGCACTCTTTTGCCTTTGCTGGGTCGATACTTTCGAGTGCGGCACTGGTTCTGGCTAAAGCACCAATGGCAAGTCCATTCCAGGCAACGAGAATCTTGTCGTCCAGTGCTGGCGGCGGACGCTCTCGCTCTCGATGATCTCGAAGCTTTTCGCGTCCTTCACGGAGGATGGTGACGACGTCTTCTTCGGCCAAGCCGAATTCTTTCGCTAGAGCACTCGGGGTAGACTTAATGTTTAGGACATTTTGACTGATGAACTCGTCATGGGGATCATTTTCTTTTGCAACGTTGCCGTCAGCTGTGACGCCGTAGAATCGAGCGCAAATATCAGCATCACGGTCACCGAGGACATTTTGGAACTCTTTGAGAGACCAGACGTAAAAGGCCCCCTCTCGTTTTTCGGTGTCGGCCTTTGTAGGGTAAGAGTCGGCGTCCTCGGCGCAGTAGAAGCCTCCGCCAGGGGCAGAAATTGGTGGACTTGTCAAGTATGTCGCAATATCATAGACTGCTCCAAGCATTTCTGAGTCGTGCGTGATAAGAAAGGCATCCAGATAGACATCCAAGAGCTGTGCCTGGTCGTAAAGCATCTTTTCGAAATGTGGAAGACTCCAGTCAGACGTCACCGAATACCGCGAGAAGCCGTATCCAACCTGATCCCTAACGCCTCCTCTCGCCATTCTACAAAGGGTATGAACAGCCATTGTCGTAGCATGGGCGCATTCTTCCTGCCCTACAACGTCTTTGACCGCACTCGGCCATTGCTCAAGCCGTAGAAGAAAGCTGAGGTTGACTGGAGTTGGGAACTTTGGCGCATGCGAGAAGCCACCATTGATTTTCTGGTATCTTCTCTCAAAATGCTGGTAGGCTTCCTCGAGCAATTCGATCTCCAACCCATCACCGTCGTTCTTCTCTCCGAGTTGGTGACTATGCACTCCTTCTTCCGCAAACTCCCTCAGTTGTCTCGTGATCTCTTTCGCACTCCCTCGGCATCTTCCTTCTTGCTTTGTCCACACATCCCTCATCTTCTTCAGTATATCCATAAAACCGAGTGTTTCCGACCGTCTCAAGCCGTTGTCGGGGCCTGGCCAGTAGGTACCACCAAAAACTGGCTCGAGGTCAGGCGTGACAAAAACGTTCAGAGGCCAGCCTCCGGAACCAGTAGTGGCTTGTACATAGTTCATGTAAATGGCATCAATATCAGGGCGTTCCTCGCGGTCGATCTTGATGGGTATGAAGGAGGAATTGAGAATTTGGGCGATTTCGGGGGAGGAAAAGGACTCGCGCTCCATGACCTTGAACAAATTGGGTTAAAATTTCCCTTCCAAGACAAAACTATGGCCCAGGAAATATATGCGCAGATATGTGCTCTTGAAACATCTCCTGAAGCTCGTCTCTAAATACAAAGTCCAGATTATCGACTGCGAGGCATACTTACATGGCACCCTGAATTCCTGTCAGCAAAGACCCAATTCCACAGATAGCGATTCAAAGTCACAAGCAAGTAGAAAACCACAGAGCCAGAACGGTAGCCACCCGCACACCAACAAAACCCACGTAGGACTCACAATGACACGCCGCATACCCAACACTCAAAAACAGCATCCGATTCTCCCTCTTCGCCAGCGCCAAAGCCTCTGGGCCCCATGTCTGCCACGCAACGGGGTTCTGCATGTGCGCGCGAACCTAGTCCAAGGCGCATTCTAGCTCAGCATGTATCGCGCCGTCTCGAGCCAGTCCGCGGCAACTCACGTACGGGCTCCTGCTCTCATTGAGGCGGTTAACTAGTCGTAAGGGCTCTGTGCCTTGCGGCCCTGCTGTGTCGTGGGTGGCCATGGTGGATTGTGGTTGTTGGTGTTTGTGGACGGTGGACTTGAGTAAGGGGATAACGTGGGTGGGGGGGTATGGAGTGGTTATGGGTGAGCGATGGTTTGTCGGAAGCGTGTGTTGATTGTTGTTTTGATTCTGCGCATCGTATTGGGGGAAGAGGATGATACTAGAAAGACTCGCCGTTACATCGTGGTGAATATGAAGTGAAGCGAACAGTGAGGGGCCGACGGTGACAATTGAGTTATCGACAAGGCAGTATCTAATCGATAAGCCGGGTATGCGGGGATTACATGAATGATACCACTTAGGCTTCATTCGTAAATGGGATTATTAAGGTATCTTACATCAGCTACTTTACCTGGCATGAACGTAGATTGGACGCTCAAGATCATCAGTTGCGTTCATAGATCTATGTATTTGGGCAAGCACTAGAGGCTCGCCAGAGACCTCGTCTACTGAACTTTATTTACAAGAATCGAAAGACAACTCGCTTTTGACCTGCCTCGTTGTCCATACATATATGCCAAAGGCAAATGCGGAATGTTTGGTGACAAGTTTCGGGCAAGATGTCAGAAGTAGAGAATCCCCTGCATAGGAGACCCTTCAGCGCACAGATCCGCCATCTCAAAACTCAGACTCGAGAGCGTGGACCAGCTCGCTCCGGTCAAGCCCCGTGTCGATGTGATAGTCGTCTACATACCGATAAGACCGTTCTTGGTCATCGCCACAAGCTTGCCACCTTTCGGAGCTTGGACGTTGCTGTATTGACCCCCAACATTTCCTGCAGGGTAGTAGTTGCAAACCGTGAAGAACGCAGGAGTGCCAGGGTTCGGGCCGCAGGAGGCTCCCTTCAAGTAGCTTTCACCAGTCGCTGGGTTGCAAAGTTGAGGATCGGCACCTGGAGGAGCGCAAGAGGAGGTGTAGCACCCAACGGAAGTAGTTGCCGCCCAGATAATCTGAGTGAGATGACCCCAACCTTCGAACTGACCCATGTTTGGGTTGTCATTGCCCCATTGGCCACCGTACTTGTCGAATTCGTCATTGTAAAGACCGTTGGTGAGAATGCTAGAGATATTGCCAGGTGCAACGCCGTTGGCAATATTCTGGCCATATCCTCCACCACCAGGTGCACTAGTAGGGGTTAGCAACCCTTCAACAGCACCGACAACAGATCAAATGCTTAAGCTTTACTTACAGGCTGTGTTTCCAAACGCAGGTCTCAGCGGTTGTCTTCGCGTAGTCGGCCAAAGTGGAGTTCCACACAAGAGCCGAAGCTGAGTGATTGGCACGGTGGATGTTGTGGTGCTGTAACGCTAGTTGCTGGTATATAGAGCTAGTAGTGTCAAGGTTATCGACGAACGTGGTAGGTAAATCGCTGCTAGGACTGGAACTTGGCGAGGGTGCAGCTGAGCTAGAAGGAGCTGCGGTCGACGAGGGCACATCCGACGATATGGCGGATGATACGGGAGGTGCAACCATTTTATCAACAACGGCGACCGGAGGCTGAACAGGACTAGGAGAGGGAGAGGTTGTTGGCGGTGGCTGTGGCGGTTGCTGAACGATAACCGGAGCACTGGTGGTGGTAACAATGACATTAACAACTGGGACCGGGCCTTGAGCAACAGGCGACGGCGGAGCTTGGCCAGCAGTCACCGTGGTCATGATGACATCGGTGACCACAACATCGTCCACCACCACGTCGGTCACAACATCTCGCTTGTTTATCGGAGAAGCAAAGGCGCCCGCCGCAAACACAACGGTCGTCAGAGTTGAGAAACGCATTTTGATTTCAGGTATCGATGAACGAATTTGATATCTGGTCGAGACGAGATCACAGATCTCGGGGAGTTTTCGAGTAAAGACAGCCGGATGTGTAAGGAATGTAAGCTTCCCCAGGAAGACGGTTTTGTGGTTCTAGTTGGTTTTGCAGGTCGGAAGGGGAGAAGTCGTTGAACTGTGAGTGGGAAGTGGCAGTTTCGACTGGCGTAACCTTGAACAAATGAATGAATTGCTTTGTACACTTAAAAGAATGGAAGTGCGTAAAGCTTGAAAGAGCGTGAATGAAGGAATGAATGGGGTGAAGAGGTGAAGAGGAAGGAGAAGAAGAAAGGGAAACGAATGGTTAAGAATAACAAAGAGTGATTGACGGTACTCGGGTAGGCTAACCGAGGCCGGAGATCAGGGGGCGAACCTCCGCTTAAGATGTAAGATTGCAGGAGGTCAATGATAATGAGAAGATAATTAATTTCCTTTTTGTAAATGGTCTTCGAAGCCGATGAATATCGATCGGTGTCGGAATACCTTAAGGATTGATGGCTTATAAGGGATGCTTGCACTCCAAGGAATGTTTGAGGCTCGGGGGGTGACAGCCACCCCACATTCTCAACCTCATGAATGTTCGAGATCACGACGCATTTGGTGTTTTCATAGGTATGCAGGACGGATCAAGCTCGTTGTCCTATTTCCACGTATCCAAACACGCATATCGTAGTGACGCGTTCAATGTGTGCCCCAATGGGTTCTGCATTGATTGGATTAATAACACCAGGGCATGTTTCGCTAGACGCTTTCTCTAGGCATGGGGTTAGACAAGACTCGAATCACTCGATGCGTCGTAGGATTGGTAAGGTACAGTAGGTGTAGAGATGTCTCATTTGCGGTAGGAGGATGGAGGTTTCAGACGACTGGATGCGTGCCCGACGATGAGCCGATGAACTGTTTGTACCTACTGACGTTCAAAACCCCCCCCTGGATCTTCATCTCCCGGCGACGCTTGTGCACGCTTGCGTTTTAGTGCCTACCGTAGCCGTTTCAACCGAGGGACCCGGGAACCCCGCCACGCCACGCTGACTTAATCGTCCAACCACTAGACGGGCCTGTCGACGAACCTTAATTTCATACCTTATACTCCGTAAAAGAGTGAGATCTGCTGCTGCGTGGTTTGGAACATGAAAACAACAAGTCCTGCAGATGGTTGAGCAGCTACTCTCTCTCATAGCGCGCATTCCTTGATGGCATGGCAACTGAACCGTGCCCTCACACTCGACCTTCTCCGAACGTGGAATGTTAATGGGTGTGCTGTTTGCAAATGCCTTGAGAAATGTCCCGGCTCTCGAATTCTGCGGTAGCTCCAACTCATACGGATAAGGTCCCCCCGTACCTTATCGCCCTTACCTATTCCGCATAAGCCCTGTAAACCACCAGGTCCTCATCCCGGCATCCGTATCGTAGGCCACCTCGACCCCCTGGCCCACAAAGGATACATATCCTTCCTTGATGTCGTACGATTGGCCGTCGACGTGTATCTTTCCGCCTCCACTGGTTGCAAAGAGTATGCTTGGCGCCTCCACTTTTTCAATAACCTCCTTTTCACCCTTTCCTAAATCTGCTCGGAGCATGTTGAATTCACTCATCGGTGACGCATACTCCAACGCCTTGCCCATCTGATCTCTGCTGCTTTTCGTGCTTGGTATCATCACCTCCTTTGCGTTGTGTGACGAGAATGTTAGAGATGTGGTAAAGAGCTCGATGCTGTCGCGCGGGGACAGCAATCTGTGTTCAGGACGTTGTTGGAACGAGTCATGCCTTCGACGATGTCGCCCGAGAGGTATGCATGGGGAGCATCGGCAGGAACAAAGATTGCGTCGCCGGCGTTGAGCGTGAGGAAATTCATTGTTCTGGAGTTCAATAGTTTGCTAGTTGGAGCAAGTTTAAAGTAATGGTAATAGGAGCATTGCAAAAGGGCGACGAGATTCCCGGGGTCCTCCTTAGAGTACTGGCTTTGCAGACGAGGGAGAAGATCACGTATGTACGATTGGTTACCAAAAGACTCTTTCGGAAGTTTCCCTCGTTTTTCCTGAGTCTCTCTAATGACCTCGTCCGAGGCTTCAAGTATCGATTGACAAGTTCTCTTCAATGTTTCGTTATCGAAGGGAACATGTTGATCTGGCAGAAACTTCTTGAGCGGCTCTAAAGTGTTAAACAAGGATTTGATGTCATTTTTGGATTTCCACCCAGCAAACACCTCGAATTTCCCAAGCGCTACGGCGATTTCAGGTTTGTGGTTATCGTCGGTAAACTTCTCCCAGGTCCTTGTTCGGATGGATCTGGAGCGAGAATAGTCCGTTACGATCACAGTGCTACTCGTTTTTATCGTTCGCCAGACCTTTTATTATGTCGTCTAGACGAATCGAAGCCCTGTTCTCCCGTATTCTATTTCCTCACTACCGTCTATTGAGATATCAGGGTAAGTCTCTGAAGTGTAGAATGGCTGCAAGTCTTGATTCAGCAAGCGTGCAATTACTCTCGACTTAATTTAGTGAACGACTCGATAATTCGACTGACTGGACAGCCAAGATAGATGAATAAATCGATGATATAGCGACTTAATCCCATAACGGATCCGACAAATCGACAAATTTGTGATGCCTAAAAAGGGTAGGAATGGCGAGACTTCGGCTTAGATGTCGTATTATATGAGGGCGACAGTTGCAAATCCTGCCAGTCTTGAAGTTGTGATTGGTCGCCACGCCCCAAGACTTAATCGGTTGCCATGTCCGGTTTGACTGCTACTCGCGGTTGCTGGACCAGGAAGCGTTGTATCGGTATGTAGAGATCTGGTAGGGGAGGGAATGGTAACATTATTCGTCGTGCCGCTGCCTACTGAAGACGTATTTGATGCATTATGGTGTGATTCTGGCAATGTTAGGGTACTTTGGCCAATAACCACATTGTCCCCTGAGGACGGAAGAGAAACCGTGACTCCGGAGATTATTACTGGTGATGCGCTGGGATCAGTGTTTGACTTCCTATGATGATCTGGGATCTAGTACTGCTCGGGACTGGGCGCTGAGAGCCATTGTTGAGACTGACTATGCTGTCTGAGATGCTAGATTCCTTCTCAGCTATACTCAGCAAATGGACAGTAACGCCATCGATGACCATCACGGAAGCATATGGGGCTAGCGAATAAGTCGATCCAAAAATAGTGATCGGAGCTGCGCCAGGAATTAGAGTCTGACTGCCTATCTTCAGCCGAGATGAAACGTCAAAGGTGAGTCGCTGAGATGCAGGAACGAAGGCAGAAGTAGCGCTCGGGAAGACGGTGATTAGTGTCTGTTCACCATGCTCGGCATTTGCATATTGGTTCACGTCCGCTGCAGAAGCAGTAGAAGCCGTTGCAGATGTGGAAATATCGCCAAACATGTACTCTGAGCCAGATTCCGGAGCTTGCTTGCCCACCACTGAGTCTAGGTCTGGAGAGGCCAAGCTCTCTACAGCCTTTGAAGCATCGCCAAAAGCGCTTAGTATCACAAAGCCAAGTCCTTGGGATCCCAGCGTAGTGGGAGGGGGTACAAAGCCTCCTGGGCTTGTGGGTGCACTGAGTCCATGAGATAAGGTAGAATACGCCCTGGTGCTGGGGTGTGTTGGGCTAATAATAGCGGACTCTCCTTGACCAGCGCTTTTTTCAGGCAAAGACCGGAGTGTTGAGGCTGACAAAGACGGCGTGGCTAGGATTGCAAAGGTCGAGGCGGAGAGGATTGCACCCGCAATAGCCGCTGAGATATATGATGTTGGGTCCGTTGAGCTTATCGTGAAGGCATTGGGAACTGACAGACCCGAAGCGGCCACGGTAGAGGCTGAGGGTTTCGAGCCTGCTGATATCGGTGAATACTGCCTGCTCTGTTGATGCGGGAATTGACGCTTCTGGGGTACTGGTAGGTCGGGATAATGCGGTAGAAAGAGAGGAGCTTGTTTGAACCTCTACTGTCGCTGTCGCTTTTTGGGTTGGACCTGCCGCTGCATCTGGAGTGTTGCTGATCGAACAAGCACCAGAATGAAAGCAACCTAAGCATGTAACCGTATAAGACAGTGAAGTTGTCAGGTCTGGAACCTCGGAAGCATATACTGGAGCTACTGGAGTGCAAGTAAAACCAGGGACTATAGAGGGTCCACGAGCCAGACATGATTTCAGGTGTGGATACTGCGGAACGTATCCAGACTGTTGGGCCATCCATTCGATTAGCGTTTTCGGTATGTAATCATAGTCTTCAGTAGCGGTTACAGAACCTTCAGAAGTGAGGGGCATCGAGTCTCTTTTGTCGTTGTGGCTTGCATATTGTGCACTCACATCTTTCAACGTTTCTATGGCGCCTTACAGTGGGCGATATACAAAAGGGTCCGAGAAGAAGATCTCAACGTGTCTGTAAGTTCTTGTTGCGCTAGGTAACGTTAACGTTGTTTTAGTAGGCATATTTGGTGGAGTCAGAATTATGGCTGTTCCTTTTACAGACCCAGAGGACCGGCCATCGGAGTCTCGCATACTAAAGTAGGCTTCGGCGTTTGAGTTCATTTCAGGATATCGTCGTTCAAAAGGTAGTGTACCACCGCAGTCTTGGGTAAGCGTGGATGGTGTTGCACATGCCAGCTGCCCGTTGCTTTGGGTAACAGCTGGTACAGTGATAAGTTTGATGGTAGAAAATACGTAGAAGGCAACGGGTGATGTTCTTTATGCCAAATTAGTAATGGAGCGACCCTTAGGCCAATTACGACTTACATAGCTTGACCATAGAGAGTTGTCGCAGTGCCGTTCAGCTCAGCAACCCTTGTTGCAGGGAACCTCGATGCATAATTCCTCGGAGCAATGCCGTATTTACCAATATCCGTTGATGTTATATATGTACGATTGGAGGCTTTGATTGTTGTCTCATAATTTGTTACAACAGTGTCAACGTATATAGTGAGTGATGTGATCATTGATGTCACATTGCGTATTTGTTGGGTAGGTGGCACGACTTGTCGAATTGGCAAATTGAGCAACAGCTTTGAACTACGCTTTTAGCGTATGCAGAAAGGTTTAGAATCCTTGGCATTCATTTTCGCTCTGCCCCACGGTGATCCGATTGTATGAGGAATTCGAAAATCAACCCCACCGCCCCCCCAATTGCCCAAAATTGAAGCTATTCAGACCTCTTTGTTTGTTGATGTTCCTGACGTTCTTGGCACCGTTTTATTCGAAATGCCTCAACGCCGGAGTCAAAATCTACCTCTAGATGACTCTCTCACCCCCTCTAGAGCATCCGAAAGACTCTATTAGAACTGAGTCGTTAAATAGAGTCAAATTCCTGATTTCCTACCTTCAATTCTCGTTCCAAAGCTCTGATATCTGCCTCAAAAATGTAGCCTGAATGCTTGAAGTGCTGCCTCGGAAATCTATCGCATCTGCTTCGTTCGACAGCGTAATGAAGAAAGTCACCAAAGGTGCCTTCAAAATGGGGCCATATTGCGTCAAAATGCCTACGAATCCAGGCCTTTAATACGCTGAAGATGAGTTCTATGAGGTTGTAATTCGGCGAGTAGGGAGGCAAATATCGCACCTGACATTCATATCAGTGGTAGATCGTCAATTCAACGAGGCAAATAGCTTATCTGACATCCGTGTGAGATGATGAGCTCTTCAATTCGACTATTGCAATGAACACTCGCGTTATTCATGATGATCACACTCCTTGGAGCCGAAAAGAAACTGCATAGAGGTAGCAGTTCATCTGCTAGCCATCGAAAGAAAGCCTCGTCGTTGAATCAACCCTCGCGAATACCGATGCAGAATAGATATCCGTCTTTCGTATAGGCCGAAAGAACACTTCAGCAATGCCCTCTCGTTCTGAAGGCTTGATAGCGAGCTGATTGACCAACGAAGGCATAGGCTTGATGACGCCAGCCTGTGGTCTCGTTGAATAATGACTCATTCACGAACACGAGCTGCTCGGCCGTCAAACGAAGCATGTCTGCTACTCAATTCAAACGAAGCTCATCGTTTTGTCTGACTCCTACACGCTGTCCTTTTTTAATACTTCAGCCTCTCCTCTTCAGAATTCTTGATATCGTGAATTGATGCACGTTAATGCCTCACTCCTCTCATATGTACCAGACCATCTCTTTCTGCATGATCCACGGCTGTTCTTCGAGATAGGCTATGAGGCCATTTTCAGCGGTCTTGAAGACCTTTCGAGGAGCGCCTTTGAGTCGGAATTGAGGTCTAAAAGGTGAGTTATACATAAAGAGGTTCTCTTGAACATTATATACAGTGGCAGAACAACAATGAACCTCTTCAGCGATTGCCGAAGGAGTCCAATGAAGTAGCAGAAGGCGTAGTATTTTGGAGCGAAGGCTTGCAGGAAGTGGTCCCGGCATAGCTGGAAGAACGTCAGGAACGTCAACAAACAAAGAGGTCTGAATAGCTTCAATTTTGGGCAATTGGGGGGCGGTGGGGTTGAATTTCGAATTCCTCATATAAACGGATCACCGTGGGGCAGAGCGAAAATGAATGCCAAGGATTCTAAACCTTTCTGCATACGCTAATTAGCAACTTGAATGTTAAAAGACACACTTCGCCATGAAGACACAGCATCAACAGTTGCAAGCTTGAGGATGAAATAAATCACGATAATCCAATTCTTCAACATGGTATAATTTTTTTCTAACCAACTACAGCACACTAAATCAATTGGAAAGAGAGTATTGTAATATTGTGTAATTCGGATTAGAAGGGCAACATGATGGTAGAAAATGAATGTCCAATCTGAAAGCGCAGAGGAAAGAAGCTCTAGATGAGGATGAGGATCATGTTGACTCTTTACAGCTCAAATGTACCCTCGACCCTTGGACATTATTATTCAATGTCTAATCTTGGCTGACTTCGCCGCGCGACAGGTTGTAGATCAACGATTGTTTCATCTCCTCCGGGAGAGCCCATGCAAATAGGACCCTGCTACCGCAGACCTAAGGCTCAGCTTACACGCCATCGTAGGTAGCATACCTATATCAGGGTTCGCTTGAGTTAAATCGAACTCCTAGTCACCAAATGCTCCCAAGACCGTTCCTCCACGTTGTAAGCTAAAAAGCGCAGGCGTACTGGGAGGGTTCAGGCTCGAGTGCACACACAGTAAATTAGGAGAAGTCAGATTGTGGTGATGGGGAACCCACGATCTAAAGTGGAGCATCCAGCTACCTACCTTAAGGTACGAGAGTGTTTGTCTATGCTGTTCAGGTCGCTAAGGTAGCCTTAGCGCGTAGAGGCGGCCATTGCGGTATAGCGGGATTGTGATTGGACCATTTCGATCTCAATCCATAAGCGCGAGTGAGAAAGTACGAGGCTACGAGCTTGCTGCACCTTCATCACATCCAATACAACATCTTATGGAATGGGTTTATAGGGGCTGTAAAATGCTGTTTTTTGGCAATACCCCGGTGGAAACTTTGCGGCTGTGCTACATTATTGAATCCTCGGCGCACCATACACGATTATGACGGCAACCAAGATTTCTAATACAATCATTTTCTACCTCCGAAGTGGATACCACTCTCTCGTCAAGAAAAATAGCCGCCTTCGTCGATTCCACCATACCCTATTTCTACCTTCCCCTAGACATCTGTCAGAAATTCGAATCCGCTTTCGGCATAACTTGGAACAATGATGTTCAAGCGTATCTCATCAATGATACACAACATAGAGCTCTAGAAGCACAGAATGCCAGTGTCACTTCTACTCTCAGCAATTTGACAGTTGGAAGACCTGTCAATATTTTGTTGCCATATGCAGCCTTCGATCTTGTGGCTGATTATCCTCTTGTAATTGACTCGTCTAGATATTTTCCGCTCATGCGTGCTGCGAATGAGAGTCAATATACGCTCGGACGGACTTTCCTGCAAGAAGCGTGAGTATATTCTCTATATGTTAGCATAAGGCAAGCGGCCAGTTCTGACTTAGCGCAGATATCTCATTGCAGATTACGAACGCCGCAATTTCTCGATTTCTCAGTGTGCCTGGAACCTAGACGTGCAACAGAATATCAAGACCATCCTATCTCCCAGTGTCTAAAGTCAACCTCACCATATGTCCGCTGTGTAATAGTTGGCATAGCTATTGATAGCTTCACATTTTTGCTCATTGTTGTATCCATGGTGTACTACGTTAAGGGCTGCTAGCTTACGGGCGGCCAAACTGCAGGAGAAACGAAGTTATGTCGAAGATTCCGATACCGGCGTCGCTGAGCTTGAATTTCGTCCACAGGCGATATTTCAAGAGATTGATGGAGCTCAAAGCTCGGGTCAAGAGATCGATGGCTGCGAACACTACGGGCACGAGATCAGTGGCAATTTCAAAAGAGCTTGATAGCAAACAATACGGCGCTCAGGAGTTGCCTATGGGAGAAGACCACAGGATCGAGCTTCCGGGATAGTGCGAAAGATCGTGTTTCCCCCACAAGAACCGCCTTTCTACCGCTATCTATATTTCTGTGAACTTCCGGCGACGTTGCATCGAGCTGTTTCAATTAGATACTGTGGTTGAAATACTGTCCGCTTCTGTGTGATGTGCAAGCAATGAAAGCAGTACATGATTGTTGGAAATGTTTTGAATATCCAGTGGAGCTTTATTTACTAGCCTAACGCGGACCACAAACCTAAGAACCTGCGTGCAATACTGTGAGCTACATCGTCATGATGTGCCCCGTGGTAGCGATAGTCGCAGGCTTGAGAAAGAGAAAGTAGAGCAGCAACCAAGACAACCAGATGTCAAAAGTCAATTGTATGTTCACAGGTACGAATGCTTATATGAGATCTCTTCGGCTACATTTGCGCCGGTTCGCTACAAAAAATCAGTTCGAGTGGAAACCGTCTTCATTAGCAATTTTCCTCTGGACAAGCCATTACGAACGTCTAACAGACGGCCAGTACCTCTTTAAACCCCCAAGCTTAACCCAATCTTGTTCTCATCTTCACTCTTTGACTCTATGCTAAACAATTATCAAGATCATCCACCTTTAAACAAAAGTTTAAAATACGCTTCTTCACAATCTGGGGCCGGTAACTTAGCCTTGCGGTTATCTTCCCGGTCCTCATTAATGGGAATCCGAGGGCTCACAGCAGGTGTTGGGTTCGAGCTCGACCACTCGCGGATAGGTCGTAACAAACACTCTAAATCCACCTCAGGACGACGATAAGCGCACACTGAGGTGGTGGGATCGCGGGTTTGCGGAGATGCGATTTTGCGATCTTTTATTTTTTTTGGGATTACACCTTCCTTTTGAAGGTGAAAAGTAAGGTGTGTCTGAATGATGCTTTTCGGACACATGTTATTCCATGCACCCAAACTCTTTACCCCTTAACACCTTTACCACACCTCACTTCAATTCACCCCACCTCATCTCCATTCACCACTCCACACCCCTTCACACCCCCCACACCCCTTCACCACAACTCCCACAATACTTCCCCTTCCTTTCGGGGGAGGACGCGTTAGCTCACCGGCAGCTCGTCCCCACCACATCTGAGGGTTCTTCGGAGGGTGATAGCAACGTTCCATGGTTCGAAACCGGCAGGCGGAAGAAGGACGCCTGATTTGATATGAATCGTACATGCTTGCGGAGATGCTGCTGGGCGATTGCTTTTTGGTGCAGACGGGGGCGAACGGGGGCGAACGGGGGCGAGGGGTGGATGGTGTGGTGTTGGGTTTGGGGTGGGGTAGATAGGGAGGGTTAGGCTAAGAAAAAAAAAAGGGGGGGGGAGGGAGGGAATGTTGATGTTAGGTGGTTGTTTGTGTCTTTATGAATTCGAGGGGAGGTTCTTTACCTACTTGGAGAGGTCTCTAGTTGGAATGCTTTTCTTTGGCAGGGATTGGATACACTGGGAGAAGTTGTTCAAGCGTAAGAGCTGCGCAGAAAACTTTCGCACCTCCATTTAGGGATATAAATGGGAAATCTGCGCTTGAAGGATGTTTTTTGCTTTTGCTGGAGAACGTACCATTTGAGAAGGCTTCATCCAATAATGATTCTTTCTTGCTTTGACTAATACTGCACTGATGAAATCTCGGTCCGGAAGACATCTATTCAAATACTTGGAAAGGATTGGATCATAAATTCTTTGATGTTGCCTTCGTGAAGTCGAGAATTCTATTGCAGTCTTTGCAGGTTAACCTAACGTGCACGCTTTTCCACTCCCAAACATCTCATTTAGTTTCATACCTCGTATGCATTATAATAATCTTACATCCCCATTTCCCTCTTTTCCTTCCTCCGCATCCCAACCCTCTTCTCAACCCTTTCAGCTCGAACAACTACACATCATCGCCCTGCTCCCCCTCGGCACATCCCCACAGAACCTCTCTTCCTCAGCCCGATCCCACTCCCACTCTTCCTCAAACGGATTCAGCGCCATATGCATGACCCTGCCAAGAATCTCCCTCTCGCCACCATGCTCCACCCTTTGGATAAGCTCGTCCAGAATCCAGGATCTGGGGATGAATTTCGGGTTCACCTTCTTCATTTCCCGTTGCCTCTCCTCGTCCATATGGCCCCAATCTTCTTCAGCCCTGACCTTCCACTTTTCTAACCAGGTGGCTACGCGCTCGCGAGCGTTGTTTTCCGTGTTACCGAGACCGGTGACGCCCTCCGCGTGGAAGAAGACGGATGCGACGTCCTTGCGCTGAGCCTCGGTTTCGAGGTTTGAGATTTTGAGGGAGGAGAGACGGCGGAAGAAGTGGTTGAAGTCGAGTTCGAGGGCTTCCATGGTGTCAAGGAGTTCTGAGAATAGTTCTTCGAAGTCTGATTCTTTGTCGGATGTAAGGCCAAGGCGGTGGCGCATTAGGCGGGTGTACTCGGCTTTGAAAACGGCTTTGTATTCGTCGCCAACTTGGTGAATAATGGTTTCTGCGCGCTTTATGAGTTCAGGCGCAAAATCCTCGGTGACGCCTTTAGATACGAATTCTTGGTCATCAACGTGGGCGCCGGCGCCGATTAACTCGCCAAGGGATTCACCGAGGCGGATGAGGTTCCACCAGATGATGGATGGTTGGTTTCGGTAAGAGTAGCGGAGGGCATGGTCGTCATGATTAGGCGTGTAGGAGGGGTCGAAGTTGTCGAGGAAGGCGAAGGGGCCGAAGTCGAGGGAAAGGCCGAGAAGGGAGGTGTTATCGGTATTGAGGACACCGTTGGTGAAGGCATACGCTTGCCAGGCGGCGACGGTCAGGGCGTTACGGCGGGCGATTTCACGGTAGAGGCGGGTGAAACGGTTCTCTTCGGCACCGGAGGCACCTTGGATCATGGACTCGGAAACAGAACGGGATGGTTTGAGGGCAGTGATATTGAGCGGTCTGGATTGATCGAGGACGGCTGGAAGAGAAGACCATCCTTCGTAGACATGCTCGGCAACGTAGGTTGCCAGTGTACGTATCAGAGTTCTGTCGCCTCGGGCTCGAAGGATATCGAACGTGCCTATTCGAAGCCATGACTGCGCAAAACGGGCCACAATTGCACCAGGTTCAAGACGTTCACGTCGGACACGAGATGCCGGGGCCAGAGTAAGTGCGAGCGCACGGGTGGAGGGAATGTGAAGGGCGTTAAGGGCTGCAAAGACGATTAGAAAGGATATTAGAACCGGGAAAGAGAACAAAGCTATCCAAACCTTCTGATACGATAAATTCTCGAATACTCGAGCGAAGAACGGCTTTCCCGTCCGCAAAGCGTGAATAAGGGGTTTTGCCCGCCCCTTTCAACTGGACCTCGAAGCGTGTCTTGGTGGCAGGATTTGTAGATTCGAACAAAGATATTGCTCGCTATTGAGGAGTCAGACCGCCTATGGTTTTGAGGGAACAAAACTTACGCCATCTCCGAGCTGGCCCGCCCATGAGCCACTGCCGATTTATTAGTACAGACGGCAATCTCCAACGTTTGACTTCGCATACAATTGCCAGCCTGCAGATAGATCAGTACCTTTATGATTTTAAGACATCGGGCCGAAGAGAACCATACCTCCATAGCACTGTGCCCAGGGATATATGCCTGTCTCTGAATTTCCATCCCAGTAAATCTTATTACCTGCAACCATTTGCTTAAATTCCTCCGATTTCTCTTCGCCCTCCTTTAACCCGATGTCTCTCATCGCAGACCGGCTGACTCCCAGCAATTCCGGATTTTCTGTGCCCTCAGGCCTCACGTATGTATACAACGCGCCTTTGACCATTCGAGGTCCAAGTTTCCCTCGGGGTGCTTTCGCTGAGTCGGAAGGTGTCTTGAATTCGGGATCTGGAGGGAGATTCCGGGTAAAAACATTGGACTTGGGAAGGTCATGGAGAGATACACCATCGAAGGTGCCAATGCTGGTACCGTTCGTGGCGCCGTTCGATAATTGAGCGGTCATTTGAGCGAGGCGTTTGTAAGGAAGATGTGGGCGTCGAGCTAAGGACCGAAAAAGCATGTATGAGGGTGAGTAGATACTCAGGTAGTGAAGCAAAATCACCACTGTGCTCATGAAGAGCATAGCATACCTTACATACCTACCTTATGCACGTCAGAAGAAGTTCGTCATCCCGCAAAGTGGCAAGAATGACGCCAAACAGACCGCAAAAATGATTATCCCCGCCTTATCCCCGCCATTCACACCGCCGAGGCCCAAGGCAAGGTATGTACAGTATGTATCTTGTCTTCGAAAACACTTTCATAGGGAATTATGGATTATTGTATACATGATCTGCATAAGCCATTCAGGACAGCTGTTTACCACGACTAGAATCACTATACCTAGCTTGATCCCAAGAGCTACCGCCCAACATCGCTCGACTGGTACGAGTACAGCAAGAAGAAACATGGCAAACTTGAAGAGGGAGGTGCCTAATCTGAAGCTTAACGATGGTACATCCATACCCATGGTCAGTACTCCGCTGTCCTTCAATTTGCAGGACGTTGACGGTTCGTTGTAGCTTGGATATGGTCGTAGGTGAATCTATTTACCTTATGTTGGAAACTTCCCAAGCTCACGTATCATCCATCTAGTGGGTACCGCATGGTACAAAGCGAATGACAACGGCAGCATTGATCGCAAGACCATTGACGCCACCAAGTTGGCGATCAAGCTTGGCTACTATCACCTCGATGGCGCCGAGGTCTACAATACGGAATCTGAACTGGGTATAGCCATTAAGGAGAGCAAAGTCCCTAGAGAAAAATTATTCGTGACAAGCAAGGTCATCACAAACATTGGGGACATACCAAAGGCTATCGACATGAGCTTGAAGAAACTCCAATTGGACTACCTCGATCTGTGAGTTCTGCTACACCAGATCAACACATAGCCTGGGCTTCTGACCCCAATTTCAGGTACCTCATACACTCTCCATTCTTCGCCAAGTCAGACGGAGATCTCCAAAACGCTTGGGCCGAGATGGAGAAAGTCAAACAGTCCGGCAAAGCCAAATCAATTGGCGTGTCCAACTATCTGCAACCCCACCTTGAAGCCACCCTCGCAACAGCTACCATCCCACCAAGCATTAACCAAATCGAATACCACCCTTACCTCCAACATCAAAGTCTCGTCCCCTTCCACAAGAAGCACAACATCGCAGTCGCAGCCTACGGTCCCCTAACTGCCGCAACAAAGGCCAAGCCTGGCCCCTGCGATCCCATCTTGGGGCAATTGGCAAAGAAGTACTATGTTAGCGAAGCAGAAATCTCACTAAGGTGGTGTATCGATCAAGGGATTGTAGCGATTACGACTAGTGGAAAGGAGGAGCGATTGAATGATTATCTGAGAGCAATGACCTTCTCGATGACACCGAGAGAGGTCGACGAGGTTTCGGAAGCTGGGCAGAAGAAGCACTTTAGAGGGTTTTGGCAGGCGAAGTTTGGTGAGAGTGACAGGTCTTAAGAATCGATACCGCTAAACTTATCCTAAATATAGCTAGAAACAGTAGATTATGACCTCGGGTACAGTATATATATAGTGCAGTCGTTTCAATTCCTGGATTTGCCTAGAGCTGAGGAGTCGGACATCTGGTTTCTACTACAGTAATTGAAACACAAGCGTTGGAAATAGGGGAGATGGTAATCTCCGCCTTCATAGGGCTGATAGGGCTGGGGTCCGCTAGTAGAGTTTTACCTGCTCGCTCCTACTCCTAACAGCAACAACCAAAATATCAATATGCCCCCATATGACCTCGTATTCCAACACATTGATGATTAGTTGTTCCAATTGGGAGATTATGGTAGTTACAGGAACGCACCATATGCTGCTAACTTAAGGCGAGGTTGTCAACGTCGGCACCTTCAACACGATCGAACACCATGCCAATCTATTACAGAAGTACAGTTACTCCGTCTGCTTTTCAGGACATGCTGGGAGCAATGCTCAACAAGCCAATAGACGTACTTGTTCTACTAATCTTTCATCGGAAACTTCCCAGCACATCGCATGGACAACTCAACGTGACGTCTTGGCACCCAGATACATCAAGCTTTGTCCAACCGCTTGACTTGCGACTAAGCCTGCCGGCTTAAAGGTTGAGCAGGACTTCGCAAGAGCCATCTTCTTTTTCGTCCATAACGAAATATCAGTAGCGTTACGTGGGAGATTTGATTTCGTGATCCGCGACTGCGGCTCCTTTCGGCCCTGGCTAAGCAAGCATTGAGATTTTCTGTGGCGATAGGAAGCTACCAATAATGTTTCGCTTTGCCTCGTTGGATTTTTCAGCTCATTACTGTAATTTTTCCTTCTGTTGATGGTTGATTCTCTTTGTGACTGAGGACGTGGAGAATGCTGTCTTTCCACCACAAAGTATCGCGATAGCGAAGAGTCAAGTGCTTTTTCATTTATCGTAAATTTTCTTCATAATGGTGCGTCCTTTATGCGACAAAACTACCCTCACACGTCTCTTTGCTTTCATTCTTCTCCTACCAACGACCGTCCTTAGCGCGCCCTCTGCACCATCAGCAACCTGGCTCTACCCCGATCCCAGCGCAACTCCTACCTTCAATTATGTCGACACCCTTAACATTTCGTGGCAAAGCAACTATCCTAACGCCTATGTTATTCTATGGTGCGGCATCCCAAACCTCTCGAATATAAACCTCTGTAGGTACCCAAGAACCGCTATGCCCCACTTTCCAACTAAGTACTCTTTTTCAGGTTCAAACAACTCCGTTACCTCGACAGGGAGTCAGCAACTCAATCTCAATTGCGGCGGCGCCGGGATATGCTACTGTGAGATTTCATCGCCGAACCTCAGTCCTGCCGCGGATGGCACGTCGTTTAGTTCGGACAGTGGGGCCTGGAATGTCAAGGAGGATTCTAGTTTGAAACCCGTGGCTTGGAGTCAGAATTCAGCGGAAGCTCCTGCAAACACGAGTACGGCGACACAGGCTACGACGACACCAACTTCATCGACTTCATCGACATCGTCGACTTCGGCAACTGCGACGGGTTTAACATATAATCCAACCACGTCCAGTAGCCTCAGCACGGCTAGCAAAGCGGGCATAGGTGTCGGGGTTGGCGTTGGCGTGCTGCTAGCACTGGCGGGTGCTTTCTTCGTCTTTCGTATGCGGAAGAGACGACGGGTGAACAGGCAAGACGATGCACGGGAAGTGAACTCGGACACAGGGTTGATGAAGAAAGAGACGGATAATGTAGGGCTGAAAGGAGTGCACGAGCAGGGGCCAGGAGAGGCGCACGAGATGGAAGCAATGACTGAGACTCTGGCGGAGATGCATGGAAGCGAGGTACATGCTGAATTAGATGGAGCGTCGGCCGCTGTTGATAGTAGGTAAGGTTAGGGTCGCGTTCTAAGTGACTAGGCTTGCCATGTAGGTATTTATTTTATTAGTTCGATATAGTATATAGTTACACTTGTTGTGAATGCTGAAGATTTCTCATGCTTTGGAAACAGACTTAGCTTTGCTAGCAAAGACGTTCTCACTACTTTTTTTCAGGGACACAAAATATCCCCTTCGAGTAATGAAATCTTTTCACGAGCAGAAACTTTTCCATCAAATTCTTTCAGGTTTTCACAAGATTCTGATTAAGTAACTGAAATGTGCCCACTAGAAGAGATGTTCGCATTAAACTCTTTATGGGTCACAAAATATTCCCATCGGAATGGTGGAATGGTCCCACTAAGCTCTTCAAGGAACACGAAATATCCCCTTCGTTCCTGTAGGACTTTGTTTCTCGCCATGACTTCATCGACTATCACCCCTGTAGACCATTTCCCATCTGTGCTTCCATCCAAGGAGCCGCAATTGCTTTGTCTCCTATTTTTCTACCTGGAGTTGTTCCACCAGAATCATCATGGACGTTTTGGTGTTTGGAAAAGTGGTTTCCACCTTCCCACCTCTGGATTTGGTAATGGCGGCCCAAAGTTAAGATCGACAAAATCGTCATGGCCCGTAATCAAACTTATAGTCCAGCAGATCGCATTCCGGTACCACGTACTTGACTAATTTCCGCTCGATGGGAACAGCTGCGGCGGTAGCTACTCCAGGTGTTTTTGTGTCTGGCAACTGGCTTCGAACGAAGCATTGCCGTTGTGGACCATCATCAATCTGGCTCTGTAGTCTATCAATGTACATGAACCCTCGTCCGAACGCAAGTGACGATAGACTTGACGGAAAGCTGAAGATTTCGTTTGCATGCAAAAACATAGGTAGAGTTTCTTATCGAAAACTAAGGGAAATCTTAGAATCACCAGTCCCAGACTAGACTGAGTTGCCCTGAGGCTAGAACCCCGATCTAATCGGGCTAGAAAGGAGCACATAGGTTTGAACCTTTATGCATTGTGGCTGGACCTCTCCTAACGATTGCAATCGGCTGGCTCTAGTCGGCCTATCAGGCAGCCGAGCAGTACAAGGCATCCTATTTGGAAGCAGGCTTTAAACTGAACTGTATTCTGAGCTCGACTATTGGAAGGTTGGTGGTGAGGATGGTAGAGAACCATATCAAGGGAGTCCACCCGACGATTCTAAGCAGCCGCGCGTTTGCCGACCTCTTGCGCCCAGGATTACCCCTCGTGTCCTCACCCCCCCGTGTCTTACATGTCACGTCTCAAGACATATTTTATGTCTTCGTCCACGTCGGGTCTGCGACATGGAAGTGCCGCGCGACACATATTGTCTGACATCTTGCCTGGTCTCTTCACAGATTTTTTATATCATAAGCTAGCAGGGAATCCTTCCAGATGTCTTAAATCACTGGTAGTTTTGAGACATTTCCTTCGCGCAAACACTTGAAGGGTTTGGTCTCTACCTCGTAGGAGATTCTAGGGACCTACGGATTTCAGATTTCGGAAAATTCCAATCGCACTTAGGGCCTTGGGATCTCCGTTTTCCGAATCATTTGAAGTTTTCAGTCACTTATGAGCCCTGGTCTCCCTAAAAGTCCAACCATGAACAAGTCCCTAGAATTTCTGGAGTTTGGCTCTATTAAGAGTATGCAAGACCGGAAGGTCTTTAAGGTCAGAAGGAATCTAAGTTCAAAAGGTGTACACTTTTCAGCCGTTTTACACTCTTAGAGAATGCATAAGCTCAAAACGTCTACACTTTACGTATTGGAAAGAGCATTACTGAGGAAGCAGTACTAGAGGGTGTACACGTTCAGAAAGAAGTGAGCCAAAAAGTTGCAGCCGTCAGCAGCTAATATTAGATCTAGGTCCTAGCTTGATTTAAACTCATAAGGGAGGATAGATCGTAACGACAAGTTAAGCTAGTTTTCCTAAGAGAGATCTTCGAGGCCAATACTCTTATGAGGTTCAACCGTCTATTTTCTTTGACCTCATACCGACGCCACCTAACTTTATTCCTGGGAGAACGCACTTATGAGACTCCACAAAGGGCCAGGACGAGAACCACTTTCTCTCGGGTATCAAGCCAGCCAAAAAAACTTCCGAGGACTTATTCTGCTATATAAGATAGTAGATTGAAAGAGGCTCAGAAGCATGTGGGCCCAACCGCAACATAGTGACGAAAGCCTTGCTCTAATTATACCGTACGCTTCCAGATCAATTGAGGTTCTCCACCAGGCGGGCTTCGATCACTCCTTTGACCTCCTTCCCGCATCGAACACCAAAGGCCTTCGGTAAGGTTTCAGGTGACCCTCAAGAATTCATAGAAGAGTATATCGCAGGACCAACAGAGCCCTCAAAGGGAAGACCTCTTTCATGTTGAACTGAGTCCGCCACAAAGTCAGGCAACCATGTTCGCTTCTTCGAGCTTGGTCTTGATGAGGTGCTGCCCGGCTTATATCTCAACTGTGATCGCATAGAATTACGGTAGTAACCGGCGATTTCTGGTGATACAACAACGTTTTCGTTATTCGCGTACGTCGGCCCAAGGTTTTAAATTTTCCGACCGCTTAACGAAAAGGGTTTTAGCTATTTGTATCTTTGGGGGTTTGCGCATACCGCCAGTAAGGACGTGTTTCGATTATATGCGACACTCAACGTATTGATAAAGGACAGTCTTCTTCAGCAGATCTCTGTAGGATATCAGCTCTATTTTATTGCATCGTTCTACAGTATTGTCGCTCATCCTAAGGAACAAGCAGACATGACGCCACAGCTGTTTTCTTTATTTGTCGTACTCACAGCGACACTGAGTTGTTTTGTCTCCGGAACTGTAGCATTCCGACATGCAGGAAACGATGTGCCGAGTCGTATTCAGCCCCGAAAAGCAGACCCATCGACAAGCACCATACCGGGAGCCCTGTTATCAAGGAGATATGCGGATATTCTTGACACCTGCTACCCAGGTCACACCTGTCCCGGTCTGTACGCTTCATGCCCCAAAAACCAGGCCCAATTCGATATCGTCAAAACCGCCATCCAAGACGCGGGCTACCTAGCCAATGCGGCGCTACGCGCCCTTAAAGCAGATATCACACACGGCCCCGCGCAACCGGCCCCCCATTATTACTTCTTTTTCGAAAACACGGCCACCGTCAGAGAATACGTTACCAGCATCTTCCAGAACATTGCTAACTGCATCGCCGGCAATTGTCCCTTCTCACTTGCGTTTTGTGGGGATAACCATGGTTGGTGTCCCCAAACACCGGGAACGCTGGAGTACGCACCTTCACCTGCGCAGAGCCTCAATGGCCAAGGTGGCGTAGTGTTCTTGTGCCCGGCAGCCCTCAACCTGACCAGGAACCCATTGCCTTGCAGCACCGCCGGAGGCGCCGACAGTCCGAGCTATGCACTTCTAAGGGCTTTGGTGCAGCTTCCAGGATTGACGGACCCGAACAACGAATGGTTTTCTACATCAAAAGTCGGCGTGAGCAGCATCACTGAAATGGGTAACCGCGGCAAGTGGGGTGTCAGCAGTTTGGGGTGGGGTACCAATGGAGATGGGTTGATGGCCAGGGGCAAGGGGAACGCGGAAAACTTTGCGAGGTTCGCAAGCTGGAGTTGGGATCTGGGATATGGTGGGAATCCATGGACGGGTGGAAATTGTAGTAGTGAGCGTTGGGACCCTTTTGTTACTGGGAATGGTTTGGTTCCGATTTCCTAGGCCGGGCATAGTAGCGTATTGCTGTACAACAATTGAAGCAACGCAAAGCAATAATATCAGATGTACGAAGGAAGTGTGTCTTACACATTAAGGGATGATCAATAGTACGATTCGCAATTTAGGTTACAACCAAGTTGCCTGTTCTGTGCAAAGAAAATTCGCGCTGCCGTAGAATCACACTATCCTGGAAATTGGTAATGAGTGCAACCTTGGTACCTTGGACGCTGATGCTCGCTTTGCATCTGCATACCTACTAACTAGCCTGTGTCTGCGCATTCATCGCAGCCACATGATGTTTATCGGCCTTCGGCCATGAAGGACCAGTGGAACTACCGCGATAAAACGTTATGCCCGTACAAGGGCGTATACAGTGTGGAGCACTAACCCCTCCCCAGGAATTACTTACCTTTCCAAAAACACAACATCATCACGCTTTTGCCTTTTGGCAACCACTCAACCCTGTCTCTTCGCCTTGCTTAAGAATGTCTCCAGAACACATAGTTTTGAACGACAGAGCTTTTAAAGCAACAAAAATTTGTAGACAATGTCTGGCAAAGACGAAAAGCAAAACAGATCTGCGTCTAGTTCATGGGCATTCGCCATGGTATTATTGCTCCTATTGATTACGAATTTCGCAGGTATACTGTATTCTTCAAGCAAGAACAAATTGGGCTATTGAGTCTCGCGGGTGGGCACTTCCATATTGGCGGTCTTCTCACCAACCTGACATTTAGGTGTGAGGTCGATGTACTGTAGTTGATCATGGCTTTTTCGCTAACCTGGATCTCGCATCTTCTTTAGGCGGCGCTGCTGCCGCACAATTGAGGACTTTGTCTGAGCGTGTAAGAATCCAATCCGGAACGATAATTATCATGATTCTCTTCATACATACAACATACTTACATAACCTCAACTAAGTAGCTTGCTTCGCCACTCCAATATCCCGCTGCAATTAAATCTGTGCCGCACACAGCGAAATCTTGCAAAGCATATCCATCAACTCCACCGTTCGCCGCTTCCGTTTATCCACCCCGCAGCACTCCTTCAGCTTCTTCAAACACCGTGTCATGGCCTCTTGTTCGAATCTAGCTAGTCGCAGTAACTCATCCGTCAAACCCTCATCGAAGCGCTTGTTGCCATCATGATGGGACTCGAGGAAGTCGACAGCGTTCAGTGCTTTATCGCTTCGATCGCGCAATATGCCGCCGACATCGTTCATGAATCTGTACATGGCGAATGTATGCTGAGCAAGAGCTTGTGCGTAGTATGTTTCCTCTGCGCTTGGGAAGCAATCGGCGTTATTGACATTTGGATTACCAATTTCTTCACTCCGGTGGCAGGCCATGAGAGCGAGGGAGTGTGGAATGCCAGTACTGAAAGCAGCCGCGCCGTAAACCCAATCGAGAAAGCCTTTGCCGGCTGTGTCGAACACCGCGGTGGATTGTTCTGTATTTTCCCGCACCAGAAGATCTTTGCTGTCCGTGCATTGGATGGTTTGTGTAAGTATGTAGAGTCGAATCTCTGCAGCGAGTCGGTTTCGATAATAAGAGCTGGCTCGAAGTATATCGGGGCGTTGCAGGAACCAATCTACGAAGCGTCCGAGTAGTTGCGTGCATTCATTGAGGTGGTCGGCTTGTAGTCCATCGTTACAACTGTCGCCGGTCTTGTTTGCGCCATTGGACAGCCCATTCATAGGAGGCTTCGTTGCACTTGCTGCCTCCTCAAAACTTGGATCTGGACACGAACTTGTCTTTTCTGACTTGAACAAGCCCTTACTCTCCCTTAATCTCGAATATGTTCTCCACTTTTTCCCTTAGACGACTCAAGCTTTGCGCGGCAAAGGTGCCAACCACACTCTCGAAGAACTGGAGTGAGTTTACCATGTGGTCGAACAGAACCACAGCCGAGGCAAAATCACGTAAATATAAAGCATTGAAACAATGAAAAATGGTTTGCATGACATTAAAACTGTTCAAGAAATACGATGATATTGATTGATGTTGATGACTTTTACAAGTATTATCATCTTCAAGATTATGTGACTAGATAACTTTTGATGAGCTTTTAATAAATTCTAAAATCGACGTAGGTTTTTGCACATGATAATACATTAACAAGCTGAAAATATTTAAAAGTTAATGACAGTTAAAAAACCGAGGAAAGCCAAGAATAACAGGGTTAAGACTAGTCGAATACGGCACGCTTTACTTTATAGGGTAATTCACCTGCACACAGTACGCGCATCTATCAGACAATATTTGTTGATGACCACCGCTGCCTGTAGCCCTGATCTCAGCTGTCTGCTAAGGTAGACTTCCAAAATCCCCGTTTTAGCAGTTTGATACCTACCTTAACAAGCTCAGAATTGAGGGTTATGAATGCAACTTTTGGGTGGTTAGTGGTTTTCGTCTGGGTTGATGGCCGTGGCCCTGTCCAACAATCTTGAGGTTAAGGTTTAGACACTCAAAGCTAGGTCTCTACTCCGAGCCTGATAGCGATTTCGAGACACGGTGAAAGCCTAGTACAACAATGGCGGAATCTTTGAGTAATTCAAGTGACCAGGTGGGGAAGAGTCTTACAACTGTGGCAGACGCTTTGAGAAGAATGGCCCCTGGACTAATTTGATCACCATCGAAGCTTGCTGTTCTTCATTCATTTCCTGCGTATGTGGAAACCTATCATTAGCATCAGTTTAATTGTTGACCAACGTCAGGCTTCTGAACGAGACACGCCGCACCCGAACGGAAAAGCTTGACAGTATCATTGGCAACCTCGAGGGGTATCGTGCGGAGACAAAGTAGGGTTTACTTAGGCTCGCTTCATTGTTGTTGTTATGTACGCTTACTTGTCGTTTCCAGAAAGAACATCATCGAACAGGCGATCCTAGAGAAAAATTCAGCGGCACCCATCCAACCAGGCAACAGTACTGATGCACCCTCTGGAAGTACTAGCCATATCCGCGACAGCAACGCCATCGCCTCTGAGCTGCGGAGTCGCTGGGAACCTGGTTCTGAAAAGCCCACCATCAAGTTAGCTAGAGAATCACCGATGGTGCATCAAAGCTCTGAATTGCCGCTATCAACCCACAGGACTTTGGCAGGAAAGACCATTGCAAGATTGGATGCCTACGACAAAGTATCCGCAAGTTCGCTTGACAAATTCTACAAGTCAAAAGAGCGGTCACGACGCGATTCAGCACAGTGGTCTGCTGGTGGTAGTGGTGCAGCTACGCCAGTTGTTGGAAATGGGGATCCTCGATTGATTGGTCGTACTATGGACTACGATGCCAGTAGGGATCCGAGGCTGCGTAGATGAAAAGACTTTGTATTTCGTTTTCTCGATCGATGCAGATCAAGTCGGTTCTTCATGTCCATCCTCAAGCTCGTGAGGCGATTCGCTATCAGGAGTTTGGGGTGAACCTCGATCTCACCAAAGGTACCGGGAGACGTCGGTGCCGACTTGGTTGATGAACTCGGTAGCTACTTTGGGGTTTTTTGCACAACATACCCTCAGAGGAGTACCTACTCGTGCATCGTCACCCTCCCAATGTAAGAACACACGTTTCAACACCTCTCGGGTTTCTAGACACGCAGAAAGGAGTCCTTAGTAGGCTGTCTTTTAGCGATGGCTGTAAGAACCACAGTACATCAATAGGTGTAATGTTATCTGTGCATATCGTTTCGTCGCCGGTGATGAACTTTTGGTGACCTGGTCATGGCTCCACTTTGATGTATATCAGAAGCGTTTAGGGTTTGAGTATCTGCAAGGGCAGGTCGTCTCGATAGATCACTTCTGTCTAGGTTTGTTTTGAGCAGTTCTAGGGTTCTTCGATGTGATGTTCCTCTGCGTAAATGTTTTCTTCCTAGTGAACGTATAGCATGCCTCCTTTTATGTAAACACAGTGCTTAAATTTTGCACAGGATGAAACATTAGGATTCGATCAAACAAGCTAAAAGTATGTAATGAACAACGCTGAAAGGTAAAAAGTACACTCGACCATCGAAGAAATCCAAAACCAACCGAGACCTATATCCAACAATTTCCATCAAAACACTCTCCTATTACAACCCTTTCAACCCCCAAAGCCCAGCGAACTTCTGTCACCTCTAAGCCGTTCCATTAGTCCCCTCGTGCTCCTCCTCCTTAATCTCTCCCATACTGCTCCCTTCCTCCACCGCACTGAAACCCACCGCGTTCTTCTCCCTCCCACGATCCATACTAGCGTCCCTCGCATCCGGCACGCTCCTGCCCTCCAGATGCCACTCCTGAATACTCCGGATAATATCCACCGCCAACTGCCCGTTCTTCTTCAACGCTTTCTCCCAATGAAGGGGGATCTTCTCGCTTAATGTCAGGTACCGCGCCACGGATCCAACCATCATTTCCCGCATAGGGTTGTCCTCCTCGGTATTGGCGTAGACGTACTGAACCCTCCGCAGCCCGGGGTAGGTCTCGTTATTGTGGTAGAAAGCGCGTACAGTCTCGACGCAGTCGTCACCTAGCTTGGCAATCTCCAGCTTCTCGCTCAAGAGATACAGATCCAGCAACGGTCCGACGTCCTTCTCTTCCTCGGGGTATCGAAGGGCTTTGGAGTAGAGCCAGCCGACGAAGAGCTCAAAGGTGAGGTCGTCGGTGTCGGGAAGACCAAAGGTTTGACTGCGCTTGTCCTTGGCGTAGAAAATAGACCTGAAGAAAGGGGAGTGGGAGCAAAGGAGCTTTTCGTGGAGGATCCAGTGGGTGTTTTCGGGCCCGACGTAGATGTCTACAAGGGCATGGGAGAGGAGTCTGTGGGATTGAGGTTAGCCAATTGAAAGCTTGGACGATTATTGTGGGAGAAGATGGATAAATGGGGAAAGCGCACTCATTGAGAGGTTTCTCGGGTTTTTCGTTCATGATGCTGATTGGGGCACTGGTGTCTTGGATGAGCATAGTGAATATGTGAAGTGGGATGGGAATGCAAGCATACAGAAATGCGATTGGGGATGTGTATAATGTGTGTGGATTCGATTGGCAAATAGCAGTAGCTTGATGTATATTTATCAAAGAGGTTGGGATTAACTATATGTCAGGCTGGTAATTGTGGCTGGGGATATCCAAGTTTCACAGTGGCGATGACGTGTGATCACTGCGACGGACGCTAGGGATCAAGTTTTGCCGATGCCGGTCAAGGCATTACTGTGGAAGGTCATCATCATAGCTTGTGGTGCAGCTATTCCACAAATATCAAACTATCACAGCATTGTCGTTGTGTGCTCCGTCTCCACTTCACAGAACCAAATGGCGACATGTCTCAAGAATCTCCGACTATAGAATTGTGAAGAATTTTGAACCTTTGTCCGCCCAGCTGCCATGGAGATCATGATTTGGGACTTGCCCTGCAGATTGTCCCTCTGTACGAGATCAGTGTTTGCCAACCTCAGCGTCTGTGGCAAGCTGATGACAAGCACGGCTTATCAAGTTCTTCTTCTGACGCCTCTGTTGACGAAAGTCCCTTTGATCCTGCGAAGTTCGCCTGTCATTGATGCTGTAAATTAATCTTCTGATATGTTTGTTGTTCAACATCCGTGCGAATTACCTGAATACTGCGGGCGCTGTGTACCTGGTGTTGCGTACATTTGCTCTAACCATGGCCTTAGTGTCAATCGGCCTGGCGACGGTGAGCTGTGTTGGCATAGGGTGTTTGCGTAGATTTCTCCGTGTTATGGCTTTTCATCTCACTTTGTCTTGACCACAACTTCTTGGATTGTCGACGACTCTTAGAAGGTTCAATAGACTTCCAGCATTCTTCTTGAATCCTATCAACTTTTATCCAGAACTACTCCTACCATAGCCCATTCTGCAACCATACCTCCAAGATGACAGCTCCAGCACCTCAGGTGCTAGTCCTACCTCTAGCGGACGAGACCAAATTCAACGAAATTTACAGTGGTCTCTACTCAGCAATCTCAGGACTGTACCTTACGGTTCGGAAAACCACTGTGGATGATGCGTACAGCTTTCTCCTCAGCCACGGACCCTCGGCAGTGCTCGTCGACGGCGGACTTGCCTCCACGCAGCACCAACATCTCCAGAAGCAACTCGCTCGCTACGCCAAAGCCGGCGGCACCGTTATATTTGGCTGCATGTTCTACTCCCTTACGGACTCTTTCGCCTTGAAAGATCTCTTTGAGACTTTCGACTTAGATTGGGCATTGGGGGATTACGGCCGAGCAAAGTTCTCGTTGAACGCGGCTCTAAGGCCAATTTTTGGGGCCCAAGTGTTTGCGAGGCTCGAGCAGACCTATGATATGAAGTGCTTGCAGCTCTTGTACGCGCCTCTTTTTGGTAGAGTCTACGTACCCACTGGACGCTCCAGATCGGCGTCTCTGCTCTATGCTGCTTCAGGGATCGATCAGGGGGAATCACCCGCCGTCTTCACCCGGTATGGTCAAGGGTTCCTGGGTTATGTCGGGGACTTTGCCAACGAGGAAGGCTCTCAAGCCTTGACTATGGCTATGCTCGGTACGCCTTTCTTACCTTTCTCCCCTCTTGAATCCATGCTAACCCAGAAGCAGAGGTTGCCGCCAAACACCTTCCCAGCGTCATGGTGACAACACCCCCACTTGTAGCCTTCGCTCCTGCAAATCCTGGCTGTGCTGTCTGCGGAGCCTTGACGCCGGCTTTTGAGTGCAATGTTTGCCGCAAGATACAGTACTGCTCCACCGTGTGCCAGACGGCTGATTGGAACGCTCATAAGGAGACTTGTGTACATCAGCAGTGATTCGCGGCTAGACCAGTCTCAAGGCTCATAGGTTGGAACCAGTTTCGGCAGGGTGTATTGTATTATTTCGCTACCGTTAAGAATACAGGGTTCTCGCTAGATCGAGGCTTATAGTGCTAAAAGAGTCTCAGGAGGACATGTGTATTTATTTCGCAACCAGACAGCAGCTGGACGTATTCAGCACAATGCAATATTCTCAGACTGCCTTCTTCTAGGTGGTTCTTACTCCAGTAAGGCTTTTCCTTTTTAAAAACTCCATCTCTACCTATTACTATTTTTTTCTCTCTACCATTCGTACCCTTTCTTCCTACAATTCCTCCGCATACGTCGTGAGCGACACTTGACGCAAGCGCTGAGTCTACCACTTGACTGGAAGCCTCCCCAAATTCAAACCACTTCTGCTCTACTAAATACAAACTCCGTGTGGCGTGCTTGAGATTCGTACTTGAAACTCCCTGTTCAATGCATGTACATATATCCCAGAAGGCAATATGCGTACATAAGTAAAAAACGATAACTGGAAAAACGAGGTGGGAAGGACAGAAACCACCCGGTGTAATCCAAACAATTCTCATCCTCTTCTCTCTCTCTCTTCCCTCTATCCACTGCTACTACAGTACTACCCTCCCACCCTCCCACACCTTCCACTCCTAAAATCCAACCCGAAATCCCTCTTTCCCATCAGCCTTCGCACTTTACCGTTTGTTGATCCTGTTACCTACTCTAAAATCCTCGACTCGTTCCGACAGTAGGGAATATCTTAAGAGAAGAATGAGAAGAGCGATAGGCTGGCTATCTGAATGGTAGGGGGTGGGATTAGCTTTCGATTTATTTTCGTCATTCATGAAAGTACTATTTAAGCGGGTTGGGACAAGAAAGCACAAGACCTGTTGTCTCGAACGGCCGGCATGGGCGAATAGAAACGGCCGTCGAACATTCGCGCTGTTCCGCAGTGCTTTTGCTCGCTTCGACAAATATCATTTGGAGCAATTGATATCTAGATGGATTAATATTTTACCATTCCGCAGGACGCAGAGTTAAGCAAGGTAAGTCAGATTGGTCATGCATAGTATGCAGCTCTTGCTGTTTCACTGAGCTTGCACCACCAATTCAGCAGTCAGCGCTTCCGCTTTGATACTAGCCTCGTAGAATTATCCTTCGGACTGGAGAGAATCCTCTCTTGCACATGGACTACAGTGTCGATAGACTATCTTAGATTTCTAGTGTTGCATATTCCTTCATTGCTCGAACCCATGTTTCTTTTTGAACCTGTATCAAACGCTATGGAAACATCCAAATTCCACTGTGCCTGCGTTGGTCAATAAGAGTGATGGCAATACTCCCATCACGTTGAAGGATTCTCCACCACGAAATACCCTTCGGTTTTAACAAGGCCAGCCCTAAATCCTTCAAGGGTATCTTCGTGCTTGAGACCTCTAATCACCAGCTTTTGTAATCCCTCGGATGGCGCCAGTCGCCGGATAAAGGGCTCGACCTATTTTCATTAGCAAAACTACCTGTAATGTATGTAGTGCTTGACAAGCTCACCCTAAACCCTTCGTTTTCATCTACCTTCATTTTCAGAAAATCCAAAGTCAATTCTTTCAGCGACGGGAATCTCAAATCATGGAGTCTGCTGTTGAGAAACTGCTCCGTCCACTCCGTCCATGTAGATTTCGGGTCTGGGTCCCCACCCAACTGACTAACCATATACGACTCATTTGGGTCGAATCTGAGAATTACAGAGCGTAGAAATGTGAGCCTGCCCTGAGGTTGACGCGGCCCGTAATTGGGGACTTTTAGGAAGTTAGCTAAAATCGACGGAAGAAAACCTAAAAGAAATACAAAGCCTTATTAGACTGTCATAGGTCACAGTAGGAGATAGAAACAAGACATTGCATAGAACATATAATCACAACGATATGCCTACCTCGGGACCAACCATCAATTCCTCTGTCCCTGAATTTCTCAATCGCCTCGGGGTTGGGAAAGCTGAACACATTTCGCCCGTACAATATTGGGAGAGCCTCGTTGTATACCTTGCGGCAAGTGCGCAGCAACGTAGCACTGATGTCGGATATTGGATTGTGGTCAGACAGCAAGATGCTTCTCTTGCCGCCGAGGAGCTTGTTTGCTTGTTTGGTACTGATTGAACTCGCCGAGACAAGGAGGTGATCGTAGATTATAAATCTAATCTCCAGCGGGATCGCGTAAAGTAATGGGCAGCGCTTTTGTAGTGTAACTGAGAACTCCGGCAGCACTGATTCGTCCGTGGCCTCGATGACTGTCGCCACGGAGGCCTTTGTAGCGACGTGACAAGCCGGCTTGGGAACAATCTCCGAATTGGGCTGGGTAACAGCCTTTCGACTCGAATTGGATGCGGTCTTCACCGTTGGCTTAATATACATCTGAATCATGATTGATCGTCAGCGCCGTTAACAGGTATTCACATGGTAGGATTAAGGGTGGAAGATGCAGAGTACAACGTAAGTTGCTGTTCATGAGCGAGCAGAGCACCCTACGATCAAAGCTTACCCTCTGTGGTTTCTTTGCTGTTGTCTTCCCGAGATCTTGAGGAACGAAAGCCACGGGATCGTGAGATGGCCTTCCTAATTGAAAACTAAACGTGAAAGAGAAGTAATTCGGAACACCAAAAGTAAACGACGAAAATCCCGACATGATGGGCAGTAATCGTATCTGATAAATCCCGGTGAGATGGAGAAGTGGTGAGCGACTTAGATATTGAAGGTAGATGCGATGCAACGGCCAATCACTTTAGGAAAGCGATAGATCTTGCATCTATATCGTCCGTATCGTTCTCCCAATATCTGTGAATGAAGGTGACTCTAACAGATTTAGAAAAACATGTTACAGGAGGTTGTTAAGCTGTGAAGTAGGACCATATACGTAGAAGAGTGGTTGAGTGATGAGGGTAATAAAGTGGGTTTCAAACACTTCAATATTCGGAAGGTGCGGTTCTGGCTTAGTTCAACACAACGTGACCCACTGTTTAAGTTGAATGTAAGTAAGGTGTCCTATCGATACTTACAAACCCCTAGAATTGAACAGGGTAGAAATTCATGAGTAGAACTACTTGATTCTACACCAAAATCGAGCGGGTGCACAAGTAGTCCTAATTCAACTCGCTAGTCTATTCCATTTCAGGGGTAAATACGAAACATAACAGTAGCTCCACCAGTTTACTTCACCATCTTGACCCTCGTGATATCCCACATGGAACGCCTCAAAAAGCCTTTCCCCGATTTACATAGGTGGAGGAAGAGCATTTCGCTGACAAGGGGCCCTGGCTGCTTCTCTGCTACGGGCGACACTTCGATCTCCGTCCCAGCGTTGTCATAGGCCACCTCACTGTTGTTCCTTTGGCTGCATCACCGTTGAAGCATTGTCGGGTATGTCCTCCTGTGTACATATATCGAAAGGGGCGTATTGGTCAAAATCATGAACTCGAGGGAGATTCATCGAATGCATGTTGATTGCACCCCACTTAACTGAACCCAGATGTTTCTATCGCCATTAGAGATTATGCCTATTTACATATTGAAGCTAATTCTGCTTCAACGAGCTGGGCGGGGCCGTCAAGCTGCCAAATACCAAAGCACAAACACCCAACATGCCAACTCCGCCGATGGCATATGCAGCATCTCGACCAGCCCACCAATACAAAGTGCAAAATAGCAACGGACCGCAAGATCTACCTACTTGACCTGGGGAATTGATTAGTTGAGTTCTGCTTGCAAGATTGAAGCGAGTACAACTCACCCCAACTCCGATGATTCCCGAGCTTTCCCCCTCTCTCCGATTCTGCAGCTTCAAAACTACTGAGGCTGTTCAAGCCAGTCACAACCGTCGCGGTCGTAACGGCCAGGAGGCTAGCAGCACCGTAAAGACCAGCTTCGGTGGTGAGTCTACCAAGGAGGAAGAAGCTGACGGCACAAGCCAGCACCCCTAGTTGTACAACGCGTAGAGGATGCAGCCTCCTCGTGACGGTACCTTGTAAGATGGAGGCGATGAGGCCGATGAAGCCAAGGAGCTTGCCAGACTGTGTGGATGTGTAGCCAAAGAGATCGTACGTCATAAATGGAAATGAAAATTCCATGCCGCTGAAAAATAGGATGAAGACAAAATGCGTGAAATTCAATAGTAAATGCGAGTTCGTGCGAACATGTCTTTGCGGTGTCATGTTTTGGGTCTTTCTTGACGATCCGTTCGCTGAGATTGTTGTTCGTGAGGATGGTAGGGTTTCGGGAAGACACGAATATAGATAAACGGTCTCGATAACGATCAGAAGTAGGGAGACTCCAGCGGCCGTGGCAAAGGGGTTCGCAGCTACCGTTTCAATATTCGCTAATGCCGCTCCCAGTGCGGGTCCGAATGTGAAGGCAATTGAGAAACATGCCCCTACGAGAGCCATTGTTGCGCCGCGCTGCTTATCATCACTGATATCTGCTGCCATGGCTGTTGCTAGTTGTACATTTCCTTCGCTCAGGCCTCCCACTACCCTGCTGGCTAGGAAGGTCCGAAAGTCGGTGGCTGCGACCCACAGCGCGACCGAGAGAATATTGCCAGCCATAGACCACAGCAACGCAGTTCGACGTCCGTACTTGTCAGACAGGGAGCCAATGAATGGTGAAGCAATTGCTTGGAGGAATGAAAATAGAGAGCCAAGGGCGCCACCCAGAAGGACTATATCATAGCGATCGCTTATTGGACGTGAAAAAGACTGCTTATAGGTATTGAGCCCAGCAAAAATGCGACTGAGGACTGAATCTGATGACTGTGCAGGAGCCTCTGAGTTGCGGTAGAATTCGAGGAGCTTAGGGAACAGTGGTAGGATGAAGGTGAAGGAGATCTGGAATTATTAGCGTTGTGAGCTCCGGCAACAAAGACTAACTTACTAGATCCAGTAATAAGGATATGAATATAACTCTCAGAATTTGGTTTCGTTTAGCTTGTGGTACCGGCGCAGCGGACATTGCGCGAGCTTACGAGGCACGACGGCCACGTAGATATACTCTTTCCCGCCCTAGTTTCGTTCTTTTTACGGAAGAGCGTCCGATGCGAGCAGAATTATAAGTAGCGACGTGACAGCGGACGTAGTAGTGAGCGAAAGGTCATTGTACGGAACCAGTATGTATCTTTCCTTCAGGTACCTGATTGAGAGACTCGATGACAGCCATGTATTGTCAGTGAAGCCGAGGCTGCCCGGGCACGCCGGGTACACAAAGTTGGGAGACGCTGCCGCAAGCCTAAAAGTAACCGCCAAAAGCGCCACCATGTCGGATATGCATCCAAGCACTGCCGGTCTGTCACTACTTTACTCGTTACACCAATTAGATAGCAACTTATATCCACGCCAGCTCTTTCACTGCATTCGATAGTGTGAATGTGGGGGTATACACGGCTGTTAGGCCGTCCACCAAGCCCGCCCTACTGCAGAGGATATACTTGCAGTGACTGATTCACCATGGATGGCGGCAAAGCAGATCTTTTTAGGTAGTAGTAGTAAACCTTACTTTAAGATCCTACCTTACTTTAAGGTCCTACTTTACTTCAATGTCCTACTTTACTTCAACCTCCTCTGTCGGCACTGGGTAGTTCTGTCTGATTTATTTACCCCTCTTACAAAGCTTCAAGGCCCATGGGAGCTGCGTTAATGTAAGTCGGTCAGCATAGCGGTTAAGTTCATGTGGATAGATTATCATAATTAACATTCGCTATCAACCGAGTCTACTCAATACGCCGTGACAACCCACAAGGCCTAATCGAGCCATCTCGAAGCCTGAGCGTTGTGTGCTCGAAAATCAGTCTTGACGAACAATGGCATCACTATTTTCTCCTATCCAAGTAGGCAAATGTCAACTTGCCCATCGGCTTGTCTACGGTCCCATGACCCGTTTCCGCGCATCTGATGATCACGTCCATGGTCCCCTTGCCACCGAGCATTACGCTCAACGTGGTGCTGTTTCCGGTACTCTGATCATCACCGAAGCCACCTTCATCTCGCCTCGCTGCTCTGGTTATCCGAATGTCCCTGGCATCTGGAAAAAAGCGCAAATCGATGCCTGGAAGAAAGTGACGGACGCAGTGCATGAGAAAGGCAGTTACATTTTCTTGCAGCTATGGGCCTTGGGCAGGGCAGCTCTTCCAGAGGTTATGGCTGAAGGAGCGGGGCGAGATGGGATTGTGAGCAGTAGTGCGGTGCCGATTGAGGAGGGTCGACTTGTACCGCGGGCATTGAGTGAGGAGGATATCTGGAGCTATATCGGGGATTATGTGCAGGCTGCGAGGAACGCCGTCGAGGCTGGATTCGATGGGGTGGAAATTCATGGGGCAAATGTTCGTACATCCATGACATTTTTGCCTTACTGAAGAGTAGAGCAAAGTACTTAACAGTGTTCTAGGGATACCTAATCGATCAATTTACGCAAGATACTTGCAATAAGCGAACAGGTATGACACTACTTCTATCTTTGCTCCAAAAAGATTGACGGTAGTTGTGCTCTTTTACTTACATGGAGCAGACGCCTGGGGTGGTAGCATCGAAAAGCGCGCTCGTTTTGGCCTTGAAGTAGCTAAGGCCTGCATCGCTGCCGTTGGCGCAGACCGAGTTGGAATTCGTTTGAGTCCCTTTAGCCCATTCCAGGCCATGAAAATGGAAGACCCTGGCCCACAATTCAGCTACCTAATCGAAGGACTGAAACAATTGAAGCTCTGTTACCTCCACTTGGTTGAGTCCCGTATAAGTGGACCTGTCGATATCGAAGGCGTCGAAAAGCTACATTTTGCGCTGAAAATCTGGAACAATATGAGTCCAGTTTTGGTATGCGGTGGTTACACAGCGGAGACAGCAAAGAGGGCGGTCGATGAGGACTATAAAGGCTATGATGTTCTGGTAGTGTTTGGGAGGTACTTCATCAGCACTCCGGACCTGCCGTTCAGGGTACAGCACGGGATTGAGTTTACGAAGTACAATCGTGATACCTTCTACACCAAGGGCCCAGAGGGCTATATCGATTATCCTTTTAGCAAGGAGTTTGAGGCGGTATCACCGTCGAAGACAAAATTATAGAAAAGAAATACTTGGATATTAGAGGCTTAAAGTCTAATAAATCTAGCAAGAAAGCTCAGACGGAAATTAAATCACTGCAATTAAGATTGTAGCTGAAAAGCAACGTTGTGTACGAGGAAATCCATCTCTTGGTCGAGTTAATCTTCGTAAATAATCCCCAGACAGGAGACTGCATCAGATCGTTACAAGATTTCCATTCAGAATTATTTGACATAGAGGAACTGGAGATAAAATAATCAGGCTGAACAATCAGATCCACAAGCGGCTAGGTAAGCAGGACATTTTATCTTTCTTTGAATGATGGCTGGAGCTATGGTCAGAGTCCCTCTGTACGTATTCACTTGCAGTGGTTTTAATCGAGGCAAAACAATGAGCATCTTAGCAGCATTGCTAATTTGGAAGTACAGCTATGTGATCGTCAAGAAATACAACGTTTATTGTGTCAGTTGAGAAGGAGCGTTTGCGGTGATGCTTCTCACCCGCTGCAGACTCCCTGCGAAACTTGAGTCCCTCGAAGTTCGGGTCACACAAGTATCGTCCTACAATCGCTCGTATTGTAATATGGAAGATTCCGTACCAGCTTCATTTCGCACGTGGCTGCAGCCACTAACAAGCCCGACGATTGAATCCTCGAGCACTTCGATTTGGAAGCTATGGCGGGTCTTGGAGAAGCCGCTAGCATCATTGCCATTCTCCAGATAACAGGCTCTGTCCTCACCTTTTGCTACGATTACGCGCGAAGCTCGAAGGAGAGAATTGCTACCGTGGAGCGAGTGACCACTGAGCTTGAAGGCCTTAAAGACATTCTCCGGCGACTCGAAGACATCAGTATCAAAAACCCTGCTGATTCGGCAATAAGTGCGCTCCGCTCCCCCAACGGATAGCTTCACCAGTGCGGGACCCTCTTGGAGGGCTTGAACCATGCTTTGAAAAGGGCTACATTTGGCAAGGGTTTGAAGAAGATTGCTGGGAAGATCGTATGGCCGTTTGAGGAGAAGGAGATGCGTGAAACACTGCTCGAACTCGAGCGGTACAAGTCCGCCTTCAGCTTTGCGACTATGCTTGATACTCAGTAGGTCCGAACAGTTTGCAATTGTTCTAAACTTCTACAAGCCCCGTTCTTCAAATTCAGGCTCTAGGGGTAGAGGGTTTATTCTCAGACATCGATCGATGTGAATGGATGACTATCCTAAAAGGACATTACAAGTCTTGGTAGTGTGTTGCTATCTAGTGCAGAATCACGAGATCACATTTCCGTACATGTCGACCATAGAATGCGGGACTATGGCAGATTCACAAACTTGAAAAACGCTAACCTGAATCAGTGCCTTGACAGACAACATCAGACAGCGTCTTGTAGACCTTACCGAATCAACAGCATCCGCTACGTGCCAGAGTAATAATGCCAAAATACTCCTCAGGTTGCGCGGAACAGACCCGTCAATTGACCATAAACTAGCGCGGAAGAAGCACGAACCCTCGACTGGGAGCTGGCTGCTAGAACATCCCCGGTACGGGCAATAGAAAATGAGCTCTGGGGAGGTCTTATGGCTCCATGGTATCCCTAGCTGTGCATCGTTGAGGATCTTCGTATAGCCTTCCCAAGCAGGCATATTCTCTACTTCTACTTCTACTTCAACTTCGGAGATCAAAAGAAGCGGGGCATACGTGACATGCTGCTGTCACTACTTGCACAACTTTGCGAGAAGATAATATTGGAAAGCGTCGAGGTTCCCTATAAAAGCTGCCAACAAGGATCCCGTGAAGCCGATGAAGATGAGATAATGGTTGCCTTCTCAGAAACTTTGAAGTGCGCTGGGACTGTTTATATAATCATAGACGCCTTTGACGAGTGTGAAGATGTTGATGGGATCCGGGAACTATTTCTCAACGATATAGCGGATCTATATCTGCTTATCACGAGCAGTAAGGAGATCGGTATCGAACAAGTCTTGAAGAAATGCTATAACGATGCTTTGAGGGAACTCCAGACCGACCTACTTCAGGTGGATGCAGATGTCAAGCGTCTTGTACAACATAGACTTGATAGTGAGGGAAAGCTTTGGAAATTTTCAAAAAATGCTAAATTAAAAGGAGAAATTGAGGACTGTTTGATCAAAGGTTCGCAAGGACTGTACGTCTCCGCCAATGCTACCCAAAGCGATATGAACCGCGCTCATAATACCTAGGTTCCGCTGGGTTGACCGTCAACTGAATATTCGCTGCAAGTGTTCCAGCGTGGCTACCGTTAAACGAGCCCTCACCTCTATGCCTAAGGGGTTAGACGAGACGTACGAAAGGATCTTAGCCAATGTTCACAAGGATCCCGAGGCCGAGAAAGCCTGCCGTGCCCTTCGGTGGCTGGCCTTTTCAGAGCGTCCTATGCTATTGGCTGAGATTGGTGAAGCGATCATTATCGGACCTGGAGATCAGCGGCTTAACGAAATGGAAACGTTATTTGAGGATGACCTTTTAGGCATCTGTTCAAGCCTTGTTACTTTCTCCGCGGACACACAAGAGCTACATCTCGCGCATAAGACTGTGAAGGACTATCTGGTATCCGACATGATGAAACCAGAGTTCCAGATGTTTAGTTTTCAGGAACGTGAATCACATGCTTACTTGACAGAGACATGTCTCACTTACTTCTGGTGTTTGCTTTACGGAGGCTCCTTTGACATGGTAACCGAATTTTCTGGAACAACAGTCGGACTGAGACCAAGACAGTCTGTTTTCAAACAGACTTACAATTTTGCGCACTCTGATGGGCAGATAAGGAAAGGGATGGTTCAAAAGCCGGATCCTTTCTTTGCATATGCCAGGGATTGCTCGTATAAGCATGCGATTCGTGCTGACCAAATGGATGAAATGCTCCAAAACATCATCAGTTTTTAGAACTGGGCTAGGGAATTTGATGGACATCCCTGAGTGCTCTGGAATACCAAGACAGCGGCTGACCTGGCACCAGCGATTGAAAGAAAGTCCATGGATTGCCAATCGCTTCGTCTTAGTCTTCGTTACCCGCGTTGGACTTACACGTGTTGTTTAGACTCTGTTTGGTTCAGGCACAGATGTGAACACTGGCGATATTCTGCATGCACAAGACGACGAGAAAGAGAAGTACGAAAAAAATGGAGGAAAAGACTTCTTTAGAGAAGAGCAGGAGGGGGTTACCTTGAGCGCACCACTTCGGATTGCCTTAGCCACGCAGGACCTCGTGATGATAAGTTTGCTACTTTCAAGAGGGGCGTACTCAGCGGACTTAGCGCTTGAACATATAATAAGCGGCCATGAGTGGACCACTCCAAGTAAACCATTGAGCGGTTTGGACGTCCTTATGCCTCCGGTCGTACCGAGCAACGACTCGATGGACCCCCTCCCCCTTGAACTCGTTCAAGTAGTTCTGATTTACAGGTCATATTTTCATCCCAGTACCTTGGGCAAGATGCTAGGGCGAGCGATTCTACTTGATGATGCGGCTCTAGTTTCTTTGCTTCTAAAAGCCGGAGCGAATTTGGATTTCGATGGAACTTCTTCTTTTGCCGCAGCCTTTTCGAATTCATCAGCACCAGTAGTAAATGTGCTACTGGAATATGGGGCAGATCCGAAAGTTCCAGAGCTCGCAAAACATCTGGCCAGAGGGGTATCATCTTCGTGACTTCACTGCTAAGTTACAACTAATGGAGAAATGGGCTACAAATGACTTAGATACGTTCCATCAGATGTTTGAAGCTGTGGTAGGGTTGGAACGTAGACGCCGGCGGAAGAGAAAGATGGGACCAGAGAGGTCGAGAACTGGTCCGACAGTGTAAGATGTACTAACCGGCAAGAGTCGAAATATAGAAAACTGAACAATAGGCAGAGGTAGAGTAATCTTACTGAAGGCCGGCCGAGCGATAGAAGATCCGGCCAAGTGGAAGGAGACCAAGCTACTATCGAAGCACAAGATTTCCACCAGCGGGTGAAAAATTCGAAGAAAAGAAATCACAATCCGATCTGGTGCACAAAGAACAGCTTTACTATCGACGCGCGTCTGCATGAAGGACGGACCGACACAAGCACAATCACAACTACCTTAACAGATTTTCTGGTAGTACACATGTATATAAACGGCTTTCATTACAATTCACATTTGCAACCGAAAGACTTCGATGTGAGAGAACCCTATTTGATAAACGATTGCATGCTCTCAGTGTTTTACCCTAGCGATAAGTCGACTGAAACCATATTTCTTCATATGGATTGAAAGTTAAATAAGGCCTTTCTTTATGTGTACATGGTGCAACCCGTTCAGTGACCAGACCTCTTAGAGCAAAAGTTGCCTCGTTCTATCGCAGTCATTAAAATTGAGTAGCAACCCTAGCTTAGACGATATGCTGCGTGTCAAGGTTGTTTTACTGAAAAGTAGAGCTTCAAGTAGAAGATATATCGCATATTCTTACTCGGGCAAAGAACAGACTGAAGGCATATGCTTCCATTTGGATAAAAAATTATTTGGGTATGTGAATTCGATTACCTCCCCCGAGAAGATTCTTCTGCAACCAAAGCAACCCAGAATTAATCCTATCTAGTAAAAAAACAAAAACTAAAAGGTGCAACGTCGCTATAAGCAATTGCTAAAGCGTCGTCAACGTCACGAAGCAACCAAAGCCACCAGCCATCCAGGCACTCACAACGGTCCGTAAGATTCTGAATACCCGAGGTTCCTGCCCTGTAGATATGTCTTGTAACGTCAGAATAGCTAAGTAGATACTGGTCAGATCTGATGGAGATTCCTCTCATTCCCAGATTGGTGTTCTCGAGCAGACGATTAGGAGCATAGCGGAAAAAGTTACCTAGATGTTGCCGGTGTCGAACGGGTCCATATTGATAAAGCAAAAGACTTACGCTACTTCTCATGGCAATGGAAGACGTCTGGGTGCACCTTTCAAAAGCATGGTAGAGGTCATACGAATTGGTGAACTTGGCAAAGAATAGTCCAGGGTACTCGGCCAGAGGATTTTGGTCATAGGGTAGATGGATTGGTAAAAGAAGTAGAACGAAAGCAAAAGCGCTATGATCAAAGAACGCAAGACATCTTAGGGCTGAGGACGATGAAGGAGACCATCGCTTTGATAAGGGAAGCAGATACCTTGAATATACTCTAACAAGCTCAAAGGGGATTGGAGAGCTTGAAATACTGAGATGGGTATAGATATAGATGATAAACCCCGCAGCTGAAAGCTGGACGATTTATAGAAGGAGAAACGGATAGTGGGAATGTAGAAGTGAAAGAGGGCAAGACGAAACGGTGAGGTATTTGAAAGCACGTCACTGACACGGCACGAGAAGAGAATACAATATGGCTAGCGCTATGGGATCCTTGTCATGTCTCGTCTTTAAACACTGTAGCTTCACAGACGGTCAATATCATGAGATAAATCATCGAGGAGGAAGAGACGTGCCCTGGCCTCAGCGACAAGGACGGCCAACTGAAAATGGAATATTCGAGTGGGTCCAGGTTGGTTGAATATTCAGTAGTCGTACCTTAGCCGTCTTGCTAAGTTAGCTCGTGAGAACATCCTCAAGTGGAACAAGGCTCAATACCACATGGACCTGCATCTGTTTTTGGTGCCCAGGGTAGCGCGATGGTAGTTGATGGTTTCATATACGACTGAAAGATGGGTCGCAGATCCGCGTTCTGAGTCGATAGAGATTACCCCCTCTTGTCAACGAGTCATAGCTGGTCGCATTCTGTCATTTAAGGAGCTATGATAGACTACCTCTCCTTGCTCAACTATGGACAGGGAAGATATACCCGGCCGTTTGTGGAAGATTTCGCCAACCTTTGGCGTCTCTTCAATGCTGTTGGGGGGGGGGGTTCAGCCCACCGGACCGTAACCGTCATCATGAAGAGCTAGGGCCATTAGTGCACCCAGGACCGAATAATGTTCCCATCCAAGACCCCTGAGGCTGTAGATATCATCTACGGTATCAGTCACCTTTTTCGAAAGGTAGGTTCGAGATATCAGTCAAAAGACTTCCAACTGAACTTTGTCCACAGTCTCTCCTTTGCCCGTCTCAATTGAGTTCCTGGACGAAAGAGCACGCAGATGAATCTCTTTTCGTTCAGGATGAGACCTACCATAATGGGCAAAGAAAAGGTCGGCAACGCCTACAGCCTCGCATCTAGAGTCAGGATATAAATGCTCGGGCCCAACGCTTCAACTCAGAGGTCTTTTCGAGGCCCCCAAAATCTATTCCCGAGCGGTAAGTCGTGGTTTTTAGCGAGCAGAAAGCCTAAATGGACCTGTTGTTCTTCGCTTTCGGCTCTGGACCCTATGCATGTATAGGCCGAAGCATCTCTTGGGCTGAGATTGAAAATGCTAATTGAGTTGCTTCCTCAATTCGAAGTCTCAATGAAGACCCGCAGAGAGAACAGCGTCCAAACAGTGTCGGGATGGTTCAGCAGAAAGAGCTGATCTGCAAGCTCAAGCATCACGTTCATGTACAGACTGCAGAATCCAGACAGAAGCTAGTGACAGTGCAAGGTTGTGAGAGAGAACGTTTCTTGGCTGAACCTACTTCGTTGGCTTTTAGAAACGGAGAATCTTCAGCCTTTACCACCACGATCCACCCTGAGGTCGTCTCGGAAATCATGTACTTAAACGTTACTGGCCTTGACTTTGAGGCTCTATCCAAATATTTGGGTGTCGCTTTCGGTTAATCATTATTCCGTTCTAATGATTTCAGACTTCAGATCAACGCGAAATAGCTTCTTGATTCTAGACATGTGATGATAATATCGTTGAGGTAGGAATTGATATCTAAATCACGCGTAGTCTTTCTCAAAGGCTCAGTAACTCTTCATAATATCACAAGAATGGAGGCCCTTCCCTTGCCATATCGTGGGGAAGCAAGCAATTTGCGGATTCAAACAATACTGTCACTGTGTGAGCTCCCATTCACCAACATTCCATTATGAAGTTCACTACTGACACTGCCTAGTGACTTGTGAAGCCAATACCACACACGGAAGTTTTCTCCTCTCCCAACAGTCATGGCTTGTTTGATCCTAGTACCAACTACTTGAAAACCACTTTTGCACGACGCTTTGGAGCCAATAAGTTGCATACCCAACTCAGTATGGCAAATACCAGTGCTTTCTGGGATATTGTGGACCTCACAGCTGGAACTGAACAGGGCGTTGACCCCGACTTTGAGAATTTAAGGTTGGCGGCGTCGAGAGCCCAGCATGCTGCGTCCCGATACCTAGAGCAAGCGTTCGGTCTAGAGTCAGTCCACTCAGTACAGGGTCACCAGGGCAGCTTGTCGTCACAGTTGAAGCAGGATGATATCGACTTGGGTAGGGGGACGTCGGGTCTAGCAAAAGCTGCCACGAGAGCCTTTTTCGCCCCGGAGATCCTATCGTCAAACTCAGTGTACAAACAGAACAGCCACAACGACGTGCCCCAGGGTATATCTTCGCATGTTGGTGATACTGGTCTCCCAAAGCCACACCCCAATGCCGCCGACTCTGGATTAGGTGAATCTGTTTCAGAAACCGAGGATTCCAGTTCACCAATAAATTCATTGTTCCCACATGCCGGGCCCACGACTGTCTCTATATTTGGTACGAAAAATTTCGTGAGTGCCCAGCACTTCCAAAAGCCTTCGCTGTCGCAAGATGCGGCAGGCAAACTGCAACGAGATCAACCACGACCGAACATGACAATACCCAGAAAGGCAGGCATATCCCAGTATCCTGAGCAAGGTAGCCCCCCAGATCTCTCGGAATCTGATCTGATGACGTTGGGAAACCCAAGAAGGTCTCAAGTGAACAGCTCTGTCACCTTTCACCCTGTGAACGATGAATATCCTTCATATCAGACACAGCATGACAGATCAACGCCAAAGAGGAAGAGGGGGGGACCTCATGAAAGTGCCCCGGGTATCCACCCTTATCGAAAGTGTAAACGAGAGAGCCGTGACGATGTACCCGCTCTCAGGGCTGGACGAAGTCCTATCAAGGAGAGGAATAAGGTCTCGTCGCAGAACAAGAGTCGATATAGTGAACCACCAACATCGCAGGGCATATTCAAGGTATCTCGGCGTTCTCTTCCTCGCTTGGGATCGTTCGGAGACTCCGACGCACACGAAGTGAATGATTTAACCTCAAGTGTATATCAAACCCCATCAGAAGTTCTTCTGAAAAGAAACAAGCCAGAAGACAGCCTTTGGGGACTTTCAAGTCTTGCAGACAAAGATGTAAAAAGGCAGAAACTGTCGAGGAAAAGTCTCGAGGATGCCCTCTTCTTATCTTATAGCAATGATACGACTCTAGCCGAAACCTTACAAGAAATTATTTACCCCATACTCGAAGCTGCAATAGAAGGCCGTAAAGGTCTGCTTCCCGAAGGCAAGTTGATTTCAATTGCCAAGACCGTAAGCTCCCAAATTCTATCAGCAAGTTGTTGCGGATAACCGTTCTAAACCGTCATTATAGGTTGTGAGGAAGGTGGCTGATTATGATTTTCGGATGTTCTTAAAAGAAAGTAATTATCATCTAGATCGTCGGCAGAAGAAGATGATAAAGAGAACTGTAGAGGACACGTTTGGTCAAGAAGCTCTCCTTGTCTATAAGAAGCATCAGCCAAATTCTCGCAGTAATCCCTTCCAAGGTCAAGAACCAAACTCCAAGGCTTCTCTACTGACCCTTCACTGCTCGAAACCAGAGAGAGAATTGACAGGGGATGAGAACCTCGAGCGTCTCCATATCTCCACCAGTGCACCAACGTCGTATGATATGTCACTGCTTGGTCCAGGGGAGTCGTGTCCCTCTCCTGCTCTGGTGGCGGCGTCCGTGGGGTCGCATCATGGGCCATCAGTATTAAGTGAGTCAAGCCACAGAAACTCGGGTGGAAAGGTGAAGAAGGTACGTTGTATGCCACCTCATACTACACCGTTTCGGGGAATCTTCTCGCAGAAAAGGGAGGCGAAGATCAAAGACCCTGATCCAGTCATATACGACATTGAAAGTGTTCCACTCGCTCCGCCTCCTGCATTTCATGACGTTAAGCGGAGTCCTTTTGTCGAGGGTTCCGCAATTCGAGCATCGAAGGCTAAGGTTGGTCACGGGAGTCCCAAGGTCTCCACAACTGTCAATACGGACAGTGTGATTGAATCTTCCGCTCTGAAATCTATACCGAACGAATGGGAACACGATTCCCTTGTCAAAGGGGCCGTAGATCACGTCTCATCACGTTATAGTACTGCCGGTGATAGTCGTTCATCAAGTCCCGACTCTCAATCGTCAATGATAAGTAAGATCTCTGATGGCAATGGCTTTGATTATGGATATCCGCAACATCGATCTCGTAAAGATTTATTTATCAAGGCTGGCGTAAGTCAGCTACAATCCTTAAAACATTGGCCCAAGGCCAACACGAGAGAGTCACGTCCTGCGTCGAGCTATTCCATGACGCTTTCTCCAGTATTAATGGGGCGTGAGCTAGGGGTGAATCTTGATGTCTCTCATATTGCTCGCCAGCGACCAGCTCTGGAGCATGTTGACACAGCATCGGAGCTTGTCAGATCGTGGGAGGACCAAGGGCATACGTCGAAGGCCAATGATCTTGTGACAGCCGCGGAACACTGTAGCTCTGACGCACCGCGGGAGCAAGGTGATATGCAACGAAATGACCGTCAGCAGTTATTGAACTCTCGCTATGTTTACAAAGGCGAGCAAGAAGAGAAAGCGGTAGATTTGCGGACGTGCATCATTTCCCGAGCAACGTTATCACCGGGTCAAGCATTTGACTTACGAATTCCAGTCGATGAATCGATTCGGAAAACTGAACAACCGCTTATGCCCTACCAGAGCTCTCGTCAAGATCACCGTACGAAAACAAACACCTCCGGTGTGAACGGTCTCAACCGCCGTAACAATCACATTGCTCGTTCGCTGAAACAAGGAACATCATTGCGGTCCAGAGCATTGCACAGGTCTACAAGTGGTATCTTAAGCCAGAGTGCAAGACAAGGTGAGTGGTGTCGATTCATAACCTTACCAACCATGATAAAAATATAGCTACCAGCAAGCTGACACTGTGATCTCTGGTATTGTAGTGCATAGCAAAACCAGCTCAGACGCAAGCAATATACAACCCTCGACTCCGTTCTCATTCAATACTGCCATCGACATGGGACAAATTCCGAGTCAGATAGAAGAGCAACACGGAAGAATCGAGGGCTCGACATCTGATTCTTTGTCAAACCCAAAAATCGCGCTGCCTACAGCTCACGATCCACTATTAGCGTATGTAGCTGCCGGTCTGGTATTACATGATCTTAGAATAGCTCGTCCCTACATTGAATCGAACATCAACCCCTGTACGGTGGCAGATGAGCATGGTCGCCTCAAACACGTTGATTTTAGTCACGAAGAGTGCAAAGCACTCTCGGACAGTATTGGTATTGCCAGACAGGGAACAGGACCGTATCCACCCCGTGTTCAAGCAAACCTCAAAAATACACATCCGGGTAGGGATGATGATGATGTGCTTTCATTCTTGACAGACTTGCAGAATCAGACTGCAGCTGCTAAACCTGGATTCAAGAGAGTTGAACACGCTGTTGTCGAACCGGCCCAGATTTCGCATCGCTCAATATCGTCGACACTTCGACGTCGTGAGCTTGGATTGAACACAATGAATGAGACTAAGAGCTTCATATCGAAGATGTTACGTCCTTGGCGGTCATGGAGAGGAGCTTCCGGCGATGTCGTCGCCTGCGCATGGGGGCCAGAGTCAGTCACATACGCTGCAGGAGCTGCCGCTCACGTCAACCCTGAAGACCAGCAATACAACCGGTCCTGTAATCTGCTTTTGGGAGATTTGATCACCAACAAACTTCAAGAGCTACCTGATCATCGAGTGGCAAGGCCACACACTGCAAATATGCCCACTGTTTCACATACTACCGAAGAGTTGTACAACGTGCTGGATCCCATGCTTTACAAAACTGTAACATCGGTACAATTCTCAACGGACGGAAGCAAACTGTACACTGCTAGCCATGATTCAACGGTTAAGGTTTGGGATGTGAGTCGACGAACGTGTCTGGATACACTTCATCATGAGGACCACGTCACCAGCCTGGAAGTTTGCAAGGCATATGAGGGAGTGTTTGCTACTGCTTCGAAGACCATCGATAACTCTATCCGGGTATATTTCCCCAGCTGTGACGGCTCATACGAGGACGTGGGAGATGACTGGGTGGGCTTCTCGTCCACCCGTGCTCAACAGAAACGAAGCTGGGAAATCTACCCCGAATGTATCCGATGGGGTCTCACTTCTTTGACGAATCATCTGTTGCTAGTTGGTTTTCAGCAGTGGCATGGACATGAGGGGCCCCCTCCAGCCCGCGAAGGGCATTTATGCCTGTTCGACCTGAACCAAATGCAACCGATCAAGGTCTCTCCTTCGAGCCAAAGTGTGCATTCAATTGCCTGGCATCCAGTCCTCAACTTGTTTGCAACCGGCGGCGCTGCCGGAAAGGGTCTACTCACAAATCGACAAACTACCAAGACTGTGGTCCGTAGCTGGGATCTCCGGAGCTCCAATTCATCTGCTATGGAGTATGAGTGCACTGCCGTAGATATCCATGATATTACCTTCCACCCTCAGAATTCCAATTACATCACTGCTAGTTGCACTGATGGCAGCATCTACGTGTGGGATTTCCGGAAGCCCAATCAACATCTACATCGTCTACAGCACGGCATTCCTCTGATGGACTTGGACCCTGACTACTGTCGGGAGGAACAAGATGCTGGAGTTATGTTGACCACCTGGGATGAGCATGGCAACAGCTTGTTCACTGGATCTTCTGATGGAATGATCAAGGAATGGGATGTCCTTCGCGCTCCAGAAAACGCTCTCGTCCGAGACGTTGCCCAAATAGGCGCCGGTGTCCAAAACGGAGCCTTTTCACCCGACTTTACCAACCTGCTAGTCGGAGACGCTGCAGGAGTTGTGCACGTACTTTCCAGTGCGCCCATAGGCCCCGAGGCAACCGACGAGGACGACGAGGACGAGGAAGTCTTCATTAAGAAAACACTGCCCATCGAATTCGTCCCCGCCGTCGACCCAGCCGAGGACGACGAGAACCCCGGTGTAGAAGGAATCCTAGCGAGCAACGAACGCCTTGACTCCCACGAGCTAAAAGTCCACCGGAGATACGGGGCCGGCCAAGGGCCTCGTTACCGAGGTCCGTACGCACGATGGGCTAGGACGACAATCGGAAACGGCCTTGGGTTCGGCCAGCTAACGCCTGAGGTCGAGGTGAGCCGTCTCGCTACGGCGGCGGAGAAGAAAGCGATTTTGCAGGAGAGGAGGGCGATGCTGGAGGATGATCAGGTGTATCAGCGGTTGCAAGGGGTGAGCAGGGGTGGAGGGGAGCATGAGTGGTGGTGTGGGTGTCTGGCATGTGGGGGTGAGTAGGGGGTGGATTTTCTGCAGGAGGAAAGGGGGGACGGAGGGGCAAGGGTAGTGTGATGTATGATAGGATGACGATGGGATGATGTGGAATGGATTCTTCATCTTCCATGTGGAGGATTCGATATTCCTGAACTTTACGAATGCCAAAAAAAATCAAGGTCTCGCAAATGAATCGATTTTCAATCCTCACACGCCAGCCTCATGAAAATCATTATTTTTTATCCTTGTCCAAATACCGAATGTCAACCACCACCTCCATCAACACATCCGAGTCCCAACACTCAACCTTGAGACTTTCCCGACTCCCCCGAATCTCCACTACCGTAATCTCCATCTTACCCACTCCCAAACCCCCCGCAGAAATATTCCGTCTCAGCAAAAAAAAAAAAAAAGTGTCCAAAATCCAACAGGTGCCGTGGTCAAATAAATATACCTGTTTGACCAAAAAGTTTGGCATGAAAAATGGAATAGGACTTTTTGAGAGGAGTAGATAGGGGGTTCAGGGGGTGAAAAGGGTTATGTACTGTAGGGTTCAAGGGATATTTTTGTTTGGGGTTGGGTTTTCACGGGTTGTGGATTTTTGGGTTTGGGGTTTGAGAGGGGATGGGTTTGGGGTGGGGAGTAAAAAAAAGGGGGGGGGGGGGGGGGAAGTGGTGGTGGTGGAGAAAAGGTGGGAATGAGGCATATTTCCCGCTTGATTTAAAGAATAGGAAAAGAGACGTTTGTACGTATTCACATCATGCTAGAGATACATATATACAATTCCCCTAACCCCTCTCTCCCCCAAGTTCCAACGCACACGCCCAAACCCCCACCCAAAACCCATCACTTTTTCAACGGCAGCTTGGCAGGCACCTTCGTCCTCATTTGCACGCTCAGATCGTAGAGTGCGTCTTTGAACGCAAATAGAAAAGCGGCCGTGATGACGGACTGAGTGACTTTTGGTCCGATGCCTACATTCCCAATTAGATCAGTTCGGTCCAGAAGAAGAAGAAAAAGGGGTAAACTAACCTTTATACAACCCCCTCCATCCTTCTTCCCTGACGATTCTTCTCAGAATTTCAATCATGTCATCCTTGGGGCTGTCGCTGCTCGCGACATGCATCCGACTCTTTACCGTGATATACGGGTACGTGATACTCGTCGCCGCCAGCTTCCCCAACGCCCCTAACAGAAAAATATCCCGAGGTAAAACCCTCCTCCTCTTCTCGAGCACATTCCTCAACTGTTCAAAAATCGTGTACTGCAATATCGGATTAATTACCAGCACCAGCGCCGGTAATACTCCCGCAAACAACGCCGTCGGGCCTTCTTCCCTGAAAAGCCTCACCACTGTGGCTAATGTGGAGGGTTTCTTTGTGGGTTTGCTGCCCGGGAGTGTTTCCTCGGTGTTGTTTTGCCTAGCTGTCATGCGGGTATTGACGACCCAGATTGGATTCGTCAGCAGTACGGTTGCGCTGCCGGCGAGGGCGCCGGCGATCATGGATTCGACGGTTGTGAGTTTTTTGGAGGCGCGGCCGGCGCGGATGGCGGCGCGTTCGAAGGCGGCGCGGGTCCATTCGTACCCTGGTATTCGATCAGCATTTGGTGCCCTTAAGAGAGCATGGTTCCTGATGTTATATGCAAGAAGAGAGGAGTACAGTAATAGTACACGAAATTCGTAACGCTAATGCCAAAGAGCGCCGAGTCCAATCCTGAATATAACCCCGAGATCCCTTCCCGCTGGACTATGCGGCGGACAGCATCAAGAGTGGATGAATGAGCGCGCTTCGACTCAACTTGAGCGCGGGTGGAGAGCGTGATTAAGGGATAGCTGTGCAGGAGAAATCAGTAAAACAGAGAGCGGGGGAATGGCGGGGCGGAACTGACGTCAGGGTCATGGACAGCAGCCCGCCCCCAGCTCCGGCAAGAGCATGTGCGATATTGTCACCCTGCTGAGCGGCGGAGATTGTAGGGGCTGTCGGGACGGTGGTGCTGGATGATTGAGCCATTGTCGGTGACTTGAAGTAGGGAGCGAACGGGGGGTGGGTTCGTGCCAACTGCGTATTGCGTTGCTGACTGATGACCGTGGTGCTTAAGGAGTAAGGACGGATGAATTTATCTTTCTGTGAATTTTTTGGAGGAGCGAGTGAAGCGTTGACACTGCCGTTTCGACACGGCTGCTTTCAGGTATTTACATCAGGGCATGCATGATACTGTATGTGGGGACGAGCCGAGGCAACTTGCCAGAAGCCCCCCATCGGTTCACGTGATCATGTCCCTTCTCTTTACTCGGACTGGATGATGATGAATACCAACATCTACGCCCCACACTTGCTCTATACAATCAAAGTAAAAGGTAGAACCTGCCATGTAGCATCATATGATCCTCGGCGTTGCATGTGAAAGGAGCGCTGAGGGCAACTTCTACAATTGTTCTTAGATTATGCCACGCCATGATAGATTCCGAATATACTACATTAATACCTAGCTGAGCGTGGGAGGAAGGGTTGGGTCAGAAGCTGAAACTCTTGATGCTCTTTCATCAGGGCCGCCCACACTATGAAGCAAGATAATACCGCATAGTTCACAACTTTGCCTTGCCCCCTTTCTTCTCTTCCTCGAGAGCTTCTGCATATAGCTCATCAAGCTCCTTGCGGTACTTCTTTGCTGTTTGAGGACGCTTGAGCTTGAGTCTAGGTGAGAGTGTGTCAGTACCAGACAAGAAAAAGCGGTGAAAGGGATGAACCTACGTCGGCGTCAATAGCTCGTTGTCGATAGTAAACGGTTCCAGGTATAGATAGCAGTTCCTCACCCGCTCGTATCCGGCAAAGTTGTTCTTCCTTCCCACCCTATCCAGTTCCTTGAGCACCGCCTTCCTGACCTTGGGGTCCCGGCAAGCGGCCGCAATGGCCTGCGTATCAGTCGCCGCAATCGTTTTCCCCAGAACCTTGCTTGCGAAAGGCGCGAAAACATCAGGCATGACGCCAAAGATGGCCACCACGAATGTCTGAACAGAATCGCCGTGCACATAGCCCTGAGACAGGAAGCTCAGGTGCGACAGATAGACATTTTCAATACGCTCGGGCGAAATATACTCTCCTTGCGCCAGCTTCAAGACGTTCTTCCGTCTGTCAATAATCTGGAACCTACCTCGCGCGTCGACGGTGCAGATATCTCCTGTGCAGAACCATCCGTCGCTCGTCATGGATTTCTGGGTTTCCCCTTCATCCTTGTAGTAACCGGAGAAGAGCGAATTGCCTCTTATGAGCAACTCACCCCTGGGTTGTGGCATATCCGTTGCGAGGTAATCCATATCAGGCACACTGGCTAAACAACATTCTACCACAGGGGCAACAGCACCACAGTTGCCTACCGAATAATCCCCTTCAATTTGGGCCAAAGTGATCGCGTAGGTTTCCGTCAAACCATAGCCTTGAAGAAAATGGTTACCATGTACAACACGGAGGAACTGGTGCAAGGTAGGATCTAAGGGTGCTGAACCAGACACCATGGCTTCAGTACGTTCAAGACCTAGAGCAGCTGTGACTTTGCGGCCCCAGATGCGATCGTAAAGGGTATGTTTGTTTGTGGCCGCTGGGTGGTCTGGAGGATCTAAGGACTTGAGCTTTGTTGATACGATATGCCTGGACAAGGCACCTTTGACGCCGGGCTGAGCGACCGTGGCCTCACGGATAGCACCGCCGAATCGGTTAAACAGGCGAGGAACAGAGCTGAACACTGTAGGTCGCAGAAGCTTAAGGTCGTCCACTAATGCCAGAATGTCGCCATGGAAGTAACCAATTGCAGCGCCAGCCCAAAGCGCGCCATGTTCACTCAAGCGCTCGTAAATATGAGCCAGGGGGAGGTAGGACGGGAAGACACCAGAGGGTTTCTGCGGAACCGAAACCAGCGCACAGCTTGATGCTGCTACCGCTGCGGAATGTTTCAGGACTACACCCTTAGGTGGACCTGTGGTGCCAGAGGTGTAGTTGATGGTAATAATGTCCGAGGGAGAAGGAGGATGGAATATCGGGGTACCTAGCGAGGCTCCTAAAGCTTCAACCTGATAAATGTCGTATATTTTGACGCCGAGCTCTGATGCGATGTTATTGAGGATAGCAAGCTTTGATTCACCAGCCCTTTCGCCATTGTCAAGACTGTCGAGTGAGATAATGACTTTCAACGAAGGTAATCTTGACATGAGCTTAAGCAACGTGGGGATGTGAGTAAGGGAGGTCGCAATGCAGGGTAAGGTAGCATGATTAATGATATACTCAGTTGCCGAAGGACCCAATGTATCGTATAAGGAGACGGTGTATAACGACTGTGACATGCATGCCAAATCTAGAAAGGTAAATGAACGGGCGTTCCCAAAGTCCTTGCAGCGCGTACCTGTTATCTGCCACTCGGGCCTATTTGCACACCAAAGCCCTACTCCGAACTTCTGCTCCGTGACTCCTGCCAACATGTTTACTTCGACTATGCCCATACCGAAGTTCGCTCGTCGTTTCTGCACGGTCCCGTAGTCCATCCACTGGTACTGCCCAAATGTCTTCGTTGCTGAATCATACGGTCGGTGTCCGAGGCACCTGCGTGTAGGCTGCCGGCAAGCTTCTCACAGATGTCAGCTCGATCCAACATGCCATAATGAAAGTTGTAGTACCTGTTGCCTCAAACATTTGATGTGCTGTAGTGACCTGCAGGTGGTGTCAGCCTAGTGGCCTTCCTAGATCCAGCAACACCGTGTTGCATCTTCACATTTGGGTCTAAAGTCTTCAAAAGTTCTCCCTGAAACCTCCAGTGTCTGTATACCCGACTTCGTCCAGTCTGCTCGGAACCTGGCAGGGGAACCGAATAGGGCGAGCCCACAGGAGGGGGAGCGTAGAACTCCTTGGCGCGCTCGAGGTAGGCCATGACGAGCTACCTGCAAAGGATTGTAGTATAGTTGTGGAGGCACAGAAAGAGATGGGTATGGGTATCTGCAGGGTACCAGCAACGGTCAGCCACTGCACTATGTCGAGATGTGTCGATGCCTACCACGAATTTTGCAGCATGTAAAATCTAGGTATGAGAGGCCGGCGCGAGGACATCAAGAAGTCACTGGAAGATGGAAAGACTCCACTCCGGGGTTGAGAAAGAGAAGAGCGACACCCCCGATAGAGCTATCGGCGAAGTTTACCTCGGCTCAAGCTGAATGAGGTGAGTTGTCCGCCCGAGGCCGCTAGATCTTGCGCGAGTCATATCTAGCTTCATTACAATTCAAGTTGTGTTTTCAGACTGATCTTTGTCAGGGGAGAATAAGTTCGAATAAGATTCCAACCTGCCATCTATCCAAATCGAAACCTAGATCTTCAGAACATCCATAATGGTTTATCAAAGCTATAGTGGAAGATGCTTGCGCGATATGACGACACGTCTTACTGGCATGTGAAAAGACAAATTTCCTTTTCCGGACCATCAACATCGTCACATTCATGGTCTTTGACATTGACGAGCTCAATTACCGTCTTCTAAAGCGATTTGAGTGCAGTTGAAACATCGTCAGTCGAGATGAGGCCTACTGCCGGCAATACGCGAACCTACTTTAGATCATTCCTAGTGCATGAATGATTAGGTCGGATGCTTTTGCTCAAGCTGTCGCTACCTATGGTCAATACGCAACAATATCCCTTATGTACAACTCGTCCAACCCTTCTGGCAATTAAATCCCATCTCAAGTAGCTCCACCCATCGTTGCCTCTGCGTTTGTGTTCCCTCTCTCGACCAAGTTGTGTTCATTTGCTGTCGCGTCTGGCTTTGCCGCTTTGCTCGCAGCGAAAGATTGCTCAAAGTCCTCAATGATATCGTCAATGTGCTCAGTGCCAACCGAAATACGGATGAGGTCGTCCGTGACACCGCTATTTGTCTTTTCCTCGTCGCTGAGTTGCTCATGCGTCGTTGTCCAGGGGTGAATAGCCAGAGTCTTGGAGTCACCAACACTGGCCAAAGGTTAGAGCCTCTACAGGGGAAGAAGAAATCGGAGAGCATACTTGGCTAGATTGGATATCAACTTGAAGCCATCCACAACCTGTTGCCCTGCTGCCTCACCACCCTTCACCCCAAAGGAGAGCACACCTCCAAATCCCCTCGGCAAGTATTTCTTTGCCAGCGAGTACGACTGATGGCTCTCGAGGCCGGGATAGCTCACCCAGGCCACGTTGTCATGTTTCTCCAGCCACTGCGCCAATTTCAATGCGTTGTACGCATGCCTCTCGCAGCGCAGACTAAGTGTTTCAATTCCCAGTATTAGTTGCTGAGCAGCAAAGGGATTGAGCGCTGAACCAAGATCTCGCAGTATTTCGACGCGGACACGGATGGCAAATGCAATTGGGCCGAACGTATCCCAGAACTTGAGGCCGTGGTAACCTTCTGAAGGATCGTTGAACTGAGGAAAGCGTTTTGCATTCTTGCCCCAGTCGAATTTTCCAGAGTCGACTATGACGCCTGACTTAACCATTAGCGGCTTTTGCATCTGGTTTAGAGGCGCACATGAGAGACGTACCTCCAATTGTTGTACCGTGTCCCCCTATCCACTTGGTTGCTGAGTGTACGACAATATCTGCACCGTGGTCAATTGGCCGACAGAAATAGCCACCCGCGCCAAAGGTGTTATCCACCTAAAGTCGAGTCTTCAGCTTTATGTCCTGATTTGGCAGGTGCTACAGTAATGAAGGTCTTTCATACCACGACGGGCACCCCATGCGCATGCGCAACCTTGACAATGTTCTCGATATCGGGCACGTTGTATCTTGGATTGCCAATACTTTCGAGGTATACCGCCTTCGTTTTGTCGTCGATCAATTTCTCAAACTCCTCTGGCTTGTCTCCATTCACGAATTTTGTCGTTATTCCCAGACGTGGGAAGAACACCTTGAACTGGTTATAGGTCCCTGTATTCAATTCAGCAGACGTCTGGTATCCTGTTCCATGTTTCCGTACCTCCATAGAGGTTTGACGTTGATATTATATTATCACCTGCGTGCGCCAGTGCTGCAATGGTCATGAACTGTGCTGCTTGGCCAGAGGAAGCTGCGACGGCCGCGACACCACCTTCGAGGGCTGCAATTCGCTTTTCGAAGACGTCGACCGTAGGCTGGGTCAATAAATCATTGAGTGACACGGAAAGCTGGATAGGGCGCGAGGCATACATTCATGATACGACTATAGATGTTGCCAAACTCCTTGAGGCCGAACAGGCGGGCGCCATGCGCGCTGTCGTTGAACACATAACTCTACGAGTTTCGTAAGTCAATGGCTCAATATTTGTAGCGGGGAGACTGGGGGAAGCATCAATACCGTTGTAGCATATATTGGAACTGCGCGGGAGTTTGTAGCTTTGTCTGGCTCTTGACTGCAATTATCGTCAGTCAGAGCCCAGTCGGTAGTGACTGGAATACGTGCCCTGCGTGCAATTGCAAGGTCTCGAATTTCTGCTGTGGAGCTTCAGTCATTTTGTAGGTTGTGTCTTTATGTGAAGTCTAGAACTAGCAGAAGGACGGTGTTGGAGAACTTTTGAACCTCCGATTTATTGTTACCTAGGTACCTCTTGTTGAATTTGTATCGAAAAGCCCGCGGTCCTTTCTGCACGCGAAAGGCTCCCCGCCATGTGTGAATTGCTAGTGGGGATGGTGTCATTAGTGACGACGGGTGTCCTATGAACAAGATCACCGTTCCTTCAACAAGAACAGGAAGCCAACTTTTCCCTTCCTTAACCGCCGCCTGCATTTCAACTCTCTAGACAGTGTTACGGAATGCCGCGAGGCTATTTGTTGCCAGACCTCATGCTGTAGAAGCGAAAGTAGACATCGATCTGGCCGTCCCATGACCTGGTCGAACAGGCACAATAAGACGTTCTGCTATCTTCATTCTCCGAATCTTTGAACAACATACGATCTCCGTCTTCAGCATGGTCGCAAACAGAGACGTGTCATGATAAGGGCCAGCCAAGACATCGTTTCGACTCTTCTTGATGTTTTAAAAAGTCAACTCGTAGGACATGCTGTCGAAAACTTGATAAAGTCCGGCGGAAGTCGCTGGTTCGGCAGCATGAATAAGATTGGATAGCGATTGCCGTTTCTCCACTCTATGGATCTTGTCGGTTCAAGGAGGTTTGTCGGTAGAAAGGTTGTAATGGAGATGGGAAGAATACGAGTGAACAATACGAATGGAGAACGGGAAACGCCCATTGGAAAACAGATAATGCTTCAACTAGGAAAGAATCGTGCTGGGCAAGCGTGTGACTGTGGAATCGAGCATCTCACATTGATAAATGGATAAGGTTATCAAAGGCAACAGCGAAACTACATTAGGTGAAGGTTTGAGAATGTTCACTTTCAGGGAAGATGACAATGGGGTTTGTAGTATCCGTCTCACCCTTCGTTGTTGCACAACTGCGGTAGAAGAGTCATTGGCTCCTGGCTCCTGGCTCCTGGATTGTTCGACCTTACCTACACTACACATACACAGGCTACATCTCGAAACCGAAACAGCTTTCGTCCCATCGGGGCCATTGGCCTCGAATCATCCAAGCATGAGCCACCACTAGAGTTGTATCCCTTTAACCGCTGTTTGCCTTCGGTTAATTTTTAAGGTTGACCCTAACCAGATGTGGTAAAGCTCGGTCAAAAAGGTTATTTTTTGTAAATAGAAAACAATGTCAACAAAGCCCCCTATTGTTCTGGCCCACCTCGATAATGCCTTCCTGTGACGTAGTACCTGATTCAACTGATTTAGGAACTGACCGTCCTAATCTGCGTCCTATCACTGTTATAGACGATCGATTTGAGCCTATTCAGATGTCTTCAAACGTCAGTTGGGTCAATATACCTACGCATACAACCGTCGATGTAGATCAGAAGGACACAAAGCCTCATACGAGTTCTTGATTGAAATCAGCATTATTAATGCCTACAAACTCTCTTTGCATTCAGATGTTTCAAAGAAGGCTAAATACACTGTTCATAGCGAGTTCAGAACGGCTCTGGCTACATGTCTTATTCAGGCCTCTCAAAGGCAGTTTCTGAAGCGAAAAAGAACGTCAATTGGACCAGCAATTGATCGTTCAATGATACCTTTAGAAGATCATCAAATCTGCAAAAGAAAGAGTTCTGGGGACTGCCGTGGGTGCAAGGAGATAGGGCAATTGGCAGGGTCAAGAAAACGAAGGTCTCTCGGTGAAATTACACCAAATTTGGGCCGCAGCAAGCGAGGAAAGCGCTCTACTTATGGCTGCAATATCTGCGATGTCTCCATCTGCAAAGACGGTCCTTGTTGGGCCGCTTATCATCATAGCATTAAGATAGGATGAACAATAAGAGTTCAGGGTGGAATCCTATAGACTGATTGGTGGAGTAAGCGAATACGCTAAATAAGGCACCCGGCAGCGGTTAAAGGGATACCTTACAGTTCTACAGTCTTCTACTAAGGGCGCTGACCAGACATCTTTCAATTGGTTCACGCATCTCAACAATGCCAAGCACGCCAATGCCAAAACTGCGTCATACTACGGTAAGGCCTTTCAAACGGGTGAAGGAAGACGCGCACAAGACGCGAACGTGTGGCTTTGACAGGGATCTCAGTGGCTGTTGCAGATGACATAAGGTAGAGTATGACGTGAATTGCCGAAGCTTCATTCCCTGCATTATTATTCGTGTCGATTTGTCGAAGCTTCACCCAATTTGCCAGGGAACCTGTGACACTCGTAAAACTTGATTGATCAAGGGCACCTATTCCCATTCAATCATAACGGACAATAGAGTGATATGCGGATCCCCTAGAAGAGGAAAGAACCAACCACATGACGATTCACTTCCCTCCGTACGGCAATCGTGACTCTCCACATGATGTATTCCGTAGCTTGACTTTATTGCCTTAACCTTTATTAACAAGAAGCTTGCTCGCACGCTCTTCCATTGACGGGAATGTGATAATAAAACCAGTGACGTCCCATTCGCAACAAAGACTCTTACACTTACTTCCCTTAAGCCGCATTTATCTATCTACCTAGATACTCCTCCCTCAGTCGAACAGCAAATCTCTCTACTACCCGTACTATTCCACCTCTGCCAACAAAATGGTCGACCTCATTCTCCCCCTGCGCGCCCTCCAGCTCCTCTTCGCCATCATCACCCTCGGCCTTACTGGCTATCGTTTGTCTCCCTTGTCCTCTCCAGAAACCCCCCAAACTAACCTTGGAACCCAGTCGCACACTGGTACGATGGCCGCACCGGCGTCAACTATTCCCCCGACAGCGTCAGCTTCCTTGTCTTCACCTCCGTCTGGACCTTGCTCATCGCCGTCCCCTACCTCGCCCTCTCCCCGCTCTACTTCCCGCGCTTGGCACACAAGTTCGCCATCGTGGGTGTTGACGCCTTGACCATGCTGTTCTGGTTTGCCGGCTTCATCGCGCTGGCCGTTTTCCACCATGATTTGATATTGTGTTATGGGAATGTGTGCAATGTCATGGTTGCCGCCATTGTGTTTGCCGCGTTTGAGTGGTACGTTCACTTTCACCTTCTGAAAAGAGGCAGTTGGAGTGGGAGTGAAAATTGCTTGAGACTGAGGCAATGGCCCAGAATGGATACAAGCAGAATCGCTAACAATGTTCCACTACACAGGATCCTCTTTGCCGCCACCACCGTCCTCGGCGCTCTCCACGTCATGCGCACCCGTAACAGCACCAGCACAAAGCCCGCCGCCAACATGGAGGTCAACACCCACCAAATGGGAGTCTAAACCGCCAAGTGGAAATTTAAACACGGTCGCTTCAATTGCCAAAAGCTGTCCCGTTTCTGATACCACGGTGCGAGTGTTAGAGGGCGTTTGTTTTTAAAGGTGTTCATGCCGCTGATACCACTTTCTTTATCGGTCTGAGTGGTTTAACAATCAATGTACATATGCTATACCCAGTCGCGTCGGGATCTCAGCGAGATTTACCCTCTTTGCTTTTTCATCCATGAGAACTCAGATCGCGAATGGCCCTTTGCTCCCACCCATCACCTTGGTCTTGAACAATACACTCCCACTCACCCCCTTCAACCACTTGACCCCCGTCCGAACCATAAATATCAAAACCCTGAAAGCTATCATCAGAGCGTTACCAGCCCACAGACCAGAGACCAGAAACCACATCACCGACAAACGAGCCTCGACGCATAACCCAAGTCACTCACTGTAATCCATCCCCTCTTTACCAAAAACCCGTTACAAAACCCCACAACTTCCTCATCTTTCTTGATCCTCTCACCCCTCTATCCAACTCCCGCTCCCAACCCCTCTACTCACCTCACCTCATCTATCTCGCCTCCCCTCCCCCCCGCTCACCGCACCGCCCCCTCTGCCCACTCCCCCTCCCCCCCTCCCCCCCCCTTTCCCCTTCCCCCTCTCGCCTTTCTATTCCGCTCAACTCCCCCCCTCTTCAAAAAAAACCCTCCCATTCCTTCACCTCAACATCTCCTTCTCCTTATTTCGTACCAACTTCTCAAATCATCACTCTTTACAATCAAATCAAACAGCAACGCAGAAAGAAATTTGATTCGTTGAGTTTCTATCTTATCTATCTTTCTTTCTTTCGGTTGTTGTTATGTTCTGGGTCTGGGTTCTGGGTTCTGAGTTCTGCTTTTGAGAGGAAGAATCGGGACATGGTGCTGATGTTGTGGCTTGATCCTAAGTGGAAGGGAAGGGGGGTTTTTTGGTAAATGGGAAGGGGCGGGGGGGTTTTCTGTTTTGAGGAACGGATTTTTGGGGGGGCGAAGTGGGTTTTTGGGAATAGGAGGTTTTTGAGGTGGGGGGGGGGGTGGTGTCTGGGTAATGATGGTTGCTGAGGCGAGGGTTTTCTTGGCTGGGGGCGGGGTGTTATTTGAGAGGAGGCATTCCGTGGGAGAGGTGGGGTTTCTTGAAGAAGAAAATTTCTTTTGATTATTGGTTTTAAAAAAAAGAGGGGATGTGTTTGAGGGTGACTGTCTTTGAGAGTCTCTGTTATCGAGAAAGGGGGGATCGTGGTTCTAGATGGGTGAGGAGTAGAAAGGAAAGGGCAGGAGCAGCAACAGGAACAGCAACAGGAAGAGGCGGAGAAGGGGATAGACAGGAGATGCAGCGAACATGACGGAAAACAAACCCTCGGGCATGTTCATACCCAACCATCTTCGCCCCCTCACTCTCCCATTTCCCCCATTTTCCAACCTTGGCTTGCTTGCATTCCCCCTTCCATATTCCCTCCCACCTCTGCTTGCCTTTCATATTCACTCGTTTCTTCCCACCCCTCCATCTTGCTCCAGCTCCTTCCGCTGCGTCTTTGTTCTCTCGTTTCAGTGATCCCGCGCCTTGGGGTCTCAGATTTTTGGTTTTAGGGAACGTAAGCAAGGGGTGTAGGGGATGGTATGGCCCACCAACGGGTGAGGTGGGGGTTAGTGGGGCAGGGAAGGGGGCCAGGGTTGCTTCGACGAAAAGCAGGCCCCTTCGAGGAAGAGTCAAGATGTCGAAACCCGAAAAGCACCATCTTCCAGTCACACTGACCAACGAACCTTCCCACCTTAAATCTCCAAGCTTACCAAGACCATGCCGAACAAATACTGACATACATTAGAAGACATATGGCAATGTTGGATGTTTAGCCCTGCCCCCGTCTAAGTTTCTCGTCACCAATATTAGCGTGCCTGTTAAATCAACACTATTGACGGTGAAAGGTTGGGGACTGCTAATTCAATTTCGGGAGCAGTCACGAAGAACAAGGTCAAGCGTTTCACCAGGCCGAGAGCGTGGCGGCTACAATCCAAAGACGAGCAATGCTTCCATGCTCAAGGAGTTGACAATGAAGATTATGAGGTAAAGATTGCTCATGTTCTGGCTCCTTGCATCCAATGGGTGGGCCGGATGGTAAGCTCAGAGCACTTTGAGCGGCATTGGATGCTCGCCTCGGTCTTTATACCTTTATCTCGGGTAGAAGAAGGCGGGTTCAAGATCGATTGCTCGCCATGTGGACATCATTGTAGCAGTAGAACGGCTAGATCCCGCCAAGATGTTAGGTGGAAATATGCCTTTAAGAGCTTGCAGTATTCAGATCAGGGCAGTGGGCCTATAGGCAGATTCCAGAAGCTGCCAGCCGAGATGAAAGAGACATATCTTGAACGGAAAGAAATGACAGACGAGTCAAAAAAGGACATAAAGGGATTGCCCTAGCAGCGCAACTCTTGCATTCTGTCACAATAATCTCCAACACGGGCCGAAGAGGGTCGAAGAATAAATGGTCGTACTTTGGATGCGGAGGTTGTGGAATGTTTGCATCGAAAGCACGCCTATGACGTATACATCATTTGTATTACTCATTGAATGGCTTGGCGAATCCAGATGGTAATGGATGTAAATCAGTCTTTGGATGTAAACCTCGATATCTGTCTTGTTATCCAAGGGGAAAACCTCGCAAGTGGAACAGGAAATATAAACTGGATCGCCAAGTTACGGGTTACTGTAACCCGTTCTTTCCTGGATAGGAAAGTGATGAACGCCATCCTCAGTACTCAATCTCAAATGACTTTCCGCTTGCAGTGAAAACAACGTCCGGAAACACCTTGCTTTGCATTCGCAAAACTTCTCCTATCCCACGCACTGAAGACACTCTTCAAACCAAGGTCCGCTTGAAGGCAAAGCAATGTTAGATTTTGCTTTTATCGGCCTAAAGCTCGTACGTACCTGAATCGCAAGCCTACTTATCGCTCGGCCTTTTTAGTGCAGCCGCAGCAGCTACAGATGTTTTTCCTCTCAGATCCGGAATCCGTATATTATCAAGCCTGCCAATAGGACTGGAAGCCATCTGAAACCTTTGCTTACTCTCTTCATTCATTAGTCTCGCGTCACAGAGTTCCCAACTCGTCTCTAGTAATGGCACATCTTGTGGTCGAACCAATTGGGAAGTCCATCTGGGATCTGCAACGTCCTGGAAGAATCCAAAAAAGCGTTTCGTGGCAACAACGAGACGTGGCGGTGAGGCACATGATCCTTTGAACAAGTAGAAGAAAAATTCCGTATCGCAGGACGGGCATTTCCGCCTTAGGCAGTTGTAGCACCGGTAAGGCCTGGCGCAGACAGTGCCCGAGATTTGCCCACAATTACGGTCGTACAGGCTTGAGACGAATTGGTCGCATAGCCGTAGATGTGGACATATCGATATTTCGAGCTGCTTCAAGGCCGCCAACACATCTGCTCTTTCTATGTTAGGTCTTCCAGTCATGACGTGGCAATGTGTTTCAATTGTGACCCTGTGGTTGCGCTCTTGGCAAAAGGAAGGTCCACCGGCTCGTCTGCAATACCAGCAAAATCTGTTCTCGTTGAACCCGTCCACTCCCTTGTTGGGAATCCGGTTCTGGCAAGCCTTGAGATCATCAAAGTTCAACGTTTTATGAGGACAGATCCACAGTCGACCAATCCTACCAAAGCATTGACGCTTCTTAGGGCTCTTGATGAGTTCGTCAGTGGTGAAGGATGTGTTGTGATGGACTTTGGCGCATCCACTGCAAACCGCTTTCCCAGCAATTGGCCGATCACGCCAAAGCATGCAGAGCAGTCGAAGTTTTTCCTTATGAACGAAAGCAGCATCTTTGGCCGGACTTCTGTCGTCCAGGAGATCTGCAGATGAGATACCACATTCTGTATAGAAGCGCTTGCAAGTATAGATAAATGAGAGGGCACTGCTCGGTTTCAAAAAGTCGGTGATTCTTGTAAGAAGCTCGACAGGAAAGCGTTGGAGGGTACCACTGTGGCGGTCTTGAAGTGACATGGATGAGAGCAGGAGAAAGGCGTGTGTTGAGAGGCGACGCAAGCCGTATAGGCGGAGAAATGGGAGAAAGCTCAGGACATTGCAAACGGCAGAGAGCAGAGGCAAAGAGGGCGCAGATGTGGAGATGTGGACATGTTTACCTTGGAAATGCAGCAATGACATATGCACATCAGCGTAAGTATACCGTTAGCCTTTGTAGGGCCAGGGCAGGCACCATCGGACTCGGAATCGGAAAGATTCAGACAGGTGCATTATCGAGACACGTCACTTGCATGGACGGATTAATTACCGTACTGGACCGTGCTAAGTGTGCGACCTTAAGCCATGGGTACCGTGCGGCCGCCGGCGATGGCAAAGAACAAAACTGAGTTCATCAAATGTCGTCTCGATCGGGCTGATTAAACTCTAGCGGGGACGGCCCGTCACGTGCAAGATTAGCGACAATTAAGGTTGTCATCGGGCATCTACGCAAAGGATCTACCTAGAAGTGTACACTGTAGATGAGGTATGTACCCTGGGTGCCTGGCTTGCCTCGTACGTACTGTAGTACGTACCACGATACCTAAGGTAAGGTAAGGTAAGTTATGAAAGTAACCTGGAAGCTATGGTAGATGATGCAAATCATTTCAGCCAAGATAGGTAGGTAGGTACCTTGCCTTGATCCCCCTTTGTCTTTCGTATTTACGAGGTTACCGCCATGACGAGGGAGTGGAGCAGCCAAGGCATCGAGGCACCGCCCAAGGCGAAGCCAAAAATGAAGTCGTGATTATGGGCGTCATGAAGCACTCGAACGCATGAATGTCTGTCAGACTCAGAAATCTCTGAACAGGCCAACAAGATCATCCAACCGTCCCACTTCCCCCAGGATCCTCTCCTCCACCCCTCTCCATACCCCCAGCGCTCTTCTCTCTGCCTCCCCCAACAGCTCGTCCTCCTTGCCCACCACATCCGTCCTACTCGCCTTTTCAACCAGACCGTGGATCTGCTCCCTCTCTTCCCTCGCTCTCTGAAGTGCTCGTGTCATGCTTTTGTACGTCTCATCCAGCAACTTCGCCTTGCAACGTTCAGGATCAAAGTACCAGAGATACATCGTTCGGCTAGGCTGACGTTGCGTGTCGCGCGGGATTTCTTGCAGTTCAATGTGCCCAGCGCGGTGCATAGCGGTCAAGAGAGAGCGCATGGATTTCTGATTCACCAGACCAAGAGCGGTTAGCGCTTTCTCGTCGAGTTTCCCTTTGTCGTCCAAGATTCGAGTGAGACGGGCGGCGAGGGCGCCGAAACGGGCAGCGATGATCTGTGTGAGGGAAAGCGAGAGGAGATGTTTGGTCAGGGGGCTAAATGCGACAGCCCACCTCTCAGGATGATAGGGGGTCGCAGGGATGGGGTGAAGAAAATGGGGCGGATGAGACGCAAGAAGGAGAAGATGCTGGCGAATAGTGGAGAGGCGAGACTTTGCGGTCATGGTCGGCAGCCCCTTTGATCCGTAGTCAACATTGGGATCAGGTGCTTCCGAGTCAGAAGAAACATCGGAGATATTGGTTGCTGGGCTAGCGTCGTCCATGTCTTCGTCTTCGTCCTCATCGGAGCTAGCACTGCCGACTACCATGACTTCGTCGTCTCTGTCTACTGGCTCTTTCTTACGGCGTTTCTTCGGATGGTCGAATTGCGCCATGTCAACTTGGCTCGGGTCAACACTACCTATGCCTTTAGAAAGGTCCTTAGGGTCTTCAAGGAGAAATGCTAGTTCATCGGTGGAGACTTGCGGAAGAGAGGATAAGTCGAGCTCTTCGTCTGGGTCTGTGTCTTCTGAAAGCCCCGGATCGGCTCTACACTGGAATAGCTTCGATTCTAATTTGCGAAGCACACCTGCGTAGACTTTGGAAGTGGTCGTACCAATGCGTTGTTCAGCGTAATCGACTAGCCGCTTGTTCCTTGCAATAACCGCAAACTTATCGTGGTTTACTCGAAGAATAACACTATCCTGGAAACAAATCAGTCAACCTATTCCAGGTGGAAAAGCCCCTCCTTGAAGCATCGACATACATCCAGGTAGCCAACAGCAGAGGACTGTGGACTACAGTATTGGCCCTTCTCACCGTTACCATTTGTTGTCAAAGGCGAGTGAAATCGCTGTCGCTTGGCCTCTGAAGTCTCTTCTAAGGTTTCAAGGGGTCTTTTCATCCCTTTTCGATGGCCAACTAACCCTTGTTTTTCCAGACTTGTTCCATATTTCCAATCCTCAAGCTTTTTACTAATAGCTTCTTCACGCTCAGCCTCGTGCTCTTTCTTGAGTTTTCCAACATATCGGTCTTGGAACGGCACCTCCTTCTCCGCTTCACTTCTGTTGTCGGCGGCAGAACGGAAGTGTGATTCATTAACAGCGGATATGAGGCCAGCTTGCAACATATCGTACAACGCTTGGTGTAAGGATTCCACGGTTGGGCCATGATTGGCATCCAGGCTGTCCGTCTGCTTTTTCGCGAATCCTCGGGGCAGAGAGGGACTGGAAAGCGCAAAAGCGCCTTTCAAAGCGCCTCTCGAGCATTTCAAAGGAAGATATGCTTGCGCAAGATCGCCAACGCGGACATGCCCAAGGAGCAGCAGATTTGAGATCACCCCACCTGCGATTTCTCCATACCGGTCCTCCACAATCTTGATGTATTTGCCAGAACGTAATAATGCGTACGCGTTTGTGAGGTTGGATTCGTAGACGGTACCGTTATCCTCGGGAGATGTAAACCAGAGCACGAGATGTTGTTGGATTAGGACTGCCAAACTGTGTTTGAGCTGGCGAGGTGTGAGGCCACAATAGTGGAGTAAAGCCGAGAATGAGAGACGGCCGTAAGTGAGGACAACGCTAAAGACGCGCTGCTATTGTTAGTATATGTATCTTCACAAATATCGTAGCTAGAAAGGAGGGGCAAAACATCACAACCAGCACTCTCTCTTGTTCCAAATGTCGAAGGGCCGCCACAAATATGTATATCTCGAGGAGATTAGAGCCCACTTACAGAGGTTAGTTCTCCATAGATATCATCCACCAGGAGAATGCACAATTCGGAGGCATGCTATAGCAGGAGAGGTTAGCACACAGTTTTACCGGAAGAGGGAAAGTTAGGGCATGGGAGGAATGCTCGGGGCTGACATACTCGAGACATGTTGGAACATTCTAGAGACTATGTCAAGTTCTCTAGAAGGACCATTAATGTCACCGCTGCTGATCCATGAGTGTGTTTGAGTCAAGCAATATAATAATTGCCTGAGACCGCAAATTCACAAATTCGATGGTGGGGCACGAGCGAGTTATTTCTAGTGCTTGCAAGGTACTCCCGGCTCCGCTGACTAGTTCTAAAGTGCCGTCCTGCTAAGCGAGCATCAGTCTTCGTCCGACGTCAACTGAAGCAATCCCCCAGTTCTCCGATTGTCCATTGCTGGCTCCCATTCTCGTTTTCAATTGTCTTCAACAACATGATCTCTCGAGCGCCCCTCGGCCGGAATGCGCAGTGTGCGCTTTTACGCCAACGCCATCCGACACTGAGCAACCGCCGAGGGTTAGCTGCGGCTGCGTCAGGGAGCTTCTCGTATGAGACCGGTGAAGCAGCGGGAGTAAAATTCGCAAGCCGGGACTTGCCAGGACCTACTACACATCTGGCAGTCGTTGCTAAAGCGGGAACACGATACCAGCCTCTACCAGGATTTTCAGATGGCCTCGAGAAGTTTGCATTCAAGGTACCTATAACATGGATGTGACTCGTCGAGCAAGTCTCGACTGCCCCTGCGCAGAAGCTGATATTTTGGTTTTCAACGAGTATAGAACACCTACAGGCGCTCTGCTCTGAGAATAACTAGAGAGGTCGAATTGTTGGGAGGCGAACTCATGGCATATCATTCTAGAGAAAACTTGATAGTCGGCGCGAAATTCCTCCGGCAGGACCTACCGTACTTCGCCGAGCTATTGGGGGAAGTCATCTCAAAAACAAAGTATCAGCGTAGGTTTTAGTATACGCCACATCGACTGCGCGCTAATCATTCACCAAGGTCATGAGCTGCAGGAAGAGGTTCTACCAGTCATCAAGCTTGCACAAAAGGCCATGCTCGGCGATACAGCAGAACTAGCTATCAATTCAGCACATGGTGCAGCATTCCACCGTGGCCTTGGCAATCCCCTCCACCCCTCGTCCTCTACACCCATCTCCAAGTATCTCCATGAGGAATATCTGGCGGAATATGGCAAATCCGCGTATGCAAAGTCAAATTTTGCGGTTGTGGCCAATGGTGCTAGTCATGCAGATGTATCGAAGTGGGTCGGTGAATTCTTCGCCGAGTCATCTACATCGCCATCGACCGCCATCCCTTCAATTGACTACTCACCCTCGAAATACTACGGTGGGGAGGAGCGAATCGCCCATGATTCGGGGAACCACATGATTTTGGCATTCCCCGGCTCAGCGTCATTCACAGGAGGGTCATACAAGCCTGAAACGTCGGTTCTCGCAGCTCTCCTCGGAGGTGAATCGGCGATCAAGTGGTCACCAGGCTTCTCGTTACTATCGAAAGCTACTGCAGCGCATCCGGGAGCACACATCACAACTGTTCACAATACATATTCAGACACTGGGTTATTATATGTTTCTCTCTCAGGCAACGCCAGAGATGTCAGAAATGCCAGTCAAGAGGTTGTTAAAACTTTAAAGAGTGTGGCTGCGGGTAATGTCAGCAAGGAAGACATAAAGAAGGCTGTTGCGTCTGCAAAGTTCAAGGCGTTGGAGTCAGGACAAAGTATAGGGACAGGTCTTGAATTGACTGGCGCTGGCCTCGTTCAGGGAGGCAAAGCGTTCCAACTTGATGAGGTAGGTAAACGTATTGATGGTGTTACGGAGGACCAGGTGAAGAAGGTTAGTTACTTCATAGAACCTGCAATCTTCACGCTTGCTAACTGTAGATATTTTGTACAGGCAGCAAAGTCGCTACTAGACTCCAAAGCTACCGTATCAACCGTTGGGGATCTATATGTTCTTCCATTCGCGGAAGAGATAGGTCTGAATGTCTGAATTTAAAGCGTACGTAATTTTGATGTATAACTAGCGGCTAGAGCAGGTTGTAGAATACAGCACCTTGCCAGTGCACTGTGCTTTGTATACTCGCCTAGATGATCAAATAATTTTCCCATATCCGAGATTATATATGGCGTAGTGTGTACCGTAACTTTCATCTCGCGGGCAGCAGAAACACTATCGAGTCGTATGGATAGGACAAATTGCACTAGCGCTAATCCTTTTTGATAGGTCAATGATAATCCGAAGTCCACCAGCTTTCAGAGGTCCAACAAACAAGCATTTGCGACTACCATAATGGCTTTTGCGTGGAAAGCCGCAGGCTTGACGTATGAGATCTACAGATAAGAAACAATAGACATCGCTGATTGCGCTCAGTTACAACCGATACCTCGCCGTTGCAGCCCGTGTTGTCCGCCGTTCCCTCAAGGAAGAGCCACGGCTACGAGCTGAGAAGAGAGGAGAGATGGATTTGAGGTTCGCTAAATGGCAGGTCAGTCATTGATACAACTATATTTCTTGCTCTCGATGTTACAGAGTACTGAAGTGTGTTTCGGCGCAGAACGGAAAGCAAGGGGAGAACAAGAGTCTGGCCACGGAGAATGCGAGCGCGATGGCGGAGCATGCGAAGCAAGGAGGGCAATAGTGAATTTCTCGTAGATACCCCGGGGTATCAGAATGGGTGTAATGGTATAGAGGAATGTTTCCACATAACGAGGAATATCTCCTGGTGTAATATCACAACTCAGAAGCTTCTATTCTTGGTTGGCCAGATCATCCTCAGATTGGGCGACTGATAATGCTTTAAAACATGCTTTTGTGAATGATACGCGAAATGTAGTTGTGGTTGAACTCACTAGCTTGAGAAATTGCTCCCAGTACACCACAGCGCACTATAGAGTAGCGACTACAACCCAGCTTTAGGGCGAGGGATGTACGATGGATCTCCCACCTACAACCCCTTGTGAACAGACAACAAAAGGAGCGAGGATATCTAGCAAACAAGATGTGACTCAAGACATCACCGCAAAATTCAGAACCGCAGCATCCGGTATGTCTGAGTCCATACGTATCTGCAGAACATTGACTGACGATTAAATAGCCCTCGAAATCGGCGAGCTCGTCAAAGATGCCTACTTCACATTGTTCGAGGCTGTTGGGGCACTGGAGGTACGAAAATCCGCATAATGGCACAACGTCAGGTCAAGGACCAAAGGCTGATAGAGGAGAATTTGCAATAGATCATGGACCCCAAGATGGATAGCGGATATTTAGCACAGGGCGAAACACTGGAAGACGACTACGATGTTCTTGGAGAGCTTTTACCTGAAGAAGTCGTTGGTATAATGGACGAGATGCTATGCTATGAGGTATGTACCCACCCGTTACCACATCAAGAAATAAGAACATTTCTGATGCTGATCGTAGGTTTTCTAGATGGCGTGGCATATGGGCCATCCACTTTCCCAGACTCTCTTCACATCGTTCTACATTGACCGTCTTCTATGGCCAGACCCAAAGATATTAGAGCATGCCCGCTTCTACCGAGGGACAAAACCTGACCTCGAGAACAGCCTTACCAACCTTGTGCTTCGGGCATACTGTCTAGCCTTGGTGAAAACCTGCGACTTCGTGCATCGCAGGATAGGCACAGAGCACTACTATGAAGTTCGTAACAACTGCTAGGACAACGTTCCCCTACTACGAAAACAACTCCGTACGATCAAACGAACAGTCCTAACATTAGAATAGGAAGAAGATTTTGTGTCAAACCTATACCATCGGAAGCTGCTTACTGATTTCGACGTTGCTGAAATAACAGATCTAATGGATCAAGCCATCATCCATGTTGCCCAGCAGAAAGGATCGATGACAGAATGCCATATCGATGCCCTGCTAAACCGACTGAAACTCCGGAAGGCCCTTTTGACTGCTGTAACATTAGACGTAGACGTCAAGGAGCGCACTCAAACCAAGTCATGGGAACAATGCCTGGAGCTATTGCCTACCCTGTCAAGGACCAAAGACGTGGGTTTAACGGTGAAAAGCTCCTTCAGTGCAAAGATACAGCGCCGACTAGCAAGCAGCGTACCCCCGAGACCTGTCGTCAACGTAAGCTTCGAAGATGCATGCGCATACCTCACCAAATTATGTCAATACGGCGCGGAGGCGTATCGAATACTTGATTTCCATTCGTCCAGTAACATATCGGTTAGTCTACTCTGGTCTTGGCTATGGGTTGGTTGTTGACCGTATGCCTATGTAGACATTTGTCTCGGCTTTCCAGTCCCGAACACCGCAACCTTCTGTGTATGTTCGTTGCCTACTACAATCGCTCATCATCAACGACATGAAAGTGCTCCGAAGCACTTCAATCAAGCAGCTTCTATTCGATGACCTTGAAGAACTTATACTGCCCGCTGGTTTACTGTTGGATCCCGCCAATGACGACATTGAAGCTCCTCAAGATCCAAGGTTCCAGATCGTACGTAAGATGGAAGCCTTTTTGTCCCGAAGTGGACCGGTAAGTGCTCTCCGCAAGATTCACGCTTACGCGTAGGACTAACTTTCGGACAGGCTTATATTGACATTTTTCGAGCCGTATGCATGAACAGATCTCGGATGAGACGTATGCTTTGTCATCTTATACTCGACTGGGATAGCGTACAGCTCGAAGTAAATTTATATTACTTAGTGTCTGTGTACAGTTGTTGACTCTTCACCAGGCCGAAATCCTCGACGTCGAGCTTCGCGAATATACTGAGGAAACGCCCATCATTGACCCGGAGACCTCGGGTGAAGAGCTCTGGTCGTTTCCCTTGTCATCGTGGACTTACTATCACAAACTTCGCCAAATGGAATGGATTGTCCAAATGGGCTTTGAATTGGACATCAATCGGCTTGATGAGCTTGCTGGCATGTACTGGTAATATACTCGCTCGGCCACATTAAACCAATCTAACTTATTTGACAACAGGTATCTACAACACCTGGCAAACATACGGCTTACGCACCTCCAGCGCATTCGAACCTTCACCACTCGCCGCCTAGCCTACATAGTCAAGCCAACATCCAAGCAGCAAACTGCTTTTAGCCGCTCGTTCTCGTTCCTGAATTTTGCCATGCTTGAGGCTTCTGCGACTCAGTCTTTCGCCGAGGGTCTATTTTGTGTGCGTCCCGCACCAGAACCGCCATCCATATATTTCACGTAACACGGCTCGCTAACATTTCATTGCTCTAGTTATTCTCGTTCCTTACCCACTTCGCCGTGCTCCCAGCGATAGGACATGGCCTACCCTACAGTACTCCAGCGCTACGTTATGCCCTTCGTATGCGCCCATTCTTACCTTTGTCGCTTCCTGAGGTCCCCTCCTATCCAGACTTCATTTCTGTTATATCGATCGGCACAGCAGAAACACAAGACTCTGCTAATTTTGGCAAGCCTTCCAGCGAGCGAGCGTTGTCGATCCTTGATGCAGCAGATCAAGCATTGAGGGTAGCGAAGAAAGATTGGGAGGCCATCAGCAAGGCGAAAGCTGAAGTCGCCCGTTGCGTAGGGTGCGAGGACTGGTGGAGGACTGGGGTGAAGAACGTGCTCAGGGCCTGCATTGCAGGGAACATTGCGGTTGCAACAGCGAGAAAGGCGGTGACGAACGCAGGTACGAGGAGAGTGAAGGATGTCTTGAAAGCGGAAATGGTAGAGTGTGGGAAAGGATATCACGGCTGGTGGATCATTCCACGGATCTCAGCCAAGTCATAGGTTAAGCCTGATTTTGTAGAGGAGAAAACTATAGCGAGGTGTAAGGCTACGGTCCACTGCAAAGTAGAGTACTTTCTCGTGCTGGGCTGATATCGGAATCGTTATTCAATTGCCCCAATCAGGAGCAAAAGTATACAATCTTTTGGCGGAAAGTAATTGTCGGACCTGAGTGATAGATCGGATGGGAGGAATGACGATTAATTCGGGAAGGTGGTCAGCGGACCTAGGAGAATTCAACTGCAAGCTGCAGTGTCACATCGCAAACATTGTGCCATGGGGCGATGAATCCCGAAAGACAGTTGAGGCACTGGTTGTTCTATTTGGGACCCCAAATTGGGGGCGACATTGAAAACAATTATACATGATCCCGCGACCCCTGAGAACAGGCTGGAATCTCGCTTCTCTGCTTCTCTACCAACCCTATTCGACCTCAACGCCGATGATGCATGCGAGCCGTTGCAAGACTGACCACGGATGGGCATAAGTCTAATTGGAGGACCGGCTCTTGAGAGTCGCACCGTTCTCTTTTAGTTGACATCACGCAGGGGTGACAGGTTCCTTGCATTTCGTGCTACTGAAGTGCCACTGTCAGTCTGTCACCTCATGCACTTCGGTTTATCAAAGCGTGGGGTCAGAAACATGGGTAGACAGCTTCATCAGGCTATGCATATATATCGGGCATCTTTCCTACTGCCTTGATCTCCTGTTTGTCATGCTCTGGTTGTGATTAAAGCCTTGAAACCGTGAAGCCTTGAAGCCGGGCTAATTTTTAATGCATGATGGCTTCCAGCCTCTCTTTACACATTACAGCAGTTGTATTATTCTCTTACATATATTCTATTCTTGCTTCCCCGCTCTCTATTACAACTAGAAGTATGCCACACTTCTCTCTTCTCCCTAACCCCTCGTCATTGTTTAAGGTCACTGACCACAAGTCAAGATGTCTCCGCTAGAGATCTATCAAAATTCAATCTTTTCGAACAATATGCTGCCGCCGCCTACTGCCCCGGTAACAGCAATGTCACTGCAGGGGGAAGCAAATTGACATGCCCCACCGGCAACTGTCCCCTTGTTAGCTCTAATGTAACCACTGTATATGAGTTTGATCAGTAAGTATCCAATCTTCCTCTTGAACCCACCAAAGAAAAGCCCGTTCGGCTGATGCTCCACCTCCTCAGCTCCCTCGTCACAGACGTAACTGGGTATATTGCCGTCGACAAGACCAGGGGGCTTACAGTTCTCTCCTTCCGCGGCTCACACACAATCCGCAACTTCCTTGCAGATGCCGACTTCGTCCAGGTTCCGACCGATATTTGTGACGGCTGTGAAGCTCACCAAGGTATCTGGGATTCTTGGCTTGAAGCCCGGGTCGGTATTCTGGCCGCCCTGAAAACCACAGCAGCCCAAAATCCCCGATCCAAAGTTGTTGTTACAGGGCACAGTCTTGGTGGCGCCATCGCAGACATTGCCGCTGCTGAGATTCGGAAGATGGGGGTTCCAGCAGATCTGTACACCTTTGGAGCACCACGTATCGCTGGCCGGAAACTCAGCGACTTTATCACCAACCAGAATGCCGGTGGGAATTTCCGCATTACGCATTTTGACGATCCGGTGCCAAGGATGCCGCCGTTGTTTCTGGGGTTCGTTCACATTAGCCCGGAATATTTCATCGACAAGGGCAATGACATCGTGCCAACGGCAAACGACATCAAGCAATTGAGTGGAGACGTCAATATGTTGGGAAATACAGGCGAACCCTTCAAGCTTGATATCGCTGCTCATCTATGGTATTTTGGGAAGATCAGTGGCTGCAGTCCTCATGATGGTATTCAGTGGAAGTGAAGGAGTCCGGGGGATGATATAGGGCTAAATACCTACATATACCAGGCAAATCTGAGCAACATTATTGATGATTTATGCAGAACCAATCTTAAGTGTGCTTTTAGTGTAGTGCCTTAGGTAGAGGACTGACAAAACGTCCTACTTTCAAGGTTGGAGCGCCCCAAAGCCTAGCAAATCTCAAATCTGGCCTTTTTGAGTTCATTTCGACCCATTACTCTAGCTAATGGGCATAAATTATCATCATTTGGCAACAAGAAAGATAAACTGGTGTTAAGCGTTCATGAGCTTGCCCTCAACACATATATTTCTTGAGTTCTTGTAACATCAATTGGGCAGGTCCCACTCACTCTCTTCTTAAGATTGTCAGCCTCGCTGCTGCCAAACCTTTGTAATGGCTCCGTATCGACAATCTTCGCAATCTATATACGTATAGCGTGATATCGGTATAATCTTCGTGTAGCCCAAGCAGAAGTCTATAGTTATATCATGGATGATGCGTATCAGCTTCGAAGTCCAATGGTCCAGCGAGGGGCTCCATCAAGCAGCCTGGCCGCTCCAACTGCCTCCATGATCGATCCTAATCTTGAAAACCACAGAATACCCAACCCACAATTGTCCCATAACTACGCGCAGACTCACTTGCGAGGTTCTGTGGCTCTATCAGGCATTCAGAATGATCTCCATTCGTCCCAAAACAGCTTGTCGGATCGGGTGTTGCCCTCAATCGAGATTAGTGACGACTCTATAGACAATGCATATGTCAATTTTATCATGTATTGTAATCCTTCAATCCGTAATGATATTGATACAGCGGAGTTGAGAAGAGGGTTTCGTTCACCACCGAAGAGTGACGGAAAAAGTTTTAGCCCATTCACTCTTTTTGAGCTGATCTCAAAATTGGAGTCTAAAGTACTCAAGACTTGGACCCAGCTTGTGATCGAGCTCGGGGTTGAGCCTCCAGATACTTCGAAAAATCAAAGCACGCAAAAGGTGCAACAGTATGCGGTCCGGCTGAAGGTACTTTTTCCTTTCTCTTTGCTATTGATATTTACATTGCCAACGGCCTTCTAGCTGTCGATTTTGCAAAGCTGACCCAACCACAGCGATGGCTGCACGCTTTTCACGTTGATGCTTTCTTCCATTACTGTCTCGGCGTTCCAAACGCATATTATACCGACAGACCTACGGCAAATGATCCCTCTCAGATCGAGCACGTACGTGATGGTGTTCCCCCGGAAGAAGACCTAGCGTTACGTGCTTTACTTCCAGAGTGGAGACCAAAACGTGGCAGACGGAAAGCAGAAGACGTCGAGGCCGAGGGGAATTCTAACGCGAAAAGGGCGCAGCATCAGCGTGCTAGTAGCGCTGAATTCTTCAACAACTTTGACGAACAGTATTCCGTCGCTCCTCAAAGTGCACTTCCTTGGAGTGCTCATCCCAACCAGACGGACGCATGGGCAGCAGCGCAGATAGCGATTGCACCAAAGACACCGAGTACAGGGCGAACGCCAATCACACAGCAGCTGAATTCTCAGCTAGGTCAGCAAATTCGTTGGCGGTTAAATGAGCGTGAGAACACGCCTACAACTCCATACCCTCAGTCCGCCATCACTCCGAGGCATGGCTATTCCGCGAGCCCTTTCGACGAGCCAAGATCTGCGATTCCTTCCTCAGCCAAGGTTGGACCCATGCGTTCGAGAAAACGGCACGGTCCCGCCGTCTCCAGTGCCTGGTCAGCAAGCAGCAGTACAGCAACGGGAAAGCTAAGGGGCAGACCACCGAGTAATCGTTCTGTCCAGGAAGGACCTTTTTCGACCTTCCCGGCGAACCCGGTTGGTAGAGAGGTCCCAAAAGCAAACAATACAGCTTCCTATACACAGAGCATGAACTCTGGACAAAATCAATTGGATCGAGAAAGCAACCAGAATTTTCAACCTACGGCCATGGTGTCTCCTCCTCAGTCAATGCCTGAGTCGCTTGGGCGGAAACCAAGCAAGTTACAGCTCCAGGTACCAGAGAACACCGGTGGTCCAGTACGGCTGGCGACCCCTCCCACGGTGCTTATAAATGGCGAGACCGACCGTCCAATCCCATTCAGACACGAAAGAAGGTCGTCCGCAGATTTCTTCAATCAAATCGACGAAGTCACGGAAGATGAGATCGACGAAGATGACGATGATGCAGGTGGACAGGTCGATTGGAAACGGAGGGCGCTGCTACTCAAAAGGATGTTGCAGGAGAAAGAGGAGGAATTGAAAGCTCTCAAACGCCGGGTCCTGGAGGCAGTGATGTGATGCGAGGATTGTGATCCTCTACAAAGACATACAAATCAAATCTTTGTGACACTTCCCATACTCTCTTCTATGAACACAAAACAAACTTGACAAACGGCCTTGCTGGAAAAGGTCTATTCGCTGCCCAAGCAAACTCCATAAATGAGATGGGCTCTTGACTTGGCCGGCAACTCGGTTAAATACAAGAAGAAGGCACCGTTTGAAATGGACTTCAGCTCATTCCACTAAGACAACCGCGCTGCACCGAGTGGCTATCGCCCTCTAGGGTCATTTACGCCCTAAGCCACATTTTTATCCTGATGTCTCTAGTCCTAGTTCTATTACACGGGTCGGTATGCTCTATGCCATATTTGGGGACGTTGTTCCCTGCCCATGAGACTCTGGACCGTAGATACTGCGGCTCCATACTTTGGATTGGAACACCATGGAAGCGAACGAACGCACCAAGGTCGGAGTGGACCTTGATCCTCTTGATGGAGTCTGTTGTGTCCAACGGATGACATGTCGTTCCAGTGACCCTCCAATAGTACCCGACTACCAGTTATAAGCCAATACTCGGAAACTGAGTTGGTTATAGCACTTGATATAGTGAGCACTAACGTTGGTGGAGGATTCATTATCGTTACGGAGGTTGCTACGAAGGTGTTTACACTGAGAGTTATACCTGGCGCTATATATGGCCAAGTACCCCCAACAACTCCTAAAACTTTCGCGCAAGAGAATACGTACGTTGATGCTGTCAATAGTAGCACAAAACTGGGTCTCACTCAAGCTCACCAAGCGAAACATAAATAACGCTGGGACGGTTAATGCGCCTTTCAGGTGTCAAGAAGATTTGGGTACTAGAGGGTATTGATATAGTGGAGAAGTTGTTGTATTGCTACGAAGGTGTTTTACACCAAGGCTTCCGGCTGGAAGAGATATGGGTCCGGGCCGTTGGCACTGCTTCGAGCTCACACAAACCCTCGGCGACATCACTGGGAAAACCGTTACCAAGCCTGGCATCTGGTGAAAAGCCAAGCCAGCCTCTGACTTCGTAGCCGCCTATCATTGATTTCCTTCCGAGCGGTGCCAGTCAGAAGGCAGCAGTTCGCCAGGGGTACCTTTACTACCCTAAAGCCCGATCGTCCATTCCCCGGTTTTGGGACCAAAGGAAGAGGTGAGTGCCTGGATCGCGCAAGTCATCAAGCGCGGTTGCTCTCCGTGTTCTGCCTCCACCGTGCACATACACATACCATAACGGAGCAAAAGCCAGCTATAGCTGATCCCTCATGAATGCGAGGGCCTTTTTGGCGAGTTAGGGGTAAAAATGGGTGTAGGTGCATAGATTGCGCAAGTCATCAATGGGGAGCTGGGGTTTTCTGTGTGCGGGCGAGGGAGTGGGGTTCGCGCATGGAGATGCCAAGGAGATGTGAGGATCGTGGCATAGAAGTGAGTGCGGTGAGGCGAAGTGTGGTGCTGGGATAAGGCGAGGTGGCGTTGAGAGGTGAGGGGGAGCGAGTGGATGGGTTACTCGAGTAAAGGCCTAGTTCGCGCAAGTCATCAGTGGGTGCTGGGTGTTCCTAGGTGGCGTGAGAAGGAGAGAGGAGAGTGTGATGGAGAGGGGAAAGTGTGATGGGTGTAAAGATCTCGGGTGGGACGAGGCGAGGTAGGTGTGGAGGCGGTGGTCGAGTAGAAATCACCAAGTAGCCGATTATCAGGAAAACATGGCCCAGTCTGCATTCCCAATCAATCAAATACTTGTTGTAGTAAAAACGAACACGAAAGAATATGTACGAATAGACATATCCATCAACACCATGACCCCCATAATCTCCTGCGAAAATCTATCCCAACTCACCACCTTCTCCCAAAAAAAAAATTCACGCTCACGAAGCACACGGTCAGATATAGAAAGAGAGAACCGATATGCGATTGCCAGTCCCCAGATCAAAACCACTAAAGTCATCTTGCCCCCACCCAAAATTCTTGAACACCAGTCAATCCGTCCATCCTTGCGCCGAGAGAATGCGGTTTTTTTTTTCACAAGGAGAAAACGCCACGCAAATGCCGCTAGATTTCCAGCCCTAACCAACTGACTCCCTTTTCCGGAGTCTGTCAACTCTCATCAACGTCCATCGCATCCCCGTTGCCTATCACACCATGCCCATTCATCACCTCCCCATTCCCATTTTCGTTGACAACCTCCCCATGCCCATACCCATCATACCCCTCCTCCTCTCCACCAGCAACAGCTGCAAGTAACTCCCCCTCTCGACTCTGGCACCCGGGACAGTTATGTACGACCTCGTGCGCAAAGACGTCGCAATCGATACAAAAGAACCTTCTGCAGGTCTCGCACTCGTACCTCCCCGACTCGGACACGCCGGCGTCTTTGTTGGGGTTCGGTTTCACAAGGGATGGGAGGGTGTTCTTATTGGCTACGGAAGGTTTTTTGCGATTCCCTTTTTCGTGCTCTCTGCTCGATGTTGCGTCCTCCTCCTCCTCTGGTGGCGGGGGCGGGGGTCTTACAGGAAAGGACGAGAGACAGCCGAAGCAGGCGGACTGGTCGGGCGATGCCTCGGCGTGGGACCAGGAGACTTCGCGCCAGTTACGGAGGGGGAAGAGGTGGTGGTAACTGCGCGCCAGGTGCGTGCTGAGGATGAGGGTTAGCCCGCATGCTGGACACGTTGTTGGGAGCGCGCAGACTTTGCTGCTGCAGCGGGAGCAGAGGTAGCCGCCGCGCGTGGCTTTGGAGTGGCAGGCGCAGAGCGAGGGGGCGGGGTCGGTGATCCGCGAGGGGAAACCCATCATAAGGAGAGAGGACTTGCTAGCGGCCTCGGCGTCTGTGGCGGAAGTTGCAGGCGGAGTGGTGGCGCGCATGAGGAGGTCCCGGTAGTGGGCTTCATTTAGAGCGACGTTGTAGGTTTCTGAAAGTGGTAGAGAGGAGTTTGTTCGCTTGACTAGGGTGGTGCATACGGCAACTTGGGCCGCTAGACCAATGATAGTGGCGGTGATGGAGGAAGAGACGAGGGCCGCGATGCTGGTGTGGATGTCGGAGGGGTCGGAGGAAATGAGGGACCCGAAGAGCAGGAGGATTTCGCGGGTGCCGTGGGCAGGGGCGTGGAACAGAGCCGCGCGCGCCATGTCAAGGGCATTCTGCAGGCTTGGGTTTCCCTTTGGTTCTTGATCTCTGAGGGCTTGGAGTTTACCAATGTGGTCGTTTGGGTTGCCAGACATATCGCTGACGCGGACCGCAAGGCCGTCGCGCATGCCGATAATACCAAGTTGGGAAATAGGGTTTTGCTCGAAGAACTCGATGACGAATTCTTGGCAGTAGCGGAGGGTGAGGAGGTAGCGCGTTGGGCGGAGGTCTTTTTCGGTCATGGCAGAGGAGAGGTCGATGATGAGGATTAGATGGCGGATAATGCCTCGTTGGAGGGGAGTGGTATCTTTGAGGAGCCTGAGGCGTTTGGAGATTAGCTTTTGCTCTCCTTCATATGCTGGTTCCGAAAAAATCACCATGATGAATCTCACCTCTTCCTCTTCCCAGCTTCAAGTAGTCCGTCGACTGTAGAGCTGATGGTGCCGTCCGCGCCTTCCACCACGTTCTCCCATGTCCGAGTGACCTCCCACCCTCCTCCTTTCTTCCCTTGGCCAGTAGCCCTTGTTCTCACTCCTGCTCCTCGTGTCACCTGGTGAGCCTCGACCTCATCATCGGAAATGTCTTGCACATATTCTTCGTCGGATTCAGCCATGTTGAAGAAGGTTCGTCTAGATATATCATTGGGACCAGAAGAATATTCAAGAAACGGAAGAAGAGAAACAACTAGAACTAATTAGCAGCTCGAAGCTACCTCTAGTTCCGCTATACGTAGTCAGTGTTCTGAAGTTCGACAGATCGGTGGGTACTTGGTAGGCGTGAGCTAACGAGGTTGAGTTTATGTACGGAATAGCACGAAGAGCTTTAGCGAAACCGTTATATAATTCACATGCAGTTATGGTCAAATTGGGAATTAGGTCTTTTGGTAGTAATCCATTGATTTATGGTAAATACTGTTTGATATACAGCCTGCAGTATAGTTTCCATCGCTCCATTAGTACAAACCCTCCGACCCATTTGTGTATCAAGCCTCGCTATGACCTCTCGCGCCAGCGGACCATCATGTGCAAAGCTCATCCTATTATCTCTTCCAAACATGCCCCTCCCATATAAGAGATACTGAGTGGGATATCTGGGAACGCAACGCGCTAAATGTGCATCAATCATCAATTAACATGAAATGAACTATTGCGGAGGTACCACCGCTGCTATATAAAAGTTCCCGAAGACGCAGGCATTGGCCAATCATCCTCCGTTATACTTGACCAGAAAACCCATATCATGATCACGGAGAGGAGCGTGAATAGTGTTTCGAACATTGCGCCATTTATTTGATGATTTGTTGATAGGCATATGTGGATGCTGATGACATACTGGAATATCTGTCCGATAGCGAATAGCAAAGCCGATGCAAAGAGGTATACTATATAGAATTAGTGGCGACGGAGAGAAAGAGCAGAGTGTAAGAAAGGGGAGGACTAACGCATTGGCTTTTTCTCTCCCAACACTCTCAATACGAGGTAAGTTTCCAAAAGGAAGAATCCGACCAGGAAAACCAGCGGCGCCAATTGATATAGCACATACAGACCAATGTTCCGATTGTCTGGAGGATCCAGACTCGGATTGAAGTGCCTCGTGTAGTCGAAACCTGTGTCAAGTGCTATGTACCCAGTGCCGATGAACAGGGCAGCGGCCGAGAGAAGGATAAGACCTAGAGACAGCGGTGTTCCATCATCCAGGAGTTGATAACCAACAATTCCGTTCAGGAAAAGCACCCATATTGTTGCAACTATTGCACCGAGATGAACAGCAGTAAACCCCTATAAGACTTATAAGCATAACCGAACAACCATAATGAGCTTCGGGAACCTACAAGCCTGACGTTACTTTTCAGTGGAAAGCCACCAACTGTAAAGATCTCGCATATCGACACGATTATGTAACCGATTAGGAACAACTGGAATTCTCTGTTGATCGTTAGTACTCGTGGTAGCACTTCTTCTACGAACTGCATACCTTCGGCCCACAGCAGCCTGCTTTCTGTTCGCTCTCCACAGGAGAAACAGTGAGATCAAAATTGCTAACCCGCAGAACAATATCGAGCCTTGAGCCAGTCAGATTCCTTGTCTTGCGCAATTCTCCTGGAGACGTACCTAGATTCTCCAGATGTCTACCGTTGCCTAGTGAAATGCCATTGAGATCGCAGCGCCCGAAGCCACCCGAGGGTCCCTGTCGCGTTCTTGATTCGTGAAAGAGCTGCCTCTACAATCAGCGCTTACTTCCAAGGGCATATCTACTGCCTGGCTTTCGGGGATGGGGAGTGAGTGATGCACGTACATTGCAGACCGGGAGCGTGGAATCGCGGCAGAAGTTCTGTCAGAGACGTAAGCATTATTGGATCGTAAGGAGCAGTCATTTTGAGACGCACATAGAAGTTCCCAAATTGTGTAGAGCCCATATTGGGAGATGGTGATCTCTTATGTCGCCCGCAGATTCACCAACAACCTCCCCCTCTGATTCAAACCCCCAAGACGTGCGACAACCGTGTTGATTAAGTATACAGTCTTGCGGGAGGACACAACGTCACAATCAGTAGCCAATTGGATACAGGCAGAATGTGGAGGCTGCCAGCGACGTATTTTTGGAAGTGGGTCGCTGCGAGAAACAAGAAAACGCGAGCTGGCAAGTGATCGGCAGGGCAACTCGGGTTATCCGAAGCCCAACTTGGATTAATTCCCCACGAAAAAGGTAAATGTGGTATGCGAGAATAATGGACTGTATGTTAGTAAAGAGCGTCTTGAAGGCGGTGTAGTCACAGACGTCCTGTAGGAACGATGGCGATGGTGGTTACGGAGGTAAGACTTCAAAGAGCGGTTGGCTACCTACTCCGTACTGTGTACTCTGGGGGGGAAATTAGATGGCGCGCATCAGGCGTGAGGCTGCCGGCCTCATGTTTAGTGCGACTTTTAGACTGCAAACGAGATGTGCCGGTCCAGTCCACGAATGGACAAGCGCGAAGATCTGATCTACAATGGATTATTTTTGGTAACTTTGAATGCCATGACACTATTCCCAAATCTACGACGCTTGCAAGCTCGAAATGTCTGTCTTCGCTGTAGTAGGGTATCAAACCGACCATGTCGAAATGGATACCCCGTGTTCTTGAATCCCTACACGATGTTGGTTCATTTCGTGATTCATCTGCATTTAACTGGGGGCTACTTATGTATCAACGAAAAGGACGAAGCTATTGGGAATAGAGCGATTCTGATACAACGGTCAACTGTTTTGACAAGATTGTCTCCAAATCATCATACTTTGATGTACAGTCACCCATCAAAGACTACTTAAAAAACATTAAATCTTGACCCTTGCCACATCCACAACGTTGCTCTGTTCGCGAATTATCGTTCTTACCATTTACTGAACTATGATTGCGTAACAAAGCTTCTTGCTGCTGCCAACGTTTTTGCTCGGATATTGGAGGCGCCTTAAGTTTTAATATCACTGCTCACGAGTCATTTGAGATGTCCGTTGTAGAATGGTGGTTGTGCTGTCGATTGAATCAAAATCCATGTCTGCAAGTCAAGCGTGAAGCTTTCTTTCAGCCTGGAGCAATAGTTCGCTGAAATAGTTTGTTCAAATACTACCTTGTATTGATGAAAATGAAGCAGTGACACGGCCCTTCCTTGGTGGGAAGTTAGACCTCCGGCCTAAGCATACATGCACACAACGTGAAGCTGTCAGCGATCTTACTTTCCATAACTACGGCTTATTGAGACTGAAATGCGAGTGAAACCCACGCCATTACTTAGAATTTCCAGGGACGGAGTGCAGAGGAGTGAACAATATATTGAATGAGAATATTGGCAGAGTTGCCAGGCATTTACATAGCCTGCCTGCATGTTAAGAGACATAAAACAGGTTGCCGTTCAAAAGAAATGCGAACTGATCAGAAGATTTGCAGGCTTGATATCTGGTTCAGTGTCTCGCAACGATATACCTAGTGATAATAGAGAAATTAAATGTACATAATATATCACAAAAGTCGTGATTCTCAGCCGCATTATCAGGTTTCCTAACCGTAGACAAGATATCAGTCTTGAAAATTAGACTAGATTGATAGAGAAGAACTAAATGGAAGACATGGACGATTAAAAAGGACGTCAAGTAGTATCTTACTGAGATGAAGGATCCATTTTCCGCAATCACCACCTTGATCATCGACAAAAAGAACATCCATAAGCTTCGTGGAGAGGAGTTGTTGAGGACTTATACAAGTCATATATTCCTTTTTTCCCCTCGGCACCACAAGCATTAAGTTTGAGCGATAAAATCCAATCAACTGTTCAGGATCGCCGAGTCCCCTCCCTGAGGCTTGCCGTGCAGAAGCCCTTGGGTATCGCATGGAGGCCCAACGCATCAAAGATAATGAACAAAGACTTTATCCTACGAAAGAATGTAGAGCACTTTGATAGAGAAATGTCCGCATGTAGAGAGCGTAGCAGTGAACCTAAGGTGACACGTATTTCTGTCGGCAGCCGGGAGGATCAGGGTCCAGTACTCAACTCCCCGGTGAACCACCTGAACGTCCGTTTCAATCACGACTGCTAAGGTCTCGTGCCGAAAATTTCCAGAGTCAACGCTCTAGCACCTGCATATCTAATGCGTGATCCACGTTCTACAGGACCCTCCAACCAGAATCTAGGGCGCCATCCCTTAGTAAATCTCTGCTGATACATTCCAGTCCCCACTGTCATTTCTATAACCAAACCTATCTAGACGGGCTGCTACCGGTCAGCCCACAATACCGGCATCATTCCTTCCTCAACTCCTCTAAGCTCTGTCACCATCCCTCTCCGCACTCTTGCGTCCTCCAAATATCCAAGAAACGAGCACTCGGCCTCGCTGCTTGAGTCGCCCAACGAAAAACAGGCCAGTCGGCGTTCCTCCGACTCTGCAGGATCAGACTTCTCTCTCTGGAGTGATACGGGTGATCTAGCCGAGCAGCTCGCAGACGAAGAGGATCCTCTGCAGATCGACCTTCGGGGGTCCGTCGACAACGGCGCTCCTGGGGGTTCCGGGTCGAAGCCCCAACAGCGGCCGCCCAAGCGCGTGCATTACTCACAGCAAGACCATCTTGACCGTAAGAACACCAATCCTGGAATCAGTAAAGAAGCTATCCAGATCCCCGAGCCTACCGCCAGGCATATTAGTCAAACGGAAAAGGTCGTCGCTACCATCATGTCGGGGGACCGGCAAGCAAGCCACATGCACGGCTTGACGGGGAAGCCACTCTTGTACGCTCCGACTGCTATGGTGTATCATGGGAAGTACTAATTCGCAGTAGATATTTTACAAGTGTATTTGTGTCTCTGGGAGTTTTTCTATTTGGGTATGATCAAGGAGTTATGTCGGGAATAATAACGTAGGCTAATCTAAGACATTACCATTTGAACTGGGCTAATTGCTCTGGGTATTCTAAAGGGGAAATTACTTCAAAGACTACTTCAACCAGCCGACAGCAGCGGAGATCGGGACTATGGTAGCCATCCTCGAGGTTGGGGCATTCGTTGCATCTCTCTGTGTGGGGCGAATAGGTGATATGATTGGCCGCCGAAAGACTATCTTATATGGCTCGGTCGTATTTTTCTTTGGCGGACTTATCCAAACGTTTTGCAATGGGATGCCAATGATGATTCTAGGACGTATCATTGCTGGTCTTGGCGTTGGTGCTCTATCAACGATTGTGCCGGTCTATCAGTCCGAAATATCACCTCCTCATAATCGGGGCAAGCTTGCTTGTATCGAATTTACTGGTAATGTCAGTGGATACGCTGCAAGTGTTTGGGTCGACTACTTTTGCAGCTACATTCTCAGCAATTGGTCGTGGCGTGTGCCACTGATGCTCCAATGTGTGATGGGCGCTCTCCTTTTTGCAGGCAGCTTCATCATCTGTGAATCGCCGAGGTTTGTGACTAGAAACAATTCCAAAGCTTCCTTGGATACGCGTTGACGTTGCTCAGATGGCTACTTGACAACGACCACGATGAAGAGGGCATTCTAGTTATTGCCAATCTGTATGGAGGCGGAGATATCCACGATGATAAGGCCAGACAAGAGTACCGCGAAATCAAGATGAACGTGCTTCTCCAACGACAGGAAGGAGAAAGAACTTACACGGAGATGTTCAGAAAGTATTATAAACGCCTCTTCATTGCCATGTCCGCACAGGCCCTTGCGCAGCTCAATGGAATCAATGTCATCTCGTATTATGCGCCGCTCGTCTTCGAGTCTGCCGGCTGGGTGGGTCGCCAGGCCATTCTCATGACAGGTATCAACGCCATCACCTATCTGCTCTCGACAATCCCACCATGGTACCTTGTTGACCGATGGGGCCGCCGTATCATCCTTCTTTCAGGCGCCATTGCCATGATCATATCGCTTTCTGCCATTTCGTACTTCATCTTCATTGACATACGTGCTACGCCCCAGTTGACCGTCCTCTTCGTGATGATATATAACGCGGCCTTCGGCGCTTCATGGGGCCCAATACCCTGGCTGTATCCTCCTGAAATTTTACCACTCAGCATCCGAGCTAAAGGAGCTAGTCTAAGTACGGCAGCTAACTGGGCCTTCAATTGGCTCGTTGGGGAGATGACGCCAATACTTCAGGAATGGATCAAATGGCGATTGTATCTTGTACATGCTTTTTTTTGCGCTGTTAGCTTCGTTCTTGGTATGTGCACATTCCAAAAGCCCTTTCTTTTCGAACATTACTCACCTATGCCAAGTATATTTCCTATACCCCGAAACAGCCAATGTTCGTCTAGAAGACATGGATTTGCTATTCGGAGATGCCACCACCGCTATGCCGACACCTGCTCAGCATGCTGAAGTGGAGTCTTTAATGTCTGGCGTCGGATCACCCGTTCCCTCCCTCGACATTCGAAGGGGCATCCCTGGCAAACTTGGTCCGGATAACGCCATCCCAGGCCTTGACATTAATCCTCCAAATGCTCCCGTTGAAGATGGGAAGCCCCGACTGCCTGACGAATCTCGCTCCGAAGGAATCGGAGGTTGGATCTCAAGGATGACTAACCGGAGTAAGAAGGATGATAAGACCAGTAACGGCGAGGCTGGAGCATATAGACGGCTGGGACAATACGACGACTGAGGGTTGACTTTGGGCTACATCCGCTGACGCCGTTTTCGTCCAAATTTGGAGTAATCAACGGCATAGAGGGATATTGACTTTTATGAATATTTGTTTTGGGTGGTTGACATAAAGCATGATTCCCAGCATCGGACGAGGTTCGATGGCTTGCGTAGCACTTACATATTAACTATATCTGGACAATTCCACGTCCCTAAGCCACGTCTGAACTGGTCTTTGTGCAAGACATCCACGCAAGTCCTAAAAACTGGCGTACACCAATTTTGCGGCCTAGCAAAGGAATAGCCATCTCGGAATCAAAACTGTGGCATCTGTGAGCATATAACCAGTACTCGTAACGTCACCAGCGCAAAGTACCAGCGATATCAACTAAGCTAGAACTTGGGAAGCCTTTGAATAAGGGCAGTTGCAAAGCAACAAAACTAGGGACGGGCAACTCGTATACGAAGCTCTGTTGGTAGTTGGCTGTAGGTAGAATTTCTAGCGAACATGCTGATTGGTATCAAACTAGATACTCGATCCCTTGTACGGGGGGGACCATGTTCGGGACCGGACTTCAGTTCTCTACTCATGAGTTGATTGATCTTAGATTTGGATTTATCCTGCCCAAGACAAAATGTCGCCTGACAGTTGTGGCTATATACGACCTTGCTTTGACCGCCGCAAGATGCAGTTAAGAACAGCGCCAAAAAGTGCCGCATCACTATGAAGCAGCGTCTAGAATTGCCATTATGCTCAATATACCATTTATACGGCCTCGCTTTCTAATTCATGGTTCTCTCGCGACGGATGTCACGGCACAGCGACCAGTTTCCGCATGTTTGCCTACACTCAGCACAGCTGCTGCTTCTGACAATCCTTTTCTTCCTGCTTGACCTCTGTACCGCCTGGCTCACCAGGGATTACTGCTGGATTCGATAAGCCATGAACTGCGTTAGGGCAGACATGTAAGCTAACATGTTTCGAGATTAGTGTGACTCCGCGAATCATTGAAAGGCGGAGCTTCAGAGTCTTCAGGCGGCAGGAGGTTGCAGCTTTGTGGTGGATATCCAGGTGGGATGATGGCGGGGGAGATGCATGTATTTACGGAATATGTGATGCTACTTGAAAATTCTTTTCGTGCTATACGTTGTCGAAACTTACTATGTGGCACTGGACGTTGAAAATCTAGACATAAGGTCCTCGAGCCAGTGACAATGAGTCTCTCTCATATCTAGTCATGGGACAGGGATCTTGGATTTTATATCTTCATTGTTAAGGCAGCAAGCGTTGCATCCAGCCGATGCGTAGAAAGGGTAAGACGAGAAGATAGCAAGATGATTATCTTTTTAAATCGTCCGATGGGTCTTCCTTTTCGCACCATCAGTTAATCACGTGCTGTGCCCCGTCAAAATTATACTAGCGCGAATCGATGATCTACGGCTGCCAGTCGCGGACTTTTTGGCGGAGGAGCTGAGGCTGACAACACGTTGGCAACAATAATTTACGGCGCCCAACCGTGATAGCAGGGAGAAGATCGTTCTTCAAAGAGCTTGACTCCTCCTATGCGCTGAGTCCAATTGTATCAATCCACCCGTCATGACCATATAAGCCTGTCCGATCCTACAATTCTCTACACTCCTTTCAGCTCCGTCCGCCCCAGTTCCCCTTGCTTGAGGTTGAGGCTCTCTGTGATTGGCACCCCTTTTAATTTTCGAATCCTCTCGACGTCTGGTACTTTCCCTGAAAGTTGATTTTCAGCATGGCGGCAAGCCACGCTACAGGTGCAGCGCCGGATGGGTATGATCTTAGGAGGAGGAACGTCCCTAGCCCTGAGAAGAGCAATGGCAGCATTTCCTCTCCACAAACCGAGATTGACGAGAAGAAGTCCCAGAGGGTAGGTGCTCGACTATCCACCTGGCAAGACAATGCTAACACGTACCACCTCTATAGCCCCGATCATCAGTTTTATCGACACTGGACGAATACGAATTCCTAATTGCACCGCTCATCTTTACAGCTATATCATTCTTTACACGAATGTATAGAATAGGCCTATCGAACATAGTGACCTGGGATGAAGCCCAGTAAGTGGAGCTCTTGCATGTGGCCTACCCTTTTATGTCTTCGATATAAAGGTAGCTGCTAATACCTCTGTGTAACAGCTTTGGCAAGTTTGGCTCACACTACCTCAAACGAGAATTCTACTTCGATGTCCACCCTCCCCTAGGCAAAATGCTAGTCGGGCTTTCAGGTTACCTTGCTGGCTACAATGGCTCCTTCGAATTCAAATCAGGTGACACGTATCCGGAAGAAGTCAATTACACCTTCATGCGGCTGTTCAATTCTACCTTTGGCGCACTTTGCATACCGGTGGCATACTACACTGCACGAGAGCTGAACTTTAGGAGACCGGCAGTGTGGCTCGTCACTATGATGGTACTCTTTGAGAACTCATATGCAACGATCTCGAGGTTTATTCTCCTGGATTCGATGTTGTTATTCTTCACCTTCACTACCGTGCTCTGCTGGGCGAGATTCCACCGATTGCAGAAGGACAGCTTTTCACCGGAATGGTTCATATGGCTCTTTCTTACAGGGATCAGTATAGGTTGCGTCTGTAGTGTTAAAATGGTTGGACTATTTTGTACGGCGCTTGTCGGACTCTACACTATTGAAGACCTATGGAACAAATTTGGGGATCTAAAGATGCCAAAGGCAAGCGTGGACCAGGCCCTTTTTTCCTCTTGGCTAACAATTCGTAGGTCGAATTTGCCTCGCATCTTGTGGCTCGAGTCGTTGGCCTTATTGTCATACCATTACTGGTCTACATGTTTTCGTTTTATATTCACTTCCTTATCCTGGAGAACAGCGGCCCTGGCGATGCGCAGATGAGCTCACTTTTCCAAGCAAACCTCCGGGGTACCGAGGTCGGCAAAGATAGTCCACTCGAAGTTGCTTATGGCTCCCGAGTTACACTGAAAAACATGGGCTATGGCGGTGGCTTACTTCATTCCCATGTGCAGACATATCCCGAGGGGTCCCAACAGCAACAAGTAACCTGCTACCATCACAAGGATGCCAATAACGATTGGTTCTTCTACCCGAACCGAGAACAGCCCCTCTATGACCCTGAAGGAAATCTTTCCTTTGTAGCTGACAAGGACGTTATTCGATTGATTCACTCCCAGACTGGCAGGAATCTCCACTCTCATGCAGTCTCAGCACCAGTTACGAAAGGAGACTACGAGGTCTCTTCTTATGGTAACACCACTATAGGTGATGAAAAGGATCACTGGACCGTTGAAGTTCATGACGACGCAGCGTCTCGGGATAGATCAAAAATCAGAACCCTGACCACATCTCTAAGGTTCAAGCATACATCTCTCGGATGCTATTTGCGCGCCGGCAACGTCAATCTCCCCCAATGGGGTTTTAAGCAGATTGAAGTGACCTGCGTAAAGGCCAACAAACCATCAGACGTCTATACTCACTGGAACATTGAATCTCACTGGAATGAAAGACGTAAGTTTCTTTTTCTCCTTTGCTACAAGCAACACCAACTGATACACCTGTTCTAGTCCCGGCTGGCGACCCTGGCTCCTACAAATCCCCATTCCTCCGTGACTTCATGCATCTCAACGTCGCTATGATGACTTCCAACAACGCCCTCGTCCCTGATCCTGACAAACAAGACGACCTCGCCTCCCAATTCTGGCAGTGGCCCATCCTCAATGTCGGCCTCCGCATGTGCGGTTGGGATGATCATATCGTGAAATACTTCTTGCTCGGAAACCCGTTGGTGTATTGGGGGAGTACGTTTTCCCTGCTAGCGTTTGGGGCATTGGTGGCCTGGTATCTTGTGCGATGGCAGAGGGGCTACGACGAGCTGAAACAAGCGGACATTGACCAAATCCATTACGGCGGGATGTATCCCATCCTCGGATGGGTATTGCACTACCTCCCCTTCGTCGCCATGGCGCGAGTGACATACGTCCATCACTACTACCCAGCGCTCTACTTTGCCATCCTAACGACCGGCTTCATGGTCGACTGGGTGACGGCGCCGCTGGCAAGGAGGGACAAGAGATTTGAGTGGGTGGTGTACGGGATGCTTTATGTGGCTGTGGCGGCGCTCTTTGTGGTCTTCAGGGCAATTGTGTTTGGTATGCAGGGGAGTAGCTCGCAGTGGAGGCATTTGAGGTGGTTTGAGAAGTGGAGGATTACGGATTAGTGGCATGTGAGAGATGCGTATAGGGTTAAGGTGGTGGATGGAGTGTGAGTTGAGGGGAGGGGAGGGGGGAAAAGGTTGTAAGATCAGATTAGGAGGGTTACTATCTACCGCGTTATGTTGGTATTATTCTATATTTTCCAAGGCCTTGAGAGGTGGTAGGGTTGGGATGATAGGAGTATCTATCTATGGTGATGAGTAAAGGTACAATGGTACTCCGTGTTTTCCTTTCCCTGAATAGATGATACGACGGCAACGCTCTTCTGCCATCGAGCAAGGCACGATAGCTTACGGAAACGGTAAGGGATCGATCACTCGGTATCGTCTATACGCCTGGACGGACGAGAAAGATATTTCAGCCTAGTGACGGCAGGCACCTCACAAGCCCTTTATAAATAAGAACCTGAGAAAAAAGGGATAACGGATGCGAGAAAACGCTACAAACACCACGCAATGCCCATGCCCTGTACATGTACTGATCTGCGCCGTTCGCGCCTACCGTACAAACACCGCGACTCCTTGACTTAGCACCGGTGGGGCCTTTACTGGTTGCTCGTTATGAATGCAACTTGTTGAAGGTCGAAGATCTGCGTCGTCCTTGTTCAGCAGCCAGGGACTGAGAACACTTCGCTTTCTCATCAGCAACATCCCCCACCCCAACCCCCCTCCTTCTTCCCCACCACGTCATTCATCCCCAGCCTCACCGTCCCCCCACTTCCAGTCGCCCTCGCGCCTCCTCCCCCACCCGCCCCTGGCCCTTTGACCCCGCTCCGCCGATCATTCAGGTCATACCGTCCCTTTTCCACATTTTCGTAGATCTTTTGCGCGACTTCTAGAAACGCTTGTTCGACGCCCTCGCCGCTTTTGGCGGAGGTTTCGACGTAGCGGAGGACGTCGTTCTGGGCGCACCAGGCGTGGGCTTCGGCGGTTGTGACGGCGCGGTTGTTTGGGCGATCGAGGCCTTCGGTTGGGTGGTCTCTTGCGCTGGTGTCCTCAGTTTTATCTACTGTGCTCGCGTCTGCGAGATCGGTCTTATTGCCGACGAGGATCACTACGATGCCTTCCTCTGCTATTTGCCGTAAGTCGTGCAGCCAGGAGGTGGCGGACTCGAATGTCGAGCGCCGCGTGATGTCAAAGACGAGGAGCGCCCCGCTGGCTCCCCGAAAGTAGGAGCGTGTGATGGATTTGTACGTTTCTTGGCCGGCGGTATCCCAGAGGGATAGCTTCATGCGTTTTTGTTGGGGTGGGGGTTTCGAAGAGTCATCTGTGGAGGTAGAGGCGGGGGAGGGTCCGACATTGACGATGCGCGAGCCGAACTCAACGCCGATGGTAACGTCGTGGTGGGGGGAGAAGCGGCCTTCACAAAGGCGGATCGTCAGCTGCGGAAGGCGGTCGGTCAGTGGGCGTAGGTTGTTTGGGGTCGAACAGGAGATTGGGGAGGGAGGATTACACTGGATTTGCCGGTCCCGCTGTCGCCGATACAGACGAGCTTTGCGATGTAGTCCCACGGTTGTGACATTTGGGAAAGGCGGGTTTAATTTTGAAGGAGCTTTCCACGGCTGGCGGAGGAAGCTTGGATCAGGTACTGGAATTGGGTAATAGAGAGTGACGTCATAGGGTGCTCGTAGTACGAGTTTTCGCGTTAGAAGAAAATGTAAATGGCAGCTCTGTGGGTGACAGTCTATAAGGGAGACGTATATTTTTTGATCCTTCTTGATGTGAGAAAGGTAAGCTTTTAGTAGATGATATGAAAGATGTCGCCTTGCAGGGCTTGACACGATGTATTTTATGCAGTGCATAATTTAAGCTTCGATTTGGCCGATTTGTGAACGAACATGACTCGGCGACGTCAAAGCAGCACGCGGTTCCAGTACCCTTCTCGTGACCCATCTCCCTTCATCTCTATCCAAAGAGCACTTCTTAATAGACAACTCGACATATTCATTGTTCGGATCTGTGTATGGGCACAGGGTTTCGTATATACAAAGGCGCCCTCTTTCTTTTTCTCTGTCTGCAGCTTCCCCGCCAGCAAGGTAGCTATCTTGTCGTGCATGAACACTGCCCAAACAGCTTCTAGCTGATCTACACCATTCACCATCTAGGCCTAACTGTAACAGAAACTTGCATGTAGTCTTCAAGACTCATCCAGCCCACAAGCATGTTCTCTGAATGTGAGACCGTCCACGGCTTCGCAGTCTGCTCTTAGACTAACACACCGCTCCAGACGCCAGTCGGTTTCTGGCACAATCACAGTCACGAATAGGCTTCTCTCCACAAGAACAGTCTACCAGAAATCCTTTAGAGAGACAACGACGTTCAGATCAGTCGGCAAGGTTTCCGGCCTCGCGATCCGCTTTCCAAAGACCTGGCAACCCTTATCAGGCCAGTGCGTCACACTTTTCCCAATTCCCCTTCGCATCTCGCACGGCTACACCGAACGCCCCACTATTCTACAGCGCTACCGATGACTTTAGAGAACAGGACGATGAGGAAGAGCATGAGAGAGAGGTAGCGGACTTTTACGCTCTGCAGCGGTCAAGGCGGCAATTCGGTGGAAGTCGGTTGGATGAATCTTCCGAAGCTGAAGATGATGCTGGTAGAAATTCGGGTTTAGATGCGAGTGGAGATGGTAGAGATATGGACGAACGGGGGCGGCGAAGAGGCGCAGGCATCAAAAGCTCATGGAGAGGGCCCAGGGCAACCGAAAAAGGCAGGGGACCCGATATCGTATCTGTGGATGAAGGAGAAGCCTTACACCTCTCCAGAGTCGAGAGTGGTGACAGCAGCAAGAGCAAAAACAACATGGTGGACGTTGGTCTAGAGAGCACAACGCAGAGCAGTGCAGACGATATGGAAAGAGATGGGCCTCCGGATGACCTGGCTATCGAGATACCACCCGATGAAGATCCTCCATCGATACAACAATTCCGGAAGACGCCGAGAGCACCGTTCGATGCATCGTCGCCTTTTGTACCCCAAGAAACAGATACAGATGCCATGTATGGTAGACCTCTCCCACCAGACTCGGATTCATCGTCTGCGCCTCCTACGGTGTCCTACCCTGTGGACGAGCCACCTCGGCATGACACATTCTGGGGAAACCTCTACTTGATATCCCTCGCTGCTCTTATTGCAAGCTATCTACTGGTCTGGCTTCACACCTCAGCGCCTAAACTTCCCTTGGGCGATACAGTATATACTACGTTGAATGCTTCCTATCATCTGCTAGCTATCGATACCCTTGTTGCAGTCATAGTGTCGTTGTTATGGCTAGCTGTTCTGCGATCGTATGTCCGTCCTTTGGTCTATGCGATTCTCATCGCTGTGCCGGTCATCCTTTTCTCCTTCTCCCTCTACCCGCTCATCTCGAGCTTTAAAGGACGGTGGCACGGTGCAAGCGTTCAGGACTCAGCTATGCGCTGGTTCTCGCTTATTCCTGGCATATCGGCAATAGTCTGGGTCTTCGTCGTCTACCGCGGCCGCCACTCCTTCGGTAAAGCCATCGGAATCCTCGAATTCGCATGCCGGATCCTTGCTGCAAACCCAGGCCTCCTAGTTGTTGGTTTTGCAACCCTCATAGGCGTTATAACATGGACATGGGTCTGGATGACCATGTTTACCCGTGTCTTCCTAGGTGGTCACCTCTCCAATGCCAAAACCCTCTTCATCATAGACACCAGCACCTGGTTCCTCGGCCTCTTCTTCGTCCTAGTCTACCTCTGGGCCCTCGCCGTCGGCGCTGGTATCCAACGCGCCACTACCGCCGCAACAGTCAGCCAATGGTACTTTCACCGCTTGACAGTCCCCGCGCCGACCTCCCGCCAAGTTATACAAGCGGCCTTCGCGCATGCTACCACGACGTTGTTCGGTACAATCTGCCTCTCTACGCTGCTAGCTCTCCTCATCCGCCTCCCTTTCCTCGTCCTCCCACGCCGCTTCCTGGCTCTCATCACGCTCTGCACCTCAACGCTCATTCCTTCCCCACTCGCAACCCTCACATCACCCCTTACCCTCACCTACGCAGCCATCCACTCCCAACCGCTTTTATCTTCCTCCCGCGCCCTCTCCCGCCTCTCTTTCCTCCCTCCCAACAACCCTCCCACGGCCCCAAATTTCCGCCGCCCCACCACCTCCCCCTACTCATCATCTAACCTCCTCCCTTACAACCTCTCCCTCCTCCTCCTGCGCGCAACCCGCTTCATCACATCCCTCGCCCTCGGCTTTGGCGCCTGGGTCAGCACCGCCCGCCAATTGACACTCTCGACCTCCCTCGTCGACACACCCGCCGCGAAGGGTTCCCTCTACGCCTACGTCGTCGGCCTCATCGCCGCGGCTATCGGCTGGGGTGTTCTGGGCGCTATGGATGGCGTGCTGACGGGTGTCGTGGATGCGGCGGTGGTGTGTTGGGGGAGCGAGGTTGGAAGGGGAACGGGCGAGGTGAGGTATTGTCGAGAGGCGGAGTGGTTGTTTGGGGAGGCGGTGGGCGGGGATGAGGAGGCGAGAGGGTTTTTGAGGTAGGGTTGGGGGGTTAGTGGTAGGAGCAAAGAGAGGGGTTTGGGGTAGGAAGGGGTTTAGCGTAGGAGAAGAGGAGAGCGCGTTGGGTTTGGTTTTGAGGAGAACTTGGTTAGGGATGATAGGAAACGTTTTTTCTGTAGCGAGCGAGTCGTTATCATTACGTACAAGCATCTTTTCTATGTTTTGAGGGAATGCTTAGATGTGAATCTCAGCCGGTTACCGGTCCATTTGTCGAATGGAACCCTTTAGATGTTGGACCCACGTTTTGAGGTCGTGGGGGAGGAGGACAAGAGCAGCACAGCTTAACCATTCAAAGATTCTTAGTCGAGAGGACGACGTGTGGTGGGGGTGGAAACAGGAATGGGGTAATTGTATTTGAGGAAGAATGGGTTTTCTGTGTGATAAACTTGCTGCCGTTGAGAGAAACACCAAAGAGTAGCTATTGATCCTTCCTCCTGTCTTGAGAGAAGCCGAAGAAGCAGCAAATGCCAATTTTACACCCTGACGCCTGGCAGCATGCAAAGCACGCACACCTCTCTCTACCCCTAAACCCATCCCATTCTCCAGAGTAACACCATCCTTTAAACCCTCACCAACGCCCCCTTCTCCACTTCGACCACCTACACCCCCTACCTCCCCCTCCCCTTCCCCTGCGCTGCCATCTGCCTTGCCCTCATCCTCCTAAAAGCATCCTCCCCACTCGCGCCCAACGGCCGCGCAAACACGCCCCCACTAACCGCATTACTCCTCGGCACAATCGTATATGTCTTAACCTCGTTCTCGACCCTCGCCCTAAGCGGATTCTTCACCGGTGGCGCCAGCGCTCGTTCTCGAGCCGCTTTCTGTGATTGCAATGCGCTTAGGGCTTGGGATGAAGCGGGGTTGCCGGGGCGGTGGGTTAGGGTTTTGAGGGGGTCGTATTCGGCGGTGGGGAGGTTGCGTTTGCGGTAGTCGTCGCTGCGTTTGAGGATGGGGCGGGTCCATTCGCCCATGAGGCGTTCGGCGGCGCGTTTGATGGCGAGTTCTGGTTTTTTGGATTTGGTGTAGAAGAGGACAACCTTGCCGATGCCCGAACTGATCAGGCTCTCTTTATCAACCGGCAGTTTTGCCAAGCTCGCAAAAAGCTCGCGCTGGATGTTGTACGCCGGCAGACTGCCGTCACTCAGCGGCTCCAAGAAGAACCGCACGGATTCCAGCAGGTTGTTTTCCGGATCCACAATCGCGTTTTTTATTACTTGGGTGTTGCGGTTTAGCAAGGCGGTCACTTCGGGAAGGAGGCGGAGCTTGTGCATAGCTGGTTTTGGGGGTATTTGGGAGCGGGCTTCAACGTCTAATTGTGCAGCTTCGGCCATGCGATTGCGGAGGGAAGCAATTTCCTCGTCAGCCATGGAGTTGAGGTCGATTTCGCCGGCGCGGCGGCGGCTTTTGGTGGGGTTCTTGAGGGCTGCGTCCATGGCTCTATCAAGGGCGCGACGGCGTCCTAGGCATGATTTAGCCCTTTGATCCGGAATGGGGACAGATAAAATGCAGTAGACTTACGCTCCTCTGGATCCAGATTGTCCTCATTTTCCGGCGTCTTTTCCCTCACCCTCACCTTCTCCTTCCTCCTCTGCCCTCCTGGCCCCTCAGTAACAGCCTTGACCTTCCGCTTCCTTTTCCCTTCTACCTCCTGTCCTCCGCTAAAGTCATCGTCACTATCATCCGCCTTCTTCTTCTTCAGTTTCTTAGGCTTCTCTCTCTTCTTTTCTTTCTTCTTCTTCTTCACCCCTTCACCGTCGGCCGTGTCTTCATCTCGCTTTCGCTTGTGACGACCGATCAGGCGGACATTGTCTTCGTCGACAGCGATGGCCGGCCGGTCTTCGATGGCAACATTGGCGGGGTCGAAGTCTTCGAACTGTGCTTCGTCGACATCGGAGAGGATCGAGTCGTTGTCAGAAAGGTCGTCCATGTCTGCAGTAGGGTTGGCGATTGGAGCGGCTTGGGGGTCTTGAAAGTCTTCATCAAGTTGGTTGGGGTCACCGGGGTCATGGCCGGCTTCTGGTAGAGGAGAAACGGGGGGTGAGTCTGACATGTCGGACATGGTTGTAGTTGGAGATTGACTGCTGCAGCTCTAGAAATCTGCCCCTTAGCCGAGGGTGTAAATTGAGCTGTAGGTTGGCTTGAAGAGGTTGCTTTAGGAGTAGATAGGTACAATACACTCAACGAAGTGTCGGAATGTGGTGTCAAAAGATGAAGTCGCTATGGTGGATGAAGTGAGGTTCACGACAATGGAATTTCCGAATTCCATAGGGCTGGCTTTAAGCGCGGAATCATGTCTTGGCAGCGAGAACGTTGTACATTTGTAAGTTCTTAACTCTTCTTTGAATCAATTTTAAACAACGTTTGAGGTCATTTCTGGTATGCTTTCAGGTTTGGATTAGCTGATAAGCGCAAAACTTAAGTAATGGTCTTATGAGACATTTATACGGCTGCTGCCGATAACAGCAAGAACGACGATATACTTATACTCGGCGGCGATCGAGAAGTCAAGCTGGCGTTCGATGCTTTTCCATCGGCAGCGCCCTACTGGGAAGGTAAGCTGTTATAGCCGCGACGCAACGTGCCCAGCCCAAGAGACCCGCGTGACCGACTTTCCACCTCGAAGAAAATAAATGTACATTGCGGCGGTGGGTCCTCGGTTCGATGGTAGAACTCCCACAGCGCTCTCATCGCTAATGCAAAATCCTCCCAAGTCATCGTGCCCACTAACGGGTCCACATCCAATACTATATCCAGCGCCCTCATCCAGCGGGAAGGGATTCTCTTTTCATACTTCTCAGTGAGCAGGCCACTGCTTGGTTTCTTTTCGGCGGTCCGATAGGCGCTGTTGAGAAGGGTATCAACGGAGGCTTCTGGGAGGGCGCCTGCGCCGATAGTAATGATAAGGTAGAAGTCAGAGGTGACAGGCCATGTGGTCGTCGGGCCAACATTTAGGGAAGTTTTCGTGGACTCCAAGGCTTGTGTGACTGTCTTATTAGCCTTCGGAGTAAGATTCAGGTTCTGCTGATCTGGCAAGGGGACCTTTTGTTGAAATGGTACCTCCTCGGATGAATCATTCAATATAGATATGTTGTACAGGGTTTTTGACCAGTCTAGGCGAACTTCTCCTGTCAATTTTGGGACTTGCTGGCTCGGTACTGCTGATGCATGCTGGCACAGAAAGGCCAGGCCAGCTAATGATAAGAGAGTGCAAAAACCGCCGAGATGCATGGCTTAATCCCACAGCTCGTCTTTCGAAAGAACCTTCGTCTAAGAGATGGTTTACTGCTACGGGAATAGTTAATCTTTTCTAGACCTGGTTCCAATGTCGCGTAAATGCAACTCCAGTACGCGACATGCCCTTCTCGATACTATCCAGATTTCATTAATTTATTCGCGTATTTGAGTATAGCACGATTTTTCTCGTCTACTTACAAGAACGTATCATGGTTTTTGTTGAAGGAACAGTAGAGACTAAAAGATGAGCAAAGGCTCAGGCAAGAAGAATTACTTGAGCAAGAAGAACTTGTTCAAGATTTGGGACAATTAGGCGATCATACAATTCAGGTACGGAAGCAACGTCAGCAGACTTACTCTCGACCAAAACCACTCGGAAACACCGCGCTCACATTGGATTGAAGAGTGTCATAGCTGATTCGACACATCGCAACGGTCTTCATATATCTGACAATGACATCCAAGGGCTCAAAAATAAGCAAAGTCAAACAGAAGATATCACAGTGCATAAGGCTGTGGGCCAAGAGCGGGTCAAGCGCAAGAAAGCCAAGAAGTCCAAACGCAGGAGGCCCATATCCAAGAGGTAAACCCGACTCCAGTCTCGCAGCCAGGTCGAGATAGGGTTCAAACGGTCATTTCAGCAGCCGAGAAACCATTGAGCGGAGAGACCGCAGACGATACAAAGGTGCGCATAAGTTCAAATTCTGTGAGACGGGCTTCTGGAGGGATATGTCCTTCTTACGTCAACTTATCCGACAAGTCAGAGTCCAAAGAGGTGGCGAAGGAGAGTATAAGGAATGAAACAAGACTTTTCGACAAAAAGTTACGCATGCTGGACCCTCTGTCCGAACCGTCATAGCGGATGGGACAAAGACCATATTTTTGATTGTAGTGGCAGAAATGGATATTAACAATGAGCTCACCGATTCTGCATCGGATGTCCGCCATAAGGCGAAATCTCACTAGGAATGCAGGATGAAAAGAGTTGCACAGACAATATTTTCCAAGTTTACCAAGTGCGAAAGACAGGAGGTATAAGTTAAAGTGATGACTTAGGCCTGCGCAAACAGAATATTCAGGATTTGCAATCATCTGCGAGTACGGCAAAATATCGTGAGAGGCGTTCTACGCATTCTTGACCTTGATCGATAGTTGTAGGTCTATCTCCCGTATTGGCTCCTCTCCATGTTCATGAATAAAACAAGGTTTACGTTGATGGCCAATATAAAGACCATACTCTCGAGTCGGTATTTACTCCTCACCAAATCTCACCACTCAAATTAAGCGAGAACCGCTTGTTGCTGGCTGGAAACTAAATACTGACTCGAGAGTAGTCCTATGGGTTATCGATTTAAAATTTATGAACAGCAGATCCTGGTTGTTTGATATATCGGCGTCGCCTTGTGTTGTGGGAACTCTCTCATCACTTCGCCCTCCTCGATCACCCGTACGTTGGTACTCAGAAAAAACGGACGGTATAAGCAATGGCTTAGTTATGCTGCGGCGTCTTAGCTTTCTTCATGTCTTTCTCATCGTCCGACGATTTTAACATTCCCTATGGTAGCTTCGCGGTCGTCAACCAACTCTCCTAACCGTGGCTTGATCCTTCAGGACGAACATGTCAGGCGGCACATTGTGGTGAAAATATGTAGCACCGCTAGCGATCTCGCAGAAGCGAGCGAGAGCGCAAACATCCTATAGAGAAGCGGACTCTTTGACCGAGCTTTAGAAATGGGCATTCATATGACCCCGAACACAATTTGGCCAGCACACCCCCACCTCAAAGGAAAAGCAAGAAACCAAAAGAAGAGGCTCAGACCCTAGGCGAGCTGAACCCATCAAGGTCTAGACAAGGCTGCCCGAAGCGTCACCAAAGCCCAGTCAATAAATTCGAACAGAATAACGCCTTATCCATGGGGAAAGAGGGGATACGTTACCTTTAATAGGTCGATTAGCCTTGCGCAGGGCGCCAGGCGCCATGCGCCAAGACCTTAGTCCTAATGGGTAACCACCTTACCCTTTAAAGGGAGAAAGCAGGCTGTGGGCTCGAAGAACTTGCCGTGTATCCAAGTCAAATGGTGGTTAGCATAAGCTCAGACAGGCTCACCTAGGTGGTTGAGGTGCGAGAGTTGCATGATCGTCGGCGTGGGCGGAGAATAGATTAATACTCCTGCAGGCCGCGCGTAGGATTTCGTTCAGATAGTGCGTGATTGGCATGCGTCTGTGGTCATTCTCTGCCTTGTCGTGTTCTTCTTACAAGTTTTGATGGTGATAAGAGTTAGCCCAGGTCGAGAGTCGAGACCGGAACGCACACTGGCGTATCAAAATGCCCTATCTATGTGTTCTTGCCGTAAGGCTTGCTCTCTTCCGCCGATATAAAAGCCCGAAGGATGTCCTCTCTAAATTTGAGCTTTTGCATGCCTCATATTATCATAGATTGTCATCGACCTAGAATTAGGTTTACCCCTTACATCCATGTCTGCCTGCCATAACTTTCCCGTGCCGGATACAAGCCTATCGTATCTAGATGTGCTCAACGGCCCACATCAAGAATTCTCAAGTGTCTGGTACCTCCGCCCGGACACTGGCGGTGCGCTTCTTCCGTGGGCATATACAATTATTGTGATTGTCGTCCACGCTCCCACGGTCTTCGTACGAGTAGTAAAATGGGAGATGGGCCAAACGTGGTGTCTGGCCATCACCCTGTTCACAGTCGTCACCTACACCCAGGCTTACATTTCCACCCGCCTCAATTCGGAACAGGTCTTGACTTGGACACCGATACTACTGGTTATAGATGCCGGGAGTATGCTTCAGCTTATTGTGTTGCTTACTGAAGCCGGGTCGTTGAAAACTCGTGTTCTGGGCAAATGGAAAGCCGCCTTTCGGCATTCATCGCAATCCGGAACAGATGAATACAAACCTCTGCCCTCGGACCAGCTGCAGAATTCACCCCGTTCACCTGCGGTATCTAGCCTGCAAGACAAAAAGGTGATACCGTTATGCAAAGATCGACTCTTCTGGACTGCCATTGCAGCTGTCATTTTATTCCTGGCCGTTTCTATCCTCCAGATCTATGGTCTGGTGGCAGCAGTCATATCAGCCAAAGACGGTGCGCCATTGGTATCGTGGTGCTCCCCGCTCTTCCAGCCTTTTGGAATTGCTTTAGTTGATAGCGACTGTCACGCCTATGCTGTCACCCATCACACGAAAAGTAAAGGTCTTGGGTGCCTCCGTCTTCCAGGTGTGCAGCAGAAGTTTTGGATCACTCTGACGTTGATCGTCACTATTATAGGACTGGTGGCGGAGGCCCTCGACCTGATCATACTTGTTTTCACCAAAAACAAGCCAGTCGACGAAAATCAGTCGGCATTATGGTGGTCGAGATCTAGGAGGCCGTGGTTTACGATATTTGGAGGATGGGCAATTCTAGGCCTTACGTTGTTTTACGGGATAACATATGCCCAAACTCTGCCTCAGGGTATCACTTCACGAATTATCGTTGTGATGGATATGCAAAACAAAACGACGTTCTACGCTGGAGAGCTTCAGTCGGCGGGATTGCGTGGTGCTCTCCTCGGGTGGAACGACGGCCTTTTCTCCAGCTGGGGGGATGCATATTATGGATATCCAAATTTATCATGATTTTCCTTTTCCTTTTCCTTTCTTTCTCTTGTCCTTTGCCGGAAAATCTACAAAGCACATCGAGATCGCGTTGATGCACGACTGAACAGTATTCGCTCGGATTCTTCTTTCTTCATGATCAAAGACGTGGGCGGACTGGATGCTTAAGCGTGCGCTGGTCGAAATAGTCACATCGTCGCATCTTATGGTATCTGAAGATACGTCGTACAGCCCCGTCGCCTCGTTTCTCCCTACACTTTATATTTACCAGTACCTTTCGAGTCGCGTGTAAAGACGTGGTAATCGCTACCCGATAATTTATCAATAGCTAGAATAAGGCCTCGGAGAAATTGAAGCGTGTTGTTGAAGATCAAACCCGTAAAGGAATGGAAGTGACGTTTATACAATCTCGAGATGGTATTTAGTTTGTAGCCAGCGGTCCTTACTTATTTTCTAGTTGGGTGAGGAGCGCTTATTGCTGGCTGCAAACTAATACCGTGAGTAGAAGTAACGTGAGTAGAAGTACCGTGAGTAGAAGTACTGTGAGTAGAAGTACTGTGAGTAGAAGTACCGTGAGTAGAAGTACTGTGGTACCTGATGTACAATGTTTCCCCCAAAAACACTACTTCGGGATTTCCGACCCTAGGTTAGGGCTAGCTCTACTGTAAGCGCGAAAAATTACGCCTTAGCGCCTAGCGTCCATCCTTCACAATCTCCAAGCTTCATTCTCAAAACACAACATCACCACCGCTATCCAAACCCCTCACAACCCACAACAACAATGTTCGGAGGCCGTATGTCCACTCCCCCCCCCCAAAAACAACAATCCAACAACCAGCTAACGCACACACGCAGCACCCCAAGCGCCCCCCAGCAAAGCGGAGCTCGCCGCCAGCGAAGAGGAAGCGAACGCGACGATGCAAAAGGTTCTTGTGGGGAGTGTGTTGCTTTATTTGTGTAAGTGGTGGTTCGGTGGAGATGGGAGGGTTTTTGGGGAGGGGGGGATCTTTGGCTGATTGAGTTGGTGTTGTAGCGCCGTTTGTGATTGATTATGTGAAGAGGTTGGTGTGAGGTTTTGGTGGGTGTGGGGATTGGGACAATGGGGGGGGAGATGGATGGGGAGGGGGGAGATGTGGATGTGCTGTATGGGTAGGGCGTTTGGGGGGGAAGGATGTACAGTACGATGCTCAAGTTCTCTGTGTTCAAGGGAGACTGCCTGTCTGACGCTCTAATCCATCTAGCAAACGCCACCATCTAAAACGCGTCTATCTCGCAGAGCCATTTATACCCACCCCAGATTTCCCCGCCTCCCACTCGGCGAAATCCTTCTGAATCTGTGATAATTCCTTCACCAGATGCGAAAGCTGCTGGCTGTAATCTTCTAGGATCTGCTTCACAATCAGCGGCCATCCTTGTCCATCCGGCACAACACATCTACATACCTTAGTAGCCCTCTTCAACACCTCCTCATCAATCTCCCGCACGGCCCCCTCCACCAGATTCTTCCCTGCCCTCTCATACTCCCGCTGCAACTGCCTCCCGCGCTCTCTCACACTCACCATGCGCGCCCAGATCTCTTCGCCTCGGCCATTCAGCGCGGGGTCAAACACGCTTCTTTCTAAGTTGAGGAGGCGCTTCCTGAGCTCTTCTTCGGGGCTATCCATGGCGTACCCTCGGTTTCTCAGTACTTGCACGCTAGCTGCCAGTCGCAGACACTGATGGCTTAATTTGAGATGCTTTCGTCTGCACTCGGCAGCTCGCGTCGAGATTTCCAGGTCGTGTTTGCGGAGAAGCATTTCCAGTCCATCGTTGATCTCATGCAACCTCCCTTGTAGGATTAGAAGATGTTGATATTGCTTTCCCATTCGTAGCGCCAGTTGCTGGAACCCCTTAACCATGACTGGGACAGCTCCGGGGCTAGGTTTCTTGCGTAGCGCTTCCTCCCACTTAGCTTCGTCGTCTTGAGGTCCAGGACTGAAGAAGGGTGCCTTTTCAGGGGGCACGGAGTTGTAGAGGTAGGTTTGGAAGACGCTGTTAGGGGATTGGGGGTTCCATTTGGAGAAAGCGACTTCGATTTGATCTGTCACGGTCCGCGGCCCTTGGGGAGTAGTTAGTATAGGGTAGCCGGGGAATTCGTAACCTTAGAAAGGAACATACGTAGGAGTACGTCCGGTTGTTGAAACATTCGCGATTGTATCATAGTGCTTTGTTGCTGGCCCTGCTGTTGCTGTTGCGCATTCTGATTCGATCCTCCGAATATGCTTCCGCCTTGCTGTTGCTGAGGCTGCTGCTGACTCAGGCTTCCTCCGAAAGGATTGTTTGGCCCTGGTTGCGACTGTTGCTGTAAATTCTGGTTCGATCCTCCGAATATACCTCCACCCGGCTGTTGCTGAGGCTGCTGCTGATTCATGCTTCCTCCAAAAGGATTTTTTGTCTCTTGTTGTGATTGCTGCTGATTTCCTCCGAATAGATTGGTGGATCCTCCGAACATGCTGCCAGAACTTGGCTTTGGCTGCTGACTTGTGTCGCTCCCAACCAAAGTACTTCCGCTAAACAGACTGCCAGTATTTGGCCCCTGCTGTTGCGTACTGCCTCCGAACAGGCCGCCTGTCGCCGCTTGCGTTTGGCCCGAGCCTCCCTGCCCTCCGAAGAGCCCGCTACTTGGATTGTTCTGAGGAGTCGTGGTCAGGCCGAGCGCGAACGGGCTGGGTTTGTTTTGATTGGCGCTGGCTTGGAAAGGATTGGCATTTGAGAAGGGACTGGCGCCTGTGGTTTGGGTTTTGCCGAAGAGCGACATGTTGGGAGATCTGGGTGCACGAATCTAGGTCAGGCTATTAGAACAAGGGAATCCAGTGAGGTGAGGAGCGCGTCAACGCGCAAGGAAGTGTGTTAAGGCGAAGAGTTTGAGGTTAGCATGGCATGTTTTAGACCTGTTGACTTGGAGAACAACAATAGCCTTAAAGATTGATCGAGTTGCGCACGGCCTGTGAACGTTCAAAGTTCCCGAGCTAATCGCGTCTCTCTCTGTGAGGTTTCGGCAGGGGCTGAGAATTACCCCTGTACCTTACATACATACTTCATCGTGACTGTGTAACTTCAACATTTTTTCCGCCATACGTTTAATCAATGCTTAAATCATACAATCGTATTTTTTCTTACTATGAACTATTATATTTCATTTTATTCGATTCTAGCTTCACGTTGTTAATTTACCTGCGAATATTCGAGATTTACAGTCGTTGAATATTGCAAAATTTACTTCGCACTGTTGAATCCAATCTCTAAGACGCTTGATAAAGAACGATGTAGAAGCTTCGTAGAAAACCGTGTACGAAGTCAGTCGTGTAGGTTGCTGAGTTAAATGCTGAGTAGATGGATGAGTAGATGGATGAGTAGATAGATGTGTAGCTAGATGTGTAGATAGGTGAGTAGTTAGAGGAGTAGATTGGTGGATAAAGTCACGATAAAATATGGGCAGTCTCATATGTTGTACTTGGAGCGCAAAGACTTTTTTGCCGCACCCCCCAACAGTTTGGAAAAGCTCTGTTGTATTTAGCAATCATAACCACACGTCGCTTGAAAGACTTTCCGGGTCTCGAATGGTTTGTTCTTAGAGGAATGAGCTCGATGCAGCATGCAAATACGGTCTGGTATCAACAACGAATTCGTTTCTACAATCTTACAGGCGAAGGGTGGCGGCTCGAGCCTATGTGATCAACATATCCTGGGGTATTCTATGTTACGGCGCTCTCTGTCGGATAAACAATATCTGGATTTGTCTAGATTGTCGAGCTTCATGAAAACGGACTTTTCTATCACACTAAATGATTGGGCTGTTGTTCCCGTCAGCTACCATGCATCCAACCGCGTCTATGAATTACTGCGATAGTTCCCCACATATGGGATGTGGACTGATATTGAGATGTTGAAACGTCGCTACTATGCTATGAATAAGCGGGTGGGGATCCTGTAGGGTACGAGGTAGGCAGCCAGGATTGCAAATGCTGCTCTTAAGTGCGTTGTCTCCACGGAGGATGGGTTGTGGTCCTTTCGCCTTTGAAGATGCTTCTTGCCTTTCGCGCGCGGCCATCTCTAGGCTTCAGACCATGTCTACTTTTCCTACTTTTCTCGCAGTGGAATGCGTGTATCGAGGCCACTCTTACACTCCCTCCGGATGCACCAGATAGCAATACCTGCAGTCGTTATTTTGGACGACCACTTCTCACAGAACGGTGCATGGCTGCACTGGAGAAGATCCCCAGGGGTGCGCTCCGGAGTATATTCACTACACGTCAATCAACCACAACCAACAACTACATTGAGGTTCCGCTTCCGTATTTTGATGATGACCACAACCCCAGCTGTAAGATCACGATCAATCTTGAAGGGCGGTCAGAAAACGATGTCTTCGTACTGGTTCCTTTCGACGCTGTTCGCCAAATGGCGAAATTCGTTATTGATACTTGCGTTACCCCCAGGCAGGTGGGTGGACGAATCACATTCGGACTCGTGGATACCCTTCGCGGTCTGATATTTCCTCGAGCCTACGATGGCTCCCCTGTTCGTATCCCCGTCCCGGCTCAGGTTTTGCAGCCCAATGGAGCTGTGGATGGTATTGTTGCGATCCCCGATGGCCCCCCGCCGCCCTACAGTAAGTCGCGCTTTTAGCCTCCTGAATATAAATCAGTGAACGTCTAAATTTCCCGGGCTCTCGGAAGTGTCTACGAAATCATGTACCGTCGCGCAGACCGTTCCTACCGGTGCTGACTGGAGGCTAGACATCCCTTACTACATGACTATCCGGGTCGAAGGCCCTGTCGTGGGTGACACGAGGGACGTGTCGGACATCAGGATTTGCACAAGGCTGCTAGAAGAGTAAGCTTCGGCACACTGTTGACGGAAATTATATGCTAAAAGCTCCAAAATATAGCTTGCAGACTGTGTATCAGAAGCTCTCAAGCCGCCCGGATATGCAAAATAAGATTGCAAGAGTCACGACTCAACTAAGAAATTGGAAGAGCGCGATGCAGAGCTACGAGGCAGATTACATCCGATGGTGGGAGCAAGCTCTAGGACCAGATACGCCGGTCCCTTCGAATGTGAGATATGAATGCGATGCCACGCTTGGCAACCCGAGTACTGCCAATTGCGAAGCCGTCTTGTACCAATTTATTCAAAGTGGAAGCGTGATACTTGATCCTCAAGCCGGGCCAATAATCAAGACCTCCGGTATGCCTATATAAATGGATACTAGGTTGTCGGTGCTGAGATACTATAGGAGACTGTGCCATTGCTATTGGCGCGAGTGCGAAGCATGCTACAACGTGGGACATGCTACGCAGCGTCGCAGAGACAATAGTAGCGCAATGTGTTAGTGGGCCTCTGTCAGGAAAGAATGGCGGCACAGCGACCAGTCAGGCAGCCCATGGTCGGAGGAGGAGACAAACAGGTAGGCCGCCTGAGTCTGGCCAATATCCTTCTGCGAGCAATCTGATGGATACTGACTCGTTGCCAGCACAATACCCTTTTCCCCCAACGTTCGAGATAGCGGTATATTCTCAGTCGCCATTCAGCGGTGCCCCAAACACGACTTGTGCTTGGGGTGTTGTGTCAAGTCACCAGGGAGACATTAGGCAGTGTCCCGCAGAGCCTCCCCCTGATCGGCCACCAGAACGAAGGCTAGGTAGCAATGCCACTGCCTCAAGCAATTTAACCGCGAGGCCTACAGCGACTACTCCTTCGGCGATTAGCTTTGCATCAATGGAAGATGCGCTACGGTGCGCTAGTACAGGTTTGGCCCAGAGCTGCTAGACTATTCAGCTCGCTAGGAAGCATAGCTAGATGTTGCCCGAGTGCTAGGTTCTGCAATGACATACCTTGAATAGCCCTCTATATGGTATAGTCATTCTCAGTTTCCCATCCATACCCTACCAATTTCGTTTACCTTTGAGGCTTTTAAGAAGCTTTCGAACTGCATGCGGTAATCATATTACAACACAGCACAATAATAACATATGATTCATATTTTGCTAACAAATCACGTTGAAAAGTTGAGTATATGTCATGATGTCAAACACATGCCGCATACATGCCCAATCCTCGACGTTCTTCTGCTGACTTGGTGATTTTTCCAGTTCACTAAGTGTTCAGTTCGCGTACCATCAACATTTTCAATATACAAACATGAAATTCAGTCGACTTATCGAAATTTCATCGTGGAAGATAGATAAGCGGTCACCTCCTACATATATCTAGAGGGTACTCTAGGGGATGGCCACCTAAAAATTAGTGGGATCTGCTATGGCAGGGCTACAGACTAAGAAGTACAGTATCTGAAAGGGGTTTGATTTTCGGTGTTACTGGTAAGGGTGATTGTTGAGGGCGAGTTACGCTGCATGAAACTTCTCGCACCTTTTTACGAGCTACATTTTTGGCCTACTTCAGGGGCAGTGGAATATAGTGTAGAAATCACATAAAGCATTGAATCTGCAACTTTAAGAAGTATACATTTTGATAGAGAGGTTCGAATCAGACCTCTGGCGGTGAAGCACAATTCAGGCAGGACTGTTGGCGGGACTGTTTGGCATGCGTTCTTGGCAGCCATCTATTACCGACTAAACACCTGCTGGGTCGATTCATATTCCAATGCTGTAAAACAGAGTAGTAAGTAAAGACCTTGTAAAACCAGCGTCAAGTCCCACCTCAAATCAGACGCCCCTTCTCGCCCGCACACAAAAACCCGCGGCTCACCGCAGCCGCGCAACCTCCCACTCCCACCACATCCCCCCATCCCACCCACCACCACCACCAAAACAACAATGGCCACCCGCCAACCCAGGTACCCCCCCTTCCCCTCCTCCCATCCCTCCGAAAACCCTCTAACCCCCTCCCCACAGATTCAACCAAAAAGTCCTCCTGGACACGACCCCCCTCCCGGCCTCGATCCCGCCCGTCCCCGAAATCGGCGCCAGCTCGGCGCCGCTGCTCAGCGCGTCCTTCTTCATCGGCGCGCGGTGCAAGGCGTTCAATGACGATTACATGGTGTGCAAGACGGAGGCGCACGGGAAGGGGGAGCTGGAGTGTATGCGGGAGGGGCGGAAGGTCACGCGGTGTGCGGCTAGTGTGTGAGTGGGTTTTTTTTGGGGGGGGGGGGGGTTTATGGTTTTGGGGGGAAGGGGAGGGTTTCTTGGAAGCTGTGTGGGGGGGGGGGGCGGGGCTA